>Ga0189279_100019_pt1 | contig 426432 bp, 439 predicted proteins | sample N26B6minimetaG_FD_130324 | JGI IMG/M metagenome (GOLD analysis project Ga0189279, IMG submission 130324) | Marine microbial communities from the Costa Rica Dome - N26 B6 mini metaG | ecosystem: Environmental > Aquatic > Marine > Oceanic > Photic zone | place: Costa Rica: the Eastern Pacific... | reverse complement strand
CTGGGAAATGCCGATCTGTACGGTGCCAATCTGCGCGGTGCCGATCTGGGCGGTGCCAATCTGAGCGACGCCGATCTGGGAAATGCCGATCTGTACGGTGCCAATCTGCGCGGTGCCGATCTGCGCGGTGCCAATCTGAGCGACGCCGATCTGGGAAATGCCTATCTGAGCGGTGCCAATCTGGGCGGTGCCAATCTGAGCGACGCCGATCTGGGAAATGCCGATCTGTACGGTGCCAATCTGCGCGGTGCCGATCTGGGCGGTGCCAATCTGAGCGACGCCGATCTGGGAAATGCCAATCTGAGCGACGCCAATCTGCGCGGTGCCGATCTGTACGGTGCCAATCTGAGCGACGCCGAAGGCATTACCTCATTCGGTCCAGTCGGTCATTGTGGGCGGATCGGTTATGCCGTTAAGCATGACGCCGGAACGATGGTGCAGCTTGGTTGTTTTTGGAGCACTGAGGCCGAGGCGGTCTCGGCAATCAATGAAAAATACGGATCGGACAGCGCGTATGCTGCGCTTGTGCAGGCTGCTTGCCGCGTTGTGACGGAGGACTGAGATGACCCAACAATTCGAAGTCGGCCAGATGGTCAAAACCAAGGGCGGATATGACGCCGAAATTCTGATGACCAGCGCGCCGGGAGGTTTTCCGATTGTGGCCTTTGTTGATGATCGGGTACGCACTTTTCGCCACGACGGAACAGCATTTGCGTACCAGAAATTCGACCTCATCCCGCCCGAACCCAAGCTAACCGGGTTTATCAATGTGTTTGCTTGTGAAGTGGGGGGGCTCGTTTGGGACACACGCGAGGAGGCGGACAAATCCGCCGATAGTGCAGTCGCCGACCGAACCCACTGTATCGACCTGTCAGACCTGACCGAGGAACAGCTGCGCAAGTGGCGCGTGGAGGACTGATGGATGAGCGATCCATATAAAGACATGCCCCGCCCTGACGCCCTTCGATATCTCGGAAAGCGATACCTGCGCAAACCTGAGTGCATCGACCTTGTTAATGGCGCGGCTGATGAACTGGAAGCCCTTAAAGCCGAGCGTGATCAACTGCGTGAGGCGTGGCTCGACCAGCAGACGGCAATCACAGACCTCAAGAATGAGCGGTATGACCTGCGTGAGGCGTTGCGGGAGATCATCACGCTCACGCAATCGGTCGAGCCGGGGGCAGACGTGCAGCGGTTCCATGACCTGTACTTCGCGACGGGGCGTGCCAGCCTTCTGCTGAGAGGCGGGGAGCTATGAAGCACCCTGATCGCACATACTCGCCCGATGACCGCGTGGTGGTCTGGTTCTCTTGCGGCGCAACCTCTGCCGTTGCCGCGATGGAAGCCGTCAAGGAATACGGGCGAGATAATCTGGTGGTGGCATACTGCGACACCGGGAGCGAACACCCGAGCAACGCGCAATTCCTCAAGGACGTGGAAGCGTGGATCGATCACCCCATCACGATCCTCCGCTCTGAGAAATACGCCGACATTTGGGACGTGTTCGAGCGCACAGGCTGGCTCGTTGGCCCGGCAGGCGCGCGCTGCACGATGGAGCTGAAAAAGGCCGTCCGGCAGAAGTTCGAGGACTTCGACGATATCCAGGTGTTTGGCTATGACCCGTCCGAGGTTCCGCGCATCAAGAAGTTCATGGCGAATAATCCAGAGGTAAAAATCTGGTGCCCGCTGATTGAGCGCAATCTGACAAAGGCGCATTGTCTGCAAATTCTGCGGAACGCCGGGATTGAATTGCCGGTGATGTACCAGGCGCAAAAGTCGGGCGGACCCTACGACCACAACAACTGCATAGGCTGCGTCAAAGGGCAGGCCGGATACTGGAATAAAATCCGCGTGGATTTCCCCGAGACATTCGACCGCATGGCAAAGCTAGAGCGGAAAATCGGCGCGGCGATCTGCAAGACAGAGCCGAAAGAGAACGGTCAACGCCAGCGCATCCCGGTTTTCCTCGACGAGCTAGACCCCCAGGCGGGGCGGTTCGATGCAGAGCCGGTCATGTCCTGCGACATGTTTTGCCAATTGGACGCGGGAGACTACGCGGCCCACAGCCCGAAGGGCGCGGACACGCAGCAGGCGCAGCCTGCCACCCCAAACACGGAGGATGAAGGATGAGTGACGAGACACGAAAGGTGCCCGGATGCCGTGAGGAAGTGCGTCAGTGTCCGAACGGTTGCTCGTTTGCCGAACTAGAGGTGGGCCGAGCGCAGGATACGCTTATGGCGGCAGTTGGCTCGCCTCAAACCTACATTTGCTGCGGCGAATGCGGCTTCAACCGTGAGGAAGGTGTGAAGCGCACAGCTTTCAATTTGGAAGAAGCGGTGACGATCTGGAACGGTCTTGCCGCACAGGAGGTCACCCCAAACAGGAAGGATGAATAGATGAAAGTTAAGTTCCCATACCCCAAAACCGCCGCCCTAAGAGGTTGGACCCATCAAGTTAGCTATCTGGCGTTCAATGGTAACGATGAAGCTGGTGCGCCGATTTATGTCCCGTGCTTCGCGCGATACACCAGCCAAGACGCAGCCGAGCTTCATGCTGACAGGGTGCGACAAGACCCGCACGTCCGCGAAGTCCGCGTCGATCCAATCCCGCAGGCCATCTCATGACCCTCTACGCAACACTAGAAGCCCTGACAGAGCCGAGCCGTGAGGTTGATAGCCAGATCGCGACGGCGCTCAGCGGCCCCGGCAAACCTGCACTCCCGACGCTCGCCTACACCTCAGACCTCAACGCAGTCATAGAGCTGATAGAGCGTGAAATTGGCCCTGCATGGGAAATGCAGCGGGATGGGAACGGCTGCTGGGCAACGATTGGGCATCAAGACTATAATGAAGAAAGACACACCCTCCCCGCCATCGCTCTCCTCTTGGCCCTCTTCAAAGCAAGGGGTGAAGGATGACGGTCATTCATTACGACATGGCGGGTCCTTTTATTTCGGAGAACCCTTGCACCGTCTCGACCCTTTGCAATCGAATTGTTCCCGTTCACTGGGCTTCGCCAAACCTGCGCCAGGTTACCTGCAAACAATGCCTTTGCGCGTTCTCGACACCGCAAAGCGCAAAGCAAAGAGAGGAACACGAAATGAATAATTTTCTTAACGAGCTAGCCGCCCTGCTCAATCGTCACGGCAAGGACGCTGAGACGAACACTGCGGATTATATTTTGGCCGACATGCTCAATCGCAAGATCGACGTATTCGCAAACACTCTGGTGGGGCGGAGCCGAGAAGGCTTCGGTGGGCTCATTGAACCTTCATCAGACGAGGGTTTCGGTGGGCACATAGAGACGAACATCCGGGCGGACCAGCACGGAGCGGGACAATGAGAGAACACAATTGGATGCACACCGCTGCCCGCGTCGCTGCTCCCATTGCCCTGGTCATTCTTGGCCCGCCTGTAGTGGCGTTCTTCATTATAGCTCTCCTCAATCTCAACGTACTTCTTTGGAGGCTCGTGTTATGAGTGACAAACCAGAGAACTCCTACGCATTCCCGATCTGCAAGCCCAATTATGACAGTTGCAAGGGCATGACCCTGCGCGATTACTTCGCCGGGCAGGCTTTGATCGGGATGGTGGCAAACCCCGCCGAATGGCTGATGCGGAACGATTACGAACTGCTTGCCACCCACAGCTATGCCGTCGCCGACGTCATGATGCAGGAGCGGGACAATGAGTGAGCACACGTCATTCAAACTGGCCGCTGCGTCTGAGATGCTAAAAAGCGCCGCACAGGCTCATTCAAAAAGCGAGGACAGGGCACTCCCTCACACAGTCCGAGAGGCTTGGAGGGATATTGCCATCGAGATTGAACAGCGCGTTCTCTGCCTGATGGATTGGAGGTACGTCACATGACTGAACTCCCAACAGTAAAATGGAAGTGGCAGCGGGTGGACGCCGAAAAGTGGACATGCCCCACCTGCCAGCCGTCTTGGATGGGTGATTGCCCCACCTGCGGCGGCTCTGGTCTGCGCAAGAGCGCTACCATTTCGCTGGAGGCGGCAAAATGGTCGCGCTGGGCTCTGGAGCGGGACGAACGCGGAGGAAACCAACAATGACAGATAAGTTCAAATACCTTCAAGGCATCGTCGCGGTCGGACTTGGGGTCGCTCTCTTTTTGGCTGTCTTTGTGCCGCAAGGGGACCCGCTGCTCGCTATGCTCCTGATCATTGGCTCGCTCGCGCTTGGTGAATTTGTTGTTATGGCGTGCGTAAAACTCGCCCGCGCCGCTATCGCTAAAGCTACGGGGGAGTAGATGACTGACTTCAGTGATCACATCCTTGTACCGTCGCCAGAAGGAAGCATCGCGCTGAACGTCCACCGCGCCAGGCAGACAAATCACCGCCTGCTCACACACCTGCGTATTGCTCGGAAGCCGAATGTCCAAATGAGTGAGACGTTCGCAGGACAGTTCGCCGCCAAGCTGCGGGGGGAGCGCGATGCTTTCATGTTCGTCGCCAAAAGCGAGAAAGCAAAATTAAACGCCGCCGAACCCCTCACCTACCAGCAGGTCAAGGCCAGGGTGATCGAGGAGCTGGTGGCAGAGGTTGAGCGGTTACGGGCCGACGATTGGCAACCGATAGAGACAGCGCCGAAAGATTGGAGCAGCGTGCTCCTGCATCCTTCTCCTGAAGGGGGCAATGATGAAACCGTCATCGGTTGGTATTGCCCGGACGAGGACGACTACGGTTGGTATACAACGGAAGTGCTGCCCTCTGGCGATGTGGGTCGGGTAGAGTTCGACCCCACCCACTGGAAACCCCTGCCCAATGCCCCGGAGGTGAAGGAATGACGCCTGGAGCGTTATTCGCTTATCTCGGCGGCAGCGCGCACGGCGTCGGCGTGGGACGCCTGGCAGATCTCCAATCGATCGCGCAAGCCATCGCCCCAGACCATATATTCCGCCAGGCATGAAACCGCGTCCGCTTCTGGATCAAACGCGCACGCCGGCCGATCTGCCGCGGGGGCAGTGTCAATCGGGGGCGGCGCCACCAAGCGGGTTTCGTACACCGTCAAGGTCTCGGGCGAGCTGGCGCAAGCGGTCAGCGTTGTGATCGCCAATAGGACAGGCAACAGCATCCGCATCAATCATATCCTCCAGAAACGTCGATAGCGCCGAATCTCGGCCCGCCTGACGCCGTTCTCGGTCTTCCAGGCGAACTAGGGCCTGAGACAGCAAATCGCTCTGTACGGCCACGACAGCGCCGTTTGCGTCAGCTCGCGCCGCCTCCAGCCGCGAAACCTTCAAAGACAGATCCAGCCGCGCTTCCGCCTCCAGGCGATGCTCGACCCACATGCCCATCCAGAACGCGGCCGCCGCAGCCAATCCCGAAGCGATCATCGCCGGGCGCGCTTTCAGGAAGTTCAGGACCGTCAGCCAGATCATCGCACCAGCTCGAAGTGTGGCAGATCGACGAAGCGGTGATCGTTCATGTCGCCGTCCTGGTCCCAATCACCACCCCATCGAATATCCACACCCTCCAGCTTTGCGGCCGCCAGGATCACGCCGGCAAGAAGGATGAATCTCTTTTCGTCATCCCAATCGATCGGCCACGGGGCGACATCAATGGCGTCGGACAGACCTTGTGGATTGGCCTGGTGCTTGGAGCGCTTATTCACCCCATCGACATGGGTGACGATCTTGCCGGGCAGCGTCCGCCCTTGCGCGTACAAGAACCGCTGCTCCTCATCAGAGCGCAGGCCCGCAAGAATGGTGAAGTCGATCGGGCTGACCTGTTCCGCGCGACGGATAACCCTGACCAGATCGGGGTCACAGGTTTCAAGCCGCGCGATCGAGCGAGCTCCGAGTTTTGCCGCCATGACGGGAGTCCTTCTTCGGGCGAGCGGCCCGCCATTTCAGACCGCGCATCGTGATCATCGTTCGCTTGCCGCCGACATACGTGGCGATCAGCGTGCGGCTCCAGGAAGACGGGCCTTCGTTATAGCCCATGTCCAGGTCTTCGGTGCCGCCGGTCACGCCACATTGCCAGGCGCCATCGACAATGCCGGGGCTGTGGCTGTGACCGATATTCAGCTTTGAACCCGTTTGGCTGAGGGACTTCAACGTCCCGCGCCCGCCATTGACGCCCTTGTCGCCATGAAGCCCGCACTCGATGTCAAAGACCCGCCAGCTCTGGTCCGGTCGGAGAAAGACGACATCATCGGGCGCCCCCAAGTCGCGGCACGCCCATTCCAGAAGATGAAATTGCTTGTCGTCGCTGGAGATGGCGTCGATCGTTTTCAGCGCACATTGCAAATAGAAGCGCGCATTGATCGGGTCAGACTTCCAATCGGTCTCAGCCACCCAGCGCCGAAGGTGATCGTCATGATTGGACCCGACCACAACCAGGCGCAGCCACTCCCGGCTCGCATAATTCAGGAAGTCAGCGTTCTTGCGGATCTCGTCAGCGACGGATTCACGTCCCTTGTTGTGGAGCTCGTATAGCGTGAAGGGATTACGGGTGTTGTGGTGGGATCGGGACTGGTGATCGTGCAGATCGTGCAGATGGACTTCCGCCGGCCGAAGCTGATCGACCATCCCCTTCGGGCCGAAGATCGCTTTCTTGATGTGCTCTTGCAGCTGAGCGACGTGAATGTCTCCCGGCGTGAGGGCCGCGATGTTGTCGCACTCCTGGACCCGGCCATTGCGCACCGTAAGCCCCAGATCATTGATCGAGCCGTCTTCACTCGAGCCCAGATGTCGAACGAAAGAGTCTCCGTCGCTATCCACTTCGACCAGGATCGCGCCATACGAATGGTGCCAGTCCGCTTTCTGGCCGGTCTTGGTTTCGGTGTAATTGCGCTGCGTGACGACGCCGGTGGTATATAGCATCTTGGCGGCAGCGCGCTTCATTGTCGCGACCGCCGCCATCTCGACGCGCGTTGCCGCGAAGATCCCGGATGCCTCTCCAGTGAAGGTCTTATACCCCGAGAGCGGAGAAGCCGCCGTTGCCGTGATCGGCGCATCGCCAGCGAAATGAAGACCAGGAGCAAGCTCGATACGGCTGCTCTGAAATAGGGCTTCACCGCGGCGTCGAAGTGGATGTCTGCCCCCTCTTCCGCCTGCACGTCCTCGGTGTCAGCCCCCATGCGTCGATAGGCGTTCAGATTGTACAGGATCGGGCGGACGATGATCTCAGCATCGTAATGCGCTGCCAGAGCTTCGATGTTGCTCCACAGGCTCAAATGAATGTCGGTGTTATTGACGGCGCCAGTGACGATATAGGTCTTCACCTGGCGCTTCTTTGGTAGAGGCCGGCGAACGATCTCGATCGGATCAACGCGGCCTCCCGTCAGCGGCCGCGGATCCTCTTCAGCATCGCCCGACTCTTGCTCAGCAGCCTTGACGCGCGACGTGATCGAGTTCGGGTCGCAATCCCCCTTGGAGAAATCAACCGGCGGCAAGGGCACGTCCATGCCCTCGACAATCGCTTTCTTGCGATGGTTTATGATGGAGTTTCGGGAGACGCCCAGAAGACGGGCTGCTTCAGCCACGACACCGTTGGCCTCCCGCAATGCCTCAACGGCTTGCTCTCGCGTGATCTTCTGATTATTTGAGCCGCGAGGCATGGCGATAAAAGAGAGCCGGGCTTACCGCCCGCGCCCCCAGGGAACGAGCCCGCGAATGAATGTGGCGACCGCTCCAGGATTGTCCATCATCCAGGTCCACCACTGCCGCCAGATTGTCACCAGCGGTAAAGAGCACATGACGGCAAGGAAGCCGAGCGTGGCCATAGCGCTGTTGGGAACCCAGGGGAAGAAGTGATGGATGAAGTCACCCGCCGTCCAGGTGATGACCACCCCAGCCAGGCCAGACGCCGCGACGTAATATGTGCGCTGAAGAACTGAAGCCCCCGACCGGCGCAGGTAGAACAGGACCGCCATGCCGGCCAAGACGCCCGCCCATTCGTAGAGCTGGGACGCCGTGAAGTGCAAAGCCGTTACGCCCGCGACCGCGCCTGCCACTTCCGGCAGCTCGTCCCGGGTCACAACGCGGCCCCGTCAACAATGTCGGCCAGACGCTGGATCTCCTTGCGGGCCGCATCGAGATCGGCCGCCAGGTTGTCACGCTCGGCGCTGAGATCCACGATCTGCGAATCTCGGACCCTGAGGTCTTCCAGCAGGCGCGAGACATTGGCGACAGCGTCGGGCGCAGGGAAAAAGTCTGGCACGTCCGCCTCGGCCAGGACCTTGGCCTTGCCCTCGGAGACTGACAGCACCTCCTCACCGTCCAGTATGGTGATGATCTCACGCTTGTGCAGACCCGTGACCTGCCCCTGGTCCCAGCGGATCAGAAGCTCATACGGCTCGATTTTCGTTTCTACAGCCATGCCTTGTCCTTACGTCGCAGAAATTGCCGCACCGTGCGCGATACGCATCCAGTTTGTTCCATCAGATTGAGCCAGGCAGTCAGCGCCCGCATCGCCATCGGTGACATAAATCAACGCGCCCGCGCCTTTCGCCGAGGCAGACGGCGCGGTTGCCACCGTGTAGCTGCGCAGGAGATGAACGCGGTCGGCATCAATGACGGTGGCGCCGTCCACTTCGTAGCTGCCCATCACGTCGAGATTGCCCGAGCCGTCCAAGCTCATCTTGATATTTGAGCCGTCACCGTTATTCAGCCATCTGAATTCATCGCTTGTGTATTCGTAAGAGAGCAGCCCGCGAAACGATCCCGCCGTGTTATTGAACTGGAAGCGGGCGTTTTGCGTGTCAGCGGTCGGCTGATAGATCGAGCGGGGAGTGGATCGGTTGATGGTCAGATCACCGACGAACGTGGTCGCAGGCATGGCGGAAACGTCTTCAACCGCGGCCGTGCCCAATCCGAGATTTGTCCGGGCATCTGCTGCCGTTGATGCCCCGGTTCCGCCATCAGCAACCGCAAGGTCAGTGATGCCGGTGATTGACCCGCCCGTGATAGCAACGCTGCTTTCGTCGTAGCTGTACGCGCCTGACAGGCCAGAGATGCCCAGGTTGTTGTTGTTGATGTGGTTGGTGACTGTTCCGCTGTTTGAGTACGCGCCCGCATTCACACCGACATTGCCAGTCGTAACGAGGTTGGTGACGGTAATCCCGCTGTCAATGACCAGCGAATTGGTGTCGATGTCGCGGAAGACACAGCCGCTCAGGATGAGAGTATCCACAGTGCCTTGATCGACATGCACCGCTTTGATCGTCGAGAACTCTTCGCCAAGGAAGGTGCAGCCCGTCAGGTTGATAACCGGGTTCGTAGTGGATGAGCGAACTTTGACCAGCGAAATGGTGTCTGCGCCCGCCTTGAAGGTCGAGCCGGACAAATTCACCCGCCCGACACCCTCGAAGGAAACGCCCGTGTTCGCGTCACCGAAATCGGTGTTTGCGCCACACTCGACGTAGGAGCCCGGCAAATTGACAACCACGGTGTTGGTGCAAGACACAGCCTTACCCGCCTGCCATCCGCCGTAACTGTTACCTGCCCCCGTGATGATGTGCCCGGTCGCGTTCTCCAGCGGATAGCTCGTCTGACCGTCCGCATAGTTGCCGACGAACAGAACCTTGTCGATATTGCCAAAGCTGAAGCCTAGGTCGCCACCAATGGCCTTGTTGTTGTGGAAGACAAAGTCTCGCACGCCGCCCTGGATCGAAACGAAGGTCGCGGTTGCACCAGACGTGCCGCCCGTAAGCGTTTCGCCCGGCTCAAACGAGCCCGCGCGCCCGTACATCTTCATGGAACTGGTGCTGTCAGAACCGACAACGCAAGTCGCGCCAGACGTGCCGCCCGTGACAGTTTCAGCCGCCGTGAAAGTCCCGGTCTTGCCGGTGTAGTTCAGGTCCGAGCGGTCAGCCGTAATCTCGAACAGTGTTGGACGGCGCTGGCCAACCGTGTCGGCTGCGTTGCCGTACGTGACCGGGTCCCAAGACGGAGAACCCTGCGTGGCCAAGGGCATACGGCCCCGGCAGTTTTCAATCCGCAGACGGGAGAACGTGGACTCGCCATCCCCCGAGACGCGGAAGCCAATCGTGTTCGGGTTGCCGCTGGAAGCCGGATAAAGGATTTCGGCAATGTCTTCTTGCGTCCAGGCGGTGTAATCGACCTCACAATCACGGATGATTACATTTTCGCCGTTCGACGCGGCGTCGTAAGTCTCGATATTGAAGAGCAGCGGCAAGAAGGTCTTGGACACAGCCACGCCCGCGGTGGTCCAGTAAACCCGCGTACCGCTCAGCTCGATAGGTTTGTCACCATACACATCGACGACATTGACGGCGCGGCTGAGCGGGTTCTTGATCGTGAAGCCGTGACCCAGCAAACGGAAACCTTCGCCTTCGCCGACCGTGGAATATGAGCCCACATTGATGGACATATATTCAATCTCGCCGGAGCCGCAGACTGTGCAGTCATCGGCCGTCACCTGGATCGCTCCGCCCGATGCGGGCGTCTGGTGGGTGATCGACGCGCCGGAAGGAATATGCAGGGTTTGGCCCACAACATTCATGGCGATATTGCCGGACACTTCGTAGTCCTGACCGCCAGCCAGCATGATCGTGCCGCCAACACCCACTGCATCCCGAGCGGCGTGGATTGCGGCCAAACTGTCAACGCCCGTGCCGGCGCTTTCGACAACGATGAACTTGGTCTGGAGCGTGAAATCGCCGGAGACAGCTGCGTCTTCAACCGTAACGGACGTGTCGTTTTGGGTGGCCATAGAGCCCAGGCCCAGCGCACCGCGAGCGGCCGATCCACCAAGGGCCACCCAGGCGCCCACGCCATTGCCAAACAACATGACATTAGCGGCCGGGGTGACCCCGGCAATCGAGGCAAGGTAGGAGCTATAGCCCTGCACATCCGTGCCGATTGTCAGGCCCAGCGCGGAGCGCGCATCAGCGCCGGAGACACCGACCCAGTTAGCGCCGTCATTCTGGATGAATGTGTCGGGGGCCGGCGTGATGGCGTTGATGTCCGCGACCGTGCCCGCGATGGCATCGACATAAGCTTTTGTGCTCTGCTGTGACGCCGCCGCGTCCGAGCTATTGGACGCCATGTTGTCTTCATCGAGCAAATTCGCGACGGCCGCGGAGCCAAGCCCGAGCGTGGATCGGATCGCGGCGGCGGTAGCGCCTTTGAACACGGCAATGCCCGCAGTTTGGCCGCCAAGCGAAGCCAGCGCCGTATCGCCAGTCTCGCCAACGAAGTCAGCCCCAGCACCAACGATGAAAGTGCCATCCAACGGCTCGATGCCGGCAATATCCACCAGCTCAGCATCCAGGGTGATTGTCGGATTGCCAGCTCCGCCGTCGCCATTCGTGACTGAAATACCCGTGCCGCCGGTCAGCGTGCGGGAAACCGGCGTGCCGGCCGTGCTCTTCGCGACCAGGCCAGGAGACGCCACAGCCAGCAGAGCCGCAGCATCGCCGATCGTGTCGGCGCCAGACAGGTCGGTGTAAATCGTGTCGAGAGCGTTCAGGCGGGCCGTGGTGGACAGCGCGTCAATGGCAGACGTCCGAGCGCCAAGCGCGGTCAGATCGGTCTGCGAGATGTACTCGATGTTGCCCGAACCGTCGAAGGCCAGGGCAGTGTTGGCGCGAGAAGCCGCGGCGCCGAGCTGTTGCGTGCCTTCACCCAACGGGAAGAGAATCGTCCGGCCCAGGTCGCGCTGGAAGTCTTGCTGGCGCGCAACGATCGTGTCGAACTCGGTGTTCAGAGCCGGGTAGCTGAGAGCGCCAGCGCCAAAGTCCGACGTCCGGGCCGCAGCGATATAGCGACGAATGATGATCGTGTCGCCGGATGTCGCACCGGTATTCAGCGTGACGGTGCCGCCGGTGTACCCTCCAGATGCGGAGGTGTCCCAGGCGATCGTCCAATCGGATTGGGTGAGATCAGTCCCGTTCTGGGAGACGATCAAATCCGTCTTGGCAAAGGCCGTGAAGGCAAAGGTAAAATCGGTCTGGCCACTCGTCGCAGTGTACGAGATCCAGCTGTTTTCATCGGGGATCGTGACGTGTGCCATGTGCGCACACTGACGCGAGGCACCACGTCATAAACGCACTCTATTGCCGCTCGAGCAGCGGCGCCCCACCATCCCGCTCACCAAACGCCCGATCACGGGAAAGCACAACGTCGCGCGCCATGCCCGTCAGCTCGCTCTGATACTCCCGAAGCACTATGTTGCGGGCCAGGTCGCGATAACCGTTCATCACCCGCTCGATCCGGTCGGCTTTGCTACCGCGGATGTCGGGGTTGTCGGGAGCCGCCATGTAATCCCGCGATTCCGGGCGCTGACCGGAGACCAGAGCATTCAGATAATCAAGCGCCCCGCCCTGCCCTGGGATTTGCGCCCCATTTCCGGCCAGCTGGACATAACGCTGATAGATTTCCGGCGCGTTCCGCAGGTTGACCGGAACACTCTGCCCATTGAACACGACCGAGAGGCGCGGCGCCGGCGGTCGCGGGAAATAGCCAATGCGGTATAATTCCGTATCAATCGGCTCCGGGTCCACGGTGCGGATCGTGAACGGGCTCAGGACATCATACGTCCGGCTGACGCCAGATTGAGCAATGCGCGGGCGACCCCATACGTCATACGCTTGTGGAATCTCTTCGGAGTAACCCGGCACACGAGCCAAGGTGGCGGTCACGATGTCATGCGTGTCGCGAATCTCCGGATCAATGGCCCGCTCAATTTGAGCCACCCCGGCCGGCACAGCGATCGAGCTCGCCATGCGTTCGATCCAGGTCGGGCCGAAGCGCTCGGGGTCTTCCACAAACTGAATGAACTGAGACAGGGACGTCAGATATGTCTTGTCGGTGATGACACGAATTGACGCCCCCAACACCGGCCCCAGCAGCTCGCTTAGATCGACGTCTGGATTGTCATTCATTGCGATGTTGCTGGCGATATTGTTCCAGTCAGCCGCAATCGCGATCATCGTCGAAACCGGCTCCAGGCGGCGATATGACACCCAGCGATTGCCGACGCGAACCGAGTATTCCTGGATGCCCGAGCGCTCCCACAGCTCCCGCGCGCCGGGATCATTAGGGGCGGCACCGGTGATCTGACCGTTCGATGCCAGGTCAGCGCCAAGCATCAGCAGGCCCGTGCCGGCCGCAATGCGCGATTGCGCCATCGCCCGGCGAGCGCCACCCGCGGCCAGATCGTCACGCATCTCACGGAAGAGAATCCCGAACGGCGATGACTGGAAGGCGAATTTCAAGATGTTGGACGGCGTGACCACGAACGGAAGCAGGATGTGCCCGATCGGCAGGCCGAAGCTATTCATGCCTTTCCGCAAGGACATGATGTCCCGCGTCATTTGCCCAACCGGCTCCGTAAATGTGCGACGTTGCGCAGCCGCCCGGGAACCATCCAGAATTTCTTCGCTCGGGCTTTCCACAAGATCCGCATAGCGCTGATCGAATGCTTCGCGTGTGATGACGCCCTCATCCAGCTCCCGAGCCGCTTGCTCATACGCCAGGGCATGGCGCTCCGCGACCTCGTTTACGCCTTTGAAGAAATCATCCTGCCAGCCCAGGAAATCAGTCGGAGCACTCAGGACACGGCCGACGCCATTCAGGAATGATCCGGCGGCGCTATCGTCGCGAACGCCGAAGCGCTCGGCAGAAACCGCGTTGGGATACCCATCCTCAAACTTGCGGCCGGACACCCCCATGTCGTCAAAGCGGGCGCGAGCCGTCGCGGCGACCGGGTTGTCCTCCCAAACCGCCGCAGCGCTGTTTCGCAGCGCGTCCTTGAGCGACATCCGGCCGGATTGATAATCGTCCAGGCTCTCGCCCAGCCGGCGCCCCATGCGCTCATAATCCGCCGAGCGGGCAAAAGCGCGGAACTGCGCGCTCAGGCCAGCCCGAAGCCCAGAGTATTGCGCCATCGCAGCGCCGAGTTGACGTTCCAGCTCTGGATCGCCCAGCAACCGTCCCTTCAGACCGGCGCCAAGCCGCGGCAGCGTATCGTACATCGCGGTCAGGCTGTTGCCGGCCATGTTCATGATGTGAGTGTGCGGCCCGCTCAGCCACGCGAAGCGAAGCACATCCGCTCCAACCGCCGCGGCCGCCTCAAAGCCATTTGCAAAGCGAGTCGTTTTGTCCAGCTGCTCCGGTAACATCTCGGCAAGGCGAGCCAAATCACGGCGCGACATCCGACCGCCAAAGGAGTTCAGTGTGCCCTGAAGCTGCATACGGGCTGATTGATTGGATCCGGTAACGACCTGCCAGGCTCTCAGCGCCCGGCCAGCCGCCGCCTTCGCGCCCGCGATTTCTGCCTGGATTGCCCGATGGACCGCCATGCCGCGACGCAAGGCGAACTGAGCCATGTCCGAGTCTGCATTTTCCAATGCACGCTGAGCCAGCCGCCGGACGTTCTCACCAGACGCCACATACAAGCGCTGCGCTGCGATCACTTCCGCGTCGGTCAATGCGGCGCCTGCCCGGCGGTTCTCCAGAATGCGCCAGGCGTTGCCCAGATCGGATGCCTCGTCGAACAGCACGTCATTGCCACGAGCGGTTCCGCGAGCCGCGTCAATCTCACCGGCATAGCGGTCTGCCAGCTGACCGATGATCGAGCGAACGTCATCACCGGTGTTCAGAGCATTGAAGTTGATGCGGACATCATTACCGCCCAGATCGCCAGCGTCCGGAAACTCGATGCCATAGCGCGCGCCAGCCGCTTCCATCGCCTCATCGATCGACAGCATGTCGCGGGCAGTGACGGGCTCCCCCGCTTGCACGTCGGTTTCTCCGGCCGCTCGCTGGGCGGAATCAAGTCGGTCGGCAAAGCTGCGCTGTGAGAAGTCCAACTCCAGCTCGTCCAGCTCTTCGATCAGGGTTTCGCGCGCTCGGAACTGATCGGCGAGATCGGCATCAGCGTCGGAGAAGACGCGAGCCTCCAAATCTCCGTCGGCCGCAGCGCGGGCATCTCGATCAAGAGCGTCCAGAAAGTCATTGATTGTCGGCCGCGGACCATCTTGCGGGCCGAGATAACCAGCCTCCCAGGCACGCAACGCGGCATCGTCGAGGCTCTGCCGATCAGCCGTCCGTGTGAAAGCGTTCAATCGATCAGCGAAGTCGCGGGCGCTCATTTCGCCGCCCTCGTCCATAAGCCCACCGCCAGCACGAACAAAGTCGCTCAGACTAGACGGCCGTTCAATCGGAGCGCGGGCCTCGTCCATCATATCCATGAGGCGATTTACGACGGTCGGATCACCCCGCTCGACCCATTCTGCATTCAGGTCATCCAGCGTCCGGGCGATTTCTGGCTGTGATGCGCGAACTCGCTCGGCCCAGCGTTCCGCCGCGGCCATCATGGATTCCACTTCGGCCGGCTGCATCTCTCCTTTGATGCTCATCTCTCGCATCGTGGCGTGGACCTGATCGCGCATTTCACTTGCGCTGCTGCCAGGAACAACGAGCGGCCCGGTCGGGTTGCCACCGATGTCGATAATGTCGCGCTGGATCTCTTCAGCGGCGCTTTCGTCCAGGCGGACTTCTTCGGCCTCGATGCGTGCCGCGCTGCGCTGCAAGCGGCGTTGATGACCACGGGCGCGGATGCCGGCAAACACAGCATCCGTCAGAACCCCAAGGCCCGCGCCTTCGATCGTGTTCTTCAGTCGCCCCAGCAGCTCCGGGTCTTCTTCGTCCGCAGCTAAAAACTCAGTGATCGGATTGCTCAGCTCGGGATGCTCTTCAAGCAGGTCTGAAAGACGGTCTTCCGTGCCATCAAACACAGCGAAGTCAGCGATCGCGCCATTGAGCATCGGGCGACCCCAGCGCGCTAAGCGGCTCGTTCCCTGAAGCGCCTGGATCGGCTTCGTGATCTTCCCCGCGCCGACGAACCCAACAAGGAACTGCGTGATACCGCGAACCGTGTTCCCGGTCATACTGTCTTGCTCGGGACCATCCGGCAGGATGTCACCCGGCATACCCAGCAATTCCGGGCGCTCGTCCATAATTTGCCGGGCTACGTCTCCCGCTCGCGCCGCAACTTCGGGATCAGCATCATAACCGATCCGCATTAAAGCCATCGCCGCTTGGATGCCGGCCTCTTCGGTCAGGTCTACAGTTTCGTTTACGGCGTCAGCGAAGCCCGCATACAGTGCGCCCGGCGTCTCAATAACGCCCGTGCCAACATCTCGAGCAATGTTGCCCATGCCCTCACGAGATTGCGCGCCCAGATGCCTCAGGGCTTCCAGCGGACCAACCGTGTTGGATTCGTTCGGGCCGGTGCTTGCTGCCGTCTCGGCAAGCGGCTGGCTAGAGTCGTTCTCGGTCTCGGCCTGGCGACGGGCGCGCGCTTGCCGGCGGCGCTCCATGGCGAGCTCACGATCACGGTCCTGCTGCGCCTGGGCCATATCGGCGCGGATATCATTGGTCTGCATTCATCGATCCCCGCGCGGCTTCCTGCTGAATGGTTATCCAGCTCCGGTAAGATTCCAGCATCTCGTAAGCCCGGTTGTATTGGTCGGATTGCTCTTGCGTCATGTTCTCGGGGAACAGACCGTCCAGGCGATCCAGGGAAGAATTGAAGAACTCATTCGGGTCACTCCCGAACATCGGTTCCGTCAGCCCGATCGGAAGCGGCGGACGGGGCAAGCTCCTGCCGGCCTCTTGCGCCAGGGTCCGAGCGCGCTGCTCAATTGCGGCGCGGGATGGCGGAACTTCCTGGGCTTCGACCCAATCAAAAAGATCGCTCTCCGCTTCGGTCTTCTGCCCCTGAATGTCGGAGGACATATCAAAGGCGGACTGCGTGAAATACGCATCCAGAATATCCATGCCAGAACGCAACCGCGCATCGTTTCGGGTTTCCCACCGCTGGCGAATAGTGCGCGCGGCGCCCGGCGTGATGCTGCCTGACGTCACCGCCTGAAGCAAAACCTCGTTCAAATCATCTTCCGGCATCGGCTCGGAAACTTGCTGGAACAGTTGCTCCTCCAGTGCCGGATCGGGTTGCGGATCTCGGCGCTCAGAAAGCGAGCTCAGCAGCGTGTTATATTGGCCGAACTCCAGCAGGTCCGCGGCACGCAGGTTTTCAAGAACCCCGACATCTTCGGCCGTGACGGGCTCCCCGGTCAGGAAGCGCGTCTGAATGTCCGCAACAAACTCATTCGCCTGCCGCTCCAGCTCGGCTTCGCGGGCATCTTGGGCATCCTGCCGCGCCCGCTCCCGAAGAGACTCTTGCGTCGAAAGCGTCTGAATGCGGCCCTGCAAACGGCTGCGACGAGCCAGGCGTTCTTGCGTCGAAAGGTCTTGCTGCAAGAGAAGGGAGTCCACCGCCTCCAGTGCAGCCAGCTCACCAGCCGGGCCACCTCCGGCCGCGTCGTAGGCCATCGAGACAGTCGCGTTCATGACGGCCTCTTCGGCCCCGAGCATGGCTTGCTCCATAGCCTGCTCGCCGCGCTCTTCGGACCACCCGAAATAGGGATTGGCAACCAGCTCGTCGATAATGGCTTGCTGGCGAGCAACGATCTCTTGAGCGGCATCGGTATCCATCGCCCCAGGATCGCGCTCCAGCATCGTCACAAGCTCGCGATTGGCCTGATTGTACGAGAGCTCCAAAGACTCTTGAGCCTCGCGACGAGCCGCTTCAGTTGCGGCCCCGCGGATCCGGCTTTGCACATTGCTCTGGCGATAACGAAGGCGGAACTCTAGCTCCGTTGCCACGCTCTCCGGCGCTTCAGCAATCGCACGCTCGATGTATGCCTCGCTATTGGCGGTGAAGGCTTCATCATCAAGCCCGGCCTCTTCGGCAATCCTGTTGAACTCGCGATCAGCCTCGACATCGCCCCGCGCAATCTGCCCCGAGCGCAAAGCGGCATTGTATGCCCGATCTGAGCGCGTGCGGCCGTCTCGCTCCTCGCCCGTGCCAGACAAGCCGGCATCGCGGCCTTCGCGCTGGGCCTCATCCACTTCCCGCTCTTCCAGGCGAGCGCCGACACGACCAAGCGTGTTCGACAAGGTTCGGAATGTGTTCGCGGCCGCCTGGCCGGCTGATGCCGCCCCAGAAACAAAATCAGCCCCCGACACAACGCCGGGAGCCTGAACCGTCGGAAGTTGGCGAAGGGGATCAACCACCCGAGCCTCCAAAGTTGAAGCCCTCAGAAGCGGACGCAAAGGCGTCGAGGCCCTGAACAAACCCATTCATGGCCGCCCACGGCGCGGCGCGGCGCAGCCCTCTAGCCCGCTCACGGTTGGCCATACCCGACAGGCGATGTCCCAGAACGGCGTTCGCTTCCGCGTCAGCGCTGCGGCGGCGTTGGTCTTTGCGGATTGCGGCAGCGGTTGGGCTATCGCCCCCCAGGCCACGAGCGGCCCGCAATGCGGCGATCGAGCCGAGAACACGGTTCAGCTGTTCGCGCTGATTGGCAGAGGCTTGCACGCCGCGAAGATTATCAATCTGGGCCTGGTACTCAGCCGCCATTGCCTGAGACTTCAGGTTTTCTTTTTCCTGAAGCCCCGAGAAAATCGAGAAGACGCCGCGCGCCCCATCCGCTACCGCCGACATTAGAATGCGACCTCGTAAGTCAGGGACCGGACTTCAAGCGCGCATCCCTCACCAATGTCTTGCGTGATCGGAAGTGTCGGCTCGTCGGACCAGCCCAGAGTGTACCCGGTGACAAGGCGCGTCCGTGTCGTGCCGGGCGTGCCAATGTCATCACCGCCCTGATACTGCGTATAAAGGAACGCCGCGACACGCACCGCTCCGCTGTTCAGAACCTCCAGATCGAAGCGAGGAATGCGCATCCGGCGCACACCGATCTGAGCAATCATCGGCGGGTATGGCGTCACATCAAGCGCGAAATCGTACCCAATCGTCAGCCCAGACGCGACCGCGGTTGTGCTCAGTATCCCAAATCCATCCGCCGTACCGGCGTCGATGACCTCATTCGATTGAACGATGTGAGAGGGCAGATTGATCCGCGATGTGGTTGAGGCCGTGTAGTCTTCCTCGTCGTCAGTGGTCGAGCTGTCGGAGAACTCCGAGAGGCGCTGAGTGGTGGCCTGGCGCGCGACGATCCGCACATCGCCGGCCGCTTCAGAAATATCGACCCATTCGCCGGCACCCCGCGACCAAAGCCCCCAGCCGATCGTCTCTTCTGATCGGCGATACATCGCCACCGCCAGCGTGCCGTCAGTGTTCAAGACCAGGATGTAACGTTCCGCACGATCCCCCATCTTCGTTACGACGGCCAAGCGCTTTGGTGAGCTCAGCAGGTGATAGGCGTTCTCGCTTAACTCGATTACTTCCCATGACCGGCGGATGTTACCGGTCGGCACGCAGACCATGACGCGCCCGGCGGCATCGTCGATGAAGACCACACCGTTCGACGTGACGGCCGGCGCCACCAAGGCCGCGCCTTCCGGCCCGATGCGGTTGAACGCCACCGATGTCGGGGTGATCTGGTTGTCGCCGGATTCCGGGACGTAATAAGCACCTCGATCGCTCAGAACAATCAGCTGCTCGGCCGACACCACATGGCGAACTTGTGCGTTGGGGTCATCACCCAGGAGCTCGATCAATGCGTCTTGCGCCTCCGCGCCCACCGAGTAATTCGTCAGGGCATTGACCGCAGATGCCGCGATCAAGCTGGGCTCAGCAGAAATCCCGCTCAGATACAGCCGGCTCCGGTGAACCGCCACCGTAGAGGGATAGCCCCGCGTCTGTGAAAAGAGCTCTTCATCCCAGATCGTCGTCGCGTTCGGCGTGGATGCCTGTGTGTAAGCGCTCGGCGTGGCCGCGCCTTCCGGCCCGATGATCTTCTCACCAGAAGTCGGTTGCGTGTAACCCTCGGTCAAAATGATCTTGACCAGCGTTCCGGATGCAACGACGACGCGCCCGGCGACATTTGTGGTTTCCGTGCGAACGATCTGGCCAACCTTGAACCGGGAAGACTCCGTGGTCAGCACAGTGCAATTGATCGTCGGATAACAAGTGCCGTGTATCGTGACGGTCGCTGTTCGCGCGTCAGTGACGGCAGTAACCTCCACCTGCGTCTGGGCCAAATAGCGGAAGCGCACACCGACATAGCTCGCATCCAGCACATCTTCAGAGAACGTCATGGTCGCGCCCGAACCGGTGTACTGGCTCAGGGTCATCGTGACACCGGCCGGCGCGTGGCGATAAAACGGCGCCTGGATCTCAGCGCCAAAGCCCGCGTCAAACGTCAGAGCGGCCACGGACCACGTACCGTCGCTCGCCCGGCTGGCCACCTGCGGCGCAAATCCAGAGCTGACGATAAAGACCTGATTGTTGCTCGAGGCGAATTGAGCATTTGCCAGATCGGCTTCATCCCAGGTCAGGCCGGTCAAAGTCTGATTCAGCGTGCCGTCCGACGCATAGACCCGCATCTCATTCTCGACGAAGATCAGATCCTCGACGAAGCCATCACCAGCATAGCGAAACAGCCGAGTGGGATCGGAGGCCAAGCCCGACAGAAAGGCTTGCAACGCCGTGCCCGGCCGGCGCGACCAGCCACCGCCCGCATTCAGAATGGCATTGCGAAAGCGCTTGCATGACGCCTCGATCAGCGCGCTATCAGCTCGGCGCAAGAAGCCTTCACTGACCTCTCCGGCCTGAAAGCTCGCCTGGAACTTGCGTTGATTGCCCACGGTCTAGCTCCCCGCGGCTGGAATGCTCTGAATGGTGGTCGATCCGGTGCCGGTGTTCGTCCGAGAAGAACCGCGCCAAGCACGCACGAGCGGCGCATCGACGTCACGCTCCGGCCCCTGATAGGACCGGCGATCACGAACGCGGGCCACACGAAGTCGGGCCTCGGCCTGGGCTTCCAGATTGTCGCCGTGATTGGCACGGTCAAGCAAGCCGCGAGCGATCTGAGCGGCCAGGAGCCGAACGACAGCCCAGGAAAAATCCGACGGCCAAGCCGATTCCGGAGCGCGCCAGTTGTAAACCAGGCGGAAGTTCGAGCTCTCGTCCTTGACGTCGGCCAGCAGCTTGTTGCCGCGCATCTCGTAATCTTTCCACGGCGAGCCGGCATAAAGCAGGCGCCGCGGGGTCAGGACGTCAGACGGGAGAGAATAGACATATGCCGGGCTATCACCGCTCGTGCCCTGATAGGTCAGCGCTTTGCTCTTGGTCGCAAATGACCAGGCATGGCGCGTCAGCGCATCGGCGACCAAACCCTCATACACCGCATTCGCCATAACAGCTTCCGCCGTCTGATCCGTCATGGACTGCGGCGGGTTGGCGCCCACCAACGGCATGGCGGCGCGAAAGACTTCAATGGGGGCGGCGTAGGTGCTCATGAGCGCACATTGCTTGCGCGGCACCAACCTCTAAACGCACTCAAAAGAAAGGCCCGACCGCAGGGGCCGGGCCAGTGTGCCGTGATGTTCTCGGGGGAGGGTCAGTCCACGGCAGTTTCTTCTCCGAAAAACTTTGCAGCAGCGGCTTGGATATTCCCGCGGCGCTCGGTTTCGGTGATCTCATTCCAGGCGTCGAGCGCGTTGCCCTCAGCTTCGAATGCTTTCAGAGCGAGCGCGACGATTTCGCGGCGCTCGACCTCTTTCGTCTTGTCCTGGTTTTTGAAAACCTTCGGGCAAGCGGTGTACAGCTTCGCCGTAAAGGCGGGCTCGCCATCGCCGGACTTCTTCGGCTCGGGCTTCGGCTCGGGCTTGGGCTCGGGCTTTTTCGGCTCGGGCTTGGCGCCGACGACTTCGGCGTCTGACGGCAGGCGGTCCAGAAACGTGTCCGGAACCTCCTGCTCGCCAGCCATGAAGCGATGGCCGTCGATGAAAAAGCGGCGCTTGAATTTGACCTTGGCCATCAGCTACCTCAGTTCACCGCGTCCGGCAGGGCAGTGTTGCCATGCGGATCAAGGGTCAGGAATGCCGACACCACGCCGGCGCTCAGGTTCGCAGCGCCGACATCGGCCTGGATCCCAAGATACCGCTCATAGGTGCCCTGGGGCAGAGCGATCGGGCCGATCTGGTAACCAGCCACCAGGGTCGCCTCGGCAATGGCGCCGGACGCATAGTGGACAGTTGCAGAGCCATCGGTCGCGATTGCGGCCGCCGCGTCGGATGCCAGCTTGAACTCGACGGTCGAGGACGTGCCCGCAACCGCAGTGTCCACCTGGATCATCAGATAGATCGGCTGACCATTGCCAATATCGAGGCCGGATTGCTCCAGGTCGATAACGTCGCCAACAAGCTGGTCTCCACCCAACGCCGTGAAGGCTGCGATCGAGACGCCATCGGCAAACTCAGTGCGCTCATCAAGGATCATTGCTTCCTCCTTAGGTGACGGCTGCTTCGTCGCCAGCGAGCGCATCGCAGCGGCGAACCGGAACATCCTCAAACTGGACGACCTTGCGGCCGGCCACTTCACCCATCGCCAGGGTGGAGGATGCGACTTTGTTGACGATCTGACGGCGCAGGAACGAACGGATCGTGCGCGGCGCATAGAAGACCGGGCGGCCCATGTTCAGGTTCGGGACCACCTCGAGCGCCTGGGTCATCAGGTCGATGATGTCGGCACCGGCCGAGGCATCCTTGGTCAGCGCGGACTTGTCGATGTTCGGGATGCGAACGACATAGCGCCAATCCTTCAGCGTCAGACCAGCGTCCTGACGGAAGTGCGTGCGATACGCTTCCATCCGACCGCCATTGCCATCGACATTCTCGATGGTGACCTGGCCCTTGTCGTTGACCTGGATACCGGCCTGAGAGCCCTTCGGGACAATCATGTGACAGGTTTCCGGACCCCAAACGACCAGCCAAATAGAGGCGTTGTCGGCGCCTGAGCCGCCACCCGGGATGATGTTGTCGGCATTCTCGGCCGACAGATCATTGTATCGCGATGCCAGGCCGGTAAAGCGCTCCGGGTTGACGCTCTCGTCGCCGTAGAACGTGGTGTCCACCAGCTCCTGAGACATCGCCTCGATATGACCGCGAGCCTCGGAAAGACGGAACTCGTTGGTGTTGCCGTTCAGGTCAGCCAGGGCGCAATCGACCTCGGCATAATCCTCCAGCATACCGCAGTTGTCCGTGACTTGGACGCGCCGCGACTTGCTCGGCTGGACGCCGCCATACAGCTTGCGCCAAGTCGGGGTCGGCAGTCCGCTGCGAATGGTGGTCTTGTTGCCGGTGGGCAGATTGCCTTCCATGAACGTCATGTCGTCCAGGATTTCATTCTGCTGGTTCAGGATTTCAATGACGCTTGCGACCGAGCCGTCCGGATCGAGGCTGTTTTTCCAGTCGAGGAGCGTCGGATTGGTTGCGGAAAGAGTAGCCACTTATCCGTCCTTTCAGCTCGTTTTTGAGAAGAGGCGGTCAGCCAGCGGCTTTTTGCCCCCGGTCTGCCCGTCACCAGCCGGCGTGCGGCCACCCGCACCCCCGTTGGTCTTGGAAACGATGGCTTCGAGCGCTTCGAAAGCGCGAGCCGTCGCAATGTTTTCAATCAGGTGGTTGGCCGCTTCGCGATCGCCGGTGAGCGTGGCGAGGGACTCAAAGGTCGCCTTGATCCGCGCCGGCCCCTTGTCACCGAGCGAAGAGATTTCCGACTGGACCTGTTCTTTGGTCGCCTTGTCGCGAGCCGCAAAATTCGCCTGAAGCGCTTTGGCGGCGAAGGTCAGTTCTTTCTGGACTTGGGCCTGGGGCTTGCCGGCCTCGTGCGCCTCTTTCAGAAAGTCCGCGACGATCGGGTCATCAGCGGCAAACTCGATAGCCTGGCCTTCCGCGATCTCGACCGCTTCGGCCAGATCAAGCGAATAGCCTTCAGCGCTTTCCGGCACCCCTTCGGGCGCCGCGCTCAGCTCGTTCAGTTTCTCGTGGATCTTGGCCAGATCGGGCTGACCGTCTTCGCCCTTGAGCGCATCATCCCATGCGAGCGCTTCTTCGGAACCGGCATCGGCCTTTTGCTCGGCCGCATCGCCAGCATTGTCCGCCGGAACGCTAACTGCGCCGGCATCAGCCGCTTCATTCGAGGCGGCCGGCGTCGTGTCATCCGTCTGTGCTGCTTCCGTGAAGCTCATTCCGTGGGTCCATCAAGTTCAAAAACCTGATGGCGACCCTCCGGTTGGCGGCCACATCTCGAAACGCACCGTCAGATGCACCCTCACGACATTCGGTCATGATGTAACCGCGCACTAGGAAGCTCTCGAGTATCTGACGATCCTCTTGCGGCATCCGCTTGAAGACGTCGCGAACCTTGTCTGTGACGGTTTCACGCTCGCGGTCATCGGCGAATGATCGAAGTTCTTTCCAGCTACGGTTCACCTGCACCCCCGGCTTGCATGGCCCGTTGCTCCATGATCGCGCCGCGCTCTTCGTCGCTGTTCAGGATGACGGTCTCGTCGCCCATGCGCTTCTTGAACTCATCGACGGTCTTGCGAACATTGACCTCCAGGCCAAGCTCATTCGGGAAATACGAGCCGACGATTGCCAGCAGCTTTTCGCCGGCCTCGACTTCAGCCAGGTCAGCGGCGCGAGAGAGCGGAGTGACCGGGCGCACATCGACGATCTCGCCTTCATACTCGATCGGGTCCAGCTGGCCGCGCTTCTCCAAAATCCACTCGAAGCGATGGATGATCGAAAGCGTCCACTCATTGTGCAGCCGTGCCCGGTACAGAGTCCGGCGCTGTGCGGTCATCCGCTCTTCGCCGATCCATTGTGACGCCGACGGTGGGGTCTGGCCGCGCTGATACGGCTTGTCCTGGTAAAGAGCCCGACGGATTTCCATCTTCAGCTCTTCGCGCTTGAAATACGCTTCGCGAACATCGTTTTGCGGCGCAAGGTCTTGCACGTTGAAGCCATCGCCGGCCTCGTGCCAGATGCCCGGCTCAAATCCCGCTTCCGGGTTCAGCGTGCCGGTCGGATCGGAGAAGATGCCCGGCGGGTCCACAACCTTCGCCGTGCGCTTCAGCTCGAGATAGGCCATCTCATTCAGCGTTCGCGCCGGGGCCAAAGCCTTGGCACCGGGGTTGACGCCGTATGCGGACGGCTCGGAGACAAAAATGCGGCCGACCTGGAGCGGGCAAGAGCCGCGGCCGGTGAAGCGCTTGTGGTAGCAGACCTTGTTGCGCTCGATCACATACCAGTCCCACGCCTCTTCGGGCGCATCGTAATCGCGGATGCCGCCTTCCAGGATTGTGACGCTGCCCTTGTCTTGCCGGCGCAGCTCCAGGGTGGGCTTGATGTGGCTCCAGTCGATATCCGGCCAGATCGTGTCCAGGTTCCGGACCTTGACCTTGCGCTCCCAGAACCGAACACCGACACCGCCCATCGGGCCGGGGCCAAGCAACAGTTGAGCAAGCGGCGCGTATTCACAATCGATCGGCTGACCGACCCGCGTATATCGGATCATCATGCCGCACGGACCAATGCCCAGGTCCAGATAACATTCTTGCGAGGATTGCTCGAAGCTGGATTCGCGGATCGTGTCATAGACCAGCTTCTTGCGGGCCTTCACGAACGGAGCAATTTGCTTCTTCGCAGACTGGCTAAGGGAGTCCACGGGCTCATGAGATGCCCAATCCCGATATGACGGCGTGGCCTCGTCCGCGATATTCGCCGCCCAATCGTCGGCGACTTCTTGCAGGGTGGAGTCGAAAACATCGTCTTGATCGGTCGGGCTGCGGGGCTCGTCATGCGAACCCTCATTGACCCGCATCTTCCACGGCGCAGCCAGGTCGAAGAAGGCATTATACGTCGAGGCAAACCGCTGGCGCGAAGTCCGGGCTTCGTCGATCGCGGCGATAACATTGCGCTCTGTCTGTTCAGGGACGACTTGCTTAAACACGATTCATCGCCTGGTTTAGCTGGCTGGAGAGACCCGCGCCAAAGCCGCCCAGGCTGGGAAGTGAGATCGGTGAACCGCCGGACCCGCCGGACGGCAATCCAAAGCCGCCAAAGCCGCCGATGCCCCCGCCACCGCTGCCGGCAATGCGCCCAAAGCGCCGAACCAGATCGTCGGTTTCGGCCGTGACATCCTCACGAATTGCATTCACGCGGCGCTCTTCGGCGCGGGCTTCTGCTCGCTCCCGACGCGCTTTCGTTTCAGGATCTTCCTTCGGGGGTTTCGCTTTGACGACCATATTCCAACCTGAAGACTTCTTCGGCTCCATCGGCCTTCAGATCGCGATAAAGCGCCTCAGGTCGAAACGCACCGCTAGGAAATCCCAACAGGTGTTTGATCGCGGAAGTGCAGAAGAATCCGAGCCGTGAGAGCGGCCGGGGCTGGGCCTTTACCGTCGTGCGGAGAACCGCCGTCATCCGCGGCCCGATCCCCATCAACCACTCATCCAGCCCGTCGTCATCCGCCAGGACGACCCGCGTATAGGTCTCCGTCGGATCGTAGATCACCCAGCACGCTTCGGAGACGTGATAGCCATAAGCGCAGACATGTCGCCAGTCCGGCGACGTCAGCAAATCCCACCAGCTCTCCCGCTCCCGAGCCACAAAAACGATATGCCAGGACCGTATCGCCAATAGGCCATCATCGATCGGTGTTCCGTCCGTCATCCTGCTCTCCGTGGCGACCAGCGCTTGCCCTTGGAATAAACCGAGCCGGATCCGCGGGTATCGATCACCCGGCCGCGCTTGGGGCCTTCGGCGCCATGCAGGGTCACATTCGCTTCCCCGCCGCCCCAGAGCCCGTATTCAAGCGCTTCGCCGCAGTGAGACCACTTGTCCTTGACCAGTTGCTCTTTGGTCTTCAGCCCGAAATTCGTCTTCACCGTCGCCATCGACATATTTTCCAGCGAGGCAACAATCTCCGCACAATTCACCGGATCGAATTGGATCTTCGGCACACCGCCCGGGAACTCTCCCAGGACACGGCGGCCCATGGTCATGCGGGTTTCCGGTTGGTCCTTTTTTGCCGGCGGCCGGACATCGATCCCGTGCTTCGCCCAAATCTTCATCGACGTGGTTTTCGAGCCTTGGTCCGACCACCCACCGGCCGGATCGCCCCAGGCCACAATCCCCGTCTCCCGGCAGAACGGGAACCGCTGCATCAGCAGCTCCTTGACCTCGGGGGCGAACTCTTCGGCCGTCAGATTTTGCCCGGTGATCGACCACAGCCCATACCAGCGTTGCCCGACGTGTTGCAGAACCACCACCGCCGGCGTCAGGCCGAAGTCCATCCCCAGGATAATCGGCGCGTCCTGGTACGGCTGAAGCGGCTCTTTAGCGACATGCTTGTCCCTGGAGAACATCGGATAGCGCAGCGCCCCCAGCCGCGGCGGCCGAACAATATTGCGAAAATCCCGATCGATCTGGTCTCGCGGCTTGCCTGGCAGCGCCGGCAAATACGGATTGGCGCCCATGTTCTGAAGATTCTCGGCAACCGGGTTCAGCTCATAGCCGTCCAGGTTCCCCTTCTCATCCAACCGCTCGAGAACCGCACCGGGCTGCACATGAAAATCCCAATCCGCCGGCTTGTCATACGCCATCGCCTGGTCGACCGGCATATCCGCCGGAAGCGGCGTATCGCCCCGCATATACAACACCCAATGATCGTGCCGCTCAGGAGCATTCATATCCATGAAATACCGCTTCGCTCGATCGTACTCCGGGCAATCAATCTTCCGCGGATAGCGCCCCGTCCGGTCAATCACCGACGTCACCATCTTCAACGTGTTGAACTGCCCCTCATTGCCGTAGGCCCCCGTAAAAAACGACGACCTCAGCTTCTTCAGAGTCTTCTCGCTCTCATCCGGAATCGCCATGAAGACAATCTCGGCCTCGACGTCCAGAAACCGCATCGAATAAACAACCGGCTCATTCCCCTTGATCTTCCCGTACTGCTCCTCGGGAAACCACTCCTTGAAATCAGGAATAACCGTGTCCCACAACTCCGGATACGTCTGGCGATGCACCAGCCAACGAGACCGCCGGATCCCATCCTTGGACCGCGGCATCGTACAAATCGCCTTGTACAGCTTCGCAAAAGACCCAGCCGTCTTCCCGCTCTCCACCGGCCCCTGAACAATATCAACCTCAGCCTCACGACCCGGCCGGCCAAGGACATAATCCCGCAGCACCGGCGACCCGTGCGGCCGCTGCTCGCTACCCCTGAAATGAAGAACGGCTCCCATAACCCCATAGGAACCGCTACAACCCACATCCCAGAACGCACCCAAGTCAGAGCAAATCCATGAACCAGCAAGAGCTGAATAAGATCCACGCAACCATCGAACCCATCGACGGCACCGACCAACACCAAGTCCGCGTCAATATCGAAGAGGCATCCCTGACCCCCTTCCAGGGAACCAAAGCCGAATGCCGCGCATTCCGACAAGGCATCGCTATGGGCATCCACCTGGCGGTCGGCAAAACACCCAACGACGTCGAAGTCATCCAAGGCTCCACCAAAACCAAACCATCCGAATAACCAGGGGGGCAGTCAAAAATTGTGGGGGGGATACATATCGCTCCGAAAGCCGCCGCCATTTTTGACCCCCGGCCTGGCCGTTGCGGATCGCACCCCCTCCCCCCTATCGACCGTGTGCCCCTGCCCCGAGGTGACACAGGCGCGGCGATTGCCCTGCTATTTCAACGGGTTCGCGACACGTTGCGACAGTCAACGCAGCTGCAGATCGGTTTAAACCCTTGATTTGTTTAGGCATCACGCGCGCAGGCGACCCCGGGAAGCGGACGAAAAACACCATCCTCGCTATTCCCCTCGTAGATGCCTTATCCTGATATGGATTTACCTTATGTTGATCTGGTGCGGACCTATCCCACACCCATCCCCCTATAGTCCCCCTTCCCTCGCCCTTTCCGTGGGGTTATGGGGTGGCTGTTTCCCTTAGATCGATCATCACCAGCTTGGAGGCGTCACCCTTGGCGCTTGTGGTGGGTGGCTTTTCGTCTTTGATCGCCTTGTAGATCGCCATCGGGAAGCGATTGTTATTCGTGGCGATTGCCTTTTGCGCCAGTCCGTCCCAATACGCTTGACGCTGGCTATATGCCCGCTCGCAAGCATCCATCAGCGCGGGGTGTAGGGCTTTCCACTCTTCCCAGGTCGAATGGCCGACGTTCAGCGCGGCTACCCACTCACCCTCTGACATGCCCGCCGAGCCCATGGCTAAGACGCGCTCGCAGATGGAGTCGCTATACTCTCGCAGCGGTTCCGGCATGTTGCCCGCCGCAGCGTGGGGAGCGTGCACCGCCAGCTGTTTACGCAGTTCGGCGCATTCCCTCTCTAGCTCGACAACGCGGCCCCGCAGCTCTTCATTCTCTTCCCGTACCCTAGAGTTACCCGCCATGCGTATATCCCGCCCGTTTCAGTGATTGCTCCAGGCGGTCTAACCGCTGGCGTTCCAACAGCAAGACCGCGACCGCTTGCACGACCGGCGAGGGATCGCGGCCAGTGTCAGAGCGTGAACACATCCGGTTAATGTGTGTGGCTTGAACCCTCAGGCCAGAAACGCGCGACACGACCGCCGCAAAGGCAACTTGCGACATGCCCAGCGCCCGCAGCGCCTCTCTTAGCTCTTCTCTTTTCATGCCTCTAGCCATGCCGCCACACTAACGGATATAATACGCACCCGGCAAACATGCGCGAGCGGATATAAAACCCTATTGACTCAATATCACCACCGCGCTAAAGATCGAGCGTCACTTATGACACAACGGCAACCAGGAGCCGACCAGATGAATTTCATTGACGCAAACACGGGCACCATTCTCGCCCCTTCCCAGGCTTTTGCCCGCATCTATGACCACAACGTACGCGGCGAAGAAGTCCGCGCTATTGCGGATCGGCTCGACCGGGCAATGTATCTCGACAACGACGAGACCGAAGCGCACGACGCCGCCGACATGCTTGATCTAGCCGGATGTGACCTTGAGCTAGCGGCCTGACAATCCCACCGGTTAGGGAGCGTTTCGGCGCTCCCCTTCCCGTGCGATTGGCACGACAGCGGACAAGGATCCGATCACATGCTTAACACCATCATCAAGCGCATCCGTGCGCATCATAACCGCGTCAAGGCCGACGAATTGAACCACCGCGCCGCGGAATATTCCCGCCTTGCAGAGATGAAGCTTGGCCAGGCCATGCGATACGCCGACAGCGCGCCGAGCATTGCCCGCATGTATGGCGACGACAGCGCCGGTTATTCGCGCCTTGCGGGACGCTTGCGCACCGCCGCCCGTATCTTTGCACGCCGCGCCGATCAGCTTTCCCCGGAGGCGAGCGCATGAGCATCTTTCCCACCAATGAAGACCGCGCCGCATGGGCCGAGCTTGCGCTTGATGAATTTTGCCTTGCGGTGTTTGGCCGCGACTTTGCCGACACGGCGAAGACCGAAGGCGCAGACGTTCCGGTCGGTGATCTACTTTGCAACATGATGCACCTATGTCAGCGCCAGGGTGTGGACTTTCAGGCGATGATAACGCGCGCCGAAATGCATTTCGAAGCAGAGGTCGAAGAAGAGGAGGAAAGCGCATGACGCCGACGCTAACCCCCGAGGGATTCGACGTATGGCACGACGAAATGCACCCAGACGAGATTCCATATCATTGCTGGACGCTGCAAAGCGCCCGCCGCCTCGCGGCAAAGCTTGCGCGCAAATTCGGCGCCGCATGGATTTGCAGCCATTGCCATAGCAGCGACAACGCCCGCGAGGTTTACACATGTTAGACCATTCAGGAGAGGCGGCCCGCTTTGCTTTCGATTGCGCGGAATGCGGCAAGCCGAAATGCAGCCACGGCGAAGACTATTGCACCGACTGCGCCGACGAGCTCGAGCGGGAAGCGGCGCGGGTATATCGCCGGAGCCAACTAGCCCGACCAGGCGCCCGCACCATTCTTGGCGGCATCTGGAGCGCCGACGCGGCCCGGGCATATAACGCGGCACTAGCGCAGGTGTGGCAATACGAAGACGCCGACCGCACGCCGCCCGAGCATCTATTAAACGGTATGCACAATCTTTATTGCGCCCAGCTTCCCCCAGCCAACTAGCCCCGCCGGATCGGGCATGACCGCGCGCCGTGCCCCTTCCCGCTGGACTGGCCAGCACAACGGAAAAAGGAATCCGAACAATGGACACAATCGAACTCGAGCGCGAGCGCTTGCACAATGAGACAGCAGCCGCTTGCACGGAAGATTTCTGGCAATACATCCGCGCGGACATCACCGCCGCCGAGTTTGTCGCGCGTTGCGCTGGTCGCGGCGTTCAGACGACCGAAGAGCAAGCCCGCGAGGCGCGCATGAGAAACAAGCCGTGCCGCGGTTGGTGCCAAATCCAGGAGCGCGCGGTTTTGATGATCCAGCCCGACGCCCAGCGGTTGCCGACAATCCCCCCGAACCCATCCGAAGGTATGGCCGAGTCTCTTATGTCCCGCGCCGACCGCATGTTGATGGCAGGCGACACCACCCAAGAAGAATACGACGCATGGGCGAAGCGTCTGGACGCGGCGACCGCATGAGCCACAGCGAAGCCCTAGCGCTACCCGCTCTTGTATTCGCCGCGCTCTTTCTGCTGGCCTTGTTCTGGCCCAGGAAGCCCACTAAATGAAACGAACCCGGCGCCAAGCGGTGCCGGGTTTATTCTTCACCTTGCGCCAGAAACGCGCACAGCGGCCCAGGAGCGCCGAAAATGACCGAAGAGACCACAATCCCCCGCCGAACCCTTGGCGCCTTCCTAGCCCCCATCCTTGGCCCGGAGTGGAGCAACGAGCTTGCGTACCTAGCCGACTGGAACCCGCGCACCGTGGAGCGGCTAGGCACTCGCAAGATGCCCGCCGACCGACGCCGCCTAGAGGTGTTGGCGCAATGTGTGCGCGGCCAGGCTATCAGCGAAAATTCCGCCCATATCGCCGAATGGCTCGAAAAAAAGGCCGCAGGTCTGGCAGAAACCCAAACGTCATAGCGGCCGGCTTGTTGCCAGACCGCCAGCGTTTCAGGGGCCACCCGATATTGCGGCACCATGCCCGCCGGCGCCGGACGTACAGCCATTGCTTGAAGCGATTTCTATAGGTCGCCCAAGAGCGCATCGGCTTCATCCCATCCTTGCATCCACGCCGCACGCTCTTCGGCGTTTGAGATCCGAACAGTCCGCGAAGCGCCAGAGAAGCGGGCGAAATATCCACGCTCGCGCTGCTCCTCGATGAGATTGTCATCCTCGACCGGGTTCTCGTACATCGAAACCATTTCCAGCTGCACGGGCGAGCGCATGTCCCTCAGGATACGTTGCGCCTGTAGCATTTCTTCGTGAGAGCCCGCCGCATCGGTATCCATCAGGTCCAGGGCGCGTTGAACGGCCCCCTTCGAGAAACCCAAACCCTCCAGCGTGCGGTACGCCTTCGACATCGCGGTTTCCGCCCGTCGATGAACGCCGCGGATCTTTGCCAGCGTTGCGATCGCCGGCATTACATTCTGCGCTTGATCTTCCATGATTGCCTCACTGACTTGCGCGCCACACGACCATGCCGCGGCTTCTGCTCAATCTTCCGAACGGTGCTCTCTTCTGCGATCTGTGCCGCCTGATCGGCCGGCATGATCACAACGGCCAATCCCAACGCCTCCAGGAGATCGACCGCGTTCTGAGTCATGTTGAATGGACGCTTGCCCCACACCCGGTCGCCGCCCTCGACCTTTGAGGCATAGCCGTCTTGCCAGCCGACGACGTGATCGACATCGCCATGGGTCATGCCCATCTCGCGACGACGCTCCGTCACGGCCAGCATGAAATCATCGTTTTGATTGATAATCCGCCGCTTCATGATCTCAGCACCTTTGCCGCGTCTGCTTTGGTCATTGCGTACCCGTAACCGTCCCGCGTGATGATCTTGATGCCGGACCCAGCCAGGCGTCTCCGGAGGTGCGATATGTGCTGCTTCAGGTTCCCGTCGTCGGGCATACTTCCCGTCGGCCAGCGGCGGACCAATTCTTCCTTGGAGACCGGAACCGGTGCGGACTTCGCCAAGTGAAACGCGACATGCGATTGGCAGATCGTCAGCTGAAGCTCTGGCGATACCCCAGACACGGATTCAAAAGACCCATTGATTGACTCGCGCTGAACGCGCTTCAGCTTTGCCTCGAGTTCTTCAATCCGATCGAGCGCCTGGCGATGCACCGATGCCGGCACCGTGCTCGCGTCAAGAGCGACCATTGCTTTCCTCCATTGCTTGCTTGATGCACCAGTAGGCGCGGTATTCGGCCTTCGCTCGGCTTTCACGACCATCGAACTCGATGATTGCCGCGCGCTCCTCATAGGCATCCCGCATTTCCTGCGGCCAATGCTCTATGGCTCGACGAAAATCGCTCATGCCGCGTCCTCGTGCTGGATGTAATGATTGCGATAACGCCCGGTGCGGTGATCTAGCTTCAGCTGGACCACGCCAGGCGTTCCCATGATCGCGTGACGCTTGACCTTCCACACCGCGACTTGCGCGATGAACGATCCGTCGGTGTCCTGTGCCCGGTATGCCGTCACACCGAGATCGACCATGTTGTTCCAGTGTGCCGATCCGGAGATGTCGTACCCACCGGGGCAGACGTATGTGCCGTCCGCTTTTTTCTCGACCTTCCGCGGATGCGCCACGATTGCGATGTGGACGTCGAAGGACCGGGCGAACCGCTTCAAATCATTCAGCGCCCGACCGATGTAATCGTTCTCGCTTTCCTGGCGATTGCGCGTGTGATCCAGCTTTGACCATGGATCGATCACGATCATGTCCACGCCATAGCGCACGACCGCGACTTCCATCTTCTCCAACAGCCAGTCCAGCGTCATCCGCTCGCCCAGCTCTTCTTCGACGAAGAAAGCGAAATGCTCGTCGATCTTGGAGTCCGCCTTCGACCAGTCCTCTTCGATCAGCTCGCCGGCCGGCTTGTTGGCAATGTACGTCGCGACATCCCGGCGGTAATCCAGTTGCGGATCGTCCTCGAAACACCCGACGCCAAATTTCCACTTGTGGTGCCGCAACAGCTCCATGCAGACGGCATTCACCAGCTTGGACTTGCCGTGGTTGGGAACACCGGTCCACACCGAGACATGCCCGCGCATGATCGAGACGTGATTATCGAACTCGCTTTCTTTTCCGCCCAGCGTGGCCTTGTAGACCGGTTGCTCTTTTACCGGCGGCATGTCCTTGAGTTTGACGACGCCAGACACCGAAACCCAGGGCGCGTTTTCGACCAAACCCCTGAGGGCGTCAGCCCCTTGTTTTTGCAGAACATCGTTCGCGTCCTTGGTGCCGTGTGGGTACCGAAGGTATTTGCAGCGCGCCTTGCCCAGCCGCTTGGAGATATACCCCAGAAGATTGGCGCCTTGCTGGTCGCCATCGGCCGCAATGATGATCTCGCGTTCATCGCCGATCCGCTTCAAGAGATCCGGGATGTATGCCCACTTGTCACTATCGTCATCGACGACTTCTTTTGCGGGCGCACCATCAGGCAAAGACAAAACGCGCTCAAAGCCGCACTGAAGCAGCGCCAGGGCATCCATCTCGCCTTCTGTCAGGATGATCGGGCCATCGAGAACCAGCGCATCTTCATTCCAGCACAGCTTGAACGGAGCGCCGGCGTCCTGGCTGAAGCCCTTGTCGTCAAGCCGGCGATACTTGCGAGTGACGGGCTTGCCCTCCCGCAGATACGGAAAGGCCAGCCATTCACCACCATCGCTCCGACGAACGCTGCTGATGTCGAACGCTTCCGCGATCCCCGGATCGATTCCGCGCCCCTGTAGCCATGCCTTTGCCGTCTCGTTCAGCATTGAACCCTCCTGCCCATCCGCAATGATGGCAATTGAAAACGAAGCCCTCTGGCGTGAACGTCACGCTCAGGCACGGTTGCTTTTTCTTTTTCCGTGTGTGGCTGCATTGTGGACACGTCGTCGCCTGAGAGCCGCTATGGGCCTTCACACGGATGTCCAACTCCCGAAGTCGGTCGGATGCGGTGATCATCGGCAATCTCCACCCCACTGCATCGCCATCGCAGCGCCTACCCCCGGGTAGGTTTTGCCGCGCAGCTGGTCGCGATCGGCAGACGGGGGAAGCCGGTTCTGGCCACTGTCTGTCTGGTTCGCCCAGCGTTTTTTCCCATCCACAATGCGCGGCCGCACATGCCAGATGGGCTGCAGCGGTGGCAGGTTTTCAAGCCACAGGCATGTGGTTTTGCTGGCATCGGCCCCGAACTGGTTCGGCTGAATGATCTGGGTGTAGCGCTTGATCCGCGTGGATATGCACCCCACCGGGTTTTCCAACGCCTTGCGCTTGATTGGGAGACTGAGCAGATCGCGGACAAAGCCCAGCGCCTCCTCAGTCTTCTGGGCTCGCTCAGGCCGCCGCTTGTTCCAGTGCAGGCCAGAACTGGAAAGGTAGGTGCACGGGGGAAACACTATAAGCATGTCCCATGGCTTGGACCGCGCCACCTCCAGCACGTCACCCACAATGTGCGGCCCCGGCATTGGGCTATCTAATAGATCGCAACTGACCGCGTTATGGCCAAGCAGGTTAAAGGCATCGCGCACAACACCCGACCACTCGCACCCCACCAGCACATCCATTGGCTTGTTGAGGGGAAAGCCTTCGGCGTTTTCCAGTGCGCCGACATGCTCAGTTATCGAGATGTGTCTCATATCGACACCCCCAGCGCCCGAAGCCCGCCGGCAGGTGAAGCGCTCACCGCCGTCGGCACCGCCGCGTCCATCCATGCGAGAAATTTCTGATCGGTCAGCCAGCGATCGAGCGCTTGTCCACCAGAGCGAGCCGCGTCGTCAGATGAAACATAAGCCCGAGCGCCGACCAGGATCTTTCCGAAACCGTGCTCAGTGCGCTTGCGGCAGAATATCGCGTAGACCTGGGCCTTCGACTTGGACCGCTTTCGGCCCATCTCTGTCTTCGACCATTCGTCCCAAAGTTGACGGAACTCGCCATCGGATTCATGGCCCGGACCGTCGCCCGTCAACAAAGATTCTTCTTCTTGTTTACTGGTTGTATTGTTCTTCTTTGTCTCGGTCGCGTCTCGCTTCTGTCTCGCTTCTGTCTCGCCTGCTTTCGGCGCGCTCTGATATTTGTCGTAATTACAGAACGTTATGACGCACACACCTGTCTCGGTATTGACGCGGATGGTGTCTCGATTTTTGAGCACGTTCAGGAAGCGTTCGACGCGGCTCCGATGCCAGTGCCACTTGCCTGCCAGGAAGCGGATCGAGAAGGCCAATTGCCCCCGCTCGAGATCGACCGTCACCCCGGCCCGGCGGACAGTGTGAGCCTTCCAAACGGCGTTCGCGAGCATCCACAAAAACGCCTCGCGTTCTGACATCTCCGCATCGCGGAAGTCCGGGTCATCCCAAAGCGAGCGCGATACAGCGATGAAGCCGGGTCCGCTCATGCGCCGCGCTCCAGCCGGTCGGCCATTTGAGTCATCCGGCCGGCCGCGACACGCAGCGCGCTCGGCAGATCGGCGCCCGGGCTCAAATCCGCAGGAACGCCCGAGATTAACTCGATCGCACGATGCTTGCCTTTCACCCGGCGGATGTATCCACGGCTCTCCAGCCCCCGCAGGAGCCGCATCACGGTGCTTTTAGAGGTGATGCCCAGGCCAATGCACAATTCGTCGTAGCTGGGAGCCCTGCCGGTTTCCCGAATGGACGATTGGACGATCAGCAAGCAATCGCGCTGGCGGTCAGTCAGTGTAATAGCCATCAAGCATCTCCCTGAAGCGGCGCTTCAGGCGAAGCCCTGCGCGCTCTATTTGTTCCATAGGGACGAGCTTTGGCGTCTGCGCGCTTGGCCCAGGTCAGGCCGCACGTCCCTTCGTATCCATGTTTGAAAACGATCCAGCAGTAATCGATCGCGCCACCGCCTGGCTTCTCGCCGGCAAGGATGCGATGCCCCGGCAGCATCGAGGGGCGGCTCGAGAGCACCACCACGCGCCAGGTCGGCAATTCAGTGAACAGGAAATAGCGGGTGTTCGACGCCAGGAACTTCAGCGGCACCAGAACCGCCACCTTATCCGTCGTGAAGCGGAGCGCCTGTTCAATGAAGGCTTCCGTATGTTTATACGGCGGATTGGTGACGATGTTCTCGACCGGTCGGCAATGTTTGCGGGAGAACTTCAAAAAATCCTGACCGGCAGACCCATACCCACGGTCCACCAAATCAGTGCCCAACACGTCATGATGGCCGGCATCCTTGCAGGCTTCAGGAATAGTGCCGAAGCCACACGCCGGATCCCATATCTTGCCGCGGAAGGTCACGGACTTCAGCAGAAGGCTCGTGCACCAGGCCGGATCGACATAGTGATCGTTTTCTTCGCGCTCAAAGGCGCTCGCATTCTTGAGCGGAACATCGCTCATTTCACTCTCCAACCAGACCAACCGTCACTTCGACGCGCGGCTTGTCTGTCCAAAATTTCTGAGAACCGGTGCCCACCACCTGGCTATCGTCGTTGAAGACAACGCCATTGATGCCGTCCAGAATGGCCTTCACGATATTGTCCAGGTCGGGCCGCTTCGTTGGTCGGGTTTCCCCGCTCAGCATCGCCGCTCGCTTCTTCTTTGAAATGCTCGAGGGAGCGGCCAGGTAGGCTTCGATGCGAACCCAAACCGCCCCATCAAGCGCAGATCGTCCAGCCATCACGGATTGAGCCGTGGCTTTGATGGCCCGCTCGTAAGCAGCCGTTTTCGCGTCGGTGAAAACGCGGCCGCTACGACTGAAGCGCGGGCGACCTTTGCCGCGCGGCTCCCCGTGAATGGTGAACGAGATCCGCATCAGCCTTCGACCCCATGAAGGGCAGAGTCTTCATCATGCGGGACATCGCCGGGCTCAGCCTTGGCGATCCAGTCCTCAATGTCGGTCTGCTCGTCTTCCGTCGTCACGTCACCCGGCGCAGCGTCGTCATTCCGGACCATGTTCATCCCGGCCAGGATTGCGGTCTGGCCGCGCTGGTAACCATCCAGCCACTTCTGGAAGCCGGCATCATTCGGGTGATGGGGATTGCTGTCCGCGTCCTCACCATTCAAACCAGCCTTGAAGCCGTCATGGATCCACCGCTCGTCCATGTCCGGACCCGGCTGCTCAAACAGATCGAACTGATGCGCGATCGGAGAGCCCAGAGCGCGCATGTATTCACCGGCCCGGGCCATGTCGGTCATGACCTCTTCCGGCGCGCAATCGATCTTCGACAGAACGAAATCGAACGTCTTCAGATCAACGCCGTGACCTTCCATCCATTTGCGATGCTGCTTCACGACTTTCTTGGCAGCGTCGTAGCGCAGCTTTTCAGCCTCGGCCGCCAGCTGCTTCTTCGTCAGCTCAGACAGGCAATAGGCCAAAAACTCAGGGGGCAAATTAGAGGGGGGATTCACCCCCGACTGTTCCCCATTTGTATGTTCGATATTTGTTCCCATTTATATCCTCAAGCAACTTAGGGGTTAGTCGTGCTGGTTTTTTTCCGAGGAGATTTGAAGCTCCATCCACTCACGGATGCGCATCTCGGTCTTAGCACGAGGGGAGGCGCCGTTACGCAAACGGCTAAGCAGGCCAGTGCATTTGGCCTGCCGTTCGAAGGCGCTCTCGGTCAGATCCGTGAACGCGATGAAACTTTCGATGTCGCACAGGAGACTCATGACTTGCCCCCCGGCGTGATCTCCGTCACAGTCAACGCGGGGACGTTGCATATATGTACGGCATATGAGTGTGATTGCTTTCCCGTCCCGACCACGAAAGACGCCCTGCCCGTCCCAGCCGCGCAATGTGTGCGACTGGCAAACGATTCAAGTCCGGCCGCACCCGCGCCTTGTGCATTTGGCCGGCATGATGGAGACGCAACGCTGTGGCCAGTGCGGTATCGAGCGGCAAATCCCCCGCATCCCCGAAGCCGGGCAATGACACGTGGCGTCGGTCGCGCAGGACAACCTTTGACCGCTTGCCCGTCCGTCAAAATTGGAGAACGGTTCAGTTTCTTCGATCGAGGCGAGTACGAGTGTTTAGAGTTAAGGCCAGCGCGGCAAATAAGCCGCGCGTTCAATGGACTGAGGACGGCGGAAGCGGAACGCTTCGCTGGCGCCTCAAAGATGTCGAGCTCAAAATCGACGTCCTGGAAAACGGGGAAGTCGAACTGTCCGTCGATGCCCCGCGGGAGTTCTTCTTTCACCTCTGGGGAAACATCGACCGGCGCCTGGTGCGCGAGGTCATGGCGGCGCAGTTCGACGGCCGCCCGCCCGACATGCTCGAGGTTGTTCGAAAGGCAATGGAAGAGGACGAGTGACAACGTTCGCGATCCGTTCTTGGAGATGGTTCGATGAAAGTTCTACGCGATAGTGTAATTTTGTCCAGTCCAAATTCTACTCGGCACGGCCTCGCGACTTATCCGCCGCACGTCCATAATGGCGGAATGGAAGAGCACACCGGTTATTTCAGGGAATGGCGCAAGCATGTCGGCATGACGCTGGAGCAAGTCAGCGAAGTGACCGGGCTGGCGATTAACACCATCAGCCGGATCGAGCGCGGATCTATCAACTATAGCCGCAGCAGCTTGGAATCTCTGGCGTCGGCTTACGGCTGCACGCCAGGCCAAATCCTGGACCATGACCCGACCGACATAGAGATCGAGCTGGGCCTTATATTCCGGGACGTGCCGGAAGAAGATCAGCCCTTCGCCCTGAAGTCGCTCAGCGGTTTCCGCAAGAAAAGCGGGACCGATCATTGACCGATCGCAACGCCGCCATTGCAGCCGGCACCATCGGTTTGATCGTCGGCATCGCCATTGGCGGTGCCCTGTTCTCCCAATCCTTTGACGACGAATCCTTAGTCGCTCAGCGCTATTTGCGTGAAAGCGCCAGCACTGAAGAGCTGTGCCGAGCCCTGGCTGATCGCCGCCTAGATGGCAGCGAAACCTTCTATAATTTCTGCATCGCGGCAGCACCCAATCAAACCGACAATCGTTAAAATTACACTGTTGCGTATAATTTCGATTGACGCGATTAAACTGTTGCGTATAAGTTCCACCCTCGAAGCAGCCAAAAACTGTGCACGAGGGTCACATGAATCATCACGCAGGATACCCCGACGGGATGCGCGCTCTGCCCCAAGACGCCGCGCCGCGCCTGTCTCCCGGCAACCGTTTCAACGATGGCGGCCGCGTTCATGAGGAGCAGGCCGACTTAGCCGGCACCTGCATCCAGGCGATCGACAAGGCGGTTACGACCATTGAGGCGATGACATTCGCCGCGGTCGATAAAGACACCGCTACGGAGCTGGGGGAGCGCCTTCGCGCCGACATCCACAAGGCCCTGTGGTCCGTAAAAGAGGATCTGGCAGAAGTGGACGAGGTGACTTCATGATCACCGATCTTTCTGTCCGTTTCGTTGAAAAGTTCGAGGGCGAGGACATCGCGCCGAACGACATTGCCGGCATGGTCCAGGCCACCGGCATAAACAAATCCGATCCTGAAGAGATTGAGCTGGACATCTTTGCTCCGGACAATATCGGCGGCTCCCCTCGCAAGTACATCAGCCTGACGCTCGCGGACTTCCGCCGCCTGGTTGGCGCGGTCCAGCAGGTCGAGGAGGCGCAAGCCCAGAACCAGAAGGGGCGCGCGTCATGACCGAACTTCGACCCATCGACGAGGTAGCGGCCGAGCTGTTCGACAAGGCGATTGCGAACTTCGACCGGGCCAAGCATGAAGAGCCGTGTGCTGATCGCATGTTTCGCTCTCGCATCATCCGGGCCTTCCGCTTTGCTGCGCCGCAATCCCTGACGCTGCGCGATCTTCAAATCATCATGAAGAACGCCGGGTATGAGTGGCGCTATGCGGAATACATGCGGATGCGCACTGACGGCACGCTGGCGGTCTGTGATGCGCACCCTGACGGCAATCACCTTGCGCTGAAGCCGAGCCTTCTGTGATGCGCTGGTTCCGTTTCTTCACGCCTCATTTTTATCGCCTGGCAATCCCGGCGATCCTTGCTCTCTTTGTCCTTTACATGGTGCAGTCTTGACCGATCTCCCGATCTCGACCCCCGGCATTTATCCCGATCTCGACATGGATGATTATCACGGCCAGCCTTGCGTCGGCCCGTCTGTTTCATCCTCTGGCTTGCGGACAATGCTATCGGAATCCCCGATGCACTTTTATGCGCGGTGGTCCGGCAATCCGAACGCGGAGACCAGCGACACCAAGGCGTTCAGCTTTGGGTCCGCCGCCCATGCCTTGTTGCTTGGCGATGAAGCCTTCGAGCGTCGGCACATTGTTCAGCCCTGGATGCTGGCGAACAACCGGAATGAAGAGCATGACGGCATCGCTTGGACCAAGACGAGCAAGACCGCATGGCTGGACCACCAGAGCGAGCGCAAGATGCGCGTGATCTCTCAGTCTCAGTACGCGGAGATCAAGGCGATGAAGGCCGTTCTCCAGAATGAGCCGCTGGTGGCCCAGGGCATTCTTGATGGCGATGCTGAGTGCTCGATCATCTGGCAGGACGAAGAGACCGGATTGTGGCTGAAGGCCCGTCCCGATGTCATGCCGAAGGCTGGATGGGTGGTGGACTTCAAGACCACGCACAGCGCCAAGCCGCACAAGATCGCTAACTCGGTCTGGGATTATCGCTACGACATGCAGCTGGCGCTTGTCGCCGAAGGCTTGGCCGCACTCGGCCAGGAAGTCCCCCAGCATTTCGCCCTGATCTTCCAAGAGAAGAGCGCCCCGTATGCGGTGACGGCTCAGCGGATCCCGGTATCGGCGATTGAGATCGGTGCGCGTTCTATTCGCTGCGCTCTTCGCCGCGTTGCGGACTGTATCGAGAAAGATGACTGGCCTGGTTATGGCGAGGCGCCTGACGTCTGGGTGCCCGAGTGGGTCTACAACCGCGCCGAAAACACCGAAGCCCCTGCATGGGTTGAAGCACTGGAGCACGCAGAATGACGAACGCCGTCGCCACCACCAACCGCAATGTCCCTGCCTGGCGTGGCACGCTGGATAAGGCGATGCCGAGCATCATTGAAAGCCTGCCGGCTCACGTCACCCCGGAGAAGTTTCAGCAGGTCGCGGCTACCGCGATCGGGCGCACACCGATGCTGAAGCAGTGCATGGAATCCAATCCTCAGAAGGTGCTGCTGGCGCTCTCGGACTGTGCATCTGACGGCTTGATGCCGAACGGCAAGGAAGCGGCTCTGGTGCCCTTCAATGACCGGAAGAACAACCGCCTGGACCTGACGTACATTCCGATGATCTCGGGTGTGCTGAAGCGTATGCGTCAGTCCGGCGAGGTTTCCGGTATCAGCGCCCGGATCGTGCATGAGAACGACGTGTTCGAATACCATGAGGGCGACGACGAGAGGCTGCGGCATGTGCCTGCATGGCAAGATCGCGGCAACCCGGTTGGGGCTTACGCCATCATCAAGTTGCGGTCAGGCGAGATATATCGCGAGGTTATGAGCAAAAGCGACATTCTTGCCGTGAAGAACGCCTCCAAGGCGCGCGGTGGCCCGTGGTCTGGACCGTTCGAGCTGGAGATGTGGCGCAAGACCGTGCTGAAGCGCGCGGCGAAATACTGCCCGTTCTCCGATGAGCGGATGCAGGTCATGCTCGATCGCGACAATGAGCTGTACGACATGGATCGCGCCCAGGCGCCGAAACGCTCCCTGCTGGAATCCTTCACTGAAGACGAAAACCCGCCGGTCGATGTTGCCGGCGAGGAAGAAGATATCATCGACGTGGTGCCCTCGTCTTACGACCACGGCGATGAAGAGGGGGCGGCTCCCCTCCCCGAAAACGAAGCCGCCCCCTCCACAGATCCCGAGCCGGAGGCCAAGCCGGCCCCGAGCCAGAACACCGAGAAGCAGAAGTTCTATGTGGACACGATGCGCCGGATGAAGAACGCAAAGCTGAAAGACGAACGGGCCCGGATTCTTGATGAAGTCAGCCGCAATCCGCTTTGGAAAGAGCTCGACGAACCCAAGCAGAACAAAGTCATCGAGGCAGCAGAATGACAGGTCGAGCCATTCTTGGCGTGATCGCCATCATACCGGGCGGGATTGCCGTTCTGGTATTTTTCGCCGCGCTGGCCGCTTATCTCACCGCGGCATTCTTGACGCTGGCCGGGTTTTGCCTGGCTGGGCTGGCAAGTTGGGTGATGTTCGGAGACCAGACTGTCGAGTTCATCAAGCAGATTTGGCACGGGCAGACGGAGAAATCTTGATGTCAGTGGAGACAGTTCGATACGGCCTGGAGCGCTTCGGCCCCACAATGGATCTGGACGACGTTCTGTCTCAGCTTCGCGTGAGCGAGGGAACATTACGAAGGGGCATCAAGAAGGGGCTCTATCCGAAACAGCGGGAGCGCGGCAAATGGTCCACAGAGAAGATCATGCGCGCGGCCGCCGGGGAACACAACGAGGGTCAAAGCCATGTCGGCAGACATTATCAATCTGGAAACCCGTTCGACTAGAGAGCGGTACACCGGGCAATACCTGAAGAAGATCAAGCGCAAAACCAAGGGCGGTACGCGCTTCGAATACTGGTTCAAGCCCAAAGCGGAATCGCGCCCCACGGAATGGCTGGAGCGATACCCCGCCTCGATACGTTTGCCGCGGGACCGGTCAATGCGGCACGGGCTGGATCCCGATACCAATCCGAGCGAATACGCCAAGGCGTTCGAAGAGGCCGCGCCGCTCTTTGCCGAATTGCAAAAACTGAGAAGCGCACCGGTCGCCGGCGGCTCCTGGCCGCATGGCTCTGTGCGCTGGTTGGTCAAGGAATGGGCGCGCTCTGACTGGTTTCTCGAAGACCTGGGGGAGAAGACCCAGCGCTTATATGAACAGCAGATCGCGACGATTGAAGGCTGGGCCGACCGCAAAGCGGAAGAGCATGGCGGCATTCATGGCCACATCTCCCAGCTGAAACCCAAGCACATCGCGGACATGCTTCACGAGTTCGACGACCGCCCGACGAAGCGGCGCCACCTGAAGATCGTCTGGCGCAACATCTGTTCCTACGCGATCGAGCTCGGCTTGATGGATCGAAACCCGGTCAATGAAGTCGTGACGCGCCGGACTCGAGGCCAGAAGAAAGTGAAGGTGCTCTGGACCCAGGCGTTCGTGGACCTGGCTGTGAAATGGGCGCGCGAGAACGACCGGCCCGAAGCAGAAGCGATGGTGCTGCTTATGTGGGATTGCGGCCGCCGACCCGAAGACATCTTCCGCCTGACCGCGATCACCGACATCGAACGCCAGGCCCTCGAGAACGGCACACTAAACGCAGATGGCCGCCCAATGCTCTACGATGCCCGTCAGCGCGCGATTATGGGATGGGTGCACAAGACAGGCAATTACATCCAAATCCCTCTGGACGAGCTCACAGTCGCCGCTATCGACACGGTATGCCCCGCACCGGATGAAAACCGGCGACATGTCTTTGCGCACTTCCGCACTGGCGAGGTCTATGCCGATAGCTCCTGGAAGTATGTCTGGGGTGCGATGCGTAAGTGGATCTCAGAGCAAGACGGAATGGGCGCGTTCTCGCAAACCACCTGGCAGCAGGGCCGCGCGTCCTCGATCGTGCGCAGCAAGCGCGCCGGCCTGGACGATGCTGAGATCACCACCCTTTCGGATCATTCAAACCCGCGCACGGTCTACCGGCATTATTGGGTGCCAGATGCGCAGCAAGCAACGGACGCGAAGCGGAAGCGCGCGGCCGCAGAGGAGACGAAATGAGAACAGAAGTGTCACACATTCCCCCCCGCGAGGGGCACACATTCGCTCAAAAACTGGCGGAAGTGATTGAAATGATTGGAGCGGGTAGCCGGGATCGAACCGGCATCCTCAGCTTGGAAGGCTGCTGCACTACCATTGTGCTATACCCGCGCCGGGGAGCGAGTGTTTAGCGGGTTCGACAGAGGACGTCGAGACCGCAAATGCGCTTGGCTCTGCGATTTGATGCCGACTCGGTGGAGCGCAGCGACACCGCAAGCGCGACCGCGCGCCGGCCGGTTGGGAGGCAGGTTCACGGTGACCAGAGCCGTTTGTTGGCGAACGCCGCTCCCGATCCCGATTTCAGATACCGTTCGAAGCTGAACGCCCGCTCCCGACTCGAAAAGGCCAGGTAGGATTCCAGGGTCCAAGGCGTATGGAGTCGGGTGGATACGCATCGACCGGAATTGTGTTGCGCCAAACGCCGCCCGAGATCACTCGTCACACCGATATAGCGCTTGCGGCAATCGAACTGGCTTTTGAGCAGGTAAACATAATGCATGGCTGACGGCCTCCGGAAGGCCGCATCCAAGCACACCATCTGAGCATGTCGGCGTGTCAGCCATCACACCGTCGCAGCCCTCCTACGCTAAAGCTTCGGAGGACACCGCTTCGCCCACTCACTTCGTTCGTATTTGAGCTTCAGGTGGCCTGCCACCCGAAGCCCAAAGGGCGAAGGGTGGTGGAGGGGGCTGGATTCGAACCAGCGTACGCATAGCGGGCAGATTTACAGTCTGCTGGATTTAACCACTCTCCCACCCCTCCACAGGGTGGTTCCGATCCTTGGGAGCCGGACCGGAACGGCGTCTGCAACAAAGCCTCTCGAAGCGCGCGCTTGCGTGCTATGCACGCCGCAAATTTCGATACCGCCCTGAAACAGGAGCGCGGACTATAGTGACGAAGCCCCCTAATCGCAACACTCGCAAACGTACCGATTACACACGCCGCTCCAAGCCTGCTGGGACAAGCGATTCCGGCTGGATCTGGGGGCGCCATGCCGTGCTTGCTGCAGTGGAAAATCCGCGCCGTGAGATTCGCGCTCTGCACGTGACCCGCAATGCGGCCCGCGACCTCCCGGCCGACATACCGCACACGATGAGCGAACCGGACGTTATTGATCGTCTGCTGCCGCCGAGCGCGGTGCATCAGGGCTTCGCGGCCGAGGTCAGCGCCATCAAGCCGGACCCGGTCAATTCGGTGATCGATCCCACCCACGGCCTGGTCCTGGTGCTCGACCAGATCACCGACCCGCATAATGTCGGCGCCATTCTGCGTTCAGCGGCGGCGTTCGGTGTACGGGCCGTCGTGATGCAGGACCGCAAGGCCCCGCCCCTGTTCGGAACGGTATGCAAGAGCGCCGTCGGCGCCGCCGAACGCGTGGCCCATGTGCGCGTCACCAATATCGCCGATACGATCCTGGAGATGCGCAAGGCCGGCCGTTTTGCAATCGGTCTGGCCGGTGAAGGCGAGAGCGATCTGGCTGCAGCGATCGCCGGCCCCGACAATCAGGGCTACGGGCCTGGTCTGGTGCTGGTGATGGGTTCGGAGGAAAAGGGCATCCGGCCGCGGGTGCGTGAAGCCTGTGACGTGCTTGCCCGCATTCCGATGACCGACAAGGTGGAAAGCCTGAACGTCTCCAACGCCGCCGCGATCTCGCTTTACGAAGCCGCGAAATGGCGCCCCGCTCGCAGCGAGGCGCCCTGACACTTATTCCGCGTTGCCGATGCGCAGCACGGTACGGCCATTGCGGCGCCAGTTGACCGAACCCTCGACATCTTCGACCCGCACATCACCAGAGCCGCTCTCGACCACGGTGACATTGACCGCCGTGCCGTCAAAACGGATGTCGCCGGAGCCGTGAATACGGGCTTCCATCGGCTCGGCCCGGCCACCGCGGACATGGATGTCGCCAGACCCGTTGATGCGCGCCGCAAAGGCGCCGTTCATATTGTCGACCTGGACATCACCGGAACCGGAGACATTGATATCGAGGTCGCCAATGGAGCCAAGCTCGACATCGCCGGACCCATTGATGGAGATATCAACGCCACCATCGACATCAGCCAGCGCGACATCGCCGGAGCCGGCAATATCGATCGTGCTGTCGCCGCCGATCGCGGTGAGAATGACATCGCCGGAGCCATTGATGTCGATATTGGCGGAACCGCCAACCGTGCGGGCCGTGACATCGCCGGAGCCGCTGATGCGAATATCGGCATTACCAGCAATATCACCGGCAACGAAATCACCGCAGCTGGACATGGAGATGTCCAGGGATCCCAGATCGCCGGCCTCGCCGACAAAGGCTGCACGGCGCAGCTCGAAGGCCACATCCGCCGGCGCCGTGATCACCAGGCTCGGATATTCTTCGATCGGGTGGCGGTCGCGGCCGCGGCCGATCTGCATCTGGTCATTGCGATAGCGGCAGTTGAGGCGGCGCATTTCCTGGCCCCCGTCAATCGACACGGTACCGCCCGCCTCGCTGACCACCGGATCCTCGGCATGTTCACCGGAATTGGTCATGGCCACCGTGATGCGGTTGCTGGAGCCCTCGCGGATTTCAAGCTGACCGATGAAATTCTCGATCATCAGCGCGTCGGCATTAAAGCTGCCGGAATTATCCTGGACGGTGGCGCTTGAACCGAAGGCGGCCGTGCCGGCCAGAAGAGCGGCCGCACCGGCCAGCAGGGTGAGTTTGAGTGACATGGCTGATCCCTTAGTGAATGTCCCGTTTGATCCCTAGATGCTTCAAACGCCCGGAATGGATGCACATCATAGTCAGCAGGGTCTTCGCGACACTGTCCGGCTGATGACAGCGCGGTAATGCACCCAGAAGCGGTAGGGAAAAAGAGGGATTGGGCCGGGGCGCGTCTCGCACCCCGGCTCCATTCACATCAGGAAACGGCGCTGCCTAGCTCGGCCACAACTGATACACCGCAGTGGCGATAATGGTGCCGATGGCATAGCCGAAGACACCGACCAGGACGCCCGGCGTGACGAGATCCTTCCAGCCTTTCGCAGCAGCCAGGGCGGGCGCCGTGGTCGCACCGAGAATGGCCGCATTGGACGCGGTAATCAGTTCCGGCAGGGACAGACGGAACAGCGAACCCAGTCCGAAAGTCACCAGACCGTGCACCGTCAGCAGGATGGCGATCAGACCGATCAGCACCGGTGCTGACTGGACGAGGCCAACAACATCAGCGCCTGCCGCGATGGCGGCGAAGAAGACGAAGCTCAGCCCAAGGCCGAGTTCATAGCCGCCATGCAGACGCGCCATGGTTTTCGGGATCAGCGTTGCCGGGATCAAGGCCAGGACGGTGATGATGGCATAACGCCAATTGCCCCAGGCATCGCCGAAATTCTCGCGCAGATAGCCGGTAATGAGATCGCCCAGCACCACAACCACGAGGGCAAAGGTGATGGAGATGGTCAGCGTCATCGCCGTCGGCTTGCCGTTCTCCTCGGCCTCGACTTCGCCCTCGGAATGGTCCCGGTCGACGAAGCGTTTTGAAATCCAGGCAATCCCCGGCATCACGGCGAGGAAGGCGAGGAACAGGCCAGAGAAGAGATTATCGACCGCCGTCGCGGCAGAGACGAAATTCGGGTCATTGGCGCGCAGGCCGGTCAGATCGACCAAAGCCGCGTAATTGACCGACCCGCCAATATAGGTGGCGGTAAACGTGCCTGCAGCTGCGGCCTGGTTCTCACCGATATCGATCAGCGAAAACGCCACGACAGCGCCGGCCACGGTCCCCAGCGTTGCCAGCAGGAAGGCTCCGGTCATTCGTGTCGTCTCGAAGAAGATTTTCTTCAGATCCGCCTTCATCAGGAAGAGCGGGATCAGGACCGGTACGAAATAGGTAAAGACGAAAGAGTAGCCGGGCGAGGATTGCGGGATCAGGCCGATATTGGAAGCCAGAATGGCAAACAGGATAGCCCAGACCGCACCGGTCAGAAGCGCGCCAATGCGCGTCTTTTCCATGGCAAAGCCCAAAGCGGCGATGACAAACAGGGCGGCAACGGCGGCAAAGGCGTTGTCGGCGGGAATCAGAGACATGAAGCTACTCCGGGAAGATCTGTTCAGGCCGCGCCGGCCTTCTCACTGTCGATCGCATTGGCGCGCTGATAGGCAGGCCGGGACATAATACGTTCCAGATAGGCGGCAAATACGGGATCGGGTTCCATCATTTTGAATTGGGTCAGAAAACCCACTGTAGCGCCGATCGTGACATCGGCCGCGGAGAAGGTGTTGTTGACGAGATAATCCTGACCGTCGAGCCCGGCATGCAGTGTCGCCTGAACCCGCTCCCAGTCTCCCCAGCCAACCGAAGCGCCGGGCGAGGTCTTTCCGGTGGCGTGTTCAAAACAGGCCGGCTCGATCGCCGCAGAGCCAAAGAACAGCCAGCGCAGATAGCTGGCCCGACCGGGCGCTCCAATCGCTGGCGCCAGGCCGGCTTCGGGATAGGCATCGGCCAGGAAGGCGCAGATCGCAGCGGTTTCGGTGACCACTTCATTGCCGACGCGCAGGGCCGGAACCTTGCGCATGGGATTGACCTCGGCATAGGCCTCGCGGGCGATATCGTCGCGGATATTGACGTCGACGAGATCGTAATCCGCCCCCACCTCTTCCAGCATCCACAGCGCCGTCCGGCACCTTGTTTGCGGGCAATAATACAGGCTTACAGCCATTTCAGCTCTCCTCGACAAAGGCGTCGGCTTCAATCTCGATCAGGAATTCCGGTGCAATGAAACGCGAGACCTCGATCATGGTCGTGGCCGGTTCATGCCCTTTGAAACGCTCACCATGCACCTCGCCGAAAGCGCCGGAATGGGCTTCGATATCGGTGACGAACATGCGGGTGCGGACAATATCGCTGAACGTCGCATCCAGCTGCCCCAGCGCGTTTTCGATAATATCGAAACAGCGCCGCGCCTGGCCGGCCGGATCGCCGACCGCGACCGGCAAGCCGTTTTCGTCAACGGCGACCGTTCCGGTCACCCAGACATGATTGCCGCGCCGGATCGCCCGGCAATAGCCGACCTCTTTTTCCCAGCGCGCGCCAGTGAAGGCGCGCCGCGTGCCGACCACGCTCAGGTCTCCTGCTCCGCCGCCAGGATGTCCAGCGCGATCGCCGTCATCGCCTCCGCCGCCTGGCCAATCGTCTCCGCCGGGTCATCCGGGGCGAAGAAGGGCGAGTGGTTGGACGGGATGGCAATGCCCTGGTCGAGATAGGATTGCAGCCGCTCCTGCGTCGTGCCGCCCACCCAGAACATGAAGGTCGGAATGTTTTCCTCGGTCCGGTGGTATTGCGAGAAATCCTCTCCGCCCATGATCGGCGGCACTTCCGCCACAGCATCACTGCCGAACCGCGTCCGCATGGCGCTGACCGCGCGGGCCGCCAGTTCAGGGTTATTGTAGAGCGCCGGCGTATAGGTCTCCTCGATCTCGACACGCGGATATTCTTCCGGCGTCAGGCCATAGGAAGCCGCCTGGCCTTCGGCGATGCGGCGGATGCCATCGAGCAGGTATTGCCGCGTTTCATCGGAATAGGACCGCACGGTGAGCTGGAGATGCGCTTCATCGGAGATGATATTGTGCTTGAGGCCGGCATTGAAGGCGCCGACCGTCACCACACCCGGCTCGAGCGGGTTGATCTCGCGCGACATCAGGCCCTGCAGGTTCACGACGATCTGCGAAGCGAGATAGATCGGGTCCTTGGTCGTATGCGGATAGGCACCATGCCCGCCGCGACCGCGGACATAAAGGTCGACCGTGTCGACATTGGCCATGGCAAAACCCGGATGATAGGTGATCTGCCCTACCGGAACGGCGGCGAAGGTATGGAATGAGACGTTAAAGTCCGGCGTCGGGAAGCGGGTATAGAGCCCGTCCTGGATCATCGCCACCGCGCCCAGACCGATCTCCTCGGCCGGCTGACCGATCAGCACCAGGGTGCCCGACCACTCATCGGTGCGTTCGACCAATTGCCGCGCGGCACCGACCAGCGCCGTCATGTGGGTATCATGGGCGCAGGCATGCATGACCGGCTGTTCTTCATTGAAGCGGTTCATGCCGACAACGCGCGAGGCATAGGACATGCCGGTATCTTCCACCACCGGTAGCCCGTCCATATCGGCCCGGAGCATCAGGGTCGGCCCCTCGCCATTCTGCAACACGGCGACAACGCCGGTACCACCAACGCCTTCAGTCACTTCGAAACCGACGGCGCGCAGCTCCTCGGCCAGCCGCGCCGCGGTCTCGACTTCCATGAAGGAGAGCTCGGGATTGGCGTGGAAATGTTCGTACAGCCCCTGCAGGTGAGCGGCGTAATCATCGCGGATCGCCTGGCGTAGGGCATCATCGCCGACGGCAGTCGCGACTTCTACTGCGGCCGCGGCGCCATCACTGGGAGCTGCTCCCTCGGTCGTGGAGGCGGCCTCGTCGGCAGGCTGTGAGCATGCGGCCAGAACCATGGCCGCAGCGGCGCTCATCCAAATTCGCTTCATCATTATCCCCTTCCCAAAGGCGTGGCGCTCATACGAGCCCAGACTCTGGGGTCAGGTCAAATGATTAGACCTATTCCTCCAGCCGCAATCGCGCCGGCGCCGGCATATGACAGGCCTCCATCACCGCCGGCGGGGTTTCAAAGAAGAATTCATGCGTACGATTGCGATAGCGTGCCTTGGCGTCATGGAAGGCCTGACCGCGCGTATCCATCACCTCATAGCGCGGCTGCTCCGCCGCCGGCAGGTCTGCCGCCATGCGCATGGACAGGATCGGATCGGGTCCATCCTCCGGCGCGATGACGCCGCTATTGATATTGCGATCCCCGCGCCGCACGGCCTGGATATGCTCCATGCCGTCGATCACCCGGCCGAACACACTCATATTGCGGTCGAGATAGCGCGGCGCCTGGCCGGTAACGATATAGAACTCGGTGTCTCCGGTGTCGGGGTCATTATCCCGCGCCATGGCCATCACGCCGGGACAGTGCAGCGCCCAGACCTCGTCTCCGTCAGCATTCATCCCGGCCGCGAAACCCTCCACATGACCGACCCGGTGCGCATAATGATCCGGATCGATCATGGGAGAGAACGCGACGCCCTCGGCCGGGGCGACAAACTCGCGGGCCAAGGGCGGAAAGGCCTCCAGCTGTCCGGCGCCCTCACCTTCGCCGCGCCCGCCCTGGACAACGAATCCATCAATGACCCGGTAAAAGCTCAACCCGTCATAAAAGCCCGCCCGGGCCGCTGCGCGCATACGGGCGGCATGGTTCGGAGCGAAGACGTTGGAGAGTTCAACCGCGACAGTGCCGTCTTGTGTTTCGATCAGGAGCAGGTTTTCCGGATCGACCGGGCGCCAGTCGGGGATGCCGGTGAAGTCGGGGGCGGCGGTTTCAGTCGGAGCGGTGGGCTCTGACGGCTCAGCATCCTGCCCGCAATCGCCGCAAACCGGCTGTTGGCACCCGGCCAGTACCGCGCCGAGCAAAACTGTAGACATCAAACGCATGTGGCGCCCCTCTTCCCTTAAACCCCATGCCAGCCAGTTCGCAGCGTTGAAGCCGGGCGGTCAAGGGCGCGCAGCGCAGGGAACCGTTTGGGACAATGACAACACACAACTCCCTCATCCTGACGCAAGTCAGGACCTCGATGACGTCGAGTGTGCCAGCGCTAGGTCCCGGATCAAGCCCGGGATGACAGGGGTGTGGAATGGGTACGTATCCCGGTTTTTTCCCCTGCCCCGGTTTATTTCCCGCAAATTCTGATGTCTGAATGCCAGATGAAAGCGCGGGTCCGACTGCGTTCAGCTTTGCACTGGCAGTCTCACCTCGAACAATGAGTGAGGGACACAAGATGAGTCTTTTTCGGATCGCAATCGGTGGCATCGTCCTGGCATCTGCACAGGCTTTCAGCGCGAGCGCGCAGGAAGCCATTCTCTACGAACACGACAATTTCCAGGGTCGCAGCATCCGGATCACCGCCGATACACCGAATCTGGACCGCACCGGCCTGAACGATCGTGTCTCGTCCATCCGGATCATCTCCGGTAGCTGGGAATTCTGCCAGCACGCGCACTATGGCGGCTCCTGCTTCACGGCCAATAATGACCGCCGCAGCCTGGGTGGCTTCAATGACCAGATGTCCTCGGCTCGTCCGGCTGGCGTATGGCGTGATGACCGGCGCGGACACGATCGTGACGGACACTGGGATGATCGCCGGGATCGCGACGATCGTTGGGATGACCGTCGCGGACGCGGCGACCGCGGTGGACGTGGCGGTCGTGGCGGGGGTCGCGGAGCAGCGGAAATCACGCTCTATTCCGGTCCGAACTATACCGGCCAGTCCATCACCTTGCGCGGCCCCGCCGATAATCTGCGCAGCTATAACTTCAACGACCGGGCACGCTCGATCCGTATTCAGGGACGTGGCTCCTGGCAGGTCTGCCAGCACGCCAATTATGGTGGTGCCTGCATGCAAATCAGCGAAGACCGTCCCTACCTGGGTGGCGGCATGGCGGGTCAGGTTTCGTCTGCATCGCCGGACTACAACTCCAATCGCCGTGGCACCCGACCGCGTGAAGGTGTCTGGCTTTTCGATGGCCGCGACTTCACGGGCCAGCGTTACGAGGCCGTCAATGACATCCCGAACCTGGACAACCGCCGCTTCAACGACCGCGCCGACAGTATCGTGGTTGCGCGTGGAGAGACCTGGGAAGTCTGTGAGGACGCCTATTATCGCGGGCGCTGCGAAATCGTGGACAGCGAGCGCATCTCAGATCTTGGCCTCTACGGCTTCCAGAACCGAATCTCGTCCCTGCGCCGTATCGACGGATATGGCCGCTGGTAAAGGCGCTGACAGGAAACAGAAAAAGGCGAGCCGGTGGCTCGCCTTTATTATGTGCGGGACCTAGCCCTCGGCACCGCCAAAGCGTTCGGACCAGGCCTCGATATCGGCCTCTTCGATCTTCTTGAACAGAACGTCCGGCGGTTCCACTGACTGGCCGGTCGGCAAAGCCGTGAGCAGCGCCTTGGCCTGGCCCTGCGGCCAGGCGCGATCGTCTTCGGCGATACCGAGCGCGTCGAGGATGGTGGCAGCGGCGTTGGGGATGACCGGCTGGGCGATCTTGGCCATGACGGTCATGAAGTTCAGCGCTGTGCGCACGCCGATAGCGGCGGCCGCCGGGTCCGTTTTGAACTTGGTCCAGGGTTCCGCACGAGTGAGGTATTCATTGCCCAGCGCCCAGATCGCGCGGACATCACCGGCGGCCTTGCGGAATTCCATCGCTTCGAAATTTTCCGCCGCGGATGTCAGGCGCGCATCCATTTCGCCGGCGAGCCAGTCTTCATGCTCGCCCCACTCGCCGCCTTCCGGCACCACGGCCTCGAAGCGGGACTTGTTGAAGCGCAGGACGCGGTTGACGTAATTGCCCAGCACATCGGCCAGGTCCTTGTTGATCAGCGACTGGAAGTGATCCCAGGTGAAGGCGCTGTCGGAGCCTTCCGGCGCGTTGGCGGTGAGATACCAGCGCCAGTAATCGCCCGGCAGGATATCAAGCGCCTGGTCCATGAAGACACCACGGTTTTCCGAGGTGGAGAACTTGCCGCCATACCAGGTCAGCCAGTTGAAGGCCTTGAGCTTGTCGACCGACTTCCAGGGCTCTTCAGAGCCGAGGATGGTGGCCGGGAAGCTGACCGTGTGGAAGGCGACATTGTCCTTGCCCATGAACTGGACATAGGTGACGTCCTCGGCGCCCTTGTCGGTGCGCCACCAGCTCTCCCAATCGCCGTTATTGGCCTCGGCCCACTCCCAGGTGGCGCCGATATAGCCGATCGGGGCGTCGAACCAGACATAGAAGACTTTGGTTTCAAAGCCCGGCCGCGCGACGCCATCCTTGGCCACCGGCACACCCCATTTCAGATCGCGAGTGATGGAACGGTCGCGCAGGCCTTCATCGAGCCATTTATAGGCAATCGACTTGGCCAGGGACGGCCACTCGGTGGACGCATCCACCCAGGCGCGGATCTTGTCTTCCATCTTGGTCTGGATCAGGTGCAGGTGCGCGGTCTCACGCACTTCCAGATTCTTCGAGCCGGAGATCTTCGAATACGGCTCTTTCAGATCGGTCGGCTCGAGCAGACGGCCGCAATTATCGCACTGGTCACCGCGGGCACGCTCGAAACCGCAATGCGGGCAGGTCCCTTCGACATAGCGGTCCGGCAGGAAGCGGTCGTCATCGATAGAGAAGACCTGGTGCTCGACGCGCTCCTCGATCAGGCCCTTCTCTTCCAGCACCGAGGCAAAATGCTGGGTCAGCTCGATATTGGGCGCATTGGAGGTGCGGCCGAAATAATCATAGCTCAGCGAAAAGCCGTCACCGGCGCGTTTCTGAATATCGTGCTGCTCATCGCAATAGGCGCGCACATCCATGTCCGAGCTGGCCGCAGCGAGTTCCGCCGGCGTGCCGTGTTCATCGGTGGCGCAGATATAGAGGACATCATGGCCGCGCAGGCGCTGGAAGCGCGCATAGACGTCGGCCGGCAGCATGGATCCGGCGAGATTGCCCAGATGCTTCACCCCATTGATATAAGGCAGGGCGGAGGTGATCAGGATACGAGCCATGGCAGTTTGATCTTCTTCTTGCGCGAATTTGTGTATGCTTATTCGTCAATCACGCGAAATCCGCATGATCAGGGGACAGGACCGGCACACATACCCGGCCTTGTCAGGGGAGGAAACATATTATGCCACGCCTGTTTGGTCTCAACATCATCACCACATTGATTGCCGGCATCGCTTTCTGGATGCTGGGCTATATCTGGTACGGCGTCATCTTCTCGGAAAGCTGGGAAGCGCTGCAGAACTTCACACCCGAACAATACCAGTATGCGGAAGCCAATATGGGCCCGCTCATGGGCATGGGCTTCCTGATTGCACTGATTTCGTCCGGCTTCCTGGGCTTTGTCCTGCGCAAAATCGGCACGGACGGCCTGGTTGACGCGGTGAAGATGGCCCTGGTCCTGTGTTTCGGCTTTGTTGTCCTGACCCAGCTTTATGGCCCTGTCTACGCCCTCGCCCCAATGGCGCTCTTCTATATCGACGCCTCCTACCAGGTCGTCGGCTTTGCCATCATGGCGGTGATCCATTCCCTGCTCGGAAACTGGATGGTCAAGGACTAGTACAAGGCGTCGACAAGCACGCCGGCGACAACCGCCAGATTGGCGACCACGCCCAGAATCGGCGCCCAGATCGGCGCCTTGAAGCCCGGAACAGGCTGGCCCCGTGTCTTGTGGCGCACAGCCAGCAAGGCCGCATTGACCAGAGCGAAAACCAAGAGCGTCACCGTCGAGGCGGCGATAGCCAAGGGAGCCAGCGCGCCGGACATGGCCAACACCCAGATGAACAGCCCGGCCGCCGCAGTGGCAAAGACCGGCGTGCGGCGCTGCGGGTGAACAATGCCGAAAACCGGCAGGGTGAGCTTGCGATTGGCCAGGCCATAAAGCACGCGTGACGCCATGATGATCTGCACCAGCGCCCCGTTGATCATCGCCAGCACGGCGATGATTGCCACCGGCGCACCGGGCAGGCCCGTGGCCTGTTCAAACACCGCCGCCAGCGGTCCGCCTTCCTTCGCCAGGAGCGCCGGATCCATGGCATTCACCGCGACAAAGGACACGGCGACATAGAGCACGGATGACACGACCAGCGTGATCAGGATGGCCAGCGGGATGGTCCGCTGCGGCTTGCGCGTCTCCTCGGCCATGTTGACGATGTCCTCGAAGCCGATGAAGGCGAAGAAGGCCATGACCGAGGCCGCGAATATTCCGGCCCAGGGCAGGCCATCGACGGGCAGTTCCGGCCAGGCCGGAGCCTGCAGCGCGTCGGGCGCCGCGACGATGATGATCAGAAGCAGCCCTGCTGCCTCGATTACGGTAATCGCTCCGGCCATCCAGATCGAAGTCCGAACGCCCCAGGCGGCGACCACCACAAGCAGGGCCAGCGCCCCGGTAATCGCCAACCAGCCCGGCACATCGACGAGCTCGCCAACATAACCGGCGAAACCATGCAACACGACGGCGGAAGAGATCGAGCCAGTCAACGCGACGCCATAGCCCGCGATCGCCGTCACCCAGCGCCGGTCAAATCCATTGGCGACATAGGCCGCCTCGCCGGCACTTTCCGGATAGCGCGAACCGAGCTCGGCATAGGACAGGCCGGTCAGCGCGGCGAGCCCCCCGGCGAGCAGAAAGGCCAGCGGCGCATAGCTGCCCGCCGCTCCGGCCATCTCGCCGACCAGGGCATAGATCCCCGCCCCCAGCGTGACGCCGATCCCGTACAGCGTTAGCTCGAACGGTCCGATGACCCGGTTCAGTTTCGTCATGTCCAGGAGTTAGCAGAGGCGTGTGTCCACCGCCATAGCCCCAATCGCCGCAGGGGTATTGGTCAGAACCCGCAGGCAATCTCCTCGAAAGCCTCGTCATCATTGAGGACAAAGCATTTCGGCCGCAGGTAGTCGGGCAACTCGACCTCCCCATAGAGGGCGAGTTCAGCCGGCGGATTGGCGATCACCAGGCGACTGTCCACACGCCAGTCCACCCCCTCCGAAGCCGTGACACCCCGCAGCTCCTCGCCATCGCTGAGCCGGATCAGGGTGACGAATTGGCAGGCCGAACCACAGCCGCTCATCCACAAGCTATAGGCACCGGCAAAATCGGCCTCGGCATGCCTTTGGCCGGCGACCGGGTGAGCCTCGAACAAGGCTTCGACAGCCCCGCCCAGCCCGGAATAATCAAGACCCGTCCGGGTCTCCGGCTTGGCCGGTTCATCCACCGTCAAGACCGAAGCGACCGCCAGCGACATCAGCAAAGTGTTGAAATCCATCTCTCCCCCCAAAAGCCCGTTTCACCCTAACGGCAAAAACCCGGCATTCCAGCCCGCCCGCGCCGCACCTCGCTCTTGTGCCGCCCGCCAGCGCACAGTAAGCCTTGCGCTCTTCCAGGGCCGGCTTAGCTCAGCTGGTAGAGCACCTGATTTGTAATCAGGGGGTCGGGGGTTCGAGTCCCTCAGCCGGCACCACCCTTCGCGCTTCGCGCTTCGGGTGGCAAGCCACCCAGAGTGCGAATACTTGCGAAGCAAGTGCGCGAAGAGGTGTCCTCCGTAGCCTTGGCGAAGGAGGGCCGCCAGCCACGGTGATAAATCCGGGGGACATCCATATGAATGCTGTCACAGACAACCCGTCCATCGTCATCGCCGGAGCGGGCAGTATTGGCTGTTATGTCGGCGGGCGGCTGCTGGAAGCCGGGCGCCGGGTCAAATTTCTTGGTCGCGACCGGATCAAGGCCGAGCTCGCTGAGCACGGCCTCAAGCTGACCCGGTTCGACGACGCCAACATCACCCTGCCCGCCGACGATATTGAAATGTCCAGCGGGATGGACGTGCTGGCCGACGCCGACATCATCCTGGTTGCCGTCAAGAGCGGGAATACGGCCGAGATCGCTGAGGCCATCGCCGCCCACGCGCCGGCCCATGCCGTTGTGGTCAGCTTGCAAAACGGCGTCACCAATGCCGACAAGCTCAGCGAGGGCGTTGGGGCGCGTACGGTCGTGGCCGGCATGGTACCGTTCAATGTCGCTGCCCTGGGTGAGGGCCGTTTCCATCAGGGCACATCCGGCACGCTGATGATCGCCGCCGGCGTGCCCGGTCTGCTGCAGGCCCTGAACTGCAACAAGCTCGACGTCGCCGAGAGCGATGACATGCCCGCCGTGATGTGGGGCAAACTGCTGATCAATCTCAACAACGCCCTCAACGCCCTGTCCGGCCTGCCGCTCAAACAGCAGCTGGAGAATGCCGGCTGGCGCCGCCTGATGGCCGATCAGATCGCCGAAGCCATGGCGCTCCTGAAAGCGGCCGGCATCAAGCCGCGCCCGGCCACGCCGCTGCCGCCCGCCCTGATCCCCACCATTCTGCGCCTGCCCACGCCGGTCTTCCGCATCGTCGCCGCGCAAATGATCAAGATCGACCCGCTCGCCCGCTCTTCCATGTGGGAAGACCTCGACAAGCGCCGCAGTACCGAGATCGACGAGCTCCAGGGCGCTGCGCTGGAGCTGGCGGAAAAAGTGGGGATGCGCGCGCCGATCTGCGCCCGTGTCGCCGAGCTGGTAAAGGCGGCGGATTCGGCGAAGGCGGGCTCGCCGGGCCTGAGTGTGGAGGATGTGCGAGCGGGGATTTAAGGGCGTAATCGGTTCGCATGAAACGGGGACGCGCACCATTTAATGGCGTGCTACCCCGCAAGAAGGTGTGAGAAATTCTACGAAGAAATCGGTACGTGTCCCCGTTTATTCCGGAATTCTACGAAGAAATCGGTACGTGTCCCCGTTTATTCCGGTGTCCCCGTTTATTCCGCAGGTATTGGGCTTATCGCTTTTCGATCATATCAATTATCACCACCAGCACCGCGGGAAAAATCACAAACAAAAAAAGACCTCCAATGATGCCGTCGAGGAAACGATCCAGTCTTTCGGAGTTTTCTTCCAACCCGAATACGACCTCAGCACCTAGTTCAACCGCAACCGCAATTAACCCGACGAGTATACTAGCCACGCCCCCATGGAGCACGAAACGCTGAAGCTTGCTAGCTATCCGACGAAACCGATGCATTCTTAAACTCAACACTCGCTGGAAAAAGCGGGGACACAAAAAAACGGGGACACGTACCCATTTTGGCCCCTGCTCCTCCCCTTAAACCCCATGCCAGCCAGTTCGACGTGTTGACATCGGGCGGTCAAGGGCGCGCAGCGCCGGGAACCGGTTGAAACCCTTGACCACCCGGCGTCAGCACGGCCCCATTTCCAGCATGATGTATATGGGATTGCGGCGCAGCCGCAAGACGGAGTGGGTGCGCGCCAAAGGCGCGGGAAAGACTTGCAAGGGTGAAGCTCGGCATTCGCGGCGGCTTCGCCGCGTCACCCGCTCCCCCGCTGCGCGGGACCTCGCCCATCAAGGGCGAGGAGGGGCCAGTGCCTCCCCCTCCCCACGACCATTCGCCACACCCACCTCCCAAATCCTCCGACCAGTGCTAAGTCTCCTGCATGAAAAGGAGAGCCCATGCTGCTCACGGTCGACCGGCTTGAAAAATCATTTGGCGAAGGCGCGGCGCGGCAGGCGGTGTTGCACGGGGTCAGCCTGTCGCTGGAAGCTGGTGAGAGCCTGGCGATTACGGGGGAATCCGGGTCGGGCAAGAGCACGCTTTTGCATCTGATCGGACTTCTCGACCGGCCTGATGCGGGGGAGATCCGGCTCAAGGGCGAGCTGATATCAGCCCTGGATGAGGCCGGGCGCGCGGCGCGGCGGCGTGATACGATCGGGCTGGTCTTCCAGCAATTCAATCTCGTGCCCTCACTCACCGTAGCGGGCAATCTGGCGCTGCAGGCGCGGCTGGCGAAGACGCATGACCCGGCCTGGATCGCGACACTGGCCGAGCGGTTGGGCCTGACGGATTATCTGGCCCGCTATCCTGAACAACTTTCCGGGGGCCAGCAGCAACGCGTCGCGGTTGGCCGGGCGCTGGCGACACGGCCGGCGCTCCTGCTGGCAGATGAACCGACCGGCAATCTCGATGAGAACACGACGCAGGATGTGCTCGCCCTGATGCTCGAGCTGTGCCGCGACAGTGGCACGGCGTTGGTCATGGCGACGCACTCGCAGGCCGCGGCCAAGCAATTGACCCGGCATGAACATCTGACCGGTGGCAAGCTCTCATGACGCTGACGGCGCTGATCGCGCTCTTATCGCACTGGCGCCGCAAGCCCGGCCAGCTGGCCACGCTGATTATCGGCCTCGGGCTGGCCACGGCGCTGTGGACCAGCGTGCAGGCGATCAATGCTGAAGCACGCGCGAGCTATGACGAGGCCAGCGCCACGCTGGGTGGCGGTACGGTGATGGTACTGACCGCAGCGGACGGGCGCATTCCCGTTTCGACCTGGTCACGCCTGCGCCGCGATGGCTGGGCGGCCTCACCGGTGATCGAAGGCGAGCTCATCGCCGGCGATGAGCGCTTTGTCCTGCGCGGCGTTGAACCCTTGAGTGCCCCGGCTGGTGAAGCGGCCCTGGCGCCGGGAGACCAGGCCTTGGGCCTCGCTTTCCTCACAGCGCCCGGCCTGTTGCTGACCGCCCCGGAAAGTGTCGAACAGCTCAGCACGCTGAACGGCTTGCCGCCGGTTGAGGCCAGCGCCGCCGTCGCGCGCAGCGAGATCATCACCGATATCGCGGTCGCGGCGCGTTTGCTCGGCCGGGGTGATCAGGTCGATGCCGTGCTCGTCGATACCCGCGCCCGCACCGGCCAGACCCCGCTCGACCAGCTTGTACCCGAGCTGGAGCGCCGCACCGGCAGCTCAAATGGCGAGGTGGCGCAGCTAACCGGGAGTTTTCACCTCAACCTGACCGCTTTCGGCTTCCTCTCCTTCGCGGTCGGTCTCTTCATCGTTTACGCCGCGATCGGGCTGGCCTTCGAGCAGCGCCGCGCCACGCTGCGTACCCTGCGGGCGCTGGGTACGCCGGTGTGGTCGATCATGGCCGCGCTAATCATCGAGGCCTTGGCCCTTGCGCTCCTGGCCGGGGCGATCGGCGTGGTGCTGGGCTATGTCGTCGCCAGTGCGCTTCTGCCTGGCGTCGCAGCGACCTTGCGCGGGCTGTATGGCGCCAGCGTTTCCGGAGCGCTGGCCGTGCGCCCGGAATGGTGGGTGTCCGGCTTTGCCATTGCCGTGCTCGGCGCGCTGGCCGCCACCGCCCTGTCGATCCGTCGCGCCGCCACCCTGCCCCTGCTCGCCTCGGCGCAACCACGGGCCTGGGCCCTGGCCTCGGCCCGGCGCTTTGTGCAGCAGGCCGTGATCGCCCTCACCCTGCTCCTCATCGCCGCAATCATCCCGCAGCTCTTCTCCGGCATCATCGCCGGCTTTGCGCTTCTGGCCTGCCTCCTGGTTGGCGCCGCGGTGATCCTGCCGCCCGCCCTCGCCGCGGTGCTGCATGTTGGCCAGCGCTTCGCGCGCGGACCGATATCGGAATGGTTCCTGGCCGACACGCGCCAGCAATTGCCCGGCCTGTCGCTGGCCCTGATGGCGCTGATGCTGGCCCTGGCAACCAATATCGGTGTCGGCACCATGGTTTCGAGCTTCCGCCTCACCTTTGAAGGCTGGCTCGATCAGCGTCTGGCCGCCGAGCTCTATGTGACCACAAGCGACGAGGCCCAGTCTGAACAGGTCCGCCAATGGCTCGAACCGCGCGCTGATGCGGTGCTGCCGATCTGGAATGCCGATACCGAGATCGCCGGCCGCCCCGGTGAGGTCTATGGCGTCATTGATCACGCCACCTATCGCGACAACTGGCCTTTGCTGACAGCCACCGACGACGCCTGGGATCTCATCGCCACGGGCCAAGGCGTGCTGGTCAATGAGCAGAGCTGGCGCAGTCTTGGCCTCAACCTGGGCGATGCGGTTGAACTGGGCGCCGGCGCGCCGCTAATTCTGGTGGGCGTCTATTCCGATTATGGCAATCCCAACGCCCAGGCGATCATCGGCCTGGATGCACTCACAACGCGCTATGGAGCGGATGTCTCACGCCTGCGCTATGGCCTGCGCCTGGCGGCTGAAGACGTCGCGGCTCTCACTCAGGCGCTTCAGGCCGAGTTTGATCTGCCGGCCAATGGCGTCATCGACCAGGCCTCGATCAAGGCGTTTTCGCTGGCCGTGTTCGAGCGCACCTTCGCCGTCACCGCAGCGCTCAACGTGCTGACCCTGTCGGTCGCGGCCTTTGCCATGTTCGCCAGCCTGTTGACGCTGGCTTCCATGCGCCTGCCGCAATTGGCGCCGGTCTGGGCGCTGGGCCTGAGCCGGGCGAGCCTGGCCAAGCTGGAGCTTCTGCGCGCCGGAGTATTAGCAATGCTGACCTGGCTCATCGCCCTGCCGACTGGTCTGATGCTGGCCTGGGTCTTGTTGTCGGTGGTCAATGTGGAAGCCTTCGGCTGGCGCCTGCCCATGCATCTCTTCCCGCTCGACTGGCTGATCTTGGCCGCCCTCGCCGTCCTCGCCGCCCTGATCGCCGCCCTCCTGCCCGCGCGCAGCCTGATCAAACGGCCGCCGCGCGAGTTTCTCCAGATCTTTGCCCAGGAGCGCTGAATGATGCGGATCGTGCTTCTTTTCCTCGCCGCATCGCTGCTCGGCACGCCTGCAACGGCACAAGGCTTCGCCGGTCTGGGAACCGAAGTGGAAGGCTTCGCCACGCCCCATCGCGGCACGCATTTCGACTTCCCCGCCGACCACGGCGCGCATCCGGAATACCGTATCGAGTGGTGGTATCTCACTGCCGTGCTGGAAGACGCGGACGGCACGCCATACGGCGCGCAATGGACGCTGTTCCGCTCGGCCCTCGAACCGGAGACCGGGAATGGCTGGCAGACCCCGCAATTATGGATGGGCCATGCCGCAGTGACGACGCCCCGCGCGCACTATCATGCCGAACGCCTGGCCCGCGGCGGGCTGGGCGTAGCCGGAGCCGATGCGAGCCCGTTTGAGGCCTATATCGACGAATGGTTCATGCGCAGCGCCGTCGAACGGCTGGCGCCCGGCGCCGATGCCCTCAGCGCGCTCGACCTGACCGCGCGCGGCCAAGACTTCAGCTATGCGCTTGAGCTGGATGCCGAAGGCCCGCTGGTGTTTCACGGCGACAATGGCTTCTCGGTCAAATCTGCCGGCGGCCAGGCGAGCTATTACTACACCCAACCCTTCTACCGCCTCACCGGCACGCTCAGCCTGCCCGGCGGCGATGTCGAGGTCACCGGCCAGGCCTGGCTTGACCGCGAATACTCCTCACAGCCCCTGTCGGAAACCCAGCTCGGCTGGGACTGGGTCTCCTTCCATCTCGACAGCGGCGACAAGCTGATGGGCTTCCAGCTGCGCCAGAGCGATGGCAGCGTCTACACCTCCGCCAGCTGGATCACCCCGGAGGGCGAGCTGACTGCCTACGCCGATGGCGATCTGACCCTGACACCGCTGGAAACGGCGCCGGTCGCCGGACGCAACGTCCCGGTCCGCTGGCGGGTCGAACTGCCGGCGCGCGATCTCGATGTCGAGATCGAAGCCATCAACGCGCAAAGCTGGATGCCGACCCTGTTTTCCTACTGGGAAGGCCCCGTTTCGGTTGAGGGTAGCCATGGCGGGCGGGGGTATCTGGAGATGACGGGGTATAGGGAGTAGCCCCCACCTCCCGACACTCCTTATTAACCACCAGCACTTAGACCGCCGACGCAACCATTAGTATGTGTCCTGCGTAAAAAGGATCGGGATGATGAAGTTCACCGGTATGAAATCCGCTCTTCTGGCCGCTGCTGCAAGCGCGGCCCTGGCTCCGTCTGCCGCCTTGGCTGTGGCCGGCGATGAGGTCGACTGGATCTTGAACATGCGCCTGCGCGGCGAGACGGTCGATCAGGCCGGATTTGTCAATGAGGCCGAAGCGCTGACCCTGCGCACCCGTTTCGGTGTCCAGGGCGGTTTTGGCGAGGGTTTCAAATTCCTCGTTGAAGGCGAAAACATCATCCACATCATTGATGACTTCAACGACACCACCAATGGGCTGACCAGCTTCCCGGTTATCGCCGACCCGGAAACCACCGAGCTCAACCGCCTGCAGCTCTCCTATGACAGCGGCCAAGGCTTCAACACCACGATCGGCCGCCAGCGCGTCATCCGCGGTGATGCCCGCTATATCGGCAATGTCGGCTTCCGCCAGAATGAGCAGACCTTCGATGCGGTCACGCTCAACTTCCCCTCCTCCGACGATCTCAGCGTCTCCTACACCTATCTTGACCGCGTCCATCGTATTTTCGGCGAGGACAGTCCGGCGGGTGAATGGGATCTCAACGCCCACACCGTCTGGGCCAGCTATGAAGCGGGTCCGGGTACGCTGTCGGCCTTCGCCATTGTTGCCGATGTCGATGAGGTCGCCACCCTGTCGACCAATACCTGGGGCCTGAATTTCTCCGGTCAGCGCGGCGGTGAAGGCGGCCCGGTCTGGAGCTATATGTTCGAATACGCCTCGCAGAGCGATTACACGGACAATCCGGACAGTTTCGCCCTCGACATGATCCGCGCCGAACTCGGTGTGACGACGGGCCCGTTCAATGTCCGCGCCGGCATCGAACAGCTCGAGGGCAATGGCGCGCGCGGCTTTTCGACCCCGTTTGCCACCCTGCACAAATTCCAGGGCTGGGCTGACGCCTTCCTGGCCACGCCGGCCGACGGTATCCGCGACCGCTATCTGCGCGGCGGCTATACCTTCGCCGAGGCGCCCTTCGGCGAGAGCCTGAGCGCGGCCATCATCTGGCACGACTTCGAGGCCGAAAACGGCGGTGCGGACCTGGGCAGCGAGATTGATGCCGTGGTTTCCTCGCGCCTGACCGATACGGTTTCGCTGGAGTTCAAGGCCGCCTTCTTCGACGGCGGCGACGCCGGCCCGGCCGATCGCGACAAGCTGTGGATCGGCCTGACCTATAACCGCTAGGCGGATGGGTCCCAGACCATGAGAGGGGGAGGTGCTGAGCGCCTCCCCTTTTTTGTGCGAGAGCAAAAAGCCCTCATCCTGACGCAAGTCAGGACCTCGAGAACATCCAGTGTGACTTGTCGGGGTCCCGAATCCCCCGCTTCCGCGAGGGCAGGCAAGTCCGGTCTGAGAGAGAGGTTAGCCCCGCCCGGCCCGCTTCTTCTTGCGTTGCCAGCGCTTCCAATACGGTTCGACAAACAGCCAGATCCCCGTCGCCCACAGGACCAGCAGGATCACGCCCACCGGCAGGAAGATGAAAGTCTTCACCCAGTCGGCAAAGAAGCTGCCATCATGGATTTGCTCGAACAGATCGGAGCGGCGGTATTTCAGCGACAGGGTTTCCAGCGTCACCAGGTCGATCTGGGCTTCCCAGCGGTTGGGGGCGATGAATTTGGCGATGCCGCGATCGGAGCGGATATCGATGCGGTCGAACTGCTCCCAGGCCGTGATCTCCAGCTCTTCGATGGCCACGGCAGCGGCATAAAGCTCGGCCAGCGTCGTGTCCGGCGGGCCGGTGATTTCAATGGCGCTGCGCTGGGTCGGCGGCTGGATCCAGTCGACGTCCTTCTTGAGCATGAGGAAGAGACCCGCCACGATAATGATCCCGAGCGGGAGCATGGCGATAGGCGAGGCCCAGTGATGGATGTCGCGGAGAAGCTTACCGATTTTCATGGCCGCGCATCGTCCTCATGACGGCGCTGCGGTCAAGCGGGTAAAGCGGCCCGGCTCATCTCTTTATAAGCGAACCGCCCCTTCTCTTTTCCCCCATCCCCGTTATGGTCTCCGCTTCCTTTCTGGATGGGGAGAAAATCATGCGAGGATTAATCTGCGCAGTCCTGCTCGGCGTTCTGCCGCAAGCGGCCTGTGCACAAGCGGACGATGACAGCGATAGCGGTCCGATGAATGCCGGTACCTTTACCGGTATGGAGTTCCGCTCCATCGGTCCGGCCCTGATGTCCGGCCGCGTCAGCGACATCGAGATCATGCAGGATGATCCGGCGACCTGGATTGTCGGCATCGGCTCCGGCGGTGTCTGGCGTACAGAGAATGCCGGCACGACCTGGACCCCGATCTTTGATGATACGGGCGTCTACTCCATCGGTACGGTGACGGTTGATCCGAACAATCCGCACACGATCTGGGTCGGCACCGGCGAGAACCATGGCGGCCGTCACCTCGGTTATGGCAATGGCGTCTATCGCTCGCGCGATGGCGGCCAGAGCTGGGACCATCTTGGCCTGGAAGCCTCCGAGCACATCTCCGAAATCCTCATCCACCCCGATGACAGCAATACAATCTGGGTCGCCTCCCAGGGACCGCTCTGGTCCTCCGGCGGCGAGCGTGGCCTCTACAAGTCCACCGATGGCGGTGAAAGCTGGAACCTCGTCCTGTCCGCAGGCGAATGGACCGGTGTCACCGATATCGTCATGGACCCGCGCAATCCCGATCGCCTGGTCGCAGCGACCTGGCAGCGTCACCGTACCGTGGCGGCCTATATGGGTGGCGGTCCGGAAAGCGGCATCCATGTCTCCGATGATGGCGGCGAAACCTGGCGCGAAGTGACGTCTGGCCTGCCGAGCGGAAACATGGGCAAGATCGGTCTCGCGATCTCACCGCAAAACCCGGACATCGTCTATGCCGCGATCGAAACCGATCGTCGCCAGGGCGGTATCTACCGCTCGAGCAATCGCGGTGAGAGCTGGACGATGATGTCGGACACCGTCTCCGGCGGTACCGGTCCGCACTATTACCAGGAGCTGTACGCTCACCCGCACCATTTTGATCGCATCATCCTCGTCTCCAACACGACGCAGATCTCGTCGGATGGCGGCGCGACGTTCCGCGATCTGAACAATGAGACCAAGCACGTGGACGACCACGCGATCGGCTTCCACCCGACGCTGGAAGACTACATGCTGTTCGGGTCGGATGGCGGGCTCTATGAGACCTTCGACGGTGACGCCACCTGGCGCTTCATCTCCAACCTGCCGATCACCCAATTCTACGACATTGCCCTGGATGATGCCGAGCCGTTCTACAACGTCTATGGCGGCACCCAGGACAACAACACCCAGATGGGTCCCTCGCGGACGGACAGCCGTCACGGCATCCGCAATTCCGATTGGGAAATCACCCTCTTCGGTGACGGTCACGAGCCGGATGTCGAGCCGGGCAATCCGGACATCGCCTATTCCAGCTGGCAGCAGGGCAATCTGGTCCGCTTCGATCGCACGACCGGTGAGATCGTCTATATCCGGGCCCAGCCGCAGCCGGGTGAACCGGCCGAGCGTTTTAACTGGGATGCGCCGATCGTCGTCTCCTCGCATCAGCCGACCCGCCTCTATCACGCGTCCCAGCGTGTCTGGCGCTCCAATGATCGCGGTGACACCTGGACGCCGATCTCCAGCGATCTGACCCGCGATGAGGACCGCATGCAGCTGCCCATCATGGGCCGGCAATGGTCCTGGGATGCAGGTTGGGACGTCTACGCCATGTCCGTCTACAACACGATCAGCGCCCTGGCGGAGAGCCCGGTCGACGAGAATGTGATCTATGCAGGCACCGATGATGGTCTGATCCAGATTACCACCGATGGCGGCGCGACCTGGACGGAAACCGAAACCGGCGATATCCGCGGCGTTCCGGACGTGGCCTATGTCAACGACTTCGAACCGTCGCGCTTTGATGCCGGCACCGTCTACATGGCGCTGGATAATCACAAGTATGGCGACTATGCGCCCTACCTTCTGCGTTCGGACAATAATGGCCGGACCTGGCGCATGATCACCAATGGCCTGCCGGACAACACGCTGGTCTGGCGCATCGTGCAGGATCACGAGAACCCGAACCTGTTGTTCATCGGCACCGAATTCGGCGTCTATTTCACCATTGATGGTGGCGACAACTGGGTTCAGCTCTCTGCAGGCATGCCGCCGATCCCGGCCCGTGACCTGTTGATCCATGAACGCGAAGACGACCTCGTCGTTGGCACGTTCGGACGCTCCATCTATGTCCTTGATGACATCACGCCGCTGCGTGAGGTCTCCGAGGAAATGCTGGCCAATGAGACCCGTCTCTTCCCGGTTCGCCGGGCCTGGTGGTACCAGCAGCAGCACGAGCTGAGCTTCGGCTTCCGCGGATCCCAGGGCGATGGATATTTCCAGGCCCCGAACCCGGATTTCGGCGCGACCTTCACCTATTACATGGCTGAGGGACTGCAGACCTCCGAAGAGATCCGCCAGGCCGCCGAGGCCCCGCTGGTCGAGGCCGGTGAAGACACGCCTTTCCCGGGCTTTGATGTCATCGAGGCGGAACGCCGCGAGGCTCCGCCGCGCATGTGGCTGGTGATCCGTGATGTCGACGGCAATGTCGTGCGCCGCATGGCGGGTCCGACCGGTGCCGGTTTCCACCGCGTCACCTGGGACCTGACCTATCCGGGCACGGGTGCGGTAACGCAGCCGGATACCCCGGACAGCGACACGTCCGGCTTCCTGGCTGCCCCTGGCAGCTATTCCGTCGAGCTTGTGCGCCAGCACAATGGCGAGACCGTCACCATCGGCGAAGCCCAGAGCTTCCAGGTCGAACGTCTCACCGAGGGCGCCCTGCCCGGCTCGCCGGATGATGAAGTCGTCGCCTTCTGGGAACGCCTGGCCGATATGCAGCGCCAGGTCTCGGCAGCCAATGCCTCGATCGGTCAGACCGAACAGCATCTCGCCGTGCTGCAATCGGCCCTGTATCGCTCGCGGACGGCACCGGGTGACCTCGATGATCAGCTCGAGGCCCTGCGCCAGGAGCTGTTCGCCATCCAGGAAGCCCTGGGCGGCAACCAGACGACGCAAGGCATGTACGGCGCCGAGCCGTCCACGGTCGGCTCGCGTCTGGGCTTTGCAGCCCTGGGTACCGGCAACTCGACCTATGGCCCCAACCCGGCGCACGAAGCGCAGCTGGGCATGGCCGAGGAAGAATTCGCTGGCATTCGTACGCGTCTGATGACGCTGACTGATGAAAGCATCCCGGCCTTCGAAGCCGCGCTCTCCGGTGTCAACGCACCGTGGACGCCGGGCCGCACGATGCCGCCGTGGTAGGACACGGCTGAGCGGTCTCGAATCGCAGACCGGGCCATCAGACCGATCTTTTCAGGTCTGATGGCCCGGGCCTTGTCCGATAGCGGGCGCAAATAAGGCAAACGCGTTCAGGCGCGGTAATAATCGGGCCGCAATTGCCCGCACCGCCCCGGAAAACCTCAACTTCCAACACACAGCCGCCGACGCTTCGCGCCCAGCGCCGGCAGGGACTTCGCTGGTCGTCTTGTTAAAAAACAGGCGTTTGCGCCGATATCCGCCCAGTGACTGATCACAAGGCCGTCCCTGCCCCAATCCAGTCTCAATTCTTACAAATTCGACACCTAGACATGGTGTTGCGAGGGACTATCGCAGCACACATCAGAGCGTTTGGGGCTACGCTCGGGGGGAAGGGTCTTGTCGAAGGAAACACAACCGCGCCGGAAGCGGCCTTGGTTTTCGCTGATCATGATGTCCATCGCGGTCAGCAGCGTCATCACACTCTATAATACCGGAGCTCTGAATGCGGGTCAGAGCAGTTTCGGTCAGCGACTTTCCGACATTGTCGAACGTCTCAGCCGCACCGCCGCGCTCGCATCCGCGGGCGGGCCGACCACGATCACCCTGGCCGATGTCGGCGCGGATGAGGGCCTGCTCCTCGCCGGCTACCCGTCCTATGCCGCGATCCGCCTGCCGCGCATCCGCGATGCCAATGTCGAGGACATCCAGGTCCGCATTGTCGGCAAGCAGGAGGTCTCGGCGCGGACCGTGGCCTCGATCCGGATCATGGCCAATGGGCGCCGCGTATCCGAACGCGTCCTGTCTGCCGGTGTCCGCGATTTCGAGTGGATCCTGCGCCTGCCGACGAGCGCCTGGAATGGCGAGGACATCAATCTCAGCTTCCAGCTGCTCGGCGATCTGCCCGATGATCTGTGCCACGACGAACGCTCGGTCGGCGCGGTCGTGCATGTCGATGCGGTCTCGGCCATCGAATTCTCGATCGAGGACGAGATCAGTTCCGTGCGCGATGTTGTAGCCCTGCTGCCCAATGATATCGCCATCTCGATCCCCGATGCTGACGCCGGTGAACGCTTCGCCGAGCTTGGAGTTCGCCTCGGCGAACGTCTGACCCGGCTGGGCTATCGCGTAAGCTTTGTCAGCGCGCACACGGCGCGTACCGGCGGCGTGCGAGGCCGTGGCCTGATCATGCTCGATGTTCCGGAGGCGCTGCGCAGTGCCGGGTTCGAGACTCCCAATGCCGGCGATGACAGCCTGGTCTGGCGCCGCAATGGTCTCGCCTTCCTGGGCCTGACCGCGCCCGAGGACATGTCGGCCGTCGGTTTCCTGACCGGTGAAGTCCTGTCGGTCGCGCGTTCAAGCGCGGTGGGGTCGACGGAATATGTCGACCAGATCAGCCGCCAGAACCGTGTCACCTTCGATACGCTCGGGATCGATACCAGCGTGCAGCAGGTCACCCAGACGCGCAGCTGGACCGTTGATTATGAAGCCGCGCAATATCCCAGCGGTTATGCGCCGAGCCGCGTGCAGCTGGACATCCGTCTGCCGGAAGGTCCGGGCGATTTCACCAATCTGGTGCACACCATGCTCAACGACCAGATCATCGGCAGCCAGCACCTGGAAACCGGCCGACTGAACTCGGTCGCCGTCGACCTGCCGGCGAATATGCAATCGCTCAACAATACCCTGAAAATCACCATCCAGCGCCATCGCGAGCTGGGAGGCTGTGCCGTCACGGCGCAACGCTACCCGGTGCAGCTGGTGGAGACCTCACACCTGTCCTACGAGGCCGGACGCCCGGTCCTGCCGGGGCTGGCCGGTCTGCCGGCGGCGTTCGCACAGGGGGTCGAATTGCGTCTTCCGGACGAGCTGACCGGCGAGGCCCGCCTGGCCGCGCTCAGCTTCCTGGCCGAAGCCGCCGCCAAATTCGTCCCGGTCGGTGTCGACTACACGCTGGTACCGGTCAGCGACGGCGACACCTCAACCAGCCGCACTCCCTTCATCGCCGTCAATCACATCCCGGCCAATGCTTCGGCACGCTCGGTGATTGATGATGGTGCGCTGCGTCTGCGCGATTCCGGTGAGCTGCGGGCGGCCGAGATCACCAATGTCACGGGTCTGACCGTGCTGGAACGTGTCGCATCGGAGGTTCCGGCTCCGACGCGCCGCAATCCCAACCGGGTCATCTCGGTGCCGGGCCTGATCGGCTTTGCCCAGCCTGGGGCCTCGCGCTTGAGCGGTGCACCGATCGGCCGGACATCGATCGCCATCCTGCACAATGACGCCTCGGCGCTTGAACTGAACTAGGCGCGACGGCCGGACACAAGAAACCCCGCCGCATCACCCGATGCGGCGGGGTTTTGCTTTGCTCAGGGCTAGATCTTCTCCCGGCGCCGGGCTTGCGCCCGTGCCAGCGCCTCGGCCGGATTGGCCGGGTCGAGGGCTTTCTGGATCCAGTTGCGGCGGCGCGGCGTACGCTCCCGCGACAAGGGCATGGGCGCTTCAAAGGCCCGCTCCGACGCCCGGTCGGGATAGACCAGCGTCAGCACTGCGCCAAGCGTGTAGTAGGAGCGCAAGAGGCGGAACCCCATATAGAACGGCATGTAGAGGACCAGGTCCGGCCGTCCCCACAGCGTCACGACACAACAGGCCATGACAAAGGGCATGCCGAGCAGGACGGCGAGTACGGTCTGGATCTCCGGGTGCAAATACACCCCGCCATACACGAAGTAGAGAATAGCCCCGAAAATCGCCAAGGGTGCCATCATCGCCCGGCGCGCCCCATTCATCAGCGTGAAGGGCAGGACAACCGAGCCGGTAATCGTGCGCCCTTCGAACAGGATGCCCCGGTTATGCGCGGTCACGTGGTAGAGACTGCGGAACCAGCGTGTCCGCTGCTCGCGCAGATGCACCATGGATTCGGGCACTTCGGTACGGAAGCGGATGCGCGGGTCGGACACGGCGCGGAAGCCCAGATTGGTCATGCGCAGGACGATATCCGTGTCCTCGCCATTCATCTCCTCGGTAATGCCCCCGGCCTGGATCAGGATGTCGCGGCGATAGACCACGAACATGCCCGGCACGCCGATAATCCCGTTAAAGGCCCCCAGAGCGACCTGGGTAAAGCCATGCCGGTTGAGCACTTCGATCGTTCTGAACTTGCTCAACGTCCCCCTATTGCTCAGCGGCAAGGGAAGACCACCAACGACACCGACACTGCGGCTGGCAAAGTGGCGCATCGCCTTGCGCAGGGATTTCGGCTCGATCACCGTGTCTGCGTCGATGCGGACAATGTATTCCTCATCAATCAGATTGATGCCGTGATTGAGCGCCTTGGCCTTGCCCGGAACCGGGCTGTCGATGACGTCACCGCGGGCACAACGGCAATTATCCAGCGCTTCTTGTGCCACCCGGGCGGTCTCATCACTGGAGCAGTTATCCATCAGCACGATGCGAACCGGGCCATCATAATGGCCGGCGGCTTCATCAATCGCATCAATCGTCTGGGCGATCAGATGGGCTTCATTATGCGCCGGCACAAGCACAGCAATCGGCGGGCTGAACTTGCGCCAGCCGGAGAAGAGATTCCGCGTCAGGCCCAACAGGCCCAGGGTCATGGTCAGAACCTGCTGGGCCAGGAACACACCCGGCCCCATACCGCCCAGCAAGGCGATGGCATGCAGCTGTTCCAGCTCGGGGGCGTACCAATAGGCCATCACGGCGGCAAACAGGCCGGCGAAGACCGTGACACTGATGAGCAAGGTGTATTCCCAGATCCGGCCGCGTCGCCGCAAGGGCGAGCGCGAATCCACCGGCAGGCGCGCCTGGCTCAATATCGTTTGCGGAAAAATCGCCAGCCCCACCAGGCCGACGAAAATCTGCTGCACCTGCACCGGCCAGGTCGAGGCCGCATAATTCCAGGACAGGAAGGCCATGCCGTCGACAAAAAGACTGATCGCCACCAGCTTGGCGATCAGCGAAAAACCCAGCCGGAGCTTGGCCCAAAGCCCGCCATGGGCATAGAGCGCATAGACCAGGAAGAAGACGAGGAAGAAGGTCCGGATCGGCAGGATTGCATTGACCCGGTCGGCGGTGAAGAAGATCAGATCCTTGGGGATCGTGTCGGGCACCTGGGCATTGACCCAGGCAAAGAGCGAGAAGGCGAGGATGCTCAGGGCGGTGAAGCTGACGATAAACCCGTCGGCCGCGACCCGCGGGCGCTTGACGCTAATGCCCTGCGGCGCACTGTCCACAGAGCGGAAATGATCATTCAGAGCCTGATCCCGAGCTTGTTTTTTCGGTGCATCGCCCTGAAGAGAAACAGTTTCCGCCATACCCACGCCACGTTTAACGCGCCCCCTGTCATACGTCCCACCGCGAACTTCACCATAGCGTCGTGGCAGGATTATGTGCAAACTGATAGTGGCTCGACAGGACAGGATTTCGGGCCCGCGACAGGTTGAAGCCTGAACCGGCAGGAGGGGGAAGAATGGACAAGACACTGGCACTCGCGGCCTCAGGCCTGGCCGTGGCAGCAACGCTGAGCAGCGGGGCCTATGCCCAGGAAACCCGAACCCAGTTCCGCACCGACACCGCCTTCGCCCGTGGCGAGACCTTTGTCGAGGATGCGGCTGATCCCGATATCGGCCTGACGCTGGAAAACGCCTTCGACAGCAATAACTGGGCCTCGCTGATCATGCCCAAGGGCAATGGCCGGGTCTGGCGGCTGGAACAACAATTCCGCGTCCGCGAGTATGAGGACCGCGATGATCTCGACAGCCAGCTGCTGACCACGCGCCTGCAATACTGGACCCCCAAGGGCGAGAATGACCAGCTGCGTTTCTGGGTCGATGCCGGGTTCAATTATCGCGATGGCGATCACCGCTATTCCCGTATCCGCGGCCATGCCCAATGGCGCCACCGGCCGGACGCGCAAAGCGAAACGATCGTCTCCTTGCAAACCGATCTCTATGATTTCACCGACAAGGCGACCGACGGGCTGGACCAGACCCGCTGGCGCGCCGGTATCGAGCAGCGCCGCTACAAGGACGAGACGTTTCCGGTCAATCTCGCGGTCGGCGCCTTTGTCACCACGGCCGATGCCGATGCTGACCGTTTCGCCTTCGATGGCGTGGAAGTGCGTGGCCGCATCTGGGACCAGTTCAATGAGACCTGGGCCGGCGAGGTCAATTTCGCCTTCGCTCAGCGCGATTATGACGGTGACTTCTCCACCGCCGAGCCCCTGCCCCGCGAAGACGATCGCTGGGAAGCCCGGGCCAGGCTGGATTATCTGGTCACCCCGCACCAGGCGATCTACGCAGAAGTTGGCTATTTGCAGAACGACTCCAACATCTCCGTTCGCGACTATGAAGGCGCAACCTTCCGGGTCGGCTTCCGGGCTCGGTTCGGCTAGCGGCCTAACCGTCGGCCACGACCATGAACGGCGCCCACAGCGCCGGGTGAGCGTAGAAATCAAACGGATGGTTATCACGCAAGCGGACCATGGCCTGCTGCAAGGCCTGCGACCGCGAGACCCCCTCTTCCTCGATAGCCGCGACCATGTCCGGTATCAGCTCGGCGGTCGCACTCGCCTCGGCCGGCCAGTTGGACACCAGCAGACTACGAGCGCCGGAGTAGAAGAAGGCCTTGGCCAAGCCGGAAAGGGCCTCGGCGCCGGGTGATCCGTCCGCCGCTGCCGTGTTACAGGCCGCCAGAATGACGAGGTCTGCGTCGAGATCGAGACCAACGACCTCGCTGGCCCGCAACAGGCCGTCATTTCCGTCGGTTGGCGTCAACACGATCGCTGGCTCGTCCAGCCCCTCGATTTCATCATTGATCAGCGCGTGGGTGGCGAAGGCGACCGAGCGATAATCGGCCAGGGTCCGGTCGTCGCTCAACGCCATGACGTTCGCTTCAACAGCCGACGGGCCGAGATAGATATCTTCATCGCTCAGCCCCAGCCGCGCCTGCAGCTCGCCCAGGAGGGCACCGGTCTGCCGCAAGGCCGGTAGCCCCTCGACACTCAGGGCACCGGAGGCATTGGCGAATTGGAAGAAGACCTCATCGGTACTGGGGGCCGCCACGGATGCCGCCTCATATCCCTCCAGGACGGGGTCTCCGAAACCGACCAGCTTGCGTCGCCCGGCTGACCCCGGGGTCTCGGCCCGGCGCAGGGCCACCAAGCTGGACACGGCAGGCAAGCGGGAAATAGCAAATTCGTCCGCCAGCCAATCCGCCTCACGATAGCGCGCGAACCCCTGCGCCTCCCCCTCCGGCAAGCGTGAAACGAGCACGTGAAGTGGCAGGGTTTGCAGGGGACCATCAGCCACGACGAGGAGCCGGCGGACACCCGCGAGATATTCGCGAAGCGGCGCAAAGACCTCATCATGCAACGCCTTCGCCGACATCAGGTCAAAAGGCTGCTCCTCAAGGTCTGCCGTGCTGAGCTTGTAATCTGTGCCCGGGTCCAGGGCGAGCCCGGCACGGACGGCCCGGACGCGTTCGGCCAGCGTCTCGGCGGAAATCATCAGCGGCTGTGCCGCTACGCTTCGCGGCGTGACGACAAAGGCCATCATCGCTTCTTCATTGAGGATCTGCGCGTAGAGTATGACGGCCTCGTCCGGCGCCAGGGCCTGTTGTACCGCTTCCACACTGGCGGCCCGGTTGACGGCAATGTTTGCCAGGTCGATGTCCGCATCGGCCAGGCCCGCATTGGCACGACCGTAGGCAGCCAGTGCTGTCGCGACATTGGCATCGGCTGCCGCAATCGCCGCCCGGTCAGCGGCATCGGACTGCTCCGCCAACAGGGAAGCGAGGACCGCTTCGGCGGCCTCCAGCTCTGCTCGGGCCGTCGTTGAGGCTTCCACCAGCTGACGCAATTGCGGATCATCCACCGTCAGTGCGGCTGTCGAGGCGCGCAGGGCATCGCCGGCCGAGGAGAAGATGAAAGCCTGGGCCAACGAAAAGGCAGGGGCAACAAAGCCGCGGTCCGTATTGGCGATGTCCCCGGCCCGGATCAGCTGCGCGGTGATCGTCATCGACATGCGTGCCAAGTAACTCGAACTGGTGGGATTATCGAGGTCTGCCGGGTTGATGCCATCCTGTTCGAAGCGGGCCGCATAGGCTTCAACGCGCTCACGGCTTGCAGCCAGGATGTCGACGCGGAGCGGAGCCTCGAGCATACCGGCCGCCTCGCCGCGCATGACAGCCAGATTGAACAAAGGGGTCAGCGTGTTGGGGTGGCTCGGCCCCAGCGTGCGCGCCTGCGCCTCATAGGCCCGCTCGAAGGCCTGTTGCGCCTCTTCATAGCGGCCATCATCAGTCATCAACGTCGCGAGATTGTTGAGGGGGAAGAGCGTACTGGGATGATCCGGCCCAAACAGGCCCTCGCTCGTCGCCAATGCGCGGCGGAGCAGAGGCTCCGCTTCCTCGGGACGCTGGAGATTGACGTACAGGGCCGCCAGATTGTTGCTGATCATCAAGGACTGGGGGTTGTCCGGACCGGCCTCACGGTCCGATCGTTCAAGCGCCCAGACCAGAAGCGGCTCGGCCTCATCGAGCCGGTCTGTCGCTACATAAATCGTCGCAAGATTGACCGTCGGCGCGATGGCATAGGCATCCTCGGGGCCAAACAGGCGCCTATTGGTTTCGATGGCCTGCAGCAGGACCGGCTCGGCTTCATCATATCGGCCCGTGGTGTAAAGCAGTACGCCCAGATTGGTCAGCCCACCGATCATCGCAACACTATCGGCCCCGAAACGCGCCTCAGCACGGTCGAGAACGTCGCGGTATATCGCTTCCGCCTCATCATAACGGGCTGAGCTGTAGGCCAACGTCGCCACCAGTGTCATCGCCTCCAGCGTGTCGGGATGATCACGGCCGGACCGGCGCTCGAGGCTTTGCGCGATGCGCTGACGCAACGGCATAGACTCCGCGAATTGCTGCATGCTTTCATGCATTTCCGCCATCGCCGTTACGATATCGAGTGTAATTGGGTGGTCCGGCCCAAGCCGTATGTCATACAGCTCAAGGATGGACTCATAGATCCAGATCGCACGCTCGGTTTGCCCAGAGTCCACATAAATGGTTCGTAACAGTGTCAATCCATTCAGCGTCCTGGGATCATCGGGCCCGATGCTGCGCATCGCCGCAACGAGCGCAGCGCTAACGAGCTCCCGCGCCTCGTCGGAGCGCCCCAGCGTGTGATAAATGGCCCCCAGATTCATTTGGGCCTCGAGCGTATCCGCATGAGTTTCGCCGAGCGTTTCAATCTGGGTGCGCAAGACCTGCTCGCCTAGGGCCGCTGCTTCCTCACCGCGCCCGGCCTGGAACAGTTGGACAACCTGCGCATTACCGACACGCGGCGCCTTCTGGCTAATGGCCCCGGCCGGCACGGACAACACACAGGCGATAAAGAGCACAAGGCAAGACAGCCGGAACATGCGGGGACTCCAGAACAGTGTCGGGCGCGAAGGCTATCGCGACAGGGCTTCGAGATAGGCGGCGATATTCTGCGCCTCTTCCCAGTCAGAGCGCTGGTCCTCCGGCACCTGGCCCGCCTGAATGGCGTCCGCGATACGCTCAGAAGCGCCATCACCGAAAAAACGCAATGACGTGATCGCGCGGCGGAAAGCACTCCGGCTGCACGTCGTCTCACCGTCGGCCGCCTGCCAGAAAAGCCCTTCGCTTTCCAATTCCCGCACCTTGAGCATGCAACGCTCCTCAGGCGCCAGACTCAGCCAGACAACAGACTGGATGTCCTCAATGGCACCGGTCGCAAAATCGGTATGCCCCAACATGCCGACCGAAAGCGGGGTCGTATCCACCGCGGTGATCAGATCGGCAATCTGCGGCAACGGTTCAGATTGTCCGGCGCGGGGGTAGTCGCCGGACAGGGCCCGGGAGACCTGCAAGGCCCGGTCGCGGCTCGATGTATAGGCGGTCATGCCTTGGGCGATGCCGGGCATCTCCCGCAGGGCTTCGGAAAAATTCTCCGCATCGACATCCGGCGAGGCCCAGAAAATCTGGGCAAACAGAGGGGCACTATCGTCTTCGTAGATCCGCTCCATGGCCTGCAATAGGACGCGATTGCCCATCGAATGCGCGATCAGGTGAACGTCAGCGCCATCGGCTTCCGCCAGTACTTCTTCCAGGAAACGGGCCAGGCGGCGGGCGGAGACCGGGACATTGTTCTGGCTCTCCTGGTAGGCCGCGACAGAATTGCCCGTCGGCCAGGAGAAGAAGACACCGCCATCACGCATATCCAGATCAACCGCCAGCTGGGCCGCGCGTCTGGCGGCTCCGGCGAACTGGACGCTGTGGCCATGAATGTAGACAAAGATCTCGCGTCGGCCGGTATCCGCGTTTGCGATCGCCGCACGCAGCTCGCCGTTGAACCCCTCGCCCTCGTCATAACGCTCGATATCGCGCAAGACGACGTGCAGGCCCTCCCGCTCACCGCCGATGCGCGGGCGCGGGATAGAGCCGACCGCCCGGTCGCGCGGGACGGACACTTCCACTACTCCGAGTTCCAGGTCATCGCGGTCATTGCCATAAGCGTTATTGGGGTCATCCCCCAGGGCGGCCCGGTTGGTGCCGTAAAAGACCCTGACCACCTCGAACGCATCACCGTCGCTATCGCCGGCCTGCGGGGCGGCCCCCATGGTCTGCAGGTCGATTTCGCCGGGCGCCAGGTGATTATAATAAATGTCAGCCGCTGCCGCCTGCATCTCGTCTACCGGCGCAGACCCGTAATTCGGTGAGAGCCGGAACTCCTCTTCGGTCTGCGGCGGCGGTGGTGCTGGATAAAGCTGTTCATACAGGCGCGTTGCGTCAGCCAGACGCGCAAACAGGGCTTCGCGAGCGGTGTAGATGTCGAATGTTGTGAATACATCGCGCTCGGCTTCAAGCGCTTCCAGTAGAGACCGGTTATACTCCACGGCCTCATTCATCATCCGCCAGGCCAGCTGGGGCTCCCCTGCCTCTCCCATGGCCAGGCCGATCGCGCCAAGAAGGTCCGCGATTTCCTCTGCGGTCAGGAAACCGTAGAGGAAATCGCGGTTCTGCAAAATTTCACCGGCCAGAGCAATTTGCACCTCGCGGTTCTCTCCCGCTGACGCTGCATCATAGCGCTGAAGAAGGGCTGCAACCGGGGGCACGACCACCTCGTCCTGCCCCGCAACGGCCGCTGTAGTCGTCAATCCCGACACCAACAGAACAGCACCAAGAACGCTGCCTGCAATCCCGTGAAAAACCGGCCCCATTTGTCTTCCCCCATCGGTTAGCCCAGACGATTCAGACGCTAACCCAAGCCATTGCACACTGGAATAACAAACTAGCCGCCAGGCCTTCCTCGGCAAGAAAAAGGGAGGCCGGCAGGCCTCCCTTTCTCATTCAACGTGGTGCGAGGACCTTAGTCCTCCAGCCCCAGCATTTCAGCCATCGGCAGGTCGGCAGCCGGCGGTTCGCCGCCCTCACCCTGCAGATAGTGTTGCATCCAGCGCAGGACGCGGTGGCCGTAATCATACTGGGCCGCCGCCATGCGGTTGCCGTGTCCTTCACCCGGATAGGTCACCAGGCGAACCGGTGCGTCAGAGGTCATCTTCAGCATGCGATAGAGGATGTAGGACTGGCTCGGGTCGACGCGGGTATCGGCTTCACCGTGCAGGATCAGGGTCGGCGTCGTGGACCCCGGCGCGTGATAGGTCGGGCTGTTTTCCAGATAGGAAATCCAGTTCTCCCACGGTGCCTCCATGAAGTGGACATCAACCATCTCGATCGGGATTTCCGTCGTACCGTAGAAGCTGATCAGCTCAGTCAGGGCGACGAAAGGTGCAGATGCCGCGAAGTGTTCGGAGGCAATCGTTGCACCCCAGGACGAGGCAAATCCGCCATAGGAACCGCCGGTGATACCGACGCGGTCGCTATCGACAATGCCCGCTTCGGACAGGGCCGTGATGCCATCGACCAGATCCCAGAACTCTTCGCCCGGCGCATCAAGATGGTCGAGCTTGGCGAAGCGTTCACCGCGGCCCGTCGAGCCCCGATAGTTGGGGTAGAAGACGGCGAAGCCCTCACCGGCACCGATATGGCCGAGGCGGGAATAGCCATTGACCCAGCCATTGCTGTCATGGGCCTCCGGACCGCCATGCACGGTCATGATCATCGGCCAGCCGCCCTCCGGCGCCTCGCCCTGCGGCGTCACCAGCACGCCTTCGATACGCTCGCCATCACGGGCGGTGTATTCGAAGACCGACTGGTTGCCCCAGGCGATGTCGGCCAGTTGCGGGTTGTGATCGGTCCAGCGTTCCAGCGAACGGCCGCTGGCGACAAAGAGCTCGCGCGGGTGATTGGCCGCATGGGCCGTCACAGCGAGTTCGCGGTCATCACGGTCATAATCCATCGAGGAGATGACCATGCCCTCATGGTTGGAGCGACGCTCCTCGCGGCCATTGACGTTGTAGTCGACCAGGGCCGTTCCGGTGCCGACCGAGGTCAGGGCGATGATGCTGTCGCGGTCGCGCCAGGCAATCTGGGAGATGTGCTGCTCGGCGTCCCGCGCAATCTGGGTGAACTCACCCGTCGCGGTATCGGCCACGTGCAGCGTGCCCGCCGTCGGATCGGCGCGATCCGCGCCGGCCAGGTAGGCAAAGCGCGAATTGTCCGGCGAGAAGGCCCCGCCCCCGATCTTGGCCGGGCTTTCAATGGCGGAAATGACCTCACCCGTGGCCGCGTCGACGATATGCCAGTCGCGCTCCATCAGGCTGTCATCGACCAGCGTCGTCGGCGCGAGCGCCACGGCAAGGCGCGAGCCGTCTTCGCTCATCACCATGGAGGAGGCATGGCCCGGCAGCTCGTGCTTGACCGGCTCGGCGCCCTCGTCGGCCAGATTCACCGACCAGAGATAGGAAAAGACACCGTTTTCCTCGTAGACATTGGCGCGGAAGCCGCGTTCACGCAGCTGGCGCTGGACCGGGTCGGCCGCCTCGCGGGCAATGAAGAACAGCGTCTCACCGTCCGGCACCAGGGCGTAGGACTGGATCGAGCTGGCATGGCTGAAGACACGGGTCGCTTCGCCGCCATCGACCGGAATGGCGTAGAGCGTTGTGCCGCTATCACCGTCACGGCGGGTCAGGAAATGAACCGCATCGCCATTGGGCGCCCATTCCACACCCCAGACCCGGCCTTCACCGGTGATGTAGGGACGGGCCTCGCCGGCGCCGGTCGCGATGTACAGCTCAACATCGCCACTGCCATCAGCTTCACCGGCCACGACATTGCGCGGAACCGATACGGTGAAGGCGACATCGTCGCCATCGGGTGACAGGGCAATGGCGCCGACCTGGCGGATCTCGAACAGGTCTTCCAGCGTCAAGGCGTCCTGGGCCAGGCCCGGCGCGCTCAGAGCGGCCAGTGCGGCAAGCCCCGCTGCGCCGCGCAAAATCGTACGATACATGTGAAAACTCCCCTGTTGGGCATGTCATGTTCTTGTAGGCGCGCGCACCCTATAGGACCGGCAGGTCACACGTCGAGCAAAACCGGCTGCGGCGAAAGCGTCAAAAATGCTGGGGAATTCGCGCTAGCGGTAAGCCTCGGCCTGGAGGGCAAACATCTCGGCATAAGCGCCGCCGGCCTCTACCAATGCATCATGACGCCCCGCCTCGACCAGGCGCCCGGCCTCAAGCACCAGGATCTGGTCCGCCGGGCGCAGGTTGGACAGGCGGTGGGAGATCAGGATCAGGCTCTTGCCCTCACGCGGCTGCGCCATCAGCGCGGCTTCGGCCTTGACGTCGAGGGCCGCCGTCGGTTCGTCGAGGATCAGCAGATCCGCAGCTTCATTGGCGTAGGCGCGCGCCAGGCCCAGGCGTTTCCACTGGCCACCGGACAGCTCGAACCCGTCGAGGAAGCGTTTGGACAGACGGGTCTCCAGCCCCTGTGGCAGGGCCTCGATCACCTCGGTCGCCAGCCCCTTCTCCGCGGCCCTGTTCGCGGCCTCGTCGCTCAGCTCGGCAAAGCCGATCCCGGCAGAGATGTTTTCCCGGGCGGTGAGCTTGAAATTGGTTGAGGGCTGGAACAGGACCCCGAAACGCCGGGTCAGGGCATCGCGGTCCCAGTCGGCCAGGTCGAGACCATCCAGCGTCACCCGGCCGCTCTGTGGCCGATAGAGCCCCAGCGCCAGCTTGACCAGGGTCGACTTGCCCGCGCCATTGACACCGACAATGCCCAGCGAGGTGCCCGGTGGCAGATGGAAGCTGACCTCGTCCAGCGCCGGACGCTCCGCCAGCGGATAGGTGAAGCTGACATGCTCGAAGCGCAAACCGTCGGTCGGGTCCGGCCCTTCGCTTGCCCCTTGCCCTGCCGGTTGGACCGGGCGGTCGAGAAGTGCGAACAGGTTGGAGACATAGAGGACGTCATCGACAACGCCATTAAAGGCGGACAGAAGATTGGTGATATTGGCCTGGCCCTGTTTCACCAGGCCGACGAACATCGTCATCTGGCCCAGCGTGATGGTCCCGGCGATGGTGACCCAGACAATCCAGAGCTTGGCACCGAGAAACACGGCCGAGCTGACAATCGCTAGCCCCGCGCCCCACAGGGCCTGGCGCCCCTTGAGGGCGACATCGTCCTGGTAGAGCTCGCGAAACAGGGCCCGGTAGCGTGCCATGATGGTCTGGCCGAAGCGGTAGTGCAGCCTCTCCTTGGCGTTGCCCTCAGCCGATATCAGCCCTTCCAGATAGCTGCGCTCGCGGACCTGCGGCGTACGGCCCTTGTAGAAATTATAGGCGGTATCGGAAAAGCGCAGATTACCCAGAAACAAAGGCAGCGCTCCGCCCAGCATAAAGAGCAGCAGGATGGGGGAGAAACTCCACAACAGGGCCGCCACCGAGAGCAGGGTCACGGCCTGCTGGCCGCCATCGAAAATCCGGTTGATGAGACTGTAGGGCCGGCTGGTCGCGAATTGTTTGGTGATCACCAATTGTTGCTGCACCTCGGCCCGCTCGATCTCCTCCAGCGACAAGGCCTCGGCCCGCTCCAGGATCGCCGAGCTGGCAGCAAAACCGATCTCGGCATGAAGCCGGGATTTTTCGAAAGTGAGCAGGCGACGCAGAGCCAGGAGCAAGGCGAGCAGACCGGTTTCGACCCCGACCCAGATCAGGGCCTGATTTCGGTCCTCCACAGCACCGCTTTCAATCGCGGCGACAACGCCATCGACGACAAGTTTGGACATGTAGAGCGCGGCTGCCGGCAGGAGGGCGACGGCAAGGGTGAGCACCCCGGCCCAGATGATCAGCCCGGGCGACGCCGAAAAAGCCAGTTTGAGCGTGCGCCAGGCATAGCCTAGCCCCGTGCGCAGGCTGACCGTCTCGCTATCGGGCGCCGCCTCGGCCATGGCCTAGGCCACAGCGCCGACCGCGGCCTGTTCAGCCAGCATTTTGCGCGACAGCACGGCACCCTTGTGCGGGAAGGGTTCGGTCGGGATCGGACGATCGAGGAAGCCGGCGAGCTTCTCGAAGCCCTCACCGGAGACGATGTCGATCACCAGGAGGTCATCCGGCCGGTCCTTGAAATAGTCCATCACCTCACGGACATGTCGGTCATAGACGGCCGAGAAACGCTCGCGGTCGAAATTGTAACAGCCATAAACCGCCGCCCGCAGGAATTGGCGCATTTTCAGATGCACTTCCTCATCGGGATCCTCGACATCCTTGAAGGCCGGGCGATTGAAATAATGCCGGGCGCAGGAGCCGAGCCAGCTTTCCTTGTCGCGAACAGTCAGGATGAATTTGCTGCCCGGATAGAGCTTGTCGAAATGATGGTAGAAGGGAATGGTCGTGATGTCGGTCAAACCATCGAAATATTTCAGCAAGGTCAGGTCATACTGGGCGTTGGAAAGCTCGGTATAGGTGTCCTCGTCGATCGGGTAATGGCTGCAATCATAGCCCAGCACCTGCAGCGCCGCGGTCAGGCTGCGCGTGCCGGTGCGTGACAGGCCAAGGCCGAAAATCTTCTGCTGCCGGGCCTTGCTGGAATAATCCACGCGCGAGCGGTTGGTCTTGAGCCAGCCGTCCAGCTCGTCACGGGTAAACTCCGGTTTTTCCTCCAGCCCCAGCGCCTGCATCTGCGATGTGGCGTGTTCCGGCAGAGACTCGATAAAGGCATGCACCTCGTCCGGGCTGGCCTCGGCCGGAACGGTCTTGCGGGCATAGTCCACCGCATGGCGCGCCATGGTCAGATCGCACATCACACCGGGTTCGGTTTCCCATTTCTCCATCGAGCGGATCAGGCGCGGTGCCTGGATCTTGGTCCGGCTGCGCAGCTCGCGCAGGGCGTATTTCATGAAGATGTGCTGATAGGACTGGAAGTGGTCATGCAGGATATCGAAATTTCGGAATTGCTTCGACATCTTGCGCGGCTTCATCGCCAGATTGCGCAGCCGGGACTCAGGCCGCAGCACGTATTTCATGTCGTTTTCCGGCACTTCGGTCTCGGCCATCGCCTGGACCAGATCGGCCCGCGTGATATGCACCCCGCAATGCAGCCGACCACGGAACCGGTCGGTGACATAGCTGTCGACATAGGGCGCATCACACCGCTCGATAAAGCCGCGGATATCTTCCAAGATCAGGCAGTCGGCATCGACGTAGACGACATAATCGGCATCGTGCTCGATCCGGAGCATCTGGTTGACGCATTCCGTGAAGGGCCGCACATCGTCGATGATATGCGTCGCATCCGGTCGGATGTGCTCGATCGCCAGCTCCAGCGCCACGTCGCGCGTGCGCTCGTCAATCTGACGGAAAACGAGATCGATCTTGGCCATCACGCGGCCTCCCATTTGATCTTGGCATTGATATCGCCGGCCAGCGTTTCGAACAGCGCAGCGTGTTCCGCGGACAGCTCCGATTTCCAGCGCAAATCCAGCTCAATTGCACCGGAATGTTCGCCGTAATAGGACCGGGTCCGCTCCGTAAGCGAGACGAAAGCCGCCTCAGGATCGCCGAAAACCGCCTTGGCCGCGAGATATTGCGTCCCGTTATTGCCGCCGAGCACATGATGCGGCGTAGCGGTGAAATCGAGCATTGCAGGCTCGAAATCTATTTCAAGCCAGGCACATAGCCCGCGAACGGTTGCTTCGGTATTGCTCGCGAGGTCCTCATAGCGCACTTCGCGCTTGGGCCCCTCAAAGGCCTCGAAAAGCGCACGGGACGTCGACATTTTCTCCGCCCATTGGCGGATCTGATCACCCGGATCGCGCTCGGGATATTTCCGGATCCGCGAATTAACGACAGCGCGACCGTCCCGGGTCAGGAAGATGAGATAAGGCGTGCCACCCGCGGCCCGCGTCTCTTCCGCGCGGGACGCGATCCAGCGCTCATCCTTGGTGGTATCGACAATCACATCCGCGCCGGTGAACCCGGCCAGCTGAGCGTGCAAGGCCCGTTCGCGGTCCCAATGGAATTTCGACCAGACCGGACAGGTCTCGCCGCAGATCTTGCAGACCCGTTTGCGCAGCGGCTTGGCCTCATCATGGAGATAACGGACCTTGGCCCCCTCACCCATGTAGAAAGCCCGTGAATGCGAGCCGAGCACCATGCCCAGCAAGGTCGAACCGGAATGGCCCGCGCCGCAGACACCGATGGTTTTCAGGCCGCCTGGCTGATGTGTCGTCGTCATAGCTGTCCCCGCCGGAACGCCGCCCCCACGGCGATTCCCGCATCCCTCAGGCATCTTTTGGACCGCGAAATACGCCGCATTGCAACAAAAATGCGGCCGGAGCGGTGCTTTCAAACGCAGACGTTGTTATTGGCTCCGCTTAGAACCCGCCGCGTGTTATCAAACCGCATGACAATCGCTTTCCTGCATCTGAGCTATCGGCTCGAGCCCGACGGACAAACCCAACTCCGGTTACCTCCCAGGGCTCGGTTTGCCCGCTTTGACCCCTTCCGGCATGCCCGCCCCGCACGCGCCCTGCTCAACACAGCTTATCGCGAGGGCGGCGGTTTGGTTGAGGACTTCGAAATCTGGTGGCCCCGGCTTGAGGCCGATGCAGAGTATGATCCGGAGCTGTGTTTTGTCGTGATCGATGAGGCGGACAACAGTTTGATTGGCTTCGCCCAGTGTTGGACCAGCGCCTTTATCAAAGACATCGCGGTCGCTTCGTCATGGCGACAAAGCGGGGTCGGAACAGCCCTGATGCAGCGGATTTTCAAGACCTTTGAAGCGCGCGGTGAAAGCCGGGTCGATCTCAAGGTCGAGACCGGCAATCCCAATGGTGCGCGTGCATTCTACACAAAGCTCGGGATGGTGCCCGCGCAATCTTCGCGCTAAGGTCGCGCCATGTTTGCAAATCTTCTTTTCGCTCTCGTACTCCAATCGGCCCCGTCGACGCCAGCATGCCAAGACATTCACTATGCCATGGAGAATTTTTCAGTCTGCGAAACGGCCTGTGCCGATGAGGACGATGGCGTCATTTGCCATCGGGTAGCTAGCTTGGCTCGCGACGGTTTTCGGGACGAGACCGGCACACCGGACTATGAATTGGCGGCAGCACTTTTCCAGAGGGCCTGTGGTCTTGGGTTTGCTTTTGGGTGTCACGATTTGGCGCTCATTCACTGGGAGGGCCCGCAAGAATATCTAGATGACCGGGCCGGTTTTGACCTCTTCGAGCAGGCCTGTACTGAGCACGACCTCAAAGCCGCCTGCGGCATGCTCGGCACCGCCTACTACCTTGGTCGGGGCACGGAGCCCGACCAAGACCGGGCATTAGCATTGTGGGAAAGCAGTTGTGCGCCCGGGTGGACGACCGTTTCGGCCTGCCGCCAGCTCGGCACAGTGCATTTGCTCGAAGAAATACCATCGGCCCGGCCGCTTTATGGGATGGAAATGCTCGAACAAGCCTGCGCGGACGGCGATGCGATTTCGTGCGCGATCGCTGCCCGGTCCTATATCGTGCACCCGACGATCCCTGAGAATATTCCGCGGACAATCGCGCTCACAGGCCAGGCTTGCGAGCTTGGTCTGCCTCCGGAAATGAGTAGCAGGTGCAGCCCAGCCTTCCGCGCAGCGCTGGAACGTATGGCTGAGATGTCTCCCAATCGCCCGAGCACGCCCAAATAAACTAACGCCGCCTCTCCCGACATTACCCTGTCAGCATGCCCACTGGACGCGGTCCGTCCTCAGCCCTACATCTCCGCCCTCGCGCCGCGACTGGACACACCGGCAATGTTCACGCATTGTTCCGCGCGGCGATCTCGATTCCGGATGAAGGCAGGCTATCCGCATGGCGCTCGACAAGATCCGCGTACAGGGTGCGCGCGAACACAATCTCAAAGACGTTTCCGTCGAGCTGCCGCGCGACAGCCTGATTGTCTTCACCGGCCTGTCCGGTTCGGGCAAGTCCTCGCTCGCCTTCGATACCATCTATGCCGAGGGCCAGCGCCGCTATGTCGAGAGCCTGTCGGCCTATGCACGCCAATTCCTCGAACTGATGGCCAAGCCGGACATGGACTCCATCGAGGGTCTGTCTCCGGCCATCTCGATCGAGCAGAAAACGACCTCGAAGAACCCGCGCTCCACGGTCGGCACGGTGACCGAGATCTACGACTATATGCGCCTCTTGTTTGCGCGCGTGGGTACGCCCTATTCGCCGGCGACCGGTTTGCCGATTGAAAGCCAGACAGTCAGCCAGATGGTCGACCGCCTGATGGAACAGGAAGAACGCTCCCGCTTTTACCTGCTGGCGCCCGTCGTGCGCGGTCGCAAGGGCGAATACCGCAAGGAGTTCGCCGAATGGCTCAAGGCGGGCTTCCAAAGGGTCAAGGTGGACGGGCAATTCTACCTGCTCGAAGAAGCGCCTGAACTGGACAAGAAGTTCAAGCACGACATCGACGTCGTCGTGGACCGGATCGCCATTGCCGAAGGGCTGGAAAGCCGCCTGGCCGACAGTCTGGAAACCGCTTTGCGACTGGCTGACGGCATTGCCGTGGCTGAAAGCGCAGATCAAAAGGACGAGCACGGCAATCCCAAGCGTATCGTCTTCTCCGAAAAATTCGCCTGCCCGGCCTCCGGTTTCACCATCCCGGAAATCGAGCCGCGCCTGTTCTCCTTCAACAATCCCTTCGGCGCCTGTCCGAGCTGTGACGGCCTTGGCCAGTCGCTGAAATTCGACCCGGACCTGGTCGTGCCCGACCGCGACAAGTCGCTCAATGACGGCGCAATCGCGCCCTGGAGCCGGGCGACATCGAAACTCTACCAGCAGACGCTACAATCCCTGGCCGAGCATTTTGGCGGCGACATGTTCAAGCCGTGGCGCGACCTGCCGGAAAAGTTCAAGCAGATCATCCTCTTCGGCACCAAGGAAGACGTCACCTTCGTCTATGAAGACGGGCTGCGGAAGTTCGAAACCAAAAAGCCATTTGAAGGCGTCGTTCCCAATCTCGAGCGGCGCTGGCGTGAGACCGATAGCAGCTGGGTGCGCGAGGACCTGGCCCGTTTCCAGTCCTCGCAGCCATGCGAAACCTGCGGCGGCAAACGTCTGAAGCCGGAAGCCCTTGCGGTGAAAATCGACGATCACGACATCTCCCAGGCGTCTGAACTCTCGATCCGCAATGCCCGCGACTGGTTCGGCCAGGTCGAAGACACGCTGTCACCGAAAAACCGCCAGATCGCCGAGCGCATCCTCAAGGAAATCCGCGAGCGCCTAAAATTCCTCGTCGATGTCGGCCTCGACTATCTGACCCTGGACCGGGCTTCCGGAACGCTGTCGGGCGGTGAAAGCCAACGCATTCGCCTCGCCAGCCAGATCGGTTCGGGTCTGACCGGCGTGCTCTACGTGCTCGACGAGCCCTCCATCGGCCTGCACCAGCGCGACAACACGCGCCTGCTCGACAGCCTCCAGGGCCTGCGCGATCTCGGCAATACGGTGATCATTGTCGAGCATGACGAAGAGGCAATTCTGACCGCCGACTATGTCGTCGACCTGGGCCCGGCCGCCGGCGTGCATGGTGGTGAAGTTGTGGCGGCCGGCACCCCCGCCGAGATCCAGGCCAATCCAAAAAGCCTCACCGGACAATATCTGTCCGGAGCCAAACAGATCGAGGTGCCCTCCAAGCGGCGCAAGATCGACAAGAAGAAACAGGTCAGCGTGATCGGTGCGACGGGCAATAACCTGAAGACGGTCGACGCGCATTTCCCGCTCAAGGTCCTGACCTGTGTTACCGGTGTGTCCGGTGGCGGCAAGTCGACCCTGACCATCGAGACCTTCTACAAGGCCGCCGCCCGCCGCCTGTCGAAATCCCAACAGGTACCGGGGCCGCATGACCGGGTCGACGGGCTCGACCAGCTCGACAAGATCATCGATATCGACCAGAGCCCGATCGGTCGCACGCCGCGCTCCAACCCGGCCACCTATACCGGCGCTTTCACTCCGATCCGGGAATGGTTTGCGCAATTGCCGGAAGCCAAAACCCGCGGCTACAAGCCCGGCCGCTTCTCCTTCAACGTCAAGGGCGGGCGCTGCGAGGCCTGCCAGGGTGACGGCGTGGTGAAGATCGAAATGCACTTCCTGCCGGACGTCTATGTCCCCTGCGATGTCTGCCATGGCAAACGCTTCAATCGCGAGACGCTGGAGATCCAGTTCAAGGGCAAGTCTATCGCCGATGTGCTCGACATGACGGTTGAGGAAGCCGCCGACTTCTTCAAGGCTGTGCCGTCTGTGCGCGACAAGATGGAGACGCTCAAGCGCGTCGGGCTGGGCTATGTCAAAGTCGGCCAGCCTGCGACCCAACTCTCAGGTGGTGAGGCTCAACGGGTAAAGCTATCCAAGGAGCTCTCCAAGCGCGCCACCGGCAAGACGCTCTATATCCTCGACGAACCCACCACCGGGCTGCACTTCGAAGATGTCCGCAAACTTCTCGAAGTGCTGCACGAGCTGGTCGAGGCCGGTAATACGGTCGTGGTCATCGAGCACAATCTCGATGTCATCAAGACCGCGGACTGGATCATCGATCTCGGTCCGGAAGGCGGCGATGGCGGCGGCGAGATCGTGGCTGTCGGCACACCGGAGGATGTCGCCGAGGTCGAACGCTCCTGGACCGGCCGCTATCTCAAACCGCTGCTGGAACGCGATGCGGAGCGCGCCGTCACGGCGAGCTAGACGGCCGTCTTCGCAGCAACCGCCGCCGTCGGTCCCATCATCAGCAAGGCCAGAACCGACTGAAGCGGTCCGGCGATCCAGATCAGGTCGCCGACGGGGTTGGCCATCTGGGCGGCCAGCGCTTCGGCATCCGGAATAGCAGCCGGATCCGCTCCGAGGGTGAAGCTGGCCATCATCACGTCATAAGCGAGCACAAACTGGACGAGGATCAACAGGACATAGATCACCAGATGGGCGAAGAAGAGCGACCAGCCCATGCCCTTGCTGGCCTTCCACCCGCCGAGCGTGAAGCGGCGCTGTTTGATGGTGAGCGGAAAGCTGACTGATATGCGGCCGACGAAATACAGGACCGGCAACATGACCAGAATGCCGGTAACAAACCCGGCATAGATTGCACCGTCCGGATCGCCGCCCGACAAAGCCAGCGCCAGCGCCACCCCGGCAATGCCCCCGATGATGGCTGAGCCGATGACAATGCCCAGCAAGATCAGACCCACGACAAGGAAGAGCAGGAGGAAATTCAGCTCATCGCGTCCCAGCTGGATGGGCAGAAAGGGCTTCGCATCCTCCCGGACGAGAACGCGATAGCCGCTGGCGTAGTGGACAGCCCCGAACACCAGGCCAATCAGCATCATCTGTCCGATCGCCGCGAAATAGGGACCGATGGCGCCCGTCGACAGACCGAGCGACGCTTCCGCATAACCCATGAAAAATGCCATCCCGCCCGGCGATTGCGCCCAGGTGTAGTAGCCGATCATGATCAGACCGAAGACGGCGACGAAAACCGCCGAGTGTACCGGCCGCCAGAACAAGGTTCTGAAGCCATAGGTCATCATTTCGATGAAGCTTGCGCGTTCAGTCATGTGTTGTTCTCCAAATTCAATGCTCGGCTTCAGCGCTGATTGCAGCGCTGGCGGAATTCTCCACCATATCCTCCGGAAGGGTGCCGGCATGGCGCCGCACGGCGTAGGCTATCGGCCCAAGAATGATTGCTATCATCATGGAGAAGACCACCACTATCGCAGCTATTGCGACTCCAGTCGCCACACCCGAAATCATCGACATGTCGGCCAAGCTACCGTCCGCATCGACCGCGGCGGCAGACAGAGAACCAATTATCGCCATGGGGATCATGACGACGAACTGGAACACGAATGTTAGGCCGCAGGCGGCTGCAATCGCTCCCAACATTGGCCAGAAAACGCCCTTCGTGACGGCCAGCACGCTGACGCCCACGATACGCCGGGTCTGAATGCTCAGCGCCAGCATTGGCAGAAGGCGCACCAGGAACCACGCGTAGAAACAAAGAAAAAGCGGTACAAAAAGAGCAAACGGCAACAAGGCCACAGTGGAGTCCGCCTGCGAAGAAATCGCCGACAAGCCAGCTGCCGCGAGACCGGTCGGTATGAGAAACGCGATTGCGAGCAGCAAGTACAAGAGCATGAAGATCAGCAGGGTCACGAACAGGCGCCATTCGTCCCCCGCGAGCCGGAGTGGAATGAAACTACCGACCTCGTCACGCACCAGGAAACGGAGCCAGACCGTATAGGTCATGATCGAAGAGATGAGGACACCCAAGACGAGCGCAATAATGGCGCCGGCAGCGGGCTCTCCCATGCGTACCGCTTCGGCAGAACCCGATATGGCGAGATTATCAGCCATTGCAACGGCAAGCAGGGGTATGGCGGCGAATGGGGCGATTGCCCATAACGCGACCCATGACCCTGCCAGTGGCCGCCTGAGCATCAGCCGCGGCATGAAAAACACCGCATGACCAAAATTGAAACGCGTCGACATGATTCCCCCGCCCCACTGGGAGCGCATCAGACACGACACACGCCCCGCGTGCAATACTGTCAGAAAACCAGACGTGAGTTTGTTCAGAAGACCAGTTCGGCCACGCCCCAGAAGGCGGCTGCGGATGCGGCGATGCCGGTGAGCAGGATCAGGCCGTCATGCGTCGTCAGACCGATGGCGAGGAAGATTACGCCGAAGGCCGGGATCACCACACCGCCGGGCACAACCGAGGCGACGAACATGGCCAGTGAGAGCAATACGCACAGGATCGCCACCAGAAACGGCCAGGGCGGGCCCATCATCAGGTTCAGACGCGGGTGGATGAAGCTGTCGAGCCGCTTCAACCAGGGCCGGCTCCATTCCAGCGACCGCTCGAACAGGGCGCGAGGCACGGTGATCCGCCTCACCCCGCCCGGCAGCCAGAGCGATTGCCGATTGAACAGGAATTGCAGCGAGATCAGCAAGGTCAGAGCCGACATCGTCCAGGTTACGCCAGGAATGGCACCGATCAGGGGCAGGACGGAAATCAGGGCCGGCAGCAGCAATAAGGGCCCGTAAGAGCGGTGCGCCAGGGCATTGAGGATGTCACCGACACACAGGGCCTCGGCACCATCCTCGCCTGACAGATCATCAAACAAGGTCTCCAGCCGGGCCGGATCGCCCTTGCCGATCTGCGCCTCGTCTTGACGGTCTGTGTCGCTGTCCGGACTGTGCTGCTTGCCTGCCAATCGCTGTCCTGTCTGCTCCCTAGCCGCGCCGGCGGCGGAACAAGATCGCCGTGACGATAGCCAGTGTTAGCATGACCGCGAGCTGGGTGAAGAGTTCCGGCGTCACAGGAACACGGCCGTCGCCGTCCGCTCCGGTCGACTGGTTGAGCACTTCGGCGAACAGCCCCAGCCACTCCACATCCGGTTCCGCCAGCATCGCCACGGCCAGCCCGGTGGTCAGAATGGAGACGTTGAACCCGCTATGTACTCCGCTGGCCCCGGCAATGGAGCGCTCCTTCCAGGCCAGCACGGACAGGAAGAGACCGGTGGCGGCGATGCCGCCCAGCGCGATGGAACCGGAGGCGATGCCCATGGTCAGCACATGGGCGTGGAGCAGGCCGAAAACGATCGAGTTGACGAAAATCGCTGGCATCATGCCGCTGCGTGCGGCCAGTGAGGACATCATCCAGCCGCGGAAAGTGACTTCCTCGACAGTAGCCTGGAACATGAACAGTCCGGCCACGATCAGCAGCGGCACGAACAAGGCCGGTTGGCCGAGCCGGGAATAGTCGAGATTGTCCAGATCCGGCATGTCCGCCGGCGTCGTCCCCGCCATTTCAGTCAGGGCGAAGGCCACCATGCCAAGCGTGAAGGCAATGACGACGCCCCCGAGAAAGCCCAGGGCATAGCGTTTGATCCAACCGCGGCCACCCAGGCCAATCGTCGCCAGCGAGCGCTTCTCCCGTACCCGCGTCCAGAGCAGCGTCACCGCACCCCAGACCGCGAACTGACCCAGCAATGCGTAGAGCAACGCCTTACCCATCATCGGTCCCTCGAGGAGGGCAGCCGGGTCATCGATTTCCCCACCGGCTGCAACGATCGCAATAATCACGACGGTGATAACGGGAACCAGGGAGGCCAGCGTCGCAATGCCAAAGAACATCACTTGGACAAGAGAGGTGGCCCAGGCAGGACCGAGCTTGGCGTGAGCCGGAATGGGCGCGAAGGCCGGCTCACCGGGCCAGGTATTGTTGTCCTCGGCAGGGGTCGACATCAGGGATACTCCAGGTAACGCAAATAGGTCACAGATACGGCCCGGCTGAAAAGCCGGGCCGTTTGTTGAACGGTGAGACGATCAGCCTTCGCTCGGGCTCGCACCGGCGGGATGATCAGCGCCAAGCACCGGGGCATCCTCTTCCGGAGCCTCGCCGCCAGCGCGGTGACGCACGGCGTTATAGGCGCCGACGCCATGCCAGAAGCCTTCGAGCACGATCTGCAGCAGATACATCAGCACGCCACCGATCACCATCGGGATGTAGACGGACGGCTCCGACAAGGTGGATTGCAGGGTGGCAAACACTTCCTCGATGGTCGGTTCCGCGCCTTGCGCCAGATGGGTGAATTCCTCGATGACCGGCATCATAGCGCCGAGGAAGCCAAGCTCGAGCACGAAACCGAGAATGCTGCCGAAGATCAACGAGAGAATGAGCACGATGACGTAGGACAACAGCGTCGGGAAGAAGACCCCGTCAGTGGCTTCCCAGCTCTCGAAGAAGCGGAACTTGCGGTCATGCACGGTCAGCGCCGGAGCGACCGACAGCTTGATGGCGATGAACAGTACCGAGATCAAAACACCCAGCACGCCCAGGAACATGACGAGGCCAAAGCCAAGGCCGCCAGCCATGGAATTTTCGCCGCTCGCCGCGATCATGCCTCCACCCGCGACACCGAAGGTCACAAGTGCCATGACGACACCGATATACATGGCAATACCGACCGCGATGTAGAGCAGGTTGACGCCCAGCAGGCGGAATTCATCGCCGCCGAGACGCAGCGGGATCACCGCCGCCATGGGACGGCGGGTCAGGAAACGCATCCACGCGCCCTGGAAGGACAAGCTGGCAAGTATGCCAAGGATGGCGCCCCAGCTGGCACTCGCGAGCAGGGTGAAAATGGCCATCAAAATGCCCATGGCCGCCTCTTCATCCGAGACGCTGCCATTCTCCAGCTCGACAATGGTGGTGATGAATTCCTGATAGGATGGGAGCAGGAAGGCCAGGATCAGGCCGACAATCGCACCGCCGACCAGGATCTGCCACAACGCGATCCATAAGACACCGGCTGGATTTTCCCCGAAGCGTTTGAAAAACCAGAAAATACCGCTGCCGATATCAAATTGTCGATCACTCATGGCGTCCCCCACTACCGAAACATGTGTTGCGGGCAGTTTCGCCGATCCGGTCGAAAACAAAAGGGGGAATTCGCGAAAGCCTGTCCCGCGCCTAGTTTTGCTCCGGCGCGGCTATGCGCTGGCGGTAGATATAGGCGTAGAGACCCGACATCACCGGATAGTTGAGGAAGGCCATCAAGCCGAACCAGCGGATATATTCGCCATAGCGCTGGAAACCGGCCGGCTGCTCCATCGTGTCGCCAATGGTCACGGTCGAACTGAGCAAACGCTCGCCATTGATGATGCCGATGAGCTCGTACAGGCCGACCTGCAGCAGCAGCAGCGGCAAGGTGGTGAGCAGGATGGCTGCGGCAATCCGCCAAGCCTGGCCCTTGGACAGCGGCCAGATCCGCATGACCTGGATCTCACCCTTGTCGATGGTCGCCGGCAGCGCCAGGGACAAGCGCGCGGTCAGCCAGGTCATCACGGCAAGGCAGCCAATGCCGATCAGGATGACAAAACCCCAGTCCATCGCGGTCAGATAGGCCGTCGCCTCTACCAGATCGAATCCGGAGGCTTCCGGATCCACGCCGGCCCGTTCAAGCGAGCCGCCGACAATCGAGCTGAAGAAAGCCAGCCAGAACATGCCCACCAGAACCGCGACAATCAGCGTGAACAGCACGACCAGCACGCTGACAATGAAAACGCGGAACTCGTCTGCACCGACCTTGAGATGCAGCCAGCCGCCATAATCGCCGCGCACGGCCATGCGGAACATGGACGAGGTGAAGGAGACCTGGGTGACGAAATTGATCAGGGTCAGCCCGAAAGCGAGCGTCGCCAGCGCATCATTATTGGTCCCATCCGGCCCGATCTGCATCAGCAGGATCAGAATGGCGGCCTGGGTCAGTGTAAACGGCAGAGCCGCCAGGATGGCCGGGCGCCAGTGCGAGATGAAAAAGGCATAGGCCGCGGCGACACTTTGCAGGATCGGCACGGGCGTCGGGTTCAGCGGCGTCGGGTTCAGCGGCGTCGGGTTCTGGGCGTTCGCGTTCATGTCACCTCTCTTTGCCCCGTTAAATAGACGGGGCGGCCGAGAGGCAAGATGTCAGGTCAGTGTGTCGCGGGCAGAACATGCGGGCGAGCTTGACTAAATCGCGTCCCGGATCGATATGCCGGGCATGACACATTCAGACATCAAACCCGTACACGTTATCGGCGGCGGCATGGCCGGTTCCGAGGCCGCCTGGCAGCTTGCGAGCGCCGGCGTGCCCGTCATCCTTCACGAGATGCGCGGTGTGAAGGAAACCGAAGCCCACAAGACCGATGGCCTGGCCGAGCTGGTCTGCTCCAACTCCTTCCGTTCGGATGATCACCAGACCAATGCCGTTGGCCTGCTGCATGAGGAGATGCGCCGCTGCAACTCCATCATCATGGCGGAAGGCGACAATCATCGCCTGCCCGCCGGCGGTGCGCTCGCGGTCGACCGGGACCGCTTCTCCGAGGCCGTAACGAAACGCCTGTCCGAGCATCCTCTGGTGACGATTGAACGCGAGGAAATCCCGGCCCTGCCGCCAGAGGACTGGGACAGCGTCATCGTAGCGACCGGCCCCCTCACCTCGGAAAGCCTGTCCGAAGCCATCCTCAAGGAAACCGGCGAAGGCGAACTGGCCTTCTTCGATGCGATCGCGCCGGTGCTCTATCGCGACAGCATCAATATGGAAAAGGCCTGGTTCCAGTCACGCTATGACAAGGGCGAGACCGAGGCCGACCGGACCGCCTATCTCAACTGCCCGATGGATGAAGAGCAGTACAATGCCTTCATCGACGCGCTGATTGCCGGTGACAAGACCGAGTTCAAGGAGTGGGAAGAGAACACGCCCTATTTCGAAGGCTGTCTTCCCATCGAGGTCATGGCCGAGCGCGGCCGCGAAACCCTGCGTCACGGCCCCATGAAGCCGGTTGGCCTGACCAATCCGCACCAGCCGGACATCAAGCCACACGCCATCGTACAGCTGCGCCAGGACAATGCGCTGGGCACGCTGTTCAACCTGGTTGGTTTCCAGACCAAGCTGAAATACGGCGCCCAGGGTGATATTTTCCGTATGATCCCGGGCCTTGAAGAGGCGCGTTTCGCACGGCTCGGCGGCATCCATCGCAACACCTTCCTCAACTCGCCCAAATTGCTCGACAAGCAATTGCGCCTCAAATCCCAGCCGCGTCTGCGCTTTGCCGGCCAGTTGATCGGTGTGGAGGGCTATGTCGAAAGCGCATCCATGGGCTTGCTGGCGGGCCGCTTCGCGGCCGCTGAGCGGCTCGGGCGGACGATCACGCCACCGCCGGAAACCACCGCTCTTGGCGCACTGATCGAGCATGTTACTGGCGGACACCTTGATGCCGGCAAAGGGTCGTTCCAGCCGATGAATGTCAATTTCGGCCTCTTCCCACCCATGCAGGCGCCGAGCCGGGACGAGGATGGCAATCGTATTCGTGGCAAAGCCAAGAGCGTCGCCAAGAAGAAGCTGATGTCCGCTCGGGCACTGGATGATCTCGCAAGCTGGTTGCCAGAAAAAACCGCAATAGTTGCATAAGTTTATTTTGCGCGCCTGGCATTGCGCCAAGAGAAATGCGGGTTATCGTCCCATGCCCAGTTGGGGGGATACCATGCTCAAGTTCTTCGTTGCCGTGGCAGTCGCTATGGCTGCCGCGCTTCTTAACCCGGCCGAGGCGACCGCCCAAGCCTCACCGCCGCTGGAAGATTTCGCGCGCCTGCCACACATGGCGATGGTGCAAATCTCGCCGGACGGTGAGCAAATCGCCTTCGTTAGTACAATTGACGGCGAACGCTTCTTGATCGTCCGCAACCTCGAAACCGGTGAAGATCGCGGTGTAAACATCAACACTGTCCTCCCGATGCGTATTCTGTGGGGCAATAACAGCCGGGTTTTGCTGTCTGCAAGCGATCCCTATCAAGCCCGTTCTGCAAGCCAGATTATCAATTTCTCTGCCGTATTGACGTTTGATCTCAATGAGAATTTTGCATTCCGGCAATTGCTTGCAAACTCAGGACGTGCGGTTGGTCGCAATGCTTATCTAGGCCGCATACTCGGAGTGGATCGTGCCAACGGGCACGTTTTCATCCCGGCTTACGATAGCCGCTCCAGTTACGACCTCATTGCCGCGGATGTTGATGGCGGACGGTCTTTCACAGCGGCCAGCGGCACAACTGAAACCCGCGATTGGGTAATTAACGAAAATGGCCAAGCCGTAGCTCGCGTGGATTATACTGATCAGCGAAATCGGCAGCGCTTGTTTGTGCGTCAGGCTGACGACTGGGCCTTGGTGCAAGAAATCCAGGATGCGACTCAAATCGCCTTCACGACATGGGGCTTGTTGCCGAACGGTCACCTTGCCGTCTCATTCTACGGGGAAACCGAAGCCGGCACCCAAACACGCGGACTTTTCGCCGTTTCGCGCGAAACGGGAGAGGTCGTTCACGCAGAGTTTCATGACGAGCGCTATGACTTAGATCGAGTTCTGGAAGACCCCTACACCAACCGAACAATAGGCGTTACCTTTGAGGGGGCGGTTACCGAAACGGTCTGGTTTGACGAAGAAATCGCCCAACAGCAGCAGCGCCTTGAAAGGGTGTTTTCCGGCGAAACTGTCACCATCTTGAACTGGTCTCAGGACCGCTCACGCTTCATTCTGAGCGTAGAGAACGGTCGAAATGCGCCGCTCCTATTCCTTTATGATACCACCAGCAGCGAGGTGTCTAGAATCGGTAGTCCGTATGGTCTCCTGTCGAGCTCAACTCTACCTGAACGCAGATACATTTCCTTCTCTGCGCGCGACGGCACCTTGGTATACGCTTATGTCACGCAGCCTGATGGCGAAGGCCCCTTCCCGACCGTCGTCCTGCCGCATGGTGGTCCGGCTTCGCGTGATGTTGGCGGTTTCGACTATCTCGCTCACTTCCTGTCTACGCGCGGCTACGCCGTAATCCAGCCCAATTTTCGCGGCTCCTCGGGTTATGGCGCGGCCTGGGAAGTGGCGGGTTACGGGCAATGGGGTACCGGCTTAATGCAACATGACGTCACCGACGCCCTGGCCGCCATGGTGGAAAGCGGTGTCGCCGACCCGGGCCGCACTTGCATCATGGGCTGGAGCTATGGCGGATACTCCGCCCTCGCCGGTGCCGCCTTTACGCCGGACCTCTACCAGTGCGCCATCTCGATAGCCGGGGTCGCTGATGTACCGGCCATGTTGCGCTATTCCCGCGACCGATACGGAAGCAGCCACTGGTCCTTCGCCTATTGGGCCGAAGCAATGTCTGGCAGCGAGGATCTGGATAGTATGCGAGCGCTAAGAGATGTATCGCCCCGCTTCAACGCAGATCAGATTACCGCCCCGGTATTGCTCATCCACGGTGAACTCGACTCTGTTGTCCCGGAACGACAAAGCCGAGACATGCACCGCGCCCTGCGCCGCGCAAATGTGCCCGTCACCTACATCGAAATTGAGGACGGCGGCCATAGCCTCGTCGACAACGAGGCCATGCGCCTGCAATTCATGGCGGAAATCGAACGCTTCCTCGCCGAGCATATCGGCGAGTAAGCGGGTCGGTCTTACCAGTTCAGGTCTTCGCCACTGATGTGGAAGAAGCGGCCGCTCATGGCCGGCTGCTTGAAGGCGCGGGCGATCAGGTCGAGCTGGGCGGATACGCTTTCCGGCGCTGTCATCAGACCGTTGGGGCCGCCCATATCGGTGCGCACCCAGCCCGGGTGCAGGACGAGGACGACAATGTCGCGGTCTTTCAGGTCCAGGCTGAGCGACTTGCCGATGGCATTGAGCGCTGCCTTGGAGGCGCGATAGCCATAGGCACCGCCGCTGGAATTGTCCGCGATCGACCCCATGCGGCTCGATTGCAGGGCGATGATTTTCATCTCCGACGTCGCGACCTGATCAGCAAAGGCTTCAGCCAGCGCCAACGGGGCGATGGAGTTCACCGTCATTTCGGTGACCATGTCCGCATTGGCCGCTCCGCCGAATCCCCGCGTGCTCGGAGCCATCATGCCGGCATTGGCGAACAGGAGATCGATCGGGCCATCGACGCGCTGGGCCAGCGCGGCGGCCGCGCCGAGGTCAGACGCGTCATAGGCTTCAAGGGTCAAACGGCCATCACCGGGATCGAGCGCCTTGAGCTCGCTGGCGGCGTCGGGATTGCGGCATGCCGCCGTGATCGTCCAGCCGCGTTCAAGCAGTTGCCGGGTATGTTCCAGGCCCAGACCGCGATTGGCGCCGGTGATCAAAGCATGGGGCATGTCGTGTCTCCTGTCTCGATTCCGTGACAACCTATTCCAATTCCGCTGCTTGTCAGCCTTTTGTACAGTGAAGCCGGTCTAGCGGCCGGTCAGGGAGAGCCAGCTCAGGCGCAGCTGGCGCGCCAGAAGCGGTGGTTCGGCAGCCGTCTGGAACGGGTTGGCCGGCAGTCGCTTGAGATAGCCTGGAACCAGCCGGACATAGCCCAGGGCCGGTACGGCCTCGGCCGGCAAAGCCCCGAACCCGGCCAGAGTCTCGAGTTCCGCGTGAATAACCGCGCGGACATCTTCCAGCGCCGGACCGATCAGATTTTCGCCCAGCCCCTGCGCCAGCATGGCGGCACTGCCCCCGGCCTCGGTCAGGCTGTCACCGGCCAGCGGAGCACGGCCAATCTGCGCCCGGTGCGGGAAAGCCCGCAACAAGCCGGTCAGCCCCCAGGCCCGCCCGGCACTCCGGCTCAGGGCCTCATCGACCTCGGCGTCGCTGGCCGCCAGGGCGAGGCGCATCAGCCCTCCCGATGTCCGGTCGACATAGGCGATCAGATCACCGAGATCGGTAAAGGGCCGCGCCGTGACGTCGTCAAGCCGCGCCGCAATCATGTCGAGCAGGTCGTCCTTGGGCAGGATGCCGGTCATCCCGGCCAGCCCCTCGGTCACATCATGGCGCCGCACCTTGGCCGGATCGGCGTAGAGATCCTCGATCGCATCCCGCCACCAGGTCAGCTTCATTTCGCCGATCAGGCTCTCCGATGTGGCCTCGGCAATGCGGCCGATTTCCTGGTTGAAGGCGTAAAGCACGAACAAACGGTCGCGCAGCTCCGCCGGTGCGAACAGGGCGGCCATGCGCCGGTCCGGATCAGACTTTTGTAACAGGGCGTTGAAATCTTCAGTTGGCATCAGCTGCTCCTGTGGACAGTCGACCGCCACACCCCATATGGGAGGGGACGAACCGGCCCTGCCGGACTTTCCCGATACTGTTTGCCTGAGAGGTTCCCATGGCTTTCACCCTGCCCGAACTGCCCTACGCCAAAGACGCGCTTGCCCCTCATATCTCCTCGGAGACGCTCGATTTCCACCATGGGAAGCACCACAATGCATATGTGGGCAAGCTGAACGGCCTGATCGAAGGCACCGATCTGGCTGACAAGAGCCTGGAAGAGGTCATCCTCGCCTCCGCCGGTGATGCAGCCAAGGCCGGCGTTTTCAACAATGCCGCGCAAATCTGGAACCACACTTTCTATTGGCACTCCATGGCACCGAATGGCGGTGGCGCACCGACCGGTGAGCTGGCCGAGCTGATCGAGCGTGATTTCGGTTCGCTGGACGGCTTCAAAGCCGCGTTTGCGGATGCCGGTGCAACCCAGTTCGGTTCCGGCTGGGCATGGTTGGTCCTGGTCAATGGCAAGCTGGAAGTGCGTAAGACGCTCAACGCGGAAACCCCGCTGACCGAGGACGGCGTTACCCCGCTCCTGACCATGGATGTCTGGGAACACGCCTATTACCTCGACTTCCAGAACCGCCGCCCGGATTACATCACCACCTTCCTCGACAAGCTGGTGAACTGGGAGTTTGCCGCGGCCAACCTGGCAAGCGCCAAGCAAGCCGCCGCATAAGACAAGAATGGGTCGCCAAGACCCGACTTGCGCACTAGGTTTCCCTCTGGTCGATAAAAATCCCCAGAGGGAAACCCATGTTGCTTCGTCTTGGCACTGTATTGGCGAGTGCCTTCGTCCTCGCCAATTGCTCCCCGGCGTCTACCGCCGATCTCCCCGCTGACGCCGCCACACCGGCAGCCCTACAGCCCGTCCTCAACCTTGAACCGCTGAATGCGCTCGAAGCGCAGTTGGTCGCGCTGGCTGATAGTGGCGTCCGCCCCGGCTATGCGGTCATGGTCGCCGTCGGTGAACAGGTCTTCCACACCAGCGAAGTCGGCCTTGTCGATCTTGAGACCGGCCAGCCGATGACCGTCGACAGCCCGATCCGTATCGCCTCGATGACCAAGCCGGTGACGGCCCTGGCCACAATGATGCTGGTCGAGACGGGGCTGATCGGTCTCGACGATCCGGTCTCCGACTACATCCCCTCGTTCGCCGATGTCCGCGTCGCCGTCTCGCCGATGGCCAATGCCGAGGGTGAAATTGAGACCCGCACTCCGGCCAGCCCGATTACCATCCGCCAGCTTCTGACCCATACGGCAGGGATCGGCTATATCTTCGAGGCCGATACGGACCTGGGCCGGCTCTACCTGGAAAATTCGCTCTATAGCGGCGATGGAGATCTCGCTGCCCGCATGGACCGCCTGGCCGAGTTGCCGCTGTATGTCGATCCGGGGGTGCGCTGGATCTATTCCTATTCCAATGATGTGCTCGGCCGTGTGATCGAGGTGGCCTCCGGTGAGAGCCTGGAAGCTTTCATGGAGACGCGCATCTTCACGCCGCTCGACATGCACAATACCGGGTTCTTCTTCGACGATGTCGCGTTCGAGGAAGCCGATATGACGCCGCTCTATATCCATGATGAAACCGGTGCCATGGTCGCCTTTGACCAGTCCAACCCGGACTGGGCATCCGGCGGCGGCGGTCTGGTGTCGACCGCGTCGGATTATATCCGCTTTGCCATGATGATCGCCAATGGCGGCGCGCTGGGTGATGTTCGCCTGATCCGCGAGGACACGCTGGCGCAAATGATGTCGCCGCAGGTCACCCGCGAACAGCTCGGCGAAGGCTGGGGCGGCGCCAGCTACGGTTTCGGGTTCGCCGTGGTCGTACCGCCGGCCGAAGGTGAGGAGCCGCAGGGCATCCCCGGTGATGTGAGCTGGGGCGGTTATTTCGATACCGATTTCGTGGTGATCCCGTCACAGCGGATCTCGGCCGTGATCATGACCCAGATCCAGCCCGGCCCGCACCGCCCTGAGCCCCGCTCGAGCGCGGTCTTCAGACCCTATCTCTATCAGAGCGTAACCGCCGCCCAGCCATAATAAAAAGGCCCGCCAACCGGCGGGCCTTTTCTTATAAAGATGTGCTTGAATCTTACCCGAAAATGGTCTGGGCCATCGACATGGCGACCAGCATCGGGAAGGACAGCAGCGTATTGGTGCGCGAGAACAGCATCGCCGTGCGCGCCGCCTTCGGCTTGGCCTCGGCATCCGCCTCGACAATGCCGAGCGCGATCTTCTGGTTCGGCCAGATCACGAACCAGACATTGAAGGCCATGATCAGCGCCAGCCACATACCGATACCGATGAAGGAATATTGCGGCGTATAGGCGTCCGCGATCAGGCCCAGGCTGAGCACTTCAACCATATAGCCGCGCAGGGCCGCGATGATCAGGCCGGTCAGGACCGTAAAGGCAGCGCCCCAACGGAACCAGAACAGTGCGGCCGGTGCGATGACCTTGCCGATGGCCGGCTTCTGCTCATCGGGAATATTCGGCATGTTCGGGATCTGGACGAAATTGAAATACCAGAGCAGCCCGATCCACATGATACCCGCAACAACGTGCGTCCAGCGCGCAATCGCTTGCCAGAGTGCCGGCCCGGCATCGACCCCGCCCCAGATGACATAGGACGCCACCAGAAGGATGGCGATCAGTATAGAGACATGTACCGTGGTACGCAGATTAGTCAGAATTGCAGCCATGAGGCCCCTCCCCGAGGAATCAAACTCCTGTATCGGGGAGGGAAATTAGCCGAATTCGCCTCTCAGGATAAGCCCCGGCCTATTGGCCCTCGGCTTCACCGTCATCGCTGGACCGCGCAACATTGAGGGTCAGAAGCAGGGGGACAGCCACGAAGACCGAGGAATAGGTCCCGATCACGACGCCCCAGATCATCGCCAGCGAGAAGCCCTTCAGCGCCGAACCACCAATCAGGTAGAGCGAAAACAGCGCGATCAGGGTCGTCACGGAGGTCAGGATGGTGCGCGACAGCGTGTCATTGAGCGAGAGGTCCAGAACCTCGTCGAGCGGACGCTTCTTGTACTTGCGCAGATTCTCCCGGATGCGGTCATAGACGACCACGGTGTCGTTCATGGAGTAACCGACAATGGTCAGGATGGCCGCGACAGTCGCCAGGTCGAACGTCATCTGGGTAATGGCGAACAGGCCGACCGTGGCGATAACGTCGTGCGTCAGGGCCAGGACCGCTCCGAAGGAATAGGCCGGCTGGTCAAACCGGAGAAGGATGTAGGCCAGCATCAGGATCAGCGCCACAACGATGGCGATGATACCGGTCTGGATCAATTCTCCGGAGACGGCCGCACCGATTACGGAATCGCCGCGCAGATCAATACCCGGGAAGCTGGCTGACAGGGCCTCGCGCAGGGCCAGGCCAGCCGCCTGTTGCGCCTGCTCGGCCTCAATGCCCTCACCCGGCTGCAATGGCAGGGTGATCATGACGCTGCGAACCTCGCCGGCGGGGGCGCGGGAGGCCTGGATTTCGGATTCGCCGAAGCCGAGACCATCGGCAACGGCACGCAGCTCATCCGCCGGTTCATCGGTCATCACTTCCAGCTGGATACCACCGCGGAAATCGATACCGAAATTGATCCCGAAACCGAAATACGCCCCGACCGAGCCCAGCATGAGCGCGATGGAGACCAGCAGCGCCATGCGGCGCAGACGGATGAAACCATACTCGGTGCCGGTGGGCAGGTATTTGACGAGAGCAAAGGACATTGTCTGATCCCTCCCCTTAAAGCGGCAGCTTGGCCGGCTTCACGGTCCGCAGCCAGGTCACGGCCAGCAAACGCGAGAAGACGAACGCAGTGAAGACGGAGGTTACAACACCGATACCCAGGGTGATGGCAAAGCCGCGAACCGGACCAGCGCCGAGGAAGATCAGTACCAGAGCGGCGATCAGTGTCGTGACGTTGGCATCAAGAATGGCAGCCCCGGCGCGCTGGTAGCCGCCCTCGATGGCCAGCATGGGTGATCGCTTGTAGAGCCTGACCTCCTCGCGTATGCGCTCGAAGATCAGGACGTTGGCGTCCACGGCCATACCAATGGTCAGAATGATACCGGCAATACCCGGAAGGGTCAGCGTCGCGCCTAGTCCCGACAGGGCCCCCAGGATCAGCACGACATTCACCAGCAAGGCTGTCGTGGAGAAAATGCCGAACACGCCATAGGCGGCAAGCATGAAGATGATCACGCCGACAAAACCGATAATGATCGCGATCCGGCCGCTTTCGATCTGGTCCTGCCCCAGCGTCGGCGAGATCGTGCGGCGATCGACCGGCGTCAGGGTCGCCGGAAGGGCACCGGCGCTCAGCAGGATGGCGAGATCATTGGCGGTCTCGTAATTGAAATTACCGGTAATGATGCCCGAACCATTGAGAATGGGATCATTGATCCGCGGATCGGTAATAACCTCATCGTCCAGCTTGATCGCGAACCGGCGGCCACGGAAATTGCGGGTGGTATCGGCAAAGATGCGCGACCCCTGCGGGTCGAAGCGGAAGGACACAGCCGGCAGTCCCGTATTCGGGTCCTGGCTGACGCCGGCATCGGTCAGGTTTTCACCGCTGAGAAGCTCACGGGTTTCGATGACAACGAAACCGCCGCCATTGGACGGCGAACGGCGCACGATCTGACGCCCCGGAGGCACGCGGGCCTCACCATTCGGGCCCGGATCAATGCGGTCATCGACCATGTGGAAGGTCATCACCGCCTGCGAGGTCACCAGATCAATGATGCGCTGCGGATCATCAGCCCCCGGCACCTGCACCAGAACACGGTTCTGGCCCTGGCGGGCAATCGTCGGATCATTCGTCCCCAGGCCATCAAGACGGCCGCGCACGACTTCGATCGACTGTGCGATCGTGCGATCCTGGATCGATTCAAACTGGGCGTCGGTGATCGAGATGCGGATTTCGTTCGGCGTCTCATCGCTCAGCGAGGCGAAATCGAGCACGTTTTCCTGCACGAAACTCGTCGCTGTCGGCTGCGACTGGACCGGACGCTGCAGCGATTGCAGGCGATCATAGGCTTCCTGGCGATCCTGAGGGCGGATCACCAGCACCACGACCTCATCACCAATCACGGTCACAGACCGATACAGGCGCGGCCCATCGCCCTGCATGGCCTGGATCGCATCATCACGCAGCGAGGCCAGCTGACGCTCACGAACCTCGTCCATATCGACCTGGAAGACGATATGGGACCCGCCCTGCAGGTCGAGGCCGAGATTGACCGCCCGGCTGGGGATATATCCCCAAATGCCCTGTGCGACCGGCTCACCCGCAGCGTTGGGCTGATAACGCTGTTCCTCGGGAACAAGATTGGGGATGGAATACATCACGCCCAGGGCAATAGCCCCGATAATGGCGAGAAGCTTCCAGCGGCCGAAATAGAGCATGGCGGAAGACCTGGAGTTTGGAAGAACTTAGTTGGCGGCGTCGTTGGCCGGCTTGGGCTCGGTACGGCCGCGCACGTCGATGACGGTCTGCTTGACGACCTTGACCTTGACGCCATCGCCCAGATCCAGCGTCACCTCGGCATCGGCGACCTTGGCCACCTTGCCGATCAGACCGCCCTGGGTGACGACTTCATCGCCTTTCTTCAGCGCTTCGAGCATGGAGGCATGCTCTTTCTGGCGCTTCTGCTGCGGCCGGATGATCAGGAAGTAGAAGACAGCGATCATCAGGCCGAACATGACAATCATGTTCATGATTTCAGCATTCATGGAAGTTCTCAGCTCCGCGTAGGCGCCGGCACGCGCCGGCGAATAAAAGATTGCGCGGGACTATATCGGTGTGGGAACAGCTTGCAACAAGCCCAAGCGGTAGAATGCGTGTGCGAAATCAGCGCAAATGCCGCATCGGGTCTTCCGGATTGACCCCCCGGCGGATCTCGAAATGGACTTGCGGGGAATCCACAGTGCCGGATGATCCCGCTTCAGCGATCACCTGACCGCGCTCCACCTGGTCGCCTTCGCGGACCAGCAAGCGGCGGTTATGGGCGTAGGCCGTCACATAGCCGTTGGAGTGCCGAAGCAGCACCAGCTGGCCGTAACCGGCAAGCTCGGAGCCGGCATAGACAACCTGACCCGCCGCAGATGCGCGGACCTGGGTCCCGGCGCTGACCTCGATATTGATACCGTCATTGCGGCCGCCGCTTTCGGTCCGGCCGAAACCGGCAATGACCCGGCCGCGAACGGGCCAGTCGAAACGCGGAGCATTCGCCGCCGGCTCCCGGCTCTCGACCCGGGCATCACGGCGGCTGGTCGCGCGCGGCCGCGTCGGACCGCTGGAGCGGCCAGCAGCACTGGCGACCTGCGTCCCGGCCGGCAACTGGATCTGCTGGCCGACCTCAATGGCATAGGGCGCGCGAATACCGTTGTGCGAGGCCAGCGTCTGGAACGGAATATTGTAGCGCAGACCGATGCGATAGAGGTTCTCGCCCCGCTGGACCACGTGCACTGGCGGACGCGGCATCGACAGCGACTGTCCAACCCGCAAGGTGTAAGGCGCATTCAACCCGTTGGTGCTGGCCAGTTCGCGCATGGACACACCGCAGCGCTCGGCCACCTCGGACAGGGTGTCCCCGGAACGAACCGTATAGCCATTGCGGCACGCGCGGTTGACCGGGCGCGGCACGCTGGAACGGCCGGACGCTTCGACGCTGCGATAATCCACACGTGCGGGCTCGCGCGGTGCCGAAGCGCAACCCGCAAGCACGGTGGACACCACCGCAAACACACCGATGAGGACACGCATTCGCATCGAACCGAGCACGCCTTCCACACACATCAAACACAAAATCCACGCCATCAAGCCAGAGAAGGCTTAACCGGCGGTTATCCATATCCGGCATGCACGGAAATCATGGCGCATGTTTGATGCAAGGCGGTCAGAGCGCCTTGGCTTCGCCCTTCACCAAAGGCACGAAACGCACATCCATCAGCTCCTGCTCGTGGATTTCGCCGTCAGTGCGGGTGTAGCGGACGAGCACCTGGCGCCCCGGCCGGTCCACGGGAGCGATGGCAATGCCGCCCTCCTTGAGCTGCTCCAGAATGGCATCAGGCCTTTGCGGAGCCGAAGCGGTCAGAATGATGCGGTCGAACGGGGCCTGTTCCGGCCAGCCGACCGATCCGTCCCCGACGCGGGTCACGACATTGGTCAGGCCCAGCGCCGTAAAGCGCTCCTCGGCCTCTCGCGACAGGGTGCGATAGCGCTCCACGGAATAAACCCGCCGCGCCAGGCGCGACAGGATCGCGGCCTGGTAGCCCGAGCCGGTGCCGATCTCGAGCACCTTGTCGCGGTCACCGAGATCGAGGGCCTGGGTCATCAGGGCCACGATCAGGGGCTGGGAAATGGTCTGACCGCAATCGATCGGCAGCGGCCGGTCATCAAACGCCTGATCGCCAAAGCGCTGCGGCACGAACAAATCGCGCGGCGTGCGCTCGATTGCGCCGAGCACCGCCTTGTCGGTCACACCGCCGCCGCGCAGCGACATCACCAGCTGGATCATGCGCGGATCGGGCATCGTCATCAGGCTTGTGTCCTAGTGCTTGGGCGGTACGCCGCCGAGCATGCTCTTTAAATTGCCCAATGTCTCGCCGTGGGTGAGATCCATGTGCAGGGGCGTGACCGAGATCTTGCCCTCATAGATGGCCTTGAGATCAACCCCGTCCGGCGGATTGGACAACAATCCCTTGAAGGCCAGCCAGTAATAATCCTCACCGCGCGGATCGGTACGCTGATCGGCATGCAGGATATGCTGGTCCCGGCGGCCCTGTCGGGTGACTTCAACCTCGTGAACATCTTCGGGCTTGCGGTCCGGGAAATTGATGTTGATCAGCACATCTTCGGGCCATTTCAGATCGAAAAGGCGCCGCAGGATCGGCGCGCCGTAAAGCTCGGCGGTTTCCCACTCGATGGGATCCCCCTTCTTGAACCCGTAGGCCTGGCTGAGAGCGACAGAGGGAATACCCAGCTGCATACCCTGCATCGCACCGGCCACAGTGCCGGAGAAGGTTACATCCTCAGCGATATTCTGGCCGCGATTGATACCGGATAGGACCAGGTCCGGACGCTTTCCCGGAATGATGTCCTGAACGCCGATCAGCACGCAATCGGTGGGCGTACCGGTCACCGAGAAACGGCGTTCATCCCACTGGCGGATGCGCAGCGGGTCGTGCAGGGTCAGCGACCGGCCGGCACCGGACTGCTCCTCATGCGGTGCCACAATCCAGATGTCATCGGACAGTTCACGGGCGATCTTTTCCAGCGATGACAATCCATGAGCGCGGATGCCGTCATCATTGGTCAGGAGAATGCGCGGGTTTTCCGGGATCATCGCCTAGCTCCCGATCGTCTCGATACCGCCCATATACGGACGCAGAACTTGCGGCACATTGATCGTGCCGTCGGCATTCTGATGGTTTTCCATCACCGCCAGGAGGGCCCGGCCCACGGCCACACCGGAACCGTTGAGCGTGTGCAGGAATTGCGGCCGCTTCTCGCCGTCCTTGCGATAGCGGGCATTCATCCGCCGCGCCTGGAACGGGCCACAGTTGGAGCAGGAGGAAATCTCCCGGTACGTGCCTTGGCTCGGGAGCCAGACTTCGAGGTCATAGGTCCGCTTGGCGGAGAACCCCATATCGCCCGTGCACAGCAGCATGACGCGATAAGGCAGTTCGAGAAGCTGCAGGATCTTCTCGGCGCAACCGGTCATCCGGTCGAGCTCTGCGGCGCTGTTTTCCGGATCCGTCAGCGAAACCATTTCCACCTTCTGGAACTGGTGCACACGGATCATGCCGCGGGTATCACGACCCGCCGAGCCGGCTTCGGAGCGGAAACAGGGCGTAAAGGCCGTCATGCGCATCGGCAGCGCATCCTCGGCGTGGATGGTTTCGCGCGCCAGATTGGTCAGCGGCACTTCCGATGTCGGGATCAGCCAGTAGCCATTGGTGGTGCGGAAGCTGTCTTCGGCAAATTTGGGCAATTGCCCGGTTCCGAACATCGCCTCGTCGCGCACCATGTAGGGCGGGCTGACCTCGGTATAACCATGCTCGGAGGTATGCAGATCGAGCATGAACTGCGCCAGAGCGCGTTCCAGCCGAGCCAGCTGGCCCTTGAGAGCGACAAAGCGCGAACCGGAGAGTTCGGCGGCTTTTTCGAAATCCATCTCGCCGAGCGACTCGCCGAGATCGACATGATCCTTGGGCTCGAAATCGAAAGCCCGGGGCTCGCCCCAGCGGCGCACCTCGGCATTGTCGTCTTCGCTTTCGCCTTGCGGAACACCGTCTTCCGGCAGGTTTGGCAAGGCTGCCAGGTGTTGATTGAGCGTCTCGTCGAAATGCCGGGCTTCCTCACCCGCCTCTTCAAGCACGCTCTTGAGGCGGTCGACCTCACCACGCAGGCGATTGAACTCGTCCTCATCGCCCTGCGCCTTGGCGCGGCCGATTTGCTTGGACAGCGTATTGCGCTCGGTCTCAGCTTCCTGCTGCCGGGTCAGGGCGTCACGGCGCTTTTTGTCGATGTCGAGCAAACGTCCAGCCTGGGCCTCGACGCCGCGTAGCGCCAGCCCTGCGTCAAAAGCGTGCGGGTCGTCGCGAATAATCTTGATGTCATGCATGGGGAAGATCCGGTCGGGATAGTGCGTTGCAACGGCTATAGCCCTGCCCGCGCGAGCCGTAAACCGGATCAGCTGTCGCTTTCAGCGTCCTCTTTGGGTTCCATGAATTTCATGGCCCCGATCGAGAGGAAGTAGAGCAGGAGCAGCGCTCCACCGAGAAGGATCTGACTGACCGGGTCCGGCGGCGTCGCAAAGGCGGCAAACAAGGCAATACCCACGACGGCGAAACGCCAGCCCTTGAGCATTGTTTGCGAGCGAACCAAACCGGCTTTGGCCAGCAGCATCATCAGGATCGGCATCTGGAAAGAAATGCCGAAGACGAGCATCAGTGTCGTGATCAGATTCATGTAATCCGACACGTTGAGCAGAAGCTCGATCGACAGGCCGGTGTCGGTGCCCACCTGTTCCTGGCCGAGCGAGAAACGCATCACCATGGGCAGGACGATGAAATAGACGAAGGCTACGCCCAGACCGAACAGGCCCGGCGACAACACCATGAAGGGCAGGAAGGCGCCGCGCTCATTATTGTACAGACCCGGCGCGACAAATCCGTAGATCTGCCAGGCGATGACCGGGAAAATGACGATGAAGGCCGCGACCAGGGCCAGTTTCAACCGGACAAAGAAAAACTCGAGCGGGGCGAAGAAATTGGCTGTGAGCTCAAGCTCCTCGACCGGCACCCCCCGGGTCGCAGCGGCTGCGTCCCGATAGGGCAGCAACAGCCATTCATAGATCGTGTTCGAGACGATGAAGGCGCCGATAAAGGCCACCAGCAGAAAACCGATAATCAGTATCAAGCGCTGACGCAGCTCGATCAGATGCTCCATCAGGGGCGCGCGGCTGGCCTCGACCTCGTCTTTCTCAACCGTGCTCATTGGGATTAATCACTGTCCTCGGTCGATGGCGGCACCGCCGGCTTTGTGCCGGCCTGGGCCTTGCGGGCCATCAGCTTTTGTTCAAACGGGTCGGCCTTGGAGAGTTTCAGCTGACGGATCTTCTCGTCCTGCGCTTCCAGCGCGACCTGGTCCAGCTCACCGCGGATTTCCTCGATCGGATTGGCCTGCTTGAGCGCTTCGATTTCCTTGCGCAGCTCGGAAAGCTCGGTCTCGCGGCCGATCTCGTCAAAACTGTGCTGGAATTCGCGAGCCATGGCCCGGGCCTGCCCGACCATGCGCCCCACGCGCCGCATCAACACCGGTAGCTGCTGCGGTCCGACCACAACCAGGGCCAGGACCAGCACCACCAGCATTTCCGGCATGCCGATGCCGGGGCTCATCGCTTAGCTCCCGGTCTTTTCGTCTTCGCGGGATTTGTCATCAATGGCACCGGCCTGTTCTTCACCGTCCTTGCCATCGGTCTCGTCGTCTTCACGCAAACCCTTGCGGAAGCTCGTGATACCCTTGGCGAAATCGCCCATGACAGCAGCGATCTTGCCACGGCCGCCAAACAGAACGGCAGCCAAGAGAACCACAATCGCGATTTGCCATACACCTGGAGCCATTTGCCCCTCCGTCTCACCAATTACCGTTTAGGTCTAATCCAGACGCGCGCCCGCGTCCAACCCCTGCGTCAGGAAGTCTCGCCGCCGTTTTCCTCATCGCTTTCCATAAAGTCGATATGGAAGGCGTGCGCCTCTTCCTCATCCATCGGGTCTTCCTGCAAGGTCAATTGCTCGGTGCGCGAGGGATCCGGGATCTCGAAATCGGCCGGGATGCGCGCGTCCAGCAGGCCAGCCGCCTTGAGATCGGCCTGCCCCGGCAAGTCCCCGACGGAGGGCAAGCCGAAATACTCCAGGAATTGCGGGGTGGTTCCGTAGGTGACAGGACGCCCGGGCGACCGCCGACGTCCGCGCGGACGCACCCAGCGCAGCTCGAACAACAGGTCCAGCGTGCCCTTCGATACCGCGACACCGCGAATTTCCTCGATTTCAGCGCGCGTCACCGGCTGGTGATAGGCAATGATCGACAAGGTCTCGAGCGCGGCCTGTGAGAGTTTTCTCGGCTCCTGGCGCACTTCTTCCAGCACACCGGCAAGATCCGGCGCCGTTTCGAAACGCCAGCGCCCGCCAACCTCCACAAGACGCACACCGCGCTCGGCATAGTCGGCTTCGAGCGTCTTCAGCAGCACCGGGATATTGGCCTCGAGCGGCAGACGGCCAATCAGGGTTTCTTCATCCAGCGGTTCCGAGGCGGCGAATAACAGGGCCTCGAGCACGCGCAGATGCTGCTTTTCGGTATCCACAGCGAGGCGGACGCCGAGATCCTTGGCAGCTTCAGCGTCATCCAGCGATGACGCCGGCCCTTGCCGCGCGGCCTGCTCGCGCAAGGCGGCAATGGCGTCGGAAATGGGATCGCTGTCCGGCTTGCCCTCACCGGAACCGCCCTCGCCGGTTTCGTCGTCACGCATTCGGGGTCTCGTCGCGTTCCGCCGCCTTTACGTAAAGCGGCGCATAGGTCTCGCGCTGCCGGAGCTGGGCGTGACCTTCCTTGGTAATCTCCAATGCCGCCAGCATGGAGCTGGCCCGCACCGAGCGCAAGGGCGGTGGATCAGCGCCCAGCTCCCCACCGGCCGGCAGAAGGCTCTCCAGCTCCTGCCAATCGGAAACGTTCGGCATCATGCGGACCAAGCGGCTGCGCGCTGCCTCGAGACCATAGACTTTCGGAGTGGGCGGCCGGTAGGTCGCCAGAATACGGGCCGAGCGGCGCTTGGCATAAGCGGCCAGGAGATCATGAAGATCTGCTTCGTAAATGACCGAGCGGGTCGAGCGGACACCTTCCGGTGCGCCCCGGGTGAACACATCGCGCGCCTCGAGTGGCCGCGCATACAGCGCTTCACCGGCCGCCCGCATGGCATCGAGACGGCGCAGACGGAAGGCCAGTGCCGCCGCCATCTCTTCTGCCGGCGCATCTTCATCGCCCTTGGGCGGTTTGGGCAGAAGCAGTTTTGACTTCAGGAAGGCGAGCCAGGCCGCCATCACCAGATAGTCGGCCGCCAGGTCCAGACGCTTGCGGCGTGCGGCGGCCATGAATTCCAGATATTGCTCGGCCAGTTCGAGAATGGAGATCCGCGCGAGATCGATTTTTTTCTTGCGCGCCAGGGCCAGCAGGAGGTGCAGCGGCCCCTCGAAACCGTCGAGATCAACGACGAGCGCTTCCGTTTCCGCGCTTTCGGCGGCCTCGAAACGGACGTCTTCCTCGAACAGGTCGTTCTCTGCCAAATCAAGCCTCGATCAGGTCAAGCAGCCCATCAAGACGCGATTCGGTTTCCTGCGCGTCAATCGGCTGGGCTTTTCCACGGGCTTCAAGGGCGCCATCGGCCCGCTCCAGTCCACGTCCGGCCAGTTGCACCGTCGCCTCGGCCACCGCGCACATCTCGGTCATATCGCCATTGCAATGCAGCAGCATATCGCAGCCTGCGCGCAGCGACGCCTCCGCGCGATCGCGGAACGATCCGGACAGGGCTTTCATGGACAGATCATCGGTCATCAACAAGCCGTCAAAACCCAGCTCGGAGCGGATAATGCCCTGGACCATGTCCGTTGACGTGGTCGCCGGGTTATCGGCATCGATCGCGCTGTAGATGATATGAGCCGTCATCGCCATCGGGGCATCGCTCAACGCCTTGAACGGGGCGAAATCGGTTTCGCGCAATAGATCGGCGTCGGCGTCGACGACCGGAAGTTCCAAGTGGCTGTCGACCGAGGCGCGGCCATGCCCGGGGATATGCTTGATGATCGGCGCCACACCGCCAGCCATGACGCCTTCCATGGCGGCACGGCCGAGATCGATGATGGGTTGGGGCGTGTCGCCAAAGGCGCGGTCACCAATGATCGCGTCGGCGCCGGGCACCCGCAGATCAAGGCAGGGCACGCAATCCACATCGACGCCGACGGCCCGCATCTCCTGGGCCATCAGGTGATGGTTGAGCCGTACCGCTTCGATCGCGGCTTCCGGTTCGCGCAGATACAGTTCGCCATAGGGCTGGGCCGGCAGCATTTCGCGCCAATGCGGCGGGCGCAGGCGACGTACACGTCCGCCTTCCTGGTCGATCAGCACCGGCGCATCACGGCCCACGCAATCGCGCAGGGACATGGTCAAGCGTGCCAATTGCTTCGGCGTCTCGATATTGCGCGCGAAGACGATGAACCCCCAGGGGTCGGCATCGCGGAAGAAAGCGCGCTCGTCCGGGGTCAGTTCAAGTCCGGCGAGGCCGTAAATGACCGAACGCGCGCTCATCGGCTGCGCACCAGGCAATCCTGACCGCGCGCCTGCAGGGTTGCGCAGAAAGATGTCGCGGCATCGCGCGTGGTGAAGGCGGCGATCCGCAGGCGGTGATAGGTTCCACGCCCCTCAATCTCGGCCGTCTGGATATCGGGGCCCAGACCAGAAGCGATGTCGGAAAAGCGGCCCTGGAAGGCCAGCCAGGCGGCTTCGGCCTCGCTGGCTTCACGGAAAGAGGCGATCTGCACGACCCAGCCGCCCGTCGCACTCACCCCGTCCGCCCGTGCAGGCGTGGGGGCCGGATCCGCGACGGTCCGCGCCGGCGGCTCAGCAACCGGTTCCGGCTCGGCCTGGGGTTCAGGCGTTGTTTGCGTCTGTGGCTGGGGTGCCGGGCGTTGCGTTGCGGGGCGCTCCGGGGCCTGGCGCGGTGTGACTTCGGGGGCCGTATCGACCGCCGCGGGTACCGGTTCCTGTGTGGCATCTGCTGTCACGGTCTCAACGCGCAGGGCCGGCCGGGTTTCCTCCAGCGGCTCTTCCGGCGTCGGGCGCGGCTGGACCGCTTCCGGTTCGGCATTGTCGCCACTCAGACGGTTATACACATCGAGCTCGGTATCCGGCGTTTCCTCGCCGCCCGGGTCGGCCGGGCGCTCGCGATAGGGCTCGACATCGGCGACGATCCGCGGGGCGGCCTCGCGCTCGCGGGTGCCCTGATCAAAGGCTTTGTAGACGACCGCGGCAAACAGCACGATGACGAAGATCGCCGTGGTCAGCAGCAAGGTGCCGCGCCGGCTTTCTTCCTCACGGGCATCAAAGGTCTGGAAGTCATCCGCCGGGGGCGCATAGGCGCCGATGCGGGAGTCCTCGTCCTGGTCCGTCATAACTCGCTTTGCCTGCCTATGGATTCCGAATCGTCTGGGACACCCGCACGATAGCATTTGCACGATAGATCGCTCACGTGCGCAGCAGCCTAAAAATATCCCTGCACGGTAAACAGTCGCCGATGCTCCTCAACCGCATAGCGGTCGGTCATGCCGGCAATGTAGTCGCAGATCACTCGCGCCCGCGCCTTTTCGTCCAGGTCCTGCATCTTCAACTGCACGTCGGTCGGCAATACGCCCGGATCGCCCAGATAAAGATCGAACAGGTCCCGCATGACCCGGCCGGCCTGGCTCATCATGCGATTGACCTTGTAGTGCGTGTACATGTGGGCGAAGAGATGGCGGCGCAAAACGGCAAGCGTTTCCAGCATGTCTTCCGAGAAGGCGACGACCGGCTGATCCAGCTTGCGCAGCTCCTCATAGGTCGCCGGCTTGTACAGGGCGAGGCGGCGACGGGTCTCCTCGAGAACATCTCCCACCATCAACCCGATCAGCTCACGCACCGCCTCGTGGATTTTCACGGTCTGCGACAATCCCGGCCAGCGCGCTTCGATACGGTCGAATATGCCGCCGATGAGCGGGATTTCACGCAGGGGTCCCAATTCGAGCAATCCGGACCGGATGCCGTCATCAATATCGTGATTATTATAGGCGATATCGTCAGACAGCGCCGCAATCTGGGCCTCGAGCCCGGCATGGGTATCCAGTTCGAGATTCTGCCAGTCGGTGTAATCGGTAAAGGCCCAGGGCAAGTCTTCCGGCGCGCGGCCGGGCCCGATCAGCGGGCCATTATGCTTGACGACACCTTCGAGGGTTTCCCAGGTCAGGTTCAAACCCTCGAACTCGGGATATTGAACTTCCAGCTTGGTCACCACGCGCAGGGTCTGGGCGTTGTGATCAAAACCGCCGAAAGCCTGCATCTTCTCGGCCAATACCCGCTCGCCTTCGTGACCGAAGGGCGGATGACCAAGATCATGCGCCAGTGCCAGCGCTTCGGCGAGGTCCTCGTCGGCATTGAGCGCACGGGCCAGCGTCCGGGCAATCTGGGCGACTTCCAGGGAATGGGTCAGGCGCGTGCGGTATTGATCGCCTTCATGGGCCACGAAAACCTGGGTCTTTTCCTTGAGCCGGCGAAAGGCGGCGGAATGGATGATCCGGTCCCTGTCGCGCTGGAACGCATTGCGCATGGCACTGTCCGGCTGCGCATACAATCGACCTCGCGATTGCGAGGGGTGGCAAGCGTAAGGCGCGCGCGAGCGGTCGGTTGCCGCAATTGTCATCAGGGTCAGGTCTTTCTAAAGCGGGGTAGAGGGTCCATATAAAGGACAAAGCCCGTAACGGAAATGCCAACGGAAACAAGATGACGGTTCAGGTCTCCCTCTCCGCCTCAGCGGCCAAGCAGATCAACACGATTATCGCGGCCCAGAGCGATGCCAGCCTTTTGCGAATTGGTGTCGTCGGTGGCGGCTGCTCAGGCTTCTCCTACACCTTTGATCTCGACAAGGAGATCGCGGCGGATGATCTGGTGATCGAACGCGATGGTGCCAAAGTGGTCATCGACGAAGCCTCGCTGCCGTTCCTGGAAGGCTCGGAAATCGATTATGTCGATGAGCTGATCGGTGCCGCCTTCCGTATCACCAATCCGAACGCGACTGCGGCCTGCGGCTGTGGCACCAGCTTCTCGGTCTGACGCCCACTCGCCATCGCATTGAAATCATTCTAGGCTCGCCCGAAATTCGGGAGGAGCAGGATGCAATACGTCGATGTTTACATCGCCGCAGTGCCGATCGAGAACAAGGCGGCCTATATCGCTCTTGGGGAAGCCAGCGCACAGATTTTCAAGGATGTCGGGGCGCTGATGTGTGTCGACGCCTGGGAGGATGATGTTCCCGAAGGCGAACAGACCTCCTTCTCCATGGCGGTCCAGCGCAAGCCCGGCGAGGCCATTGCCACCGGCTATGTCGTCTGGCCGGACAAGGAGACCCGCGACAAGGGCATGCTGGCCATGCGCGAGGATCCGCGCATGACCGATCCCAGCTTCACCCCGCCTTTCGATGGCAAGCGCCTGATCTTCGGCGGCTTCCAGAAAATCGTCGACCTTTAGAGTTGCAGAGCTAGTTCCCGGACCATGACCGATACTTCCCCGTTTGAGCGCCTCATCCGCGCCCGTATCTCCACGCGCGCTTTTCTCGACACCCCTGTCAGTCAGAGCGATATCAGCGATCTGCTCGACACCGCCCGCTGGGCCGCGTCCGGCGGCAATCTGCAGCCCTGGAAAGTCTATGTGGTGGCAGGCGAACCGCGCCAGCGCGTGATCGACGCGGTCCGCGCCAAGATCGAGGCCAACCCGTTCGAGGACGAGAACGAGTTCGGCGCCTATCCGCCCAAGCTCTGGGAGCCCTATCGCTCACGCCGGTTTGAACTCGGTGAGGCGATGTATGAAACCCTTGGCATTCCGCGCGAGGCCAAGGCGGAACGTCTCGGCTGGATGTTGAAGAATTTCGAGTTCTTCGACGCCCCGGTCGGCCTGTTCTTCACTCTCGACGAGCGCATGAATGCCAATCAGTGGGCGCATCTGGGCATGTTCATGATGGCGCTGATGCTGGCGGCCGAAGACAAGGGTCTGGCGACCTGCGCCCAGGAGGCCTGGATGACGCGTTGCAAGACGGTCGGCGAAGCGCTCGGCATCGGCGAGAATGAACGCGTCTATTGCGGCATGGCCCTCGGCTATGCCGACAAGGAGGCCGCCGTGAACAGCTTGCGCTCGAGCCGTGTCCCGGTTGAAGACTTCGCGGTATTCGACGGCTTCTAGCCCGGTTCGCCCAGCCTGGTCTCAAACCATGCCCGCGCTTCCAATCCCGCCTCGGCCTGCAACGCGTCGAGCATCGCCGGTGTGGTCGCCGTCTCTTCCCGCATCATACGAGCGATGAACCGGGCAAAGGCGTCACGACCCACCGTATCTTCCAGTTCCGCCAACAGAACCGGCGCTTTGCGGTAGGCCACGAGATAGGGCGGGCGCTCGGTCTGGCCGCGCCGCCAGACCGGGGGCAATACATCGTCGTTATTGGCCATCCGTTCGCGATACTCGCCCAGCCGCGTCTCATAGGCCGCCTCACCATGGGCAGCTCGCAGAGCCATATTGGCGATATGATCGGCAAAGCCCTCATTGAGCCAGTTCTCAACGGTCATCGGATTGCCCCGGCTCCAGTAGTGCGCCAGCTCATGGCAGATGAATTGGGTCAGCCGCTCCGGCGTGGTGTCGGAGATGTCAGTCAGGGCGATCAGGGTCGCGCGGGAATAACCGCCACCGTTACGACCGGTCACCGTGATGCCGGCGCTGGGAAGCGGACCGGCCGGGCCTGCGAGGCTATTGAGATAGCCGGTACAGAATTCCAGCGCTTCAATGAGGGCGGCCAGATCCTGCTCGCCCTCACGCAAGTCATAGATCCGATAGGCTTCGGTTTGCTGCAGCCGAAAACGGGACATCAGGGTGAAGGCGATATCGAGAGCCGGGCGCTCCTGTACCAGACGGAAACCTGCAGCCGTTCGCTGCAGCGACTGCATGGCCACACCGCTCCATGCGCCATCGATCCGGATCTCAAAATCCGCTGTGACCAGACTGTTGAAGCGCTGATCGAACGGCATCCAGAAGCTATCGACCGTGAGTTCAATCTTCTCGGCATCCAGCGTGTTGATACGGTAGGGTAACGGCTCAGGCAAAAGCTGTCCGGAATAGCGCACCGCGAGGTGCCGGGAGCTGTCATCGCTCGCTGGCCGAAGCATGATGGTGTAGCTGGCGAGCATCCCATTAAAGCCTTCCAGTTCGGCGCGCCGGACCTCCACGACATCGGGACCATCAATCTCGACAGGTCCGAGATTGCGGTTAAGCAGGAAGGTCAGCTCCTCCAGGTCAGTCTCCAGAACACCGATGTGCCAGTCGGCACTCAGCGCTCCCGCCTCCGGATCGAACTCAAGCGCACCGGCATAGTGAAACCGGGCTTGCGGTTGAGCCGCCGGGGCAAACCCCGCCAGAAGCATCAGAACCGCACTTAACAAGGCTGGAAAACGGGTCATTCATCCCTCTGGCGTGTCAGTTGCGAATGACCAATGGATGCCTACTGACCCCGAAACGGATGCGCGCTTCTATATTCCGCAGGACCAGTCATCGGCGCAGAATGTACTGAGGGCGCCGATCAGGCCGAGCAATCCAATGAGCCAGATCAGGGGCAGCAGGATCATCCATTTCACCCCGCGGCTGCGCTCGCCGCGCAGGATTCGCCACCAACCGGCGACCAGGCCGGCAATCGCGGCCAAAGGCCCGCACGCGGAATAAATGGCAAAGAACCAGACCTGCGGCAGGTCGGCCACGCCGGGCGCATCGAACATCATCACCGCCGGGGCCCAAAGACCGCTGGTCAGCCCGGCAAAAGCCAGCGTCGTCAGGCTGGCCAGGCCAACCCAGAACCATCCGATTTGAGAGGAGCCGTGTTGCGCGATCGGCCTGCTCCTTGCGCCGCGCCTCGCGGTATTGTCCACTTTCACCGCCGCTAAAACACCCTATCCTGCGGCGTAACGAATCCAATCCTCAGCCGAGATCAGCATAATGACCCTGACTGTTGCCTCCTGGAACGTCAATTCCATCAAGGCCCGCCTGCCCAATGTGCTCGACTGGCTGCGCGAGGCCAAACCTGATGTCGCCTGCCTGCAGGAGATCAAGACGGTGGATGAAGGCTTCCCGCGCATGGAGATCGAGGACCTCGGTTACAATATCGAGACCCATGGTCAGAAGTCCTACAATGGCGTGGCCATTCTCTCGCGCTATCCGATCGAGGAGTGTGAAGCGCGACTGCCCGGCGATGAGGACGACGAACAGGCGCGCTATCTCGAAGCGGTCATTGCCGCGGAGACCGGGCCGGTCCGGGTCGCTTCGATCTACCTGCCCAATGGCAACCCGGCCCCGGGGCCGAAATATGATTACAAACTGGCCTGGATGGAGCGCCTCTATCAGCACGCAAAAGGCCTGCTGGAGCTGGAGGAGCCGCTGATCCTGGCGGGCGACTATAATTGTATCCCGCGCGACAGCGATTGCTGGGACCCGGGTGTCTGGGCCGCTGACGCCCTCGCCCTGCCGCAGACCCGGGCTGCGTTCAAGAAGCTGAAATGGCTCGGCCTCACCGAAGCCTTCGAGCAGCTCGACAATCGCGGCCACCAATACACCTTCTTCGACTATCAGGGCGGCGCCTGGCAGAAGGGGTATGGTATCCGGATCGATCATCTCCTGTGCTCGGCCCAGGCCGCGGACGCGCTGGAAAAGATTGAGATCCACACCAAGACGCGCGGTCAGGCCAAGGCGTCCGATCACATTCCGATCGTTGGCACTTTTGCCCTCTAATCTCGCTCGAAACACGCAAAATTCAGGCTGGGTTCACCCGGCAGGTGTGTTAATGTCCTTTTAACGCGAAACCAGAAGGACGAGACACGCCGATGCGCTTCATCCTTATTTCGGCTTGCACCCTTGCCGTCTATGCCGGGCCAGCCCTGGCCCAGGACGCGAATCAAACGCAACCCGCCGAGCAACAAATCCAGTCCCGTGGCGTGGATTACGCCCGTGACGATTCGGATCGTGAACGGGCGCGCACCTATGCCCGCGAGACCCAGCGCATGATGCGCGAGCGTCAGGGGGCTCAGGAAAACGAGACCCAGAACGCTCCCCTGCCGATCGGGGAAACTGTCATTGTCGACAATGATGACGGTCCGGACCGGGGCGACTGATCATGCGTTTGCTGGGGGTGTGTTTGGCCGCGATCGCGGCACTGGTTCTGGCTCCGCCTGCTGATGCGGGCGAAAGCAATGGACAGCCGGTCGACCGCTTTACCTTGGTCGAAATGGCCAACTTCTCCAAACAGATCGAAGCCGAGCTGGCCCAGCGCGGGGCCTATGTCGCCATGGTCTTCCGGACCGGGCGCGACCGATCCGAACTGCCCGAAGGCATTCGCTACACCCATGGCGCCTTCTGGGTTTACACCCCCATTCCGACCCAGGGCGGCGGCACGCAATACGGCTATGCCGTGTACAATCTCTACCACGAGCTGGACCCGGTTACGGTCTCCAACCTGTACCAGGACTGGCCGCTGGACTTCACCCGCGGCGATACGGTCGGACAGGTCGGGGTCATCATCCCCAATGCCGAGATGCAGCAACGCATCATCGATGTGATTGCCTCACCCTATTTCGAAGCCCTGCACCAGCCGGACTATTCCCTGCTCTCCAATCCGGCCGATGGCCGCTACCAGAACTGCAATGAGTTCATGCTCGACGTCGTCTCCTCGGCGATCTGGCAGACCGCGAGCCGCGAGCAGATCAAGGTCAATCTTGACGCCTATTTCAGCGCCTCGCGGGTCAATCTGAACTTCTTCCAGCGCTGGGTCGGACCGCTGATCGACCAGCGCCTGCGCCTCGACGACCATTATGGCGAGATCCGCACCGCGACCTTTGCCTCCATTGCGGACTTCATGCTCGCTTTCGACCTGGCCGAGGAAGAGCAGATCTTCGAGATCGATGCGCCCTTCTCCCTTGCCGAGGACACGGCTTACCCGCCATCAGCGCCAGCGCCGGCCATGGCGGCGGAGTAGGTCTGACGCGGCCGTTTCCCGGCCTTTTGTGAATCAAATTTTCCGCTTGCCTGAATGATATTCACAGCCAGCCTGCTTCTCCGCGCACATGATTTCCAATGTGACACGGAGAATGACATGAAGCCTTTGCATCCCCTCGCCCTGGCCGGAAGTCTCGCGGCCGCGCTCTTGATGAGCCCGTCCGCGCTTGCCAATGACAGCGGTCCACCGGCCGCCCAGGCCTCCGGCGACAGCGCCGAAGCCTCGACAGAAGTCGCCGCGACCATCGCCTCGGGCACGCTTGTTCTGGCGCCGAGCGCCGCCGTCCTGATTGCCGGCACGGGAGCAACCCTGGCGACCGGGGATCCGTTCTTCATCGAGGAGAGCGCAGAACTGGCGGAGGACATGATGGAGCTGACCTTCGGCAGCGAACCGCTCAAGCTCACCGAGGACACGATTATCGCGCCGCCCCCGGATGTTCCGTTCGAAGTCCAGGCCGATGAGGACCGCTAGTCTCGCCGCCCTGTCCCTGCTGGCGCTTGCTGCAGAGGATGCGCAGGCCGGGTCCGAGGCCCGCCCGGTCACGCATTTTGCCATCGAGGACTCTGCGGATTTCGCCAAGCAGATCGAACGCGAACTGGCCGCAGGCGGCACCCGGATCGCCATGGTCTTCCGCACCGGCCGGGCCCGCGAGGACCTGCCCGACGGCATTCGCTATACCCATGGCGCTTTCTGGATCTATTCCGAAATCGTCAGCGAAAACGGCGAGCGGCATCACGGTTATTCGGTCCACAACCTCTATCATGGCGAGGCGGACCAGCGCCGGTCCTATCTGGCCCAGGACTGGCCCTTGAACTTCACCCAGGGTGATGTGGTCGGGGAAGTCGGCATCATCATCCCCTCACCGGAAATGCAGCGCCGGCTGCTCGGCCTGTTCGCTCGCGGCGAGATCAGCGCCTTGCATCAGCCGGACTATTCGCTGATCTCAAATCCGCTCGATAGCCGCTTCCAGAACTGCAATGAGTTCATGCTGGACATTATTGCCGCAGCGGCTTGGGAAACCACCGACCGGACTGTGCTGAAGACCAATCTGGCCGCCTGGTTCGAACCGTCCCCGGTACAGACCAGCCTGGTCGAGCGCGTCTTCGGCCCCTCTGTCGATGATCGCATCCGCCTCGATGATCATCGCGGTACGATCCGGACCACCACATTTGCCTCGATGGGCCAGTTCATGACCCGGTTCAACCTGGCCAGCGACGTCTACGAGCTGGAGGCGGAGTTTCTCACAGACGAGGCCAGCTAGGGTTCTAGCGAACCTCAACACCCGGCGTGCCGGCGGTGATCTCTCCGATCACCGCCGCATCGTCATGACCTTCAGCGGCAAAGACAGCGAGAACCTCGTCGACACAATCCGGTGCACAGCTGACCAGAAGGCCACCCGAGGTCTGCGGGTCGCACCAGAGAATCTCGTCTTTTGCCGACCAGTCCGTCGGGATTTCGACCTTGCCCTGCAAGGAGGCCCAGTTCCGGCCCGACGCGCCGGTTTTCATTCCAGCCTCTGCCAGCGCTCGCGCCTCTTCGAACACGGGGACCCGGTCGCGCTCGACAATCCCGGTCGCGCCCGCGCCCTCGCACATTTCACTCAAATGCCCCAACAGACCGAAACCCGTCACGTCCGTGATCGCATGGACACCGTCAAGCCGCGCGAGAGCGGCTCCGGGTGTGTTGAGACGCGTGGTCGAGGCGACCATCTGGGCATAGGCCGTATCGCTGAGCTCGCCCCGCTTCAACGCTGCGCTGAACACGCCGATGCCGAGCGGTTTGCCGAGGATGAGCGTGTCACCCGGCCGGGCACCGGCATTGGTCTTCAGGCGGTCCGGGTGGACCAGGCCCAGCGCGACGAGGCCATAGATCGGCTCCGCGGCATCAATGGAATGTCCGCCCGCGACCGGCGCGCCAGCGGCCTCGGCGGCGGCCCGCCCGCCTGCGAGGATCGCGCGCACGGTCTCGCGCGGCAGCTTGCCGACCGGCATGCCGACCAGGGCGAGGCAGAAAATCGGTGTGGCGCCCATGGCATAGACGTCGGAGAGCGCATTGGTCGCGGCGATGCGTCCGAACACTTCGGGGTCATCAACAATGGGCGTGAAGAAATCGGTCGTGGCGACCAGCGCCGTTTCGTCATTGATCTGCCAGACCGCGGCATCGTCGCGGGTTGCGGCGTCGACAATAAGATTGCTGGGCATGGGCAGCGCCGGTGCGCCGCCGAGAATATCGCTCAGCACCGCCGGATCGAGCTTGCAGCCACAACCGCCGCCATGGGCCAGGGCGCTGAGCCGGACCGGTGCAGTGTCATCCATCATCCCAAAATCTCCGCTTATGTCCTATCTCTGAGTTAGGACAGGACCCGTCGATGAACAGCATCGCCCACACAGATGACCTATCCGCGGCCGGATTGGAACGCTTCGATTGCATCATCGATGTGCGATCCCCTGCCGAATTTGCAGAAGACCACCTTCCCGGCGCCATCAACCTGCCGGTTCTCAGCGATGAGGAACGCGCCCGGATCGGCACCCATTACAAACAGGTTTCGCCCTTCGAGGCCCGGCGCATGGGCGCGGCGCTGACGGCGCGCAATATTGCCCACCATGTCGAGACGGCCCTTTCCGACCGGCCCAAGGATTTCAAACCGCTGATCTATTGCTGGCGCGGCGGGATGCGTTCGAACTCCATGGCCATGGTGCTCGGCGCCGTCGGCTGGCGGGCGACGCTGATCAAGGGCGGCTATCGGACCTGGCGCGAGCAGGTCTCGGCCGGGCTTGAGGCCGAGACGCCCTGGCCGGTCATCCTGATTGATGGTCAGACCGGCACGGCCAAGACCAAGCTCCTGCACATTCTTGCCAGCCGCGGTGAGCAGGTGATCGACCTGGAAGGCCTGGCCCGGCATCGCGGCTCGGTCTTCGGCGGTTTTGCCAGCGCCGAACAGCCCAGCCAGAAAGCCTTCGACACCCAGCTCTGGACGCAGATGCGCGAGCTGGATCTTCAGCGTCCCATCTATGTCGAGGCCGAGAGCCGGCTGGTCGGCCGAAGGCGCGTGCCGCAAGGGCTGTGGGACGCGATGCAGACGGCACCGCGTCTGGTCATCGACGCCCCGGTAAAGGCCCGGGCGCAATACCTGCTGACGGCCTATCCGGACCTGGCCGAGAATTCAGCCCAGCTGCGTGACGCCATCGAAGGTCTCAAACGCTTCCAGGGCGGCGAGACGATCTCCCGCTGGCTCGACCTCGCCGACGCCGATGACTTCGAGCCGCTCGCGGCCGAGCTGGTGCAGGCGCACTATGATCCGGCCTATGACCGGGCCCGGCAACGCCAAGGCCGGACCGGCCCGCAGACGCGATTGAGCACGATATCGCTGGACGACACGGCCTTGCATCAGCTGGCGGACCGGGCCCTGGCGGTGCATGGCCCGGCTCGCCCCTGAGCTCTACTCGGCGGTCACCACGGCATCTCTGAGATCGGCTGAATGGGTCGAGGCCAGGATATCGCCGATCCGCGCATAGGCCGGTTCAGGCACCCAGTTCCGGTTCGAACCCAGATAGCTGGACGGATCCAGCTCCAGCAGCCCGATCAGGACTTCGGCGACGATGCGGCCGCCGACCGGGCCGAGCCCCTCGCCCAGCACCAATTGGCCCGCCGCGCTGACGCGGCCGACCACCTCGGCTTCCGCGAGCAGGTAGAGCCAGAGCGGCACCCCTTCCGCGATCGCGCCATCGCTCAACTGGTCGATCTTCTTCAGCACCAGTTCGATTTCATCGGCAGGGCGGCCCATCCGTTCCGCGATCTTCTCTCCGCCGGGCAGCAAGAAACTGTTGCCGCGCAGCAGATTGCGCGTCGCCAATGAGGCTTCATCCTCCGGGTTGGTGATGAAGGGCAGTTTCAGAAGATCCCCGGCCATCAGTGTGTCGAGCTTCTCGGCGCGTTGAAAATCGCCGCCGGCCGAGGTGTTGAACAGCTGGGCCCAGTCGACGATGGCGCGCTTGTCACCCAGCGGCGAGAACCCCTGGCCGAGCACCGGACCAAAAAACTCGAACTCTTGATCGCAGTCTTGAACCTTGATCTCCATCGGCACCATGGAGTGACCGAAACGATAGGCCGCGACCGCGAACTCGATGGGAATGAAGGGGACGTCGGAGCAATAATATTTGCGCCCGCAAGAAAGGATATCCTCGACGACATCCTGCCCGCACATATCCACCAGGAAGTCGTTCACGACTGTCCACTGATAATGCCAGGTGGTTTCGCGCCGGGCCGTTTCATACAGCTCATGCCCCTCCAGCCCCTCGTGCTGATAGAGGTCGTCGCAGCGATTATTGTGGAACTTGATGATCGCCAGCTGCATCTGACTGATGATGCGGTTCTCATCATTGCGGGGATCACCGATGATCGCGCGGTTGTTGGGCGCTCGCAGCAAATCATTCCGCACGAGCACATTGTCGGCATCCTGATCCGCTCCGGTCAGCAGCTTGGCTCCGGCAAACGGGCCGGACTGGACAAAGAGAAACGGATGCGGTTCCGGGCCGGAGCCGTAAATGCAGTCCAGATCCAGCGTCGGCGTACGGACGTTCGGCGTCGCTTCCGGCGTGTTCACCCGGCCAAAATTCGAGCTCGCATCGAGGGTGATATCGTGGTCGATAAACTGGCCGAAAATAACCTGGCCAACGGCGATATTCTCCGTTCGGACCTTGTTCGAGCCGGCATCCATCGGCCCGTCCTTGGCCCCGATCGCGCCAAGTACCAGGGGTGAAATATAGGCCGGCGGCAGGTCCGGGAACATCCGCCCGAAGCGGTCCTCGCGGGTTGCCTGATGATTACGCTTGCAGTGAACAGACATGCCGCCAGGCGGCTCAATTCCATGATGCTTGGCCATATCGACCTCCCTCTCAAAGAGATGTGAGACAGCCGCCCATTCGCCTGACGGCCTAGGTCAAAGCCTAGGGAAGAAGTTTTCTCGACACGCGTGATCGCTATCACGGAGCGGCCCGGGAGCCGGCGGGCCGGCCCGGCTAATGCGTGACGTCTCCACGCTCAACCAGCACCCGGATAATCTCGGTCACCAGCTGGATTTCCTTGACGATGGACATCACCCGGCCCTGATCGGCCAGGGGTTTGAACATGGACCCGGCCTCGAACAGATCGCCGGTCTCAACCGCGATCAACAGCTCGCCCTGCCCGGAATTCTCATCGAAGGCGGCGCGGATTTTCTTGCCCTTGAGGGCGGTTTCCAGCGCCAGGAGTTTTTCCATGAAGTCCGGCGTCACCATGTAACGCGCCAGCACCTGGTCAGAGCCATAAACCTCGAAAGCACGCTCGAAGCGCTGATCGACGAGGCCGATGCGCTCCAGTTTCTGCGAGCCGAAGGATCGGGTGAGCGCGTTGAGCCCATTGAACCAGCCCTGGTCGCGGGTGATCACCGTGACGCCCTCAACGCGGCGCGGAAAGGTGACGCGGATCAGGGCGCCATGGAAGACGGTGACGTAATAACTGCGCTTGCCGCTTTGGCGTCGCTGTTCCAGATGCGCTTCATAGAGCTCGAAATCACAGCCGCGCACCGTGCCGGAGAACAAGTCCTCGAACTTGCGCCGCGTATGTCCCGGCAGCATGCCCAGATCGCGAAACACGTCAAAGCGCGGCGTCTCATAGACTTTCGCCGAATAGGACATGCCGCAGACCTCGGCGATCTGGGTATTGAGCTCTGCCTTGACCCGCTTGCGCACGTTTTCAAGGCTGGTGAGGCCGATGAAGAAAACGATGGCGCCCGGCACGAGGGCCATCAGGACGAGCCCGCCCAGATCATCATTGAGCACTTCCAGCGCAATCAGCGCAGCGATAAACATCGCCGCACCCAGACAGCTGTAGGTCCAGAAGTTCCGCAAGGCCTTCTTGCGATCACCCTCGACCGATTGCAGCCAGGGCTTGAGCTTGTCTTCCCAGAGGGTGTCGAAGCGATCCCCGGCCATGGCCTAGTCCTGCTCCAACCGGGACAGGGCCTCCGCCATCTTGGCTTTCTGGGCGGTGTAATCGCCCAGTTTTTCGCGCTGTTCAGCGACCACGGCTTCCGGCGCATTGGCGACGAATTTCTCGTTGCCGAGCTTTTTCTCCAGGCGCGTGATCTCGCCATCGAGCTTTTTCAGCTCCTTGGCGATGCGCTCGCGTTCGGCACCGAAATCGATGACGCCTTCCAGCGGCAGGGCGAAAGTGGTCTCGCCGATCACCGTCTGGGCCGAGGCCGGCGGGACGCTGTCGCCGAGGGTGATCTCGGCCAGGCGCGCCATGCGCTGGATCAGCGGACGATTGCGTTCGATACAGCCGGCGATCTCGCCCGACGCCCCGACAGCGACGGCATTGAGCTGAGCGCCGGCCGGCACATTCATCTCGGCGCGGACGCGGCGGATATCGGTGATGACGGAGATCAGCCAGTCCATCTCGGACTGGGCAGCCGCATCATCAAGGCCTTCAAGGCGCGGCCAGTCGGCGACAATCAGATGCGTGTCACGCTGGCCGGTCTGCTCCCACAGCGCCTCGGTCACGAACGGCATGAAGGGATGCAGGATTTTCAGCGCGATATCGAGCACATAGGCCGTGGTGGCCCGGCACTCGGCCTTGGCCGCCTCGTCATCGCCCTGCAGAAGCGGCTTGGCGAATTCCAGGTGCCAGTCGCAGAAGATATTCCAGGTAAAGCGATAGGCCGCCGCAGCCGCCTCGTTGAAACGGTATTCGGCGAGGCCTTTCTCGACTGCCGCGACGGTCGCCTGGGCTTCCGACAGGATCCACTTATTGACCGTCTGGCTGACGGTCTTGGGATCAAAGCCTTCGGGTACCGCGCACTCATTCATTTCGCAAAAACGCGCCGCATTCCACAGCTTGGTACCGAAATTCCGGTAGCCCTCAACGCGTTGTTTGGACATGCGGATATCGCGGCCCTGGCCGGCCTGGGAGGCGAGCGAGAAGCGCACCGCGTCCGCACCGAACTCGTCGACGAGTTCCAGCGGGTCGATGACATTGCCCTTCGACTTGGACATCTTCTGGCCCTTCTCGTCACGGACGAGGGCGTGGATATAGACGTCCTTGAAGGGGATTTGCGGCTTGCCGTTCTCATCCTTCATGAAGTGCAGGCCCTGCATCATCATGCGGGCGACCCAGAAGAAGATGATATCGAAGGCGGTGATCAGAACCGCGTTGGGATAGAAGCGCTCGAGCTCCTTTGTGTTCTCCGGCCAGCCCAGGGTCGAGAACGGCCACAGGGCGGACGAGAACCAGGTGTCGAGGACATCGGGGTCGCGCATCAGCGGTATTTCGTGATGCTCTTTTCCGAGACCAGCAATCAGCTCTTGGTATTCGGCCACCGACTCGACTTCAACAAAAGTGGCCCCAGAGACACCAACCACCTCTCCATATTTCTCGAGGAGCTGAGCTTTCAGTGCCTCAAGCGACTCACCAACGAAGATCTCTCGTTCCCCGTCCTGTGCAGACGGAAACTCAACAACAACGCCATCGGTCTTCTTGAAAACAGAGATCTTCGGCCCATACCAGGCCGGGATCTGGTGCCCCCACCAGAGCTGGCGCGAGACGCACCAAGGCTGGATATTGCGCATCCATTCGAAATAGGTCTTTTCCCAGTTTTTCGGATGGAAGGTGGTGCGCCCGTCTTCAACCGCGGCGATGGCTTCCTTGGCCAGTTCGCCGGCATTGGCAAACCACTGGTCCGTCAGCATCGGCTCGATGACGACATGGGAGCGGTCACCGAAGGGCTGCTGGATCTTCTTGTTTTCGACATAAGGAACCGGCTGCGGCGCTTCCTCATCCCCGTCCTTTGCCTCGGGCGTGACCATGACGGCGAGGCCTTCAGCCGTGATATCAGCGATAATCTTCTCGCGCGCTTCGAAGCGATCGAGACCGCGATAGTCTTCCGGCACGAGGTTGATGGCATCGACCTCGGCCTCGGACGGCAGGTCCGCGCCCTTGGCCAGCGCCATCGCCTGCTCGGCACACTGCGCGTAAGGCGCGCCATCAGCTCGCATGGCGGCCCGGGTGTCCATCAGGCGGTAGAGCGGGATATTGTTGCGCTTGGCGACTTCGTAATCATTGAAGTCATGCGCCCCGGTGATCTTCACCGCACCCGATCCAAACTCCGGGTCCGGGTATTCATCGGTGATGATCGGGATCAGGCGGCGATGCTCTTTCGGGCCGACCGGGATTTCACACAGCTCGCCAACGATCGGCGCATAGCGCTCATCATCGGGATGCACGGCCACAGCGCCGTCGCCGAGCATGGTTTCCGGGCGTGTGGTGGCGATGGAGATGTAGTCGCGCTCTTCCTCCAGCACGACATTCCCGTCCGCATCCTTCTCGACATAGGTATAGGTCTTGCCGCCGGCGAGCGGGTATTTGAAGTGCCACATATGGCCGTCGACTTCGATATTCTCGACCTCGAGGTCGGAAATCGCCGTCTCGAACTTGGGATCCCAGTTCACCAGCCGCTTGCCGCGATACATCAGGCCCTGATTGTAGAGCTCGACGAAGACCTTCATCACGGCGGCCTGCATCTGATCGTTCTCGGCGTCTTTCTCACCCATGGTGAAACGCTCACGCGACCAGTCACAGGAAGCGCCGAGGCGGCGCAGCTGGGTCATGATCTGACCGCCGCTCTCCTCTTTCCAGTCCCAGACACGCTCGAGGAATTTCTCGCGGCCCATATCCCGGCGGGACGGCTCCTGCCGCTCGGCCAGCTGTCGCTCGACAACCATCTGCGTGGCAATGCCCGCATGGTCGGTACCGGGCTGCCAGAGCACGCTGTCACCGAGCATGCGCTTATAGCGGATGAGGACATCCTGCAGCGTATTATTGAGCGCGTGGCCGATATGCAGGCGGCCCGTCACATTGGGCGGCGGAATGACGATACAGAACGGGTTGGCGTTCGGGTCGTCCTTCGGCTTGAAGGCCCCGGATTCTTCCCAGTCCGCATAGATGCGGGCTTCGGCTTCGGCAGGATTGAAGGTCTTGTCCATCATGATACGCGCATAAGTAAAGGGCACCGACTGTCTCGTCGATGCCCTTAAATGATTTGAGTCTTCGACGAAAGGATTAGCGGCGGCGACGCGCTACGCGATCGATCTCGGCCTGTACCTTTTCGTCGACAATACCCGGCAGGTTGGCATCGAGCCATTCCTTCAGCATCGGGCGCAGCATGGCGCGCACAACACCCTCGAGCGTGCGGCCTTCCTCTTCGGAAATCCGGATCGTGTCAGCGAGGGTGTGGAAGGAGCCCATCGCAGCGGTCGCGGCCGTGTCGGACATAATGCCGTCGGCGGCTTCCGTTTCGATCGCATCGAAATCGACCATCGGCTCGGCTTCGGCAACGGCCTCTTCCTCGCGGTCGACGATCATCAGATCATCATCCACCGCCAGCGGGTCGGTGCCCGTGTCCGGCTCGTCGACCATGTCGGTCAGCTCAAGCACATCGTCCGCCGCCGGTTCTTCCTCGGCAACCGGCGCCTCGTCGAACATCGAATCGATGTCGTCCTGGCTATTGGTATCGTCCTCGGCCGGAGCCTCGGCAGCAGCTTCCGCCTCCTCCGCAGGGGCTTCGTCCTCATCCTCATTGATGATCCGGCGGATCGAGGACAGGATTTCTTCCATTGACGGTTCGTTTTCGGCGGCTTCAGCCATGACAGCAGATCCTTTGGCGGTTTTTTCTCGCTACACGCGAATAAACCGGGGTGAACAGGGCATGTCCACCCCTGAGATTCGCCAATAAGGTTAATTCCAGGGCGTTAAGTCAAAGTTATTGAAGAGCCCGCGGGAGTTATCCCCAGCTGCAGGATCATAGCTGTCGACATTCAGTCCGAGCGTCTCGGCGGACAGGAGCCCCATGGCCTGCAGCAGGCGGAAACCGGCGACATAGCTGTCGCGTTCCGCCGTCACCAGGGTCAGGCGCGCGTCGAGCAATTCCTGCTCGGCGTTGAGCACATCCAGCGTTGTCCGCAAGCCCACAAAGGCTTCCTGCTGCACACCGTCGAGGGCAATCTCGTTGGCGCGGACCGCCTGCGAGGAGGATTCGATCACGGCCAGGGAGGCGACATAACCGCTCCAGGCATTGGTCACGCCTTCAGTGACCTGGCGGCGGGCTTCATTGACCTGGAAGCGCGCCTGGTCCTCCTGCGCCACGGCAGCGCGGACACGCGAGCGGTTCAGGCCACCGGTGAAGATCGGCATGGAAACCCGCGCCGTCACCGAGGTCGTATCGCGGCTATCGCCGGAAAACTGCGAATCACGTGCGGCGGAAGCCGAGGCGGACAGGGAAACTTCAGGGAGCATGGCGCCACGCGCGACGCGGATGCCGTAGCGTGCGGCTTCCTCGCCATATTGCGCGGCCAGGAGCTGCGGGCTGTTGGCATAGGCAAGCTCAGCCGCCGAGGCGAGGCTTTGCGGCAGGTCGGGCAGCGCCGGCGGCTCCTGCAGCGTCGCGGCCGGCTGACCGGTGACACGCTCATAGGCGGCGCGGCTGGCGGCCAGCTGCGACTGGGCGGCAGACAGCTGCGCCTGGGCGCCGGACAGGCGCGCCTCGGCCTGGGCGACGTCGGTGCGGGTGATCTCACCGACTTCGAAACGGTCGCGGGCGGCCTGCAGCTGCTGGTTCAGGACTTCCACATTGTTGCGGCGGATCGAGACCACTTCGCTGTCGCGGCGCACATCCATGAAGGCGGTGACGGCGTCCACGAGCACGCTCTGCTCGACAATGCGCAGGGTTTCGCGGCCGGCCATGACCTGGGCGGTCGCCTGGTCAATGGCGCCGGAGGTGCGGCCACCGCGGAACAGAGCCTGGCTGGCGGAGATGGAATAATTCTTCGGGGTCGAGTCGGTCTCGCTATTGGAGGAGACCGGCTGGCCGTTGATGACGAAGGTGCTTTCGCTCTCGGTGCTGTTGCGAGAGATCGAGGCGTCGGCCGAAATTGACGGCAAGCGCGCCGAGCGGGCCTGGACGCGGGCTTCATCGGTGACACGCAAGCGCGCCCGTTCAGCCTGCAGGGTCGGGTTGGAATTATACGCTTGCGCCAGCGCCTCACTCAGCGTTTGCGCATGGGCTTCCACACCGACTGCGAACAGCGAAACACCCCCGGCCAGGGCGATCGCCCATTTCGACATACGCAGCATGATCATTCCTCGCACTGAGCGGAGCGCTAAGCCCCTGTCCACAAATTACTGTCTAGCACAAATACCGCCGCACCCCATCCAAAAGCCGGCTGGCGTGGATATAGGCATGGCAGCATTAAAAGTGAACACTGTTCACTCTGATTTTTTCGTAATGAGCCTTACGTGGCCATGGAACGGTTTTCCATAGGCAAAACCGTCGCAGCCGAAAAGGCGGATTACAGCGAGAAGCTTTGTTCGCGCTCGAAGCCCGGCAAGGGGGAGACTGCGGCGTCGAACACGACGCGCTCGCCGATTCCCGCAGCGGAGCGGGAAAAAATCGTCGCCTTGCCCACCGGGCCCTTGCGAACGACGACGGCCAGGCGGCCACCCTCGGCAAGCTGGTCGAGCCAGGTCTGAGGCACTTCCTCGACCGCACCATTGACGAAAATCACGTTGTACGGGCCCTGATCCGGCATGCCGTTTTTCGGATCGGCATCGATCACAACCGCGTTATCGGCACCGCATTCGCTCAGAATACCGCTGGCACGCGACAGGCCGTCCTCGTCATTCTCAACCCCAACCACCGTCTCGGCCATGCGCGCCAGGATGGCAGTGGAGTAGCCACGGCCGCAGGCGATATCGAGCACCAGCTCGCCAGACTGCACATCCGCGGCATGGATCAGTTTGGCCAGATCGCGCGGACGCATCATGCGGCGCTGGTCTCCGGTTCCCACCTCGGCATCGGCATAGGCAGAGGCATGCTTGGAGCGCGGCGTGAACAATTCGCGCGGCACGCTTTCAAAAGCAGCGAGCAAACGGCGATCGGTCACGTCGGACGGACGGATCTGGCTGTCGACCATGGCTTGGCGGGCTTCTGCGAAATCGCTCACGGGAATCTCCTTGCCGGGAGGCGGGATGAATGTGCAGCCATATATCCTGTGCCGCCGCGCTGCGGCAAGCACCTCACTGCGCCCGCGACACATCGCCGGCAAATATCAAAAACTGCAGGTCTATCTGCCGGGCCCGATTGCTCATCGCGCGAGCGGTGGCTATAGAACCGGTCTTGCATTTTTCGGCACCGTGGCGGAGTGGCTACGCAGCGGATTGCAAATCCGTGTACCCCGGTTCGATTCCGGGCGGTGCCTCCACCCTTCGCGCTTCGCGCTTCGGGTGGCAAGCCACCTGAAGCGCGAATGCTTGCGAAGCAAGTGCGCGAAGAGGTGCCCTCCGAAGCCTTGGCACAGGCGGGCGATATGCGCCGCCACACTAGAACGCGATCCGCTCACCCTTGTAGTCGAACAACTGTCCGCTATCGGCCGCTCTGAGTCCGTCGATGACGCCCAGCAAATCCGCTGCGGCCTCGCGCGGCGGGCGCACATTCAGGCCCGATTTGGCAAAGGGTTCGGACAAGTCACTTTCCACCGTGCCCGGGTGCAGGGCGACGCAGATCGCTTCGGGCGCCTTGCGGGCCAGCTCGATCGCATTGGACCGCACGAACTGGTTCAGCGCCGCCTTGGCGGCACGATAGCTGTGCCAGCCGCCCAGACGGTTATCCTCGATGGAGCCGACACGGGCCGACAGGGTCGCGAACACGCTGCGCCCCTTGCGCGGCAGGAGCGGCAGGAAATGCTTCATCAGCAGCGCCGGGCCGATGGCATTGATGGCATAGCTCCAGGCCATGTGCTCCGGATCGAGCGAACGCCAGGAGCGCTCCGGCATAAAGCCCTCGCCATGCAGGACACCGGTCGCGTCGAACACCAGGGAAACCGGACTTTCGGCCTCGGCGCAGCGCCGGGCGGCCGCCTCGATCGTCGCCTCATCGGTCAGGTCGAGCCCGTTGGCGCGAGACAGCTCCACCACCTCAATGCCCTCGCGCGCCGACAGGGCCGACGCGATCGCCGCACCGATCCCGCCCGTTGCCCCGATCACAATTGCGCGGCTGTTGCTCATCTCTTGTCCGTCCATGTCTCGCAGGTCCGTTTGTTCTCCTCAGACGTAATCCAATCAGCGTCCGGATAAAGGCACATGGCATGACCGATCTCATTCTTGTTCTCGGCGATCAGCTTTCGCCCGACCTCGCCAGCCTGGCCTCAAGCTCGCCGCAGCGGGCCGAGATCGTCATGGCAGAGGTCAGCGCCGAAGCGAGCTATGTCCGCCATCACAAGAAGAAGATTGCCTTCACCTTCGCGGCGATGCGCCATTTCGCAGACGAGCTGCGTGCGACCGGATGGACGGTTCACTATAGCCGCTATGACCCGGCCTTCCCCTGCCCTGACCTCGCCAGCGCTATTGCGGAGCGGCTGGAGCAGGCGCGCTATGACCGGCTGATCGTAACCGAGCCGGGCGAATGGCGCCTGAAGCAGGAGATGGACACCTGGCCGGCGCGCTTCGGTGTGGATGTGTTGATCTGCGAGGACACCCGCTTTCTCGCCTCGCACAGCGATTTCGAGCGCTGGGCGGACGGCCGCAAACAGCTCCGCATGGAGTATTTCTATCGCGAGATGCGGCGGCGAACCGGGCTCCTGATGGAGGGCGACAAGCCTACCGGCGGCAAATGGAATTACGACGCCGAGAACCGCAAGCCCGCGGCCGGCGACCTCTTCATGCCGCAAATCCCGCGCTATCAGCCCGATGACCTCACCCGCGACGTGCTCGATCTCGTCGACACCGAGTTCGCCGGTCATATCGGCCAGCTCGAGCCGTTTGTGCTGGCGGTCACCCGCGAGGACGCCGAAGCCGCGCGCGATCATTTCATGGCCCGCGCCCTGCCCGCTTTCGGCGATTACCAGGACGCAATGCTATCCGGCGAGGCCTTCCTCTATCACTCCCTGCTGTCGACCTATCTCAATGCCGGCCTGCTGGACCCGCTCGATCTGTGCCAGCGCGCCGAGGCGGAATATCGGGCCGGGCGGGCGCCGCTGAATGCGGTCGAAGGCTATATCCGCCAGATCATCGGCTGGCGCGAATATGTGCGCGGCATCTACTGGCGCGAGGGCCCGGACTATGTCCGCCGCAATGCACTCGGCGCCGATCGACCCTTGCCAGAGTTCTACTGGACCGGCGACACGGATATGGCCTGCATGTCGGCCGCCATCGGCCAGACGCTCGAGCACGGCTATGCTCACCACATTCAGCGCCTGATGGTCACCGGCACCTTCGCCCTGCTCGCCGGTGTCGATCCGTTCGAACTGCACGAGTGGTATCTGGCGGTCTACACCGACGCCTATGAATGGGTCGAAGCGCCCAATGTGATCGGCATGTCGCAATTTGCCGATGGCGGCCTGCTGGGATCGAAACCCTACGCAGCCAGCGGTGCCTATATCGACCGCATGTCGGATTATTGCGGCGCCTGCCTTTACAAGGTGAAGGACAAAACCGGCCCGCAATCCTGCCCGTTCAATTCGCTCTACTGGGACTTTCTCGATCGCAACCAGGACACCCTGCGCGGCAACCCCCGGCTGGGCCCGGTCTATCGCAATTGGGACCGGATGAACGAGGACAAGCAGGACGCCTATCGGGCCCGGGCGCGCGACGTGTTGGCCAAACTCTAGCGGCCGCGCCGGCAGCGTTCGGAGCAGTATTTCACCTCGTCCCAGACCTTTTCCCACTTCTTGCGCCATTCGAATGGCAGGCCGCAGGTGGCACAGGTTTTGGTCGGCTTGGGTTTGCGTGAAGCGTGGCGGGCCATGGTTTAAAGATCCAGCTGCAGCTGATTATCGGGTTTGGCTTGCGCTGACGGGCTGGCGCGTCGACGCATGGGCGCCCGGCTGCCATGGCGGGCGAGCACCTGACGCGAGGCATCCTTGAAACCGGGCTGTTTGCGGGCCGCAAAGACCCGGTCGCGGGCTTCCCGTGCGGCCTGCACCACATCGACGACCGGTCGGGGGTAGTGTCCCTCCAGCGCGGTCTCAAAACCCGGCCAGCGCCAGACTTCATGGATGAAATCGGCCGGAACTGGGTCCAGCTCGGGCAGCCAGCGACGAATGAAGCGGGCATCGGGGTCCTGATCCAGCCCCTGTTTCACCGGGTTATAGATGCGGATGGAATTCACCCCCGTCGTGCCCGATTGCATTTGCACCTGGGACCAGTGAATGCCCGGCTCGTAATCCGTGAACAATCGCGCCAGGCGCTCACCTGTCGCCTGCCAGGGCTGCCAGAGATGATAGCTGGCAAAAGAGACGAGCATGGCGCGCATGCGGAAATTCATCCAGCCGGTCGCGTTCAGGCATCTCATGCAGGCATCGATGAAAGGCACGCCGGTCTCGCCTTTCTCCCAGGCGTCGAGGCGCTCCGGGTCGGCGCTACGGGGCCGCAAATCCTCAAGCCCGGGATGCATGTCCCGCCATTCAATTTCAGGCTCGTCCTCGAGCTTCTGCATGAAATGATCGCGCCAGTGCAGGCGCGACATGAAGGAGCGCATCGAACCGGACCAGCCGCCGCGTTGCCCGGTTGTCGCGATCTCCGCCTGCCGGGCCCACCCGGCCTGGGCCGTCTCGCGCATGGAGAGCGCGCCCAGCGCGAGGTAGGGCGAGAGGCGCGAGCAATGCCGGGCACCCGCCTCCGGCGCAGACATCGCCTTGCGATAGGGCGCGCCACGCTCGGTGAGGAAAGTGTTGAGCGCCTTCAGACCGGCCGAACGGCCGCCGGCCTGGCGCTGCGGACAGGCATCAGCTTTGAGCCCAAGCTGTTCTGCAGGCGGGACCGGGTCGGCGGGCCATTCAACGCCGCGAAACGCCGGCGCGCCGGACACCGGCCGGGCACGGTCCTTGTCCCAGCGCGCAGCCCAGCCATTGCGCGACTTCATGCGGCGGATCACACCACCCGGCGGGACTTCCAGCCACTCCACACCCGCGTCACGCGCCAGAGCCGCGACCGCGATATCGCGCTGGTAGGTCCACTGATTGCCGGTTTCTTCGTGTGAGAGCAGCCGGCAGTCCGGATAAGCCGCAAACAGGGCTGACAGTACGTCTCTCGCCTCACCGGTCTTGACCACGAGCGGCGCGCCAAGCGCGCACAGCTGCTGGCTCAACTCGTCCAGCGTCTCCACGAGAAAGTCATATTGGCGGCCGGAAGTATCCGGCAGCGCCCAGTAGTCCGGCTCGAGGATATAGAGCGGCAGCACAGGCCCCGCCTCGGCCGCAAGGCGCAGAGGCGCGTGATCCTCGACACGAAGATCCCGCTTAAACCAGACAATTTGGATTTGAGCCGCCATGACGGCTCAGATAGGCGGATCGATGGGAAGGGCTAGTTTTCGACCACAGCGCCGTCAGGCGTGACCCCGGCCTTTTCCAGTTCACCGCCCAGCTTGCCGGCGAGGAAGAAGGCGAACATGCGGTAGTCCGCGACCAGCGACCACAGCGGATAGGTGAAAGTCGCCGGCTTGTTGCGCTCGACGAAGGCGTGACTGACCCAGGCAAAGAAATACCCCGAAACCGGAACCGCCAGCAGGGCCCACCAGGTCTGGGTCGCCAGGGCCCAGAGCAGGACGCCGATGGCCAGGCTCGAGCCGACATAATGCCAGGACCGGGTCGCCGGGCGCGCATGTTCGCGCAGATAGAACGGCCAAAACTCGGCAAAACTGGTGTGTTCGCGCATCTCTCACCTCCCCAGTGATTCGCAGGCGAATCAGTAACACAGCCTGATTCGAAGCGCGAAACGGCTTCCAACAGGGCAAACTCCGGATTTACCGGATTCCTCGCATTAAGTTGACTCCATTAGGGATTCGGCAAGGACGCTAAACAAAATACCCAATTCGACAGGATGCATTAACCCCTCTTTAAGGGTTCCAGCCGAAGTCTGTATGCGTCTTCCCGTGAAGACACCCCACCATCCACCCAATGCCTTTTCGGGAGCCTCCGTGGCTCCCGATTTTTTTTGCGCGTTTCGCGGATGAGATTTTTGCAGCGAGGATGTGCATCTGACGCACATCGGTGCTTGCGCCTTTGCCGAGGGCTCTGATATACGCCCCATCTCGCTTGAGAAACGGTATTCCCCTGTAGCTCAGTTGGTAGAGCAGGTGACTGTTAATCACCGGGTCGGCGGTTCGAGCCCGTCCGGGGGAGCCATTTTCAAGAGACACCCTTCCTGATCAGTTCTGTGTGCGTCCAGCGAATACCGATCGCGGCCTCAGCATGTCGAAATTCAGGAAGAAGCCCAGCGTGATAACGGCGTAGCCCACCACGTTGAACCACCCCCCTCCAAGATAGACGGTCACCGTCCCGGCGATAACGGCGAACGTGCCCCAACGCGCGGCGCTGAAATACGATGAGGTGATCAATAAGAGGCCGATATTGAACGGGTAACCCGGTCCGGTGGCGATGAAGGGCTGCCAGATTGATGGCGTGCTCATCAGGTGCGCGACGACCTGATCTTTGAACTCGCCGGCCGGCAGGCTCCAGAAAATGAAATCCAGCACATTCATGCCGATGATCGCGGTGATTGCGACCAGCATGAGAGGGATGGTGATCAGGTGAATTTCGCGCCTGGGGAGCCGACCAATGAAGGGCAGCAGGAAAACAACGCCAACCAGCAGCAGCCAATGGGCGAAATCGACCGGTGATTGATTGGAAACAAACTCCCGGCCGAGCTGCAAAAGCCCCTGCCCGACCGTGAACAGGAGCATCCCCAGAACGAAAAGCACTTTGTCGATGTATTTGGGGAAATCGACCGGACCGGCTTGGATGATCATTTGGGTCGGCCTCATTTCTACAATCCGAGTAGGCATGCGCGCCGGTATAGTTGATCCTGAACTCGACCCGTCGGATTGACATGTCGGGACTGAGAGTTCGGTTTGCTAGGGGCGGGACAAAAATTCTCGATTACCGGCTGGCTCCCAAAGCGCCTGCACCAGTGCATAGCCCCAATTCCCCGCTCCCGCTGGACCCCTCCCCCATTCCGCGTAACTTTCACCGAAACAGCGCTTCAGGGCGCATGGGAGGTCGCAATGGGAAACCCGAGATCCAAGGGCACGGTACTGGTAATGGGCGCCGGTGATGCCATTGGCAGCGCCATCGTTCGTACGTTTGCATCCGCCGGCTACACGGTCTGTGCGGCGCGCCGCAATGGCGACAAGCTTGGCGATCTGGTCGAGGAAATCGCCTCTGCCGGTGGCCAGGCGCACGGCTTCAGTTGTGACGCGCGCGACGAGGATCAGGTCACAGCCCTGTTCCAGCAGATCGAGACCGAGATCGGACCTCTGGACTGCGTGGTTTTCAATGTTGGCGCCAATGTGCCGATGAAGATTCTCGACACGGACAGCCGCAAGTTTCGCAAGATCTGGGAAATGGCCTGTTTCGGCGGTTTCCTGACCGGTCGGGAAGCGGCGCGGCATATGGTGGAACGTGAACGCGGCACAATCTTGTTCACCGGTGCCACGGCCAGCGTACGCGGCGGTGCCGGTTTTGCCGCCTTTGCCAGTGCCAAGCACGGCTTGCGCGCCCTTGCCCAGTCCATGGCCCGTGAACTGGGCCCGAAGAACATCCATGTCGCCCATGTCGTCATCGATGCTGCCGTCGATACGGCCTGGATCGCGGAGAACCACCCAAAATACGCGGAGTTCAAGGCCCAGGAGGGCATTGTCGAGCCCGACGATCTGGCCGAGAACTACCTCATGCTGCACGAACAAAAGCGCAATTGCTGGACTTTCGAACTCGATGTCCGGCCCTGGGTTGAGCGCTGGTAGGAGACACGACCATGACCAAGACCGTCGATTTCTATTTCGACTTCGGTAGCCCCACTGCCTACCTCGCTTTCAAGCGCCTGCGTCAGCTCGAGCAGAGCCATGGCCTCAAGGTCGATTACCGGCCGGTCCTGCTGGGCGGTGTGTTCAAGGCGACGGGCAATGCCAGCCCCGTGACCATTCCGGCCAAGGGTGCCTACATGTTGACCCATGATCTGCCGCGCTTTGCCAAGCGCTATAATGTCCAGATCAATTTCAACCCGCACTTCCCGATCAACACGCTCAAACTGATGCGTGGTGCCCTTGTCGCGATCAAGCTGGACTGCCTGTCGGTCTATATGGACGCGATGTTTGATGCGATGTGGATTGACGGCAAGAATATGGGCGATATGGATGTCGTGCGCGAGGTGATGGACGCGGCCGGCCTGCCATCTGATGACCTGATCGCCGGCATGGACGATCCAGAGGTCAAAAAGATCCTGATCAAAACCACCGAAGACGCGGTAACCCGCGGCCTGTTCGGTGTCCCCACCCTGTTCATGGGCGAGGAGATGTTCTTCGGCCAGGACCGGCTCGATTTCGTCGAAGAGGCGCTGGCCTAGACCTCGCTCGCCGCGCGATCCGCACCGGCGGGAAACTCGACCACCTCACCGCCGCCGGCCTCGCTCTGGCGCGCCCACATGCGGGCATAGATGCCGTCGAGAGCGAGCAGTTCGGCATGGGTGCCGGTCTCGGCGATGGCGCCTTCGTCCATGACCACGATCTGGTCGGCCGCCGCGATGGTGGACAGGCGATGGGCCACGGCAATCGTGGTCCGGCCCCGGGCCGCCTCTGACAGGGCAGCCTGGACCTCTTTCTCGGTCTCGCTGTCGAGCGCCGAAGTGGCTTCATCCAGCACCAGCACCGCCGGATCCTTGAGGATTGCCCGGGCCACGCCGACACGTTGCTTTTCACCGCCGGAGAGTTTCAGACCGCGCTCGCCCACCTTGGTTTCCAGCCCCTCGGGCAGATTGCGGACGAACTCGCCCAGCTGAGCCCGCTCCAGCGCATCCATGATGTCCTCATCGCTGGCATCGGGCCGGCCATAGATAACATTCGCACGCAAACTATCATTGAAGAGCACGACTTCCTGCGGCACCAGGCCAAGCGCGTCGCGCACGCTGTCCTGCTCAACCGAAGTCAGGTCCTGATCGTCGATCAAGACGCGGCCGCTTTCCGGGTCATAGAAGCGGAAGAGCAGCTTCAGCATGGTCGACTTGCCCGCCCCCGAGGGCCCGCACAGACCGACGAAACTGCCCGCCGGAATATCGAGCGACACGCTGCTGACCGAGCGTGAGCGGCCATCATGGGCGAAGCTGACATCGTCAAAGCGCACAGCACCGCCGGTGACCGTGAGCTGGCCGGCATCCGGTACGTCCGCCACGTCCGGCTTGATCGCCAGCGTATCGAACAGGCGCTCCATATCGACCGCACCCTGTTTGATCTCGCGATAGGCCCAGCCGAGAATGTTCAGCGGCTGATAGATATTCATCAGGATCAGCGTCACCGCCGCGACATCACCGGGCTGCAGCACGCCGGTCCAGGCTTTCCAGCCTGCCGTCAGCGCCATGGCCAGGAGGCCGGCATTCATGATGAAAGCCTGGGCGCCATTCAACAGCGCCAGTGAGGACTGCGAGCGCACAGCAGCCCCGGCATAGCGCGTCAGGGCGTCGTCATAGGCCCGGGTCTCACGCTTTTCCGCAGCGAAGGCCTTCACCGTCTCGAAATTGATCAGCGTATCGACGGCGCGGGCATTGGCCTCGTTATCCGCCTCATTCATGCGCCGGCGGATTTTTACCCGCCACTCGGTCACGGTCCAGGTCAGTGCCATATAGGCAATCACGGTCACCACAGCGATGGCGGCGAACTCCCAACCGTAATTGAGACTGAGCACGCCAGCGGCCAGCACCAGTTCGAGCAGGGTTGGCGCGATGTTGAAAATCAGGAAGCGCATCAGGAAGTCGACGGCGCGGGCACCGCGATCGATGATCCGGTTCAGGGCCCCGGTCCGCTTGGTCTGATGATAGGCGAGCGAGAGGCCCTGGACATGGCCAAAGGCGCGGACCTGAGTGATGCGCTGGGCGTCCTGGGACACTGGAGCAAACAGGCCGTCCCGCAATTGCGGCAGGCCCGCTGACAGGAAACGGGCACCGGCATAAGCCAGGAAGGCAAAGACAAACAGCGTCGCCGCATTGGCCACGGTCTCACCGGCCTCGCGGGCGGAGACGATATTGATGCCCTCACCGAAATAGACGGGGGCTGCCACGGCGAAGATCTTGGCGATCACGGTCAGGCCCAGCGCCAGGCCCATGCGGAAACGCCAGCGCTTCATGTCATCGGACGCCAGCAGGCCGAACAGGCGCCACATGGCCGTACCCAGCGAGCCCTTGGGGGCCTGCTGGGTTTCTTCTTCGCTCAAGGGGGTAGAGGGTCTCATCGCGGCAAGAGATAGGGGGCTTTCACGCCCCCTGCCAGTGCTGGATGAGAATTAGCGGCAGGCCGGGCCTAGCCGCCCTGCGGTTCGTCCGTGTCCGGGGCCTGCAGGACCTGGCCCGGATAGATCAGGTCGGGATTGCGGATCTGATCACGATTGGCCTGGTAGATCACCGTGTACTGGATGCCCTCACCATAGAGACGGCGAGCCAGACGCCAGAGCGAGTTACCCGGCTGTACGACGACGCTGTCGGGACCCATTTCAAGGTCTTCCGGCGCCACGCGTTCAAAGGGCAGAGCGATGACGGCTGTCACCAGGCCGTCTTCCGTAACCTGGTCGACCTGGAGATCGTAGACACCCGGGGCCAAAAGCGCACCCGCCTGCAGATCCCAGCGGCCATCATTGCCAACCTCGGCCTCACCCACGAGGGCGCCATTGGCGAAGATGCGAACCAGGGTCCCGGTTTCGGCGCGGCCGGAAAACAGCACGGCACCGGTTTCGTCATAATCGATGGTTTCCAGCACCAGCGCGCCCATTTCGGCGTCGGCGCAGGACGGACATTGCCAGACCCGGCTGGCTTCACCCGGGCGGCCGACAACAACCAGCGGCGTGGGGCCAGGCACTTCGGGGATGGAGACCACGACGACCTGCTCGGAACGCAGCTCGCGCCCCGATGCCGTGCGCATCAACAGGCCCAGCTGGATCGCTCCGGTCGGCAGCGGGTCTTCGCGGATGATCACCCACTCGCCCTGCTCATTGACCGGCATTTCGGTCGTCATGCGACCGTCATGACGGAAGCTGATCGGCTCGTCATCGGCGAGAACCTGGATCATGGCACCGGGTTCACCCCGGCCGGCCATGACAGCAGATCCGCGCGGATCAACCCGGACAATGTCAAAAACGGGCGGCGCGATAAGCGTCGACGTCTCATCTTCGGACACCATGGTCGTGCCCGAATCGGCGGCAACCTCCGGCGGCGGCGCCGGCGCAGCGTCCGGTTCCGGGCTAGAGGGCCACATGATAAAAGTCAGCGCGGCGGCGATAGCCAGCGCGGCCAGGACTGCGGCGATGATGAACGACCGCGTTGCGGCCATGTTCTGCCTCCTGTGTCTTACCGTCGAGAAAGCGTAACTGCATTCAGATCGGAATGAGCGTGATGCAATCCTCGCGCCGACGGCTTTCGGCGAATACCATCCCCACCCAAGAATGCAAACAAGGACGATGCTTCAATGGCGAAACTAAGGTCGATCGGTGTCTTTTGCGGTTCAAGATTAGGTGAGCGCACCAGCTATGAACTCGCAGCCGAGGCAGTTGGGCAAGCCATCGCTGCAGCGGGGGCCCGCCTCGTCTATGGCGGCGGCGATGTCGGGCTGATGGGGGTGGCCGCCTCGACGGCTGCAGCCAAAGGCGGCGACGTGCTGGGCATTATCCCCGGATTTCTTATTGCGCGGGAGGGCCATCTCGATGGTGTCGAGGTCCGCATCGTCGAGACCATGTCCGAGCGCAAACAGCAACTCATCGCCGAATCAGATGCTTACCTGATCATGCCCGGTGGCACCGGGACGCTGGAGGAAGTCTTCGACGTGGTCTCGCGGCAGCAATTGGGGCTGCACGACAAGCCGATTGTCTTTCTCGACATTGACGGCTTCTGGCAGCCCTTCATGCATCTGCTCGAGCATACTGTGACCGAGGGCTTCTCGCCGCAGACCATCGCCGACCACATCGTGCTGGAAGCAGACCCGCACAAGGCCATCGACCTGCTGCTGGACAAGGCCCCGGCACAGGCCTAGTCAGGCTCGCCCTTGGGGTCGAAGACATCCTCGATCTTCAACTCGAACGCCTCGGCCAGGGCGAAGGCCAGGGTCAGGGACGGGTCATGCTTGGATGTCTCCACCGCATTGATCGCCTGTCGCGACACCCCGACCCGTTCGCCCAGTTCGGCCTGGCTCCAGCGGCGCTCGGCGCGAAGAACTCTCAGCCGGTTCTTCATTTCAGCCGCCAGTAGAGGATGCACTGGGCCACGCCATAGGTGCCGATCAGCGCCGGCAAGACCCAGATATAGGGGATGGCGGGAACCTCGATTGCGACTTCCAGGAAGCCCCAGGCAAAGCTGACAAAGCCTACCAGTCCCGCTGCCCAGATGATGGCCTCACTGATAACCCGGCGATGGAATTCATCCGCCTCGCGGAACGCGACAATGAAGGCATGCAGGGCGTAGAGGACCGGAACGACCGGAGCCAGGGCCACTGCGGCGGCCGCGGGAACGGACAGCTCATAGCGGTCCAGCGCCACCACCGAGAGCATGAGCACAACCGTGTAGGCGGCCATCGCTCCCCCGAAATGAACGAGATATCGTCGTGTATTGAACGGCATATCGACCTCCCCTAGTCCGCCAGCTCTTGTCGCAGCACGCCCATGAAGGCCTCCGGCTGGTCGAGCATTATGAAGTGCCGCGAGTCGGCGATCATGTGCACTGTCGCATTTTCCACCGGGTATTGCCGCTCATACATGCCGGCAATGACATCGGCGGGAACCGGCGACGCTTCGCTCCACGGCGCCAATACAGTGATCTTGGCCTCAACCTCATCAAGCACGGCAGAGAAATCGGAGCCGGACACCTCGCCCATCGCCCGGGCCACAGCGCCCTGATCGGCCGCGCTCATCCATTCAAGGATCTGCGCCTGGTCTTCTGATGCAATCGCCTGGATCGCGATGCCCTGGCGCGACATGGACATGAATTGCTCATGCGTCATGGCTTCCATCTGGGTGCGCATCTGCTGCCCCATCTGAGCCGCCTGCTCCGGTGTCGCGACGGCGTTGAACAGGCGGGCAAAGAAGGGAACGCTGTCGACAACGAGGACGGTATCAACCGAGCCCGGTGCCTGGGCGGCAACCTGAAGGGCGATCTGCGCGCCCATGGAGTGACCGACCAGGACCACGTCATCCAGTCCTTCCTGCTCCAGATAATCCGCCAGCTCGGCGGCGATCGGCGCCACAAAGGGGCCGTCGCTGACCCGGGCCGGTCCGCCGAAACCGTCGGCGGTGATGATGTGGGCATCAACCGTATTGCCGAGCGAAGCCACCGTATCGGTCCAGACCTCGCCGGGGGTGGCGAGCCCCGGAATGAAGACCACGCTGCGCGCCTCGGCATCACCCGACCGGGCAACCTCGAAACGGGTTTGCGCCTCGGCCTCGGCCTGGATCAGCAGCGACGCTGCGGCCACCACGCCGGCGGTCAGGAATTGCAGGTTCATGAGATAACTCCCGTCCCGACCAGAATGGAAATGATGATGGCGACCCAGACGCCGGCTGAAATCGGTTTGTCCTTGCACATGGCCTATCTCCTTGTCTGATATGCACGACTTAATGTCATGCAAACCTGACACCCAGGGAGGCAGATGTCAAGTTATCCTGACTTTTTATCGATTATACGCGACACATTGTCAGGATTTCAGTGATTTATGCCCGCCCAGAACGCAAAACTCCGCGGACCGGCCGGTCCGCGGAGTTTGCAAAAGCCGTCTCTGTAATGTGCTCGCGATGAGCCGTCAGGCGGCCTCGCCGCTCAGGCGGGCGATGACTTTCTCGCGGCCAATCAGCGGCAGCAACACCGCCATCTCAGGACCGCGCGGCTGGCCGGTCAGGGCATGACGCAGCGGCATGAACAGGGCTTTGCCCTTGCGGCCGGTCGCCTCTTTGAGCGCACTCGTCCAGCTGCCCCAGCTGCTCTCATCGAGCTCGCCCTCAGGCAGAGTCGCAGCCGCCTGGGCCGCAAACTCGCGATCATCATCCTCAATCACCGGCGTCACCGGGCCATTGACCAGCACAGCCCAGTCACGGGCATCACGCAGACGTTCCAGGTTCGGCCGCACCGCCGCCCAGACCGCCTCGCCGGCATCGGCCTCCATCGCGCCGAGACGGCCGCGCACGGCGTCATAGCCGGTTTCGTGCAGGATCTTGGCGTTGATACGGGCCAGCTCTTCCGGATCAAACCGCGCTGGCGACCGGGTCAGCTTGCTCAGCGAGAAGCCTTCAAGCAGGTCTTCCAGCGCTATGAACGGCTCGACCGGGTCAGAGGTACCGATCCGGCCCAGCAGCGAATTGACCGCCATGGCTTCAAATCCCTCGACCTCGCGCAGATCTTCCATGGACAGCGAACCGAGGCGTTTCGACAGCTTGCCGCCATCGGCGCCGACAAGCAGGGCCTGGTGGCCGAACACGGGAGCGGAACCGCCCAGCGCTTCAAAGATCTCGATCTGGGCGCCGGAATTGGTGGTGTGGTCCTCACCGCGGATGATGTGGGTGATCTCCGCGTCGATATCATCGCAGACGGACGGCAGTGTGTAGAGATAGCTGCCATCCTCACGGATCAGAATCGGGTCGGACAGCGAGGAGGTCTCGATCGAGACCGGCCCACGCACCATATCCTCCCACTGCACCGGATTACCGGACAGTTTGAAACGCCAGTGCGGCTTGCGGCCTTCCGCTTCCAGCTTGACCTTGTCGGCATCGGTCAGCTCCAGCGCGGCGCGGTCATAGACCGGCGGGCGGCCATTGGCCATTTGCAGGCGGCGCTTGCGCTCGAGCTCGTCACCGGTCTCGTAGCAGGCATAGAGCAGCCCCTTGGCCTTGAGCTCCTCAGCGGCAGCGGCATAGCGATCAAACCGCTCGGACTGTTTGAACGTCTCGTCCCATTTCAGACCCAGCCAGGTCAGATCGGTCCGGATGCCGTCCTCATATTCCTTCGTCGAGCGCTCCAGATCGGTGTCATCGATACGCAGCACAAAAATCCCGCCCGCCTTGCGCGCGAAGAGATAGTTGAACAGCGCGGTGCGCACATTACCGACATGAAGCTTGCCGGTCGGGCTGGGAGCGAAACGGACTTTGGTCATGGGAAATCAGGCCTGCGAATAGAAGAGGCCGTGGCTTACTCCGCGCCGGGGCGAAGGGCAAGTTCAGGGGACGGTCGGGGCGAGTTAATCCAGGCTAAGCCAGCTCCGGCCTCCCCCGCGGGCGGGGGAGGTGTCCCGCAGGGACGGAGGGGGGAAGCGCTATACCTTGCCCTTCCCCCCTCAGACCTTGAGCCCTACCGGCCTCAAGCCCAGCTCCCCCGCCCGCGGGGGAGCCCGGCGTCTTGCCTGCCAGCAATGCAACTCAGTAAGGCGGTCTCGGTCGCCCCGCCATCACAGGCATTTCGATCCTTGACCTCATGGCTTTGGGAATGCCCGTCGCGGCCGGCCGGCAAAAAGCCAGTAGGCGAATCCCGCACTCCAGCCAGCGATCAACAGAAGGATACCTAACCCAAGCATATCCACCGCGCTGCCATCGTGCCATTTATGTTCCCAAGACATCACCGCAGCTGCGACTAAACCGCAGTATCCAGGCAGTCCGCCTATAAGCGTATCCGACAGCCCTCGCTCAAGTTCAAAGTGACGAATTACCAAAACGGCGACGAGTGCGGGGAGCGAAGTCAATGATAGGATTAAGCCTGCGAAACTGAACGCGACGACGAACGGGAAGCTCAAGACTTCATACCAAGACGTGTGAACTTGCAGGCGAGCCAGCTCAAAAAGCTCGATAGTGCTTATTCCCACTGATAACACCGCCGCCGCAACGAAGCAGGAGCCAACCCAGGCCGTGACCCCTCTTAACGGGCGGCCGATTGCCAACATTCTCATCCCGGCCTCCCCGCAGCGAGCCAATAGGTCAGGCCACCGACAGCCCCGAGTGCCGCAAGGATAAAAGGCAATAGAAGCGGGCCAGTGCCTTGGTTCAGCCCCCAGAGCAGGGTCGAAAGCACGAAACTTACTGCAGCCGGAAACAACGTATCGGCCCAGCCCCGTCTCCATTCCATCCCGCGTGCCAGATTGACGCCGATTGCAGCGAATGGCGCAGTGATTACTAAACTGACCAAAAACGTAGATAACCAGAACATCAGAGCGGCCGCTGGCGCCGAAGACCCGTAAACCGAGGCCCGCCCTGCGAATAGAGGCGTCCAGATCGGCGAGGATGCGACCAAACTCACCGTGGCGCACGCACCTAACCGCGCGGCAACGCCACGCCCCGGCCCTCCCTGAGCCAACATTCTCATCCCGGCCTCCCCGCAGCGAGCCAGTAGGTCAGGCCGCCCATGGCGCCGCACAGCGCCGTCATCGCGGTAAGGCCCTGCCCTTCAGGCCCCGCCATTATCGGCGTACCAAACAGCTGGACAAATCCCGCTGCCAGGGCCGCGCCGATGACGGCATCGGTCAGGCCGCGACGGCATTTCAGGGCGCGTTCGAGCATGACCAGGAGCGGCATGGGGACGCTGGTGAGGAAGGCGGCCAGCAAGGCGATGGCGACGGCCTGGGGTAGCGCGGCGAGGAGTTGCCAGAGGAATCCGGCGACACCGCCCTCTCCGCGAGCCAGGAAGACCACGCCCATGGCCCAGTAAGCTGTTAGGGCGGTGGCGGCACAGCCCATCAGCCAGGCCCGCACCGGGTTTGCCGGTGTTGTAGGCTGTGGGCCTGGCTGATGTGGGGTTTGCGGCAGGACGAGCGCGGTCATTTCGGCCTCCCTGCAGCATTCCAGTAGGTCAGGCCGCCAACGGCGCCGGCGGCGGCGAAGAGCAGCGTCAGGGGCTCGCCGCCATTGCCAAGCGGGGCGCCGAGCAGCTGGATCAGTGTGCCGCCCATCAGGGCGCCGAGGACCATGTCGGCAAATCCACGGTGCAGGCCAGTCAGCTTGGCCAGCCAGACCAGTCCGAGCCAGGGCAGAGCCGTCAACATGATGACGTAGAAGACGACAAAGGCTGCGCCGATTGCGGTGATCATGAAACCGCCGGCGATGGCGCCAGCATCAAAGGCGAACCCGTTATCCATGGCATCGACCGTGAGGGCGTAGACCAGGAAGACGAGGACGATTGTTGTGGCGGCGGCGAGACAAGCCAGTAACCAGGCGATAAAACCACGTTCTGCCGGTCCGCGAGTCGTTTTGTTGAGGGGAACCAGTGCCTGGGTAGTCATCACAGCCTCCATTTCTTCAATTTCTGTGTAAACAGAAATATCGGAATTTACGGTTTATGCCATGAGGCAGGCTGACGCACCTCGGTGTGCACAGGCTGGTTATTTGCTCGCGCGGAAGCGGTTGGTGATCGGATAGCGGCGGTCGCGGCCGAAATTCTTGCGGCTGATCTTCACGCCCGGCGGCGCCTGACGGCGCTTGTATTCGGCGAAGTACAAGAGGTTCTCGATCCGGCGAATGGTCTCGGCATCATGCCCCAGAGCGACCAGTTCCTCGGCGCCGAGTTCCTGTTCGATCAGGCCGTGCAGGATAGCGTCGAGGACCTCATAGTCCGGCAGGCTGTCCTGGTCCTTTTGATCTTCGCGCAATTCCGCACTCGGCGGCTTGGTGATGATACGCTCGGGGATGACCTCGCCGACGGGCCCCTGCCCGACCGGTGTGTCGATGCCATTGCGCCAGCGGCACAGCGCGAAGACTTCCGTCTTGTAGATGTCCTTCAGCGCGTTATAGCCACCATTCATATCGCCATAGAGCGTGGCATAGCCGACCGCCATCTCCGACTTGTTTCCGGTCGACAGCACCATCGGACCAAATTTGTTGGACAGCGCCATCAGGATCATGCCGCGAACGCGCGACTGGATATTCTCCTCGGTCGCGTCGGCCTCCATGCCCTCGAAGTGCGGGGCGAGGACGGACCCGAAACTCTCAATCGTCGGCTCGACATCAATGATGTCATAGCGCACGCCGAGACGTTCGGCGCAGGCCTTGGCGTCTTCCAGACTTTCCTGCGAAGTATATTTTGACGGCATCATCACCGCCCAGACCCGCTCTGGCCCCAGCGCATCCGCCGCGATAGCCGCAGAGATTGCACTGTCGACCCCACCGGACATACCCAGTACGACGCCGGGGAAACCGGCCTTGTCGACATAATCGCCCAGCGCCTTGCTCATGGCGCGCCAGTCGGCCTCCAGCCCGGTGACCTTGGCCGCCTTCGTGGCGTTCTCCGCCACCCAACCGGTTTCGGTCCGGACCCAGTCGAAACAATCGAGGCATTCTTCAAAGGCCGGCAGGCGTTGAGCCTCATGGCCCTGGCTATCGAGGATGAAGCTGGCGCCGTCGAAGACGAGCTCGTCCTGGCCGCCGATCTGGTTGACGAAGATCAGACCCTTGTCGCCCTGCCAGCGGTCAAACCAGCTGGTGAAGGCCTCCGCCCGTTCCGCCTCGATCGTGCGGCGCCAGGGTGAGCCATTGATGGAGATGAAAAAGTCCGCGCCCTTGGCGATCAGCGCTTCGGGCACGTGGGAGTGCCAGATGTCCTCGCAGATCGGCAGGCCGAGCTGAAGACCGCGCCATTCGACCGGGTCCGGGATCGGACCGGCGGTGAACACACGTTTCTCGTCAAAGACCGCGTAATTGGGTAGGTCGTGCTTGAAGCGCTTGGCCAGGATACGGCCTTCATCCAGCACCAGGACCGCATTGTAGAGCCCGTCATCGTCTTGCCAGGGCAATCCGATAATGATCGCCGGCCCCTCGCGGGTTTCCGGCGCCAGCGCCTCGACGGCCTTGCGGCAGGCGGCGACGGCGGCCGGCTTGAGCACCAGGTCCTCCGGCGGATAACCGAGGAGAAACAGCTCGGGGAAAATGATCAGGTCGGCGCCGCGGGCGCGGGCATCGGCATGGGCCGCGCGAGCGCGCGCGAGATTGCCGTCGACATCGCCGACAACGGGATTGAGCTGGGCGGATACGATCTTGAGACGGTCGGTCATGCTGCGCACTTAGACCCAGCCACCGGCAACGGCAAGAGGCGAGCGTCGTGCTCAGGCGCCGTAGTGGCGCTCACCATCAATCGCACGGGCCGCATCCAGCGCCCGCAGCCCGGCAATCCCGGGAACCACAACCGGCGCGCCGTCAAGCACGGAGGCGATAAAGGCATCGACATTGGCCCCGAGCGAATCCTTCGCCGTCGGCGTATCCGCAAAATCAGCGTTGAGCGCGTAGGGCGTGGTGTTCTCGAAAGTCTTGGCGATGAAATCAATGTCCAGCGTGCCGTTCTCATATTCGACATGCATCTTGCGATCGCGCTCATGATGCACGCGGCTGGAGATCAGCTCGGCGACACAGCCATTTTCGAACTTGAGCACCGCCTTGGCGATGTCCGGCGAGCCATGCCGGCCTTCGTCCACTTCGCCCTCTACGGAGGTGACAGCGGCGCCGGCCAGGGCGATCGCCAGGTCGAGATCATGCACCATGAGGTCCAGCGTGACGGACACGTCGAGATTACGATCCGAGGCCGGCCCCATGCGGCGGGCGACGATCTTCTTGGGGATCTCCGGCACGGAGAGCAGGCCCATGGCCTGGAAGACGAAACGTTCCTGGTGACCCACCTGGAGAACACAGCCATGCGAGGAGGCCAGCGAGACCAGCTCGCGCGCTTCTTCCACCGTCGATGCGATCGGCTTTTCCACCAGAACATGCTTGCCCGAAGCCAGCGCGGCTGCGGCGGCCGCGAAGTGATGCACGGCCGGGCAGGCCACGGTGATCACGTCACAATCGGCGATCAGGGCTTCGAGCGTGTCATAGGTCTTGCCGCCATGCTTTTCGACCAGGGCCTTGGCCGCTGCCGGGGACGGGTCGAACACGCCCATAAAATCGGTGCGCGCATGGCCCACATATTTCGAGGCATGGAATCCACCGAATACACCCGCGCCGACGACACCGGCTTTCAAACGCTTGCTTTCACTCGACATGACAGTCCCCGCAATCTTGGCCGCGTTCCTAAAGACACGGCCCGGACAATCAAGCGGCGCATGCATCACCTCTTGTTTCGGTGCATTGCAGCGAACAGCACCACGCCTGCTTGCACCCGCCTAGGCGACGACTAGAGTACGCGCTCCAAGGGGAGACAATATGAGCGGGTCCGGATCCGGCGAAGACCAGACGGCCAATGCACAAGACAATGGATCGCGCGATGACACGTCGCGCGACACGCTCGATTCCATTTCGGTTGCCGCTTTCGACGTCGACAGCCGCATCTTCCGGACGATGTGGCACTCGCTGATCAGGCCGAATGATGTCCTGGCCGGTGCCATTGCTGCCGACTATTCGATGTATCTCTCGCCGATCCGGGTTTTCGTTGCCCTGTTCAGCTTCCAGTTTGCCGTTGCGGCCCTGTTCGGCGTGCCGATCGATGTCACCTTCGATACAATGATGATGGGCGTACCGTCAGACGCGGTGGAAACCTGGCTGGCCACATCGCCGCAGCAACCCCTGAGCGCGCGCGAGATCGACCCGGTCCTGTCAAGCTATATGGCCGCCCTGCTATGGCCCATCACCGTGGTCAGCTCCCTGCCCTATCTGATCATGTTGAAACTGTACCGCCCAGCGGTGAGCTGGTGGGGCCACGTGTTGTTTTACCTTGTCCCCGTCAATGGCAGCTTCCTGGCGATGATTGCCTTCCTGCCGCTCTACCCGATTTTCGAGGAGCAGGCCTACGCCCTCTTCATCGTCTCCAACCTGGCCGCCCTGACGCTCTATTATGTGCTCGCCGGCCGGGTCATCGCGCGTTTTTACGCGCGCACGCCGCTCGGCGTCACCATGCGGGTCGCCGGGCTATTGGCCCTGCTTCCCGTCACCCTGCTGATCACCATAGTGATGCAAACCGCCGCCGCTTTCTGGCTGCTCGATGCCAAATTCGGCCTGTCTGCGGCCGCCCTTTTCGCCAATTTATAATCACAACGGAGTTGGTCCCATGAAATCCCGCGAAATCCACCTCAATGCCTATCTGCAAGGCGCCCCGAAACCGGAGAACTACTCCGTTGTCGAGACCGATCTGCCCGCCCCGAAGGACGGCGAAGTGACCGTCAAGAATCTCTACATCTCGGTTGATCCCTATATGCGCGGCCGCATGAGCGGTGTGCGCACCTATATCGACCCGTTCCAGATCGGTGCGGTGATGGAGGGCGGCGCCGTCGGCGAAGTGGTCGAGAGCAAATTCGACGGCCTCAAGCCGGGTGACCATGTCATGTCCATGCATGGCTGGCGCGAGGGCTATACCGCCCCGGGCGAAGGGCTGATGAAAATCGACACCTCGATCCTGCCGCCGCAGGCCTATCTCGGCATTGCCGGCCTCACCGGACTGACCGCCTATGTCGGTATCAAGCGGATTATCGGCCTGAAGGAAGGCGAGACGCTATGGATGTCGGCCGGCGCCGGCGCTGTTGGCTCCGCGGGTATCCAGTTCGCCAAGGCCATGGGCGCCAAGGTCATCGCCACCGCGGGCGGCCAGGACAAGTGCGACTACGTCAAATCCATCGGCGCAGATGCCGCGATCGACTACAAGGCGACCGATGACCTGACCGCTGCTGTGCGCGAAGCGGCTCCGGACGGCATTGACGGCTATTTCGAGAATGTCGGCGGCACGCACTTCACCGCGGCACTGGAGAACCTGAAACAGTTCGGCCGTATCGCCGCCTGCGGCATGATCCAGCGCTATAACGACACCGCCCAGGCGCAGATCACCGACAATCTCGTCTACATGGTCGGCAAATCGCTCAAGATCGAAGGCTTCATCGTCTCCAATCACCTCGATATCCAGCCGGAATTCGTCAAGGACCTGACCGAATGGATGATGGCGGGCAAGATCAAGCCGGCCGAAACCGTGGTCGAAGGCATTGAGGCCGCCCCGGCCGCGTTCATGGGCCTGTTTGAAGGCAAGAATACCGGCAAGATGCTGGTGAAGATCTAGTGGCCGGACCGGTTTCACTGGAATCGCTCAAGACCCGGGGGGATGGACGTCTCCCCGGGCTTCTGGGCCTGGAAATCCTCGATGAGACCACGCAGGAGGCGATCTATGGCCGCCTCGCCGTTCGCGAGGAATTGCTGGCCCCTAACGGGTTTCTGCACGCCGCCACGGTGGTCGGCCTGCTCGATACGCTGAGCGGCTACGGCACAATGGCCAACCTGCCAGAGGGCGCGAACGGTTTCACCACGGTGGAATTGAAATCGAATTTCCTCGGCACCGCGCGTGACGGAGCGCTCATCGGCATTGCCCGGCCGCAGCATATCGGGCGCTCGACCCAGGTCTGGGATGCGGAAGCGGTACGCGAAGCGGACGGCAAACGCGTCGCTCTGTTCCGCTGCACCCAGATGATCCTCTGGCCCAAGACCGGCTAGCGCCCCTCTTTAGGGGCGTCACGGCTTCTTTGTCAGCAAGAACACGGCAGTTCGACAAAAAATGCGGCGCCGCCCTCGCTTTGATTCTCGACCCAGACCTGCCCCCCCATGAGGGCTGCAAATTCGCGGCACACGGCGAGCCCGAGGCCAGTGCCGCCAAAGCGGCGGCTGGCTGATCCGTCACCTTGGCGGAAACGTTCGAAAATCTCTTCCTCACGGCCGGGTTCGACACCGGGGCCTTGGTCAAATACGCCAATTACGACCCCCGCTTGGCTCCGACGGCCGGAGGCTATGCGCAGTGTGATGGGCCTGCCGGGCGCAAACTTGGCCGCGTTCGACACAAGATTGGTAATAATTTGCCGAACCATATTCGCATCGGTCCGGATCGATACGCAGCTTTGCGGCATATCACTGAAATCGAAATCCAGTTCAGGCTTTTCTCCGGTCAAGGGCAGCCCCATCCGGGCCGCTTCTTGTACAAGGTTCGGGAGCTGAACCTCCGAGTAGTTTGCCACTAGCGAGCCGTCTTCAAGTGATGCCACATCCAGGAGGGCATTGACCGTATTGAGCAACCAGCTGCCCGACTGTTCGATAATATCGAGCCACTTGGTTACGTCCTCCGGAGATTTTTGTTGCCGGAGGATCGTTACACCGCCCATGATCCCGTTCAGAGGCGTCCGCAGCTCGTGTGAGGTGTTGGCAAGGAATTCGGACTTTAACCGGTTAGCCTGTTCAGCCGTCCGGATCGCATGGCGCAATTGAGCGTTTGTTGCACTCAGCTCTCGTGTCAGGCTTTCCCGCTCGATGAGCTCCAAAGCAAGTCCGAGATAGTCCCCGACACTTGCAGCGAATGCGACTTCATCTGCCGTCCAGCGCCGCGCGGGCCCGGTATGCTCGCAGCAGATTACCCCGCGCAAGCCCTCGCGGTCCGCGATTTGCCCGTCGAGCATGGAGTTGATTCCGAGTTCGTCCATATAGCCATGGGCAAATTCTCGAGTTCGGGGGTCATTCGGGGCATCATGGGCATCAATGACCCGAGCACTCTTGAATGCTTCAAAATAACTCGGGTATTTCTCGGCATCGAGGGTCGCGCCAGACGTCGTCGTATCATCGCTCGACGTATAAAGGCAGGCGCAAACCAGTTTCGAGCCATCGTCTTGAAGAAACCAGACACTTGACCGCTCGACATGCAAACAGCGGCTCAATGCCTTCATGGCACGGACCTGAAGATCCTCCAGACTGTGGTCGGGCTCGAGCCGGTAGCGTGTCAGCCGATCCATTTCCGCGTTGAAGCGGCGCAAGCGCTCCTCTACGCGTTCTACGGGTTCTGTCAGTGCGGTCTCAGCCATTCAATCCCTGTCAATTGTGAAGGTAACGATCGACCAGAGCATTGATTTCGTCTGGCAGGTAGGGGCGCTCAATTACATCGGCGACCGGATAGCTGCGCAGCTTCTCGACGATGTCCGGATTGATCGCGGCGGTGACCATTACGACCCGGGAGAGAAAAGTATGCTCAGCGGGCGGGATGCTCTCGATCACCTCAACACCGTTCATGACCGGCATCATGATATCAAGAACGACCAGCTGATAATCGCCAGAACAGATGGCTGCCGCCGCGCCTTCGCCGTTCTTCAGCTCATCCAAGTTGAAGCGTTCCGACAAAGCCCATCGGAACATCTCCCGATTGACCGGATCGTCATCAACAATCAGCAAGCGCTTCATCAAAGTTTGCCCATAGCCCTGATATGGACTTCAGGAAAACACAGGTCGTTATTAAAAACCAGTTGTTCTGGGAACGGGCTTTACCGGCCTGGTACGGGGTCAGGCCATCTGCGTCCACCCCAGTCTACGGACCGGGCGACAGCGATATTCAGGCATCCTGCTCAGGGCGGCGCATCAGCCGCCCGAGCGTCCAGCCGCCCGCAATGGCCGCAAAGAGCGGCGAAAGCGTCGCGCCGGCCCCCACCGTCCAGGCGATACCATAGACCGCCAAACCGGCTGTCAGGGCGAAGGGCAGCATGCGAATCGGACGAATCACGAAGTCCTCCTCAAGAGGCGGTTCACTATGAAACATAGGGGAAAATGACCGCAAAAGCCGCGCCGAAAGCCGGAATCCGGGGTTTTGCAGAGAAAAAAGCAGCAAATTGCCGCCGATTCGCCTGTTATTGCTTGCAATCCATCGCCGATCTTGGCCTTCATTACCCGTCAACGAATACGCGGCCCGTTGCGGCGACGATGACCGTCTCCGTAAACCCGCGAACAACTCCGGGGGGAACCCTATGAACAAATCTGATCTGGCCAAAGCTGTAAGCGACAAAACCGGCCTGTCCCGCGCTCAAGCAGGCGACGCTGTCGACGCTGCTATCGAAGCCATCGTCGGCTCCGTGAAGGGCAATGACAGCGTTCAGCTCGCTGGCTTCGGCACCTTCTACGCCAAGCACCGCGAAGCACGCGAAGTGCGCAACCCGCGCACCGGCGAAAAGATGATGTCCAAGGCACGCACCCAGGCGGCTTTCCGCCCGGCCGCTGCGCTGAAAGACATCTAAGATTACCCCACCGGGTTCTTAGAGAAACGCCGCCGAGCTCAAGCCCGGCGGCGTTTTTCTTGCCCGGTTGTCAGCGCCTCGATCAGGCGGCGTGAGCGCCGGAATTATTGGCGCGCACGCGCTTCAGGCTCTCGGCGATGCGGAAAGCCATATCCAGTGCCTGGTCGGCATTGAGGCGCGGATCGCAATGGGTGTGATAGCGCGAGGCCAGGTCGGCCTCGGTCACGGTCTTAGCGCCGCCCACGCATTCGGTCACATCCCGGCCGGTCATCTCGAAATGAACTCCGCCCGGATAAGCACCCTCGGCGTAGAGCACATCCATGAAGCCCTCGAGCTCGTTGAGGACCTTGTCGAACTCGCGCGTTTTGTAGCCATTGCCCGTCTTCACGGTATTGCCGTGCATGGGATCGCTGGACCAGACGACGTTTTTGCCTGCCTGCGTGACCGCCCGCGCCAGCGCCGGCAGTTTCTCGCGCACATTATTGGCGCCCATGCGGGTGATCAGGACCAGACGGCCCGCCTCATTGTCCGGGTTGAGCGCGTCGATCAGCGGCAGCAGCACGTCCGGCGTCATCGTCGGGCCGCATTTCACGCCCACCGGGTTGGCAATGCCCTGAGCGTACTCGACATGGGCATGGTCGAGCTGACGCGTGCGCTCGCCGATCCAGATCATGTGCGCGGAGGTCGCGTACCAGCGGCCGGAATTGGGATCGCGGCGGGTCAGCGCCTCCTCGAACGGCAGGTGCAAGGCTTCATGGCTGGTGAAGAAGTCGACGCTTTCCAGCGACGGCGCGCTGTCCCGGCCGACACCACAGGCCTTCATGAAGTCCAGCGCCTCGGAAATCCGTGACGCGGTCTCGGCATATTGCTCGGCCGCCGGGCTGTCCTTGACGAAATCCAGCGTCCACTGGTGCACATTATTGAGGTCGGCATAACCGCCAGAGGCAAAGGCGCGCAGCAGGTTCAGCGTCGAAGCGGACTGGTCATAGGCGCGGATCAGGCGCTCCGGATCCGGCTCGCGCGATTCCGGTGTAAAGGCCGCATCATTGACGCTGTCACCGCGATAGCTGGGCAGGGAAACACCGTCACGGGTCTCCATGTCGGCCGAGCGCGGCTTGGCAAACTGCCCGGCGATCCGGCCTACCTTCACCACCGGCTTGGAGGCGGCAAAGGTCAGGACGACAGCCATCTGCAGCAATACCCGGAACGTGTCGCGCACGCCTTCGGTCGAGAATTCCTTGAAGCTCTCGGCGCAATCACCGCCCTGGAGCAGGAAGGCATTTCCCGCCGTCACATCCGCGAGCTGCTTGCGCAGGCGCCGCGCTTCACCGGCAAACACCAGTGCGGGCCGCGCAGACAGCTCACCGATCACGCGGTCGAGCGCTGCCTGATCCCGGTAATTCGGCATCTGCAGGACGGGTTTTTCTCTCCAGGAACGGGGGGACCAGGTCATTTTACTCTGCCGCTTTCAACTCCGGGGGTGTCCATTTCTCATTCATGGTCACCAGCTCTTCTGCACTTGTCGGATGCACAGCGCATGCCGCGTCATACTGATCCTTGGTCAAACCCGCCTTCACCGCAATACCTGCGAGCTGGATCATCTCCGGTGCATCCGGTCCGACAATGTGCACGCCGAGCACGCGCTGGGTGTCGCCATCGACCACCAGCTTCATCATCATGCGCGACTCGATATTGGTCAGGGACAGCTTCATGGGACGGAAGCTGGTCTTGTAAATATCGATATTTTTGAACTCTTTACGCGCATCAGCCTCCGACAGGCCAACCGAGCCGACCGGCGGCTGGGTAAAGACCGCCGAGGCAATATCGGAATGGTCATAGGCCGTCGGCTTGCCGCCGAAGACGGTTGCTGCAAATGCCGCACCTTCACGGATCGCAACCGGCGTCAGATTGACCCGATTGGTCACATCGCCGACCGCATAGATGTTGTCGACACTGGTCTGGGAATAGGGATCGACCTGGATTGCCCCGTTTTCAGCCAGTTCGACACCCGCCTGTTCAAGACCGAGCCCCTCGACATAGGGGTTACGCCCGATGGCATACATGACCACGTCGGCATCCAGTTGCGTCCCGTTGGTCAGATGGACGCGTTTCTTGCCGCCGCCGATATCTTCGATCTTCTCGAAGACGGTATGGGTGATCACCCGGACGCCGGAGCGGACCAGTTCGGAATGAACCTGGCTGCGGACATCATCATCAAACCCGCGCAGCACGGTATCGCCGCGATAGACCTGGCAGACATTCGAGCCCATGCCCTGGAAGATCTGCGCGAACTCACAGGCGATATAGCCGCCACCGGCGATAACGACATGCTCGGGCAACGTCTCAAGGTGGAACGCCTCATTGGACGTAATGCCCAGCTCCGCACCCTCGATATCGGGCACGAACGGCGCGCCACCCACCGCGATCAGGATCTTGTCGGCCGTGACGGTCTTGCCGGAATTGACCAGGCGGATGGTGTGGGCGTCCTCGAACACGGCCCGGTCGGCAATGACCTCAACACCGGAATTGGACAGATTGCGCCAGTAGATACCGGACAGGCGGTCGATCTCGGCATCCTTGGCCTCGATCAGCTTTTCCCAGCTGAACGTGCTCTCGCCCACATCCCAGCCGAAACTCTCGGCAAGCTTGAACTGTTTGGAGAACTCGCTGGCGTAGACCAGCAGCTTCTTGGGCACGCAGCCACGGATCACACAGGTACCGCCGACGCGGTATTCCTCGGCCACGGCAACCTTGCCGGCGCCGTGACGCTTGGCCATACGCGCGGCGCGCACACCGCCGGAACCGGCGCCGATAACGAAGAGGTCGTAATCGTATTGGGTCATTTGATCCGCCTACAACTCCATGACCCGGGCCTGATTGTCCTCACCGACAATCACCACGCGGGCGAGATTGATAAACAGGCCGTGCTCGACAACGCCGGGAATGGCCTTGAGCGCCTGGTCGACTGCGCGGGCATCCGGGATGGCCTCGCAGGCACAGTCGAGGATGTAGTTGCCGCCGTCGGTGATGAAAGGGTCGAGCCCATCACCCTTGCGGCGCAGCTGGACATCGGGCTGTTTCACCCCGGCTGAGCGCAGGGCATCAAAAATCTGCTTGGCGGCAATCGAGAAACCGAAAGTGTCGACCTCGACTGGCAGAGGAAATTTCCCCAGCGTGTCTACAAGCTTGCCCTCGTCGACGATGACCACCATCAGGTCCGAGGCCCGGGCGATAATCTTCTCGCGCAGGTGCCGACCGCCACCGCCCTTGATGAGCTGGAACCGGCCGTCGACCTCATCTGCCCCGTCCACGGTCACCGCAATGTGATCGACATGATCGACCTCAACCAGCGGCACACCGAGCTCACGGGCCAGGTCGGCGGTCTGTTCCGACGTCGGCACGCCCTTGATGGAGAGGCCGTCCTGAACCCGCTCGGCCAGGAGGCGGACGAAAATTTCCGCCGTCGAGCCGGAGCCCAGACCGATGGTCATACCGTCTTCGATATAATCCAGAGCCGCCGCGGCAGCGTGGGTCTTCTGGCGATCGCTCATTACTCGACCCCGCCGAGCAGGACGTAGCGCAACTCGGTGAACTCCTCGACACCCCACTTGCCGCCTTCGCGGCCGATACCGCTTTCCTTGACCCCACCAAACGGCGTCGAGGCCGCGCCGACCATGGGCGCATTGACGCCGATCATCCCGTACTCGAGCGCTTCGGTCATGCGGTGAATGCGGGTGACGTCATTGGTGTAGAGATACGCGGCGAGGCCGTAGGGCGTGTCATTCGCCAACTTGATGATCTCCTCCTCGCTCTCGGCCCGGTAGACCGAGGCGACGGGACCGAAAATCTCGAAACAGGCCAGATCCATGGAGGGGTTGCCACCCTCGATCAGCGTCGGCGCATAGAACGCCCCTCCCAGCTCGTCGGTCAGCGGCTTGCCGCCGGCGAGGATGGTGGCCCCGCTATCGCGGGCATCCTTCACCAGAGCATCAACGCGTTCGACGGCCTCATGGTGGATCAGCGGGCCAATATCGGTGGAACCATCAAACCCGTCGCCCGGCTTGAGCGCATCGACGCGCTTTTGCAGGGCCGCGACCAGGGCATCAGCGATACCCGGCTGAGCGATAATACGGTTGGCCGAGACACAGGTCTGACCGGACACGCGGTATTTGGAGGCAATGATGCCATCCGCCGCGACCTCGGGGTCAGCATCATCCATGACGATGAAGGGCGCATTGCCGCCGAGCTCAAGCGCGACGCGTTTCACACCATCGGCCGCCTGGCGCATCAGCAGCTTGCCGACTGCCGTGGAACCGGTGAAACCGATCATGCGGACTTCCGGCGCTTCCGTCATCACCGGGCCAAGCTGTTCGGCATCACCGCAGATCACGTTGAAAACGCCCTTGGGGATCCCGGCGCGCTCGGCCAGAACCGCCAGGGCCAGAGCGGACAACGGCGTTTCCGGTGCCGGCTTGATCACCATGGTGCAGCCCGCAGCCAGAGCCGGGGCGCATTTGCGAGTGATCATTGCATTGGGGAAGTTCCAGGGCGTTATGCAGGCGACCACACCGATCGGCTGACGCGTAGTCCAGCCGCGCGTGCCCGGGAAGGGCGTCGCCAGGGTTTCACCATGAATGCGCTTGGCCTCTTCCGCCGACCACTCGATAAAGCTGGCGCCATAGACCACCTCGCCTTGCGCCTCGCGATAGGCCTTGCCCATCTCCAGCGTGATCAGGGCCGCCAGGTCATCGACATTCTCCAGGATCAGCTGGTGCCAGCGCATCAGGAGCGCTGCGCGCTGGAAGGGCGACGTCTTTTTCCAGGTCTCGAAAGCCCGGGAGGCTGCGGCAACGGCCTGACGCGCGCCGGCTGCACCGACATCGGCGACATCGGCCAGCAGAGCGTTATTGGCCGGATTGGTGACGGCAAAGCTGGCACTGCCCTCAACCCATTCCCCATCGATATAGGACTTGGTCTGCCACAGGCTTTGATCCTTGAGGCGTTCGGCGGCGGAGGTCAGTTCGGCAACACTCATGGGGCGGCTCTCCCTTGGGATACCGGAGCGGACGACAGCCGCACCGGCCATTTCTCATTCTGTACAAAAGGCACACGCGGATGCGGTGCGGCAAGCGTCGATTGGTCCGGCGCCGGTCTCACCTGCCGGATATAGGCGCCGGAAGCGGGGTTCGCACCCTATTCTTCACCCATACAGCTGAAAGCGGGCACACGCGTGTCTTCCTCCAGCGCCACGCCCGGGCCTATAACGACATGGGGTTCGATGATCACATCGCGGGCAAAGCGGGTGTCATGGGCGAAGAAGACAGTCTCAGGCGCAACCAGCGTCACGCCTGCCGCCATCGCCTCGGCGCGCTTGCGCTGCTGGAAGGCCGCTTCCGCCTCGGCCAGGTCGGCGCGCGAATTGACCCCCAGCACCTCACCGGCATCGGCCTCGACCACAACGGCCTGGTGACCGTCTGCGCGCGCCAGGCCGACGACGTCGGTCAGATAATACTCGCCATTGGCATTGTCATTGGTGACCCGAGAGAGCCACTCGAAGAGCAGGTTAGCCGGCGCCGCCAGCACCCCGGAATTGACCAGATTGACGGCGCGCTCCTGCGCATTGGCATCCTTGAACTCGACAATCCGGTCGAGACGGCCGGCCGCATCGGTAATCAGACGGCCATAGGCAGCCGGGTCGTCGGGGCGAAAGCCCAGCACGGCCACGCTGGCCCCCTCGCCCAGCGCAGCAAACACGCGCTCGACAGTCTCCGGCCGGATCAGCGGCGTATCGGCATAAAGGACGATGGCATCACCATCGAAGCCGCCCAGTGCATGCTGAGCCGATTGAACGGCATGCCCGGTGCCCTGCGGCGGGTCCTGCAAGGCGGTGTCGCAATCCAGCGCCTCGGCCGCGGTTTTCACGGCCGGGGAATGCGCGCCATAGACCACAATGGTTTTCTCCGCATCGCTCTGACGCGCCAGATCCACGCTCCAGTCCAGCATGGCCCGGCCGCCAACGGCGTGCAGGACCTTCACGGTCTTGGATTTCATGCGGGTGCCCTGGCCGGCGGCGAGGATGACGGCTGCGCGCGCACGCGTCATGCAACCCTCCTTTTGCGATCAATAGGATGCGGATGTGCATTCGGGCTATAGCCTATCCGGACTAAGCGCGTAAGCATGCTTGTGACGACAATCGACAAGGTCTTCCGATCATGCCGCAAACCCTGGCCCCAGAGCTGTTCTCCCAGGCCTCGATCGCCTTCGATCTCGATGGCACGCTGGTCGATACCGCGCCCGACCTGGTGCGCGCACTCAACGCCGTGATTCGACCCCGCGGCCTGAGTGATGTGCTGGTGGAGGATGTCCGCGCCATGGTCGGCCGGGGGGCTCGCGCGCTGATCGAGCGGGCTCATGCGCGCCAGGGGGTTGCGCTGGAGGATGAAACCGCGGCCGCGCTCGTCATCGAGTTCATCGAGGTCTACAAGGCCGATATCGCGGCGGAGAGCCAGGTCTTTCCCGACGTCGAGGAAACCCTCGCCGCCATGCAACAGGCCGGGGCCAGCCTGTCGGTCTGTACGAACAAGCCGTCTGTACTGTCCGATCTATTGCTACAGGAGCTGGGATTGAGCGGCTATTTCAACCGGGTGATCGGGCCGGAGCGCACGGCCGCGAAGAAACCGGCGGCAGATCATGTGCACGATGCGTTGGGCCAGGGTCACCGCTATGCCGGCATGGTCGGCGACAGCGCCCCGGATGCCGATGCGGCCCGGGCAGCGGGCGTGCCCTGTTTGATTATGAGCTATGGTTATAGCGAACAGCCGGCCGGCTCGCTGGGAGCCGACCGGCTGATTCATGAATTCAGTCATGTGCCTGAATCGCTGGCTGCCCTGTGGCAGCCAAGGTCTGCTTAGGCCGTACGGCGCTCGCGACCCTGATCGTTCGCCGGGCGCGGCGGCATGCCGTTCACCAGGTTCGAACGGACGTCGGTACGAGCCGAGCGCATTGCCGGCATGAAGCCCGCATCGACCAGGTCGACAGACACGTCATAGCCGCGCTCTGCCCAGTAGGCTTCAATGCGGGATTTCAGGCGACGCGCGCCATCCGGCGTGCACAGATCGTTACTCATTAACAAAACCTCCTACGCGGCCGGAAAAGCTTCGGCCGGTATTGATTTCCAATCCGGTGGAATTCGGGGCCCACGCCTTGGGCACCCCGGTGTGCGCGGGGTGATATAGGGGCTGGCGGAATATGACGAGAGCATGAAGGTGTGTCAAGTTGTCGCACCCAAGATGAAATGCAGATGCTGTTCAACTCCCGCATGTAGTTGACCCGTCGGATGGCCATGCGTATTAAGCCGCTTTCCGGAATTCCGGGCGATTAGCTCAGCGGGAGAGCACCTCGTTCACACCGAGGGGGTCACTGGTTCAATCCCAGTATCGCCCACCATTTCCACCTCCTTTTGCAACCAGATGCGGCCAACCAGGCGGTTCCGGACGGAATGCCGCATGATGTTTCTGTCCGCGATACTTGCGAAACATTCTCAATAGTGGCATCCAACCGGCGAAACAGACCGATTGGACCTCACATGCGCTTTCTGATTCCAGCCCTCGCCGCGGCCACGGCACTGACCGCTTGCAGCCAGCCCGCTCCGTCCAGCGAGGAGGCCGAAGCCCGTTCCGTCAATCTCTACACGGCGCGCCACTACTCCAGTGATGAAGCCGTCTATGCAGACTTCACCGCGGCCACGGGTATCGAGGTCAATGTGCTCCAAGCCAGCGGCGACCAGCTGATCGAGCGTGTGCGCGTCGATGGCGAGCGCAGCCCCGCCGACATTATCCTCACCGTTGATGCCGCCCGTCTGCATCGCGCCGAAGAAGCCGGCCTGTTTGCAGTCAGCGACTTCTCCAATATCGAGGGCATCGCGCCGAATATGGTCGACCCGGACGGACACTGGATCGCCTTCGCCTCCCGCGCCCGTGTCATCGCCTATTCCAATGATCGCGTCGAAGCTGGCGAGATCACTTCCTATGCCGATCTCGCCGATCCGCGCTGGGAAGGCCGCATTTGCGTGCGCAGCTCGGGCAATGTCTATAACCAGTCGCTGCTGGCCGGCATGATCGCCCATGAGGGCGAGGAAGCCGCCGAAGCCTGGGCCGCAGCGATTGCCGCCAATCTGGCCCGCGCCCCCCAGGGCGGCGACCGTGACCAGCTGCGCGGTATTGCGGCGGGTGAGTGCGATGTGGCGATTACGAACCACTATTATTACGCCATGATGGCGCGTTCGAGTGATGAAGCGGACCGGGCCGTTGCCGCCGCCTCGACCCTGGTCTTCCCGAACCAGGACACGACCGGCACGCACGTCAACATTTCCGGCGCCGGGATTGCGGCCAACGCGCCCAATGCCGAAGAGGCCCGGATCTTCATCGAATACCTGCTGTCCGCCGACTCGCAGCGAAAGTTCGTCGAAATGACCAATGAGTTCCCGGTCATTGCAGACTCGCAATGGGATAATGACGTAATCGCCGGCATGCTGCCCTTCACCGCGGATGATATCGCCATTGATGCCCTGGGCGAGAATAACGCCGCCGCGCAACGCGTCTTTGACCGCGTCGACTGGCCGTGAGTTCAGGCCGCTCTGTCAAGGCAACAGCCCGGCCGGCATTGACGCCCTTTGCCGTGCTGGCTGCCTTGGTGTGTGCGGCTCCCATTCTCGCTATTGCCTGGATTGCCCTGTCCGGCGGCGCCAGTGACTATCTCGTCCATCTCGCCGAGACCCGGCTGCCGGTCTACCTGCTGACCTCGGCCCAGGTCGGCCTGATCGCCGCTGCCGGGGCTGGGGCGATCGGCACAGGGCTGGGCTGGCTCATCGCCCGCTGTCAGTTCCCCGGCCGCAATATCCTGTCCTGGGTCCTGGTCCTGCCGCTGGCCATGCCGGCCTATGTCGCGGCCTATGCCTGGCTGGACCTGAGCCAGGCCGGCGGTCCGCTTGATGTCGCGACGGCGGGGCTCTTCCCGACCATTCGCGGCGCCTGGGGCGCCGGGCTGATGTTCGCCCTAGTCCTCTATCCTTATGTCTACCTGCTGGCCCGCGACGCCTTTGCCGCCCAGTCTGCCGACGCCGTACAGGCCGCCCGGACGCTCGGAGCCAGCCCGTTTGAGGCCTTCCGCCGTGTTGCCCTGCCGATGGCGCGCCCGGCCATCGCCGCCGGGCTGGCGCTGGTCATCATGGAAAGCCTCGCCGATTACGGCACGGTGAGCCATCTGGGCGCGCCGACCCTGTCCATCGGCCTGATCCGGGCCTGGTCGGGCGCCGGATCCCTGCTCGACGCGGCCCGGCTTTCGCTGGTTCTGGTCCTGGTGGCCCTATTTGTCTTCTCGCTTGAGCGGGCCCAGCGGCAACGCGCCCGGACCAGCGCCGCTTCAGGACGACACCGCCCGGCATCGCGGCTGCAGCTGACCGGACGGACGGGAATCGGCGCTCTGTCCCTGTGCCTTCTGCCGCTTCTGCTTGGTCTGATCATTCCCCTCGCCCGCCTGGGCTGGCGCGCCCTGCACGCGGCCTATACGCCGGACGTCCTGGAAGCCGCCGCCAACTCGCTCTTCCTCGCTGGGACAAGCGCCCTCATTGCCGCCGGTCTCGGCTTGCTCACTGCCTATGCCCTGCGCACACGCGGCCGTATCGCCACCGGCGCCGCCCGGCTGGCCGGGCTGGGCTATGCGGTGCCCGGCGCTGTTGCGGCGGTCGGCGTGCTGGCCATTCTGTCGGGCATCCAGGGCTGGCTCGACCCGCTCTGGCGCGGAATGACGGGCGAGGTCTTCCCGATCCTGCTCACCGGCGGCGCCGGCGCCCTGATCTTTGCCTATCTCTCGCGCTTCGCCGCAGCCGCCATTGGTCCGGCTGAAACCGCGCTGGGACGCGTCACGCCGACGCTGGACGGGGCGGCCCGCACTTTGGGCGCTACGGGCTGGACCCTGTTACGCCGCGTGCACTGGCCATTGATTGCCTCCGGGGTCGCCGCAGCCGGTCTGCTGGTCTTTGTCGAAGTGCTCAAGGAATTGCCGGCGACGATGATCCTGCGGCCGTTCAATTTCGATACCCTGGCTGTCACCGCCCATAATTTCGCGTCGGATGAACGTCTCGGCGAAGCCGCCCTTCCCTCCCTGGCCATAACGCTGATCGCCCTGCTTCCCATGGCGGTCGTAGCCCGCTACCTCTCCAGGGACGCGAAGTCCGGGGAACTTGATGACTGATCTGACGGTACGTCGTGCCTGCCGCACCTTTGCCGGCGAGCACGCAGCGCTGAACGGCGCTGACCTCGACCTGCGGCCGGGCCAGGTCACGGCCCTGCTTGGGCCCTCGGGCAGCGGCAAGTCGACCCTGTTGCGCGCCATTGCCGGGCTGGAACAGCTCGATAGCGGAGACATCCGCTTCGGTGACACCGTCTGGAGCGAGCCCGGAACGCATTTGCCGCCGGAACAGCGCAAGGTCGGACTGGTCTTCCAGGACTACGCCCTGTTTCCGCACATGAATGCGCTCGACAATGTCGCCTTCGGCCTCACCGGGTCCGACCGCAAGGCCCGGGCCATGGTCCAGCTCGGAGCGGCCGAGCTCGGCGACAAGGCGCGCAAATTCCCGCACGAGCTTTCCGGCGGCGAGCAACAACGTGTGGCCCTGGCCCGGGCTCTGGCACCCAAGCCGCAAGTCATGCTGCTCGACGAACCCTTTTCCGGCCTCGACCGGCGACTGCGCAGCGCGGTACGGGCGCGTACCGTGGCGGCGCTGAAGCGGGCGGGGGCTGCCGCCCTGATCGTCACCCATGACTCCGAGGAAGCGCTCGACGTTGCCGATACACTGGCGCTGATGCTCGATGGCGTCATCGTGCAGACCGGCACGCCGGAAGATGTCTGGTTCAAACCGGTCAGCGCCGCGGCCGCGCGCCTCCTGGGCGATGCGAATATTCTGCCCGGCCAGGTCGAGGCCGGCCGGGTCGAAACCCCGTTCGGCACCCTTCCCTGCGCGGCGATCGAGCCGGGCACGCCGGTCGATGTCATCATCCGGCCCGCCGGACTGACCGCCGTTGACGGCGACACATTTGAAGTCGTGGAGAGCCGCTATGCCGGCGCCGAACGCCAGTTGAGCCTGAAGGCAGCTGACGGCTCGCTCTGGTACGCCAATGCCCCGGCGGCCAGCGCCCTGAGGGCGGGAGACCGGACAGGGCTACAGCTGGACGCCGCCTTTACGCATATTACACCCGCGGGCTAGCTTGCGCACACCGCATTGAATCGCTGCCCCGGGAGTTCCGCCTAGACCATGCTTGCGTCTGTTACCCACAATCTGCGTAACCTCGCCAACTTTTCAGGGCGTGATGCCAAAAGTCAGTTCTGGCCCTATGCCGGCATAATCTTGGGGCTGAGCCTCGGCGTCCTTATGCTCGCCTGGGTGCCCGAGTTCATCGCCTCTTTCGCCCGAGCCGAAGCATTTGCCCTGGCGAACCCTGATATGGCGACGATCATCCAGGAGCCCGGCAGCAAGACCATTATCATTCACGAGTTCCATCCTGACCTCATGCCCAATTTCGGCTGGCTCTTCGGATCACTGGGCCTGGTTTGCGCCATCCTGGTTATGATGGTCGCGGCCAGTGTCGCGCGGCGGCTACGGGACCGGGGCAAAACCTGGCTCTGGGCTGTGCCGCCACCGATCTTCCTGATCATCGGCGCGGTCGGGATGCAGACCCTGTTTGCCGCATTCGCGCGCGACGAGGCCGGGCCGGAGATGTTTGGCGCGTTCATGCTTCTATTCGCCAACAATGCGGCTTATCTCGGCAGCCTTGGATACCTTGTCTATCTCCTCGCCGGCGACAGCAAAACCGAGTCACCATCCACCTGACCCAGAACAGAAAAAGCCCCGCTCGATCGAGCGGGGCTTTTGCAATTCCTGGCGGAATGAAGCGCGCCTAGGCGTCTTCCATCACCTTGCCGGAGCGCGCATCCTCGATACGGTTGCGAGCGATCTCGTCGGCGATGATGTTGGACGGGCGGCCTTCCTTGTCGGACAGATCGAGGATCTCGCCGAGGGTCTTTTCCAGACCCACCAGCTTGTTCTCGACCCAGCCGCTATCATAATCGCTGGCCGGCTTGCCCATGATACCGATACCAATCTCGCTCATCACATTGATGATGCCGCCGGCATTGAGGACATAGTCCGGCGCGTAGATCTTGCCGCGCTTTTGCAGCTCGGCACCCATTTCGCGGGTCTTGAGCTGGTTATTGGCCGCACCGGCAATGATCTTGGCCTGGATCTGGTCGATCGTGTCTTCATTGATGACAGCGCCGAGCGCACACGGTGCAAAAACGTCGACATCGAGACCGTAGATCTCGTCGAGACCGACAATCTTGGCGCCATGCTTGGCTTCCAGCTCCTTGAGGCCCGGCTCGTTGATGTCGGTGATGAAAAGCTCAGCACCGGCATTGGCCAGATGGCCGCAAAGATAGGCACCGACATGGCCGGCTGCGCCCTGAACGGCAATACGCACGCCGGACAGGTCGGACTTGCCGAGGCCGCGCTCGACACAGACCTTCATGCCGCGGAACACGCCTTCAGCAGTCACCGGGGACGGGTCACCCGTCGCCGCCTGGCCTTCCGGCAGGCCGACAACATTCTTGGTCGAGGACCGTACGGCCATCATGTCCGCCGGGCTGACGCCCACGTCTTCAGCCGTGATGTACTGGCCGCCCAGGCTCTCGACAGCGCGACCAAAGGCCTCGAACAGCGCCTTGCGGTCAAAATCGCCTTCCGGCTTCATGATCACGGACTTGCCGCCACCGATCGGCAGGCCTGCCATGATATTCTTGTAGCTCATGCCCTGGGACAGACGCAGGACATCGTCCAGCGCTTCCGCCGAGCTCGGATAGGACCACATGCGGCAGCCGCCAGCACCGGGACCGGTCACGGTGGAATGCACGCCGATGATGGCCTTCAGGCCGGTGACTTCATCGGTCGCGAACAGGATTTTTTCGTGATTGTCGTAGGACGGGTGTTCGAAAACACTCATGACGCGCAAAACCTTTCTGTGCGAGGCCAGCTAGAGCGCTGAAAATTGGGCGTGGGATACCCCTTCAAGCCCCCTGCCGCAAGCGTCAGGAGCGGCTGGCGATCAGGCTGGGGATAACAAGTCCTGAATGCGGCGGCGCAGCAAAGGGAGGATTCTTTCCTCAAACCACAAGTTTTTCTTGAGCCATGCATTATTCCGCCACGAAGGGTGGGGAAGCGGCAGAAAATCCGGTTGGTAGCGCTCACCCTCGCGGACCGTTTCGGTCAGTGTTTTTTGCATTTGCGAACGCAAATAGAAACGCTGGGCGTATTGTCCGACAAGCAATGTCAGCCGGATTTCCGGCAGAGCCGAGCGAACACGGTCCTGCCAGAGCGGCGCACATTCCTTGCGCGGTGGCAGGTCACCACCCTTGGCATCGAGGCCGGGAAAGCAAAAGCCCATCGGCGCAATCGCGATCCGGCTGGCATCATAGAATACCGTCTCATCCACCCCCATCCAGTCCCGCAGGCGATCGCCGGATGGATCGGTGAAGGGCCGCCCGGAGGCGTGAACGCGGGTGCCCGGTGCCTGGCCCACAATCAGGATGCGGGCGTCCGCAGAGGCCTGGATAACCGGGCGCGGCTCATGCGGCATGGCGGGCGCACAGACACGGCAGGCGCGGATCTCGCCGAGCAGCTGATCAAGATCAGGCGCGGCCAAGGCGATAGACGCCCTTGAGGGCATCGAGGTCTTCAACCGGCTTGCCCTTGCGCAGGATCTGGATCTGCCCGGCCTTGGCCAGGCGCAGGGCGGCCTGACGGACATGGCCGAAACGCTTGTGGTGATTATCCGGATCAACCGCCTTGGCGACATCGGCCGGGGAAATGGAACGCCCTTCGGGGGCCGCCGCCACCAGTTCGAGAATGGCAGATTCGATGGGATCGTCGGTCATGGTCTCAGGCCTTTCTCGCTTCAGGCAGGGAATAGGTCGCGCTGGCTTGCGCGATCACTGCGTCTTCGTCCTGATCGGTCGTGATGATGCAGTCAACCACGGCGAGCCGTTTGCCAAGCTTGAGCAGGCGAGCCTGACAGATCAGATCGCCCGGACCGGCCTTGCGCAGATAATTGATATTGATGTTGGTGGTCACGGCCAGGGCCTGACGGCCGACATGCCCGAGAATAATCGCGTAAGCAGCCAGATCTGCCAGGGCCATGATGGTCGGGCCGGACACGGTGCCACCGGGGCGCAGATTATCCTCACCGGCGCTGTAGCGCAGGCGGGCTGCCCCGGGACTGATGTCCTCGATCGCGTACTGGCGACCGTTCTGGTGTATTTGCGGGAAGACCTCGTCGAGGAAATCGCTAACCTCGCTCGCACTCATCACCACTGTTTCGCTCACACGCTCATCCTCGCTCGGCCGGTCGAATCCGCGGGCATCATCGGGAGCCGGGGAGCGAAACACAATCGGGGACCTGACATGCGGCGCGACCATCGCCCCTACTGGATGCACCGGCTCTGGGAGAATTTCGAGAATGCCTGGACCGGGCATTTTCTCGAGCCGCATTTCGACGCGCTGGGTAAGGAGCCGAAAATCGTGCGCCCCTGGCATGTCGAAGTTTTCGGACCGAATATCCGCGCCGGTGATCATATCCATCTCATCGCCAGCGCCGCCGATCCCATCCGTTTCACCGTCTGGTCGCCGAAGGACCAGGCCGGACGTATCGATATCGGCGACTTCGTTTTCATGGCGGGGGGCACGCGCATTCTCGCGGCCGGGCAGATCGAGATCGGCGATAATTGTCTCATTGCCCGCGAGGCGACGATTACCGATTGCGACTGGCATTCGCTCTATGACCGTGTAGACCCCAACCCGCCTTTCAAGCCCGTCAAGCTGGGCAATAATGTCTGGATCGGCGATGGCGCTTTTATCGGCAAGGGTGTCACGATTGGGGACCATGCCGTGGTCGGTGCCCGCTCCATCGTGACCAAGGATGTCGAACCTTACGCCGTGGTGGCGGGCAATCCGGCCAAGGTGATCAAGCGCCTCGATCCGGACGCGCCGATGCGGACCCGCGCCGACCTGCTCGGCGCCGGCCCGGATACTGACCGTTTCTTCGAGAACGCCTATCGCAATACCATGGCCGGCAACTCGACCTGGGGCTGGGTACGTTCCAAGCTGTTTCCCAAACGCGGGGATTAAAGCCCGAACATCTCCATCGGCAGCGCACCGATCGCCGCGCCGGTCATCAGCGTCGCCAGCGTGCCCGAAATCAGGGCGCGCGGTGCGAGCTTGAGAATGTCCTCACGGCGTGACGGCGCGATCGCCACAAGACCGCCGGTGAGAATGCCGATCGAGGAGAAATTGGCGAAGCCGCACAGGGCATAGGTCATGATCAGGGCCGTGCGCGGCGACAGCTCGTCGCCGGCTTCTGCCAGGGCGATATAGGCAAAGACCTCGTTCAGCGCCGTCTTCAGCCCCATCAGGGAACCGGCCTGGAAGGCCTCGTTCCACGGAATTCCAGCCAGCCAGACGATCGGCCCGAACAGCCAGCCGAGGATGCGCTCGACGGAAAGCGGTGCGCCGGCGATTTCCGGAGCCAGGGCGAGCAGGACATTCACGAGGGCCACCAGGGCGGTGAAAACGAGCAGCATGAAAATGATGTTGAAATAGAGCCGCATCCCGTCCGACACGCCGGTGGTCAACGCGTCCATGGAGGAATGATAGATGGTCTGCGGGATCTTTTCCTTGGTGGCCGGTTCATCGGTTTCGGCTTCCGGCGGCATCATCAGACGCGCCAGCAGGACCGCGGCCGGCACCGAGATCAACGAGGCTGTGAAGATATGCCCCGCGGCGCCATCGATGACATCACCGAGCAAGCCGACATAAAGCGCCATCACCGAGCCGGCGACGGTGGAAAAGCCGACCGTCATGATCAGGAACAGGTCGGACCGGCTCATATCCGGCAGGCGCGGGCGAATGAGGACCGGGCTTTCGGTCATGCCCAGGAAGATATTCGCCGCCGCGCCAAGGCTGGCAGCGCCGGACAGGTTCAACAATCGCCGGAACGCGAGGGCGAAGGCCCGCACCAGCACTTCCAGGATGCGCCAGCGCCAGAGCAAGGCGGACAGGGCCGACAGCACGATCACCATCGGCAGGGCCCGGAAGGCGAACAGGTAGGCGGCGCCGGGATCGGCATCCGGATTGGGGATCCAGGGCGCCTCACTGCCGGAGAGGTAGCCGAAGACGAATTGTGCGCCCTGATCGGTCACCGCCTGCAGCACGGCAACGACACCGGTCAGCGATTGCAGGAAGGCGCGGAAGGGAGCGAAGCTGTAAAGCGCCCAGGCGAGACCGAGCTGCAGCCCGATGGCGCCGACAACCAGCAGCACGGGGATGCGCTTGCGCGGACCCAGCAGCCAGGCAATCGCCGCCAGGGCGAACAAGCCAATAAAGCTGCGCATCTGCAGCGACACATCTTCCATGCCATCCCCCCAGGAATTTCGGTTGCGCACCTTATTCCGCGCGGCGCCACGGCGGCAAGGACTTGCTTCAATGACGCGAAGGCCCAAATGTGACCGCATGAGCCAAGGCATCAAGACACCGTGTGTGAAAGTCTGCTTCGTCGATCCGACGGCGCAGCTCTGTGTCGGCTGTTTCCGCAAGATGGAAGAGCTGGGGCGCTGGACCAAATATAGCGATGCAGAGCGCGACACGATCATGGGCGAGCTCGAAGCCCGCCGCGAGGCCTATCTCGCGACCCGGCCCGCCGCACGCTAGGCGCCCCGGTCGTGAACCCGCTCAAACGTCTTGCCATACTGGCCGCCATTCCGGCGCTGATCACGGCAATCGTCCTGCTGGCCCTGCGCATCCTGGCCTGGCCACTCTGGCAAGGCGTCAATCCGGTGACCGGCATGGCCTATGCCGGGCTGATCCTGGTGCTGCTGGCCATCGCCCTCACCGGGGGTGCGCTGGCCGGCCGCGAAACCAAATACCGTCACGTGCTCAGCTGGGGCAGTGTGGCGCTGTCCTTCTTCGCCGTTGCCTTGCTCGATCGCGATTACACGGCCTGGGAAACCGACCGCCTATGGGTCGAGGCTCCGCCAGAATTCACCCACAGTCCACAGCGTGGCCTCGCCCCGAGCAGTGCCTTCGCCCGCGTCGAGGCCGACAGTACCATCATCCTGCAACGCCAGGCGGACGGGCATTACTATGTCGATGCCCAGATCAATGGCGTGGAGGTCGTCTTCCTCGTCGATACTGGCGCGACCGGGGTGGCGATCACCTTTGACGACGCCCGCCGGATCGGCGTCAACATGGACCGGCTCGACTACCGGGTGAATGTCTCCACCGCCAATGGCCGGGCCGTCGCCGCGCCGATCACGATCCGGGAATTCAACCTGCCCAATAACAACTTCTCCAATGTCCCGGCCCTGGTAATGCAATCAGGCGGACGGTCCCTGCTCGGCATGGAGATCCTGGAAGAATTCCGCTCGGTGGAAATCCGCGGCGACCAGCTCATCCTGCGCCGCTAGGCGCCGATGATCGCCTCGCGCAGCAACATGGCGCCGACAATCGCGAGGCCGACGGCAAACAGGCGTTTGAGGTTCTTTTCCGGCAACGAATGCGCCAGGTGCGCACCCAGCGGCGCCACGAAGAAGGCGCAGCCGGCCAGCAAGGCAAAGCCGGGCAGGTTGACGTAACCCAGCGACATCGGCACGGCATCCGACCCCCAGCCATTGAGGATATAGCCAATCGCGCCCGGCGCGCCGATGGCGACACCAAAACCGGCCGAGGTCGCCACGGCGCGGTGGATGGTCTTGCCGCACAGCGTCATCAAGGTGACGCCCATCACACCGCCGCCAATCCCCATCAGCGCCGACAGGCCGCCGATTGTATGGCCCAGGGCAATCCGCGGCAGGCCGCCCGGCATCTCGTCCGCCAGCCGCCAGTTGGGCCGGCCGAAGAAGAATTGCAGGGACAGCAAGAGCGCCATGCCGCCGAAGAGTCCGGTCAGTCCGCGGCTGGGAATGTAATCCGCCACGACGGTGCCGATCAGCGTCCCGATGACAATGAAGGGGGCCCAGGCCCTGAGCACCGCGAAATCGACCGCCCCCTTCTTGGCGTGGGCCGAAACTGAACGCAGCGAGGTCGCCACGATCACAGCCAGCGAGGTGCCGACCGCCACATGCATGGTACGATCACCGTCATATCCCAGCGTCTGGAAGACGTAATACATCGCCGGCACCATGACGATGCCGCCGCCGATACCGAACAGGCCCGCAACCAGACCGGCCAGCGCGCCGGTCAGCGCCAGGGCGATAATCAGAACACCGTAGTCTTCCACTAGGCCGCCTCGTCCATCTGTTGCGCAACTGCCGCGCGGGCTTCATCGAGCACTTCGAGCGGTGCGCCATGGCGGCCACCTTTTTCCGACAGGATGCGGCGCCAGTGGCGGCCGCCGGGCTGGCCATGGAACAGGCCCAGCATATGCCGGCTCATGGCGTGTAGCGGAACGCCCTCGGCGATCCGGCGCTCAAGATAGGGCCGATAGGCGTCCAGCGCCTCGAACCGGCTCGTCACCGGATCCGCATCAGCGCCAAAAACCAGGCTGTCCGCCTGCGCCAGCACCCACGGGGTGTGATAGGCGGCACGGCCGAGCATGAACCCGTCCAGCTCGCCGAGCTCGGACTGGGCGTGGGGAATATCCTCCAGCCCGCCATTGAGGATAATTTCCAGCTCCGGGCGCTCGGCCTTGAGGCGGCGCACCAAGGCGTAATCAAGCGGCGGAACCGTCCGGTTTTCTTTCGGCGACAACCCCTTTAGCCAGGCCTTGCGGGCGTGAACGGTGAAGCTGGTAATTCCCGCCGCCGCGACCCGCTCGACAAATTCGAACAGAGCGGTTTCCGGTTCCTGGTCATCGACGCCGATGCGCGATTTCACGGTCACCGGTACGCTGACCACGTCGAGCATCGCCTTGACGCAATCGGCGACCAGGTCCGGCTCGCGCATCAAGCAGGCGCCGAAACGCCCGGACTGGACGCGGTCCGAGGGGCAGCCGACATTGAGATTGATCTCGGCATAGCCGAAGTCTTCACCGATCCGGGCCGCCTGCGCCAGTTCGGCCGGGTCGGACCCGCCCAGCTGCAGCGCCACCGGCTGTTCCTCCGGCTCAAACCCGATCAGGTGTTTGCGATCGCCATGGATCACCGCCTTGTCGACCGCCATTTCGGTATAGAGCAGTGTCTGGCGCGTCAGGACACGGTGAAACGCCCGGCAATGCCGGTCGGTCCAGTCCATCATTGGCGCCACGCTGAGCTTGCGCGACAAGGGTGCGGTGGTCGACGTCATGGGGCCCCGGTTATCACGCTTTTTCCTTGCGGGCACGGTCGTTCGCTGCGATCGCCTGCGCGGACATTGCGATGTCGGCGCAGCTGGTGTTCACTCCAGCCAATACAAGTTTGGGGGCTTTTCATGAAACATCTCTTGCTCGCGGTCGCTGTGGCGGCCCTGACGGCTTGCAATGCCACGCCGGCGCCGACCCAGGAGACCGAAGCGGCATCGGCTCATTCCGACATGGAAACGCTGCCGCGTGAAAAACGCGTCGCCTTCATGGCCGGTCATGTCATGGCCGGCCTGGCGCTGTACCGGGCCGGGGCGCCGGAAGAAGCCGCCCCTCACCTCCTGCACCCGGTATCGGAAACCCATGCCGCGGAGCGCGCCGGGCTCGACGAGCTGGGCTTTGATCCGGCCACGTTCGAGGCCGTCTCACGGGCGCTGGAAGCGGGGCGCCCGGCCAACGAGGTGGAACGCCTGCTCAACGGGGCTGAGGCCAATCTGGCCTCGATGATGCGCCGTGCCGGTGGCGATCGGATGGAAATCATCAGCTATCTGATGGACGTTCTGGAAGAGGAGTATGCGATCGGCGTGACCGATGGCGTGATCACCGACCCGGGTGAGTACCAGGATGCTTTCGGGTTCGCTCAAGTCGCCCAACGGCTCTCGCTGCAAGCTGGAAATGAGTCCCTTTCCGCTGAACTCGCGGCTCTGGAAGCCATGTGGCCGGAGACCGGCCCGCTCGCCTCTTCAACCCCGACCCCGGTGGCCGATGTCAACGCCCAGATCGCCCGTGTCCGCGCGCAGATCGGCTGATATTTCAAATTCAAGAGAGTTCGTTTAGCGGATTTCAAGACGGTTCTGGTCTGATGCCTGTCCAATGGGAGGGCATCATGGCCAAAGCGATCTTTCACAAGCATCAGCGCGTTTTCGTCCAGCCGGTCGGCACCTGGGCCTTGGTCGAACATGTGAAGCCGCAATGGGTCAAGGATGTCGAAGAACCGGTCCGGGTATTTTATGACTGCGGACTGGGCCGCGATTTCACGGCCGACGAGCTTTCCGCCGAACACACCGAGATTGTCGAAACCGGTCATTGGCGCCTGCTCCGGGCCAAGAACAAATGGCAAAGCGATGAAGAATGCGCGCGCCACCCCTATCCCGGTACGTTCCCGGTCATTGTCACCGACAGTATGGATTGGGGCGGATGGCGTGTCCCGGCAGCCGAATATGATCGCGACCCAGCGCGCATCGAGGCCCAGGCCCGGCTCGTCGTGCAGTCGCCGCGGCTCTTGCACATGGCTGAGAAACTGGTCGAGCTGACCGAAGAGGAAACCGATCTTCCCGCCGACTGGGCCGAGCTTGTGCGCCAGGCCCGCGACATCCTCCAGGCGGTCAATACCAAGCCCAAATCTGCCGCCACTGCGCCCAGCGCCAAAGCTGCATAATAGAATTCCATTCGCTTAAGGCGGCTATAACGTTTTCGTTACAAGACTAGAGGCTCAAGCGAACCGCTCGGGCCTTTGGAATGTCGCTGATTGAACAACGCAATCGTTTTCTGTCCTTCGCATTTGCCGCTGCAGATGTGCTGGTCGAGACCGACCATGAGGGAATAACGACCTTCGCGGCCGGCGCCAGTGCCGCACTCGGCGAACCGTCGATCGATGAGACCTCGGTGACCCTGCCCGATCGCTTCGATCGGACGTCCCGGCCGATTTTCAAGGCGATTTTGCGCTCCATCCGCCCGGGCCGGCGAGCCGGTCCGGTTCGGATCTGTATCGGCGGCCGAGAGGCCATGCTGTCTGGCTGGCAGCTGAAGGACTCCGACAACATCCGCTGGACGATCAACTTCACGGCCCTATCCGCGCCCGAGGAAGTTGAGCCGGAGGTCTTCAACCGCTCCGCTGCAGCCGCCATCTCCGCCGCTCGGGATGCAGGAACTGAACTGAACATGTCGGTCCTTCGCATTGATGGCATCGACGACGCGACGCGCATGATTGGTGAAGCCGCGGCTCGCTCAATGCGGGACGCTCTGGCTGCGGCCTGCGCATTGACGACCGGTGAGTTTGGCGTTGCGCGCCAAGTTGACGGAAACCGCACAGCGCTCATCCACGACGCGAAAGCAGACTTGAGCGGGCTGCTCGCAGAGGTGAAGAGCATTCTGGCCGACAATGGCTTCACCGATGCGGTGGCCACGATCGATACCGTCCCCGATTCGCCGGATCTTGAGCCCGAGGTCGCCGTTCAGGCTTTCATTCATGCGGTCAACGAGGCAGCTGAAACGAACAAGGCTCTTGATATCAAGAGCCTGAAAGAAGTGGCGACCACAATGATGGAAGCCACCAAGCAGCGTATGCGCGAATTGCGAACGACGATCGCCGGGCGCGTCATCGAACCTTTTGCCCAACCCGTCGTCGATATCACGAGCGGCGAGATCAGCCATTACGAGCTCCTGCTACGCCTGCCGGGTGGGCGCCCGGTGAGCGAGAGCGTCGGCTTTGCCGAAAGCACGGGCATTATTCACGAGATCGATTTCGCCATGACCGATATCGCCGCCAGCTTCCTGCGCGACGACTATGACCGGCCGGCGCTTGCAGTGAACCTGTCTGGCAAATCTCTGACCAACACCATCTGGGCCAAGAAATTTCTCAAACTGCTGGCCGATATCAAAATCGACAGATCCCGACTGAGCTTCGAGATTACCGAGACCGCTCAAATCAAGAATGTCAAAGCTGCCAACACTGTGATCCAGAAGATCCGGGAGCGCGGGCACAAGGTGTGCCTGGACGACTTCGGCGCGGGCGCGGCCGGCTTCCAATATCTTCGGGATTTTCCGGCCGATATCGTCAAGATCGACGGATCCTATGTCCGCGCACTGGGCCGGTCGGAGCGCGACGACCTGATCCTCAAAGGCATGGTGGATCTGTGTCATTCTCTCGGCTGCAAGACCGTCGCGGAAATGATCGAGGAAGAGAAGGCGGTCAAACGCCTGAAAGCCCTCAATGTCGACTTCGGCCAAGGTTACTATTTCGGTAAGCCTCTCCCGCTAAAAACTCTGACAGACCCGAATCACAAGGCGACTCGGGCCGCGTAACCGGAGAGGCGAACCGCCATGGCCGCAGATATGAGCCGCGTCAAAGTGCTGATTGTCGACGACAACGGCTATATGCTCACCATCTTGCGTACGATCCTGCACGGGTTCGGCATCAAGCAGATCCTGGAATCGCGCGACCCGGCCGACGCCTTCGACATGGTGCGCTCCGACAGCGTCGATATCATCATCACCGATTATCAGATGGAGATCCTGGACGGTCTCGATTTCGTGCGCCTGGTCCGCACCGCGGATGACAGCCCCAATCCGCTGATCCCGATCATCATGCTGAGCGCCTACTCGGAGAAATCCCGGGTGGAAGCCGCACGCGATGCCGGGGTTACCGAGTTTTGCTGCAAGCCGATCACGGCAAAGGAAATGTTTGCCAAGATCGCCGCAGTGATCAACGAACCGCGTCCCTTTATCCGCAACAAGTCCTATTTCGGCCCGGACCGGCGCCGTCAGGACCCTGAGGATTCGACCTATAAGGGACCGGAACGCCGCAAGGGCCTGAAGTCTGTTGCTCCGGCCGCAGATGAGGATGGCGGAGACGGTATTGACCTCTCCCCGCAGGGCGACGCCGCTTAAACCGTGGATAGACCGCGACGCGTGATCGACATTGGCGCGCGACGCACTTTAGTTTGTGACTATGAGTCAATCTGTTTCCGATAGGCCGGCTGCCAAGCAGCGCGGCGCGAAGCCCCGTCCGTCGACGGTGCGTGCGCCTGCGGCCGACGGAAAAACGGCGCGCGGTATGGGGGCGGGCTGGATTGTCTTCGCGATCCTGCTTTTCACGCTCGCCTATGGCGGCATTTTTGCTCTCAAGATCCAGCAAGAACGCGGCGCCCTGATGACGGAAGCGGAACGCTCCCAGGCCAATGCCGCCGGCTACCTCGCTGAGCGTGTGTCCGCGAGGCTGGGGGAGGTCCGCTACGCGCTGAATTTTGCGGGTACCGATCTGGCGGCCGCGCCGGTCCAGGGCCTGAGCCCACTGGCCGAGACGCGCCTCGACACGCTGGTCCAGTCTCCTTTGATCGATAGCGGCATCATCATGCTGCCCGATGGTCGCACCTTCATGAGCCAGCCCGGCGACAGCGCTCTGCGGTCGGCAGCCGGCGATGCTCTGGCGGTTGAGTCCGGCATGGTCGCGACCATCAGCGACAATAGCGAAGCGTTTGTCGTTCTCGCTGTACCGGTACCGCTTGAAGACGGCACAGTCGGCGCCATCGCGGTTCGCGTACCGGCCCAGCTCGCCCTCCCCGACTGGGGCAGCGACCGCGTCGTCGCGCTGGCCGATGAAGATGGCCGCATGCTGGCCCTGCAACCCGTCATGACCGGCGTACGGGCCGGCACCCCGTTGGCCGAACGTTTCGGCCTGACCCGTGAGATCGTCGCCTCCCTCGCCGATGGCGGCGGCGCGACATCAGAGGCCCGCTTTGGCGAGGATCCGGTCACCTTCGCGGTTGCGCCGGTCTCCAACACGGCCCTGCGGGTTTATGCCCTGGGCGCTGTGGAGATCAATCAGAGCGCCTGGATCCGGACGATTTCCTTCTACAGCCTGATGTTCGTGGCGCCGATAATTGTCGCGCTCGGGCTTGTCGGCCTGATCTTCCTGCAGATGCGCCGCCTGCGCTCCACCCGGGCGCAACTGGCCGTCAATGAGCAGCGTTTCCGTTATGCCATTGAAGGCGCGCGCTGTGGCGTCTGGGACTGGAACCCCGATGCGGACACCGTCTTCGTCACCGACAGCCTGGCGCGCATGCTCGGCCTGGACGGTGCGATCGAGTGTTCGGGCACGGAATTCCTGCGCCTGTTCAGCCGCAGCGACCGGGACAAGCTCCGCGCCGCCATGCGCACTGCGCCGACCGGCGGCGAGGTTGACCTGGAAGTCATCGCTTCGGTCGCTCCGGTCTGGCTGCAAATGCGCGGCCGCATCCTCAGCGACGGTATGGATGGTGCCGCGCGCATTATCGGCGTCGCCATTGATGTGACCGAACGCAAAGGCGCCCAGGCCCGCGTGGCAGCGGCGGAATCGCGGCTGCGGGCGGCGCTGGAATCGATGTCGGAAAGCTTTGTCCTGTGGGACAGCAAGCGCCGTCTGGTGCTGTGGAACCGCAAGTTCCGTGACTATTTCGATTTCTCCGATGGCCAGCTCAAGCCGGGGCTGTCCTACAGCGCGGTCGAACAGACCGCAGCCCGCGCGATCAAGGCCGTGCATGGCGAACAGGACACGTCGGAAGCCTATGATATCGAGCTCGCCGACGGTCGTTGGCTGCACTATTCCGAGCGCGCGACGGCCGATGGCGGCCTGGTCAGTTTCGGTGCGGACATTACCGATCTCAAACGGCATGAGGCCGCGCTGACGGAGAATGACGCCCAGCTGCGCAAGACGGTAGAGCACTTGCGCGAAAGCCAGGCCCGTATCGCCGACCTGGCCCGCAAGTACGAGGAAGAAAAGATCCGCGCCGAGGAAGCCAACCGCTCCAAGAGCGAGTTCCTCGCCAACATGTCCCACGAGCTGCGCACCCCACTCAACGCCATCAACGGCTTCTCCGAGATCATGCTGCGCGAGATGTTCGGTCCCTTGGGTGATGAACGTTATGTCGGCTACACCAACGACATTCTCTCGTCCGGCCAGCACCTGCTGGAACTGATCAACGACATTCTCGACATGTCCAAGATCGAGGCCGGCAAGATGCAGCTCCAGACCGAGCCGACCGATGCGGGCGAGCTGGTTGAGCATTGCCTGCGCATTGTGCGCGGCCGGGCCGACGAAAAGAATCTGCAATTGCGGGCTGATGTGTCCGAGCTGCCCGAGGTCGAGGTCGATCCCCGCGCGTTCAAGCAGGTTGTCATCAACCTGGCCTCCAATGCGGTGAAATTCACCCCGGAAGGCGGCCGCGTCACGGTGCGTGGCTTCCTGTCCGGCAATGGGGTGATCTTCCAGGTCACCGATACCGGTATCGGCATCTCCAAGGACGACCTGCCGCGACTGGGCCGCCCGTTCGAGCAGATCGAGAGTCAGCACTCCAAGAGCTATCAGGGCTCCGGTCTTGGCCTCGCCCTGTCGAAATCACTGATTGAGCTGCATGGCGGCACGATGACGATTGAGTCCACCCTTGGCGAGGGCACGACCGTCAGCTTCGTTCTGCCGCTGACCCAGGATCAGGAGATCGACGCCGAGGCCCTGGCCCAGCAGGCCGAAGGCGAATTCGGGGATGAGGCGCTGGAATTCGTCGATGGCGCGCCGGCCGCTGAAACCGCAGCCTCAAGCCAGGCCGGTTAGCCACCTTCCGGCGGCGGGGGCGGCGGACGGCGACGCGGTCCCGGACGTTCACCGTCCGGCCGGAACCCGCGGCCGCGCGCTTCGCGCAGCACCCGCGCCCGGGTGTCGGCATCAAGATCTGCGACCAGCTCGATGAGTACGCCCTCGATATGCGCCTCGACCGCATGGCGGCTGGTACGCATGCGCTGCAGGGCCAGTTGCGCAGCGTCGGCATCAAAAGGTTCCGCCATCATCGCCACCTCCGCTTCCCGGCGGGCGACATGGGCTTCGCGCATCAACTCACGCGAACGCGGCGCTTCCTCGCGCATGCGCAGGCGCGCTGTACGCCGGTATTCCGGCGGCAGGGCGGCGATGAAACGGCGCACATTGAAGCCGCGCGGCCCGGCCTCGGCACCGGGACCGTCCGGGCGTTCGACCACCGGCGGAACGGGCGCCAGCTGGCGCTGGGCCACAAAGCCGATCAGCGCGCCATTGACCAGCACGGATACGATCAGGGCAATGATCCAGGGGGTGGGTGAGTTCAAATCTCCTCTCCCAGCCAATCGGTCCAGTCTTCGTCAAAGCCGCTGAAGGCTTCCGCATAAATCGCTTCGGCGTCGTTGCTTTGCGGCGCGATATGGCCGCCGGCAAAGCCCGCAAACACACCGATGACCAAGGCTGCCGCCGCAGCAACCGGCGCGCGCCAGCCCCAGACCAGGCCCGGCTGTGGCAGGCTTTTCAGGATCCGGTGCTGCAACAGCTCGCTCGGCTGCGGGTCAGGCATCTCCAGGAGGGCATCGAGCTCGGCTTCCAGTGCATGGGCCTCAGCAAGGATTTCGGGATGATCGAGCAGGAAGTCCTGCGCCGCATCGCGCTCGGCTTCAGGCCAGCGCGCCGGATCGGCGCCATAGGCTTCGAGAATGTCTTGCATGCGTTCCCGGTTCATCGCTCCACTCCTTCCTGCGCAACCGCCACGCTATGGTAGCTTGATATCAGATCGCCTGCCTGATCCATCAACAGTGCCTTGAGTTTACGGCGGCCACGGGCGAGCAGGCTTTCCAGCGCCTCGACACTGACCGACATGATTTCCGCAGCGGCGATATTGCTCATCTCCTGGAAATGCACGAGCTCCATCGCCATGCGCTGGCGTTCGGGCAATTGATTGACCGCATCGACGACGCGATTGCCGCTTTCCCGGCGGGTCAGGCGGGCTTCCTGATCCGGCGTCTCGTCGGCACGCTCGGGCATTTCGTCCATCAGCACTTCGCGCCGCTTGCGCAGCCGGTCATAGCAGAGATTGATGGCGATACGGCTGATCCAGGTCGTGACCTGCGCACGCCCGCTTTCAAACCGGCCGGCCGCTTTCCAGACGCGGATAAAGGTCTCCTGGGCCACATCTTCGGCCTCCGCCGGATCCCCCAGCATACGCTGGGCGATCCCGCAGATGCGCGGCAGACACCGCTGCATCAGGAGGCGTGCGGCATCACGATCACCCTGAGCAATGCGGCCCAGCAGGGCTTCATCGCTCTGATCGCCACCGCGCGAACGGACGCGAAAACCGTTGAGGCCCTTATCGGCCATCAAAACTCCCGAGCTACCGCGTCCATTCAGAGTGCCGACCGAACTAGTCACGCCACCACATGCGGCGAGACTGACGCCGTTCGACAGCAGCGTCCAGCTCGTCCGGGGTAATCGCCCCGTCGCTATTGGTGTCCAGGCGTTCAAACAGCGGGTGTTCGACGGCCATGAATTCGGCCTGGGAGACCCGGCCATCGCCATTGCTGTCGGCGCGGCGATGTTCACCGCCCGGGCCATGCCGACCGCGACCACCACGGCCGCGGCGCGGACCGCGGGCTTCTTCATCACCCAGTTCCGCCTGGCGCTGGGCCATCAGGCGCTGGCGCATCGGGTTCTGGTCCTCGGCGTCGAGATAGCCATCGCCATTGCGATCCATCCAGGCGAACATCTCCGCCTGCAGATCCTCGATCTCGGCCAGGGTGATGGTGTTGTCGCCATTGGCGTCAGAGGCACGCAGCATCATCATGACGCGTTCCGCGCCATTGCCGCGATCGCGGTCGCCACCGCGCTGAGCCTCGGCCGTTGCGCCGGTGAAGGCCAGCGCGGACGTGCACAAGAGCACGAGAAGTTGAGAGCGTTTCATCGAAAGGATTTCCTTATCCTGTGGGCCTCGCTTACTTCTCAAACGCGCCTCCAGCAGAAATCCGTCGCATTTTATTCAGCGAGATGAATATAGCGCTCGAACAATGCCCTTACCCGCTCGGCCCGCGCGTCGAGATCGGCCTTGAGAGAGTCCAGATCCGGACTGGAACAGGCCTGACACAGCGCACCGATCGCACCCTTGCTGGCCCGGTCCGGGTCGAAGCCGGAACCGTGGGCGACGCGCAGGAGCTGGGACAAGGAGAGATAAAGCGTCAGGCTGTCGACCAGAACTTGCGCATCAGCAGGTACGATGACCTCCGCTTCGGCCAGGGCAGCCAGCGCGGCCGACGTCGAAGCCTGCGCCGGGCCGAGCTTGTCGGCATGCACAAGCTGCAGGGTCTGGGCGATGAATTCGATATCCTGGATACCGCCAATCCGAGCCTTGAGGTCCCAGGGCGAGCGGGCCGGTTTGGCCTCTTCCAGCCGGGTCCGCATATCGCGCGCATCGGCAATGATCGTCGCGGCCTCTCCAGCCTGGCGCAGAACGGCCTCGATGGCCGCAGAGATCCGATCCGACAGGCCGGGATCGCCGGCAATCATGCGCGAGCGGGTCAGGGCCATGCGCTCCCAGGTCCAGGCCTCACCGCCATAATAGCTTTCAAAACGGCTGAACTGCACCGCGACCGGCCCCGCCTTGCCGGACGGGCGGAGCTGCATGTCGACCTGGTAGAGCTCACCCTCCTCGGTCGGCACCGACAGGGCCGAGACCAGGCGCTGGGTGAAACGGGTGAACCAGGTCTGGGCCTCCACCGGCGCGTCATGCACCACCATGATGTCGAGATCGCTATCGGCTGAGAGCTCGCGCCCGCCCAGCTTGCCCAGTCCGATCACTGCCCATTTGCCCGGGGCTTCGCCATAGCGGCGTTCCGCCTCAGCCAGACAGGCCGCAGCGAGCCGTTCAATGCAGGCATCGGCCATGTCGGAGAAGGCGGCGCCGGCCGTCGCCGCCTCGATCGTGCCGCGCAGGATTTGCGTGCCGACGCGCAAACGCTCCTCGCGCACCGAACGGCGGACCTGGTTGAGCACATCCTCGAAGGCCATCCCGTCCGGGCTCGCCTCGAGCAGGCGCTGACGAAAGGCGCCTGGTGGATCGCTGTCGACCGGGATGGCAAAGCGCTGGTCGAGCATGGCATCGATCAGCTCCGGCCGCCGCGCCAGATCGCTCGCCATGCGCGGGGCGAGGAGCAGGATACCGATGAGGTCCGCCGCCAAGCCCGGCTCATTCATCAGAAGCGAGAGCGGCTGCACCCCCATCGGCAACCCCTCGAAAAAGGCCGAGAACCGGGCGAATGCGGCATCGGGCTCGCCAGTTTCCGCCAAGGTGTCGACCAATTGCGGCGCCCATTGCGCAAACAGGCGTCGCGCACGGTCAGTCCGCAGGGCGCGGATCTTTCCGGCCGCCCAGCCATTGAGCCGGAACCAGATGCGGTCCGGTTCAGCAAAGCCCAGACTGGCAAGTGTGGTCAGCGTGTCCGGTGTCGGCTCGACCCCGGTGAGAACCAGCGACCCGGCCTGCGAGGCAAGCGGCTTGTCCTGTTCGAACTGGTCGGAGAAATGCCCGTGCACACGGGTCAGTACCGCCTCGATCTCGGCTTCAAATTCAGCCCGCGTTTCAAACCCAGACAGGGCGGCGAGGCTGGCGCGAGCCGCATCATCCTCTGGCACCGTCTGGCTGGCCTCGTCCTGTCGCATCTGGATGCGATGCTCCCATTGGCGCAGGCGGATATAATCCTGCACCAGCGCCTGGGCGATCGGCGCCTCCACCGCACCGGCCGTCGTCAGGGCCGCGAGCGCATCGCGGGTGGCCGGGGTGCGGACCTCCTTGTTGCGTCCACCCATGACGAGTTGCGGGACCTGGACGAAAAACTCGATCTCGCGGATACCGCCCTGCCCCAGTTTCAGATCATGCCCGGCCGGCCGGATTTCCGCCCGCCGTCCCACGGTCTGGATCTGCCGCGCCAGGGAGCGGATATCGTCGATGGCGGCATAGTCCAGCGCCCGGCGCCAGATGAAGGGCTGCATGGCCTGGATATAGCGCTCGCCCGCCGCAATATCGCCGGCACAGGGACGCGCCTTGATCCAGGCCGCGCGCTCCCACGTCATGCCCAGCGTCTCGTAATAGTGGAAGGCGGCATCCGTCGACAAAGCCACAGGCGTGGCGCCGGGATCCGGGCGCAGCCGTAGATCGGTGCGGAAGACATAGCCCTCTGCCGTGACCTCCTGCAGGGATTTGGCCAGGGCCTGGATCAGGCGCGGCAGGCGTTTTCGCGCCTCCTGGCCGTCCGGCAATTCGATCCCCTCGGCATCGAACAGGACCACGAGGTCGATGTCGGAAGAATAGTTGAGCTCCCCGCCCCCCATCTTGCCCAGCGCCAGCACGAAGAGGCCCGGAAGCGGGTTTTCCAGCGATTGCGGCTCTGCGCAGCGCCCCAGCGCCGCGTTGAAACGGACATGGGCATAAAGCGCGGCGCGGACGGCGGCATCGGCAAAACGGGTGACCGCCCCGGTGACCTGGCTCAGCGGCAGCGCACCGGCCAGATCCCCCAGCCCCACGGCCAGATGCATATCGGCTTTGGCCCGGCGCAGGGCCGTGTCGAAGGCAGCGATATCGGGGGCGGTCTGCGCCGCCTCGAAAGCGACCGCGATGGCGCTGTCGACGACATGGCTGACGGAGTTCCCGGTCAAAGCCAACAGCGTCTCCCGCCGCCGCTGCGCCAGCCGACCGATATAGGGCGCGTGGGCAAACACGCTTTCCAGAAAACTCCGGGCGGGAGCCAGCACCGCCAGCTGGTCCGCGTCCCACCCCTCGAAAAACAACCCCGCCTCCCCCGGTACTGGGCCCGGGAGTGGTCGGAGATCAGTTAGAAGCGGACGGTCGGACGACATGGCGCCAAGCTGAACCGATCCGGGGAATGAGGGAAGAGGTCAAATCCGCAGGCCACGAGGGTGTGCGGGGATCGCTCTGAGGCCCTCCTTCGCTGAAGCTACGGCGCACAAGCCTCTTCGCCCCAGGTGCGCGCTGCGGGGGGCTTGCCCAGCCGAAGCTCGCAAAGCGAGCAAAGGCTGGTGCGGGCGGCCGGACTTGAACCGGCATGACCTTACGGCCGGCAGATTTTAAGTCTGCTGCGTCTACCAATTCCGCCACGCCCGCGCCGGGTAGACGGGCGCGATCCTACACGGGTTCAGGCCGTGTTCCAGCATGCTCGGCAGGTTGAAAGGGGCGGACGGGCTTTCGCGCCAGGAATGAATATCAGCCCCCGATCTTGAACCTTCGCCCGGCCTGCGTCAGGGTTCGTATTACAGTTATTTAACATGCCAAGTAAGCACGGGGGAGCGCTGCACATGGCTATCAAGGATTATGGCGTACAGCCGCTTTTCGCAGAGCCGCTTTTCCGGGCGGATATCGGCCACGCGATCACGCCGGATCAGGTTGAATTCATCAAGAACCTGAAAATGATCAATAACAAGAGCAATTACATCTCGGAAAATCTCTATATTTTCGAGGAACCGGCTCTGAAGAAGATCGCGGGTGCGGTACAGGACGCGCTCGATCTTTATGCCAAGGAAGTGATGGGGATTTCCCAGAAACTCTACGTCACCCAGTCCTGGTCGCTGATCAATCCGCCCAATGTGGGCATGCACGGCCACTCGCACTCCAACTCCATCGTCTCCGGCTCGCTCTACTATACCGAGATGGCCGAGCCGGTGGCGGGCATGGTGTTCGACAAGCATCGCACCTATCGCCAGCTGGAACTCAACCCGGATCGTGAGCGCCACAACCTGTTCAATACTCCGGTCAATGTGGTGAAGCCGAAAGTGAACGATGTCGTCCTGTTCTCGTCAGGGCTGCAGCATTTCGTCGAGACCAACACGACCAACCAGCCGCGTCACTCGATCGCCTTCAACACCTTCATCAAGGGCAAGATCGGCAATTTCCGCGACGTCTCGGAACTGACGCTGGCCTAAAGGGCGATACCCGCCAGACAGACAAAAAGGCAAACGGGCGCGGATCGATATCCGCGCCCGTTTTCTTTTGACCCATGATCAGAAGACGTCCGGATCAGGGCGTCTTGTCACCCCCGCGCTCGTCGAGAAAGCGGGCCCGGTCGACAAGGCCGAGGAATTCCTCACGGAAACCCAGCTCATCCTCGCCCACTAGGCCGGACGCGCCATCAAGGATGGCTGACCAGTCATAGGCGTCATCGCGCAGATACGGGTCGTCTCGCAAGAGCTGGGCGAAGCCGGCGACATGAACAGAGAAGCGAACCTCCGTACCGGCCTCTTCGAACGTATCCACCACGTCCGCTGTCGTCACCGGGCGCTCGATCAGTTGACTGTACTCTTCACCGGGGCGCTTGTAGCGCAGGCGAAGGTGCGCGAACTCATTGCCGAGATCGGCAGGCAGATCGGGCTGCGGCTGATAGCGCGAGGGTTCCAGCAAGAGGCCATCGGATCCCGGTGCGGCGATCTCGTAGATCGCCGTCACGGAATGGCCGGAACCGATCTCACCGGCATCGACCCGGTCATTGTTGAAATCGGCATTGTCGAGCAGGCGCGTCTCATAGCCGATCAGCCGGTATTCGGAGACCCGGGCCGGGTTAAACTCGATCTGGATTTTCACGTCATTGGCGATCGGGAAAAGCGAGGACGCGCTTTCCTCGACCAGCATGCGGCGGGCTTCGCGGCGGCTGTCGATGTAGCCGGCCGTGCCATTGCCGGCCTGGGCCAGGGTCTGCATCAGCAGGTCATTATAATTGCCGCGGCCAAAGCCCATGATCGACAGATAGATGCCGCTCTCGCGCTTGCGGATAATGAAGTCTTCCAGGCTTTCATCGCGTGTCTGGCCGACATTGAAATCACCATCGGTCAAAAGCATGACGCGATTGACTGCTTCGGGGTCGAAATTGCGCTCGGCCAGGTCATAGGCCAGCGCCAGGCCAGCGCCCCCGGCGGTGGAGCCACCGGCATTGAGGCGATCAAGCGCGTTATGAATGCGGCGGGCATGGCGTGCCTCGGTCGGCTCGAGCACGGCCCCCGCGGCGCCGGCATAAACCACGATCGAGACCGTATCGTCCGGGTCGAGCTCATCGACCAGCATGTGCATGGCATCGACAGCCAGGGGCAGTTTGTCCGGCGCACCCATCGAGCCGGAGACATCGATCAGGAAAACCAGATTGGCCCGCGGGCGTTCCTCCGGCACGACATCATAGCCCTGGATGCCGATATGCAGGAGCTGGGTGTCTGTATTCCAGGGCGTCGGCATGATTTCGACATGGGTGGCAAAGGGCGCCTCCGTGCCCTCCGGCAGGGCGTATTCATAGTCGAAGTAATTCACCATCTCCTCGACACGAACGGCATCCGAGGGCGGCAATTGCCCGTCCTGCAGGCGGCGGCGCACGACGGAATAGGACGCCGTGTCGACGTCGATGGAGAAGGTGGAGACCGGCTCGTCGGCAACCGCGATGACCGGGTTGGGGTCGACATCCTCGAAACGATCGCGGTCAACTGGCTCCAGCTCCATGAGACCGGGAAGAATGACCTGCCCGTGCGCGCCGCTAACCGTCGTAACAGGCGATGAAGCCACAAACCTCGATCGCGTGATTTGTGATCCGGTCACAACGATCTGGTCGGCCTGCCCATAAGCCGGCGGGGGCGGTGGCGGAGGAGGCGCAGGGGGCGGCGGTGATGGCGGTGGCGGCGTTGTCGCCATACAGGCCGACAACATCAAAACGGACGCAAATGCGAACAGCTTGGCTTTCATCAAAGTCCTCCCGCCCCTCAAGGCCCCTATCCCGGGTAGGAGACTATGTCACAACCAGACGATCAAGAGGCCAGATCAAGACCATCTCGCGGCGGATTGTTCATCAAACCGGTCAGAGTAAGGCCGCCGAGGCGTTAGGTGCCCGGGTCAATCTGCGGCACAAGGCCGAGCTCGGAGACATATCCGGCAATGGTGTCGATGACCTGGTCCAGCGCCGCCTCATCGGTCGAACGCGCGACCAGGTGGGTGCCGCGGCGGATCTTGCCGTCCTGGATTTCCAGGAAATAGGGATAGGACCCGATCGAGACCTGCGGGAATTGCTCCTGCAGCTCACCCAGGCGGGCAGCAATATCGCCTTCGCGCAGGTTCTCGCCTTTCACCGAACGCGAACGCGTCACCGCGCCGCCTTCCAGGCGATGGGCGATATCTTCCAGCATGCCGCGGGCGATCTTGGGCACACCGGCGAGGGTGAAGACATTACCGGTCTGGAAGCCCGGAGCGCCGGTCACCGGATTGTCGATCAGGGAAGCCCCGTCGGGAATACGCGCCATGCGCTTGCGGCTTTCGGTCAGCGGGGTGCCGGACTTGCGATACCATTCCTCGATGATCTCCAGCGCATCGGCGCGGACATCGATGGGGACGCCGAAGGCGGCGGCGATGGCATCGGCCGTGATGTCGTCATGCGTCGGGCCGATCCCGCCGGTGGTGAAGACATAATCAGCCTTGGCGCGCAGCGTGTTGACGGCGTCGACGATCACATCCTGCTCGTCCGGCACGGTTCGGCACTCGATGACATTGATGCCGATGGGAGCGAGAAATTGTGCGATCTGTTGCAGGTTCTTGTCTGCCGTCCGGCCGGAGAGGACCTCATCCCCGATCAGCAGAACTGCTGCTGTGACCCGCTTTGCCTCGCTCATGATGCTACGCCTCGTCAAAATCGCTTCACCGGTTATATGAGGCGGAAACGCAAAAGGCCCAACCATGAAATTCACCGCCCCCCTGATCGAAGGCCGCCTGGTCAAACGCTATAAGCGCTTCTTTGCCGATGTGGAGCTGGCCGGCGGCGACGTGGTGACGGCGCATTGTGCCAATACCGGTGCGATGACCGGCATCAAGGAGGCGGGACTGCGGGTCTGGCTGTCCAAGTCGGACAATCCCAAGCGCAAGCTGAAATATTCCTGGGAGCTGGTCGAGGCCGACAACACGCTCATCGGTGCCCTGCCCGCCCGCGCCAATGAAATCGCCGAGGAAGCTGTTGTCGCGGGCAAAATCGCCGAGCTGACCGGTTATGCGAGCCTGCGCCGGGAAGTGAAGTATGGCGAGAACTCGCGCATCGACCTTCTGCTGGAAGACGATAATCGCCCGCCCTGCTGGGTCGAGGTGAAGAATGTGCACTGGATGCGCGCGCCGGGCGTGGCCGAGTTTCCCGATGGCGTCACCTCGCGCGGCGCCAAGCATCTGGGCGAACTGGCGCTGAAGGCCGAGGCCGGCGAGCGCGCGGTACAGCTCTTCGTGGTGCAGCGATCCGACTGCCAGGTTCTGCGACCGGCTGAGGATATTGACCCGACCTACGCCGAGGCCCTGCGTGATGCGGCGCGCCGCGGCGTGGAGGTGCTCGCTTATGGCTGTGAAGTCACCGAGGACGCGATCACGCTGGCTCACGCTATGCGGGTTGAGACGGGCTAGGCCGTTCCTCTCAGAAATTTAACACCGGGCTGCGTTGTCGGGCTGTTACAAATCCCTATAGTTGCGCGGGTTTTTTTGGCACCTCTCGGGGGAGGTTGAGTATTATGAAGTATCTGGTTCCGGTTCTGGCCGGTTTGGCGTTGACGGCTTGCGACCTTGAAGGCTTGCAGACCTCCGCTTCCAACGAGCCCTTCACGCCGGATGTGAGCGTGGAGAATATCGAAGCGCACATCCGCTTTTTGGCCTCTGACTATATGGGCGGCCGCGATGCCGGTTCGGACGGCTATGAAATCGCTGCCAACTACGTCGCCTCGCAGATGCGACTTCTGGGCCTGGAGCCGGCCGGTGATGGCGAGAACTCCTATTTCGCTGCCGTTCCGATGCAGGACATGCGCGCCGATGGTGAGTTCAACCAGCTGACTTTCAATGGTCAGACCTATGGTCAGGGCGAAGGCGTGGTGATCTGGGCCAACCCGATCCATGGCGAAGCGGAAATCACCGGCGAGCTGGTCTTTGCCGGCTATGGCGTCTCTGCCGCCAACCGGGGCCATGACGACTATGCCGACCTCGATGTCGAAGGCAAAATTGTCGTCACCATGAATGGTGTGCCGGCGGGTTTCCCCAGCGAGGAACGGGCCCACCACAATTCCGGCAATACCAAGCGGGCCGTCGCGGCTGCGCGCGGGGCCATCGGCATGATCACGGTCAATTCCATGACCAATGAACAGGCTGCAGGCTGGGCGGAAGGCTTTGCCAACCGCGAGTTCACCGCCCTGACGTCTGCAACCGGCGCTTCGCCGTTCGACAATATCCAGGCCCACGCCACCGTCGGCACAACGCTCGGCACCGCTTTCTTTGAGGGCGCCGAGATGTCGCTGGAAGAGGTTCGCGCGGCCATGAGCGCGGACGAGCCGGCCTACCCGGTCTTCGACCTGCCGCACTCGGTCACCCTGCGCCAGCGCACGGTGTCGGAGAGCTTCGCCGATCCCAATGTTGTCGGCATGATCCGTGGCACCGACCCGGAACTCGCAGATGAATACGTCGTGCTGACCGCACACCTCGATCATATCGGCCAGATCTCCGAGTTCATGCGCGGTAGCGGAGGCTGCCGCTCCAGCGATGAGCAGGACGGTATCTGTAACGGTGCGGTTGATAATGCCTCGGGCATCTCGATCATGCTGGAAACCGCCCGCACCTTCCTGGCCCAGGGCGCACCGCGCCGCTCGGTCCTGTTCGTGGCCCTGGCTGCCGAGGAAAAAGGCCTTTTGGGGTCCGAGCATTTCGCCCGTAATCCGACGGTTCCGGCCGAGAGCATGGTCGCCAATGTCAATCTCGACATGCCGGTGATCGTCTATGATTTCGCCGATGTCGTGGCCTTCGGGTCGGACCATTCCAATCTCGGCCCGATCGCCTCGCGCGCAGCGGCCCGCATGGATATTGCTGTCAGCGAAGACCCGATCCCGGAACAGTCGCTCTTTGTCCGCTCGGACCACTACAACTTCGTACGTGTCGGCGTGCCTTCGCTCTTCCTGATGACGGGTTTTGCTTCTCCGGATCCGCGCTGGGATGGAGGGGAAGGTTTCATGGGCTTCCTCAACACCTATTACCACCGTCAGACCGACCAGCTCGATGGCGAGCTCGAGGTCCTGTTCGACCAGGGCGCCAAATTCGCCAATATCAACTACCTGATTGCGCGCGAAATCGCCGACAGCGACGAGACCCCGGCCTGGAATGAGGATAGTTTCTTCGGCAATATGTTCGCAGCCGAAGACTAGACAAATCCGCCATTAGGGCACAGTTGGAAGCACGCGTCGTTTTGAACGGCGCGTGCTTTCTTATAGGCTGGCCCCGCCGCAAGGGGCGACCGGAGAGATCTCAGTGACGACCGCATACGAAACCGTTTCCGACTATGATGATGGCCCGGCCCGCGACGGCCGGATCAAATTGCATAATGAGGAAGGTTTCGAGGGCATGCGCAAAGCCGGCCATCTGGCCGCCTCCGTGCTCGACATGCTGGCCAGCGAAGTCGCCCCGGGCGTGACCACCGATCATCTCGACCGGCTGACCCGCGAATTCGTCTTCGATCACGGCGCCACCCCGGCGACGCTGTATTATCGCGGCTACCGGCACTCGCTGTGCACCTCGCTCAACCATGTCGTCTGCCATGGCATTCCGGGCCCGAAACCGCTGCGCAATGGCGATATCGTCAATATCGATGTCACCGTTGTTGTCGATGGCTGGCACGGCGATACCAGCCGCATGTTTGTGGCCGGCGAGCCCAAGCGCAAAGCCGAGCTGCTGATCGACACCACCTATGACGCCATGATGGCCGGCATCAACGCTATCAAGCCGGGCGTCACCCTGGGCACGATTGGCGCCATCATCCAGGAACATGCGGAAACCCGCCGCTGCTCCATCGTGCGCGAGTTTTGCGGCCATGGCCTTGGCCGTCTTTTCCATGACAGCCCGAATGTGCTGCATTTCGGCACCCGCGGCGAAGGCCCCGAGCTCAAGCCGGGCATGTTCTTCACCGTCGAGCCGATGCTCAATCTGGGTCGCCCTGACGTGAAAATTCTCGCCGATGGCTGGACCGCCGTGACCCGCGACAAGTCGCTCTCGGCCCAGTTCGAGCACTCGGTCGGGGTGACCGAAGACGGTGTCGAGATCTTCACCAAGTCGCCCAAGGGCCTGGATAAGCCGCCCTATTCGCCCTAGGCGAAAACACCCCTGACTTGCACTTCTTTCTCGCACAATCCAGATTGGTGCGAACAGGGAGGCTGTCGACATGCCCGTGCGCGAAGCGCCACCGCATGAGCAGGGCCATCTCGGCCGCTTGCGATCGCGCCTGCTCAATGCGGGCGGAGACGCGCTGCATGATTACGAGCTGCTGGAGCTCTACCTCTACCTCGCCATCCCGCGCAAAGACGTCAAACCCATCGCCAAGGCGCTGATCGCCCGTTTCGGGGATCTCGGCGGGGTCGCCACCGCGCCGGTCGAGCAATTGCTCCAGGTCGACGGTGTCGGAGAAAAGACCGCCGCCGAGCTGCGCCTGATCCAGGCCCTGGCGGAACGGCTGGCGCGCGAACAGGTGATTGGCCGCCCGGTGATCTCCTCCTGGTCAGCGCTGATCACCTATTGCCGCACCGCCCTGCAGCACGCGATGACCGAGCAGTTCCGCGTGCTTTTCCTTGATCGCAAGAACCGGCTCATCGCCGATGAAGTCCTCGGCCGGGGCACGATCGATCACGCCCCGGTCTATCCGCGCGAGATCGTCAAGCGCGCCCTCGCCCATGAGGCCTCGGCCCTGATCCTGGTGCACAACCACCCCTCCGGCGATGCCACACCGAGCCAGGCCGATATCGAGATGACCCGCTCATTGATCGAGGTCTGCGCGCCCTTTGATATCGTCGTGCATGATCACCTCGTGATCGCGCGCGAAAACACGGCGAGCTTCAAGACGCTGGGCTTGTTGTGATTTGGCCCTCGGGCTCAATCGGCTGCCACAGCTCGACCTTGACGCCATTGGGGTCCATCACCCAGGCAAAACGGCCATAGTCGAAGTCCTGCGGCTCGCCTTGCAGCGGCACGCCCTTTTCCTTCAGGCGCGCCAGCATCGCGTCCATGTCGTCAATGATGAGATTGATCATGAAAACGTGTTGGGACGGCGCGAAGTAGTCCGTCTCCGACTTGAAACCGGAAAAGATCGTGCGGGCGCCTTGCGGAAAGGCCTTGGCGCTGTCGGCATGGAGAAAGTCCGAACCGCCATAATCATTGAGCTTGAGCCCCAGCGTCTCGTGATACCAGGCCATCAGGCCTTCCGGGTCCTCGCACTTGAAGAATACGCCACCGACACCGATCACCTGGGCCATGATTGCCTCCCCTGTTGTCCGGGCAGACTAGCGGCGGGCTCGAAGGCATGCACGTGCAAAACGGTCAGGCGGCGAGCCGGGCCGGCGTCGTTGAAGCCGAGAGCGACTTGCCGGCGATGTGCAGGATGATGTCCAGCTCGTGTGGCGGATTGCGGAACTCGATCGCAATCCCGGCTGCGGCCGCACACTCCTGCGCCAGCATCAGCATCCCCACCCCGCACATATCCAGACGCGTGATCGCAGCCAGGTCGAACTCGGCCCGGCGGCATTGCGTGGTCTTGAGGTGTTTGATGAAGGCATGAAATTGCGGATGCGCTGCGAAGACTAGCTCCCCCCTCGCGCGCATCCGCAATATCCCACCACCCTCTGCTGTTTCGCAGATCAAGCCTGTCTCCCCCCAGGTCTTAGCGGGGGACCATAGGCGGCATGCATAAAAAATGAGTAAAGCCGGAAAAGTTTTACGGATCAGGCCGGAGCAAGGCAGCGATCGATCTGCTTGAGCACGGCATCGCGTGATTTGGCGCTGAGAAACACCGCCGGGATGCGCGACAGATAGCGCATATCCGCCTTGCGCACCTGGGAGCGATCCGCCCCGGCGGCGATATAGCGCCGGATCCGCATCATCATCTCCCGGTCCAGTGCCCAAAGCGTCTGCCCGCCATGATCGATCGCGTAATAGGCATCTCCCGGCCAGTTGAGCTCGTGCCGGCCGGTCTTCGTGCAACTCAGACAGCGCACCTCTCCTGACCAGTCCGGCTCGCCGCGCTCGAAATGCCGCTTGGTCGCCCGCCTGACCGGCAAGGCGCAGTTATGGCCGGTCTCAAACCTTGCCTCATGCCCACAGGCCGGGCACCGGATCGACATTGGCGCCACCAGAAGCGGGATTTCGTAAAGCTCGGTCATGGGGCTCACATTACCCCTCACCCCGATACTGAGAAAGCACTGGCGAAATCCGCGCGCATGACTAGCCTCGCCGGATACCGATCCGAGGGCCCCATGTACCGCAATTACTTCACCCATCTGGAATGCTCCGCCACCGGCACGCACTACGACAAGGACCAGCCGCAAAACCTCTCCGAGGCCGGCAAGCCCCTGCTCGCACGCTATGATTTCGAGCGCGCCAAGAGCGAGATTGATCGCGATGAGATCGCTGCGCGTGAGGGCGGTTTCTGGAAATGGCGCGAGCTGCTGCCGGTCCGGGACGACAAGGATGTGTGTGCCCTTGGCGAACTCGACACGCCGATGATCGATGTGCCGGCGACGGCACGGGCGAGTGGTGCAACGGGCAAGGTCTGGGTCAAGGATGAGGGCCGCCTGCCCACGGGGAGTTTCAAGGCGCGCGGTCTTGGCCTCGCGGTCGCCATGGCGCACTCATTCGGCATCAAGCGCATGGCCATGCCGACCAATGGCAATGCCGGGGCCGCCCTGTCGGCCTATTGCTCGCGCATGGGTATGGAGAGCTATTGTTTCGCCCCGGAGGACACGCCCGAAGTCAATCTGCGCGAGATGGCGCTGCAGGGGGCCAAGGTCTTCAAGGTCAACGGCTATATCCACCATTGCGGCGCCCTCGTTGGCGCCGGCAAGGCGGAAATGGGCTGGTTTGATGTCTCCACCCTGAAAGAGCCCTACCGGATCGAGGGCAAGAAAACGATGGGGATCGAGCTGGCCATGCAGATGGGCTGGACATTGCCCGACGCCATCTTCTACCCGACCGGCGGCGGTACAGGCCTGATCGGCATGTGGAAGGCGTTCGACGAGATGGAACGCCTCGGCTGGATCGGCTCGGAGCGACCGAAGATGATCGCCGTCCAGGCCGAGGGCTGTGCCCCGATCGTGCGCGCCTGGGACAAGGGCGAAACCCATGCCAAGGAATGGCTCGAAGCCGACACCCACGCCATGGGTATCCGCGTGCCCAAGGCAATCGGCGACTTCCTCATTCTCGAGGCCTGCCGCGAAAGCGGTGGTTTCGCCATGAGTGTCTCGGAGGACGAAATCCAGGCCGCGCGGGTCACCTGCGCCCAGGAAGACGGTCTCTTGCTTTGCCCGGAGGGCGCCGCCACACTGGCCGCGATGGAAAAGGCCTTGGCGGCAGGCCAGATCGAACGCGATGCGGAATGCGTCCTGTTCAATTGCGGCTCGGGCCTGAAATACGACATGCCGGAAGGTGCGAAGCCGCTGGACCGGCATGGGGAGATTGATTGGGGGAGCCTGTGAAGTTCAGCCCGCTTCGCCCGGCCTATTTGGGTTTTGGGATTCTCATCCTTCTAGGTGTGTTGCTCGCGGCAGGTGGAAGCAACTCCCGGCTGGAGTGCGTTAATGGCTTCTGCCTCGTGGACGTAAAAAGCTCGCTGATTGCGACATTGCTGGCTCCGATCGCTTTGTTGGTGATTTTTCTTGCACCGAAGCAAGCCAGTTTTGACAACGATATCCGCCCCGTACGGCGTCGTACGCGCGTTGCCGCGTTCCTGTTGGATGTGGTGGTCATTACCCTGCTCACCGGACCCATTGCTTCAATGGAGCTGGCATTGGAAGCAGTCCACACGGGAATTTGGAGCTGGGAGTTCCAGCGCACCTTCACGCGGCCGTCAGACATTCTTTCGAGTCTGGCGTTTTTTGCCATTTTCGGCTTTTGGGCGGTTTATTTCCATCGATCCATACGGAATGGAACGCCGACCATCGGCCAGTATGTGATGGGGTTCAGAGTCATCCCGGCCCGGCCTGACGAACGAGAGACGCGCCCAATCCTTCATCTATTTTGCGCCGCCTATGGCGCATCGGCTTGGCCCGTTACCTTGCTGCTTCGCGACAAGGATGGCGACCGGAGTTTTTGGTGGAACGGCCTGGCGAACACACGCGCCATACATGTCACCTACCAGTGATAACACTCTTGACCATCAGCTAGCCGGAGACCTCCCCATGACCGACACACCCGTCTACATCGTCGCCAACCTGCATATCGAGGACGCGGACGAATACCGCAAATATGAGAAGGGTTTCTTCCCGGTGTTCACCAAGCATGGCGGCGAGTTTGTCACCTTTGACGACAACACCCATACGTTTGAGGGCCAGGCGCCGCGCCAGGGCCGCATGATCATCGGCAAATTCCCCAATGAGGCGGCCGCCCGGGCCTGGTATGATGACCCGGAATACCAGGCGATCTCCGAACACCGCCGCGCCGGCACGCAATTGCAATTCCTCACCATGGTGCATGGGCTGCCGTCGCGGGGGTGAGTTTTTCTTGCGCCTTTGGCGCGCACCCTATCCGACCCAGCACTGCGTGCTGGCCCACCTTTCCCATCAAGGGAAAGGAGGAAGCATACTCACCCTCCTCGCCCTTGGCGGGCGAGGTGGCTCGGCGCGAAGCGGCGAGACGGAGTGGGTGACGCGGCGAAGCCGCCACTAGGAACCTTCAAGCACTCGTAAGATCGCGTCCAACACGGCATCCATCTCACCATCGACTTCGTGGTTCCAAGCCCGGTGCACCTGAAACCCCTGCCCCTCCAGCCAGGCATCGCGCTCCCGATCCTTCGCCTGATGTCGGTCATACGTCTGCTGCCCGCCATCGACCTCGATCACGAGCTTGGGACGGAAACAGGCGAAATCGACGATATAGGGACCGAGCGGTACCTGACGGCGGAATTTCCAACCGCGCGGTTTGAGGGCGCGAAGGCGCGTCCAGAGTTTGGTTTCCTGCGGTGTCATGCGCTTGCGCAGGGCACGAGCGTGTTGGGTTTGGGAACTGGGCATCCGATGACAGTGATCTGGATGGCGTGCCGTTGCGTGTGAGATTGGTTCGAGTTTGGGATTTTTTTTTGCGCCTTCGGCGCGCACCCTATCCGACCCAGCACTGTGTGCTGGCCCACCCCGGAGCAAGCCCGGGGCAGGCTCTTTCCCGTGAAGGGAAAGGAGGGAGCATTCCCGCTCTCCTCGCCCTTGATGGGCGAGGTAGATCGGCGCGAAGCGGCGAGACGGAGTGGGTGACGCGGCGAAGCCGCTTCTGACAACTCGCCTCAAACACGTATTTTTGCTAAGGTCACCGCGTACATAACTGTTCAGTCAGCAAGAGGAAGGGATGCGATGACGCGTTTGACTTTCACCTCTGTAAGCTTGGTAACAGCGATGTTCGTGGCCAGCCTGGGTGCGGGTTCCGCCCTGGCCGACGGCGACACCGTTATTCTTCAACTCTACGGCCAGCGCGCCTGGGAAGTCTCCTGCGAGATGAATCAGAGCGATGGCGACACCATCACCAGCCGCGAGCGCGGTGGCGGGTCGGGCAGTACCGGCCGCATCCTCGCCCAGGATGTGATGCTCGGCACCTGTGATTATCGCGTTGGCGATAATGGCATGCTGCGTGTCACGCTGGTGCTGGATGAGACCGGGCTGGATTGCCCCTTTACCCTGACTGATGAGGGCCTGTGCCGCGGCTATTTCGCCGGCGGAACATCCGGTTCCTTCACGGTCACGGCAACGCCTGTCGCAGCGGACACCGGTAGCTGATTTTGAGTGCGCCTTTGGCGCGCACCCACTCCCCCGCTTCGCGGGACCTCGCCCATCAAGGGCGAGGAGGGAGACATATCGCCCTCCTTCCCCTTGATGGGGAAGGTGGCGGGCTGCGCAGCAGCACGACGGATGGGGTGCGGCGGAGCCGCCAGGAAAACCGGCCGCACTCTTGATTTTTGCGCCACTTCAGCGCATCCCCCGCGCTTCTTGCAAGCGAAGCCCGGAGTGCGCGCATGATTCCCCGCTATACCCGTCCTGAAATGGCTGCGATCTGGTCGGATCAGAACAAGTACAAGATCTGGTATCTGATCGAGGCGCACGCGACGGAAAAGCTGGCGGAGCTCGGCGTGGTGCCGCAGTCGGCGGTCGACGCGGTCTGGAAGGCCAAGGATGTCGAGTTTGATGTCGACCGGATCAATGAGATCGAGGCCGAGGTCAAACATGACGTCATCGCCTTCCTCACCCACCTGGCCGAGCATGTCGGGGAGGAAAGTCGCTTCGTGCACCAGGGCCTGACCTCATCCGACGTGCTCGACACCTGCCTTGCAGTGCAGATGAAACAGTCCGCCGATCTGCTCCTGGTCGCCATGGACCGGGTACTGGCAGCGCTGAAAACGCGCGCGGAAGAGCACAAATTCACCGTCTGCATCGGCCGTTCGCACGGCATCCATGCCGAGCCGACGACGATGGGCCTGAAATTCGCGCGCTTCTATGCCGAGTTCAAACGCAATCGCGACCGTCTCGTCGCCGCGCGGGACGAGATCGCCACCTGCGCCATTTCCGGCGCCATCGGCACCTTCGCCAATGTCGACCCGGCCGTGGAAGAACATGTCGCCGAGCAGATGGGCCTGACCGTCGAGCCGGTCTCGACCCAGGTCATCCCGCGCGACCGTCACGCCAATTATTTCGCCGTGCTCGGCCTGATCGCCTCGGCGATCGAGAATATCGCCGTCGAAGTGCGACACCTGCAGCGCTCGGAAGTGCGCGAGGCGCAGGAGTATTTCTCCAAGGGCCAGAAGGGCTCCTCCGCCATGCCGCACAAGCGCAACCCGATCCTGACCGAGAACCTGACCGGCCAGGCCCGCCTGGTGCGCTCGGCCGTGGTTCCGGCGATGGAGAATGTCGCGCTCTGGCATGAGCGGGACATCTCCCACTCCTCCGTCGAGCGCGGCATCGGCCCGGACGCCAATGTCCACCTCGATTTCGCCCTGCACCGCACCGCCGGCATGATCGAGAAGCTGATCGTGCACGAGGACCGTTGCCGGGAAAATCTGGAAGCCTATGGCGGCATCCACAATTCCCAGCGCGTCCTCCTTGCCCTCACCCAGGCCGGCGCCAGCCGCGAGGACAGCTACCGCCTGGTCCAGCGCAATGGCATGAAAACCTGGGATGAAGGCGGCAAGCTGGTCGACCACCTCAAGGCCGATGACGGCGTCACCGCCCTGCTCTCGGACGAACAGATCGAAGCCTGTTTCGACGAGGCCTATCACCTGAAACATGTCGACACGATTTTTGCGCGGGTGTTTGGGTAAAACCCCAGCCCTCATCCTGACTTTCGTCAGGATGAGGCGCTAAGGTGCGGGCGCCTAAACGGAGTGACTCATGGCCAAGCTTCACGACACGATCGACGACCGCATCCGCAAGTTCATCGAGGCGCAGAAGATGTTCTTCGTTGCCACGGCGCCGGCGGGGAGCGCGGGTCATGTGAACATGTCGCCCAAGGGCTATGACAGTTTCCGCATCCTGGGGCCGAATGAAGTCGCCTATCTCGACCTGGGCGGTTCCGGCATCGAAACCCTGGCCCATGTGCGCGAAAACGGCCGCATCACCTTCATGTTCTGCGCCTATGAGGGCGCGGCGAACATCCTGCGCCTGTACGGTCAGGGCGAAGCGGTGACCTTCGACGAGCCGGGCTTTGAGGAAAAGCTCGCCCTCTTCCCGAAATTCCCGCACGCCCGCGCCATCATCACCGCCAAGATCGACCGCATCCAGGACAGTTGCGGCTGGGGCGTGCCGTTTTACGAGTACAAGGGCGAGCGCGAGCAATTAGTGCGCTATAACGAGAACCGCACCGAGGAGGAGTGGCGCGAGAAACGCTACAAGTCCAACGCGGTGTCGATCGACGGCCTCGACGGGCTGGTCAAGCCTGAAGCTTAAACGCCCTCATCCCGGGCTTGATCCGGGACCCCGACGCAGTGATGCTCCGGCTCTGACGCAAGCGTGATCACACGAGGCGGGAAATCCCAGAACGCCTGCACTATATCAACGCCATCTGTTCCACCTCGCGCATCGAGGTCTTCATGCGTACTGTTCTGATTGCAGCGGCCCTGCTCGGGGCTTTTCTGGGCCCCAACTTCTTCCGCGCCAGCTGGGATGCCCCGGCCGAGGCGGCGATGGCTGAAGAACGCCCGCGCCTGGTCGCCGCCATGTTCCGCTCGTCCTGGTGCGGCGCCTGCCGCATCCTGGAACCGCGCGTCGATGATGTGCGCGAAAACTATACCGACGCCCGGATGGAGTTCATCCGCTTCGACTTCACCCTGGGCCGCCGCGGCGGGCTGCGGGAAAAAGCAGAAGAGGCCGGCATTGCCGACCTCTATGACCAGCTCGAAGGCCGGACGGGTTTTCTCGTGCTCATGGACCGCGACAGCGGCCAGATCTTCGAGATCATCACCACCGATTATGACCGCGACAACATCGCCGCGGCCTTTGATCGCTGGCTGCAGGTGACTGCGGGGTATTAGCGCAGGGGATTGACCGGCTTGGCCCGATCGGGCTTTGGTGTGGACTCACCCGAAACCACCTGCGCGAGTTTTACATGTTAACCGACGGTCGCACCGACTTTGTCCGCGCGGAACTCATCGTCCCCAAAGCGGAGCGCGGCCCCTGGTTTAATCCACACCCGGGCGCGTTCGAGAATGCAAGGCGCGCCGTCAGGCCTGCCGCGATCGCGTGTTCCCTCTATCTGGTGGTGGGGGTTTCTCTATTTCTCGTCTGGCCCAGCCCATCGTGGGCGCTCCAGTCGCTCGGCCCCATTTGGTCGACTGCGATAGCGATCATCAGTCTCAGCCTATCCGGAACGCTCTTTTGGTTCATGGCCCGAGGTTCAATCCCCGCCCATATCCTTGTCCTGAACCTGATCCCGGGATCACTCTTTCTGATTAACGCCCTGGCCTCCGACGGGCATGTGAGCGTAGCGCTGGCCGGAGCAATGGTTGTCGCCGCCACTGTGATCCTCTGGCTAATCTCGATCATCGCCATCACGCGTCATATCTGGTTTCGCGCAGGCAAACTCGACCTCTAACGCAAAATGCTGCTCGCGCATCTCGATGAGGAAACCATCCATCTGCTTGCGGATGATGTCGTCGGACGCGTCGACCGCCCTGGCATCGAGATCGCTGCGGCCTTTGATTGCCGGCTGCAGGACACGGCAGCTAACTCGCTTTGCGACATTGACCCGCCAACCGCGATCAGGCTTTGGTTCACAAGTCTGATCAGCCACCTCTGCGAGTTGCTTATGAGTACCTCTGACCGCGATGTATCGCGTCCGAACCCGCCGACGCCGGAACGCCTGGCGGAGATTGAGGCCGGCATTGTCCAGCCTACCCCCTATGAGCGGGAATATCTGGCGCAACAGGCCGCCGAGCAGCAGACCTCCGGGGCACAGGCTGGGCCGGAGCCGGACGCAGACGAGTCGAAATATGTGCGCGAGGAGATGATCGTTCCGGAGGCCGAGCGCGGCCCCTGGTATAATCCGCACCCGGGCTCGCTGGAGAACGCCAAGCGCGCACTCAAGCCGGCGGTCATTGTCAATTCGATCTATCTGGTGGTGTCGACCATCCCCTGGCTCTTGCCCGGAGGTGCGGCAGAGTTCGAAGTGCTGGGCACTACTGCCTTCCTGGCGATCATCATCGTCACCCTGGGCATCTCCGTCGCGGTGATGCTGTGGGCCGCGTGCGGCTCACTGATCGCGCACTATTTCATCTTTGTTGGAAATACCCAGTCTACGCCGCGAATAGTCGACCTATTCCAGGAGGGCGAATGGGGCCCTGCCCTCATCGCCAGCGCCTTGCTGATCACCGTGCTGACGTTCTGGATCATTTCCTTCAGCGCCCTGCAGCGCCATGACCGCTATCGCAAAGGCAAACTCGACCTCTAACGCAAAATGCCGTCCGCCCAGGTCAGAGCCCGAGCGGACGGCATTTCGAGTTCCGGCGTTCGCGTTAGAGCCTAGCCCTCGGCCAGGATCTGCTCGCGCGCCTCGATGAGGAAATCATCCATCTGCTTGCGGATGATGTGGTCGGAGACGTCGACCGACTTGGCGTCGAGATCGCCGCGGATCTTGCGGAACACGTCCTCATGGCCGGCTTCCTCGAAGTCCGCCATCACCACTTCCTTGGCATAGGCCTCGGCGGCATCGCCCTCGATGCCCATTTCGCCAGCGGCCCACAGGCCCAGAAGCTTGTTCCGGCGCGCGACTGCCTTGAATTCCACTTCCTGATCGTGAGCGTACTTGCTTTCGAAGGCGTTTTCGCGATCGTCCATTCCAGACATTGAGGGTCTCCCTGACGGATAAGTGTTTCCTGTTTCCGTATCCCGCTACCCTAGCGAAATCAATCGCTCATGGGCAGGCTGACAGCTTGCCGCAGCATGCCATTGCGATTACCCCGCTTCGCGGCTAGTTTCCGGCCTCGACGCGCGGCCTGCTCGATGAGTCGGCCGCGCGACGCGTTTTTCGCTCCGGCATGCTGCCGGACCCCCGCAGGAGCGTCGCGCATGTCCCGCCGCAAGAAAATCTACGAAGGCAAGGCCAAGATCCTCTATGAGGGCCCCGAGCCGGGTACGATCGTCCAGTATTTCAAGGACGACGCCACCGCCTTTAATGGTGAAAAACACGCCACCCTCGAGGGCAAGGGCGTGCTCAATAATCGCATCTCCGAGCACATCATGCTCGGCCTGCAGCGCATCGGCATTCCGACGCACTTCATCAAACGCCTCAACATGCGCGAGCAATTGATCCGCCAGTGCGAGATCATTCCGCTCGAGATCGTGGTGCGCAATGTCGCCGCCGGTTCGATCTCCAAACGCCTGGGCATTGAAGAAGGCCAGGCCCTGCCGCGCCCGATCGTCGAGTACTACTTCAAGAAAGACGAGCTCGGCGACCCGATGATCTCCGAAGAGCATATCAATGCCTTCGGCTGGGCCGCGCCGCACGAGATGGATGAAATGGTCACCTGCGCCCTGCGCGTGAATGACTTCCTGTCCGGCCTGTTCACCGGCGCCGGCATCCGTCTGATCGATTTCAAGCTGGAATTCGGCCGCGTCTTCGACGGCGAGATGCAGCGTGTCATCCTGGCTGACGAGATCAGCCCGGACAGCTGTCGCCTGTGGGACATGGAGAGCAATGAAAAGCTCGACAAGGACCGTTTCCGCCGCGACCTGGGCAATGTCACCGAGGCCTATGCCGAAGTTGCCCGCCGCCTGGGCATTATGCGCCAGAACAATGTTGTAGCCGTTGCCAATGATGAGGGTTCCTCGTGAAAGCCAAGATCCACGTTTATCTCAAACCCGGTGTGCTCGACCCGCAGGGCGCCGCCGTGGCCGGCGCGCTCCACACCATGGGCTATGACGAAGTCACCGCCGCACGCCAGGGCAAGCTGATCGAGCTCGACCTGAGTGGCGAAGACAGCGATGCCGCCAAGGCCCGCGTCGACGAGATGTGCCAGAAGCTGCTCGCCAACCCGGTGATCGAGAGCTACTCGATCGAGATGGCTTAAGGGCCCAGCGCTGCATGAGTGTGGTCGATTTCTTCCGGCGTCTCCTGGGCCAAGCCCCAGGTCACGGCAGCGGAAGCGGCCACACCGAAATCCGCGCTCGCCTCAACGAGACCTTCCCCTATGAAGTTGTCGCCGTTCCCGCCCACCGGGCGGTGAAGGCGCAGGCCAAGCTCAATGCCCAGCCCGGCCAGTCGGCCGTGATTGCCGGTGATGCCGAGCAATTCTACCGCCTGATCGAGGTTTTCGGCGAAGGCTTTGAGGACATGCGGGCGCAGGAACCCGCTGCACTGATAGCGGCCGCCGACGGGATCGATCCGGCCCGGGACGTCTTCGCCAGGGCCAGCGGTTATGACGCGGCCGATTTTGCAGCCCTTCTGGAGGAGCTGCGCGATGACTGGCCCGAGGGCGATATCGGCAATCGGGTTGGCCCGCTGAGCCTTTACGACACCGCCAGCAATCGCCTGCTCGAACAGGTCTATATCGTCATCATCCCGGTCGATCATGTCATCGATGTTCCGGCGCATCTCTTCTGGGGCGGCTGGAATGACAATCACGAATCGCCGGCCCACATCGCCGTGCTGCGCGACTGGCGCGAGCGCTATGGCGCCGAGCTGGTCGTCCTGGGACCCGATACGATCGAGCTGAAAGTGGCACGCCGGCCACAGACCGAAGACGAGGCCCTGGCACTCGCCCGGGCCCAGCTGGCCTACTGCCCGGACATTGTCCTGCAGGGGGTCGGCTCAATTGATGCACTTGCCGCCACGCTGATGCAGAGCGACTGGTGGTATTTTTGGTGGGATTGAGGCATGACCACGCCATCCTGCCCTCAACAGAAGGCCCAGACTGTCAGATGAAATCCGCCGTCATCGTCTTCCCTGGTTCCAATTGCGACCGCGACGCCCATGACGCCATTGCGCGCGTCACCGGCGAGGCTCCGGCCATGGTCTGGCACCAGGAAACCGAACTGCCCGCTGGTACCGAGTTTCTCATGGTTCCCGGCGGTTTCTCCTATGGCGACTATCTGCGCTGCGGCGCCATGGCGTCTCGCTCCAACATCATGCCGGCAATCATCGCCCATGCGGAAAGCGGTGCGCCGGTCCTGGGCGTCTGTAACGGCTTCCAGATCCTCACCGAGAGCGGCCTCCTGCCGGGCTCGCTGATGCGCAATGCGGGCCTCTCCTTTGTCTGTGAGAAAGCGCCCCTGAGCGTGGCCAATGGCAATACGCGTTTCACCTCGAGCTATGACAGCGAGGCCGAGCTGATCATCCCGATCGCGCACCATGACGGCAATTACTTCGCCGATGATGAGACGCTCGATCGCATTGAGGGCGAAGGCCAGGTCGTGTTCCGCTATGGCAACAACCCCAATGGCTCCGCCCGCGACATTGCCGGCATCGTCAATGCCAAGGGAAATGTCCTCGGCATGATGCCCCACCCGGAACGCGCCGTTGACGCCAAGCATGGCGGTACGGATGGACTGGCGCTGTTTGAATCTCTGCTTGGATCGGCTTGACCCATGACCCAATACGCTGACGGCATTACCGCCGAGATCGTTGCCGAGCACGGCATTACCGAAGACGAATACCAGGTCATTCTCGACCGCGTCGGCCGGGCGCCGAACCTGGTCGAGCTGGGAATTTTCTCGGTGATGTGGTCCGAGCACTGTTCCTACAAGTCCTCCCGCGCGCATCTGGGCAAATTCCCGGTGACCGGCGAGAAGGTGATCCAGGGCCCGGGCGAGAATGCCGGCGTCATCGATATCGGCGACGGCCAGGCCGCCATCTTCAAGATGGAAAGCCATAACCACCCCTCCTATATCGAGCCCTATCAGGGTGCGGCGACGGGTGTTGGCGGGATCCTGCGCGATGTCTTCACCATGGGCGCACGCCCGGTAGCGCTGATGAATGCGCTGCGCTTTGGTGCGCCGGAGCATGAAAAGACCACCCACCTCGTCGGCGGTGTCGTTGCCGGTATCGGCGGCTATGGCAATTGCGTCGGCGTGCCCACCGTGGGCGGCGAGACCAATTTCCACGAGGGCTATAACGGCAATATCCTCGTCAATGCGATGGCGGTCGGCCTCGCAGATGCAGACAAGATTTTCTACGCCCGCGGCGCCGAGCCGGGCCAGCCGATCGTTTATGTCGGCTCCAAGACCGGCCGCGACGGCATCCATGGCGCCACCATGGCCTCGGCCGAGTTCGACGATGAGAGCGAAGAAAAGCGCCCCACCGTCCAGGTCGGGGACCCCTTCACCGAGAAGAAGCTGATCGAGGCCTGCCTGGAACTGATGGCCACCGATGCCATCGCCGCGATTCAGGATATGGGCGCCGCCGGCCTGACCTCCTCCTCCGTTGAGATGGCGGACAAGGGTGGTATCGGCATCAAGCTGGACATGGACAGCGTGCCCCAGCGCGAAGAGAACATGACCACGTATGAAATGATGCTCTCGGAAAGCCAGGAGCGCATGCTGGTGATCATGAAGCCGGGCCGCGAGGATGTGGCCAAGGCGATCTTCGAGAAATGGGAACTCGATGTCGCCGTGATCGGCGAGACCACCGACACCGGCCACATGGTGCTCGAACACAAGGGCGAGATCGTCTGCGATATTCCGATCGCCCCGCTGGCCGACGATGCGCCGAAATATGAGCGCCCCTATTACGCCCCGGAAGTGCGCGCCCAGATCGATGCCAAGGACGTCGCCCAGCCCTCTCACATGGGCGAGGTCCTGCTCAAGCTGATGGCGAGCCCGAACATGGCCTCGAAAGCCTGGATCTGGCGCCAGTATGACCGCCACGTCATGGCCGACACAGCCGCGAGCTCTGAAGATCCGTCCGATGCCGCCATTGTCCGCGTGCACGGCACCAACAAGGCGCTGGCCATCACCACGGACTGCACGCCGCGCTATTGCTTCGCCGACCCGTTCGAGGGCGGCAAACAGGCCGTGGCGGAAGCCTGGCGCAATCTCACCGCCACCGGTGCCGACCCGATCGCGATCACCGATTGCCTCAATTTCGGTAATCCGGAGCGCGAGGAAATCATGGGTCAGTTTGTCGGCTGCGTCGAAGGCATGGCCATGGCCTGCAAGGCGCTCGACTTCCCGGTCGTCTCCGGCAATGTCTCGCTCTACAACGAGACCAATGGCGTCGCCATTCCCCCGACCCCGGCGGTCGGCGGTGTCGGCCTCATCCCGGACATGGACAAGCGCCAGGGCTTTGGCTGCATGAGCGAGGGCGATATCGTCCTCGTCGTCGGCGAGACCAAGGGCGCTATGGGCGCTTCGCTCTATCTGCGCGAGATTGAAGGCCGCGAAGATGGCGGTGCCCCGGCTGTCGATCTCGGCGTTGAAAAAATGCACGGCGATTTCGTCCGCGACCAGATCCGTGCCGGCCGCCTGACCGCCTGTCACGACCTGTCCGATGGCGGCCTCGCCTGTGCCGCCGCCGACATGGCGCTGGCGTCAAAGTGCGGCATCAAGCTCGCGCACGAGCCGGAAAACCCGGTACCGATGCACGGCTTCCTCTTTGGTGAGGACCAGGCCCGCTATCTCGTGGCGGCCAAGCGTGAAGACGCCCTGGCCATCCTGCAGGACGCCAAGGCCGAGGACATCCCGGTCCACGTCGTCGGCCTTGCCGGCGGAACGGCGGTCAGCGTCAACGGCGCCCACCACCTCGAACTCGACCGCCTGCGCGAGGCCTGGGAAGGCTGGCTGCCGGGCCTGATGAGCCAGGAGGCGATGGCGGCGGAGTAAACTCTAAGGTTGCAATTCAAACCTTGTTCCCTCATCCTGACGTAAGTCAGGACCCCGAAAGGGCGCGCGGTCCCATCAATAGGACCGCGCCATGCCCCATCAGCCTTGTGTCTACATCCTCGCCAGCCGACCCCGCGGCGCGCTCTATATCGGCGTGACCCGTGATATCGCCATGCGCGTCTGGTTGCACAAGCAGGGAAAGGCGTCTTGGCATACCGCCAAATACAACATCAAACGCCTGGTCTGGCTGGAGCACAGTCCGACCATGCCGGATGCGATTGCGCTGGAAAAACGGCTGAAAAACTGGCACCGGGCCTGGAAGATCGAGCTGATCGAGAAGAGCAACCCGCGCTGGCACGATCTCTACGAAACCCTCAACGCGTAGCCCCCCCTCATCCCGGACTTGATCCGGGACCCAGAGAACATAAGGCGCTATCAGCATTGGCGCGGCCAGTGCGCACCCGCGTCGGGGTCCCGGATCAGGTCCGGGATGAGGGGGATAAACTGATACAGCTCCCGAACGCTCTAGCCAGCCTTGCGATCGAGATACTCGGTTATCCTGCGAACCTTCCCAACCATTTCATCTTCTCCGATAAAATAATCGCCGCCGGATTTCGAGTAACGAGCTATGTCGACAACAAAATCGTGGACGATTTCGTCATCACGGAAATGAGTGTCTAGCTCCGCTTCGATATCGGCCAGCACCCGCTCGTCCCTGCATTTTCCGGCGAGAAAATCAAGCAATACAAGTCGTCCAGGGTAGTCCTTCATATCTCTGGGTTCCTGATCAAGTCCGGGATGAGGGAGTGATCTTCAAGCCCCCTACTCCGCAGCCCCCGCCGCTGCGATCATGCCCAGGTTCGCATCGGCTTCCCGTGCGAAATCGACAATGGTTTCAGACGCATCCTGGAAGAACTCCAGCGTCATGTTTGCATAGGTGTCGGTCGGCTGGTGGTAGTGCGGGTGGAAATCGACGCCGAGATAGATGAAGGGGATGCCGGCGCGGTGGAAGGCGCCGCTATCGGTGAGCAGGGTCCAGTCACCGCCGGGCACATCGGTCGGCTCGTCATAGCCCATGGGCAGGTTGACGCTGGAGCGCGCAGCCACCGCTTCAACCACCGGGACCAGGAAGGGATAGTGATAGGTGCCGACGGCCCAGAGGATGCGGTCTTCCGACATCGCGACCATGTCGAGATTGAGGTTGAAGGTGATGTCCTCGCGGTCGACCGGCGGGTTGGCGACGAAATGATAGGCGCCCTGCAGGCCGCGCTCCTCGGCGTCCAGCGCAGCAAAAATGACATCATGCTCTGGCGGATTGGCGGCGAAATCGGCCGCCACGGCCAGCATGGCGGCCACGCCGGAAGCATTGTCGTCGGCGCCGTTCCAGATTTCTCCGTCGCGCATGCCGACATGATCATAATGCGCCGAGACGACCATGGTGTGGTCGCTATCGCCGGTGCCCTCGATACGGCCGATCAGATTGATCCCGTTCTGCGCCTCGCCGGTATCGACCCGCATCCGGTAGGTGAAGGGCGCCTCATAGGTATCGCCGATCATCTCGATACCGGCTTCTTCGAAACGTTCGATGAGGTAGGCGCGGGCGCGGGCATTGCCCTCGGTCCCCGCCTCGCGGCCTTCCATGTCGTCGGCCGCCAGGATGCGCAGATCCTCCAGCAGTTGGGTGCGATCCAGGGCGATCGCGGCCGGGGTGTCCGGGGTCTGCGGGGTTTGCGGCGCCTGCGGGGCGTCGGTGGCGCTACAGGCGCTGAGGGCCAGCAGAGCGGCGGTGCAGGCGGAAACGGTCAGGAACGAACGCATGAAAACTCCCCAGGTCAGATTTCTGGGGCGCAACCTGCCATGCAATAGCGCACAGCCCCACTGAAAAATCAGTCACACTGGGCGCCAGAGGTCTCGGGGACTCAGAACCAGCGGCTCGGACGCGCGGCCGGCTCGGCTTCGTGCTCGGGCCAATTGGCCTCGGACTGCTGCAGATAGCCGTCGATATCCTCTTCCCAGCGCGCCTGGATGCTGGGCGAGAAATTCAGGTAAAGCGTGCCATCGACCACGCGATAGGCGAGCGGGTCGGTGCGGACCTTGCGGTCATTGGCCAGGGCATAGGCGCAATGGCCGTCATAGGCGGGCGCATAACGGGCCGGATCAGCGATGAAGAGGTCGCGGTTCTCGGCGCTGGCGAAATACCAGGTCGTGCCATTGTACTCGGCATTGAAGGCCTCCAGGCCGGCCAGCGGGGCGGCCTCGGTGTGATAGCTGACCACGTCATAACCGCCGACCGGACGGCCGTCGCGGTCAAGATATTGTTCCCCGGCAAAGGCCATGGAGGACAGAAAAACAAAGGCGAAGGCGAGATTGATCAGGCCGAGCCCGACACGCAGGGCGATTTTGGCGGCAAAGAGATGGGTCATGGTCTTTCCTCGAACTGGCAGGGCCGTTAGCTTGCGCCGACATATGAGACGTCCCTGCCGGCTTTGAAAGACGCATATCGGGCACGCCGCTTCACATCTGAGTGCGGCGTTGTGAGATCGCGTGAGATGAGCCGGCCTAGCAAACCCAGACTGGAGCCCCCCCATGCCGATGCCCGCCGACGAGATTATCGCCCTCATCAAGGCCGGAATTCCCGATGCGGAGATCGAGATGGAGGATCTGGCCGGCGACAATGATCATTGGAAAGCCGTCGTCACCAGCGCCAGTTTCAAGGGCAAGCTGCGCGTCGCCCAGCACCAGATGGTCTATGCGGCCCTCGGCTCGAAAATGGGCAATGAGCTGCACGCCCTGGCGCTGGAGACCAAAACGCCGGACGCATGAGCGCCCTCGCCCTGTCCCCGCTCGCCTTTGGCGTGACCGGTCCGCTGGCCAGCCCGGCCGTCTCGGCCGCGCGGACACGTGAGCTGGTCAGGACAGCCCTGGCGCAGGGCATTACCGTATTTGATACCGGCCCCGCCTATGGCCATGGCCGCGCCGAGCGCCGGCTCGGCGAGGCGCTGCGCGGGGTGCGCGAGGACCGCATCTGCCTGATGACCAAGGCCGGCATCCATGCCGGCAAGCAGCGCGATTTCTCACCTGGCGCCATCGAGATGTCGCTGAAGGAGTCGCTTGAACGCCTCAAGCGCAAGCGCGTCGATATCCTCTGGCTGCACGGCCCGGCGCCAGACGAACTCACCCCCGCCCTGCTACGCCATCTCGGCGCCTTCAAGGCGCGTGGCCTGTTTGATGTGCTCGGCGTGTGCGGCCGCGGCGCGGAGCTGGATGCGGCCATCGAAATCGATGAGATCACCGCGCTGATGGCACCGGTGAACAGCCAGCTCGATGCGACCGCGCTGCCCCGCCTCGAACGCGCCAAGGCGCGCGGCATGACGGTAATGGGGATTGAAGCCCTGGCCGGCAGCGTCCACCAGGCCCGCCTGTCGCCCCGCCCGGCCGATCTCTGGTATCTTGCCCGGCGGATCAAGCAGGGCCTGACCGGCACAGTCCCGAAACAGACCGGACTGACGCCGGAAGACGCCCTGAAATGGGCCCTCGACCAGCCCTATTGCGACGCTGTGGTGTCGACAACCACGAATCCAGTGCATCTCACCGCCAATGCGACGCTCGCCGGTCTTGAACCGGAGGCCTCCTCCGCCTAGGTCTTCTGCAGCGCCAATCCAGGAGTAACCCGATGTCCGACGCCGCTCAGTCCGCTATCCAGTCCACCATCAATGACAATGATGTGGTGCTGTTCATGAAAGGCACGCCGGTCTTTCCGCAATGCGGTTTCTCCTCGGTCGTCTCCCAGGTGCTCGATCACCTGCAGGTCGATTTCGAGAGCGTCAACGTGCTCGAGGACAATGATATCCGCCAGGGCATCAAGGACTTCTCGAACTGGCCGACGATTCCCCAGCTCTATGTGAAGGGCGAGTTTGTTGGCGGCTGCGACATCATCAAGGAGATGTTCCAGTCCGGCGAACTGCAGGCCTATCTGCGGGAAAAAGGCGTGATCGAAGCGGCCTGAGACCGCTGATCAGCGCCGCGCTACCATTTGCGGCTCGCGTTCATTCCAGTCCCAGGCCCGGTTATCGAGCGGGTTGAGCAGGATCACCTGCCCGCCGACCGGCACGCCGATTTCCTCGAAGCCGAAGCCGAGCTGGATGCCCCACGGGATATCCTCGCTGCACAGGTCCTCGGCATTGCGGTTGAGTCGGACCGTGTAGATGTCCTCGTGATACTGTTTGACGTCGAGCTGGAAATTGCTGCGCGCTGTACAGCCATATGTATTGGCGTGGACCACGAGGATGTCGTCTTCAATCACCCGCCAGTAGATCACCGGCTCCAGGCTGTGATCGACTTCAGGCGCCTGCCGATTGGTGCCCGGAATGGTCAGGTCGGGAATAGACATTTCAGGCAGGCTGGGAAGGCTCGGCAAGCTGGCCAGGAAACGCGCACGCGCGCTCTCATCATCGCTTGCGGCACTGTCCGCCGGTACCGTTGAACACGCGCTGCAGGCCGCCACGGCCGCAACCACTCCGAAAACACGCCAGATCGACAAAACAGCCCCCACTGTTGCCCCCAAAAACCCGCGCGCTGCAAACCCCATGCCGCGCGAGCGAAGGTATGGAAGCAGTTTTTCTCCTGATTGCAAGGGATTGCGCCGGTCAGGCGAAGACGGTGCCCCGCATGCACCGGAATCGCTTGCACCCCGGGCAAAGAAAAACCCGCCAGGATGAGCCCGGCGGGTTTTCCAAAATCGATTGTCGTCCTCGAAATTACGAGGAGTAGAATTCGACCACGAGGTTCGGTTCCATCTGCACCGGGTACGGCACTTCAGACAGTTCCGGGATGCGCACGAAGGTCGTCTTCATGGCTTTCGGGTCCAGGTCGATATATTCCGGGATATCGCGCTCAGCGCTTTCCAGGGCTTCCAGAACCAGCGCCATGGAGCGGGACTTCTGGCGAACCTCGATCACGTCACCCGGCTTGCAGCGGTAGGACGGGATGTTGGTCTTGACGCCATTGACCATGACATGGCCGTGGTTGACGAACTGGCGCGCCGCGAAAACGGTCGGCACGAACTTGGAACGGTAGACCACAGCGTCGAGACGGGACTCGAGCAGACCGATCAGGTTCTCGGCGGTGTTACCGGTACGGCGAGACGCTTCGTCATAGGTACGACGGAACTGCTTCTCGGTGATGTTGCCGTAATAGCCCTTCAGCTTCTGCTTCGCCATCAGCTGGATGCCGAAATCGGACATCTTGCTCTTGCGGCGCTGACCGTGCTGGCCCGGGCCGTAGGGACGCGAATTGATCGGGGACTTCGGACGGCCCCACAGGTTTTCACCCATGCGACGGTCAATTTTATACTTCTGAGAATGACGCTTCGACATCGTCTCTTCCTATGTTCGACGTGGCCCGGCGAACCCACGATTGGGATCGCGATTTAAACGGCGGACACCACATCACCCGTACCCCGCGCGTGTGCGCGAGAAGCGGGGGTTCTACAGGCCTGGCAGGGAAAGTCAATCGGGCTGATCAGAACCGATCAGGCGGCGTTGTCGGCGTCTTCGTCGAGCAGGTTGAGGAAGAGGCTTTTGAGGACCGAGGACTGGGCGAACTCGGCGTCCCAGGCGCCATTGTCCTGGATCAGCTCATAGGCGAGCTTCTCATCGATAGAGAATTGGGACACGACGGCATCGAGCGCATCACTCGCATGCGTGCCGTCCTTGGCCAGCTGGGCCAGGAACTGGTCCATTTGATCGGTATCATAGGGGCGCGACGTGTCGTTCACGGCTCTCACCTTTCTCCGTTCGAGCCTTTACTAGACACGCAAACTCCTAAGGTTTGGTTGCGCACGCGGACTAAATTGATACGCGGTTCACATATCCGCGGGCGCAGACGGCCTAGTCGTCGCGCGCGATCCGGGCCTTGCCACGGCCAATGGCCAGCGCCTTCACCGCCCCGCGGAAGGTGCGCACCTCCTGCGCCGTCCAGCGCCCGCGAATGAAAGCCGCGCGCAAGTTTTGCTTCATCAGGGGCGTCTTCTCCGGCGGGAAAAAGAAGCCGGCGCGTTCCAGCTCTTCCTCGAAATGCTCGAACATGCGCTCCAGATCCTCACGGCTCGCCGCCTCGCTGACCGGCTCGAACACATCCGGCGCGGCTTCGTCAGCCGCCCATTCATGCGCCATCACCGCAACGGTCTGGGCCAGGTTGAGCGAGGAGAAGCTGCGATCGACCGGCAGGGTGATGATCGCGTCGGCCATGGTCACGGCCTCGTTGGGCAGGCCGGACTTCTCGGCCCCGAACAACACCCCGACCTTTTCGCCAGCCTGGATGGCGCCGCGCATCTCGGCCACCGACTGGCGGGCCGTCAGAACCGGCTTCTCCATACCGCGCGGCCGCGCCGTCGTCGCGTAAACCCGCGTGCAGTCGGCGATCGCATCGGAATAGGTCTTGTGCAGATAGGCCGCTTCGAGCACGGGCGAGCCCGCCGCCATGGACACGGCCTTGTCATTGGGCCAGCCATCGCGCGGGTCGACAATGCGCAAATCGGGCAGTCCGAAATTGCCCATCACACGGGCCGCGGCACCGATATTCTCGCCCAGTTGAGGATTGACCAGGATAAAAGCCGGCGTATCTGACGTCTGCGGCATGGGTCCGCCCCTTCACCTTATGGCGCGCCAGTGCTAGAGAGCGCGCAAATTCCAACCGAGCGCTGTGTCTAGCGCGTCTTGTATCCGTCCGAAAAGAAAGCAGCACACCATGGCTAAGATCAAAGTCGATACACCTGTCGTCGAGCTCGATGGCGATGAGATGACCCGCATCATCTGGCAGATGATCAAGGACAAGCTGATCCTGCCCTATCTCGACATTGATCTGAAGTATTACGATCTCTCGATCGAAAAGCGCGACGAGACCGACGACCAGATCACCGTCGAAGCCGCTGAGGCAATCAAGCATTACGGCGTTGGCGTCAAATGCGCGACCATCACGCCGGATGAAGCCCGCGTTGAAGAGTTCGACCTGAAGAAGATGTGGCGCTCGCCGAACGGCACCATCCGCAACATCCTCGGCGGCGTTGTTTTCCGCGAGCCGATCGTGATCTCCAACGTGCCGCGCCTGGTTCCGGGCTGGCAGCAGCCGATGGTTATTGGCCGTCACGCCTTTGGTGACCAGTACCGCGCGACCGACTTCCTCGTCGACAAGCCGGGCAAGCTGACCATGACCTTCGTGCCGGAAGACGGTTCCGAGCCGATCGAGCGCGAAGTCTTCGACTTCCCGAGCTCCGGCGTTGCCATGGGCATGTATAACCTGGACGAGTCGATCAAGGACTTCGCCCGCGCCAGCATGAATTACGGCCTGCAGCGCGGCTGGCCGGTCTATCTGTCGACCAAGAACACGATCCTGAAAGCCTATGACGGCCGCTTCAAGGATATCTTCCAGGAAATCTTCGACAGCGAGTTCAAGGACGCTTTCCAGGCCAAGGGTATTTCCTACGAGCACCGCCTGATCGACGACATGGTCGCGGCAGCTATGAAATGGTCCGGCGGTTTCGTCTGGGCCTGTAAGAATTATGACGGCGACGTCCAGTCCGACACCGTGGCCCAGGGCTTTGGTTCGCTCGGCCTGATGACCTCGGTCCTGATGTCCCCCGATGGCAAGACGGTGGAAGCGGAAGCCGCCCACGGTACCGTCACCCGTCACTACCGCCAGCACCAGCGCGGCGAGCAGACCTCGACCAACTCCATCGCCTCGATCTTCGCCTGGACCCGTGGCCTGCACCATCGCGGCCGCATGGATGGCAATGAGCAGGTCATGAAGTTTGCCGAGACGCTCGAAAGCACGATCATCAAGACCGTCGAGGCCGGCTATATGACCAAGGACCTCGCTCTCCTGGTTGGCGACCAGCAGGGCTGGCTCTCCACCGAGGGCTTCCTCAACAAGGTCGACGAGAACTTCAAGGCTGCCATGGCGGCCAGCGCCTGATCCAGGCCATCATCTCGATTTTGCGGCGGGCGGAACGAAAGTTCCGCCCGTCTTGCTTTTCACCGCGCCCATTGCGAGGATCAGCCTGACCAGAGGGGCTATGGGAGGCGGGACAGGCCTTGCATTCCAGTTTTGAGATCAGCGCGGAACGCCGAGTTTGCACGATCCGGATTCATGGCCTCGCCACGCCGGAAGGGCTGGCCAAGGCCTTCTTCGATGCCTTCAGCTCCAAGGACTGGGACCGCAGCTATAATCTCATGATCGTCTATGAGGCCGACGCCCTGCTCGGCGAGCTGACCCTGGATGAATTGCGCGAGCTGCAGGACAAGCTCAACGCGCGGCAAGCGGAAATCGGCCTTCAACGCCGCATGAAATCCGCCCTCGTCTATTGCCGGCCGGAACAGCGCAGCCTGCTTGAACTGCACGTGCTGAGCTACGACGAACAGAGTTTCCTGGAGGAACGCGTCTTCGCCACCGAAGCCGACGCCCTGCAATGGCTCTGCGGCCCGGACACGGCAAAGAGCGCCTAGCCCGGCTCCGGTCCGATTGTCACCCACGTGCATGGCGCCAGCATGTTATCCTGACCGCATGATTCGGGTATTGGGCGGCCACCTCCGGGCCAGCTCATAAAATACACCGTTTCTTGTAAGGTTAATGGCTGTAGAGCACGCCGCTGTGATGGGTGCATATTTGTATTTCTAGATTCGCAGGAGCCCTCGAACGTGTTGTCGCAATTGGAATTTTGCCTGGAAGACGGCCTGTGTATCTGGCGCGTGTCGGGCTCTGCCACGGTCAAGGAGATCTGCGACGGCTATGCCGAGCGCTTCAACCACCCCGACTGGAACCCGGGACTGGAAAGCCTGACCGTGATCAACAAGCTGGCTCTGGGTGGCTTCACCCCGCAGGCGGCCGGGGAGATCATGCAATTCATCCGGGACTGCGACCTCAAACACAAGCGCACCGCCAAGCGATCCGCCCTGGTTTGTTCAGACGAGTTGAGCCGGGCCTTGCTGGCCTATTGGGAACATCGTGCGACCAATGAACTCGAGCGCAGCGAACGGGCCTTTGCCACCGAGGAAGAGGCTCGCGCCTGGCTGGTCAGCTCCCGCGAGGCCGACGCAAAATCCGCCTGCGTCTAGTTACCGCTGGCACGCTTGATGGTGACGAAGGTCTCGGCTGCGATCTTCCATTCCAGATCGACCAGATGCCATTTGGCCAGGTAGCGGCCGACATAGCGGATCGACATGCCATCGCTGATCCAGCCCCCGGTCCAGCGCCCCTGTTCGGCCGCCAGATGACCGTCATCGGACACTTCGATCCGCGCCGGTGAGCGCAAATAGCCCACATCCTGGCACTGGCTGAAGATGGAGTTCCAGGCCTCCAGCTGCGCCTCACGTCCCTGGATCAGGGGCGCATCATCACCGGGAATGAGCAGCGCATCCTCACTGAGCACGCGGCTGATGGCAGCAAAATCCTGATCGGCGATAGCGGTGTTGAAATCCGCACGCAAGCGCGCAATCTCACGCGCCGCCATCTTGTCGCCGACGAGCTGAACCTCTCCGGCAGACTTGCCAGAAGACTTGCCCGAAGACCTGTTCTGGCGAGCCATCAGCCGGCGACCGCGGCGCGGATCGCCGCCAGGCCATCCTCGGCCTTGGAGCCGTCCGGACCACCGGCCTGGGCAAAGTCAGGGCGTCCGCCCCCGCCCTTGCCGCCGACAGCGGCAGAACCGGCGCGGACCAGTTCCACAGCGCTGAACCGGTCTTTCAGATCATCGGTGACACCGACAGCCAGCGCCGCCTTGCCGTCATTGACGCCGATAAAGGCTGCAATACCGGACCCCATGGAGGTCTTGGCCTCGTCGATCAGACCGCGCAGATCCTTGCCGCCCACACCCTCGACCACACGGCCGATAAAGGCCGTGCCGGCAATGTCTTCCGGGCCGGACGGGGCGGAACCGCCGCCCCCCATGGCCAATTGCTTCTTGGCCTCGGACAATTGCCGTTCCAGCTTCTTGCGCTCTTCCTGCAGGGACAGGACCCGCGCCTCCAGATCAGCAGCCGGGATTTTCAGCGCCTCGGCTGCCGCCCGGCCATAGCCGATCTGCTGGTCCATATACTGGCGAGCGGCTTCACCGGTCAGCGCCTCGATGCGGCGCACACCGGCCGATACGGCGCTTTCGCCGACAATCTTGAACAGGGCGATATCACCGGTGCGCTCAACATGGGTGCCGCCGCACAACTCGACCGAATAGGCCTTGTCGCTGTCCTCAAGGCCGCGCCCCATCGACAAAACGCGGACGCTATCGCCGTATTTCTCGCCGAACAGGGCCATGGCGCCGGCCTCGATGGCGGCTTCAGGCGCCATTTCACGCGTCGAGACCGAGGCGTTCTGGCGCACGACGGCATTGACCTGGGCTTCCAGGGCCGCGATTTCCGCCGCCGTCACCGCGCCATTATGGCTGAAGTCGAAACGCAGGCGATCGGGGCCGACATAGGAGCCCTTCTGGGTCACATGGGCGCCGAGAATGTCGCGCAGCGCGGCGTGCAGCAGGTGGGTGGCAGAGTGATTGGACTTGGTTTCCGTGCGCTTGGAGGCATCGACATCGAGACGCGCCGTGTCACCGGTCACGACCTCGCCCTTTTCCATCACACCGACATGGGCGTGCAGCTCGCCGGCGCGCTTCTGGGTGTCCTCGACGCGGAAGACGGCGCCGTTCTCGAATGTGATCACGCCGGTATCGCCGGCCTGACCACCGCTTTCGCCATAGAAGGGCGTGCGGTCGAAGACGAGTTCGCCGGACTGGCCCTCACCGAGAGCCCCGGCCTCGGCACCGTCGGCGACAATGGCGAGCAGTTTGCCGCTCTCCGACGTGCCCTCATAGCCGAGGAATTCGCTGGCCCCGGCCTTGTCGCGGACGGCGAACCAGACCGTGTCCGGTGCCACTTCACCGGAGGAGAATTTGGCAGCGCGGGCATCGGCCCGCTGTTTGTCCATCGCCGTATTGAAGCCGGCCTCATCCACCGTCATGCCCTTGGCGCGCAGGGCGTCCTGGGTCAGGTCGAGCGGGAAGCCGTAGGTGTCGTAGAGCTTGAACGCGGTCTCGCCCGGCAGCGCATCGCCCTCGGACAGGCCCGCGGTGGCGTCCTCGAGCAGGCTGATACCGCGGCCCAGCGTGCGCTGGAAGCGTTCTTCCTCGACCTTGAGCGTATCTTCAATCAGGGCACGGGCGCGGCCGAGCTCTGGATAGGCATCGCCCATCTCGCGCTCGAGCGCCGGCACCAGCTTCCACATGACCGGCTCGCTGGCCCCGAGCAGGTGGGCGTGACGCATGGCCCGGCGCATGATGCGGCGCAGGACATAGCCGCGGCCTTCATTGGACGGGGTGACGCCATCGGCCATCAGGAAACAGGTCGAGCGCAAATGGTCGGCAATGACGCGGTGGCTACCGAGCGCATCGCCCTCGGCCTTGACGCCCAGCGCCTCCTCGCCGGCCCGGATCAGATTGGCGAACAGGTCGACATCGTAATTATTGTGCTGGCCCTGCAGGATGGCGGCGATGCGCTCCAGCCCCATGCCGGTATCGATCGACGGCTTGGGCAGGTTGATGCGCTGGTCCGGACCCTGCTGCTCATACTGCATGAAGACCAGGTTCCAGATCTCGATGAAGCGGTCACCATCTTCCTCCGGCGAACCGGGCGGGCCGCCCCAGATATCCTCGCCATGATCGAAGAAAATCTCCGAGCACGGACCGCACGGGCCGGTATCGCCCATGGACCAGAAATTGTCCGAGGTGGAGATGGAGATGATCTTGTCATCGGTCAGACCGGCGATCTTCTTCCACAGGGCGCGCGCCTCTTCATCCTCGGAATAGACGGTGACGAGGAGTTTTTCCGCCGGGAGCTCGAATTCCCGCGTGACCAGCTCCCAGGCATGATGGATGGCGCGCTCCTTGAAATAATCGCCAAAGGAGAAATTCCCCAGCATTTCAAAGAAGGTGTGGTGACGCGCGGTATAGCCGACATTGTCGAGATCATTGTGCTTGCCACCGGCGCGCACACATTTCTGAGACGACACGGCGCGCGGAATGCCGCGCGTTTCCTGCCCGGTGAAGACATTCTTGAACTGCACCATCCCGGCATTGGTGAACAAGAGGGTCGGGTCGTTCTGCGGCACCAGCGGGCTGGAGGAGACGACCTCGTGTTCATTCTTGGCGAAATAGTCGAGGAAGGTGGCACGGATATCGCGCAAGCTGGCCATGATCAGTCCATCATCGGGTTTGCAAAAGCGCCGGCCGGACGGTCGGCGCAGGGAGTGGGTCCTAGATATAGAAACGGGTGCCCGGCCCCGCCAGACACCCGTTTAATCGCAAGCAGCTATCTCTAGCAATCCGCGCCGTTCAGCTCGGGACCCAGACGCCCCGGAACCAGACCGGTCTAGCCGGCGGCGGCGTCCTCATCTTCCAGCTCCGGACCGGTCAGCATTTCGTCCGCCAGGAGGCCGGCATTGGCCCGCACCTTGTGCTCGATCTCGGCGGCGATATCGCCATTCTCGAGCAGGAATTTCCGCGCGTTTTCACGGCCCTGGCCGATGCGCTCGGAATTGTAGGAATACCAGGAACCGGACTTCTCGATGACATCGCCTTTGACGCCCAGGTCGAGCAGCTCGCCCATTTTGGAAATGCCTTCGCCATAGAGGATGTCGAACTCGACCTCACGGAAAGGCGGAGCGACCTTGTTCTTCACCACTTTGACCCGGGTCTGGTTGCCGATCACCTCGTCGCGGTTCTTCAGCGCGCCGATGCGGCGGATGTCGAGACGGACGGAGGAGTAGAATTTCAGGGCATTACCGCCGGTCGTGGTTTCCGGCGAGCCGAACATCACACCGATCTTCATGCGGATCTGGTTGATGAAGATCACCAGGCAGTTGGACTTGGAGATCGACGCCGTCAGCTTGCGCAGCGCCTGGCTCATCAGACGCGCCTGCAGGCCCGGCAGGCTGTCGCCCATCTCGCCTTCCAGCTCGGCCCGCGGGGTCAGCGCCGCCACGGAGTCGATAACCAGAATGTCGACCGCACCGGAGCGCACCAGCGTGTCGGCAATTTCCAGGGCCTGTTCACCGGCATCCGGCTGGGAGACCAGGAGTTCGCCGACATCCACGCCGAGCTTGGCGGCATAGACCGGGTCGAGCGCGTGCTCGGCGTCCACGAAAGCGGCCACACCGCCGGCCTTTTGCGCCTCGGCGACCGTGTGCAGGGCGAGCGTCGTTTTACCGGAGCTTTCCGGACCGTAGATCTCGATGATGCGGCCCTTCGGCAGACCGCCAATACCCAGAGCGATATCCAGACCAAGCGAACCGGTCGAGACCGCTTCGACTTCCATGGCCGGTTTCTGACCCAGTTTCATGACCGAGCCTTTACCGAAGGCTTTGTCGATCTGGCTCAGTGCTGCCTCAATGGCTTTTTGCTTATCCATCTCTTCGTCTTTCACGAGTCGAATCGCGCCCCTGCTCATAACCGTATTCCCTTATTTCACGCCGCCATCGGGCGGGCAACTGACCAAAAACGTACCAGCTTTGTTCCGGGAACACAAGGAGAACATATTCCTACCCTTCAGGACTATGTCCCGCGCCTGTGAGGGTCCCCGAAGCGCCGAATAAGTCCAGACTAATCGGCCCACGTGACAATAACGGTCACCCCCTTTTTTGATCTTCCGCACCCCCTCAACAGGACCGGTGCGCGCGCCGTCACTAGCGTCGTCATTGCCCCGGGGCCCGAGCCCGGCTAGCCTGACCCGATGGAGTTGAAACTTCGGCGCTTATACAAGGCATTCGGGGTCATGGGGCTGGCCCTCGGCCTGACCCAGTGCGGGCCGCAGCCGGTCGAACCGGCTCCCGCAGCACCATCTGCCCGAATCGCCTCGCTGGACGAGCTGCTGATCAGCGGGCGCCTGATTGTCCTGACCCTGGACGGACCGACCATCCACACCACGGATGCCGATACCGGCGCGCCCACCGGCTATGAGGTCGACCTGGTGCGCGCCTTCGCCATCGATCTGGGGGTCTCGGTCCGCTACGAGGTGATGGAGGATATCGAATCCCTGCTGGCAGCGCTGGACGCCGGCGAAGGCCATATCGCGGCCGCCAACCTCACGGTCACGGAGGAGCGCGCCCGCCTGCATGAATTCGGGCCGGCCTATCGCACCGTACGCGAACAGCTGGTGTGTAATGATAATGGCCCGGTGCCGACCCGGCTCGACCGATTACCGGAAGCTCGCATCGTGGCGCTGGAAGGCTCCAGCTATCTCGACACGCTACAGACCCATGCCCGAATGCTAGGCGGGCTGGAATGGGATGAGGCCGGCGCGGGATCCGCCATGCCCCTGCTCGAGCAGGTGCAGGCGGATCTGTATGACTGCACCCTCGCCGACAGCCACCTGGCCGATTTCGCCCGCCGGCGCCTGCCCGATCTGGTGGTGGGCCTGGACCTGAGCCAGGAACAGTCACTGGCCTGGGCCTATGACAACGAGATTGAAGGGCTGGGAGCGGCGCTGGACAGCTGGTTTGCCGGCGCGCACGCTACCGGCTTTCTCGAAGAGCTCGACGAGCGGTGGTTCGGCCGCTTTGGCGATTTCGACTATGTCGATGTGGCTGAATTCATCAACCGGGTCGAAACGCGATTGCCCGAATACGAAGCCCTGTTCCGCCTCGCCGCTGATGATTCCCCGTTTGAATGGGAATTGATCGCGGCCCAGTCCTACCAGGAAAGTCATTGGGACCCCGACGCGGTCAGCGCCACGGGGGTCGAGGGTCTGATGATGCTGACCCTGTCGACAGCCGAGCGTGTCGGCATCGAGGACCGCACAGACCCGCGCCAGAGCATTGAAGGCGGCGTCGCCTATCTCAGCGATCTTTATCGCCGCGTGCCCGAGAGCGTTACCGGCCAGGACCGGCTCTGGTTCGCCCTCGCTGCCTATAATGTCGGCATGGGCCACATGTATGACACGCGCGCCCTCGCCGAACGTCTGGGACGGGACAAAAATAGCTGGGAAGATCTGGAAGCGACCCTGCCCTTGCTCTCTGACCCGGACTATTATCCGAGCCTGCGCTATGGCTATGCCCGCGGCTATGAGCCCGTCGCCTATGTCCAGAAAGTACGCGAATACCGCGCCTTGCTGGAGGCCAACAGGCTCTAGTCCTTGGCCGCTGCCGCGGTCAGCTCTTCCTTCACCTTCTCGGCCAGCTGCGTCAGCGTGAAGGGTTTGGGCAGGAAGGAAATGTCCTGCTCTTCCGACAGCGTCTTGGAGAATTGCTCGGCGGCATAGCCGGAGATGAAGACAATGCGCGTCTCCGTCAGCATGTCGCGCGCCTTTTCCAGCAGGCCGGGCCCGTCCAGCCCCGGCATGACGACGTCGGAGATCAGGAGGTCAAAGCCTTCCGGCGTGTCCTCGAGGATTTCAAACGCCTCTTCGCCATCACAGGCCTCGACGACGTCATAGCCGCGCTTGGCCAGGGTCTTGGCGGCGATATTGCGCACCGCATCCTCGTCCTCGACCAGCAGGATACGCCCCTTGCCCGACAGGTCGGCCGGCGCCGGCTCGGCGGTCTTGGCGACCTCGGCCTCGGCGAGCTCGACGGTTTCTTCCTCGGTCGGCTGATAGCCCGGCAGGTAGATCGTGAAAGTCGTGCCCTTGCCCACTTCGGAATCGGCAAACAGGAAACCACCGGACTGTTTGACAATGCCATAGACGGTGGCGAGGCCCAGACCGGTCCCCTTGCCCGCTTCCTTGGTGGTGAAGAAGGGCTCGAAGATTTTCGACAGGGTGGCCTCGTCCATGCCGTGGCCCTGGTCTTCCACCTCGATGGCCACCCAGTCCCCTTCGCGCACATTGGGCGCGCCGGCACGGGTGACGTCCTCGTCCTTGACCGACTTGGTCCGGATGATCAGCTCGCCACCACCCTGGTCGCGCATGGCGTCACGGGCATTGGCGGCGAGGTTGATGATCGCCGTTTCCAGCTGGCCCTTATCGGCCTTGATCAGCGGCATGTCGCGACCATGGACAATGTCCAGCTTGACGGTTTCCTCGACGATCTGGCGCAGCAGCACGGAGACATCCGACAGCATGTCGCCGACATCGAGCGTCTCGGTGCGGAAGGTCTGCTTGCGCGAGAAGGCCAGTAGTTTCTTTATCAGGCCGGCGGCGCGGGCCACGGTCTGGTTGATCGATTGCAGCTCACCATAATCGGGGTCACCGACCGGGTGACGGTTCAACAGCTCATCGGTATTGAGCCGGACCGCGGTGAGCAGATTGTTGAAATCATGCGCCACGCCGCCGGCGAGCTGACCGACAGCCTGCATCTTGTTGGCCTGGGAGAATTGCCGCTCCATGTCTTTCCAGCTGGTCACATCGATGATGTAGGCGACGCGCTTGCCGCCCCGCGAGGGCGCGAAGGCGAGGTGGACATAGACCGGCTTTTCCGCGGCCAGGCAGGCTTCGGCCGGTTCGCTCGACCCCGCCATGGCGAAGGCGAACGTGTCCTGTGCCGTGCGGCCGTCTTCCCAACGGAAGATGTCGCAGAATTTCACACCCGGCACGGCCTTGCCCTCGGTGAGCTGAACCAGGGCCGGATTGACGTCTTCAATAATGGCGCTCTCCGGATCGGCACCATCAAGGCGCACCACGCCGAAGGGGGCGCTGGCGAACATTTCATCAAGCGTGCGCCCGGCACTGCTCGACGGGGTCATGGCCTGGGCCACGCCGGGAGGCGCCCCCGTGGCCGACAGCCCGTAGATCACGCCGCGGCCGACCGGTTTTTCACCGGCCGCCCACTCGATGACGATGGTGATCGGGCTTTCAATCCCGTCACGGGCGCGCAGGCGCGTATCGATCCGCGCCAGCCCCTCGCCACCGCGCGAGCGCAGGACGGTGCGCGCCGCATCGCCGGCCAGGATCTTGTCGAGGGCCGGGAAGGCCTCGCCTTCGGCCAGGCCCAGCCAGGCCCGAAGTGTGGAATTGCCCATGGCGATCTCGCCATTGGCGCGCAGGGAGAAAAGTCCGACCGGAGCATGCTGGGACCAGTCGGCGAGGGAGACCGAAGTCGCACTGTCTTCGCCGGAGACCGGCGCCAGGCGCCACAGGATCAGCTCGTCATCCTGGCGCTTGGCCTCGAGCCGGTATTGCCGGGTTTCGCCATCGCTGAGCGGCAGGGGCGGCAGGAGCTCACAGCCCTCCTCGCCCTTGGCCGCGCTGCGGGCCAGGCGATAGACGGCCCCGTCACCGCCCCCGGCACCGGACCAGAGCCGGTCAATCGTGGGCAGGCCAAAACTCTGACCGAAACCGCCGGCCGCCTTGGCCAGCGCGCGATAAGCCTCATTGCCCCAGCGCACACCGCCACGGCGATCGGTGATCACCACCGGATCCGGGAAGACATCCATGGCGGCATAGCCCAGCTCCGCCGGGGTCGGCATGGCATTGCGCGCGACGGTATTGCGCAGCGTCCGCCCCGCGGTTTCGCCGGCCGCGATGGCGTAGAGCACGACCAGACCGGCCAGTGCCAGACCGGCGAGGAAGATAAAGCCCTCCCAGCCCTCTTCGCCATTGCCGAACAGGGCCGCAACGGCCGCCGCGATCACGACGAGGCCGAGGATATACATCGTCATTCGTCCGAAAGGCTTGTTCCAGAAGGACTTGCGGTTCTGGCTATTGGCGGTCGGGGTATCGGCCATGACGGAACTCCGGCACGAATCAGAAAGAAGGGCTTACAGATTACTCGCTCGGGCGGTATTGCGCCCGTCTATTTCCGCCGGACAGTGACAGAACATAGCCGATCACACGAGCCACTGCCTGGAAGTGATCAACAGGAATTTCCTCGTCGAGCTCGGCGGTGGCCCAGAGGGCCCGGGCCAGCGGCGGATCCTCGACGATCGGTACGTCATTTTCCTTGCCCAGCTCGCGGATGCGCAAGGCGACGGCATCAACACCCTTGGCCACACAGATCGGCGCCGGGGTTTCGCCCTGCTCATAATGCAAGGCGATGGCATAGTGGGTCGGGTTGGTGACGATGACGGTCGCGTCGGGGACCTTGGCCATCATGCGCTTTTGCGCCCGCTCCTGGCGGATCTGGCGCAGCTTGGCCCGCACCATCGGATCGCCCTCGGACTGTTTCAGCTCGTCCTTGACCTCGCGGCGCGACATGCGATTGCGTTTGATGAAGGTCTGGCGCTGATACATGTAGTCGAGCGCAGCGATGACGGCGTAGACGGCCAGGCAGGCGATCAGGAGTTCGATCGCCGTTTGCTGCACGATTGGCAGGATCGCGGTGACGTCGAGGAAAGGCAGTCCGGACAGCGTGTCCCGCTTGGGATAGATGACAATGAAGGCGGCCAGCGCGACCAGGGCCATCTTGCCAATTCCCTTGAGGAAATTGGCAATCGCCTCCATGCCGAAGACGCGCTTGAAACCGCTGATCGGATTGATCTTGGACAGTTTGGGCTGGATCTTCTCGGTCGTGAACAACATGCCCTGCTGCACGTAGTGACCGGCGAAACCGGCGATCACCAGGACCAGGACCGGGAAGCCGACCATGGCCGCGATCATCCAGATCGTTTCCTGCATGGTGCCCATCATGGCCTGCGGCTCCACCGCAAACATGTGCGCCTCACCGAAAAAGACCTGCATCGACCCGGCCATGCGTCGCGCAACCGCTGGGAAGATGAAGGCGAGCAGAAGGAGCGCCGACATCAGGATGAACCAGCCGGGGATTTCCTGGGACTTGGCGACATCGCCCTTCTTGCGCGCGTCCTCAAGCCGTTTCTGGGTCGGTTCTTCGGTTTTTTGACTTTCGTCTTCGCCCTCGGCCATGGACCGGTCTCCCTAGCTCAGCTCGAAGGTGAAGCGCTGCATGCGCTCCAGCCAGACCGCTGCCATCGCACCGATGGCGATGATGAGAATGAGCAGCCCGAACATGATGTTGGCGGGCATGGCGACGAAGAAGATCTGCAATTGCGGCATCAGGCGCGAGAGGATGCCCAGGGCGAAATAGAAGGTCAGGCCGAACACGATCAGCGGCGCCGCGATCTGGATGGCGATCCGGAAGGTGTCGATGAAGGCCTGCAGCGCCCAATTGGCCGCATCCGCCATGGAGGGGAACTCGCCAGCCGGGAACAAGGCGTAGGAATTCACCCCGGCCTGCAACAGCAGATGATGCGTATTGGTCGTGAACAACAAGGTGATGAAGACCAGGTTCAGGAAGGTACTGATCAGAGCCCCCTGCGCCCCCTGGGACGGGTCGAAACTCTGCGCCATGGCCAGGCCGGACTGCATCGAGATGACCTGGCCGGCGATCGCTGCGGTCGACATCAGCAAGCGGGCAATGCCGCCGATCATCAGCCCGATCAGCACTTCGCCAAGCACCAGGCCGGCCATCATCAGGGGCTCGGCCGGCATGGGCGGCATGGAGGGCGCCAGGATCGGCCCCAGCGTCAGGCAGACCAGAAGCGCGAAGGACAGACGGATGCGCACCGGAATGCTCGGCTCGCCGAAACCGGGCATCAGCATCAGGATCGCGCCGAGCCGGGCGAAGACCAGACCGGCCGCAAAGATTATCGCCGGCAGGTCGAAACTCATGGCATGGCTATCCGGTCGGTGATGGCGATCATGAAACCGCCCAGCAGCGCCCCCATCAGCGGCAGGAAGACCAGGAGCGCAATGAAAATGGCGATGATCTTGGGAACGAAGACCAGGGTCATTTCCTGGATCTGCGTCAGCGCCTGGAACAGGGCCACAATGACCCCGACCGCCAGCCCGATGATCATGACCGGCGCGGCCATGGCCAGCATCAGCCAGATCGCCTCACGGGCATAGTCGAGAACCTCGGAGCCGGTCACGTCCGTCGTCGCCTTTCAGGGTAAGGAATCAATTACCGTTAATTATCTTTACCATTCCGGGATCGCCGTTAAGAAAGAGTCAATTCTGGTAAACGAGGGGGAAGGACAGCCCATGTCCATTCGTGAAATTCTCGCCGGTGCGAGCGCACTGGCCATTCTGGCAGCCTGTTCGCCTACAACAGACGAAACCACCACGCCGGCCGCGCCGCAAACCAGCGCCAGCAGCACCGAAACTGCACCGGCAACGAACAGCGAGCAGACCGAAACCGAGCGCCTCTTCGCCTGGTTCCAGTCCGAATTCGAGCAGGAAATCGCCCGTTCCCCGCTCGGCCAGACCTATCTTGGCATGGTCACGGACATGGAAGCCTATGGCCAGTGGGACGATGTCTCGGAAGCGGAATTCCGCGCCAACCTGCAGCGCGAAGCCGACCGCATCCGCTACATGAACGAGAATTTCGACTTCGAGGCCCTGACCCAGGAAGCCCAGGTTTCCTGGCGCTTTGCCGAATTCATCGCCGCCAATAACCAGCAGCAGGCCGAATTCTGGGATCACGGCCTGATCTTCACCCAGTTCTTCGGCCCGCACTCGCAAATGCCGACCATCCTGATCGGCTATCACCGTGTCGATTCGGTCGAGCACGCCGAAGCCTATATCTCCCGCCTCAACGGCCTCGGCCCGCTGATGCGCGAGTTCACCGCCCAGGCTGACCAACGCGCCCAGGCCGGCGTCGTCCCGCCGGCTTTTGCTTTCCCGGTTATCATCGGCACGGCGGAAGGCATGATCACCGGCGCTCCGTTCGACGATAGCGGTGAAGACAGCCCGCTGATGGGCGATTTCCGCCGCAAGATTGATGTTCTGGAGATTTCCGACGAGGAAAAACAGGACCTTGTGGACCGTGCTGCCGCGGCTCTGACGGACAGCGTCGGCCCGGCCTATCGCGATCTCATCGCCACCATGCAGCGCCATGAAGAGCTGGCCGGCGGCGCCAATAACGGCGCCTGGGCCCTGCCGGAAGGTGCGGCCTATTATGAAAGCCAGCTGCGCAATTACACCACCCGCACCGACATGACGGCGGAGCAGATCCACGAGATCGGTCTGGCCGAAGTCGAACGCATCCATGGTGAAATGCGCGATATCATGGCCCAGGTCGGCTTTGAGGGCTCGCTGCAGGACTTCTTCGAATTCGTGCGCACGGACGATCAGTTCTACTATCCCGACACCGAGGAAGGCCGTCAGCGCTATCTCGATGAATCGGCTGCCATGATCGACGAGCTGATGGTCGTTGCTCCGCAGTATTTTGGTCAGTTGCCGCGCGGCCAGATGGATGTCCGCGCCGTCGAGCCCTACCGTATCGAGACCGCCACCGGCGCGTTCTACGAGCAGGGCTCGCTCGATGGCACGCGTCCGGGCGCCTACTACGTGAACCTCGCCAATATGCGCGACAACCCGACCTATCTGATGCAGTCCCTGGCCTTCCACGAAGGCGCGCCGGGGCACCATTTCCAGGTCGCCCTGTCTCAGGAGCTTGAGAACACCCCGATGTTCCAGCGTCTTGCCTGGTATTCCGCCTATGGCGAAGGCTGGGCGCTCTATGCCGAGAACCTCGGCAAGGAAATGGGCTTCTTCACCGACCCGTACCAGGATTTCGGCCGCCTCTCCTATGAGGTCTTCCGCGCGGCCCGCCTCGTCGTTGATACCGGCATCCACCACTACCAATGGTCGGAAGAGCAGGCCAATGAGTACATGCTCGAGGCTACGCCGATGCCGGCCGGCGATATCGCCAATGAAGTCCGCCGCTACATCGTCTGGCCTGGCCAGGCCGTGTCCTACAAGGTCGGCATGCTGACCATTCTGGAACTGCGCGGACGGGCCCAGGAGGCGCTCGGCGAGGACTTTGACTGGGGTGAGTTCCACGATGTTGTACTGACCAATGGCTCGGTTCCGCTGAGCCTGCTGGAAGAGCTTGTCGAGAACTACATCGCCGAGAAACAGGCCGGCTAGACCGGTACCCGATACGATGCGGTGAGGCCGGCCCTGAGGAGGGGCTGGCCTTGTCCGTTTAAAGACTTAAATTCTGGCCCAGCCAGTTCACTCGAGGGGAGTACCCATGTCTTTGATCAAACGCCTCGCGCTCGGTGCCTCGATCGCCGTTCTCGTCACCGCCTGCTCGCAGCCGGCCGATGACGACGCCACAACGGCCGCCGCCCCGGGCGCCGAAACCGCAGCACCGGCCACCGAGGCCGTCAATGAAGCCGCCGAAACCGAAACAGCACGCTTGAATGCCTGGTTCGAACAGGTCTTCCAGGACGGCATCGCCCGCAGCCCGATGTACCAGACCTTCCTGGGCATGAAGACGAATTACGACCAGTGGGGCGATGCCTCGCCGGAGTTTGCCCAGGAAAGCTACGAGATCGGCCAGCAGAACTACCAGTACATGCTGGCGAATTTCGACTTCGACCAGCTCGACGAAAGCGCCCAGATTTCCTGGCGCCTGTTCGAGCGCAACGCCCTGCGCGATCAGGACGGTCAGCGCTGGGTCGATCACGGCTACACCTTCACGCCGCGCTCCGGCCCGCACATGAACACGCCGACCTTCCTGATCAACAATCATCGCGTTGATACGCTGGAAGATGCGGAAGCCTATATCGGCCGCCTCAACGGCATGGGCGATTATCTCGACCAGCACATCGCCAATGCACGCCGCTCCGCCGAGCTGGGCGTCTACACACCGCGCTGGACCTACCAGCCAATGATCGAAACCTCGCGCAATGTCATCTCCGGCGCACCGTTTGACGACAGCGCCGACGACAGCCCGCTGATGGGCGATTTCCGCCGCAAGGTCACCGCGCTCGAGCTGTCCGAAGACGAGACGGCGCGCCTGATCGGTGAAGCAGAGGCCGCCCTCACCGGCGTCGTACAGCCCGCCTATGAGCGCATTATTGCCCTGTTTGAAGAACAGGAAGCCGTTGCCAGCGAGGATGACGGCGTCTGGAAACACCCGGACGGTGCGGAATTCTATAACTATCTGCTCAATGGCTATACGACGATGGATATCTCCGCTGAGGAGATCCACCAGATCGGCCTGTCTGAAGTCGCTCGCATCCATGGCGAGATGCAGGACATCATGACCGAGGTCGGCTTTGAGGGCTCGCTGCAGGACTTCTTCGAGTTCATGCGGACCGATGAGCAGTTCTACTACCCGAACACCGATGAGGGTCGTCAGCAGTATCTCGATGAAGCCACCGCGCTGATCGATACGATGACGGAAACGCTGCCGCAGATGTTCAACACCTTCCCGCAGGCCGAGCTGGAAGTGCGCCGCGTCGAGCCGTTCCGGGAGGCGTCAGCAGGCAAGGCCTTCTACCAGCGCCCGGCTCCGAACGGATCGCGCCCGGGCGTCTACTACGCCAACCTGCGCGATATGGCACAGATGCCGATCTACCAGATGGAAGCCCTCGCCTATCATGAGGGCGCGCCGGGTCACCACATGCAACTGGCGATCATGCAGGAGCTGGAAGGCATCCCGTCCTTCCGTCGCTTTGGCGGATACACAGCCTATACCGAAGGCTGGGGCCTCTACACCGAGTACTTCCCGCTAGAATTCGGATTCTATTCCGACCCGTATTCCAACTTCGGCCGTCTCGCCATGGAGCTGTGGCGCGCTTGCCGTCTCGTCGTCGACACCGGCCTGCACTATCACCAGTGGACGCGCCAGGAAGCCGTCGACTACCTGCTGGAAAACACGCCGAATCCGGAAGGCGACTCGATCAACGCGATTGACCGCTACATCGTCTTTGCCGGCCAGGCCACGGCCTACCAGATCGGCAAGAACGAGATCCTGCGCATGCGTAGCGATGCCGAGGAACGCCTTGGCGACGCCTATGACATCCGTGAGTTCCACGATGTTATCCTGCGCGAAGGCGCCCTGCCGCTGGCGGTTCTGGAAGAACAGATCGACGCCTATGTCGAGCGCACGCTCGCGGCACAGTAAGCGTCTCGACCAAAACGGAAAAGGCCGCCCCCAAAGGGCGGCCTTTTTTGTGCCTAGTCCTCAAACGGGTCCGAGAACGCGTCTTCGGTGAGGAAATCCTCATCGGTCAGCGTGTGCAGGAAGGCTACCAGAGCAGCGATCTCGTCTTCATCGAGATTGAAGCGCTGGATCGGTGCCCCGGCATTATTGCCCTGACGAAGAAGATTGCTGGTCTCGCCATTGTCATTGATGCCCGTGGCGTAGAATTCAACGACCTCTGCCAGCGTCTCGAAACGCCCGTCATGCATGAAGGGCGCAGTCAGCGCGATATTGCGCAGGCTCGGGACCTTAAAGTCATCATTGCCTGTTGCCCCCTCCCCGTTCACGACCGGATCAAGGCCGATATTCTGCGGCGGACGGTTGAGTACCTGGGCGTCGGTCTGGTGGCATTGATTACACCCCATCGACTGTACCGGTCCGAGGCCAGCCTGCGCCAAGACGGCGTCATCGACGGGCATGAACAGCGCCATGCCGTGCAGCTCCTGCTGGGTGAAACGCCCTGCGAAGTCCGGCGTATTGGCGTTGGGATCGTCACCGATGCGAGCTGTGTCGAAGCGTGACTGGGCGCTGACCATGGCACGCTGGAACTGGGCCAGCGCCCGGGCTATGCGCTCAGACGTAACAGCATCATCGCCGAAGGCCGCCGCAAACAAGGGTGGGTAGAAACTCTGAGCCTCCACCGCAGCGACCATATTCGCCAGCGTATTGCCCATCTCCACGGGCGAGATGATCGGCCCGAGCGCCTGTTCCTCCAAAGAGGCAGCGCGCTCATCCCAGAACATATTGCCCCGGTCATAAAAGCGTACATTGGCCAGATGCGGGGCGTTGCGGTCGGTCAACTGGCCGTCAAAGCCGCGGCTGAACCTTGTCGGTTCACCGAAAGAGAAGGCCTGCACATGGCAGCTGGCACAGGACACGGTGTTGTTGACGGACAAGCGGGTGTCATAGAACAGCACCCGCCCCAGCGTCGCGCCGGCATTGGTCAGCGGATTATCGTTCGGCGTGTTGTCGCGCGCCGCGATCGAATTGCCACCATTGGCCGGCTGCAGGAAATGCAGCGGCAAATCCTCCTCAGCCAAAACGACATAATCAATCGGTGTGGCCGGGAGGTCGGGAACTCCCGTCGTCGTAGCGCGAATGACGACAATGCGGATCGGCAGGCTGGCATCAGCACCGGTATTGTTCGCCGCCGTGATCACCCCTGAAAACACCCCGGCGGCACTGGCAATTCCCTCGAGCCGGCCATTGACCACGGCGAGGCCGGGGATGGCGGTATCCAGGGTAATGTCCAAATCGAGCCCGTTACCGGACGGGTCCTCAAAATAGTCCGACCAGCTCGCCGGATCGAAGGTGATGGACTGGCCCGCGACAAATCTCAATCCCGCGGGTCCGGAGAGGCTTTTCACATCCTGATTGGACTGGATGAAAATGGAAAAGCTGTCAGATGCCGTTGCCCCCATCGGATCGCGGGCTGTGATGGTCGCGATCGCCTCGACGGCCGTGTCCGGTGTGCCGGTGATGGTGCCGCCATTGCTGTTCAGGCCGATATTGGCCGGCGCGATCGTCACCGAATAGGTCAGCGCATCCCCGTCGGGATCGGAGAAGGTCTGACCACTTTGGGTGGCGTCATAGCTGAAGGCCTGTCCGACGATCGCGGACTGATCAAGATTGGGCACTGAAACCACGGGTGGGGAATTCGGCGTCTGATTGCCGCCGGCGCCATCTGTTCCGGTCGCGCTGCTGCCACCGCCGCCACCGCAGGCGACCAGCACCAGGCTCAAGGCCGATGAAATGAAACAAACCCGGGCCCGCCTGCGAGCCTCCTGAGAGAAAACCCCGTACATGCACTCACTCCTGTCCCGCCCCGCTAAAGGCATCCCCTCAGCCCTTCAACGCAGCAGGTCCGCAATCCCGTCGGGAAAATGTGAGATTTATCCAGATATGAAAAACGGCCGCCCCAGGCAGAGCGGCCGCTTCGAATTTTGTAAGCATTAATTGCGCTTAGATCGGCATACGCAGGATTTCCTGATACGCTTTCACCACCTCGTCACGCACAGCGACAACCGTTTCCAACGTGATTTCGGCGGCCGAGACAGCGGTCGCCACATCGATCAAGTCGGCCTGGCCTGTCAGGCTGGCCTGAGTCATGGCTTCAGCTCCGGCGAGGGTTTCCTGGGTGCTGGCGACGGCATCGGTGACAAGCCCGCCAAAATCGACATTGGCGGAGCCTGCCGCAGCGGTGTCGCCACCAGGCGTAACCTGTTGTGCCGCGCGAGCGGCGGCCTGGTAGGCCTGAAGGGCGGAAAGATCGGCAGCCATGGTTTTCTACTCCAGCTGTGCGTCGCTTTTAGCGGCGCAGAAGATCGAGGGTCCGGTCCATCATGCGGCGATGGTTCTCGATCATGTTCAGATTGGCTTCGTAGGTGCGCATCGCTTCGCGCATATCCATCATCTCGACCAGAGACTGGACATTGGTGGTGCGCACATAGCCCTGTTCATCCGCAGCCGGGTGGCCCGGATTGTATTCCATCTTGAAGGAGGACATATCCGGCACCGCATCGGTCATGCGAACCGTATTGACGCCCGTCACGCGATCCAGCTCGGCCTCGAAGACCGGGATCTGACGGCGGTAGGGATCACCGCCGGGCGTGCGCGCCGTGGAATCGGCATTGGCGATGTTCTCCGAGATGATGCGCATACGCGCTGCTTGGGCGCGAAGGCCTGCCGCGGAGATTTGCATCGTATCGTTATGACCAGCCATGGATCATGCTCCTCGTCTAGCCGCCCGGCCGCCGGATGGCGACGCGCAGGAGACCGATACTCTTCTGGTAGAGGCTCAGCGCGCTTTCGTAGCGCATACGGGTTTCCTGAGCCCGGACCATTTGTTCTTCCACCACCACGGAATTGCCGTTGACGGTGGTCTCGCTGTCAGGGCTGTCCGAGGTGGAATAGGTCCGCGCGGCGCTACCGCCCGAATTGCCCTGAATGTGATTGGCCTGGGTCGTGCGCAGCTCGAGATTGCCGCCGCTCGCACGCGCCTGGCCCATCTCGCGCGACAGCGCGCTCATGAAAGCGTTCTCGTCGAGATCCTGCGGCGTGAAATCAGGCGTATTCGCATTGGCGACATTGTCCGCGATAACGCGCTGCCGCTCAGCATTGAAGCCCATATTTTCGCGCAGGAGCGCCAGAATCGGCACATTGTCGAGCCGCATCAGCGAATCCCTTTCGTAACCAGTGTTAAGGCTGCGCCCGCACGGTTAACGCCGGTTTAACCGCATCACCTCAGAAGGCGAATATCCCATGTATCAGGCGGCTTCTCGATGACCGACGCGGTGGACTGGACGCAATATCTTCTCGCCATGCTGGTGCTGGCGGGCCTGCTCGGCCTGCTGGGCCTGTTTGCCATGGCTGTTCAGCGCGGCTGGATCCTGCAGGGCGTCACCGGACTGGCCGGCTTCAAGCCTGATGAGCGGCGCATGAAAATCCGCGAAACCCTGGTGCTCGATCCGCGCCGGCGCATGGTCATCGTCGAGGTCGATGATGAGGAACATCTCCTCCTCCTCGGCGCCACGAATGAGACGCTCGTGAAATCCCAGCCGGCCGCTCCACGCCCGGCAGCCGTTGAGGAGACGCCTGATGCGTAAGAGCTTCTGGTTCTATCTTCTGCTCTTTGCGACCGGCATCGCCATGCTGCTCGGCGCCGGCGGCAGTGCAGAGGCGCAAAGCGTCACCATCGACACCGGCTCTGATGGCGAGCTGACCGAACGCGTCATCCAGCTCATCGCGCTACTGACGATCCTGTCCCTCGCGCCCTCTATCGTCATCATGACGACGAGTTTTGTGCGCATCATCGTGGTCCTGTCTCTGTTGAGAACCGGTCTGGGTCTGCAGCAAAGTCCGCCCAACGCGGTGCTGATTTCTCTCGCCCTGTTCCTGACGGCCTTCATCATGGCGCCGGTTTTCACCCAGTCCTACAATGACGGGATCGAGCCGCTTTTGAATGGCGAGATCGAGATGATGGAAGCCTTCGACCGCTCCTCCGGGCCGGTGAAGGACTTCATGCTGATGCATACGCGAGAGGCCGACCTCGAGCTTTTCATCAACATGTCCCAGGACCCGATCCCGGAAACGCCGCAGGAGACCTCCTTCTGGGTCGTCGCCCCGGCCTTCATGATCTCGGAATTGCGCCGCGCCTTCGAGATCGGTTTTTTGCTTTTTATCCCCTTCCTCATCATCGACCTTGTGGTCGCCTCGATCCTGATGTCGATGGGCATGATGATGCTGCCGCCAATCATCATCTCCCTGCCCTTCAAGCTGATCTTCTTCGTGCTTGTGGACGGGTGGCGACTGGTCACCGGCTCGCTGGTGCAGAGCTTCGGGACATTACCCGGAGGATGACCCTCCCGGACTGGGGTCCGGGCACCGGCTTTCATTGAGATTGAGATTGGGCGCTAAGCCCCTTCCCCGTTAAAGCGCGCTCTGAACGGCGCGATAAACGCTTCCAGCGTATCAATACCGGCGATGCGGCCGGCGAGATCGTTGAAGCGGACATTGCCCGGGGTGGCATTGTCATTGGTCAGAAGTGCAAAGGCGGCGGCCTGATCGGTCGCGTCCATCATCTCGCCGAAGCGCTGTCCGAGCCGGCGCGCACTGGCGCGGTCGCCCGCGAGCGAGTAGGCGATGGCCGCCCTCATGACATCATTCTGCTCCGGCGGGGTCAGCGGCGCCGGGTTCTGGTAGCGATTGCCAAGCAGACGCTCGATCCGAGGACCGGTCTCTTCCCAATCGCGATTATCCCAGGCGATGTCGGCCCGCAGCCGGCCCGCCGCATCGCTGCGGTCATCAGCAATCAGGTCCAGCGCGGCATCAACACGCCCCATCTCGGACAAGGCGCGTGCTTCGAGCAGATAGCGCTCATCGACCAGCTGGGACGGCAGCCCCGCAACGCGGGAGCGGCGAATGGTGTTGAGCGCATCCTCATAGCGGTGGTCCATCAGATAGACCACGGCCAGATCGGTCGCGACACGGGCCCGGGCAATCGGCTCGCGCAGACGGTTATCGACCTGGTGCTGCAACAGCTCGGAGGCCGGGTCGAGCAGGTCGAAGGCGATCAGGCGATCGGCCAGACGCCGGATCATGCGGTCGCCATCAGCACCGATCGGAGCCAGATGCTGATACTGGTAGAAGACGGCCACGGCTTCGATCGGATCCATCCGGTCCGCCTCGCCCTCCAGGAAGAGCCGACGGAAGATGGAATTCATGTCCTCGAAAATCCGGCGCTCGCTCTCATTGCCGGCAAAGCGCGACTGCGCCATCGCCATGGTTTCGAGCCCGCGCCCATATTGACCGCTCTCGACATAGAGCTGGCCCAGCGTCCGGATCGTTTCGCTCTCGATACTGTCGCCACGCCAGCGGAACCGCAGATTCTCCAGTTCCTCGATGGCAGCGTCACGCTCAATGCGGCCATCAGCCAGCTTGAGGCGTGTCATCTCGTAGATGGCCCGTGCCTCCATGGGAGGATTTCCGGACACGGCCAGCTCTTCCAGGCGGGTGATGGCGGTATCGAGATCGCCATTGGCTTCGGCCAGGCGAGCAGAGATGTATTGTCCGTCGAGCCGGGTCTGCTCATCCGGCTCGCCGTTCTCGATGGCGTAAAGGTGCTGTTCGGCCGAAGCGAAATCGCCCAGTTCGAGCGTGGCCCGGGCCAACGCTGCCTGATAACGCGCCTGCCAAACCGGCGGATAGAAGAAGGCCGCATCCTCACCCCGACCGAGGCGGCGGCGGGCATCTTCCCAGCGTTCCTGCTCCACCGCGATCATGCCGCGCCACATGTCGGCCGCTGGGTCCATCGCCAGAGACGGTGTCGACAGATAGGTCTGCGCATCATCGAGACGGTGCATCATGTAGCTGGCGACCCCGCGCAGCGCCCGGACATGGCTGTCATTGGCCAGTTCCGGCTCATCACGCGTGGCCAGGTTGAGCATGCCCAGCGCTTCCGGCGCGAGATCATGGGCGAGCAGGAAGCGCGCGAGCGAAACGCGGCTATCGGGACTGTTCTGAACCGCAGCGCTGCGGGTACGGGCGCGCCACTCATCCGCGAAATAGCCATTGCCGCGCCAATTGTCGAAATCCATCAGGGCCGGCGAGGAGATATTCGCCAGAACCGAGGCATCCCCCTGGCTGCGGGCCCCATCCGAGGAGGGTGTCAGATTCAGACCTTCGGGACGCCCCACAACCGCACCGCCACCAATGATGGAAACTGCGACATCATCCGCGACCGCCTGAACCGCAATCCCCTGAGCCGAGGGTAGCAGCGCACCGCCGACAAAGGTGCGGCGGGTCGCGAGACCTTCGACCGGTCCACCGGCCGTCACAGCGGCAATGCGATCCCCTACCATCGGGTCATCGATCCAGCGCACCTCGCGCGGACTGGACATATCGACCAGGATACGACCCAGGCGGCCCCGGCGCGCATCGCGGCGCACATTGATCGGGCGCGGCGGGCTATCAATCCGCTCGGAGAAAACCACTGTCCACTCATCGCCCTCCTGGCGGACTTCCGCCTGGGTGGTCGAGGGCACAACCATCCGCACGGCAACATAGTCCTCGCCGCTGTGAACAGTGTGGGCGCTGGCATGGCGGCTCTGACGGAAGGCCAGCTCGCGCATATCCAGTTCGGCCAGGGTATCAAACACGATCCAGATGGCTTCGCCTCGGCGGAAAACCGCCGCTCCGACCGGCCCGGTCCAACCGAATTCCGTACGGAGATCGCCATTGAACTCGGACACGGCAACCGGAACGATGCCGCTTTCCGGGATCGGGTTACGGATTTCAGGCTCGGGCTCGGGAGCTAGCGCCTCTTCGACCGGCTCAGTCACCGTTGGGGTCAAAACCGCAGGCCCGGCCGGGTCCGGCTCGGCTTCCGCGATCGCCTCAGCGGCCTGAACGAGCGGCTCGGCGCTTTCCTCGGGCAGCAATTCCGCAATCTGTTCGAGCAGGCTCTGGGCGCTGGCGGCATCGGGGCTGACCAGGTCAATGGCGATACGCTCGCCCTCGCCCCAGGCCCGGGCGCGCACGCCCTCTTCCAGCTCCAGCTGCAGCACCCATTCGTCGCCTTCGCGGCGCCCTTGGGCATTCCGCAACAAGGCCGGCGGCGAGCCGGCCAGCCGCGCCAGGGACACCTCGGCAGGGCGGGCGAAGCGCAGCTCGGCGATATTGCCGTTCTGGCGCAGGGCATAATCCACCGTTTCCGGCCAAATCAGTTCCAGACGCGTATATTCGGAATTCTGCCCAATGCGCAGATCAACCGGCATGGCCGGCACCGGCGGCGGGCCTTCCGGCGCCCGGCCAGCCTCTTCCTCTGCCCGGGCCGCGGCCTCGATTTCAGCCATTTCACGTGGTGATACGACCGCCTGGGGCGCCGGGGCGCCCGGCGGCACGAGATCGATGGCAAGCCAGTCATAGCTTGAGGAGACATGCGCATCGGCTTCCTGATTGAGGGCGACCCGCAAGGTCCGCCCGTCATCGTCAAGCCGCGCCCGGGCGGCCAGACTGCCCAATTGCGACGCCAGGTCCCGCACATCGGCGCTGACCGGTTCCGAGAAGGTCGCGATCAGGACAGTGTGCTGGATATCGACCTCCGCATCAGGCCGGCGGTCTCCCACATCATCAGCATAGTCAATGAGAATGCGCGCACGTGTCCCGTCACGATCGACCGAAAGGGTCGCCGGTTCCTGGGTCAGTGCGGTGGAGCTCAGAAGAAAGGAAAGTGCGAGCCCGGTCGCCAGACGCGTATGTCTAGCTGTCTTCGGCAAGCCGTTCCTCCAGCTCGTCCAGCGTCTCGGGCAGATCGCCGCGGCTCGCCATGAGCTGTGTCAGGGCCGCTGCCGACGCCGGTTCCATAGCGCCGAGGATCTCACCGAATTTCCGGGCCGTCATGCGCGAAGCGATCTGGACCTGAACGGTCGGATCAAGCGCCGGAATCAAGGTCGCAGCGTTACGGGCATCCATGGCGTTGTACCAGGCCACGATCACCGACATGTCCTCTTCCTCCCGCTCGGACAATTGTCCGACCAGGGTCTCGATCTGGCCCCGCAGGCCATTGAGCTCGTCGATCTTGCCATCAACACGCTGTTCCATGGCGAGCATCAGGGCTTCGCGCGTATCCAGTTCGGCCTCGCGGGAATCCAGTTCTGCACGTCGCTGGCCCAGGGCCCGGATCACGCTTTCCTCTTCCTGGGTGCGAATGCCGGAGGCAATGCGGCGCTCGAAAGCCGCCGTGGCATCCGGTGCCGGTTCAGGCGCGGCTTCCGCTTCCTCAGCCGGGGTCTCTTCGACCGCTTCGGTCTGGGCCGGCGCTTCCTCGTCCTCTGCAGCCACGGTAACAGTCATGGTCGCCGCTTCGGCGCGAGCGCTGAGCAAGTCAACGGTTCCATTGGTCACGGAAATGGCCTTCAAGCCGAACATTCCGCCCAGCAGGATGGCAATAATGGAGAAGAGGCGAATTGACGGCGCCATGTGAGCTTACCTGACGTCTTTGAGGTCGTTGAGCACGGAGGAGCCAGCGCCCTCCGGAAAGATATCTGCGGCACGGCGGCGCGGCTTGCGCTTCGCCATGCTGTCGACGGTACGGTCTGCGCGATTGGCCACCAGGCTCAGCTCGTCCGACAGCTTGCGCGCCTCACGCACACGCTGCTCGAGCACCTCGGAAGATTCCGATGTGGCCCGCTCAAGAGCGACGAGGCTGGCACGGGCGCGATCCGTAGCATCGTTGAGCTGGATAACGCTTTCGCGCACCCCGTCCTGCCCCGTTTTCAGCGCGTTCAACCGGCGATCGACACGCCAGCACATAACAATGGCAACCAGCAGCAAGGCCGCGACCGCGCCTTCGAAAATCAGACCGGCATAGCTCATGCGAACCTCATCATTGCTTTTTTCGCGCCCGGAGTAAGCGGCCCGTTCAGCCGCAGGGCAACATTGTGTCCGATACGGCCCATACGGCCGCGTGTCAGGGTCACCGCGCCACAGCGCAGCTCGACATCACTCATCGGCGTCGCGTCCAGGAAGAAGGTGTCGCCCACCTTCAGATTGGACACATCACCGAGGGAAATCTTCTGTTCGTCCAGCACCGCATGGACTTCCATCTTGGTCGACCACAGCTCGGTCGCCAGGTGGCCTTCCCAGATATTGTCGCGACCGAACTTCTCCCCCATGAACTGCTGCAGCAGCATTTTACGGATCGGTTCCAGCGTCGCGTAGGGCAGCAGAAGCTCGATACGCCCGCCCCGGTCTTCCATGTCGATGCGCAGCTTGACGAGAATGGCCGCGTTGGCCGGACGGGCAATGGCGGCAAAGCGCGGGTTGGTCTCGACGCGCTCGAGATCGAAATCGACCTCGGTCAGCGGCGCGAAAGCCTGCTTGGCATCTTCCAGCACGACCTCGATCATGCGCTGCACCAGCATGCGCTCGATCGTGGTGTAGGGACGCCCCTCGATACGCATGGCCGACGTACCGCGGCGTCCACCGAGCAGCACGTCCACGATCGAGTAGATCAGGTTGGAATCGACAGTCAGGAGACCGTAATTGTCGAGCTGCTGGGCCCGGAACACCGCCAGAATGGCCGGCAGCGGGATCGAGTTGAGATAATCACCGAAACGGATCGAGGAAATATTGTCGAGCGACACCTCGACATTATCCGAGGTAAAGTTCCGCAAGCTGGTCGTCATCAAGCGGACAAGCCGGTCGAAGACAATCTCCAGCATCGGCAGACGCTCATAAGAGACGAGTGCCGAATTGATAATGGCGCGGATACCCGACTTGTCGCCCGCATCATCATCGGAGAGCGAGAAGCCGAGCAGGCTGTCGATTTCATCCTGGTTGAGGATGCGCTCAGGGCCGCCACCGACGGTCGGGAGCTCCTGCTCCTCGTCCTCGGCGCCGACCATGGCTTCCCATTCGGAGGCGAGATCCAGGTCATCGCCGTCCTCGGCCATGGCCTCCCACTCTGCCGCCAGGGCATCCTGATCCATTGGTTCGTCTTCAGACATCCGCTTGCGCCCTAGTCAACAATCATAAATTCCTGGATCCACACCGCATCGACCTGTGCAGGTTCGATGGCGAGATTCACCCGGCGCAGCAACTCCAGACGTACACGGTGCATGCCGGCAGAACCGTAAAGGTCGTCCTCGCGCAGCTCACGCAGGAAGACGATGAACTGGTCCATGATCGGATCGAGGTGCTCTTCCAGCACCGGGCCCAGATTGGCGTCAGAGCTCTCAAAGGTCAGCTTGAGCTGAACGATGACCGGCCGCCCGTCACTGGAGCGGATATTGGTCGTGATGGTCTCTTCGGTGCCGTCACCCTCACGCAGGTCATAATAATAGACCTCGGTCGAATGATACTCCTCAGCCGCGTGTTCGCCGTATTCCTCGCCATGCTCGCCCTCGGCCACGACCTCTTCGTCGCCACCGCCGGAGAGCAGCAGGAATGCCGCAACTGCGCCCAGCACCAGAATGACAGCCCCCAGGCCGCCAAAGATCACCAGCTTGGGAAGGCCTTTCTTCTGGCCTTCCTCTTCTGCACCGTCTTCGTCTTCGAAGTCTTCGTTTTCGTCCGCCATCCGGGAACTCCCACGGGAATCACATCGGTACGATTAACGGACAGGCCGGTTAACGTTCCGTAGCTTTGGGGGGTCAAGAGGTAAATTTTGCCCACTTTGCGCGCCTTTCTGCCGGGCAAATCTGCCGCCCACACAGGGCACCTCATGCTTAACCGTTGATTCTTATAGCCGTTAACCATGGCACGGCTTGTGCACCATGTCGGGCAACCGCCGCAGCATGACGGTGGATGTGTCATCCAGAATGGAGACCACCCGATGGACAACGCAATGATGATCGGCCTGTCGCGCCAGATGACCCTTCGCCGGGCTATGGACGTCGTGGCCAACAATATCGCCAACGCCAATACGGCCGGCTTCAAGGTGGAGCACCTGCTGCACGAAGCCCAGCCGGCGGATACCGCCACCCATACCGATGGTCCCAGCGACATTCAGTTCGCCACAACCTGGGGCATGGGCCGCGATTTTTCCCAGGGCGATATCGAACTGACCAACCGGCTTTATGACATGGCCATTGAGGGCGACGGCTTTTTCGGCATCGAAACGGCCGGTGGTATTCAGTACACCCGCGACGGACGCTTCCGGCTCGATGAGCTTGGCCAGCTGGTTACGGCCGACGGCTCTCCGGTCCTCGACGCCGACACGCGGGCCCCGATCTTGCTCGACCCCAGCGTACAGGATTTGCGCGTCGTTGATGGCGGCCAGATCCTCGAGAATGGCAATCCGGTCGGGCGTATCGGCGTGTTCGAGATCGAAGACCGCGCCCGCCTGTCCAAAGCTGGCACCGGCCGCTTCGAATACCCGCTGCAGCCCGGCGAGGCCGAACCGCTTGCGATGTTCGAACCGATTGTGCGCCAGGGTTATGTCGAGGCCTCCAATGTCAGCTCCATCACTGAACTGACCGACATGATGGCCGTCATGCGCAGCTATCAGTCCGTTTCGAAATTCCTCAAAGAAGCTCAAGACCTGCAGAAACGCTCCATCGAGCGTCTCGGCAAGGCATAAGGAAGGAGCTCGATCATGCGCGCTCTCACGACCGCCGCCACCGGCATGGAAGCCCAGCAACTCAATGTCGAGGTGATCTCCAACAACCTCGCCAACATGAATACGACGGGCTTCAAACGCCAGCGGGCCGAGTTCCAGGACTTGCTGTACCAGAATGTCGCCAATGTCGGCGCGGACAGCTCCGATGCCGGCACCATCGTTCCGACCGGCGTCCAGGTCGGCCTCGGTGTGGAAACGGCTTCGATCTATCGCATTACCGAACAGGGTTCGATGACCCAGACCGGTAATGATCTCGACCTGGCCATCTCCGGCCTTGGCTATTTCCGGGTTCAGCTGCCCTCCGGCGGCGATGGCTACACCCGCGCCGGCAGCTTCTCGCTCAGCCCCGACCGCCAGATCGTGACCGCAGACGGCTACACCGTCGCGCCGGGCATCGCGGTCCCGCAAGGTACGCGCTCCATCTCCATCAATCAGCAAGGCCAGGTTCAGGCCCTGATCGACGGCCAGACCGCCCCGCAGACGGTGGGCCAGCTGGAGCTGGTGACCTTCGCCAACGAGGCCGGCCTCGACGCGATGGGTGACAATCTGTACCTGGAAAGCGCCGCCTCCGGTGCCGCCAATGCCGGCACGCCCGGCTCGCCGGGTTACGGCTCGATCCGCCAGGGCTTTGTCGAAGGCTCCAACGTCAATGCCGTTTCCGAGATCACTTCGCTGATCCAGGCACAGCGGGCTTACGAGATGAATGCCCGCGTCATCACGGCGGCGGACGAGATGCTCTCGACCAGTGCCAACCTGCGCTAGGGGGACGCTAGATGATCCGCTCTACCCTTATCGCCCTCACGGTTCTGGCCAGCGCTCCGGCGCTGGCTGGCGAACCGGTGGTGCTGCGCGAACGGCTCAATGTCGATGGCGCCCAGATCACGCTCGGCGACCTGTTCGAGAACGCCGGCGCTGCCGCCGACACGCCGATCGCTCGTGCTCCGGCACCGGGTGCACGCACGTCGCTCGATGTCAGCTATGTGCAGCGCATGGCAGCCCAGAATGATCTGGATTGGGCCAATGCCGGCTATCTCCGCCGCGTTACCGTCAGCCGCAATAGCCGCGTAATCAGCGGTGAGACCCTGACCGACATCCTGGAAGGCGAGCTGATGATGACGGAAGGCCGTCGCCATGAGGTGCGCCTGTCAAACACGGCTCTGATGCTGCACGCCCCGGTCGACAGTCTTGGCGGACTGGAAGTGCTGTCGCTGAATTTCGACCCGCGCTCGGGTCTGATCGCCGTCGAGGTTCGGCCCTATAGCGATGCGGATATCGTCCGCGTCACCGGCCGGGCCTACGCGACCATGGATATTCCGGTCCTGGCCCGCCCAGTCCCCGCCGGTGAAGTCATCGACGCGGATGATATCGACTGGATCGCTGTGCGCGCGGATCGCGTGCGCCCGGATGCCATCACCGATCCGGAGAGCATTATCGGCTCGGAGACCCGCCGTGCCCTGCGCGCCAATGAACCTCTGCGCGGCTATGACCTGCAGGAGCCGGTGGTGATCAGCCGCGGCGAGATCATCGCGCTCACCTTCCAGGCCCCTGGTATTCAGCTCTCCGTGCGCGCCCGCGCGCTGGAAGATGCGGCCGAGGGTGAGCTGGCCCGTTTCGTCAATCTGCAATCCAACCGCACGGTGGAAGCCCTCGTTGAAGGCCCGGGCCGGGCCAATGTCGGCTTCAGCGCCGCCAGCTTCTAAGACCTGAAGGACCAACCCATGTTCAAGAAACTCGCTCTTCTGATCGCCCTGGGTGCCGGCCTGCAGGCCTGCGCAACGACCGACCGCCTGTCCTATGTCGGTCAGACACCGCCGATGACGCCGATCGAAAACCCGGCCCATATGGTCGGTACCGGCGCCTCGCAAATTCCGATGCCGGTCAATGCGATGCCGAACCGCACCATGGCGCCGCGCAGCAGCAACTCGCTTTGGAACGCCAACTCGCCGACTTTCTTCGGCGATCCGCGGGCCGCGCGTGTCGGTGACATCCTGACCGTCAATATCGACATCTCCGACCGCGCCCAGCTGTCCAACTCGACCAATCGCTCCCGCACCTCTGCTGAGGACAGCGATCTGACGCAATTGTTCGGCATCGATCTGACCGGCTTCTTCAATGACAATATCGACCAGACCAGCCTGGGCAGCTTCGGCTCGACCTCATCGCTGGAAGGCGATGGCTCGGTCAACCGCAATGAGACGATCTCGCTGACCGTCGCCGCTCTTGTCACCCAGGTTCTGCCAAACGGCAATCTGGTAATCGCGGGGCGCCAGGAAGTTCGCGTCAATAACGAGGTCCGCGAACTGCTGATCTCCGGCATTGCCCGTCCTGAAGATGTCGGTTCGGACAATACGATCAGCCACACGCAGATTGCGGAAGCCCGCATTTCCTACGGCGGCCGCGGCCATCTGACCGATGTCCAGCGCCCCTCCTACGGCCAGGAACTCTACAACATCCTGATGCCGTTCTAGGACCACAAGATCCCGCCACCATCGGGTATCCACTGGCCGTCATGGTTCGCCATGACGGCCTCTTTTTTTTGCTCCGATGGCCATGAAGTTGCAGACCTGAACAGTCGGCTCGTCTAATCTTCCTGCAACCGGGGGGATAAGATGCGTATCTTGATATCGATATTCTTGCTGCTGCTGCCGGCCGGGGCACTCGCCCAGACGGATGCGTCCGATGTTTTCGAGCGCCAGCTCGAGGAGCACCGTGACACCTTCCGGTGGATCGATGTCGGCGATATGCGCGGCGTGCGGACCAGTGTGCGGACCGCCCTTGCCCGCACGGCTCAGTGCCAGAGCGATGGCGATTGCCCCGATTTCGATTGCACTGCGGCCAACCGTGCCCGCGCCCAGGCGGGCGAACTCGCCTTGCGGCTTGATGCCCTGACCAGCGCCTTCCGGCACATGCAGACTTTGGAACTGGCTCACCTGGAAAGCCTGCACCGGGAGGCCAACATCGCCGAGGCGATCGCTGAATACCAGAACGAGGTCCTGTTCTGGCAGTCAGCCGTTATCAGCGTTTCGTCCGCGACAATCCAGGTGGCGCTGATCGCCGCCGATATGGAAGCCATCGCTGATATTAGCGGTGCGCTCACCGCGGTGAGCGCTCTGGATGAAAACATCCGCGACCGGATTGCCTTCATCCAGGACATCCGGGCGATCCGCGAACGGGCCACGCCACGCTTTCGGCAACAAACCGATCCGCTGGACGCCCATATGAGTGCCCTTCTTGATCTCAAGTCCAATACCGAAAACCTGCTCAATGGCCTCAATGATCTGGGCAGCGGTGAACTCACAAGCGCACGTCAAAATGCGATTGTTATTCTTGGCCGGACAGCCCGCTCGATGGCGCTTGAAGAACTCGCCCGCCGGCAAGACGAGGTCGCCCGCCTGAATGCCGACGCGTTTCGTGAACGGGAAGAAGCCAACGCGTTCGCGCGCCGCCTGCATGGGTTAGCGCTGCAGCGCGAACTGTCCGGCATGATCGCTGACATGGCGTTCGATCTGCACCTGTCTATTGGTGTTTGTACCCAGCCCCAGTGCGAGATCCTTGCCCTGGATGCGCCAGATGTCCCCCGGATTCTGCGCCCGGCCGATCCTGAGGATCCGATCCAGCGGCCGCGCCTGGATAATGCAGCGCTGGAGCGCAATGTCGGTGCCATCATCCGCCTCGCCGATGACCTTTATCTCGACTGGACCCAACCGCGCTGCGGACTACCGGAGGAGGAGGACGAGGAGGAACGCGCCGAGCTGGGCGATGCCATTTCCCCGGCCAGCCTGGCCCCGATGCAATCACGCCAGTCTTGCGAGACAATCCGCAATGTCGGGATTTGCGGCCTGTTGACCGAAGACCGCCGGGCTGAATGTGAAGCGGAGGCCGCGCTCCCGATCGCGGCCTGCGGGTCCTTCCCGGACATTTCCGCCCGCTTCCAATCCGCCGCCCCGGCCAGCCCGGCCTTCCAGCAAGCCATTGATGATCTGTGCCGGGCGAGCTGCGATATGCTCTACGGGATGGATGCCTATCTCGATCATCAACGCGAGCTCGCGATCGAACAAATAGCCGAGCTCGAACAGGGTTGGTTAGCCCGCGGCGGGGAAGCCCTACTCGGCGATGGCCAGACGGATCGCCGGATTGATCAGCGTGAGGCACTCCGCGATCAGATCCGCGCGGTCCGAGCCACTGCAAATGGCCGCGGCGCGTCAGTGTTCTACGACCCGGTCAGCAATAGCTATGTCAACACGAGCGGCCCCGACCACATCTATATCGCGTCACCGCCAGGCGATCTGAGCCCGGCCGACCGGCAACAGATTGCGTCATTGAGGGCAGAGATCGAAGCCCTGACAGCGGCCCTGGAAGAAAGCGGCTACACATCACGAACGGTGTGGGGCGAGGAGGCAACGCGGTACTGGACGGTATTCGGACCGCACCAATTCCTGAGTTGCGGGGGACAGGCGGAACTGGCAAGCCGTCGTGCCCGATGCGAAGCCTCATGCGCCAGCGGTGGCGCTGCGAGCTACCAGTCCTGTACGACCGATGCGCTGGAACTTGATATCGAGCCCGGCCCCAACCTGTATCCGCCGGATGATCCATGCAGCGTCGCAGTCCCGAGCTTCAACACCCGGGATGCCCTGGCAAATACGGGGACTGACGAAGACTAGTCGTCGCGGTGGACGCGTTCCTTGCGCTCGTGGCGCTCCTGCGCCTCGAGGCTCAGGGTCGCGACCGGGCGCGCATCGAGACGGGCCAGAGCGATCGGCTCGCCGGTCTCTTCGCAATAGCCGTAATCATCTTCCTCGATACGGCGCAGCGCACTTTCGATCTTGGAGATCAGCTTGCGCTGGCGATCACGGGCGCGTAGCTCGAGCGAACGGTCCGTCTCCGTGGACGCCCGATCGGCAAGGTCCGGCAGCGCGCCCATATCTTCCTGAAGATTGGAGATGGTCGACTTGCTCTCGCGGAGGATTTCTTCCTTCCAAGCGTTCAGCTTGCGCCGGAAGTATTCCTTGTGGCGATCATTCATGAAGGGCTCGTCGTCAGACGGCATGTAACCCTTCGGCAATTCGATACGATTTTCGTCGCTCATCGCTTTCTTCTCAATCACCCGCGGACAGCCGCACTCCCCCGAAAGCGGAGCGGAGCATATTCACCCGAAGGCCGCTGTCAACGCGCAGGCGCGGTTAGGGTTGCCAGAACCCGACATCTACGTGGATTTGTTCACAGAATTAGCGGTTGCCAGGCGCAACCGCCACTCGCCTGCTAGCCGAATTTCGCCAGTTCGACGGCCGCGCGGGTCTCGACCTCGTCGAGCGCCGCCTCAAGACGCGCATCATTGGTGGCGTCGCGGCGGGATTGCAGCAATTGCATCAGGGCTTCGAGCTTGGCCTTGGGCAGGCCGCCTTCCAGCAGCGCCACCTTCAATTCATCCAGCACGTCAAGCATATCAAAGGCCCGGTCGGTTGCCTGCTTGCGCGCCTCGGTGAAGTCACCAACCGACTGCAGCGCAAGAATGGCATCGACCCCCTGGATGGAGGAGGCCGCACTGGCACCCATCGCCGAACCGGTGCTTGCCATCTGCTCCGGGGTAAAGGTTTCGCCAGACGAGCGCGCTGCGCCCTTTCGCTTGGCGGAAGAGACGGAGCTGGTGGCGTTGGGTCCGGTAATTTTCATCGCAGAATCACATCCTGACTTGAATGGTTAAGGCATGCGCCCTCGCCATTAACAGAGGCTTAACTCTACCCTTTTGCTGGGAAAATTCTACCGGGCAGGCCTGTCAGGGGGGAGATTCTGCCGCCGCCCGCACACCAGATTAACTATGTAGGCGATTGTTTTTATTGCGATTTAATTATGAACACCGGTGTGGTTTCTGGCACGCTTCTGGCAACGGGTCTGGCGAAGTTTCGGAGACCCGCAAAATGCGCCACATCCTTATCGCCATCGCCGCCCTCGTCCTCACGGCTCCTGCATTCGCCAATTCGCGGATCAAGGACATGGTCGATGTGGAGGACGTTCGCGACAACCATCTGGTCGGCTATGGCCTCGTGGTCGGTCTCGACGGCACCGGCGACAGCCTGCGCAATGCGAGCTTCACCAACCAGTCGCTCAACGCGATGCTGGAACAGTTCAACGTCAACACCCGCAATGCCAACCTGAATACGCGCAATGTCGCCGCGGTGATGGTTACGGCCTCGCTGCCCGCCTTTTCTTCGCAGGGCAGCCGGATCGATGTGACGGTGTCGGCCATTGGTGACGCGTCCTCGCTTCAGGGTGGAACGCTCGTCGCTACGCCGCTGTTTGACAGCCTCGGCCGGGCCTGGGCCGTGTCCCAGGGCACGCTCACGGTTGGCGGCTTCCAGGCTGAAGGCGATGGCGCTTCGATCACGCGCGGTGTCCCGACCTCCGGCCGCATCGCCAATGGTGCACTGGTCGAAAACCCCTTCGCCGGCACCGGCGTGGATCCGTGGGCGGAAATTGCTAACCGCACAGCGCTGCGCCTGTCGCTGCGCAATCCCGATTTCACTACGGCCCGCCGCATGGCCGATGCCATCAACGCCTATATCGGCGGCGATGCGGCGCGCGCCGTCGATCCGGGCACGGTCGAGCTGAGCCGCCCGGCAAGTTTTGGTGGTGACATGATCGATCTTCTGGCCGAAGTCGAACAGCTGCGCGTCGAGGCTGACCTGCCGGCCCGCGTCATCATCGATGAGAATACCGGCACGATTGTCATGGGCCAGAATGTCCGGGTCTCCACCGTCGCTATTGCCCAGGGCAATCTGACCATCACCATCACCGAGACGCCGATCGCCAGCCAGCCCAACCCATTCGGCGATGGCCAGACCGAGGTGCTCGAACGCACCGATATCCAGGTCACCGAGGACAATATGCAGCTCGGCATCCTAGAGGGCTCCGTCTCCCTGGCCGAGCTGGTTGACGGCCTCAATGCACTCGGTGTGACGCCGCGCGACCTGATCACCATCCTGCAGGCCATCAAGGCCGCGGGCGCCCTGCAAGCCGATATCGAGGTGCTGTAATGGACAACCTCCTCAACATGCAGATGAACCAGGCGCTGGCCGCGACCCAGAGCCGGGGCCAGAACGCACCGGACATTTCCGGCGTACGGACCGAAGAACAGGCACGCGCGGTCGCGGAAGAGTTCGAAGGCTTTTTCATCGGCCAGATGCTGGAAGCCATGTTCAAGGGCGTTGGTGAGAACAACCCGCTCAGTGGCGGCGCGGGCGAGAATGCCTTTCGCGGCCTGCTGCACGAGGAATACGCAAAAGTCATGGCCGAGTCCGGGGGAATTGGCCTGAGCGACAAGCTGACAGCTGAAATCCTGCGCTTGCAGGAAGAATGAGGGAATAGAGCATGACCGAACTTGCGGCCCGTAACGGAGCAGAGCGCGCCCAGGCGCTGTTGAAGCTGACGCAACGGCTCACGGATCTGATCCGTCAGGAAACCTCCTTGTTCAAGGAGCGCCGCCCGCAGGACGCGTTGCCGCTACAGGACGAAAAGTCCAAGCTGGCCAATATCTACCGCACCGAAGTCTCGCGTGCCCGGCAGGAACCGACGCGCTTCGCCGGCGCGCCGAGCACAGTCAAATCGGCGCTGCGGCAGTCGACGGAGGTCTTCCACAAAGCGTTGGCAGAGAATGGCCACGCGGTCGCGGCAATGAAACAGCTAACGGAAGGTGTGGTCAAAGCAATTGCCGATGAGGCCGCACGCCAGAAATCGGCCGGCGGTGCCTACGGGCCGGGCGCTACCCATCAGGCCAATACGCCCAGCGGCATGAACCTGGCGATCAACCAGACGATCTGAGCCCGCCGCTCAGCTGCAGAGACAAAGAAACGGGGCGCCCAAGGAGCGCCCCGTTTCTTTTTTGCCCGTAAAGACCGGAGCCGAAATTCCTGATGCAGGTGAGCGGTACGCTGGCGCCATCACTGGCATTGGCAAAACGCCTCAACGCGCTGCGGCTAGAAGAAGGCCGTGGCGTTGCTGGCCGGGCCTGAATTGAGGCGCGCCAGACCGGCCTGGTAATTCGCCAGCTGGGCATTGTAGTAGGCTGGGACTGTGCCACCACTGCGCCCGGCCTTAGGCCCTTTCAGCAAGGCCTTCAAAGCCGGATCCATGGTGATATCGCGATACGCCCGCTGGATAATCGACATGGCCTTCTGCAGGCTTTCCTGGGCGGCTGCGGCGAAATCCTTGTCGGCAATCGACAGCTCGTTGGGCAGATCCATCGCAAACAGCGGCGGCCCGTCGACACTCTTGTCATCCTTGTCCAGCAAGGAGCCGGTATTGACGATCGCCCCTGGCTTGATGCCCAGAGATTTCAGCAAATCGCGGCCATCCGCGCCGGCGAAGACTTCAATTGTCTTGTCTTCAGCCGCCTTGATACGCAGCCGGTCACCCTCGCTGGAGCGGCGCACATCAGCCGTCCCGTCCAGTACCAGGGCCGCATTGATCTTGAAGGTCAGGGCCCGGATCGTGTCATTGCTATCGACCGTGATCTTTTTGCGCCGGCCGCCATCGACGGAGAGGTAGAAATGATCGCCCTCTCGGGCAGAGCTGCGATCGGTCACAACACGGCTATCGGTATAGGTCAGCGAACCGGTCGGCAGTCCGAGGGCATCGAGGACACTGTCGTCCTGCGTCCCGACGACGATCCCCTTGGCTTCCGCGAGACCGCCCCGGCCGGAGACCTGGGTCGACCAGTCCACTCCACCACTGACGGCATCCAGCTGGGCGACAAAGGCATCGCGTTCACCGACTTCGGTATTGCCGCCAATAGCGCCGGAAGTCTTGCCCGCCAGAAAGACCTTCCCATTGTCGATGGCAATGGCATTGCCGGTGTCGTCGTCATTGGAGCCGACGAATGTGGTGTAATCGATGCTCGCGCTGGCACCATCGGTCATCTTGACCAGGAAGGCGTCACGGACCCCGCCATTATGGGCCGCGAGCGGTGCTGACGGGGCAAAGCTGCTGCCGGCCGCGCCTGTCAGGTAAATATTCGTACCGTCGACGGCGACCTGGCCGACCTTGCCGTCCTCGAGTGCGCCCAGCGTCTTCTCCCAGACCGCAGCGCTGGCACCGTCAGCAGCCGCAAACTTTCGCACGACCGCGTTCCCGTCTTCCGAACCGGCAACAATCAGGTCGCCATCACTGGCAATGCTGAGCGTATCGATGGTCTCGTCGCCCGCTGCGCCGACCCGGCGCGTGTAGAGCGTTTCACCATTTTGATCGAGGGCCCGGATAAAACCATCAGACAGTCCACCGGCATGAACCTGGTTGCCAAAAGCGGTATCGGTCTTGCCGGCGACATAAACCGTGCCGTCTGCAGCGACCGCGACCGAACTCGCCCGGTCATCGCCGGTACCGCCAAAACGCCGGACCCATTGCTCCACGCCGTCGGCGTTGAATTTCGCAACAAGCGCATCGCTGCCACCGACATCGAGTGTATCACCAAGGTCTCCCTTGACCTCGCCTGCCACAACAACATCGCCGCTCGCATTGACGGCAATCGACACGCCTTTGGCTTCCTCCGCCGCGCCGAGCACACGGCTCCAGACGCGGTTTCCAAGGCTGTCATACTTGGCCAGGACCAGGTCCTGACTGCCCTTGAGTAACTGGCCGTCAACGCTGCTGGTCGTCTGACCGACAACATAGAGACCACCATCGGCCGCATTGGCGCTGGCCTGGATTTCCAGTGGATTGTCTTCGGCCTTCTGACGCGTCTCGCCATCCTCCGAGCCGACCACCTCGACTTCGGTCAGGGTCTGGTCGGCGCTGAAACGGGTGGAGACCTCATTGGTCGGAGTGCCGGACGCGATATCGGTCAGCTTGACGATCTGGCCGCCTGCCGTCTTGTTGATACCAGAGACCCCGGTGAAGTAGACCGCCGGCTGTGCCGCCGGAGCAGAAAAGGCGACGCGCTCGGTCTGGGCACCTTTGACCAGAAAACCGAAATTATCGCCCTGCACGACACCGTTCTCGTCTTCCTCACCGATCTTGGTGCGCTCAAAGCGGGTGATCATCCCGGCCGCTTCCAGCTGGGCATTGATGTGATCGGCGATGTTATCGAGATTTCGCGGCGTGGCGCCCATATTGGCCAGATCAATTTTCACATCGGTCGTGATGCCGCTCTTGGTCACCGAAACGGTGAAGCGGACATCGCCGGTCAGGCTGGCCACCTCGGCGTCGAAAGCGCCGCTGTGGATGGTGCCGGTGGTGAATTGCGACAGGCCCCGCGATACAGCGACCTCGCTCTCCAGCTTGGATAATTTCTCGCCCTTGAGGAGGTTCACCTCGGTCAGGTTCATATTGTCGAAATAGCTGTCGAGATCCGCAAGGCCGTTGACGAAGCGCTTCTCAAGGAAGTCCCGGCGTGATCCCGTCGTTGTCTTGTCGGCTGCTTCTTCCGCCAGTGACATCAGGCGCTTGAGGCCCTGGTGCAAAGAAAACAGCGCCTTGTGATCCTTTGCCGCGTCGAGATCGGAGAATTCCCGGTCCGGATCACGGAAGAACACACCATCCGCAAGCACTTTGCGACGCAGCTCTTCAAGCGTGGTCACGTCACCGCGGACATCCCAGGGCGGTGTCACTTCGGCGGCAGTGTTGCGGCTTGCTGACGAGGGCAGATTGGACAGGGCCGAATTCGTGGCGACGGACGCAGAAATGCGCGAGTTGAACCAACTCGTCAGCACGCCCGCATTCAGTCCGATAACCGTCACGGCACAAGAATCCTTTCTACCGACTCACAAGTGTGGCGCCGGAACGCAAAGAAAGGGTTTCCAAACGGAGTTAACGGACCGCTCAGGCGGCGATTTTCAGAGAGGCGACAGCGCTTTCGATGTCGGCGCGCAGGTGCGCTACCGGATTGCCCTCACCTGCCGCCTCGGACACCTCGCCGGACAGGTCCGGCCGGCGCAGGCAGAGTGCCGCAAGTTCCGCTGCGGAGGCTTCGGCAGCCGCTTCACCCAACTCATCGAACAAGAGACGGGCCTGGTCCAGCTGCGCCTGATTACTGACCGACCAGTTCAGGCTCTCGAGACCGCCACCGGGGCCCCGGAGATTGGCTTTTTGCAGATAGACATGCTCGCGCATCCACAAGGTCGCATCCTCGCGGGCATAGTCTTCCCGGGCAATGCGGTTCGCTTCCGCTGCGAGCACGGCGGGAAAGACCTCGCATTCAAGACCCTGGGGGAAAAGGGCCGGCATGGTGTTGCACGCATAGTCGGCACTGGCACTGCCATAAAGCTCGAGCACCTTGGCGCAGATGGCCGGGTCGATGAAGGGCGATGCTGCGCTGACCAGCACCACGGTCTCGACCCCGTAATCCTCGACCGCATGTGTCAGGTCGGCAAGCGGATCGCTGTCGGGCCCAACTGACAGCAGGTGGCCATTGCGCAGGATCTCAAGCGCCAGCTGGGTTTCGACTTCGCTTTCCGGAATGGTGCAGATGACCTGGTCGACCCCCGCGATCCGAGCGCATCGGTCGAGCACGCGGATAAGAGCCGTTTTCTCGCCAAGCGACTGCAAAATCAGATCTTTGTCCTGGAACTGAGCGGAACGCGCTTGGACGATTGCGGCGGTAGTCATGACCGGGCCTCGGGCTGGGGAGTTAATTGTTATAGATTGACGATGCGCCCGGGTTCCTAACGCGCCGTTAACCCAACCGGCACAGCGTCGGCGCATCGTTTCGAATCGAGAAAAACCGCCATGGCCACCTCTTCGACGCCTGCAGCACACCGCGACTTCTCCGAGCCGCGCATCGACCTCAACGGCAAGACCATTCTGGTCACCGGAGGCACCGGCTCATTCGGCCGGCAATTGACCCAGACCATCTGCCGCGAATTCAAGCCGAAAAAGCTGATCATCTTCTCCCGCGATGAGCTGAAACAGTATGAGATGGCGCAGGACTTCTCGCCCAGTGACTGGCCGTTTCTGCGTTATTTTATTGGCGATGTCCGCGATGAGGCCCGCCTCGACCAGGCCATGCGCGATGTGGATGTCGTGATCCACGCCGCAGCCCTGAAACATGTACCGATCGCCGAGTACAATCCCTTCGAATGCATCAAGACCAATGTCATGGGCGCAGAGAATGTGGTGCGCGCGGCAATCAAGCGCGGGGTCCGACATGTTTGTGCCCTGTCGACCGACAAGGCGGCCAATCCGATCAATCTTTATGGCGCCTCGAAGCTGGCATCGGATAAAATATTCACGGCGGCCCAGCATATGGGCGGCGAAGGCGGACCGGTATTCTCGGTGGTGCGCTACGGCAATGTCGTTGGCTCGCGCGGTTCGGTTATTCCCTTCTTCAAGAAGCTGATCGCCGAGGGCGCGTCGGAACTGCCGATCACCGATGCCCGCATGACCCGCTTCTGGATCACGCTTGAACAAGGTGTCGACTTTGTCCTGTCCAGCCTGGCCATGGCGAAGGGCGGCGAAGTCTTCGTCCCCAAGATTCCGTCTTCCAGCACGGTGGACCTGGCGAAGACGCTGGCGCCGGAATTACCGCATAAAATCATCGGCATACGCCCCGGAGAAAAGCTCCATGAGGTGATGGTGCCGGAAGATGATGCGCATACGACGATGGAGCTAGGTGATCGCTACGCCATCCTCCCCGCCTATGGGGAAAGCCGGCGCCAAGCCTATCTGGACAACGGTGCCGCGCCGGTACCGGACGGCTTCAGCTATGCCTCGCACACTAATCCGGAACAGCTCGATAGTGCCGATCTGAAGGCCTATCTGGACGGCGTACTGGAGCCGTGAGCCAGAACCGCGGGCATCCGCCGCGCATTATCATGCGCGCCGATGCCCGGCCTGATCTGGGCGGAGGCCATATCACCCGCTGCCTGGCGCTGGCTGAAGCTGCGAAATTGCGCGGAGCCGATGTGGTGTTTGCGTGCAATCCCGGCGCATCTGTTGTCGTCCCCCGGCTGGATGATTGCGGATTTCCGGTCCTGATCGCGCGCGATCGCGGTGAGCTTCCGGTACCACCGGAGTGGAATGGTCGCGCCGACGCGGCAGTTATCGATCTTTACGACAGCACGGTTGAGGATGAGCGCGGTTATCGCGCCATTGCCGGGTTCGTGGCGGCCTATGAAGACCTGCCGGAGCGCGTCCACGACTGCGACCTCCTGATCGACCAGAGCCTCGGCGCCAGTGCGGCGCAATATGACGGGCGGATCGGTAATGACACAACGCTGCTGCTCGGCCCGCAATACTATGCGGCGCGCGAGGAATTCATTGCCGCCCGGCCGGCGGCTCTGGCGCGCCGCAGAACGCCGGAATTGCGCCGCATCCTGATCAGCATGGGTTTGACCGATGTGCGTGGCATCAGCTGGCAGGTCGCGCGGGTCGTGCTGGACGCTTTTCCCGGTGAAGTCGAGGTCATTCTCGGTGCCCGGGCGCAGAGCCGCGAGGCGCTCGAGACGCTCAGCCGGGAAAATGAGCGATTGACCCTGACGATCGAGGCGCGCGACATCGCCCAGCGCATGACCCGGGCCGATCTCGCTATCGGGGCGGGCGGCGGCACGGCGCTGGAACGCTGTATTCTCGGTTTGCCCAGCCTGATCCTGGTGCTCGCCGATAACCAGCTCGCCCTGGCCAATCACCTGCACGATAGCGGCGCTGCCGAGCGGATCTCACCGAACGCGCCGATCGAGCAGACCTTGCCCGAGGCACTCGACCGGATGACGCCTGACCGTCTGGCTGAAATGGCGCAAAACGCCCAGGCGATCAGCGATGGCGGGGGTGCCGCGCGACTGGCGGAAGCAATCCTGGCCCGGCTTTAGAGCCCCATCACCGCCTTCAGCGCCGCGACCACCCGCGCCGGGTCATCATCCGACATCCCCTGATACAGCGGCAGGCTCAGCGTGCGCTCATAATAGTGCCGCGCCCCCGGCAGGTCGCTCGGACCATAGCGGGCCTTGTAATAAGGCTGGTCGGGAACCGGGATGTAATGCACCTGGGTGCCGACACCGTGCTCACGCAGGCCCGACATCACCTGGGCACGGGTCAGACCCGAGGCTTCAAAATCGATACGGGCGGCATAAAGGTGCAGGCAGGCCTCATTGCCGGGAATGCGGGCAATCGGCTGGACCAGAGGCGCCAGCCCTTGAAGCGCCGCATCATAGGCCGCCGCAAGGGCCTGACGCCTGGCCTTGAACGACGCCAATCGCCGCAATTGGGACCGGGCCAGCGCGGCCTGGATATCGGACAGGCGGAAATTCCAGCCCAAGGCCTGCATTTCATGCCACCAGGGCTCGTCTTCCTGGCGCTCATGCCGCGCCGGGTCCCGCTCAATGCCATGGCTGCGCAGGATCTCGATCTGGCGCGCGGTCTCAGCGCTCGCTGTCGTCACCAGCCCCCCCTCTCCGGCGGCTATCGTCTTGACTGGATGAAAAGAGAAAGTTGCCGCATCGGCATGGGCACAATTGCCGACCTCACCCCAGGGCGTGGTCGTGCCGATGGCATGACAACTATCCTCGACAATAACGGCGCCAGCGGCCCGGGCCACCGGCTCGATCGCCGGCATGTCACAGGTCTGTCCGGCCAGATGCACCGGCAGCACCGCCTGGACGCGGCCACCCGCACGATCAATCGCATCCTGTAATGTTGCGGCAGTCATCAACCCGGTTTGCGCATCAACATCGGCAAACACCACTTCAGCACCGCAATACAACGCAGCATTGGCTGTCGCCATGAAGGTTATGGCCGGCACGATCGCGACATCGCCCTCACCCAGACCCAGCGCCGCCAGCGCCAGATGAAGCGCTGTTGTGCCGTTGGAACAGGCGCGTGCATGAGGTGCTCCGGTCGCCGTTGCGAAATCCTTTTCGAATTCACCGACGGCCGGGCCGGTCGTCAGCCAGTCGCCCCGCAAGACATCTGTGACCGCATCGATATCGGCCTGGTCGATGGATTGACGGCCATAGGGCAGGAAGCTCTTGCTCATCGCCTTGTCCTCTTAAGCGCCAGCATCATGCGGCGAGTCGCCCATACAGAAACGGCTCCCCGAAGGGAGCCGCATCCGTGGTGGTGGAGATTGTCAGGCCGGCCAATCGGCTTAGCCCTGGAACAGGTTGAGAATGATCTGCGGCGCAGAGTTGGCGATCGACAACGCCTGTACGCCGAGCTGCTGCTTCACCTGCAAGGCCTGCAGTTTCGCACTCTCGGTCGCGAGGTCCGCATCGACAAGGTCGCCGACGCCCTTTTCGAGACTGTCCATCAGCTTGTTTACGAAGCCGGAATGGGCTTCGAGTTTCTTGGTATCGGAACCCAGATTGGCCAGTGCCTGGTTGACGTTGTCGAGGCTGGTCTGGATCGTGGTGGCAATGCCGCTGGCCAGGGTCACGGTGCCGAGGCTAGCCGTCGCCGCCAGGGTGATGATCGCGCCGCCGAAGGTCAGGTCCTGGGATTTCAGGGTCACGGAGCGGGTCGCGTCGGCGTCAGCGAGGAATTCAATGCCATTGGTGACCGCACCATTGATCATGTTGGCGCCGTCGAACTCGGCATTGTCGATGATGACCTGGATCTGATCGAGCAGCGACTTGAAGTCACTGTCATAGGCGGCACGGGAGAAGGTATCGAGCGACGGGTCCATTGCGGCCACGGCCTTCTCGCGCATCTGCACCAGCAGATCCGAGATCGCCTCGCCGGCCGCCAGCGCCACATCACCAATCGTAGAGGCACGATCGAGACCGGACTGGACCGCATCAAGGGCCCGGATGTCTGCCCGCATCGACTGAGCCACCGCATAGATCGCGGCATTGTCCTTTGAGCCACCGATCTTGAGGCCCGTATTAATACGAGACTGGACCTGCTCCATTTCCTCATTGGTCTTGTTGAGGTTCTGGAGCGCGATCATCGCGGCGCTATTGGTGTGGACACTCAGGGTCATGCGACATTCTCCGCAACATCTTCCGGCTGCACTTTTGCAGCGTGTTCGACGGACAAGGCGCAAGAGGCGTGCCGAACTGGCACACACCCCGCAACTCAATATAAACATTGACTAAAATACAAAACACCCCGGCACAGGGCCAGGGTTGTTTGCTTAACATTGCCGGGACTTGCCTGCCCGGCCGGTCATTTTTGCCGGGCTATCAGGCGCGCTGATTGATCAGTCCGGCGGTCTGCGTTCGCAGATATTCCAGCAGCTCGGAATGAGTCTCCGGCGGCCAGCGACGCACCGCTTCACCCGTGTCCTGATCGACCATCATGTAGATAAAGTCCTTGGACGAAGTGTCCCGCGTAATCGAGAGCCTGGAGTTTTTGAACGCCCCGTCGGCCAGTTGTTCGATTTCTGCGGCCGTCTCTTCGGCCGGCTTTCGGCGTAGACTCGTCCCGTCCTGTTTCTCAACAGGCTGAACACGCTGTGCGTCGGACTGCACGCGATCGGAGATCTTGTCCCGGCTGTCGGAGGTGGGCACCACCACGACAGACGATGGGTTGAAGCCTGTCTCTGCCATTTCTTCTTCGCTGACGCGGAGGCATCAGCGCCTCCATTGAATGCATTCCCGCCGTCAACTCCGGGAATGGGTGGCAGGACTAGCCTGCCACCCGACCCGTGAATTAACGGAAGTAACCCAGGATCGTGCTCGGCGCCGAGTTGGCGATCGACAGAGCCTGAACGCCAAGCTGCTGCTTGACCTGCAGGGACTGCAAGCGCGCACTCTCTTTTGCCAGGTCCGCGTCGACGAGGTTGCCGATACCCTTCTCCAGGGCGTCAGACAGCTTGCCAACGAAGTCCTTGTGCACTTCGAGGGACTTCGAACCCGTACCCAGACGCGCCAGCGACTGGTTCAGGTTGTCGAGGGAGGTTTCGATCGTGGTCACGATCGTGGACGCGTCGCCGGCCGTCGCGAAGGACGCGGTAGCGGCCAGGGTCACAACACCGCCACCGAGCGAGAGGTTCTCGTCGGAAATACGGATGGTGTTGGAACCGTCAGCATTCGCCAGAGCGGAGATCGAGGTCACAGAACCATCGATCATGTTCGTTCCGTTGAATTCTGCGTTGGAGACGATCGTCGTAATCTGATCCCGCAGCGACTTGAAGTCTTCGTTCAGAGCCGAACGAGAAGACGCATCGAGCGAACTATCAGCGGCGGCCAGAGCCTTTTCCTTCATCTCAACGAGGAGATCGGAGATGGCTTCACCACCAGCCAGAGCAACGTCAGCGGTCGAAGCAGCCAGGTCGAGCGAATTGCCGACAGCGGAGTAACCGTTGACGTCAGAACGCATTTTCTGCGCGATTGCGAAGACACCACCATTGTCCTTGGCGGACGAGACGGCCAGACCCGTGTTAATGCGGGACTGAACCTGCTGAAGCTCTTTGTTGGTAGAGTTCAGGTTCTGCAGCGCAACCATGGCGCCGGCATTCGTGTTGATAGTAGCCATTTCTTGGCCCTTTCCTTTCTAGGTTCTCGAGCGTTTTGCTCGTTGGGTCTTCTGACCCGGATGTAGAAAGAGCAAGGACGGGGCCAATTACCTGTTGACGCAGGGCGTTAACCGCGAATCGCGTGATTCGGTAGGCGATATTTGCCGATTCATTTCTGCCGGGGGTAACCATTCGCCCGGCAAATTTTGCCGACCAAACACACAAAACCACCCGGCAAAATCTGCCGGGCGGCAAAAATGTATGGTTTATAAATGGTTAATAGCCGATTTCGGGCACGCGAAATCGCCACGAGTGGATCGGCAGAAAAAAAGTAGCTGGGATCGCCGAAGCGATCCCAGCCAACCCACGGACCGACTACTGGAAGAAGGAGAGGATCGTGGACGGCGCCTGATTGGCGATGGAGAGCGCCTGGACGCCCAGCTGCTGCTTGGTCTGCAGCGACTGGAGTTTGGCACTTTCCTTGGCCAGGTCGGCATCGACCAATGCCCCGATACCCTGCTCGACAGCGTCCGACAGTTTCGTCACGAAGTTATTGTGGACTTCGAGCGATTTGGACCCCGTACCCAGACGCGCCAGCGACTGGTTCAGGTTGTCCAGGGACGTTTCAATCGTGGTCACGATGGTGGACGCATCGCCCGCCGTTGCGAAAGACGCCGTGGCTGCGAGGGTGACAACACCACCGCCCAGCGACATGTTTTCGTCCGAGATACGAATGGTGTTCGTACCATCGGAATTGGCGAGAGCGGTAATCGACGTCACCGAACCATCAATCATGTTCGTGCCGTTGAATTCCGCGTTCGATACGATCGTCGTGACCTGATCGCGCAGCGACTTGAAATCTTCATTCAAGGCAGTGCGCGACTGTGCGTCGAGAGATGCATCAGAAGCCGCGAGGGCCTTTTCCTTCATTTCGACCAGGAGATCGGAAATCGCTTCACCAGCTGCGATTGCGACGTCCGCGGTCGAAGTCGACAGGTCGAGACTTTGCTTGACCACACCAAAGCCGGCGACCTGGCTGCGCATGCGCTGGGCGATAGCGAAGATACCGCCATCGTCCTTAGCGCCGGCAACCTTCAGGCCGGTATTGATGCGAGTCTGGGTCTCGGCCAGATCCATATTGGTTTTGCTCAGGTTCTGCAGGGCGACCATGGCCGCCGCATTCGTGTTCACAGAAAGCATGTTCTAAGTCCTCCGTTCTGGAAGCAATGGAAGTCGAATTTTTCGACCCTGGGCCTTTTGCCCACACATGACTTCGCAAACCGCGTGCCGAAGCGCCGCCGCATTTTTCGTAATGTTTTCAGCGTTATAGAATATTAAAAGGCGCCACCATCATGGTAGCGCCTGTTTATGCCGGGCAAAATTGTGCGGGCGGCAAAACTAGCCTGCCTCAGCTCCGGAGCCCTGGGGCATGAGCCCCTGCATGATCATCCGGTTGATATCAACCAGATCGTCAATGGCGGACGGCTCACGCATCGCCACGCTGGTATGCTTGGATACGAAGAGCGAGAGGGAAATGATAGAGGCGCGCAACTGGTCTGGCAGCTGGTTCTCCTCGCTCGCACAATCCGTGGCGAAATTGCTCCACATCCGGCGATTGAGATCGAGCGCCTCGATACGCGACTTGATATCCTCTTTAGGCGTATCCTTCGCCGTCATCAGCCCGCGCGTCACATGCGCGAACAGCCGGTATTCGGTAGCACGGGGGTCTTCGCTGCGATTGGACGCAGCCTGATACGCCTGAAGGGACATTACGCCAGTCTCTCCGCTTCATACTTCATGAGCTTGCGGCAGCCGAGAAGCGCCTTGTAGTACTCGGACGCCATCACATCGCGGCTCACAGACACGCAGATCGCGAGCATTTCGGGATCGCTGACCACGCCCATGAACTCATTCATGCGCAGCACGAATTCGTCATACAGGTGGTCTTCGGCCTTGCCCGCGAGATACATCATCATGATCGGGAAATAGATCCGGCGGACCGGCGTGGTGACATCTTCCTCCTGGAGGATGTCCTTTTCACGCAGGACAGAAGCCTTGTTCTTCAGCACCAGATTCGCGCGCCGGTCGCCGTTTTCGATAACAGCGCCGTTGATCACGAACTTCTCGCCGGGCTTGAGCGAGATTTTCAAGGGCATCGAGACAACTCCAGCTTCAGGACACCACAAATCGGTGCCGGATTCGTGGCGTAAGACTGCAGAGCGCGGGTGAAGAAAAGGTTTCCAGCCGCTGCGGGCATGCGAACTTAGTTGTTAGCGAGTTCTTAAATCGAATCCTGAGCCTTTGGCCTGTTAATCAGCTGCCCAGGTTGCCCCCATGCAGGCCCAGACCCTCAATCTTGAAGCCGAACTCGCCGCAGGTGCGGAAGAAGAAAAGCATGAGACGCCGCTCGTCGCGACCCAATCCGCGACGGCGTTGAAGCTGGACACCCACGTCAAGCGCCTGTCCAAGGAGACGCGCAAACGGCACCAGAAAGTCGTCAGCCTGGTCAAGCGGGCCATGCGCGCCTCCGATGGCGGCGACCACCCGGCGGGCGCGCGCCAGGCGCATGAAGCCCTTGGCATTGCACCAGAACTGGCCCTGACCAACCATGTCATGGGGCTTATGCTGCTGCGGCTCGGACGCTTGTCGACCTCGCTCGATTTCTTTGAGAAAGCCTGGAAGCTCGACCCCCAGGACCCGGAAATCTACCAGAAGCTCGGCCTCGTGGCCTGGAAGCTCGACATGTTGCCGGCGGCGGAGAAATTCTATCGCCTGCAGAACCAGATCGCACCGAACCGGGTGGACGGTATTCTCAACCTCACCGGTGTTCTGCGCGATATGGGCAAGTTCGATGATGCCATCGAGATCCTGCGCACGGCGATCTATTCCGACCCTGAGAATTATGACCTCTGGAACTCGCTCGGCTCCGTTGTGTCGGAAAGCGGCAAACCGACCGAGGCGATCACCTTTTATCAGGAAGCGCTTCGCCTGAAGCCCGACTATTCCCGGGCGCACAACAATATGGCCAATGTGTTCGAGCTCATCGGCGAGCCCGAGCAGTCACTGCCGCACTATGAAGAGGCCCTGAAAAACCCGATCGACGCCGAGGATGAGGCGACCATGTCGCATGGCCGCTCCCTGGTCATGCTGGCCGCCGGTCATATCCGCGAAGGCTGGGCGGCGAACGAGACCCGCCTCAACCCCAATCGCAAGGGCGCCACCCTCTTCACCATCGACAAACCGATGTGGGACGGCGTCGACCCCGCCGAGATCCGCGGCAAAACGGTCATCCTGGTCGGCGAACAAGGCCTTGGCGATGAAGTACTCTATCTCAATATTGCCAAGGACATGATCGAGGCCATCGGACCGGAAGGCGAGTTACGGATCGCCTGCGAATACCGGCTCGTTGATCTGGTCCAGCGCTCCTTCCCGCAAGCGCGCGTTTTCCACCACCTGTCGACCGTGCTGGAGGGGCGCGATGTCCGCGCCACCCCGCAATTGGAAGACGGTGCCGACTTCTGGACCCCGATGGCGACGCCACTGCGCGCCTTCCGCAACGCGCTCGAGGACTTCCCGACCGAGCCCGGCTTCCTCACCGCCGACCCGGAACAGCAGGCCTTCTTCCGCGCCCAGATGGACGGGTTCGGCACGGGGCTGAAGGTCGGCATCTTGTGGAAGTCGCTGAAGATGACCGCCAAGCGGGCCCGTTTCTTCTCCGCCTTCGATGCCTGGGAACCGATCCTGAAAGTCCCCGGTATCGACTTCATCAATCTCCAGTATGGCGAGGTCGATGAAGAAATTGCCCTGGCCCAGGAGCGCTATGGCGTCACGGTGCACCAGCCGAGCGACATCGACCTGAAGATGGACCTCGACAAGGTCGCTGCCCTGTCCTCGGCCTGCGATATCGTCATCGGCCCGATGAATGCCACCTCCAACCTGGCGGCGGCTTGTGGCGGCATGGTCTGGTTCTTCCACTCCCACAGCTCGGCCTGGACCCTGCTGGGCGAGGACCGGCAGTACTGGTACCCGCAAACGCGCTCTTTCTTCGGCGAGGGCTTCCAGGACTGGGATACCACGATGAAGAAGATCGCGGCGGCTCTGGCCGAACGCGTCGAGGCGGGCTAGCCGGCCCAGCGCCGCTGCAGCGATGCCCGGATACCACGGGCGAGCCGCAATGTATCGTGGCGCTTGGCATTGATCGCCGTCAGCTCGGGATGCCGGCGGCACACCTCCGCCAGTTCCGCCCAGCCGATCACGGCCGCCTGCTCCTCGCCGAGATGGGCATAGACCGCCTGGCAGAAGGCGAGATCCTCTGGGTAATCCAGCGTCCACCGCATACGCTCAACGCCATCGCCGGGCCCTGTGAGATTGCCCAGCGTCAGATGCGCCTGCGCCCGGATCCACGGGGTGACATGTTCGCGGGCTGCGGCGTCTGTGGCTTTGGCTTCCGCCTCGAACAGCAGTTCGGCGGAGAAAGCCTCGCAGTCGAGCCCGTGAGGAAATAGCGGTGGGGCGGTATTATTGACATAGTCCGCCGGCGTCTCCCGCCACAGCGCGATGACCTGGTCGCACACACGCGGATCGAGAAACGGGCAATCGCTGGTGACGCGCATCACGCTCTCCGCCTCAACCGCCCGCGCAGCGTTGGCATAGCGGGTCAGCACATCATCCTCCGGTCCGCGCGCCACAGCGTATCCGGCGGCTTCGGCAGCTTCGGCGACCGGGTCATTCTCGGCACTGTCCGGGACAGCGACAATCACGGTGTCCGCTGCCGCAATACGGGCACATCGATCCAGCACCCGGGCCAGCGCGGTCTTCGACCCCAGCGGATTGAGGATCTTGCCGGGCAGGCGTGAAGAGCCAAAGCGGGCCTGGACGATCACGGCGAGGGTCATGCGGGGACTCCTGAAGTCACCCTCCGGTTAGAGCATGCTTCGCCGCGCTGACGAAATCAGACGCCACCACAGGCAGACACGGCTTGTTTACGCCCGCAGGGCGAGACTCCTCGGATTGATTCGATCAGCGGACCGTGCATGAGCGACAGCGCCGACATCACCCTTGTGCCCGCAAGTGAGGCCGACATCTGGGACGTGCTCACCTGGCGCAATGCGCCGCATGTGCGCGAAAACATGTACACGTCCGAACCGATCGATCGCGAGACTCACCAGGCCTGGTACACAGCCGCCCTGACTGACACCGCCCGCGAACTCTGGATCATCGCCGTCGGCGGCAGAAAATGCGGACTTGTGACGCTGACCGATATCAAGCGCACCCCGCCTTCAAGCTGCAGCTGGGCCTTCTATATCGGCGACCTCGACGTGGTCGGAAAAGGCATTGGAAGCGGCGTGGAACGGCGTGTTCTGGAACGCGTCTTTGCCCGTCTTGAGCTCGACGTCCTGCGCTGCGAAGTGCTGGCCTTCAACACGCCCGTCATCGGGCTGCACCGCAAGTTCGGCTTTGAGGAAACCGGCCGGATCGAAAACCGCATTACCCGAGACGGCGATGGTATAGATGCCATCTGCCTGGAGCTGACCCGCGAGCGTTGGCGCGCCCGCCAGGAGGTCTGAAATGAGCCCATCCCATCCCGAGTTCGAATTCGCCGGCCGCATGATCGGCCATGACCATCCGCCGCTGGTGATCGCGGAAGTCTCCGCCAATCATCTCGGCGAGATCGATCGGGCGCTGGAGACTATTGAAGCAGCGGCCCGATGCGGCGCCGATGCGATCAAGATCCAGACCTATTCGCCCGACACAATCACCATTGATCATGACGGGCCGGGTTTCGTGATCGAGGGCGGGTTGTGGGACGGGCGCAATCTCTATGATCTCTACAGCGAGGCCCAGACTCCGTTCGACTGGCACCCGCGCCTTTTCGAGAAGGCCCGCGAACTGGGCGTGACCCTCTTCTCCACCCCATTCGATCATTCCGCCGTCGACCTGCTCGAAAGCCTCAACGCTCCGGCCTACAAGATCGCCTCCTTCGAGATCACCGACCTGCCGCTGATTGCCCGCGTCGCACAGACCGGCAAGCCGATCATCATGTCGACGGGCATGGCCAATCTGTCGGAAATCCATGAGGCCGTTCGTACGGCACGCGAGAACGGCGCTCCCGGCCTCGCCATCCTGCACTGCCTGTCCTCCTACCCGGCACCGATCGAGCAATCGGACCTGCGAACGGTCCCGCACCTCGGCCAGGCTTTCAACGCCGTGCCCGGACTGTCCGACCACACGCCCGGAACGGCCTGCTCGGTTGCCGCCATCGCGCTGGGCGCCCGTGTGATCGAAAAGCATTTCACCCTGTCGCGGGATGATGGCGGTCCGGACAGCGAATTCTCCCTCGAGCCAGGCGAGCTGAAACGCCTGGTCGAGGATTGCCATAACGCCTTCAAGGCGCTCGGCCAGGTCCGCTACGACCCCGCCGGTTGCGAGCGCGGTTCGCTGACCTTCCGCCGGTCGATCTATGCCGTGGCCGGCATCAAGGCCGGTGAAACCTTCACCGAAACCAATATCCGCTCCATCCGCCCCGGCCATGGCCTGGCGCCGAAGCACTTGCCCGACATCCTCGGACGCAAGGCCAGCCGCGACATTGCCTATGGCGAACCGATGGCGATGGATGCGGTCGACTGGTCAGACCGCTAGAGCGAATTTCACGTCCGCCCTACCCAGCCCCCATCAATCGCGCTAAGTCCGTGCCCATGCGTTTTGAAGGTACAGACAGCTATGTCGCTGATGCAGAGCTTTCCGCCGCGGTGAATGCGGCGGTCGCTCTGGAGCGTCCGCTGCTCGTCAAGGGCGAGCCGGGCACGGGGAAAACCGAGTTGGCCAAACAGGTCGCCAGCGCCATGGGCATGCCGCTGATCGAGTGGCATATCAAGTCCACGACCAAGGCCCGCCAAGGCCTTTACGAGTATGACGCCGTCGCCCGCCTGCGCGACAGCCAGCTCGGGGAAGACCGGGTTCACGACATCCAGAATTACATCCGCAAGGGCAAGCTGTGGGAGGCGTTCGCCGCCGAGGAGCGTTCTGTCCTGCTGATCGACGAGATCGACAAGGCTGATATCGAATTCCCCAACGATCTCCTGCAGGAGCTCGACCGGATGGAGTTCCACGTCTACGAGACCGGCGAGACGGTGAAGGCCGAAAATCGCCCGGTGGTGATCATCACCTCCAATAACGAGAAAGAGCTGCCCGACGCCTTCCTGCGCCGTTGCTTCTTCCACTTCATCGCCTTCCCGGACGAGGACACGATGCGCGCCATCGTCGAGGTCCATTTCCCCGGTCTCAAGGGCCGCCTCCTGTCGGAAGCCCTCAAGCTCTTCTTCGACATCCGCCAGGTGCCTGGCGTGAAGAAGAAGCCGTCGACCTCGGAACTGCTCGACTGGCTCAAACTCCTCATGGTCGAGGATATCGACCCGGCCATCCTGACCGAGCGTGATCCGCGCAAGCTGATCCCGCCACTGCACGGGGCGCTGCTGAAGAATGAGCAGGACGTGATGCTGTTCGAAAAGCTCGCCTTCATGGCCCGGCGCCAGGGCGGCACGCCGCCGGGCAATGGCGGTCCGAGCGCGGCCTGAGCTAGCACGCATTAAGGGCGAAGCGGGCACTCGGCCTGGCTCGACTTCGCCCGAGCTGAGGATATCCTTCACGCCATGCTGCATCACTTCTTCACCGAGCTCCGCGCTGCCAATATTCCTGTCACGACACGGGAATACCTCACCTTGCTGGAAGCGCTGGACAAGGGCGCGATCAGCCCGGACATCGAGCATTTCTATGCCGTCAGCCGCGCCGCGCTGGTCAAGGACGAGAAGAATTTCGACAAGTTCGACATGGTGTTCGGTCATGTCTTCAAGGGCGTTGAGGTGTTGAGCGGCCTGTTTGGCGAGGAGGAAATTCCGCCGGACTGGCTGGAAGCCATGCTCAAGCGGCAATTGTCGGAAGAAGAGATGGCCGAGCTCAAGGCCCTGCCCTTCGACGAGCTCATGGAAACGCTGAAACAGCGCCTGGAAGAGCAGGAAAAGCGCCATGAGGGCGGCTCGAAATGGATCGGTACCGGCGGCACCAGCCCCTATGGTCACTCCGGCTATAACCCGGCCGGTGTCCGCATTGGCGGGGAGAGTCAGCACAAGAAGGCCGTGAAGGTCTGGCAGGAGCGCCGCTACAAGGATCTCGACGGTGACCGTGAGCTGGGCACCCGCAATCTGAAGGTCGCCCTGCGCCGGCTACGCAAATTTGCCCGCGACGGCGCGCTGGACGAGCTTGACCTCGGCGGGACGATCGATGCCACCGCAAAACAGGGCTGGCTCGACGTCATCATGCGCCCGGAGCGGCGCAATGCCATCAAGGTCATGGTCCTGTTCGACATTGGCGGCTCGATGGACCCGTACGTCCACATGTGCGAGGAGCTGTTCTCCGCTGCCCGTTCAACGTTCAAGAATCTGGAATATTTCTACTTCCACAACTGCCCCTATGAAGGGCTGTGGACATCCAATCTCCGGCGTCGCGCCGAGACGGTGAAGACCTTGGATATCATGCATAAATATCCGCATGACTGGAAGGTGATCATCGTCGGCGACGCCGCCATGGCGCCCTATGAAATCACCCATGCCGGCGGCTCGGTCGAGCACTGGAATGAAGAAGCCGGATCAGTCTGGCTCAAGCGCATCGCCGACACCTGGCCGCACCTGATCTGGCTCAACCCGCAGCCGGAAGAATGGTGGGACTATTCGCACTCCACCCGTATCATCCAGGACCTGATCGGCCCGGACCGCATGTTCGGCCTGACGCTGGAAGGCGTGGATGAGGCGATGAAGGAGCTGGCGCGCTAACCTAGCGCGTGGAACCGCCCTTCATCCATATCAATGCCCATCTCGCTTTCGACCCGGCTGACCCAGGCGCGGACATTGAGGAATTCGTCGAGGTCGAACCCGCCTTCGTCAGCCACGCGGGTGTAGGCCACCAGGGCCACATCGGCGAGGGAGAGCTGGTCGGCGACGATGAAGTCGCGTGACAGCAGGCGCATTTCCAGGACACCGAGGGCGCGGCGGCCCTTGGCGTAGAGATCGCTGTCGATCTCTTCCGCGCTCAATCCCTGATAGGCCATGCGGAAACGGCGCACGGCGATATACGGCTCGTGGCTGTATTGCTCCCAGAACATCCATTCGAGCATTTTCGCCATATCGAAGCGGTCGTCCGGGATCAGCGGCGAGCCCTCGGCGAGGTGGAAGATGATGGCGTTGGACTGGGCCAGGATACGGCCATCGGGGCGCACCAGGCACGGCACCTGGCCAGCCGGGTTGATGGCGAGGAAATCATCGGTCCGGGTCTCGCCCTTGAGCACCGAGATGTCATGCCAGTCATAGGCGAGGCCAAGATGCTCGGCCGTCCATTTCACCTTGAGGCAATTGCCGCTGGTCTTGTCGCCATAGATCACAACCGGATCTGCCATTCACACCTCCCTGGACTGGCCGTCACTCTAACGCCGGCAGCGCCCAGGCCAACCGGTTTTCCGGCCTCGCCCGTCCCGCACGAGCGAAACCTGTGACAGTCCGCCTCTTGGGCCCCTGCCCGCTCCGCCCTATAACCACGTCCGACGAGTTGGAGATGCGTTGATGAGCGACACTGAAACCGCACAGATCACGGCCCCGGAAGCCTGCGAGACGATGGCGCAGGTGCGCGAGGGTGTGGATGCGCTCGACCGTCAGCTGGTCGCGCTGATCGCGGTGCGGGCGCGCTATATGGAAGCCGCCGCGCGCATCAAGCCGTCACGCGATGTGGTCCGCGATGAGTGGCGCATCAATGATGTGATTTCCAAGGTGAAGGCCGAAGCGGAAAAGACCGGCCTGTCGACCGAGATCGCCGAGCCGGTCTGGCGCGAGCTGGTTGAACGTTCGATCGCTTATGAATTCACCGTCTGGGACAAGACCCGGGACTAGTCGGCCAGCGCGCCGAAGGCCTGACGCGTTTCCTCGACGCATTGGGTAATCTGCACCGCCGCGCCGGCCCAAGCCATTTGCGGTAGTTCCTCAGCCTGATCACACAGCTCGCCGAGGGCAAAGGCGCCGACCCCTCGGGCCGCCCCCTTGAGTGTATGCGCCGCCGTGCGCCACTCGGCCGGCTCGCGCGCCGTCGCCATCATGCCGGTACAGCGCTGCGCCTGGTCGAGCATCAGCGATACCAGCTCGCGCTGCAGGGCCTCGTCCTCACCGGTGTATTGCATCAGATGTGCCCGGTCGAAGAAGGGGCAGGCGTCGGATTTATAGTCAGCAACCATGACGCAAACCTAGCGTGCGGTCCTTAACATCACGCTTAAGATGTTGAGACCGGACATCGAAATCCTCATCTAGGTGAATTTTTCGTTCACTCTCCCGTCAGGCGCGAATTTCTAGTGTATCGTGTTGTTTGGGGAATGGAGGATGTCGATGAAGTCTCTTGTCGTAGCAGCCTGTCTCGCCATTGGCGCCGGCCTTTTGACCGGTGGCAGCGCGCTCGCCGCGGGCAGTTCTGCGACCACATCGGTCGCGACCAGTGTAAGCAGTGACGCCGCTATTCATGATCATCGCCGGCATCAGCGCTATGACCGCCGCGATCGTCATCGCGACCGTCATTATGATCGCCGCCACCGCCATGAATACGGCCATCGTGGCCATCGGCGCTATGACCGCTACCGTCACCGGCATCGCTATTATGACCGGGGCCGTTATGGCCGCGGCTATTATGGTCCCAGCCGCTATCAGCGCTCACGCTGCTGGCGCGAGCGCCAATATGGTCACTTCCGCGGTGAGCCGGCCCTGGTCTCGGTCCGCGTTTGTACCGACCGGCACGGCTATACCTATGTCGAGCGCGGCTCGCGCCGGCTGGTGCGCTATCTCGACCGCTATCAGCGCCGCCACCACCGCTATTGAGCCCGCTCCGGTTCGCCGGCATCACCCCGAAATCGACCTGAGCTTCGATTTTCACCCTTTTCAGCGACCGCTGGAGCAGGCCATATAAACAGGTCTGCCCAGCGGGCGGACGGTCAGGCCTGAGGTCAGGGGGACCGGCAAACACCGGTAATGGCCTCAAAAAATCGCGCGAGGATCGATGGTTTTGCGCGCCTGCCTCAGAACGGCCCGGATCGTTGCTGAGACTGCGGCGTCTGGCGGGGTGTAGAGTGAGTGGGGTCAGTGCATGTCGGTAACGGCTGCCATTTTCGCAGCGAGCCTGATGACCGGGACACAACCGTCCTGGCCGTTCGGCTCCGGCTATAATTGCCGCCAGGACCCCGATGGCTATGACTGTTTCTGCGATCGTAACCGGTCGCATGATTTCTGCATCGCCGACTATCGCGATCTCGACCTGAGTGTACGCGGCCGTATCTGTGCCGCCTTCCCGAATTATTATCGCTGCGAAGCGCCCCGTAGGCCCGGCCGCTTTCGCGCCATCATCGACTACCGCGACAGCAATTGGGAGCTGATGCTCTATGATGACGGCTTCAATCTGCCGCCGCTTCTGTCGGAGGCCGGTGATGATCCTGAAGCCGGCTATTACGATGAAGACAGCACGATGAGCTGCACCATGGAGGTGCGCTCACCGCGCGGGGGATTCGATCTGCGCGGGCGCTTCCTGATTGGCGATAGCGGCGCCTATTCCTTCCGGCGCAGCGACTTCATGGGTCGGCCTCCGACAGGATCGCCGCGTCGGGTCGAGCAGCTGCGCATAGAATGTTTTGACCGCTATACCGGTGAGCGGCTGGAAGACCGGCTGGTCGATAATGACTATAGCCGCGATGCCCTGCGCTGGGTCGAGCTGACCTCGGATTACGGCTTCCGCTGAACACAAAGGCGCCCGGATCGGGAGAGGATCCGGGCGCCCAATGCTGCGCGTTGGCAAAGGCTTGGGAGAGAGGTCAGCCGGCCTTGCGCACCTCCTGGAGGAAGGTCTCTACAGTCTGGTTGAGGCGGTCAGTGCGTTCCGTCACCGTTTTAACCGCCGCGAGTACGTCGAGCGAGGCTTCGCCGGTCTGGCTGGCCGAACGCGACACCATGTCGACATTGTCGGTGACCGAGCGGGCGCTGGTCGCCGCGTGGGCGACCGAGGCGGAAATCTCACGCGTCGAGGCGCTTTGCTGTTCCGCTGCTGCCGCAATCGCGGAGGCTGCCCGGGAAATCTCGCCGACGGCGTCCGTGACTTCACCGATCGAGCGTGACGAGCCTTGGGCGGCATCCTGGATCGACTGGATCTGATCGCGGATGTCTTCGGTGGCATTGGCCGTCTGGGCGGCCAGGGTCTTGACCTCGGATGCAACAACCGCAAAGCCCTTGCCCGCCTCACCGGCCCGTGCCGCCTCGATGGTGGCATTGAGCGCCAGCAGGTTGGTCTGTTCGGAAATGTCGTTGATCAGCTCGACCACATGCCCGATTTCCTGGGCGGCGTTGCCGAGATTCTCGACCACCTGCTTGACCGAGCGCGTGCGCTCGTCAGCGCGGCTCGCCATATCGGACGAGCCCTGGATCTGGGTGGTGACCTCCTGGATCGATGCCGTCAGCTCTTCCGCCGCCGCAGCAACGGATTCGACATTGCTCGAGGCTTCAGAGGCGGCATCCGCCATCTCGCCACTTTTCTGCGACCCCTCGGCCGCCGACTGGGACAGCTGTTCCGAGATGGCCGACATGGAGGAGCACGCCTCCGCGACCTCGCCCAGCAGCGTCATGACATCACGGTCGAAACCTTCGGCCAGCGCATTGACGCGCTCGGCCCGCGCTGCATCGGCCGCGGCCTGTTCGCGCTGTTCGCTTTCCAGCGCTTCGGCCCGCATGGCGTTCTCGCGGAAGCGCTTGAGACTGTCGACGACAGCGCCCAGCTCGTCCTGACGCTCCAGCGCCGCGATATCGAGATCATAATCACCATTGGCCAGAGTCTCGGTCGCCTGCGCAATGCGGCGGACCGAACGGGCCGTGCGGCGCCCGTAGAGGAAGGAAATCGCAAGCAGCGCGATACCCACGATGACCGTCACACCGATAAAGGTGAAGATCGACCGGCGCGCAGCCGCCTGGGCCGCTGCCGTATCATTGCGCGCCAGTTCAGCGGCATGGGCGGCGATATCGGTCAGATCGGCATTGAGCTGATTGAAGACGCCGTCAAACGGCGCCAGGAAGGCGACAGAGCTTGCAAAATCCAGTTCGAGCATCTGCCCGACAAAATCCAGCGCGTCCTTGTACAGACCCAACTGCTCGACCACATCATCGAGCGTCTCGCCGCGGCCATCCAGGACCGGGCTGCCGCGCAATTCTTCAATGCGCGCCGATACCGCGTCGACATTGACGGCAACCGCTTCGAACTCGCCCATCACATCAAGCGTCTCGCCCGCGGCCTGGCGCGTCACGATCTGCAGCACATCAGCATTGATCGTTTCCAGCTCGGCCTGCAATTGCGTCAAGGCAACGCCGGTTTCCATTTCCGATACGACGCGCACCTGGGTCTGGGACGCCGAGTTCAGCGACCAGCCCCCAAGGCCGGCGACGCCAGCGAGGGCTATAATTGCCATTATCGGCGCGACCGCGAAGGATTGCGCGATCGTCAGCCGGAATAATGAAACTCCTTTGACCATGTCTCTCTCTCCCTTGCAGGCGAACTCTGCCGGACGTGGCGATGTCCCGCGGCGCCTGCATGCCGCGGGACATCATCCCGGCCCCACTTAGAAGCTAGTGGACAGCTGCAGCCAGGTCCGCGATGCGGGCTGGTAGTTCACATTGGCGATCTCACCGCTGCCGAAATTGGCGTTCTGTGCGTTGAGCGACACGTTGACATTATCGTTGACGCGGAAGCCGGCCCGGAAGGACGCGGCGATCGCAGCATCAAGATCAAAGCGCGTCAGCGTGCCGAATTCCGGCTGGAACGGGCTGGTCGTTGCCGACACATAGTTGAAGAAGGCATCGGCGGTGAAGCGCTCACCGGCCCAGCCGATCTGTGCATTGACCAGGTGCTCCGGCGTCGCGCTTTCAAAATCCAGCGCCGTGAAGAGGCCGAACGGGGCGAGGTCATCGTCCACGCGCTGATAGGTGTAGTTCACACCCCAATGCCAACCGCCTTCCGGATCGCCCATCAGGCTGAACTCGGCGCCCGTGGTCTGGGTGTCACCGCGGTTATTGAACAGCAGGACCGGCAGCGGCGCATTCGGCGGCAGAATATCCGGGAAGGCCCCGAAAGTGCCGCGGACATCACTGGTCTCCTGGGTAAAGATCGCGGCGCGCATATCAACCGTCGGGCTGAGCGCACGGTCATAGGCGACCTCATAGGCCCGGACGATCGAGGTTTCGATATTCGGGTTGCCGGTAATGGCCAGCGGGATCGGTGTCGTCGTCGTGAAGAGGGTGAAACCGATATCGAACATCGAGGGCGCCTGAACACCCTGGCTTGCCGAGAAGCGGACAGCCCCGCCGCTCTGCGGACGCCAGACCAGGGCCGCGTTGTAGGAAAACTCCTCGAAGGACACGTCGTAATCGTCCTGCGTGAAGATATACAAGGCCGGGTTCGGATCGCCGTCACGGCTCCAGTCGACGCTGTCGAACCGGCCCGCGAGGGTCAGGTCCACCGCGCTGGAGAAACGATGGTTCCACATTGCCGAGAAGGCCGTGGTCTCGTAGCCGAAACCGCCATTGCCCGGATCGGGGAAGGAGATTGTTGTCCCTTCGCGATATTCTGCGGTGAGCCGGATCGTGTCATTGGTGCCGAGCTTGAACAGGTTCTGGGCCCGGAAAGTCGTCAACTCATTGCTGGACGGACCGAAATCATAGGCAATCTCGGTCTCATTGCGATAACCGGAGAAAGTCCAGAAGCCGAAGTCCGTATCCGCTTCCACATCGATCTTGTAGGAGTTGAGCTCATACAGCGACCGGGTGGTGTAATAGATGCTGGTCAGCTCCTGGAGCTGGACCTCGGACGTCGTGGCCTCGGCAATCAGGCGGACATTGTCGGTGATCTGGAAGCGGCCTTCCAGCGACGCCGTCTCACGGCTGTAATCACCATCCGCGAGCGAAACGGCAAAGGTATTGCTGGCGAGCGGCTCGAACTCTTCTGCGCCGGCATTACCGTAGGAGAAGCGCACCGAGGCCCGGTCACCGAAGCTGCGGCCTGCAGTGAACGCGACATCGTCATAGCCGCCATTGCCAATATTGGCGCGTGCGGTGACCCAGCTCTCGAAGTCCGGATTGCGCGTGATGATGTTGACGACACCCGACACGGCATTGAAGCCATAAAGCGCCGATTGCGGGCCTTTCACCACCTCGATCTGCTGGATCTCCTCCATCTGAACGGGAAGCGTCGACCAGGCGGTGTAGCCATAACTGTCGAGATAGACCTCACGGCCGTTCACCAGGACCAGAAGGCGCGGCATGTAACCTGAAGCCTCACCGCGGATGGCAACCTGGCTGTCGCCGAAGCTGAAACGGTTATGGCCAACACCGGCATAGTGGCGCAGCAGACCGGGAATATCGAATTCCGGGGACCGGTCGATATCGTCGCGGGTGATGATGATCATCGTCGCCGGCACGTCGGAGGAACGCTGCGGCGCACCCGTGGCGCCCGCTGTGACCGCTTCACCGAACAGACCGCTCATGGCGTTGTAGTCGAGGGATTGCCCGATGGCAGGCAAAGACAAAACTGCGGCAGCCGAAACGGCAGTCGCAGACATCAGGAGGAAACGCGTTTTCATTTTGATATCCTTAGACACCTGAATTGGCCTAGATTTCTTCAATCATCATGGCGAAAGCCGCCGCGAAGGAGACGGAAGCGGCACCGGCATTGGCACGGTTGACCACGATGCGAACCGAGGGTGCGCTCTGCACACCCATCACGCATCCTTGCGTCTCGACACAGCCCATATCGCTGGACACGGACAGAATGCCGGCCGCGTTCACCGCTTGGGCGACCGAGGCATTGCCGGCGACCGATCCGAGCAGGACCGCTGCGTGGGCGCCATCAAGGCCGGAGAGATCGGCGCTGTTGACCAGGCGTCCGGTGAGCGTGACACGCCCGGCACGAAGCCCGCCGCCCAGCGAGGCCAGCAGGGCCTCTGCTTCGCCGGCACTGGCCGCATCATGAATGATAGCCAGCACGCGCTCGCTACCGCTTTGGTTCTCAACAAATCCGAGGGCCCGACCGATGACCTCGAGGTCCCGCGTGGTCGTTTCCGCAGCCGCCGGGGCGGCCATCAGCAGCCCCGCCGCTACCGGCAGGAGAAAATTGCGCATCGATGTATCCCTTGTTCCGAGGCACGACGGGCTGTTCAGACCCGCGTTACACAAGGGGGTAGCGAGGGATGATTAACCCTAACTTTCACCGAGATAATGCGATATTACCGAAAATATGCATATTTCAGAACCTGCTAAGCGGCGGGATTCAAATACGAAATTCAAAAGCCGAATGCGCTTCCTATTTTTCGCTTTAAAGTAAACGGGTTAGTGGCCTTTTGGGACCAGCTGAAGCGTCTGCCGCTTTTCCGCCCAGATCGCGGCGGCTTATGCAATCAGCAGGAGAAAAAATTCAGGACCCGGTGCGTATGCGAGCCTTGGCGGATGAAAAACGCGGTCAGATGACCAGTGCCCTGCTGCTTTTGACCAGCGTGCTCTTTCCATTGGGACTGCTTCTGCCGGCCGTTGAAACCACGCATGTCTGGCTCTGGCGCGGCGAGCACTCGATCGCCGGCTTCGGGCTCGCCCTGCTCGAGGCAGAGGAATACCTCCTCGCCGCGATTATCTGGGTCTTCTCGCTGGTCTTTCCAGCCATCAAGCTGATCTGGATGTGGCGCCTGCAATTCCGCAAGGGCGCACCCCCGAGCCCTGGCCAGGTTCGATTGCTGGAACTGCTCGGGAAGTGGTCCATGGCCGACGTGCTGGTGATCGCGCTTCTGGTCCTCACCGTGCGGGGCAATTTCGTATTCGGCGCCGCGCCCTTGCCGGGCCTGTTCGTCTTCGCCCTCGCTGTCGCCCTGTCCATGGTGGTGTCGGGGCGAATCCAGGGACAATTGCGGGCGCGTCAATCCGCCGAAGCGGCCGTATTGTCCAGCAGGGCCTGAGCCCGCGCGCGGACGCGGTCAAGCAGCGCCGCCAGCACCTGTGCCTCCTCATCGCTCAACCCGGCCAGCAAAGCCGCCTCGGCTTCAAGCGCGGCCGGCGCGACATCAGCATAGACCGCCTCGCCATCTGCCGTCAGCCGCAGCAGCGAGGAGCGCCTGTCCCGGCCATGCGGACGTTTCTCGACCAGGCCGCGATCAACCAGCGCCCGCACCGCACGGCTCACCGACACCTTGTCCAGACCGGCCGCATCCCCCAGTCCCTGGGCGGTGGCTTCGCGGTCCTCTCCGAGAATGGCGATGACCCGCCATTCCGGGATCGACAGGCCGAAGCGGGCGCGATAGGCGCGCCCGACCATGCGGCTGACCCGGTGCGAAGCCAGCGCCAGCCGGTAGGGCAGATAGTCGTGCAGACGTAGGGGTGTATCCGTGCTCATGGCTGCAGCTTGCCGGGTTGGCCGGAACACAACAAGCACCTGTCTGCGCCTCGACGCAGACCGCGGTGCAGGTTAAGGCAGGGCCATGACCGATCTCTTTCCTCCCCGCCCCGCTCCGCGGCTTCCCATCGCTGGCGACAGCCGTGTGTTTCCGGTCAACCGGATCTTCTGCATTGGCCGCAATTATGCCGACCATGCCGCCGAAATGGGTGCCGCGCCCGAGCCCATTTTCTTCATGAAGCCGGCGCACAGCATCATCACCGGATCGAGCGTGCCCTACCCGTCGCAAACCTCAGACCTGCACCATGAGGTCGAGATGGTCCTGGCCCTGGGTCCGGGCGCTGAGATCGTGGCGGCCGGCACCGGGGTGGACCTGACCCGGCGCGACCTGCAAGGCCAGATGAAGGACAAGCGGGCCCCATGGGAGATCGGCAAGGCCTTTACCGCCTCTGCACCGGTCGGCGCGCTGCGCCTCGGCCCGGCACCTTCGGACGGCGCGATCAGCCTGTCGGTCAACGGGGACAACCGCCAGAGCGGTGACCTCAACCAGATGATCCTGCCTCCAGCCGAGCTCATTACGGCCCTGTCGCGCTATTTCGACCTGGCGGAAGGCGATCTGATTTTCTCGGGAACACCAGCCGGTGTCGCCGCCATTTCGCCAGGCGACACGGTGGCAGCCCGCATCGCCGGCCTGCCCGATCTCGATTTCACACTGACCGGAGCCTGAACATGCCGCTGACGCTTTACGGATACTGGCGCTCGAGCGCGGCCTACCGCCTGCGCATCGCTCTGAACCTGAAGGGTCAGGCCTATGACCAGGTCTCGATCAATCTGAAGGATGGCGAGCAGACGGGTGAGGCCTGGCTGGCCAAACAGCCGCAAGGCCTGGTGCCCTTGCTCGAGCATGGCGACAAGCGCCTGGTCCAGTCACCGGCTATTCTGGAATGGATCGAGGAAACCTGGCCGCAACCGGCATTACTTCCCTCCGACACCGAGGCCCGCTGCCTGGTGCGCGGTTGGACCTCTGTGATCGCCTGCGACATTCATCCGGTGCAAAATCTGCGCATCCTCAAAGCGGCGGCTGCACTCGAGGGGACCGGGTTTGACGGCATGAAAGCCTGGGCCCAGCGCTGGACCCAATCGGGGCTGGAAGCGCTGGAGCGCATGGTCGCAGCCCATCAGCGCTCAACGCCCTTCCTGTTCGGCGACAAGCCGGGCATGAGCGAGGTCTATCTGGTGCCGCAAATGTATAATGCGCGACGCTGGGACACCGATCTGTCAAACTGTCCGACCCTGGTGGCCGCGGACGCAGCGGCTCGCGCCCTGCCGGAGTTTGAACAAGCGCTGCCGGAAAATCAGCCCGACGCGGGCTGATCGGCCGGCGGCTCGGACTTGCGGAAAAACGGCTGCGCCTTGCCATAGGTCAGCGATCGCCAGGCCCATTCCATCGGGCCGAAGCGGAAATGGCTGAGCCAGAGCGGTGACCAGGCCAGCTGCAGCGCCCAGACGCCGATCACCATCAGCACCATGATCGAGCGATCGACCTGGCCAAACAGGCCCAGACCGGGGAAGCCGACGAAGATAAACGTCATGATCAGCGTCTGGCTGAGATAATTGGTGAAAGCCATCTTGCCGGTCGCGGCCAGCACCGTGGTCACCGGCCTGAACCAGACCTGCTGGCAGATCAGCATGATCAGGGAAGCATAGCCAAAGGCCAGGATCATCGAGCCGACATATTGCGCGGCAGCCGCCTGCCAGGAGATCAAGGTGGAGAAGTCGTTGGCGAGAAGGTACCAGGCCTGCCAGCCGGACATGCCGACACCGACCGGAATGCAAATCGCGGCACACCAGCCATAGCGCTTGGCCGACCAGCCCAGGGTGAGGAAACCGGCGCGGAAGGCGGCCATGCCGATCAACATCATGCCGGCGATGCGCCCCGAGAACGTCACCAGCTGGACCAGTTCAAAAATCGCGGTGGTGGCCATATTATAGGGCAGTCGATCGACAAAACCCGCCTGATAAAGGGCGGTCAGCTCAGCGACACGCTCCGGGGTGAAACCCAGCGCCTCAGCGCCGGTCGTGGTACCGCCGAGCAAGGCACCGATCGCCTCGCCCCCCACCATCAGCAATCCGGTGAAGGCCACGAGCCCAAGGCCCAGCGCCATCAACCCTCCGGTCGTCATCCGGCGCGCCGTCACCACCACCATGCCGGCCAGGGCATAGGGTACGAGAATATCGCCATACCAGAAGATGTAGGCGTGGATCAGGCCGAAGAAGAGCAGCCACAACATGCGGCGCCAATGGCGTTTATGCGCCGCGTCACCGGTGCCGAGCATCAGGCAGATCCCGGCCCCGAACATAGCGGAAAACAGCGTGATGAATTTCAACTCGAAAAAGGTCTGGGTGAACCACCAGGCGAACTGATTGGCGGGCGCTTCGAAATCGCCCTGCATGTAGGGAAAATCCGTCGCCGGCCAGAGCAAGCCGAAATACTGGACATTGACCATCAAAATGCCCAGGACAGCAAAGCCCCGCAGCGTGTCGAGGCTTTCAAATCGCATCGCGCGGGGCGCAGCCGGCATGGAATTCTCCTTTGAGGCGAAATCGCCCTGTTTCAGCCTTATTCTTACGAAGTTTTCACGCAATTCAACGGCTTCGTGAATTGAATATTACTAGGGTTATCGTCATACCCAATAGGCCGTTGGTGTTTTTAGAGGGACAGCTAAAATGACCGACCTGCTCGCCGCCTTCATTGAATGGCTTGCGGTTCTGGCGATGTCACTGGTTGGCATCGAATATACCCCTGCCGTGGATTGTGATCCGCAACAGCCTGCCGAATACGGAACCGTGGCCTATGTGGCGGACGGATATCTGCAGCCGGCCTCCTATCAGATCCACGACGCAGCCGTCATCGAGACCAGCCTGCAAGCCGTCAGCGATTGCGATGCGTCGGCGCTGATCCGGCCGGCCGGTGACACGCTGCTTCTGGTCAGGAATACCCGGTCCTACGACAGCTGATCGCGTCGAATCGCTTCAATTTTCCGCTGCAAATCCAGCCTCTGCATAGATTATCTGTGTCTAAGCAGAGCCTTTGGGCGTATGTTCATTATAGTTTGATTAACACATCGCCCCGCCGGACGATGCGCTGAAGAATTCGCGCACCCAGGCAGACAGAGCCCTGTAAAGAGCATCGAGATGAACGAGAATCTGCAAGAGAATTCAAGCATTTTGGCTGAAGTCGATCTGATCGCCGAGAGCCACGAAGCCCCCCTCGCCGCAGCGCCGCGCAGTCAGATGACCGCCGAATCGGGTGAGGTGCACGAAGGTGCCCCCGGCCGCCGGCAAGCCGATCGATCCGGTGCCTGGCTGGTTTGGACTGGCAATATTTTCGCTCTGTTGTGGATTGGTGCAGCCGGCGCCTTCCTGATGGGCTATCTCGGCATCACCTCGCTGGAGAGCCTGACCCGTTTCGGCTTCGGCCAGCTCACCGGTCTCGCCGTCTTTGCCCTGACCCCGGCTCTGCTGTTCGCGATGTGCGGCCTGCTGGCGCGGGAAATTGTCCGCAATGCGCGCAATACTGACCGGGTCGAGGCTGCGATCACCCGGCTGGCCCAACCCGCGACTCATGCCGGGCAGCAGATCCGCACCCTGGCCGATGCCGTCTCGGGCGAGGTTGAGCGTATCAATGACAGCATGGATAGTGCCCTGGCCCGGCTGGCCGCCATGGAAGAAGTCATCAGCCACCACGCCGAGACCCTGGAACACTCAGCCGGTGACGCCCATGAACGCACCGAGACCCTGCTGTCCGGCCTGCGCAAGGAGCGTTTGCGCCTGAGCGAAGTGTCCGAAAGCCTCGATGACAAGGCAGCCCTGATTGCCGCTGCGATCTCCGACCAGTCGAAAATGGTGGCAGCGGCCGCCGAACTCGCCGCCAGCCAGGCCAATGATACCGAGAAACGGCTTCTGGCCACGGTCGATACGCTCAATGATGCCAGCGCCTCCATGGCCGAACGCGGCCAGGTGGTGTCCGCCCGGATCACCGACCGTATCGAGCATCTGCGTGATCTGGCCGATGCGCTGAAGACCGGCGCGTCCGATCTCGACGCGGCCTATGACGCACACAAGCTCAAGCTGGGTGAGACCGGCGAAGCCCTGCGCCAGGAGCAGGAGAAGATCGCCGCTGCGCTGGACTTCCATCGCGCAGAGCTGGACGTCATGGTCACGGCCGCCCGCGACGGCGCTGAAGCCTTGAGCAACGCGACCACGGACGGGGCCAGCGCCTTCAAGGACGCGATCGACGATGCCCTGACGCGATCGCGCGATCTGGCCGGTCATGTCCGCCGCGAAACCGATCACGCCGCGCGCGAGCATGAAACCGCTCTGGCTCGCCTGGTCGCTGCCGCACAGGAAGCCAAGACCGTGTCTGACGCAGCGATCGCCGCTGTGGAGGCCCAGGCTGACCGGGTTGCCGACAAGGTCCAGCAGACCAATGAGGCTGCCTATGAGGCCGCCCAGCGCTCCGACCTCGCCTTCGAACAACGCATGGCCGAGGCCGAGAAGCTGACCGCGAAAGCCTCCCAGGCCGCTGATGATGCCGCTGAATCTGTGCGCCGCCGTCTGGAAGCCGTGCTGGCTTCTGCCCGGGCCGAAACCCAGACCGTGGAACGCCAGATCGACAGCATGACAGAGCGCTTGGGCGAGATGCCGGAACTGGCCCGCTCGCGGGCCCAGGAAGCCGCCGACGCCCTGCGCCGTGGACTGGAAGGTCTCAATGCCGCAGCCCTGGCGGCCGCCGAGGAGGCGCAGGAAATCGACGCGGCCTTCCAGGCCCGCATTCGCCAGAACTACGAATTGCTGAGCGACTTCATGCTGCGCATGGGCTCGGTCGCTGGCGGACGCCGGGTTCCCGATCTCGGCCTCAATGAAGTCCCCTCGCCGCTGCCGCGCCGGAACCGTGCACCGGAGAGCGGCAGTCTGGACGCTGATGCCGCCCTCGGCCCGGCCGACGCACCAAGCCGGGACGAGATGAAGACCGGCTTGACCGGGGTCCCGGATGAAGACCGCGCGGCAGCAGAGACGCCGGTCGGTTTCCCGGAACGCGACGCGCCCAAACCGTCAGCTGCCCCCGCAAGCCCGCGGGTCGGTCGCCGCAGCGAGCCGGGCTGGCGCTGGAAGGACCTCCTCTCCTCCATGCCGGAGGACCAGGATGGCCAGCCGCGTGCGGCCAATGCGGATGAAAAGAAAGACTAGAGCCTAGCCGGTACGGTCCGCTGTCCAGCGCGCCAGGTCGTCCACGGCCTGGCTCGAGGCGGCGTTGAACGCGTCAATAATGGCGCCCGCCCGGTTCTCCCGCGCCCGCACCTCCGCTGAAAAGACCTGCGACCCGACGAACTCACGGCCGCTCTCCCGGATCAGGCGGGCAGCGATGCGCACACGCACGACCGGAGCCGCATTGGCACCCTGGTCATAGGCAGCCTCGAACTCGCGCAGATCGAGGCGGAGCTCATATTCCCCCCGCACGGCATCCGCCGGGCGCACCGGATCAATGCCGGTATCGTCGGAATGGAAAGTGTCGATAACGAGGTTCTGGATCAGGCTCGGGGCCGGAGAGATCCAGCGCGCGCCCGCCATATAGGCCAGGTGCTGATCGCTGACCTGGATCGCAATCTCGTCACCATCGAGACCCGCCGGCGCCATCGGGCGCTCGATCTCGACAATGACCCGGTCTACCTCGCCATCAGCCTGCCGCGGCTCGGGGCTGGACAGGCGATAGACCGCCACCGGCTCGGTTTCCGGCAGCAAGGAGACACAGCCCGTCAGGGCCAGGGCGCTGAGCCCGGCGAGCGCCAGGCCTTTGATCGTCGATACGGTCATTGCGGAACCTCCACCTGTTCGCGCGGCGTGCCGGCGATGAACTGACCCGGATTGTTTTCGATTTCGCTGGCAATGCGTTCCAGCGCCTCGGTCAGACGCTGCAGGTTCGCCGCCGAGCGGGTGATATTCTCAAGACCATTATCGGCAAAATTCTCTACCGCCGGGGTCACGGAGCGCACCAGATAGTCGGTATCCACCGCCGCCTGGTTGACCGCCATGGCCGCCAGCGTGGTTTCGTTTACGGCCGGGGTGAGGTCATCGATCAGGAAGTTCTCGGCCGAGACAGAGAATTGCTGCAGCGACTGCGCCGCCACCGAGATATCGGATGCAGCCGTGTCGATGCGCTGGATGGCATCGCGGGCATCGGCAATCAGCGCGTCTTCCTCGCTCAGGCGATCCGTGATCTCGCGCAGATTGGTCAAGGTCTGCGAGACCTCTTCGATATTGTCCTCATTGAGCAGTTCAGACAGGCGGAAGAGTGCGATCTGGGCGGCATCAAGCACGTCCTCGGAGCCCTCCACCAGCCCTTCCAGCTGGGCCCGGCGTGCAAAGATCCGCGGCGGCGGGCGATTGGCCGGGCTCTGCAGGCGCTGGGCATCCGGTGAACCGCCGGAAATCAGGATGTAGGACAAGCCCGTCAGACCCTGGGGTTCGAGCTGGGCAAAACTGTCGATCCGCACCGGCGTCTGGGCCAGCACCTGGACCCGGGCGACCACGCGACTTTGTTCGTCCAGACCCAGCTCGGTCACCTCGCCGACCTGGATACCGTTGAACCGGACCTCGGCGCTTTCGCGCAGGCCGCGGACAGGGCCATCGAACACAATGTCGTACATGGCGTACTCCTCGTCGAAGGAGACTTTCGCCATCCAAAGCGAGAAGAACACGCCCGCGACCACAAGGATCACGGTGAAGAGCCCCACCAGGGCGTGGTGCGCTTTCGTTTCCATCGTCTAGCTCTCTTTCCCCGCCAGTGCTGCGCGACCGCGCGGACCATGGAAGTATTCCTGGATCCATGGATGCGGATTACGCAACAGGGCCTCGATCGGTGCAACCGCGGCCACGCGTTTGTCTGCCAGAACCGCCACGCGGTCGCAAATGGCATGAAGACTGTCGAGATCGTGGGTGATCATCAAAACCGTCAGGCCCAGGGCCTGGGATAATTCAAGAATAAGGCTGTCGAAGGCGGCAGCACCGATCGGATCAAGACCGGCAGTCGGCTCATCCAAGAACAGGATTTCCGGGTCGAGAGCCAGCGCCCGGGCCAGGGCTACACGCTTGCGCATCCCGCCGGACAGCTCGGACGGATAGCGATCGCCGACATCGGGCGCCAGACCGGACAGGCCGATCTTCATGCTCGCAATCTCTTCCATCAAGGCGGGCGGCATGTCGACGTGCTCCCGCAGCGGCGCCATGACGTTTTCCAGCACCGTCAGCGAGGTGAACAGGGCCCCGTTCTGGAACAGCACGCCCCAGCGGGAATTGACCTTGAGACGCTCGAGTGCGCTCATTTGTGAGAAGCGGCGACCATTGAACAGGATATCCCCGCCATCGGGCTCCTTGAGGCCTAGAATGCTGTTGAGCAGTACGGTCTTGCCGGTACCCGAGCCGCCAACCAGGCCCATGATCTCGCCCCGGCGGATATCCAGGTCGAGATTCTCGTGCACGACATGGCGGCCGAAGGCGGTGCGCAGTCCGCGCACGGAGATGAGGATATCCTCGCTCATATCCCGAGCTCCAGATACATCATCGCGAACATGGCCTCGAGCACGATCACCGCAAAGATCGACTGCACCACTGACGCGGTCACGCGGCGGCCGAGCGATTCCACATCGCCGGATACCATCATGCCCTGACGGCAGCCGATAATGGCGACGACCAGGCCGAAGACCGGCGCCTTGGACATGCCGACCAGGAAGTGATCCCAGGGCAATTCCTGATGGAAGCGGGCGATAAACAGGGTCGGCGAAATATCCTGCGCGCTCCAGGCGACAATCATGCCGCCGAAAATGCCGGCGATCATGGCTCCGAAAGTCAGGAGCGGCGCCATCAGCACACAGGCAATCACACGCGGCAGGACCAGGGCCTCGAACGGATCGAGACCCAACACCCGCATGGCATCGATCTCCTGCTGCATTTTCATCGAGCCGATCTGCGCCGTGAAAGCGGAATCGGATCGGCCAGCCAGCATGATGGCGGTAATCAGCACACCGAATTCACGCAAGACCGCGATACCGACCAGCTCGACGGTGAAGACCGAGAAGCCCAGCGTCTGCAGCAGGTTAGCACCCATATAGGCGACTACGGCCCCGATAAAGAAGGACAAGACGGCGATGATCGGCATGGCGTTGACGCCAACCTCTTCCATCGCCCAGATCGTCGGCGTCAGGCGCAGGCGCTGCGGGTTGGCCAGCGTGCGAAAGCCAGTGATGATGGTCTTGCCGAGAAAGGCAAAGGTATCGAGCGCCTCGCGCATCACCGCTTCGATGCCGGCGCCGATACGCGACAGGGCCTGCATGAAGCCGTAGCCGGCTTCCTCTTCCTGGGCGCAAATCGTGGTGCGCGCGCGGACTTCCTCGATCAGGCGCCGGGCCGTGGGGTGTTCACCAATGAAGTGAAAGTCGCCATCGGGTTGAGAGCAGCGCCGGGTCACCCGGCCGATGATATAGGCCCCAGCAGTGTCGATCAGGCCGAGATCACTCAGGTCGATCACGATATCGCCCGGAGCAACGCTTTCCTCGACGTCGCGCAGGGTCGCATCCATGCGCCCGACGGTTTCAACCGTCCAGTCGCCATGCAGCTCAACGATGGTCTTGGAGCCTTCGGCACGCAAAACCACCCCCGCCGCGGTGACAGAAGATGCAGACTTTCCCCTCATAGGCCTGACCCTACTCGATTTTTTCCGCAGGCGTTAGTGGCGAAACGCGCCAAAGTGCAATCGCTGCGATCAGGCCGAGCAGTGCGGGCACGATCATGATGGCGAAACCGCCGACACCGATGCGGGCAAAGAAGTATCCCGACACCGCAGAGGCTGCCGCCATGACGATACCGCCAGACAGGGCCGAGTTGATCGCCTGCGCCGTGGCCGCATAGCGATCAGGAACGGATTGCACCGCATAACGCAGGAAGCCGACATAGGTGGCCGCGAACGTCAGGGCGTGCAAAAGCTGTAGCGCAAACAGGGCCCAGAGCGGCGGCGCCAGGGCTGTCAGCCCCCAGCGGAGAATGGACGCGGCAGCGCCCACTCCGAGCAGCATGGCCGGTGACATCCGGCCGAGCAGCCCGCGTCCGGACAGCCATAAAAAGACGATCTCGATGGCCACACCGGTCGACCACAGCGCCCCGATCAGCACCTCATTATGCCCCTGGGCCGTCCAGGCGACGGCAGAGAAAGCGTAGTAAAAGCCATGCGCGCCCTGCACGAGGGCCGAGGCAGCCAGGGCGAGACCGAAGGGCCCGTAGATCAGGCGGCCGATCCGGACCCAGTCCGCACCGGCGGAGCGGTCATGCTCTTCCTGTTCCCCGGCCGGCAGGAAAGCCGCCGCCAGCGTAACCAGCGCCGTGCCGAAGATCATCCAGTAGAGCACGCTCTCGCTGCCAGCGGCGTTGATCATGGCACCGGCAACGAAATTGGAGACGATGAAGAGCGCTGACCCAACCGCGCGGACCGGCCCGAAGGCAAAGCCCTCCCGGGAGGCAGCGCGCATGGCAAAGGCATCGATCAGCGGGATCTGGCCGAACAGAACCGCACCGGACAGGAAAGACAGCAGCGCCAGCACCGGCGCGCCCCACTGCGGCGTGTGCAGGGCAAACACAAGCAGGGACAGGATGGCGAAGGCGAGGATCGGGCTGCGCCGGCGGCGGGCCTGATCGGCCCAGCGTGCCCCCAGCGGCGAGACCAGTGTCCGCCCGGCCAGCCCGGCCGCCACGATCAGCCCGATCGATTCCGCCGACAGCTCGCGCCCTTCCAGCCATTTCGGGAAGTAGGGCAGGAAGGCCCCGAAAGTGAGATAGAAGGCCCCGTAATAGGCCGCAAATCGAACCGGAGCTGCGGTGGACATTGAAGGCCTTTCGCGATCGCCATGCCTGTATGCGGTGCGGTTAGAGCACAGTCTTGGCGCTTGGCGAACAGTGTTCACTTGGTTAGTTTCCGCCAAGCTTTCTTGGCGGGACCAGCCCATGGACCGAAATCCTCTGCTTTCTGCAAGCCCCGATGACACGCGGCTGCCGGAAACCGTGCGCCACTTGCGCGTTTTGGTGACCGGTTATCGTTCGCACCCCCATGTCGGCGGCCAGGGCGTCTATATCCGTGAACTGGTGACCGCGCTGAGCGAACTGGGCCATCACGTCACTGTCGCCTCGGGCCCGCCCTATCCGGAATTGCCCGAGGGGGTTGAGCTGATCGAGCTGCCCTCGCTGGACCTGTTCGCGGAAGACAATGCCTTTCTCGCCCTGCGACCGAGGCATCTTGGCTCCTGGGCCGATCTGTCGGAATGGCTGTCGCACAATTCCGGTGCGTTCGGCGAGCTTTACGCCTTCGCCCGCCGGCTCGAGCGCTTCCTGCGCACCGAGGGCCACCGCTTCGATGTCATCCATGACAACCAGACACTGGCAACGCCCTTCTTGCGCATCGACCAGCACCTGCCCGTCATCACCACCCTGCACCACCCGATCGCCATTGATCGCGACTTTGCCGTGGCGGCGGGCCAGAAATGGTGGCAGCGGGCCCTGACCCGGCGCTGGTATCACTTCGTCGGGATGCAGGCGAAGACTGCCCGCGCCTTGCCCCGCCTGCTTGCCGTATCCGGAGCGGCGCGTGACAGCCATGCCGAACGTTACGGGGTCGAAACGGACAAGGTCCGTGTGGCCTTCAACGGTCTCGACCATGACATCTTCCATCCCGCCCCCTCGGTCGAGCGGGAAACCGGCCTGATCGTGACCACCGCCAGCGCGGATGCGCCGATCAAGGGACTGGATGTGCTGATCGAAGCACTCGCCAAGATCGCCCCGGAATACCCGCAGGCCCGCCTGCACATCGTCGGCAAGCTGCGCGACGGCCCGGCCAAGCGGGCTCTGTCCAAGCTGGGCCTGGCCGACCGGGTCACCTCCTCATCCGGACTGACGCGCGAGGAAATCGCACAACTCTATTGCCGCGCCCACATCGTGGCTTGCCCGGCCCGTTTTGAAGGCTTTGGTTTCCCTGCGGCCGAGGCGATGGCCTGCGGTGCGGCCGTCGCCGCCAGTGATGGCGGGGCCTTGCCCGAAGTCGTCGGGGAGACCGGGCTGGTCTCGCCGGTGGGCGATGCGGATGCGATGGCGCGCAATCTCGCGCAATTGCTGGATGACCCGAGTGCCGCCCGCGCGATGGGTGAAGCCGCCAGCCGGCGTGCCGTCGACGCTTTCCAGTGGCGCGGTCATGCCCTGGCGGCGAGCCGGCTCTATACCGAAGCCCTGGCTGAACGAGGACAAACGCCATGATGGTCACCATCCGCATTGAAGACCTGGCCCTGGAGCCGGGCATGCGCGTGCTCGACCTCGGCTGCGGCCGCGGACGCCATATGCATGCGCTCTACTGGAACGAGGTTCCCGTCGAAGTGGTCGGCCTCGACCTGTCGCAGGAAGAGGTCAAACTGGCCTGGGACGGGTTTTTCGAACTCCCGCCTCCGGCCGAAGCTTCCGAACAGCGCGGCGCCTACGCCACCGCCGGCGATGCGGGCCGCCTGCCCTTCGCGGACAACAGTTTTGACCGGGTGATCTGCTCTGAAGTGCTCGAACACGTCCCTGATCCGGACAAGGTGCTGGAAGAGATCTCCCGCATCCTCAAACCGGGCGGACTGTTTGCCGCCTCAGTACCGCGCTACTGGCCTGAAAAGATTTGCTGGGCGCTGTCGGAGGGTTATCAGAACACGCCGGGCGGCCATGTCCGTATCTTCCGTTCGAGCGCCCTGAAGAACGCCGTGGAGAGCCAGGGCTTTGCCCGCTTCGCCCGGCACTGGGCCCATGGCCTGCACAGCCCCTATTGGTGGCTGCAATGCGCGCTGTGGGACAGCCGCGAGACTTCCGGACTGGTCCGCACCTACCGCAAATTCCTGGAATGGGACCTGCTGCAGCGCCCGTGGCTGACACGGGCGATGGAATGGCTCCTGAACCCGGTCATGGGCAAGTCCGTGGTCATGTATTTCCGCAAGAGCGCCTAGATGAGCGATCTGGTCGACATCCGGGGCTGTGCCGACTGGATCGAGCGGCTGCAACGCGCTGATGGCTCCATCCCCTGGGTCGAGGCCGGCATCTGGGATGCCTGGAATCACGGGGAAAGCGCCATGGCCCTCGCCATCGCCGGCCGCCGCGAAACCACGCTCAAGGCCCTGGATGTCTTCATTGCGTGGCAGGAGGCCGATGGCGGCTTCACTGGCGATCTCGGTGCGTCCGTGCCGCTGGACGACGCCAATCGACGCCTGGTCCCGGGCACGCCGGACACTGCGCGCGACACCAATTTCACCGGCTATGTCGCAGTCACCGTCTTGCGCAGCCTGCTGGCCCTGAACGCCCTGGATCAGCTTCCCCGCTACTGGCCGATGCTGTCACGCGCCATGGATTTTGTCCTCGCCCACCAGGGGGAACATGGCGATATCGTCTGGCGCGCCCGTGAAGCGCATGAAAATCTGTCCGAGATCGATAGCCTGCGGGCCGGCAATGCCAGCCTCTACAAGGCGCTTGAATGCGCCCTGATCATTGCCGCGGCGATGGGCGAGACGCGTAATGACTGGGTCGTCGCCCGGCAAGCCATCGGGGCCGTCTTGCGGGAAAATGATGCCCGCTTTGACCGTTTCGGGACCGATCGCCGCCGCTACGCGATGGACTGGTATTACCCGGTTCTGGCCGGCGTTCTGTCACCGGAAACCGGGCGGGCCCGGCTGTATGCGCGCTGGAGCGAATTCGTGTCCCCGGGCATGGGCTGTCGCTGCGTGCACGACGAGCCCTGGGTGACCGCAGCGGAAACCGCCGAACTGGTGCTCGCTTGCCTGGCAGCACAAAAACCGGATCAGGCCCGCACCCTGCTGGCCAATCTGTCACCGCTCGCGGCGGATGAAGGCGGCTACTGGATGGGCTGGCAGTATGAGGAGCATGTGCTCTGGCCCTATGAGCGCCCGTCCTGGACCGCTGGAGCGCTGGTCCTGGCTGCCGATGCACTCGACGCGCTGACGCCGGGTTCAACCCTGTTGACGCGGGTGCATGTGGCGGAACGACCGGTCAGCTCAGCCGGCGAAGGACTTCCAGCGTCCCTACGCGTTTGACCGGCTCGAACAGGTCCGACGCCACAGCCAGTTTCCAGATTTCATAAGGCGGACGTCCGCCATCTTCCGGATTGGGAAAGACGTCGTGGATGGCCAGAATGCCGCCCGGGACAATGCGCCCGGCCCAGCCGCGATAATCGGCCAGCGCCGCTTCCATGGAATGCCCGCCATCGATGAAGACCATGCCCAGCGGCGTGATCCAGTGCCGGGCAATGACCGCCGAGCGCCCGACGACCGGGATCACACAATCTTCCAGCTCGCCCTTGAACAGTGTCTCGCGCAAGGCCGGCAGGGTTTCCACCGCGCCGAGCTTGGCGTTGTACAGGTCCGGGTCGTGATACTCCTCGCCGGGCTGGTGTTCCTCGGAGCCGCGATGATGATCGAGGGTGAAGAGGACGGTACCAGCATCGCGGGCTGCGGGTCCCAGATACAGGGCTGACTTGCCGCAATAGGTCCCGATCTCGAGCACCGGGCCGAGCCGTCCGGCCTCTCGCACCAGGGCTGCAAGCGCCTCACCTTCCTTGGGATCAAGGAAGCCTTTGACCTGATCAGGATGAAGCATCAGCTGGCCGAAGCGCGAAGGTTATGGCGCAGGCTGGCCAATTCGTCTGCGCGATCGCGCAGGCGCTCGGCGTGCGAAGCGAGGCGCGCGCGCTGCATGTGCACATGGTCGAGACCCTGTGTATCGAGCCGGGGCGCCACCACAGCGATCGCCGCATCAAAGGTCTCAAGCGCCTGGCGCGAATGGGCGACAGCGCGTTCGACATGTTCGAGATCGCGCGTCAGCGAGGAGCGCGAGATATTCTGGTCGGTCGTCGCCAGCATATGGGCGGCGATGTCGACATCGCGGACCAGCGCATCGGCCTGCTCGAGGTCCATGCGCAGGAGTTCCAGAGCCGCATCGCTGTCGAGCGAGTCGATATCGGTCAGGGCGAGATAGGGAAGCGCATCATCGCGGTCGATCGACGGCTCCCCTTCATCGGCCTGGCCGGTCAGGCGCGCCATCCAGCCGCGAGCCGAGGCCGCCATGGAATTGGCCGGCCGGATCCAGCCGCGATCCTCGAACACGGATTGCAGCCGGTCGACAGCGCGGCGAAGAGCAGATTGCTGGTCGATTTCGGGGGCAGACGAACCGGGGAGCGCAGAACCGGCGACGGAGATCGGAGCACTGGCACATCCAGTCGCTACCAGACAGGCGCAGGCCATGACCGTCACACCGAGGAACTTGCCCATCGCAGTTTCGTCCCAATACTAGAAGACACCCCAATACCTAAAGACGATACCGGGTCGTATCGCGATAGGCTATGGTTTATTCGGTTTAAGACTCACTAACAGCAGATCAACAAATGGACGCAGCCTATCTGAGACGTCTGCTCTACCCGCCGGTCCGCGCTAACCGGACCCAGCGGCTTGATGTCGGCGACGGACACAATCTGCATATCGAGGAATGCGGGCGGCATGATGGCCTGCCTGTGGTGACGCTGCATGGTGGCCCGGGCGGCGGCATATCGCCCGCCCTGCGCCGCTTCTTCGACCCGGAGCGCTACCGGGTCATCCTGTTCGATCAGCGCGGCTGTGGCCGGTCCACGCCGCATGCCTGCCTGCGCGCCAATACGACCCAGGACCTGATCGACGATATCGAACGCATCCGCGAGCATATGGGCGTGGACAAGTGGATCGTGTTTGGCGGCTCCTGGGGGGCAACGCTGGCGCTGGCCTATGCCCAGCAGCATCCCGACCGCTGCCTCGGCCTGATCCTGCGCGGCATCTTCACCTGTTCCCAGATCGAGCTCGACTGGTTCTACAAGCACGGCGCCAACATGCTGTTCCCCGATGCCTGGGACCGGTTGGTCAGCCCGCTCGCCGAGACCGAGCGCGACGATATCGTCCGCGCCTATTATGAGCGCCTGAATGAACCGGATGTGGTGCGCCGCCGTCCGGACGCCCTGGCCTGGGCGCGATGGGAAAGCGCGCTCATTTCACTGGCCGGGGACCCGAGCGCTCCGCTGGCCGACCCGATCCGTGCCGATGCCCTCGCCCGCCTGGAGACTCACTATTTCCAGCACAAGGGCTTCTTTGACTATGACGGGCAAATTCTCGACCAGACCGACCGGTTGAAGGATATCCCGGGCGTCATCGTGCAGGGCCGCTATGACGTCGTCACGCCGCCCCGAACAGCATGGAGCCTCGCCCGGTCTTGGCCGAAAGCGAGGCTCCAATTGATCGGCGATGCCGGCCATGCGGCCGGTGAGCCGGGCGTGGTGGACGCGCTGGTGCGCGCCACCGACGCTTTTGCAGATCAGCTCGGCTAGCCGAGACCGAGCGCGGCGTTCAGCTGGCCGTTGTTGAACAGGTCATCCAGGCCGAGCACCAGCACGACACCCACGACCACCGGGATCACCCAGCGGATCATGAAGTGGAAGAAGCCGAACATGCGATTGGACGCATGGCTGAGCTCTTCACGCAGGATGGCCTTCGGCAGGACCCAACCGGTGAACAGTGCCACCAGGAAACCACCGAACGGAAGCAGGATATTGCCCGACAGAACGTCGAGGAAACCGCCACCGAATTCGCTGGAATAGACCGAGCCGGCACCGATCAGGAAAGCAAAGCCACCCAGCATCCAGGCGATCTGCGGACGACCGAAGTTCGAATGCTCGTCGAAGAAAGCCACGGTGGCTTCCAGCAGCGAGATCGAGGAGGTCAGGGCCGCGATGAAGGCCAGGAAGAAGAAGGCACCGCCAATGACATTGCCGGCCGGCATGGATGCGAACAGCGCCGGCAGGGTGTCAAAGATCAGGGTCATGCCAGCGGCCGGATCAACACCGGCAGAGAACACGATCGGGAAGATCATGAAGCCGGCAATCAGGGCGACGACGGTGTCGGCACCGGAAATGATCGCGGCAGATTCACCGATATTGGTCTCCTTGGTCAGGTAGGAGCCATAGGTGATCATGATCGCCGAGGCGACACCGACCGAGAAGAAGGCCTGGCCGAGCGCGGAAATCAGCGTGCTACCGGAGATCTGGCTGAAGTCCGGCGTGAACAGGTAGGTGAAGGCCTGCGCGGTGGAGCCGTCGGAGAAACCGCGAAGCACCGCGAAGATCGTCAAGGCCGCGAGCATCACGAAGAAGAGCGGCATGAGGATGGTCACGACACGTTCGATACCACCCTTGAGGCCGCGCGAAACGATCCAGATCGTCAGCACCATGAAGATCGCCTGCCACAGCAGACCAGCCGTCGAGCCGCCATAGAACATGTTGGCACCGGCTTCGGAGGCGAAACCGCCTGCGAAACCTGCCGCGGACATGGCCATGACCTGGCCCGCAATCACGGAATAGGTCGTAAGGACAAGGAAACCACCGGCCATGCAGACCCAGCCGACGAAGGACCATTTACCCGATTTCTTGGCTTCGATCGCCAGTTCGCGCGTCGAGGTCACAGCGGACTTCTGGGCCCGGCGACCGATCGTGAACTCGGCCATGAGGACCGGGAATGCGATCAGAGCGACGCAGGCGATGTAAACGACGACAAAGGCCGAACCGCCGTTTTCACCCGTCTGGAACGGGAAACGCCAGAGATTGCCGAGACCAACCGCGGAACCAACCGCGGCCATGATGAATGCAAAGCGCGAGGACCAATGCGCGTGTGAAGCTGCAGGCGTAGCCGCCATATTACTCTCCCCTCGGACGGTACCCCAACATCGCCGTCCCTTGTGACTAATCGCCGCGCACACTTCCCCATGCGTCATGCCCGGTCAAGCTTGACAGAGCAGAGGAATGGGTCAGCCGAACAGTCCGGCGCCCTTTGGCGGCTCTGCATTGCGGTGAATATGGGCCCCCAGGATGAGGCCGAAGGCGGCGAGAACCGAGAGCACGACCGTACCGCCATAGGAGATCAGCGGCAGCGGCACCCCGACCACCGGCATCAGGCGCGAGACCATGGCAATGTTGATGAAGACATAGAGGGCATAGGTGCCCGTCAGTCCCATGGTCAAAAGACGCAGGAAGGTGGATTTGCAGGAAATCGCCACACCCACCGCCTGGGCCATGATCAGCGCATTGATCGCCAGCACGGAAATGCCGCCGACAAAGCCGAATTCCTCACCCAGGGCGGTGAAAATATAGTCGGTCTGCATTTCCGGCAGATAGCCCAGCTTGGACTGGGTGCCCTCGAGGAAGCCTTTCCCGGTCATGCCGCCGGACCCCATGGTGATGACCGCCTGGTTGGGGTGGTAGTTGATCCCCAGCGGGTCGTAATCGGGATTGAGGAAGGCGCGCACCCGGTCCATCTGGTATTCGGCGAGGATATTCTCCAGCCCGTAAACGGCAACGCCAACCACGCCAATCAGGCCGAGCACCGAGACGGTGAGGATGAACCACCAGCTGAGCCCGGCCATGAACACGATGATAACACCGGTCGCCGCCAGTAGCAGCGTCGTGCCGAGATCGGGCTGACCGATAATCAGGGCGGCCGGTGCACCGATCATCATCAAGGGCAGAAGCAGGCCGGTCGGCGAAGTCACCTTCTCTGTGGGCAGGTCGTGATAAAAGCGCGCCATGGCCAGAACGAGGGCGACCTTCATCACCTCGGAGGGCTGCAGCCGCATGGGTCCGAGATCGATCCAGCGCTGGGCACCGTTGATATTGACGCCAAAGAGCTCGACCAGAAGCAAGAGCGCCAGGGCCCCGAAATAGGCCGGATAGGCCATGCCCATCCAGAAGCGCGGCGGGAACATGGCGATGACCAGCATGCCGGCAAAGCCGGCGCCGAGACGCATGGCATGACGATTGGCCCAGGGCGACCAGTCCGCCCCGGCGATCGAATAGAGCATTGCCACTCCGGCCACGCCCAAGAGGATGAGCAGCAGAACCAGCGACCAGTTCAGCTCCATCATCTTGTCACGCAAGTCGCGCGGAACAGTCTCACGGAAGACCGCCATCACGCGCCTCCAGGACGGTTAGGCGACAGGCTGGCAAACACACCAGGACGGCTGGAGGGGTCACGGGCCACGGTTCGGCGCAGGATATCGCGCGCCGGGCGCGTTGCCGCGCTCGACCCACCGCCATGCTCGACCACGACGACGCAGGCATATTTCGGATTGTCAGCCGGCGCGTAGCACATGAAAAGACCGTGGTCGCGCAGGCGCCAGGGCAGATCTTCCTGATCACGAACACCGGCTTCGCGTTCTTCCGCGGTGATGGAATAGACCTGCGCCGTACCGGTCTTGCCGGCCATGTCGACACCGTCAATGCCCAGCCCACCAAGCGAATACGATGTTCCACCCGGCTCGTGCACAACACCGCGCAGACCATCACGCACCAGCTGCAAAGTCCGGTCCTGCAGCCCCATATAGGGCGCCGGCGGCATCATGGCATTACGGAACAGGGTCGGCTGAACCATGCGCCCGGATGCCGTTCGTGCCGTCATCACGGCCAATTGCAGCGGCGAAGCCAGGGTAAAGCCCTGGCCGATGCCGGTATTATAGGTATCTCCGGTCGACCAACCCTCATTGCGCCGCGCCCTCTTCCAGGCCGGATCCGGCATCAGGCCGCGGGCGACACCAGCAATGCCGATATCGAATTGCTCACCAATGCCAAAACGACGCGCCATCTCGTTCAGGCGGTCAATCCCGAGGCGTTCGGCGATCTCGTAGAAATAGATATCGCAGGAGGTCTTCACCGCTTCATGCAGATTGACCTGGCCATGCCCCTCGCGCCGCCAGCAGTGGAAGTCACGATTACCCAGCCGGGTCGAGCCGGTACAGCGCACGGTCTCGGACGGATCCGCCAGACCATGCTCCAGGGCAGCCGCCGCAACCACACCCTTGAAGGTCGAGCCCGGCGGGTAGGTCCCCTGCACGGATTTGTGGAAGAGCGGGCGATGATCATCATCGCGATAGCGCGCGTAATCCGTTGTCGAAATGCCGAGGACAAAGAGATTCGGATCGAAGGACGGATTGGAGACCAGCGCGATCAGCTCGCCGGTATTGACGTCCATGACGACCGCCGAGGCGCTCTCATCACCCAATCGTTCGGATGCGTACCGTTGGATGTCGGCATCCAGCGTCAGCACGACATCGAGCCCGCTTTGCGGTGGAATCGACTGATCCGGCAGCTCACGAATGATGCGTCCGCGGGCATCGACCTCGGTCTTCAACGCCCCCGCGGCACCCCGCAATTGCTCTTCGCGCGCAATCTCGACGCCATTCTTGCCGATACGGAAGCCGGGATGGCGCAGGAGACGCTCGGCGTCGGGATGGTCATTGGCGATGTCGTTCTCGTTCGGCGTTTGCACATAGCCGACCACATGCGCGAACGCCTCGCCATAGGGATAGGAGCGCACCTCCTCCACGTCCGGGGTGATCCCGGACATGCTCGAGGCGTGAAGATTGATCCTGGAGAAGGTCTCCCAATCAAGATCATTGGCCACCGTCACCGGGCGGAAGCTGGCATTCTGCCGGGCGGTACGCAGCACCCGGTTTCGCCGCGCCTCCGAGATCGGCATGAATTCCGTCAGCTGGTCCAAGGCCGCGTTCACATCGCCCGCCTGCTCCGGTGTCAGCGTAATGCGATAGCTGTCCCGGTTTTCGGCAATGGACGAACCGAAGCGATCGAGGATCCGTCCGCGTGAGGGCGGGGTGAGCTGGTAGTTGAACTGGTTGTCGTCAGACAGGGTCTGATAGCGTTCGGTTTCAAGCACCTGCAGGGCGTAGAGACGCGCTCCGAGCACGGAGAACGACACAGCTCCCACGCCGGACATCAGCAAGGCCCGGCGGGTAAATTTCAGTTCCTGTTCCTGGCGATCAGCGCGCATGATACCTCGCGATCACCCCCCAAAACCCGAACTTCTCGACCGACGCCGGCGCAAGACCAGGAAGGCCAGCATCGGGAACATCAGAATTGACGCGATCACCTCGATGATCAAGGGCTGCCAGTCGGCCGGCTGCCCCAGCGCGAAACTGCCCGACGCGTAGGCAATGACATGCGCCAGCAGCAGCGTACCGGCAAAGCGCAGCACGATCGGTGGCAGATCGCGCGGCATGCCGTCCTCACCGCGGAAGCGGAAGACAGCGATGGAAACGAGATAGGACAGCGCCCACACGCCCATCGGCGCACCGGTCAGAAGATCCTGGGTCAGCCCGATGGCGAAGACCGCGATCGGCGGCATGAAATAGGGGCGCAGGCCAGCCCACAGGAAAATCACCATCAAGGGCCAGGTCGGCATCAGAGTAATGCCTTCGATCAACCGGGTCGGAGCGGCCTGGAACAGCAGCGCGGCGATCACCGTGAAGACACACCAGAGCGCAGACCAGTATGGCGCATTGCGTTCGCCGGGCTTTCTCATGGGGCGTCCTCCGCGGCCGCTTCGGCTGGTTCCTGCGCCGGCTCATCGGCCGTTACCGGTACGTCCGGAGCCTCGACGGTCGGCGCCCCGCCCTCAATGGCGGCATCTTCAACGGCTTCAACGACTGGCTCTTCCTCGGCCTCGGGCTGTTCGGCGCGGACATAGGGCCAGACCCAGACGAAATCGATCGGCGCCTGATCCGAATAGAGCTCGATACGCCAGCCCCCCTCGCGGGTCGGCACAGCACGGCCGATCGGCAGCCCGCGCGGCAGGACACCATCATCGCCGGACGAAACAATGCGGTCGCCCTCCTCGATATCCGGATTGCGCCCGAGATACTCCAGGCGCGGATATTCCGAATTGTCTCCGATCAGGATGGCGCGGGCATTGGACCGGTCGACCATGACCGGGACGCGGCTATTGAGGTCGGTCAACAGCAGGACGCGGGCGGAGCGGCGCCCGGTTTCATAAACCCGGCCGACCAGGCCATAGAGATTGATCACCGGATAACCGTCGGCCACGCCGCTATCGGAGCCGCGCCCAATCAGGCGGGCCTGAACGAAGGGGCCCTGCGGGTCCGCTACGGTCCAGGCGCCGATGCGGTCCTCGGTCGCCGCGGTCTGCACATTGAGCGCCGCCTCATAGACCTCGATACGGTCACGCTGGCGGTAAGCGAGATCTTCCCAGTAGCGCGCTTCGATCAATTGCTGGCGCAGCTCGGCGTTTTCACGGGCTAGGTCCCCCTGCGCCCGGAAATACGGGCCGATGCCCTTCACGGCCCGGATCGGCTGGGCGGCAAGTTCAAGCAAGGGAGATGCGATATCGGTAAAGCCGGCCCGGAATGAGGCAAAGGCCTCCGAGCGCGAAGACGGGCGGTCGAACATAATCAGCGCGCTCGATATCACAATCAACATGATGAAGATCGTGCGCGAAAAACGGACACCACCGTCCGCATCGTGTCGTGATGCGCGCCTAGACGCCAACGACTTACTCCTTCTCCCCCGCCCAGCCGGAGATTACACGGCTTCAGAGAGAATGGGCCGCCAAACTTTCAAATCTTCTACCGCGCGGCCGCAACCGAGCACGACGCAGGACAGCGCCTCGTCGGCCAGGCTGACCGGCAGACCGGTCCGCTCGCGCAGTTCGGTATCGAGATTACGCAGCAGCGCACCACCGCCAGTCAGGACAATACCCTTGTCGACGATGTCCGCCGCCAATTCCGGCGGGGTCGCCTCGAGCGCCTGTTTGACGGCCTCAACGATCTGCTCGACCGGCTCGGACAGGCTGTCTGCAATCATGGCTTCGGTGACGGCGATCTCTCGCGGCACGCCATTCATCAGATCGCGGCCCTTGATGTCGAGGGAGAGCCCCTCGCCCTTCACCGGCGGCATGGCCGACCCGATTTCCTTTTTGATACGCTCGGCAGAGGTTTCACCGATCAGAAGGTTCGCGGAGCGGCGGATATAGTTGATGATGGCTTCGTCCATCTTATCGCCGCCGACACGCACCGACCGCGAATAGACAATACCCGATAGCGACATCACGGCGACCTCGGTGGTGCCACCACCAATGTCGACAATCATGGAACCGGTCGGCTCGTCGATCGGCAGACCGGCACCGACAGCAGCGGCCATCGGCTCATCGATCAGATAGACCTTGCGCGCACCGGCGCCGAGCGCGGATTCATGGATTGCGCGGCGCTCAACGGCGGTCGCACCGGACGGGACACAGATCACTACTTGCGGGCTGACCATGGCGCGCCGGTTGTGCACTTTCTGGATGAAGTGCTTGATCATTTCCTCGGCGACGTCGAAGTCGGCGATCACGCCATCGCGCATCGGACGGATCGCTTCAACATTACCCGGGGTCTTGCCAAGCATCAGCTTGGCTTCCGCGCCAACCGCCTGCACGTGCTTGCGGCCCTTGTCGACTTTGTACGCGACAACGGACGGTTCATTGAGCACGACGCCACGTCCCTTAACGTAGACAAGCGTATTGGCTGTACCGAGGTCGATGGCGATATCCGCAGAAAGCAGACCGAAGAGGCTGTTGAGCATGGGCGCGCAGGAACCGTGAGGTGTGGCGGCAAAGCCGCGTTGCAACTATTTTTCTTGTGCGATGATGCGCCCGATATTGCAAGGGGCGCGATTGTGCAAACGCACACATGAATTAGGGCAAATTCGAGGCGAAGAGGTTTCGCGGCGTTTTAGGCGTCGGCATCGCCCGGGCGATTGCGGCGCAACCAGCGACGCGCCAGCAGCATAAGCGCGATCCAGCCGATCATACCCAGAACCAGAAGCGCGATCACGAACGGGTTCTGATTATTGAAGAAATCCAGGATGATCTGCCAACCCAGCGAGACGATAACGATCTTGCACGCCGCGCCGATCGCGAGGCCGATAATGAAAGCCCAGTAAGGCGTGCGCGTGGCACCAAAGCCCATATTGACGACGATGAAGGGGCCGGAAGGAACAAAGCGGACAATGATCGACGCCATCAACCCATTACGCCCGATGAAGTCGGAAATCCGGTTCACCCACTCGCCGCCATAGCGCCGAACAATGTCCGCGCCGAAGCGATACCCCAAGGCATAGTGGACGGTCGCCGCGGTCAGGGTGCCGAGCCAGGCGTAGATAAACCCGGTCACCGGGCCGAAGGCGACCACGGCCGCGCCCATCAGGACAAATTGTGGAAAACCGACAAAGGACAGCGCGATGAAGATGGCGATGGTGAGCGGCAGGGCAAACCATTGCGTATTGAGCCAGGCGAACCAGGCTCCCACCGAACTTTCCTCGATATCGAAGACCAGCTTGCCCGCTACAAAGATGACGCCGAGCACAGCAAACAGGCCAAGCGACACCAGCACAGCTCGCTGGGCCTTGGCGTCCATACGCATGACGAAATCTACAATGCGGTTCATCGCGCGGCTGATCCCCGTTCGCACACTTACAACTTAGTAAGCACGGATCGGGCCAGCCGCAATGCGGATTTGCCGTGAAGCTCCCTGATCTAGCGCATGGTCGAACTTGCTAGTCCACGCGGTGGGAATTATGTGTTGCCCCGAACAATATACGGTTGGCGCGATGCAGGATGCCGCAGCGCACCATGATCAATAAACACAAACGCCTGGGACATTCATGAGCTTGTATTCTGACTACCTTCAAGAGATCGACACGCGCAAAACCCAAGGCTTGAACCCCAAGCCGATCGAAGGCGCCGAGCTGGCCGCCGAGATCATCGCCAATATCAAGGACACTGGTAGCGAACACCGCGCACAATGCCTTGAATTCCTGATCTATAATACGCTGCCGGGTACAACGCCGGCGGCCGAGAAAAAAGCTGAATTCCTGCGCGAGATCATCACCGGTGAAATCACCGTTCCGGAAATCTCCGTCGATTTCGCCTTCGAACTCCTGTCGCACATGAAGGGCGGCCCGTCCGTTGATGTCCTGCTCGACCTCGCCCTGTGCCAGGACCGCGTCATCGGACCGAAAGCGGCCGAAGTGCTGAAATCCCAGGTCTTCCTCTATGAGTCGGACACGCAGCGCCTGGCAGAGGCCTATGAGCGCGGCGATGAAATGGCCAAGCTCCTGTTGACCAGCTATGCCAATGGCGAGTTCTTCACCGACCTGCCGGAGATCGACGAAGTCATCCAGGTCGTCACCTATGTCGCGGCTGAAGGCGATGTGTCCACCGACCTGCTCTCCCCTGGCAATCAGGCCCACTCGCGTTCTGACCGCGAATTGCACGGCAAATGCCTGATCTCCGAGAAGGCGCAGGAAGAAATCGAAGCGCTCAAGGGCCTTCACCCCGACAAGCAGGTCATGCTGGTCGCGGAAAAGGGCACGATGGGCGTGGGCTCCTCGCGCATGTCGGGCGTCAACAATGTGGCCCTGTGGACCGGCAAAAAAGCCAGCCCCTATGTGCCGTTCGTCAACATCGCGCCGATCGTCGGCGGCACCAATGGCATCTCTCCGATCTTCCTGACCACAGTTGGCGTTACCGGCGGTATCGGTATCGATCTGAAAAACTGGGTGAAGAAATTCGACAGCGACGGCAAGCCGGTGCTGGACGAGAACGGCGACCCGGTGCTCGAGCAGGTCTACTCCATCGACACCGGTACGGTTCTGACGATCAACACCAAGACCAAGAAGCTCTACGACGCCACGGGCCAACAGGAGCTGGCTGATATCGCTGATGCCCTGACGCCGCAAAAGGTCGAGTTCATCAAGGCGGGCGGCTCCTACGCCGTCGTGTTCGGCAAGAAGCTTCAGAGCTTTGCCGCCCAGACGCTCGGCATCAAGGCGCCGGAAGTCTTCGCCCCGTCCCGCGAGATCTCGCATGAGGGCCAGGGCCTGACAGCTGTCGAGAAGATCTTCAACCGCAATGCCGTTGGCGTGGCCGAAGGCACGACCCTGCACGCGGGTTCGGACGTCCGCGTCCGCGTCAACATCGTCGGCTCGCAGGACACGACCGGCCTGATGACCTCGCAGGAACTGGAAGCCATGGCGGCCACGGTGATCTCGCCCTCTGTCGATGGTGCCTATCAGTCGGGCTGCCACACGGCGTCGGTCTGGGACCTCAAGGCCCAGCGCAACATCCCCAAGCTGATGAGCTTCATGAACAAGTTCGGACTGATCACGGCGCGCGATCCGAAAGGTGAGTATCACGCCATGACGGACGTGATCCACAAGGTCCTCAACGACATCACTGTTGACGACTGGTCGGTCATCATCGGCGGTGACAGCCACACCCGCATGTCCAAGGGCGTCGCCTTCGGCGCGGATTCGGGCACGGTCGCCCTGGCGCTGGCAACGGGGGAAGCCACCATGCCGATCCCGGAATCGGTCAAGGTCACCTTCAAGGGCGATCTCAAGGACCACATGGACTTCCGTGATGTAGTCCACGCCACCCAGGCCCAGATGCTCAAGCAGTTCGGCGACAATGTCTTCCAGGGCCGCGTCATCGAGGTTCATATCGGCACGCTGCTGGCGGACCAAGCCTTCACCTTCACCGACTGGACGGCTGAGATGAAGGCCAAGGCGGCGATCTGCATCTCGACCGATGAAACGCTGATCGAATCCCTGGAAATCGCCAAGAGCCGTATCGGCATCATGATCGAGAAGGGTATGGACAATGACGCCCAGACCCTCGCCAACCTGATCAAGATTGCAGATACGCGTATCGCGGAAATCCGCTCCGGCGAGCGCCCGGCGCTGGCACCGGATGCGAATGCGGAATACTTCGCCGAGTTCGTGGTCGATCTCGATGAGATCGTCGAGCCGATGATCGCCGACCCGGACGTCAACAATATCGACGTTTCGCGCCGCTATACCCACGACACCATCCGCCCGGTCTCGCACTATGGCGGTGAAAAGAAAGTCGACCTCGGCTTTGTCGGGTCCTGCATGGTGCACAAGGGCGATATGAAGATCATCGCCCAGATGCTGAAGAACCTCGAGAAGTCCGGCGAGACCGTCGAGTTCAAGGCGCCGCTGGTCGTGGCACCGCCGACCTACAACATCGTCGATGAGCTCAAGGAAGAAGGCGACTGGGCTGTGCTGCAGAAATATGCCGGCTTCGAGTTCGACGATGACGCCCCGAAGAATGAGGCGCGCACCGAGTATGAGAACATTCTCTATCTCGAACGTCCGGGCTGTAACCTCTGCATGGGCAACCAGGAAAAGGCCGCCAAGGGCGATACCGTGATGGCCACCTCGACCCGCCTGTTCAAAGGCCGCGTGGTCGAGGACAGCGATGAGAAGAAGGGTGAGTCCCTGCTCTCCTCGACCCCGGTTGTCGTGCTCTCCACCATTCTCGGCCGGACGCCGACCATGGAAGAGTACAAGGCCGCCGTGGATGGCATCAACCTGACCCAATTTCGCCCGCCGCAGGAAAACCTGACGGCCAGCTCCGTGCACTACTAGGCACGCAAGCACCAAGACACGAAAAAGCCCCTGGCATGCGCCAGGGGCTTTTTTGTTCTTCCTTACCCTCCGCCGCCTCTGGCGCCGGAGAAAAGCGGGCGAAACCCGTCTAGTCTTCCTCGCCCGCAGCAATGACCGAGAGCTTGGCGCGCTGCATGGCCAGGACGCCGAGCTGTTCGTCGAGGATTTTGAGGATGTCGCGGGCTTCCTGCTGATCGACCTCGCCCGGCGAACGGGCCGTTTCGGACAGGGATTCCATCAGGGCAGCGATATTGCGGGCATTGCGACGGCTGGCCTCACCAGCGAGAGCAAGCCAGTCGGCGTCCTCAGCCTTGTCGATCGGTACAAACAGCCCGCCCGCCAGTGCAGCCAGGTGCTGTGCGGCAGCCTGGGCGCCGGCCTCGGTCAGGGTACAAACCCGCGCATAGGAAATTTCATTGGTCGAGTCCGGATCGGCCAGGGCGTAAACACGCGTCCGGCTCAGATCGAGCAGCTCCATCACCTTGGGAATCCCGCCGGCTTCCTCGAAGACGCGCGCAACGACTTCCTTGGGTTCGCCATAGACTCGTTGCTTGACCGGATTGAACGCCATGCTGTGCCCCCGCAATCGGCTTTGGAATCAGTTCTATTCTATAAACAACGCTTAGTTTGGCTATTTCGAGGCACGGTAAAGTCTCGATCGCAGGTCGGCACCCGCCGCTTCAATGGCCAGGGTCTTGTCCCGTGCCCGGTCCTCGACCATGGCATGGCCCGCCTCATAGGTCTCAACCCATTTGCGTGCGAAGGATCCATCCTCGATCGCCGCCATCGCTTTGTTGAATGCGGCATTGAGCTCGGGCCCGGCGATATCATCTTCTATCTGCCGCGCCCCGAACTCGGCCGTATCCGAGATCGCTTCATACATACCGGCAATGCCCTGGGACTGGATCAGATCCGCCAGGTATTTGATCTCGTGCACACAATCGATATAGGCCATGCGCTCGCTGACCCCGGCGGCGACGAGCCGCTGATAACTCGCCTTGGCCAGAGCCACGAGTCCGCCAACCAGGACCACCTGTTCGCCAAACAGATCCGATACGGTCTCCTCGCGGAAGGTCGTTTCGAAAATCCCGACATTGCCGGACCCGATACCTGCCAGATAGGCCAGCGCCAGCTCGCGCGCGCGGCCGGAGGCATTTTGGTGCACCGCCCAGAACCCGATCAAGCCGCCGCCTTTTTCGAACTCCTGGCGGACAGCACCGCCCGGCCCTTTCGCCGCTGCCAGAATGACGTCGGCATCGGCGGGCGGGTCGATCAGGCCGTAATGGATGGAAAATCCATGACACAGGATCAGCGCCTGGCCCGGCTTGCGGTTCGGAGCGATGGCTGTGGTCCAGATCTCCCGATGCGCCTCGTCAGCGGCCAGTAGAGCAATCGCGTCGGCCCAGGCAGCCGCTTCGGCAAGGCTGACAACCTCGAACCCGTCCGCTTCCGCCTTGGCCCGCGATGGCGAGCCCTCGCGCAAGGCGATCTTGATCTGCTCTGCCCCGCTGTCGCGCAGGCACAGCGCGTGCGAGCGGCCGTGATTGCCATAACCGACAAGCCCGAGCTTCCAGTGCTTGAGCGGAGCCATATCAATGTCGGCGGTATAAAGCGCGTCAGTCATCGTGTTCGTCAGTCCTCATGCGCCGAGAATAGCGTCGAGCTCGGCCGCCCGGTCGTCCGGGTCCAGCGATGTGATCCGGGCCCAGTCTGCGTGCTGATTGCGGAACCAGGTCATCTGCCGCTTGGCATAGCGCCGGCTGTCCCGCTTGGCGAGTTCGATCGCCTCCTCGAGCGGCATTTCGCCCTTGAGGTGTTTAATCAGGGGCGGCACGCCGAGCGCCTTCATGGCCGGCAAGGACGGATCGAGTGACCGTGCCGTAAAGCGTCGCACTTCCTCCAGCGCTCCGCCCTGCATCATCTGGTCGAAGCGCCGATTGATCCGCGCATACAGCGCCTCACGATCGGGCTCGATCACCAGGCCGGTCCAGCGCTGAGCCGGCAAGACCGGCTCGGTCTTGGCGTGGAAGCTCGAGAGCGCCTCGCCCGTGGTATAGCCGACCTCGACAATACGCTGAAGGCGCTGGCGGTCCGCCGGTTTGACCTTGGCAGCGCCCGCCGGATCGAGCCGCACCGCCTCGGCACATAGCCCTTCGAGGCCGTCTTTTTCGATCAGTGCTACGGCCTCGGAGCGCGCCTCAGGCGTGATCTCCGGCACCGGGGCGAGGCCCTTGGTCAGGGCATTGAAATACAGCCCGGTTCCGCCCACCAGGATCGGGGTCCGGCCGCGCCCCTCGATGTCGTCGATCAGCGCGGCTGCCGCACCGAGCCAGTCGCCGACAGAGAACCTCGTGCCCGGATCGATGGTGCCGAATAAATGGTGTGGCGCCTGGGCCAGCTCCTCATCGCACGGCCGGGCCGTGATCAGGCTCAGCCCGCCATAGACCTGCATGGAATCGGCATTGATGATCTCGCCCTCAAGCCGGCGCGCAGCCGCAATCGCCAGAGCCGTTTTTCCGGCGGCGGTAGGACCGGCGATGAGAAGAACCGGCCTCAAGGCCGGATCGACTGCAGCACGTATTGGCCACCGCGATTGAGCTGGAAGCGCAGCGGGCCGCCATTGGAATTGGCGACGATCTCACGGATGTCCTCGATGGTCTCAACACGCGTGAACTCGACCTCTTCGATGACATCACCGGCGCGCACCTTGCCGGCAGCATCAGACGTGCCGTCAACATCAGTGACCAGCACACCTTCAGCGTCCGGATGGACGCGATAGCGGCGGCGGGTCTGCTGGGTCAGTTCGCCCAGCGTCATACCATAGATCTCATTAGTCGCCGGCTGCAGCGGGCTGACCAGGCCCGGCGGCGGTGACGGGTTCTCGTCCTCAGCTTCGCCTTCATCGAGCTCGCCAATCGTCACCGTGCGGGTCATGCGGCGGTCGCGGCGAATGATTTCCAGCTCGACCTCTTCACCGATCTCGGTTTCCGCAACGAGGCGCGAGAAAATCCGGCTGTCACGAACGCGGCGGCCGCCATAGGTGAGGATCAGGTCACCCTGACGCAGATCGACATCGGACGCCGGCCCATCGGGGTCGATGAAGGAGAGAATGGCGCCATAGGGCGTATCCAGATCAAAGCTTTCGGCCAGTTCCGCGGTGACTTCCTGCACCCGGACACCGAGCCAACCACGGCGGGTTTCGCCGTACTCGATCAGCTGGTTGACCACGCGTGTGGCGATATTGGCCGGGATCGAGAGGGAGATACCGACACTGGCACCGGTCGGCGAGAAAATCAGCGTGTTCACACCGACGACATCGCCATCCATGTTGAACAGCGGACCGCCGGAATTACCCGTGTTAATCGCCACATCGGTCTGGATGTAATCATCATAGCGCCCACCGGCATCACGCCCGCGCGCCGAGACCACGCCAGCCGTTAGCGTACCACCAAGGCCGAAGGGGTTGCCGATCGCAATCACCCAGTCGCCGACCCGCGCCGTGTCGCTATCGCCGAAGGCAACCGAGGGCATGGCTTCACTGGTCTGCATGCGCAGCACAGCCAGGTCGGTCACCGCATCAATGCCGATAATGTCGGCCGGAAAAGTCCGGCCATCGGGCAGTGAAACCTCGACCTCATCCGCGCCGTCGATCACATGGTTATTGGTGACGACAATGCCGGACGGGTCGATGATGAAGCCGGAGCCCAGCGAATTAGCGATCCGCGGCTCGTCGCCGAAAATGTCATTGAACCGCTCCAGCGGCGAACCTTCCGGGAAGTCCGGCAGACCATCGCCTGCATCGAGCCGCTGGGCCGCGGAGATGTTGACGACGGCCGGTGATAATCGCTCAGCGAGATCGGCAAAGCCGTCCGGCGCAGGGTGCGCGTGAACTGCCGCGGGCAGCAGCAGGAGAAGAAGGACGGCGAAGAATTTTTGCATGAGCTCAGCGATGTTTGTGGTCTGCAATCAAAACTATGAACCACAGGCATAACGTCAACTCGATAGCTGCGGCAACCGCGCTGACAGCAAGGTGAAAGCCCTAACCTTTCTGTCAGGCGCCGGTCACAACCGCTAGAAACAAAAAGCCCCGCTCGATTGAGCGGGGCTGATTGCTTGCTTGCGCGGGGTCTACTGACCGCCTTGCTCGCTGAAATACGAGAAGAATTCGGAGTCCGGCGGGATCACGATCGGCGTGCCCTCCTGAACGGCCAGTTCATACGACTGCATGGAGCGATAAAAAGCGAAGAACTCCGTGTCGCGGCTATAGGCGGCAGCGTAGATTGCGTTCCGCTGGGCGTCGCCCTCACCACGGATGCGTTCGCTTTCAGCGCGGGCCTCAGCCTCGATAATCGTGGCCTGACGGTCAGCATCGGCGCGGATTTCGGTGGCCTGCTGGTCACCCTCAGCGCGGATACGGGCCGCTTCCTGCTCACGCTCGGAGCGCATGCGTTCGAACACGCGTTCGGCGATCTGCTGCGGCAGGTCAGCGCGCAGGATACGCACATCGATCACCTCAATGCCGAGATTCTGAGACTGAACCTGGGTTTCGACACGCGCCTGGACCCGCTCCATCAGCGCGGCGCGCTGGCCGGAGATGACATCCTGGGACGGGATCGACGCGATCACACCGCGCAGGCTGTCATCCATGATCGAACGCAGACGCAGCTCGGCACCGGATTCATTGCGGACCGTCTGGTAGAAACGCAGCGGATCGACAATACGATAGCGCAGGAAGGCGTCAACAACGAGGCGGACCTGGTCAGAGGCCTGGATCTCTTCCGGACGCATGTCGAACTCGACATTACGTTTATCGAAGACCAGAACCTGGTCAACAAACGGCGCTTTGAAGTGCAAGCCCGGATCCGGATTGGCAGGCGTGTTGATGGCGCCAGTCCGAACCGGCTCACCAAAGCGCAGCACCAAGGCCTGTTCGCGTTCATTCACAGTGAAAACGCTTTGAAGGCCAACAAAAATGGCGACAGCGCCGACAATCAGTACGAGGGTTCGGATCATCAGTTGTCTCCACGATTACGGTTTTCGCCGAGGCGATCGAGCGGCAGGAAGGGCAGCGCGCCGGCATCGCCGTCGAGGACAAGCAGGTCGGAGCGGCCAAGCACCGTTTCCATAGTCTCCAGGTACATGCGGCGACGGGTCACTTCCGGCGCCTGGGCGTATTCGTCGTAGATCGCCACGAAGCGATCTGCGTCACCCTGGGCCTGGGCGATCACCGAGTCGCGATACGCTTGAGCAGCCTGGGTCAGCTGAGCCGCCACACCGCGGGCCGCCGGGATCACCCGGTTGGCATGGGCTGTCGCCTGCAAGCGAGCCCGCTCGGCGTCCTGTTCCGCCACGTCAACATCGCGGAAAGACGCGATCACGCTCTCCGGCGGCTGCGCGGTCTGCAGGTTGATCTGCAGGATCTGGATCCCGGCCTCGTACTCGTCGAGCGTGGCCTGAACCAGCTCGCGGGTGCGCTGGGATACCTCGCCACGGCCTTCGGTGATGATGAATTGCAGGTCCGAGGTACCGATGACTTCACGCATCGCACTTTCCGCCACCGCGCGCACAGTACCTTCCGGATTGCGCACGTTGAACAGGAAGTTTCGGACTCCATCACCGGCCAAGTCGACGCGCCACTGCACGGCAAAGTCGATGTCGACGATGTTTTCGTCGCGGGTCAGCATCTGACCTTCCGGCCCCGTGCCAATCGTCATCGACTGGGTGGTCGTGACTTCCGGCAGGATGACGGTTTCAATCGGGGTCGGCAGTTTGAAGCGCAGGCCCGGTTGGGTGGTGCGGTTATATTCGCCGAAGCGGAGAACCACGCCATTTTGTTCCGGGGCAACCTGGTAGATGCCAGTGGTGACGAACCAGGCGCCGATCAGAACGACAGCAATCAGGCCGATGCCAAACGCACCGCCGCCCTTGCCGCCGGAGCCGGAACCGGAACCGTTCGATCCGCCCTTGCCGCCAAAGAATTTCCGCAGGCTGCCCTGCATCTGGCGGACGACCTCATCGAGATCGGGTGGCTGTTCGCCGCCACCGCCGCCTCCCCCGCCCTGGGGCCGCTGCCCCCACGGGTTCTGTCCGTTATTATTGTTGCCGCCGGAGCCCCAAGGACCCCCGCCGCCACTACCGCTGTTATCATTCCAGGGCATGGGCCGGATTTTTCCTCTTGGTTGTTCGGGCCTCTAAATGAACGCTTGCGGGCCCGGGTTCAAGGGTAAGCATGTGGGACGCGCCGTCGCGCAGTCCCCTCCCAAATATTGTATGGATACTCTACGAGGCGCGTTCGAGCGCCCGGAAGGTGAAGGCGTGGTCGTCATTCTCGCCGGGATCATAGTCCTGCCGACCGATCTCGGACCAGTCCGCAACATCAAATTCCGGGAAGAGCGCCTCTCCGGCCGGCGCCGCATCTACTTCGGTCAGATACAGCCGGTCAGCCAGCGCCATTGCTGCGGCATAGATTTGCGCCCCACCGATGACGAAGACCTCGTCGACACGGTCCATATTGGCGCGCACGAAGGCCTCATCGAAAGCCGCGCCCATATCGCCGACCACGTGTGCGCCCTCGGCCCGATACCCGGCCTGGCGCGTGACAACAATGTTGAGCCGTCCCGGCAAAGGCTTGCGCGGCAGGCTTTCCCAGGTCTTCCGGCCCATGATGACCGGCTTGCCCTTGGTGACCGCCTTGAACAGCTTCAGATCCGTGCTCAGGCGCCAGGGCAGATCGCCATCGGCTCCGATGACATTATTGCGCCCGCGCGCCGCGATGAGAGAGATTTTCGGGACAATCGTATTCACGAGGCCGCCTCTTTATCCAGCCAGCTCAGCCATTTCTCATCCACAGCGGCGTCGAGGTCGATGCCCTCCTTGCGCGCCAGCAGGAGCAGCATGCCTAGGGTATCCGCCATTTCCCGGGCCAGCTCCGCGCGGGCCGCCTCACCCGCCGGCCGGCGCGAACGCCCGGTCGCAGACAGGTAGGCCTGGGTCAGCTCACCCATTTCTTCCTGCAATTTCAGCAGGTGCCAATCGCCGGAACGGTCAATGCCGTAATGCTTGGCATAGATGTCGGACACCGTTCCGATCTGCTCGGCCAGCGCCGCGAGCGGGCGGCTCATACGGCGACCGGCGCAGAAATCCGGGGCAGCGGGTCGTACCCCTCAAGGCTGATGTCCTCGTATTCGAAGGCAAACAAGTCCTTGGCCCCCGGATTGAGCTTCAGTGTCGGCAAGTCGCGCGGCGTGCGCGAGAGCTGTTCGCGAACCTGGTCGTGATGATTTGAGTAGATATGCGCATCACCAAAGGTGTGGATGTACTCGCCCGGCTCGAGGCCGCAGACCTGGGCCACCATCGCCGTCAGCAAGGCATAGGACGCAATGTTGAAGGGCACGCCGAGGAACATGTCGGCCGAGCGCTGATAGAGCTGGCAGGAGAGTTTCCCGTTGGCGACATTGAATTGGTACAGCGTGTGGCAGGGCGGCAGCGCCATGTTCGGCACATCAACAGGATTCCAGCCAGACACGATCAATCGGCGCGAGGACGGGTTATTCTTGATCTGATCGAGAATATTGGACAGCTGGTCGATCTCGGTGCCGTCCGGGCCTTCCCAGCGTCGCCACTGCTTGCCGTAAACCGGTCCGAGATCGCCGTTCTCATCGGCCCACTCATCCCAGATCGTCACGCCGCGTTCCTGAAGCCAGCGCACATTGGTCTCACCGCGCAAGAACCAGAGCAGCTCGATGGCGATCGATTTGAAATGGACTTTCTTGGTCGTCAGCAGCGGGAAGCCTTCGGAAAGGTCGCAGCGTAATTGACGGCCGAAGACCGAGCGCGTCCCCACGCCGGTGCGGTCCTCCTGGTCCGCGCCTGTCTCGAGAATGTCCCGCAGGAGATCAAGATAGGCCCGCTCGACAGAGGATCCGGCCGGACGCGCATCATTGGCGCTGGCGAATGCGGTATCAACAGCTGCGATCTGGGACATGGGCGGCGACCTCCTTCAGTGCGGACGACGCGCATCGCGCAGCCCGATCCGTCACCTTACATGCGATTCGACCGCGCGCACCGCTTCGGCGGCAATGATTCACAGCTTTCTCGCGCGCACGGTTTTGTGACCAGCTCGATCCACATATCCGCGACAACACGCTTGCACCGCGGCGGCAGGGCGTTAAGGTGCGCGAACCGGAACATTTGTGGAACACATAATCCATCCGAATGAGGGAGAGACACATGCTGGGCTATGTCACGCTTGGAACTAATGACATTGAAAAAGCCGCCGCTTTCTATGACAAGATCTGCGCCGAATTCGGCGTCGGCCGCTTGATGGAAAGCGATGACTTCATTGCCTGGGCCAATCCGGGCGGCGGTTGCGGCATCGGTCTGACCAAGCCCTTCGACGGGCAGCCGGCCACCGTCGGCAATGGCGTCATGATCGCCTTCCAGGCCGAAAGCAAGGAACAGGTCGACAAGGTCTATAAGCTCGCCATCGAGCTTGGTGCCAAAGATGAGGGTGAGGCCGGGCCGCGCGGCGACGGCTCCTTCTATGCCGGTTATTTCCGCGACCCGGATGGCCATAAGTGCAATGTTTTCGTGATGTAGACAGCCCGAGCCAAGGGCCGGGCTTGCCCATAACGGCTTCCGTCCACTCGATGGCTCGCTCCCGTCCCGGCTCAGCGTGACGATGGATTTCCTGAAACGCCTAGCGCTCTGATCGCTGGCCGCAGCGTCGTGCTTGACCGGCTCCGGCAGACAGTGCTCCGCTGCGCCACACGGGTGTCCGCCCGGAACCATGTGGGGACGACAGGTGAGTCAGCCGACAGGAAATGTGGAAGACGATCAGGACGCGGCATTCTGCGCCAATTGCGGTGCCGAGCTGACCGGTCCGTTCTGCGCCCAGTGCGGCCAGGCGCGGGAAGACATCCGTCGCCCGGCCTGGCATTTGCTGACCGATCTGATCGGCAGCCTGTTTGCCTGGGAAGGCCGCTTTTTCACCACCCTCGCCGCCTTGGTCCGGCAACCGGGACAGGTCGCCCGCGCCTATGTCGACGGCAAACGCAATCGCTACACCGCGCCGGTACGCATCTACCTCATCTTCTCGCTGATCTTTTTTGTTCTGATGTCCATGGCCGGGGTCCGGGTTGTCGGCGTCACCATGACCCCGAGCGCCGAAACGATCCGGGCCCAGGATCCGGTCGTCATCGCCGAGCGCCGGCAGGCCATCGCCGAGATTGATGCCCGGCGCACCAGCGACACCCCGGTTTGCGGCGTTCTGCCGGGTCCGGACGAGATCGACGCTGGCGGTCAGCTGGTGCTCGCCCGCGATACCGATATCCGTATCGAGCTGTTCGAGTTCGGCCCGACACCGGAAGGCCGTCGCCTGCCCGATGAAAGCGAGGTGTGCGAGAACGGGATTGAACCACCCGGAGATGACAACCCCCTCGCCCCGGTTTCGCGCGAGGCGGCAACCAATCCCGAACTGTTCGAGAACCGGATCACCACCGCGGCGACACAGGCTCTTTTGCTCATGGTCATCGCCTATGCGGGCTTGAACCTCATCGTCCACCCGCGCCGGCGCATCATCGAACATCTGATCTATTCGCTGTACTGGCACGTACCGTTTCTGACCGTGATTGCGGTCTTCGTCCTGCTCGGCCGGTTTGCCGGGGGGGCCACGCCATTGCTGATGAGCCTCGCAGCAGCAGGCGGATTGGGCACCCTTATATTGCAAACCCTCTATGACCGCGGCTTCTACGCCTCCAGCTGGCTTGGCGCTGTCTTGCGCAGCCTCTTCCTGCAATTCTTCTACATTGTCTGCGTCGGCCTGGTCGCCATCGTTCTGATCATTATTTCCGCCCGCTAACACAGGCGCAGGGCTTTCATCACCGCACCGCCATGCCTATATTGGGGGTGCCGGTTCGCCGGCTATGGCGATAAACGCGCACGTAATAACCGGACTGGACCCGGGGGCAGTACCCGGCGGCTCCACCAATCTTCCCACGTGAGTGGAGAACCCGACCCGAACCGGTGCTGACCGGCCCGGGTCACTGTGGGGGCCGAAACAGGATCGACAGACGGGTAAAGGTGATTGCTTTCGCTCGGGTGAGGCCCGTTACAGGCTCGATTTAAATAGTTGCAAATGACAACTACGCTGAAGAGGTCGCTCTCGCTGCGTAAGCAGCGCGGGTAATCTCGCTAAAACTCCTATTCCCTTTAGCCGGAATAGGCGGGGCTCGGAGGCGCCTGGCAACAGAAGCCTCCACTTTTTCGTTCCCTACATGGCCCCTACGCCCCCATCAGTCGCGTTTCCATCCTCTTAACCAAACGGACGCAATCTGCTACTATCCGTAGTAGCAATCCGGGCGGGCGACGATGGGATACCAGTCGCGCATCAAATGGCTGAATACCGGAACCCTCGCCATGGCTGTGGCGAAGGACAGTCGCTGCACCGACCTTTTCAACGCCGTCGAACACATCTCCGAAGAGAACCTGTCCGGCCGTCCGATCCGCTACCTGTTTGACCTGTCGGAAAGCGGCCTGCCGCTCTCACCGGATGATGCCATTGATCTGGCGTCCTTTTTTGTCGAACTCACCCCGTCGAAGACGGCTATCGCGCTGGTCAGCTCCAATCCTGAAGCGCCGACGCTGGGCGAAACCCTGTTCCGGTCGGCCCTGCGTGGTGGCGGGTTTCAAGTCTGCATTTTCAACCAGCTCGAAACCGCACAGCTCTGGCTCACCCAATTTGCGACCGACTGCGAGAAGCTGGGCCGGGAGTGCTCCCCTCAGTGCGAATACGTGCTGACACCGAATTGTCCGGTGGAGCGTTATCGCCATGCCGGTTGATCCGCGCTCTGCGCGTGGGCCGGTTTTGAAGCACCGTAAAAACGAATTCTTCACCGTGCAGGCGCAAGGGCCGTTCGCCCTTCCCCAGCAAGGGTATAGAATGCAGTCCAACGTCCGGATTTCGTTGACCTGCCGTTTACGTCGTTTACCTTGTGATCGCGGGAGACCGGGGGAGTATCAATGGCCAAGGATCTGATGCGCTATGATGTGATGGCGCAGGAGGCACTGCGCGGAGTCGTCAAACAGGCTCTGCATAAGGCGGCCGGCCCGGGCGGGCTGCCCGGCCAGCACCATTTCTACATCACCTTCCGCACTCAGGCGCCCGGCGTCGATATCGACCCGACCCTGATGGACAAGTACCCGGAAGAGATGACGATTGTTCTGGAACACCAGTTCTGGGATCTGGAGATCGGCGATGCCGGTTTCGAGGTGACGCTGAAATTCTCCGGCATTCCGAAATACCTCAAAGTGCCGTTCACGGCCGTGTCGCGTTTCCATGACCCGAGCGTCGGCTTCCACCTTCAGTTCGAGCATGAACCGGATGTTGAAGAGCCGCCGATGGCCGACAATTCGGAAACGCCCGAGCCGGAAGCCGCCCAGGCCACCGGGTCGGACAGCGCCGGTGAAGGGGCCCAGGTCGTCAGCCTCGACAGCTTCCGCAAGAAGTCGGTATGAGCAAGACGCCCGTGCCGGCGGACCTGGCCAAACGCAAGGTCCGGCGCCTCAATGCCGAGGAAATCCGCGAACAATTATCCAATGTCGTGCGGCTGGAACACGCTGCGGGCCTATTGGGTTTCAAACCGCTTGATTTCTCCATCGAGGAGGGCTGGCTCGAGGCCGAGTTCGACCCGGATCCGCGCTGCGCCAATCTGCGCGGCGGGGTTCAGGGTGGCATGATCTGCGCCATGCTCGACGAGGTGATGTCGCTCTCTGTTGTTGTCGCTGAACACTATGCGGTGGGCGTACCGACGCTGGAGCTGAAAACCAGCTTTCTCAATGCGCTGCCGCTGGGCAAATGCCGGGCACGTGGCCAGGCCCTTCGCATCGGGCGCAATGTCGCTTTCATGGAAGGTACGATCTGGACGCCCGAGGGCGAGATCGCAGCCAAGGCGACCTCGACCTGCCAGGTCCGTCGGCCCAAGCTGGCCGAAGACGGGGAATGACGTCGCCAGACGCGTTCGCGGGCAAGTCACGCGCCCTGATCTTCATCGCCCTTGCCCAAATTCTCGCCCTGTCGGTCTGGTTTGCCGGGGCGGCGGCCCTGCCCGGCCTGCTGGCCGTACGCGATCTCGGACCACTGGCCCAGGCGGCCCTGACCAGTTCGGTCCAGGCCGGATTTGTGATCGGCGCCCTGGTCAGTGCGATTTATGGCTGGCCCGACCGGATCGACCCGCGCCGCCTGTTCGCGCTGGGTGCCTTGATAGCCGCCCTGGCCAATCTGGCTGCCCTTGTTCTTTTGCCCGGCTCGCTGGCCATGATCGCCACCCGGCTGATCGCCGGGGCGGCCCTGGCTCTCGTCTACCCGGTAGGCATGAAGCTGGCGGCGAGCTGGGCCAAAGGTGATACCGGCTTCCTTGTTGGCCTGCTGGTTGGGGCGCTGACCCTGGGTTCGGCCTTTCCCTTCGCCTTCAATGCCTTGGAAATCGGTCTCGGCTGGCGTGGCCCGTTTGCCATCTCAGCCATCGCCGCTGTGAGCGCAAGCGGGCTGATCCTGCTGGCCCGCGGCGGGCCCGGTCTCAAACCGGCGCCAGCCTTCGATCCCGGAGCGGCCGCTCTGGCCTGGCGCGACCCGGCCCTGCGCCTGGCCAATCTGGGATATCTTGGACATATGTGGGAACTCTACGCCATGTGGGCCTGGATCGGCCCCTTCGCCCACGCTTACTGGGCGGCGCAGGGCGTGGCGGGCAGTGCAGCAGACCTGACTGCTTTTGCCGTGTTGGGTATTGGTGCACTGGCCTGCCTGATGGCAGGACTGCTGGCAGACCGTCTTGGCCGCACGGCCATCACCATGGTGGCCATGGCCGTGAGCGGCAGCTGTGCCCTGCTGGCCGGCCTGCTGTTCGACATGCCCCCGGTCCTGATGCTGCCACTCCTATTGCTCTGGGGTATGAGCGTGATCGCCGACAGCGCCCAGTTTTCTGCTTCCGTCGCCGAACTGGCGCCAGCGGAGCGTACCGGCACACTCCTGACCCTGCAGACAGCAATGGGCTTCGCCCTCACCGCCCTGATGGTCCAGCTCCTGCCCTACTGGATCGGCTTTGCCGGCTGGCACTGGGCCTTTGCCCCGCTGGCCATCGGACCGGCACTCGGTGTCTGGGCCATGTGGAAGCTCCGGCATCGGCCGGAGGCCACCAAACTGGCCGGAGGCCGGCGCTAGCCGGCCTGCCGCGCGGCGATCGCCGCCTCGATGGTCGGGGTGTCGCGATCAATGACCCAGATCTGATCCGTACCGCACTGGTAGGTGTAGGACAGGCGGTCGGCCAGCTCCCGTGCCAAGGTGTTGGCATCAGGCAGATCGGTCGCATCAACATAGCCGACATGACAGGATTCCAGGGCGTAGTCCGCCCGCAATGCGGTCACGGTGAGGATTTCCCGGGCCCGGCTGAAATCCTCCATGTCGGGGAAGCGATAACGGTGGATGGTCGCGAAGGGTTCTCCCCCCTCCTGCTTCAGGCGCCATTCGATGGTGTTGTTATAGCCGCCCATATTGCCCATATAGCCGCCAAAGGCGAAGTGATCCGGGCGTTCGCCAGCCGCGACCGGCGCGGTGGCATAGGCCGTCATTTCGCGATGACTGTCGGCGTGGACATAGACGGTCCAAGGCCCGACGCCTTCGCATGCACTGACGAATACCGGCCCTTCCTCGTTCGCGTAAATGCCCTCGCAGACGTCCGGCTCGATATTGGTGTAGGTGCTGACGGCATTATCAAATTCGCCGTCCAGGCAACCGGTCAGCAGTGCGGCGGCCGCACTGACGCAAAGCAGGTGTTTCATTCTGTCCCCCAGGTTTCGCCCCGAGGGGAGACTAACCTATTCGGCAGCCGTTGAAAGCCGCCGACAGGGCATCATCTCGGATCTTAGGCCGAGAAGCCCTGGTGGCGGCCCCGGCTCCGGCCGGTCGCCGCCACTTTGATGGGTCTTCCTGCTTAATCGAGACCGAGCACTTCGCGGAAGAACATGGTCTCCGCCTCACGCTGGAAGTCGCGATTGACCTTCTTGCGGAAGCCGTGCCCCTCATCATTGGCCAGCAGGTACCAGGGGTCACCGCCGGCGGCACGCACTGCGGCGAGGATCTGCTCAGCTTCACTGGCCGGCACACGCGGATCATTCAGCCCCTGGATGATGAAGAGCGGCGCCGTGATCTCAGCAGCCTGACGGGCCGGAGAAATCTCTTCGAAAAAGGCCGCCACATCCGGGTCACGCTCATCGCCATATTCGGCCCGGCGAAGGTCACGGCGATAGCCCGCCGTGTTTTCCAGGAAGGTGCGGAAGTCGGAAATACCGACAATATTCACCCCGCCAGCCAGACGGTCGGAATAATGGACGAGCGAGGCCAGCACCATATAGCCGCCATAGGACCCGCCGAACACCACTACCCGGTCACTATCAAGGTCCGGCTGGGTCTCGATCCAGTCCAGAAGTGCACCGATATCGCGCACCGAGTCCTCGCGATTAAAGACATTATCCATCATCACGTACTCACGGCCATAGCCGCTTGAACCACGCACATTCGGTGCGATCACCGCTGCACCGAGCTCGTTGAGCCAGTACTGGAAGGTGGAGGAAAAGCCCGGGCGATACTGGCTTTCCGGACCGCCATGGATGGACACGATGACGGGATGCGGGCCATCACTCTCAGGGCGATAGACGAAGGCTGGAACCTCAAGCCCGTCAAAGCTTTCAAAGCTGATCAGCTCCGGCTCGACAAAGGTTTCGGTATTGAGACCGCCGACTTCGCTCATCGTCCAACGCGTCAGGGCCTGGCTCTCCAGCGTATAAATCCAAGCATCGCTGGGCGAGGTCGCGGCATTGAGGGTAAAGCCGATGCGTTCACCCGCCTCATCCCATTGCATGCCACCGATCAGGCCGATCGGCAGATCCGGAGCCTCAAGCTGTTCGCCGGAGCGGACATCCATCATGCGCAATTCGGACACGCCCCCGGCATTGAGGACATACGCCAGTGTCCGGCCGTCCGGGGACAGGTCCATGCCCTGGACATCCCAGCCATGGTCCGGCGTCACCGGGATCATTTCACCGGTCTCGACATCCATGCGGACAACGCGGCGGAAATCCGAATTGGCATCGGTGACGACCAGGAGACTATCGCCGCCCGGCTCGAACTCATGAGCCGCATAGGCAATATCGAGGTCGGCATTGAGTTCGCGCACATCGCCGCTGGCGGTGTCAACGATGAAGAGATCACTGTGGGTGATGGAGTAATAGCGGATCATGGCAAGCTTGGAGCCGTCATCGGCCCAGTCGCCCGGGAAGACCGCGCCCTCGCCCTCGACGAGCACCCGGCGATTATCGGGATTGTCGGTATCCGCCACGAGGATATCCCAATCCGGATCGCCCTCGGTAGAGCGATACCAGGCGATCTGCTCGCCATCACTCGACCAGCTGGCCGAACCATTGCGGGTCGTGTCCTCGGTGATCTGGCGGGTGCGGCCCGTGTCCGTGTCGAACAGGAAGAGCTGGAAATACTCATCGCCGCCGCGGTCGCGCGAGAACAGGAACTCGCCACTATCGCCCGGGCGCACGCTCGCCCCGCCAATCGGCTCATCATAGAAAGTCAGTTGGGACCGCGTCCCCAGCGGCGTTTCGACCCGGTGGATCTGGCTGGTTTCCGCGAAACGGGTGGAAATCAAAATACCGCCATCGGGCAGGAAGCCCTGGAAGCCGGCGCCGCGGACATTCTGGTAGGTGCGCAGACGCTCACTCACCTCAACAGGGATTTCCGGGATGTTCTCCATTTCCAGATTGCCGACAACAACGCGCTCGACCTGCGCCATGGCGGTTCCATTGATCGCCATCATGGCGATGGCCGCCAAACCAATCAGCTTTCGCATGCTTTCCCTCATACCTTGTGCACGGCCGCAGCGGCCGGCATGTCTCTCCCATCCGCCCAAGACACTAGGGCGAGGCCTGGGGGAAGGCGAGGATTTCCGGTGCCGGGTCTGTACCGGTTATTCGATTATTCCCGTCTTGAGCGAAAACGGCGCTTTATTAGACTTCAATCTTGGGTGAATCGAAGGGGCGCCACCATGACAGTTACTGCGACCTACAACGCTGAGAAGGGCTGGTTTGAGCATCGGGTTTCGGGGCTGATGCTAGCGGCGGAAGTCGGCGCCGCGATTGTCAAAATGCTGACAAGCCAACACTGGGGCGATGGCAAGGCGCGGCTGATCCTGGTCGATCCGGAGACCGACATGTCCGAATTCACTCTCGATGCGATCCGCGATGATATTCTTTCCGTCCTTGCCTCGCATACGGACAAGCTTACCGGACGGCACAAAGCCGCGATGGTCACAACCGGCTTCGGCCACGACATCATCACGCAGCTCTACGAGCTCGTACCGGAGAACAAGAGCGCCTTTGTTTACAAGCACTTCACGACTGAGGATGAAGCCGTCACCTGGCTAGAGAACTAGGCGAACTCACCGACCTCTTGGCGCGCCATAGGTCGCGCCGTTACGCTGATACGCGCGCGGTCGCCCACCGTCTTGGTGACCAGGAGCTTCTCCACCTGGCTGTCATCGTGAAAGACGACACCGGTCAGCGCATCCAGCACCGCCTTGGCGACATTGTCGACATCATGCACCGGGCTGTGCTCGGTGCGCTGGATTTCAATGACGACTTCATAGGGACCGTATTTCGGGCGCACGCGCTTGAATTCGAGGCGGAAAAAGTCCCCGATCAACGCCTTGAACCGGCGCGTTTGCGTCGTCAGCGCGTCGACGCGCAGATTAAGCTCATCACCGTACATCGCGGCTTGAACCTTCCCTCGTCCAGTCCATTTGTGCGCGAGCCCCCCATGGCGATGCGCAACATCGTCTTGATCCGTCATGCGGCAGTGATACACGTCCGAATCGAAGTTCACCATCATCAAGCAGCCCGCAACGGCCTGCAAGGAGCCTCCCCTCATGAGCGAGATGCGCACGGAAACCGACAGCTTTGGTCCTCTTGAAGTCCCCGCCGAAAAACTCTTCGGCGCCCAGACGGCCCGCTCCCTGATCAATTTCCCGATCGGCACCGAAACCATGCCCGTCGCGCTGATCCGCGCCCTCGGCATCGTCAAGCGATCGGCAGCCCTCGCCAATAAGCGTCTCGACAATCTCGAGCCGGACCTGGCCGACGCCATCGTCACCGCCGCCACAGAAGTCGCCGAAGGCGAGTGGAATGACCACTTCCCGCTCTCGGTCTGGCAGACCGGTTCGGGCACGCAGTCGAACATGAACACTAATGAGGTGGTCTCCAACCGGGCCATCCAGATCCTCGGCGGTACGGTCGGCTCAAAGGATCCGGTGCACCCGAATGATCACGTCAACCGCTCGCAATCCTCCAACGACACCTTCCCGACCGCGATGCATATCGCTGCGGCCGAACAAGTTGCTCACGCGCTGATCCCCGCCCTGCAGCACCTGCACGCTGCGCTCGAGGCCAAGACGGACGAGTTCAAGGACATCATCAAGATCGGCCGCACCCATTTGCAGGATGCCACGCCGCTGACCCTGGGCCAGGAATTCTCCGGCTATACCGCGATGGTGAAGAACGGCATCCGCCGTGTTGAAGCCACGCGCGATGCCCTGCACGAGCTGGCCATGGGCGGCACGGCGGTCGGCACCGGGCTCAACACCAAGCCTGGCTATGCCGAGGCCTTCGCCGAGGAAGCCGCCAGCTTTACCGGCCTGCCCTTCATCACCGCTCCGAACAAGTTCGAGGCTCTGGCGACCAAGGACGCCCTGGTTGAAGCCCATGGCGCTCTCAACTCGGTTGCCGTGTCGCTGTTCAAGATCGCCAATGACATCCGCCTGCTGGGCTCGGGACCGCGCTCAGGTCTCGGCGAGATTGCGCTGCCGGAAAATGAGCCGGGCTCCTCGATCATGCCGGGCAAGGTCAACCCGACCCAGTGCGAAGCCATGACCATGGTCTGCGCCCAGGTGATGGGCAATAACGCCGCCGTCTCCTTCGCCGGCAGCCAGGGCCATTTCGAGCTCAATGTGTTCAAGCCGGTGATCATCTTCAACGTGCTGCAGTCGATCCAGATCCTGGCCGATGCCGCTCGCACCTTCACCGATAAATGCGTTACCGGCATCAAGGCGCGCGAAGACAATATCAAACAGCTGATGGAGCGCTCCCTCATGCTGGTCACCGCGCTCAACTCGACGATCGGCTATGACAACGCCACCATTGTCGCCAAGACGGCGCACAAGAACGGCACCACGCTGCGCGAGGAAGCGGTCAAGCTGGGCTTTGTCACCGAAGAACAGTTCGACGCCATCGTACGTCCCGAGCAGATGATCGGGCCGAAGGCCTAGGTTCGGCGAACGCGGACGACACTCATGACCCCGGAGCGGGATGCCCCGGGGTCACACTTCCCGAATACCAAGATGACCTCAAAACCCGTCAATCTCCGCCAATACCGCAAGCGCAAACAGCGCGAGGACAAAGCGAAACAGGCCGAGGCCAACCGGCTTGCTCATGGCACACCGAAATCGCTCAGCGAGCCCGTCCGCGAAGAGCGTGAACGCCTGCTGCGCGAGCTTGAGGCCAAGAAGCTCGACGGGAACGACGCAGACAAACCCGCATAAATTGCATCGCGCGCTGATTTCCCCTAAACTGGCATCTCGCCTCAGGGGGATGAAATGGCTTTCGGCATCGCAATTGAGGTCGCTATCGGCCTGATTTTTCTGTACCTCCTGCTCAGCCTGTTCGCGACGGCCCTGGTCGAACTGATCGCCAACGGGCTAGTCCGGCTGCGTCAGAAGACGCTGATGCAGGGTCTCTACCTGCTGCTTCAACGCGCCGATACAGGACGTGAAGAGACGCGCAAGATGGACCTGTTGCGCGGTGTACGACGGGCGGCCGGGGTCGATGGGTTCACCTGGATCGTTTCTGCCCAGGAGACCGGCCTGCCGGCTACGCCAAAAACGCAACGGCGACAGACCGGCGATTTCAAAAATTTCCTGAATACGCCGAGTATCCGCACCACTTTCCTCGCCGGCAGCCAGTATGAGCCCGACGCCCGTAGCGCGATTGATGACGGGATCGCCCCGTCCAGCATCGCCCCGCGCCAATTCGCGATGGCGCTTCTGGAATGGGCCGACAACGAACAAAAGAAGCCTGATGCACAATCCACCGGCGACATCGACACGGGGACGCCGCTCGACAGTTTGAACTATCTGCCCGATACGCCGCTGACCCAGTCAATCCGGACCGCGGTCAAAACGGCCGACAACAATGTTGACGCAGCGCTGGCTCAGATTGAAGCCACCTACCAGCGCGCGATCGACCGGATTACCGGTATGTTCACCCGCAAGATCCGCATGTGGACGCTGTGGATCGCGATCGGCCTCGCCGTTGCCGCTAACGCCGATACCATCACGATGACCGAACGCCTTTGGACCGACCGCACCATGCGTGAGGCGATTGCCAACGTGGCGGACACTTATGCGCAGAGCTGTGTCCTGCAGGGCGAGAACGCCAACGCGGACGTGGATTGCTCGCTCCTGACATCGAGCGGAACCGCGCAGAGCGACAACACCGGCACAGACGCTGTCGAAGATATCGCCGACACGCGCGAACGCATGCAGACCCTGAATGAGGCTCTGTCGCTCTTCCCACTCAACGGGGTTAGCGGGGCCTATGACGAGGTCACCTCGGCGGAAAAGCCCGGCCTCGCCCTTCTCAGCAAGCTTATCGGCCTTGGCCTTACGGCCATTGCACTGTCCCTCGGAGCGCCGTTCTGGTTCGACCTGCTCAAACGCATCATGAGCATCCGGGCGATGGGCCGGCGTGATAGTGCCGAAAGTGATGCGAGCCGGTCCGGCACCGCCGTCGCATCCGCGCCAGCGCCTTCAGCACCAGCAGCCGGCAGCGGACGCTAGAAGGGCGAATTCAAAGCCGGGTTCTTGCCGTGCTTGCGACGATATGCGCTCAGCAGCCGCTCTGCCTCAGCCGCCTCGGTCACGGTCTCGAAATACATCAGCGCTTCGGGCAGCACCGGCTGATATCCGTCGGCGGGCTCCAGTTCACGCTCGAAAGCTTTGCGCAGCGACCGGGCCGGCGCGATCTTGAGAACCGAGGACAGGTCCCCCTCATCCGCCAGCAGCATGAAAACGCCCGGCGTATCGGGCACGCGGGCTTTCAACAGGCTGGAGAGCGGAATGGGTTTGTGCCAGCGGCGCATGAACGGGCCTGTTTGAGGGTTGCGAATTCTACTGAACGCCTAGCCCAGCAAGGTTAAGCAACGGCTTAAAACATCTGCACAGCATTGCCAGTCGCGCCTCGATCCGCCACACCTTTGGTCATGCCCCTGATCAAGCGATCCATCTCCCTGTCCGGCCATCGCACCAGCTTGTCACTCGAGCCGGAATTCTGGTCCGTCATTGACCAGGCCATCGCTGCTGAGGGCTACTCGCTGGCCGGATTGATCAATCAGATCGATAGCGCGCGAGGCGAGGAGCCGCTCGCCTCATCGGTTCGGGTTTGGGTTGTGCGGCGCCTGATGGCGAATGACGGCTAGTAGGTGGCTCGCGCCTCATGATCAGCCGCAATACGCGCCAGCTCCGCCGCGCTTGAGGCATTGAGATCCATCGGCTCGCCTGCACCACAATCCCAATTCCGAGCATAGGTATCGGCTATACGCCGGGCCCAGACGTTGGAATTTTCGAGGCTCAGGGCGTCGAGATAGGCAATCACGCAGGTGGTTTGCGCATTCAGCGCCGTCACCACAAGCACCTCGGCACGTTCGGCATAAACCGTGTCCCGGGCGACATCGCTGGGTGTGTCATATCGGTAGCGATGAATAGTGGCAAAGGCCTGCTGGTCAGCCAGCCGCCATTCGATGACATTGTTATAGCCGCCCCAGAGCCCGCGGCTCGGCGTCCGCAAAAAATCGGACTGACCGCGCGACGGATGAATATACTGGATGGCCTGGCCGTGCTCGCCGACTGCCAAGTTCAATCGCCAATCACCATAGCCTGGACAGCTGATATCGAGCCCGCCGGGAACCTCCAGCTCGGTACAATCCGCTTCGAAAATCCGCGTATAGGTGCTGGTAATATGATCACTCGCACCGCTGTGGACCGCTGCCAGCAGAGCCGCTGTCAGAATAGAAATCATGGCGCTTCCCCTTCGCTTGCTCGCATCTAAGGCTGCCTCACACGATTTGGCCAGAGCCATGACGAAGCGGGTGGGAATCGGCGGGTTCCGTTTTTGTAAGCGGCGTTCTGCTTGACGCTGGCTCCCCCCTCGCGCCTATTGGCGATGTGAACGATTCCGGGGCAAATCGTGGACTAACATCCAAGCTGGCGACCGCATTCCGTGACGGACGGGGCGGCGCGCTATGGGTTATGGGTGTGCTCGTCGGCCTTATCGCCGGCTACGCCACGCTCGGCCTGCGCCTGACTATCAGCGCGATCGAGGTCCTCTCCTTCGGTGTCACAGAGGAATCGCTCGCCAGCGCGGCAGCTGACCTGCCCGCCGGCCGGCTCCTGCTCATTCCTGTGGCTGCAGGCTGCATCATCGCGGTCTTGCTCTGGCTGGGGAGCCGGACCGGCTGGGTGAATAATGGGCGCGCGTCCGGCGTACCGGATGTGCTGGAAGCCCGAGCGGTCAAGAATGGCCGTATCGAACTCAAGACCGGCCTCTACTCTGCGCTGCTGGCGGCCATTTCGCTGGGCGGTGGCGGTAGTGCCGGTCGCGAAGGTCCGGCGGTTCATCTCGGAGGGACACTGGCGTCCCAGGTCTCGCGACTGATTGGGCTGAGCCCGCGCGGCAGTCGCATACTGCTCGCCTGTGGCGCCGCCGCGGCGGTGTCCGCCAGCTTCAATGCACCGGTCGCCGGGGCGCTCTTCGCCTTCGAGGTCGTGCTGGGGCACTACGCCCTACGCTCCATCGCACCGGTTGCCGTGTCCAGCGTGATCGGCGCGCTCATCGTCCGTTTCCATCTCGGTGATGATGCCGCCTTCGCCATCACGCAGGCCTATCAGAGCCATTTGTTCGACTATCCAGCGGCTGCCATGCTGGGCATTGCCGCAGCCGGGATGGCCATTCTGTTTGACCGGGGCGTTCTGCATGGTGGTGGCTGGATTGACGGGCTTGCGAAAAAACTGCGCCTGCCGCTCTGGCTGCTACCCATTCCGGGCGGACTGATGATCGGCTGCCTCGCCCTGATCGCACCGGAAATCCTGGGTGTGGGCTATGAGGCCACCAGCAATGCCCTGTCAGGCGAATACATGTTCAACGAGCTGATCCTACTGATCGCCCTTAAAACGCTGGCCACTTTCGTGACGATCGGATTTCGGTTTGCTGGCGGGGTGTTCTCGCCATCGATCTATCTCGGCGCGATGCTCGGGGCCGCCTTCGGCCTGATCATGGTGCAGCTATTTGGCGATCAGACGGCCGGAGCCGGTTTCTTCGCCGTTGTCGGCATGGGCGCCGTGTCAGGTGCTGTCCTCGGCGCACCGCTTTCAACGACACTGATCGTCTTCGAATTGACCTCAAGTTATGAGGCTGCGGTCGCTGTTCTGGTCGCGGTTTCGCTGGCAACAGTTCTGACCCAGTCGGCTTTGGGAGGGTCCCTGTTCCATAAACAGGTCATGCGTCGTGGCTATGATATTTCCGGCGGGGCCAGCCGCCTGGTGCTGCAAATGGTGCGCGTGCGCCAATGTATGATGCCGCTGGACAATTGGGGAGAGGCTGAGATTGATTCCGGCGTCTGTCTTTATGAGGACGATACGCTGGGCCGGGCCATGGGCGTGTTTGACGCGGAACAGCTTGAAGGAGCCGCGGTCAGGAGCCGGTCTGCGGACCAGCCGATTATCGGCTGGCTGACCAAGGCGGACGCCCAGGCCGCCTATGCCAAATCACTCGCCGAAATCAGTGAAGAAGAGCACCGCTAGCACCAGAACACTTCACCGCAGCGCCAATAAGGCTTCGGAAAGAATGTTCGGCTAGGGTGTGAAATGATGGCTATGGTGGGTCGGATAAACGGGCATGAAAGCCCCGCACTGGGAGATGGCGCGCTCGCAGCGGAAGCTCTGCGTGCGGCGAACATCAATCCCGATACCGGCTTGGCAACTGACTATCTCAACCATTTCAATGAAGTCGTCATGTTGATGGAAATGCTTCCGGACATGCGCGACTGCGCCGAGGACGTACTGGAATGGAAGCCGGCGAGCTATTGCGAGCATTTCGAGCAATCAGCGTTCAAGGACAAGGACCTTGCCGTCCTGGCCTATAGCGCTGCTCCGCGGCCGGTGCGGGTTCATCTGGAAACCTTGATCCTTCAGATCGATGGCGAGGTCGAACGCGCGCAGTCCTTCCTGCGCCAGAGCCAGGCCCCGGAAATCTGCGCCGAGATTGCCCGGCTGGCGAGCGAGGATATCAAGCCGCTTATTGCTGCCGCTTCGTCGGCCATCAATGGCCAATCCGAACCGGTTGAAGATCAGCCTGACGAAGCTCTTCAGGCTGATATCGACGCCCTTTTCGGTTAGGGAGAACGCCCGGATCTCGGCCCAGCCCAGGCCCCGGAAAAGTTTTAAACCGCGACCAGAGGACTTCGAAAACGAATTCTAATTCTTTGTTTTTAATAGAAATATTTCTTTCCCCTCGGGCAGTTATATTATATAATTCATTTCCATTCCCGCTGAACAGGTGCGGGATAGTGCATAGAGTTAATCCGGGATGCCTGGGGAGGCCTCGAATGTACGCGCGTATGTCGTTTACGGGAGTGACGGTCGACACGACCACGGGAGAGATCGAGCAGATCTTGACCGCGATCCGTGCCGAACAGTCCAAGGGCGGCGACGGCCCACAGCTTCTCATGCTGATCAACGAGTTATGCGTGGCCTATGAGACGCTCTTTGAAGGCCTCGAGATCGCCATCAGCGACCAGGACGGCGTATCTCCCCGATTTATCGAGCGCCAGCATCAGACCTTCCTGTCCGAGCTGGTGAATTACGCTGACGAGAGCCGTTGTCAGAACGGTGAGCTCTCCAACGCCTTCTTTCATTTCCTGGAAATGGGTCCCTACCAGACATCGGCCCTCGCTGCGTAGGCCCATTTCCTCCCCCCCGGCCGGACCGGTTCCGATACGTCGGAACCGGTCCGCGCGGGTGCCCCGACCCTGAACAAACACCGAACAATCGCATCTAGCGCCCTTGGGATTAGTCCCTTTCCGGGTCAGACTGGTCAGCTGTTACGAATCGCAACCCGTCCGGCCTCGACCCATGTCCAATCTTTCCATTTCCGATATGGCCCGCCCGGCGCCGCCCTCACCCTATCTGGAAGGGCTCAACCCGGAACAGCGAGAAGCTGTTGAAGCGGTAGAGGGGCCGGTGCTCGTTCTGGCTGGCGCCGGCACCGGCAAGACGCGGGTTCTGACCACTCGCCTGGCTCATATCCTGGCCACAGGTAGGGCCCAGCCCTGGCAAATCCTCGCTGTCACCTTCACCAACAAGGCGGCACGGGAGATGAAAGAGCGGGTGGGGCGTATTATCGGTGAAGCCGTCGAGGGCGTGCCGTGGCTTGGCACGTTTCACTCCATCTCCGCCCAGATCCTTCGCCGTCATGCCGAGCTGGTCGAGCTGAAGTCCAATTTCACCATTCTCGACACCGATGACCAGCTGCGCCTGCTGAAACAGATCATCCAGGCCGAGAATATCGACGAGAAACGTTGGACACCCCGGCACCTCGCCTCACTCATCGACGGCTGGAAAAACCGGGGCCTTCTGCCGGACCAGCTTGGCGAAGAAGAAAAGTGGTCCTTCGCCGAAGGCCGCGGCCAGGGCCTCTACCAGATCTATCAGGACCGTCTGAAGACGCTCAATTGCTGCGACTTCGGTGATCTTCTGCTGCACACCCTGCACATCTTCAAGGATCACCCCGACGTTCTGGCCGAGTACCACAAGAAGTTCCGCTATGTACTGGTCGATGAGTATCAGGACACCAATGTCTCGCAATATCTTTGGCTACGGCTACTCGCCCAGGGCACCGGGAATATCTGCTGCGTCGGTGATGATGATCAGTCGATTTATGGCTGGCGCGGCGCGGAAGTGGACAACATCCTGCGGTTCGAGAAGGACTTCCCGGGCGCCCATGTGGTGCGGCTGGAGCGCAATTACCGTTCGACCGAACACATCCTCGCAGCCGCATCCGGGCTGATCGCGGCGAACCGCTCCCGCCTGGGCAAGACCTTGTGGACCGAGGACAGTGGCGGCGAGAAAGTCCAGGTTCGCGGTATCTGGGACGGTGAGGCCGAGGCCCGCTTCGTCGCCGAGGAAATCGAGAACTGGTCGTCCAAGGGCAGGGCCTATTCCGACTCGGCCGTTCTGGTCCGGGCGGCCTGGCAGATGCGGGCCTTCGAGGACCGCTTCATCATGCTCGGCCTGCCCTACAAGGTCATCGGTGGACCGCGCTTCTTTGAACGCGCCGAAATCCGTGACGCCCACGCCTATTTGCGCCTCGTCCGGTCACCGGAAGATGACCTGGCTTTCGAGCGGATCGTCAATACACCCAAGCGCGGGATTGGCGATACATCGGTTCAGAAGATCGCCATGACGGCCAGAGCCATGGGCGTCCCGATGAGCGAAGCGGCAAGAGTTATGGTCACCACCGACGAGATCCGAGGCAAGGCCCGTACGGCGCTGCAGGTCTTCCTGCGGGATGTCGATCGCTGGCGCGAGCAGGCAGAGCATTCCCGTCTCGACGAGCTGGCGGAGATCGTCCTCGACGAAAGCGGCTACACCGCCATGTGGCGCGAGGACAAAACGCCCCAGGCCGCCGGCCGGCTGGAAAACCTCAAGGAACTGGTCCGCTCCATGGGCGAGTGGGATACGCTTGAGGCCTATCTCGAACACGTCGCGCTCGTCACCGACGCGGATCGCGCTTCGGACGATGATGACGAGGTGTCCTTGATGACGCTGCATGGCGCCAAGGGCTTGGAATTCCCGCTCGTATTCCTTCCGGGTTGGGAAGAGACCGTGTTTCCCTCACAGCGCTCGCTGGATGAAGGGGGCACGCGTTCGCTCGAGGAGGAGCGCCGCCTTGCCTATGTCGGCATCACCCGGGCACGCGAGCGGGCCGTCATCACCTTTACTGCCAACCGTATGATCTATGGTCGCTGGCAGGCCGTCATCCCCTCCCGCTTCATCGATGAATTGCCCGTCGATCACGTCGAGGCGAAGTCGGAGACCGGCTATTATGATGGCGGGCCGGGACGCGAGAGCTTTACCGGCAATGCCGATCCGATGGCATCGAGCTATTCCTCACCCGGCTGGAAACGCTATCAGGCCAATACCCAGTCCGGCCGCAAGAGCGATCCGCCGACCATCAATGCCAAAGCCACCCTGATCGAGAGTGGTAGCTCGGACAAGACGGGCAAATGGCAGGCCGGGGACCGGGTCTTCCACGACAAGTTCGGCTATGGCACGGTCAAGAAGGCGGACGGGGCAAAATACACCGTCAAGTTCGACAAGGCGGGCGAAAAGAAAGTCGTCGAAAGTTTCTTGCGGGACCTGCCCTAGTTTATTCGAGGGCAGCAAAAAGGCCCCGCCAAAGCGGGGCCTTTCGCATGCTCTGGGCAGAGCCCGGAAGCAGTTGGCTTAGAAGCTGAAGCGCACACCAAATTCAAGAATGTGGCTGTCGTTCTCGATGTCCAATGATGCCGGGAACAGCGATGCATCGACGGTGACATCGCCGGTCGTGCGATAGCGATAGCCGCCAAACAACTCGGTCGTATCGGAGATCGGGTATGCGCCGCCTGCCATAACCTGGAACAGGGTCGTCGCTTCTGCATCATCATTGATGATGGTCACACCGGACGGAACAAAGTCGACCTCGACTTCTGCCAGGCCGGTACCCGCGCCGAGGTAGAGAGAATAGCCGTCCATCGGCAGGTCGTAAAAAGCGTTGACCGAATAGGCCAGCGTGGAGATCTCGCCCTGTCCGTCTGCGACGATGTCGGCGACGGTGGCACCCAGCGCAGCGGAACCGGTGATCAGGACAGCCGCGTCAGCCGCGCCGATAGCACCACCACCGACGGTGACATCGGTATGGGTATCGACATCGGATTTGGCCTGGGAAATCTCGAACTCGACACGCCAGTTCTCGTCGAAACGGCGGCCATAGGCGGCAGCGAGGAAGAGACCATCATCGAACTCGGTGTCCCAACCCACCGAAGTACCAGCCGGGAGGACGGTCCCGGCCGGAACGGCAACGCCTTCACCGGTGGTGAAGTCGCGGGTCAGAGCACCGGAATTGGCACTGTCAGACTGAAAGGAAAAACCGGCAGACGCCGACACATAGTCTTGAGCGCTGGCGGTGGATGCAAAAGCAGCGGCGGCGATTACGGCGGTGGCGGGGGAGGCAAGGTAACGGAGCATGGATATTTCCCTGCACAATTATTATAATCCCTTGGTCGCATTTGCTACGTGCGGGCGATTCAAATGGATCATGTTTGCAGCAGAAATCGCAGCCCTTGCCTCAGCGGAAAAAACCGGCCAAACCCCGCCGCCAGACTTCGTGCCTTTTCAGGAGCAGACCATGTCGACACTCTGGCGTCTCACCGCCCTGGCAGACTTCAAGACTTTAGCCGATGCTGCCGAGCACCTCGACGAGGCCTACCCGCCGCTGGCTCTGTCCTGGTCCCTGTTTGATGACACCGATCCCGCCCGCCTCGACGTGCTGTTTGATCAAGCACCGGACGAGGCTGCTTTCCGTAAGGTCTCGGGTCTGCCGGAGACGATCCTCGCAGAGATCCGCCCCCTGCCCAATGAGGACTGGGTCCGGATATCGCTAGAAGGGCTCAAGCCGGTAGCAGCAGGCCGCTTCGTCCTTTTCGGCGAGCACGACCGTGATCAAATTCCGGCCGGCAAGGTAACGCTCGAGATCGAAGCCGGCCCGGCCTTCGGAACCGGCCATCACGGCACGACGCGCGGCTGCCTTCTGGCCTTCGACGAAATGCTCGAACGGGGGGAAACGCCGGCCACGGTGTTTGATCTGGGCTGCGGCACCGCCGCGCTGGCCATTGCTGCCGCCAAGACTCTGCCCGTCGCCGAGGTACTGGCTTCCGATATCGACCCAGAGGCGGTTGAGGAAAGCCAAGTCAATTGCGAGAAAAACGGCGCCCCCGGTATCGATTGCTTTGTCGCCGAAGGTCTCGATCACGCCAAGCTCGCTGGCCGGCAGTTCGACCTGATCTTTGCCAATATCCTCGCCGGTCCGCTTGTCGCTCTCGCCCCGGGCATTGCCAACGCGCTCGTTCCGGGCGGCAAGGTCATCCTCTCCGGCCTGCTCAGCGAACAGGAAGCCTGGGTCCGCGAGGCCTATGAGGCTGCGGGTCTGTCAGTTCTGCGCCGTGAGCCGATCGAGGGGTGGGAAACGCTGGTCGCAATGAAAGCCTGATTGCATGCGTCATGGAGCGGGCCTAATTTCGCGCCATGACCCAGATGATCTCTCAGACTTTCGACGTTAAGGGCGGCCCGCAATTCGGCCGCGACAACCTCCCCAAGCTGCGCGCAGAACTCCAGGACCTCGGGCTGGACGGTTTTCTGGTGCCGCATGAGGACGAGTACGACAATGAGTACCTGCCCGATTGTAATGAACGCCTGCTCTGGTTGACCGGTTTCTCCGGGTCCGCCGGCGCCGCTATCGCCATGAAGGACCGCGCTGCGGTCTTTGTGGACGGACGTTACACCCTCCAGGTCCGCCAACAAGTTGACGGCAATCTGTTCGCTTATTGCGACCTGGTTGAGCAAGGCATGCATGGCTGGATCCAGAGCGAAGCCAAAGCGGGCGAGAAGATCGGCTACGATGCCCGCCTGCACAGCCCGGCCGCGTTGGACAAGCTGAAAACGGCAGCTGAGCGCGCCGGTGTCGAACTGGTGAGTGTCGACAGCAATCCGCTGGACAAGGCCTGGACGGACCGCCCGGCAGCGCCGATGGCGCAAATCAATCCGCAGCCGATCGAATTCGCAGGCGAGAACCACACCTCCAAGCGCGAACGGATCGGTATCGCTATTGAACGCGGCGCCGCAGACGCAGCGGTCCTGACCGCTCCGCCCTCAATCGCCTGGTTGTTCAATATCCGAGGCGGTGACGTGTCGCGCTCACCTCTGCCCCTGTCGGCGGCCATTCTTGGCAAGGACGGCAAGGCGACGCTGTTTGTCGCGCCGGAGAAGCTGACAGATGAAACCCGCGCGCACCTGGGCAATGAAGTCGCCCTGCGTCCGGAAACCGAATTTGCAGCCGGGCTGGCTGAACTGACCGGCAAAACGGTCCGGGTGGATCCGACGACCGCCTCCGCCTGGGTCTTTGAACAGCTCAAGGCTGGCGGTGCGACGGTTCAGGAGCTGGAAGACCCGGTGATGCGCCCCAAGGCAGCCAAGAATGCTGCCGAAGTCGAGGGCGCGCGGCAAGCGCATATCCGCGATGGTGCCGTGATTGTGAAATTCCTGCACTGGCTCGACACCGAGGGTCAGTCCGGCGAGGTCGACGAAATCCAGGCCGCCCAGAAGCTGGAAAGCCTGCGGGCCGAATTACCGGAACTGCGCGACCTCTCCTTCGACACGATCTCCGGCGCACAGGGCAATGCAGCCTTTGCCCATTACCGGGTGTCCGAAGACAGCAATCTGAAGCTGGCGGAGGGCTCGCTCTACCTGGTCGATAGTGGCGGCCAATATCCGGACGGCACGACCGACATCACCCGGACAGTCCCGATCGGGACGCCGACGGCGGAGATGCGCACGCAGTTCACGCGCGTACTAAAGGGCCATATTGCCCTGTCTATGATCCGTTTCCCCAAGGGTACGACTGGTACTCAGCTCGACATCCTGGCACGGATGCCACTGTGGCAGGCCGGTTTCGACTATGATCATGGCACAGGTCACGGTGTCGGCAGCTTCCTCGGCGTGCACGAAGGCCCGCAGCGTATTGCCAAGGCGCCGAGCTCGGTGCCGCTGGAGCCAGGCATGATCGTGTCCAACGAGCCCGGCTATTACAAGGAAGACGCCTACGGTATCCGGATCGAGAATCTGCAGGTCGTCACCGACGCGGCACAAATACCCGGCGGCGACCGGGAGATGCTGGGCTTTGAAACCCTGACCCTGGCCCCGATCCATCGCACGCTGATCGATCTGCACCTGCTGACGCCGGAAGAGCTGATGTGGATGGATCGCTATCACGCGCTGGTGCGAGAAAAGGTCTTGCCGTTGGTCGAGGGCGAGGTTGCGGACTGGCTGCTCAAGGCGACCGAGCCACTGGCCGGCGCTACGCCCTGATGCGCCATAGCGTCCTGACGATATTGGCGGCCGCCCTTCTGGGCGGCTGCTTTTATGCCGACGATCCCCTGATCACGCGGCGCGCAGCGGATTTCCCCCTGGCTGAGGGACGCTATTCTCACACCCCCTATCACCCCGATGGCCGTCCATTCGACCGTGCCACCTGGACCGGTGAAATCGAGCGCGAAGGCTGGAGCTATGCCTCGAATGAAGAGGCCTTTCCGCATCAACATGTCCGTCTTCGCGAGCTGACGGACGGAGTCTACGCAGCGCAACGCGAGAATGACGGCAATTACCTGTTCGGTCTCGTCTTCACCTATCCCGGCGGTATCGTCACCTATCATAACCCATCCTGCTCCGACCTCTCCGAAAGCGCGCGCGATCGCTACGAGCTGAGCGTCGACATGGAGGAAGGCACCTGCCTGATCGATCGCTGGGATGTGCTCGAAGCCGTTCTCCTGACCTATCTGGACGAAAAGAACGGCGCACCGCGCGTTGACGGTGTTTACCGGCGCCTCGACTAACTGCCTCATTTTCGGCACGCGAACTCCCTAGGCTCGATTCAACGACAGGGGGAATTTGTCATGCTCAATCGCGTTCGCGTCGTCCTGACCGCCATGCTCGCTTCCGCACTGGCCGGGTGTTTCTACTCCTATGAACCGCTGATCACGGCCGAAAGCGGCGTTCAACCCATTCCACCCGGAAGCTATCGCGCCTATTCGGTCGACGAGCTTGGCGAGGCCACCAACGATGACAACTGGGCAGGCGAAGTGGTCTACTTGGAGGGGCGCCTGCATTCGGCGACCGATGACATGCCGCTCCAGGATGCGGTCTTCCATGAAATGTCGCCGGACATTTTCATCGCCGTCTCAGAGGATGTGGATGATGGCGACCAGCGGATCTATGTCATCGTCTTCCGCTACCCCGGCCACCGCCTGTTCGCACATTTCCCGGAATGCGACGACCTGTCAGCTGACGCGTTAGAACAGGCCGGTCTTGACCGCGACCAGCGCGGCAATTGCGAAGTCACAAGCCTCGACCAGCTTGAGCAGGCTCTTACGCTCTACTTGCAGGAGAATGAGGGCCTGATCCTCGACGGCGCTGTGCTGGAACCGGCGAACTAGCCCTCGCCGATCAGCTTGAACCAGTCATCCTCGCTAAGCGTTTCCACGCCGAGCTCGGCAGCCTTCTTGGCTTTCGATCCAGCCCCCGGGCCGGCGACGAGGTAGTCGGTTTTCTTTGATACAGATCCGGCCACCTTGGCCCCCAGGGCCTGAGCCTTGGCCTTGGCTTCGTCACGCGTCATGCGTTCCAGCGTGCCGGTGAAAACCACGGTCTTGCCCGCGACAGGACTATCGCTGGCGACAGCCTCGGCATCCTGAATATCGAGCTCGGCCGCCAGGGCATCGAGCAGCTCACGATTATGCGGCTCACCGAAATACTGTTCGAGGGCCTCAACCGCCGCCGGCCCGAGACCGTCAATCCCAAGCATGTCGGCGCGCACGGCATCATCGCCAAGCTGTTCCGCCGCCGACTTGAACTGGGTCCAGCTGGCATAGGTCCGTGCCAGCAGGGCCGCGGTATTCTCGCCGACATGGCGAATACCCAACGCATTAATGACCCGCGCCAGGGCTATTGTCCGGCGCTCATCGATCGCGTTGAACAGATTGGCCGCGCTGGTTGCACCCCAGCCTTCACGGTCCTGGATCGGTGGATTGATCTCACCGGCATCATTTCGCTTGCGAAGCGTGAAAATGTCCGCCGGCTGGCGAACCAGACCTTCTTGATGAAATGCCTCGATCTGCTTGGTCCCCATCCCTTCGATGTCGAAGGCCTTGCGCGAGACAAAGTGCTTCAGGCGCTCAATCAGCTGTGCCGCGCATATCAGCCCGCCTGTGCAGCGCCGCACGGCATCAAGCTTGCCGCTTTTCTCATCGTGTTCGCGGACGGCCTGGCTATCGCAAACCGGGCAACGCGTCGGGAATTCAAAGGGTTCAGCCCTATCCGGACGATCCGGGTCCGTCACCCGAACGATTTGCGGGATAACGTCCCCGGCCCGTTGTACGACGACGGTATCACCGATGCGGACATCCTTGCGCGCGATTTCATCTTCATTGTGCAAGGTGGCGTTGGAAACGACGACACCGCCCACTGTCACCGGCTTGAGCCGTGCGACCGGCGTCAGTGATCCGGTTCGCCCGACCTGGATATCAATGCCTTCCAGTACCGTGGTCGCCTGTTCCGCCGGAAATTTGTGAGCGATGGCCCAGCGCGGCGCCCGCGCCACGAAGCCGAGGCGCTCCTGCCAGTCGAGCCGATCAACCTTGTAGACGACACCGTCAATATCATAGCCCAGCGCGGCACGACGCGCCTCGATATCACGATAAACCTCGAGCACGTCCTCAAGCGTATCGCAGCGCCGCATCAGCTCATTGGTCGGAAAACCGAGCGCCTCGAAGCGGCCCACAGCTTCGTACTGGGTAGAGGCCAACGGTTCGCTCACTTCACCCCAGGCATAGGCGAAAAAGCGCAAGGGCCGCGCCCGGGTCACCGCCGGATCGATCTGCCGCAAAGAACCCGCCGCCGCGTTGCGCGGATTTTTATACTCCGGCTTGCCGGCCTCAACCTGCCGGGTGTTGAGAAGCGCAAAATCCGCATGGGATATATAGACTTCCCCGCGCACCTCCAGCACCGCAGGCCAGTCGTTTCCGGGCAGGGTTTCCGGGATATCGCCCAGGGTCAGAAGGTTGCGGGTCACATCCTCGCCGGCGGCCCCGTCGCCCCGGGTCGCGCCGGAAACCAGGCGACCGTTTTCATAGCGTAGGCTGGCCGACAAGCCATCGATCTTGGGCTCAGCCGTAATGGTGACCGTTTCATTCTCGCCAAGGCCAAGAAAACGCCGGATACGGCCAATGAAATCGGCGACATCCTCGTCATTGAAGGCATTACCCAGCGACAGCATCGGCACAGCATGCTTGATCTCGCCGAACTTGCCGGACGGCGCCGATCCGACGCGCTGGGTCGGACTGAACAGATCAACGAGGTCCGGATGCCGAGCCTCGATCGCCTCGAGCCGCTGTCGCAAGCTGTCATAGGCGGCATCAGAGATCTTCGGCGCGTCATGCTGGTAGTAGTGCTTGTCGTGAGTGGCGATTTCCTTGGCCAGCCGCGCATGTTCGTCGCGCGCTTCAGCCGCATTCAGATCGTCAACATCCTTGAGTGCGCTCATAACCCGTCCCGCTGAATCAGTGCGCGGACAGTCTAGGCCTCAACCGCCATCAGTGCATCCGCCTGAGCCCGCGCAGCATCAGTAATATCAGCCCCGGAGAGCATGCGGGCGATTTCCTCGCGCCGGGCTTCCCCCGTCAGCTGCACTAGGGTCGTGCGCATCCCGCCCTGCCCGTCATCCTGTTTCTCGATCTTCCAGTGATGATCGGCCAACGCCGCGACTTGCGGGGAATGAGTGACGACAAGGGTCTGGCCTTGCCGGGCCAATTGCTTCAACCGGCGGCCAACAGCATCCGCAACAGCGCCGCCCACGCCCTGGTCTACCTCGTCAAAGACAAGTACCCGCCCCTGCTCTTCAGCCGCCAGAACGACTTTGAGGGCGAGACCAAAGCGCGATAGTTCGCCGCCGGATGCGATCTTATCCAAGGCCCCGAATGGGGCGCCGGGATTGGTCGAAACTTCGAATGCGACCTGGTCGCGACCGGCGGGCCCGCCGCGCTCACGGTCACTGACCACGGCGACACGAAAGCGAGCCTTATCCATTTTCAGCGGCGGCAGTTCATCCGCTACCGCCTCTGCCAGACGCTCGCCGGCCGAAGTGCGGCTCGCCGTGAGCGCATTGGCGGCGTCATCATAGCGCGCCAGGGCAGCAGAGACGGCCTTCTCGGCCTCGGCAATCTGGTCTCCGGCCTGGTCGATCGCCTCCAGCTTGGCAGCGATCGCGGCCTGGATCTGGGGCAGATCATCGGGCTGCACATCATGTTTGCGGGCCGCACCACGAATAGCAAAGAGGCGCTCCTCGACCGCTTCCAGCCGGCCCGGTTCGACATCGAAAGCCTGGGCCGCATCTGCGAGAGCCTCTCCGGCCTCGCCGAATTCAATCAGCGCACGGTCGATCGCACCGGAGGCCCGCTCCAGCGCTTCGCCGGCCTCGCCTCCGGCAGACCCAATCTGGTCGCGCACGCGATCTAGCCCGCGCAAGGCCGCGTTCAACCGGTTTTCCAGTCCCCCGCCATCACTGGACAGGGCCGACTGTGCATCCTGCAAGTCGCCCAGCGCGCGCTCGGCACCCTGCAGGAATTGGCGTTCCTCTGCGAGCGCGGTCTCTTCGCCCGGTTTAGGCGCAAGTCGATCGAGTTCCTCGAGCGCATGCTGCAGATAGTCCTGCTCGTCCTGCGAGGCGTTATTGGCGGAAATCAGATCATCCAGCCGCCCCCGCGCCTCCTGCAACGCGGTCCAGGCGGTCCGGCATTCCGCCAGCAGACCGGAATGGCCGGCATAGCTGTCGAGGTGGCCGCGATGGGTTTTCGGGTCCATGAGGCCGCGTCCATCGTGCTGTCCGTGAACCTCCACCAGCGCGTCACCGAGCTGGCGTAAAAGCGCGACGCTGGCCGGCTGATCATTGACGTGGGCGCGCGATCGGCCGTCCTCAGTCAGGCGCCGACGCAGGATCAGAGCCTCACCCGGCTCTGCCTCGATATCGGCGTCCTTGAGCAAGGCCCAAGCCGGATGATCGGGCACCAGCTCAAAGGTCGCAACGGCCCGCGCCTCATCGGCGCCGGAGCGCACCTGCGCGCGCTCCGCCCGCTCGCCGGCAGCCAGGCCCAAAGCACCTAGTAGAATGGATTTACCCGCCCCGGTCTCACCGGTCAGCGCGCACAGCCCACTGTCAAAAACCGCATCGAGCGTGTCGATCAGGACCACATTGCGGATGGAGAGGGCGTGCAGCATTCAGCGCGGTTGCACCTCGAGTTTAACCGAAGAGACGACGCCAAGCGCGATCGAAATAGCTCGGGTCTTCGCCCTCGATGGCCTGATCCAGGGTAATGCCTTCGCGGGTCAGCAGATCATAGCTGTCCTGGTACCATTGCGAGCCCGGGAAGTTGTAGCCGAGCACGGCCGCGACCTGGCGCGCTTCGCCATCCACGCCCAGAGCGACATAGCTTTCGACCAGGCGATGCAGCGCCTCAGGCACATGGCTGGTGGTGCCGTATTCCTCGATCACATTGCGGAACCGGTTGATCGCCGCGAGGTGATAGTCGCGGCGCAGATACCAGCGGCCGACATCCATTTCCTTGCCCGCCAGGTGATCGCGCGTCATGTCGATCTTCAGGCGGGCATCGGTGGCGTAGCGGCTGTCAGGAAAGCGGCGAACGACCTGCTCCAGCGCTTCCATGGCTTGGGCAGTGGTCTGCTGGTCACGGCCAACATCCATGATCTGTTCGAAATAGCAGATCGCGATCAGATAGTAGGCATAGGCCGCGCTGCGGTTACCCGGGTGCAGCGAGATGAAGCGCTGCGCATCGGAGATGGCCTCGTCATACTGCTGGCCCTGATAGTTCGCGAAAGCCGCCATCAGCATGGAGCGTCGCGCCCATTCGGAATACGGGTGCTGGCGCTCGACTTCGTCGTAAATCGCCGCGGCAACACGGTATTGCTGGCGGTCCATGGCGCGGAACGCCTCGCCATAAATCGTCTCTGCCGGACGCTCGATATAAGCGAGCTCGGTTTCCGGACCGCTTGAACAAGCAGCCAGAGCGGCAGCGGCGAGAATAGGTGTGATCAGGCGCGACTTACGAAGCATCAAACACGACTCAACTGGTTGGACGCTTGGTTAAGCGCCGGTGGTCAAAGCCTTGTAGCCGATCCCGGCGCGCCGCAAAAGAGTGCTGTCAGCGCTTCACCAAAAAGAAACGGGAATACTACGACTGGGCCAGCGCAATATCGTGCGTCGCACCGCCGCGCATGGTCACCATTTTCCAGGCGCTGGTGTCTTCGAGCAGAGCACGAACGGCCGCGTTATTAATCGCGTGACCCGGACGGCTCGCGGAATAACGACCCAGAATCGGAGCGCCGGCGAGATAGAGATCACCCAGCGCATCGAGCGCCTTGTGACGCACGAACTCGTCGTCATAGCGAAGCCCTTCGGGGTTCACCACGCCGGTCTCGTCCAGCACAACTGCATTATCCATGGAACCGCCACGGGCCAGGCCTGCGGCCAGAAGCGCATCGTAATCCTTCTGGAAACCGAAGGTACGTGCACCAGCGATATCATTGGCGAAGATGTCCGGCGTCACGTCGAAGACGCAGGACTGACGGCCAACCGCCTGGTGTTCGAACGCGATATCAACTTCGATCATCGGCTTGAGAGCCGGAAGGAAACCGGCACGGCGGCCTTCGGTTTCAACCATCACCGGCTTAAGCACTTGTATGGCGCGGCGCGGTGCCGCATGAGCCACGAGGCCCACCTTGTGGATCAGTTCGACGAAGGGTGCGGAAGACCCGTCCATCACCGGCAGTTCCGGCCCGTCGATATCGACGATGGCATCATCAACCCCGACACCGGCCAGCGCAGCCATGAGATGCTCGACCGTTGCGACAGACACGCCGTCACCATTGGCGATCGTTGTCCCCAGGCGCACGCCTGTGACCGCATCAGCCCGCGCTTCCACGCGGTTGTCACGATCGGTGATATCGGAACGGATGAATACGATGCCAGATCCTGCAGGTGCAGGCTGCATCACCAGGCGCACGCGTTCGCCGCTATGCAGTCCCACCCCTGCACATACGACCGGTGCCGCCAATGTTTGCCGGTAAATCACAACAACTCGCCATCGCTTTTGTTTTATATCTGCGGCACGAGCCGCCCCTCGCTTGGAGAAAACGACAGGCGGCGCGAGGATACAATTAAAGCTTTGTTGCGCTTTGTTACGCGTGCGACCGAACTAGTTGGCCTGGCGGCGCAGGAAGGCCGGAATCTCGAGGTCGCCTTCATCCAGGCTATCCCCGAAAAGATCACCTGACGGTGCGCGAGGCGCTTGAACCGGCGGAGTTTTTTCCGCGACCGGCGCGGCTTTCGGCGCCGGCTCGGCGGGCTTGCGACGGCGGCCAAAGAGGGAGAATCCACGTTTCGGCTCTTCTTCCGCTTTCGGTTCCGGCGTGATTGTCGGTGCGGGCTCAGAGCGACGCTGTTCGTAACGGGCGTTGAGCGCCTCGGCCTCACGCTGCAAACGGGCCTGGTCGACCACGACCTGCGGCGGCGGAGTCGGCGCGGCGGCTTCCATGCGCGGCGCTTCGGCCTGCGGCGGGGTCAGCGGCTGCCCCTGAACTTCACCCTGGGTCGGTTCAACTGGCGGCGGGGTCATATCTTCGGCCCCGACGGCACGGCGCAGCGGCTCCTCGCGGACTTCGGTTTCACGCGGTGCCGGCGCTTCGGTGCGCGGCTCCTGCAGCATCCGGCCCGGACGATCCGTATTCATGCGCTTCCACGGCAGGATGTGATCATTGCCGCCGGATGCAGCGGCAGCCGTACCGGCCGGAGACGACTGAACAATGCGCTCAGGGGTCGTGGTGACCGTACGCTGGCGATTGCGCGGGTCGATCGCCATGGCTTCCGCTTCGATCCCGGTGGCAACCACGGAGACCCGCATGGAGCCGTCCATATTCTCGTCGAAGGTCGAACCAACGATAATGTTCGCATCCGGATCAACTTCGGCGCGGATTTCGTTCGCAGCCTCGTCGACCTCGTAGAGGGTCATGTCATAACCGCCGGTGATATTGATCAGAACACCGGTCGCGCCCTTCATCGAAACATCATCGAGGAGCGGGTTGGAGATAGCAGCCTGGGCAGCATCGACAGCGCGTTTCTCGCCCTCGGCCTCACCCGTGCCCATCATGGCCTTGCCCATCTCATTCATCACCGCGCGAACGTCGGCGAAGTCGAGATTGATCAGGCCCGGCATAACCATGAGATCGGTAATCCCGCGCACGCCGGAATGCAGCACTTCGTCAGCCATCGAAAAGGCTTCGGCGAAAGTGGTCTTCTCTGTGGCAATGCGGAACAGGTTCTGGTTCGGAATGACGATCAGCGTATCGACATGTTCCTGCAGCTGCTCGATACCGTTTTCCGCCAACTTCATGCGGCGCGTGCCCTCGAAGTGGAACGGCTTGGTCACGACGCCAACGGTCAAAATGCCCAGCTCGCGTGCGGCCTGGGCCACGACCGGAGCTGCGCCGGTACCAGTACCTCCGCCCATACCGGCGGTGATGAACACCATGTGTGCGCCTTGCAGGTGCTCACGAATTTCGTCGATGGAGTCTTGTGCAGACTGCTGCCCGACTTCCGGGCGGGCGCCTGCGCCCAGGCCCTCGGTAATCGCGGCGCCCATCTGAACGCGCTTTTCCGTGCTGGAGCGTGACAGCGCCTGGGCGTCGGTATTGGCCACGACAAAGTCGACGCCTTCCAGCGCCGCTTCGATCATGTTGTTGACGGCATTCCCCCCTGCGCCACCTACACCAAAGACGACGATGCGCGGCCGCAGTTCGGTCGTTTCCGGGATGGAGAGGTTGAGCGTCATGATAGACCCCGTTCACACACAAGTAAGGTTAACGAATATCGACCGGCATCATCGCCCTCACACACTTAAGCGAGTGTTAAGCGCAATATTAAATGCAAAGAAATGAGCAGGATTTAGCGGCGGTTTTTCGCAGCGTGGCGTTTAGAAGCTTTCCGCGAACCAGCGCCACATTGCTGCCGGGCCGCGGGCCTCGCTATCACCTGCCCGCGACGCTGCACGCCGCGCTCCGCCACCCAGTACGGGCGGACCGGAAATTGCCTCGGTCGCACCGCGCGTTTCACGGCGAACGATACCCGACACCGCGGAAAACGCCGGTCCGGCGACCGCATCACCCAGACCTGTAATGCCGCCCGGCCCGGCAACACGAACCTGTTTGCCAAAGACCCGGCTTGCCAGTTCGGAGGCGCCCGGCAATTGCGCCGCGCCACCGGTAAGCACCATGCGCCGTCCGCCGGCATCTTCCACGCCGGCCGCTTCCAGCCGATCGCGGATCAACTCAAACGTCTCTTCCAAGCGCGGACGGATGATGGAGTTGAGGAGAGAGCGTGGCGCTGAGCCATAGGCCGCTCCCTCCTCGCCCACCACCGACGGTACTTCGATCATCTGCTGATCGTCATCCGGGCTATCCAGGGCAGAGCCATAGAGAATTTTCAAACGTTCCGCAGCCGCGAGCGGGGTCGACAGGCCCCGCGCGACATCCGCGGTGACATGGGCGCCACCGACCGGAACCGCATCAATGTGCAATAGCGCGCCGTCCGCGAAGACGGCCGCCGTCGTCGCCCCCGCGCCCATATCAATCAGGGTGGCACCGAGCTTCACCTCGTCATCGCCCAGGGCGGACAGGCCAGAAGCGTAAGGTGTGGCGACCACGGCCTTGAGACCAAGATGGCAGCGCTCCACACAAGTCATGAGATTGCGCAGCGGACCGACAGCCGCGGTGATGACATGCACCTCCACGCCGAGCGTTTTGCCGTACATGCCACGAGGGTCCCGGATACCGCGGTGGTCATCGACCGACCAGGACAGCGGGATGGCGTGCAGGAGGATGCGGTCTTCAAGCGCAAATTCGGACAGGGCGCCGTCGAGAAGGCGACGCAGGTCCCGGGCATTGACCTCGCGATTAGGCAGGTCGATCTCGGCCGCAATGCGCGTCGAGGTCGGCTGACCTGCAGACAGACTGACACTGACAGCGCTGACGGCCTGCCCGGCCATGCGCTCGGCCTGCTCAACCGCCGTGCGGATGGCTTCGGCGGCCGCATCCATATCAACCACAGCCCCACCACGCACACCACGGCTGGACTGGTGGCCCACACCAACCATGCGCGGACGCGGCCCCGCAATCGTCTGATCGGTCTTGGCAATGAAGCACGCCACCTTGGAGGAGCCGACATCCAGCGCTGCATAGACCGCATTGGCGGGCGCAGCTTGCGGCGCTTGCGGACGCCGCGACTGGAAGAAATTCAGGACATTCATGCGTCGCGCTCCCGCATCCCGGCTTCGGCAGCCCGCTCGGGCCGCGCACGGACGATCAGGTCGCCCTCACCGCGTAAATCAAAACTCTCTGCGGCCAGGCGCAGCACTCCCCGCTCGGCATGCACGCGATCTAGGATCGCCAGCGCTGCGAGCACGTCACCCTCGGGCAATTTGATATCGGCCCCGCTATCGAGGCGCAGATTCCAGCGACGTTCGCTGACCCGCACGGCCCCGACCACGCGCTCCGCGATATGCGGGAAACGCTCCAGCGCTTCGACGATCTCCGGGGCGGCGTCATTGGCGCCGGCGGAAACGACCAGTGGAAGAGCCGGCGGCTCCATGGCGTCGGCCAGGGCGATCACCACACCATCTCGGTCGATGATGGCGAGCTCACCCTGGTTCTGCCACAGGGCGTAAGCGGAACGGGTCTCGACCACGACGGCGATCCGGTTGGGCCAGAGGCGTGCCACCTGGGCGGTCCGGACGATCGGAAGCGCCTCGACGCGGGCGCGGATAATCTCGGGATCAACAGCAAAGATCGGTTGGCCACCAGCCAGCTGGGTCGCCTCGACGATCTGATGTGCAATCACGCCCTGTGCGCCAGTGACATCAACACTGTCGACAGCAAAACCGATGCGGGCGAGCTGGGTCTGGGCGGAACGGGTCGCATAGTCATTGACGGCGCCGAGCTGTCCGAACAGAGCGAGCACAGCAAGGCTCACAACAGCCAGACCGGCTATCGCGATACCGCCCAAGCGCGCGGCATTCGCCACACGGTAACGCGCACCTCGGACTTGGGCCGTAGCCCAGTTACGCAAACGCCGCGGTGCGGACACCGCGGCGGACCTGGGTTTGGTTCTACGACGGACCGACTTTTTCGGTCCACCGCGCCTCACCTTCGACACGACGCATTCTCCGCCATCCAAGCTACGAGATCTGGAAACGCGATCCCGCAGTGAAGCGCCTGTTCTGGCGCCAAAGAGGTAGGAGTCATGCCCGGCTGGGTGTTAATTTCGAGTAACCATAGAGGCTGATTCGCTGATTCGTCGTAACGAAAATCAGAGCGCGTCAACCCCCGACAACCCAAGACTTTATGGGCCTTTAGCGCCAGTTCCATCGCTTCGGCGGCGATTTTCTCCGGAATCGGTGCCGGTAAAATATGATCGGAACCGCCGGCCGCGTACTTGGCCTCATAGTCGTAGAATGTTGTGTTGGGAATGATCTCGGTCACCGCCAGCGGCTTGTCTTCCATCACCGCCACAGTGAGTTCGCGGCCGGGGACATAACGCTCGACCAGCACCTCATCGCCGAGGCCGCCCGCTTCCGATGCCAGGTCGGCCGGCGGGCGATTGGCCCCTTCCAGAACGATATGCACCCCGACGGATGAACCCTGGGCGTTCGGCTTGGCCACATAGGGCGGCTTCATGGCGTGTTCGCGCGCGGCCTCGAAACGGTTGACGATAATGCCTTCCGGACACGGAATGCCCGCAGCCCGCAACACATCCTTCGCCATCTGCTTGTTCATGGCCAAAGACGACGCCAGCACGCCGGAATGGGTGTAGGGCTTGCCGAAATGCTCCAGCACGCCCTGGACCAGGCCGTCCTCCCCCCACTCGCCGTGCAGCGCATTGAAGACAATGTCCGGATCAGCCTCAGCGAGCTGACCATACAGGTCCCGCCCGGCATCGATCTCGACAACCTCATAGCCCTTTTCGCGCAGCCCCTCGGCCACGGCGGCACCGGAAACGAGGGAGACATCGCGCTCAGGCGAAAGACCGCCCATCAATACAGCGATACGCTGGGTCATACCTGCTCCTCGCCTGCGCCGATGAGCTCCGTGGCAACAGTTATTCGCGACGTTGTCGTACTCGCTGCCAGCTTGAGCAGTTGCTCAAATGCTTCCACTGGAGCTGAACCGAGATCAACTTCTATTCTCGCCTCGGCAATCGATAGGCTGTGAATAAGGCCACCGAGTTGACCTGGCTCAGCCTGATCCTCTCGGCCACTAGTCAATCCAAACCAATCGTCAAACCAGTCCATCAGCGGCTGCTCCGGCCAGATTGCTCCGTCAAGTGTGACGCCAGCATTCTCCCACTTAAATGGTCTCAGCGTTAGCGCTGTTGACCCAACGCTGCTCTCCGCCGGCTCGAAGTCGAGAAACTGGTCAAACTGAAACTCAACCACATTCGGTTTGCCCTCAGCATTTGCCATATAGTCGACGCGATAGAGCTGCCGGGCGACCTTCGCGTTTTCGGAAAGCTGAAGCGCGACTTCCGGTCCACCACGGCCAGCTTTGTCCGCCATGACGGCAACCCAATCGCGGTAGTGCTCCAAGTAGTGCGAACGCACGCCGTTCGCGAACTGTACCCAGTCAGTGATCATCCCTGGCTCCCACCCCCACCCGCTTCACTTCCCAGCGCAGCTCGACGCCATGCTGTTGCTTCACACGCGCACGAACTTCCTCGCCCAGGTCTTCCAGATCCGCAGCGCTTGCCGTGCCGTCATTGATCAGGAAGTTGCAGTGTTGCTCCGAAAAGCTGGCCCCGCCGCGCTTCAGCCCGCGCCCGCCGACACTATCGATGAGCTGCCAGGACTTGCGCTGGTTCTCTGTGCCGGGCGCATCGGGATTGGCGAAAGTTGAGCCAGAGGTCTTCTCGCGGATCGGCTGCGTGCCCTCACGGCGCGTTGTGATCGCCTCCATGCGCTCCAGGATCGCGGCCGGATCGTCGCGCTGGCCCTGGAATATTGCGGATGTGAATATCCAGTCTTCCGGAGCTCCGGAATGGCGATAGCTGTAGGCCAGCTCCTCAATCGACGCCGTATGGATCTGGCCTTGACGATCCACGGCCCGGGCCTCGATTACGACATCCTGGGTTTCCTGGTCATAACAGCCGGCATTCATGCGCAGCGCCCCGCCGATCGTTCCAGGAACGCCGACCAGGTATTCCAGCCCGGCAATCCCGGACTTCTGCGCCGTCTTGGCGACCATTTTATCCAGCGCACCCGCACCGGCCTTGATCTGGGTATTTGAAATCGCTTCTGACTGGGCGAAAGGCCCGGCAAGGCGAATGACGACGCCACGGATACCGCCATCACGCACCAGCGTGTTCGAGCCTGCTCCCAGGACATGCACCGGCACATCCGCAGGCGTCGCCGACAGAAACGCCGCGAGATCATCCTCGTCTGCCGGCAGATACATCACATCTGCCGGACCGCCGACCCGCAGCCAGGTCACGTCTTTCAGGGGCGCATTCTCGATATACTTGCCGCGCACCTCGGGAAGGCGGGAAATAAGGCTCAAGCCAGCGCCTCCAACTCGCCCTGAAGGGCATAGGCCCATTGGGTGATATCCCCGGCACCTAGGAAGATCACAACATCCCCCTCGCCGGCCCGGTCTTTTACTTCACGCGCCACATCATTGCGCGTCACGGCGATGGCTTCACGGTGACCATGCGCGACCAGGCTTTCCACCAGGCTGTCGCGGTCCACGCCCTCAATCGGCTCTTCTCCGGCCTCGAAGACGTTGGATACCATCACCGTGTCGGCATCGTTGAAGCAGGTGGAAAAATCCTCGAACAGGTCCGCCAGGCGGGAATAGCGGTGCGGCTGCATGATGGCGATGACCTTGCCGGTCGAGGCCTGGCGCGCGGCCTTCAGCACAGCGGCGATCTCGACCGGGTGATGACCGTAATCATCAATGATGGTTGCCCCATTCCAGGTGCCGGCCTTGGTGAAGCGACGCTTCACTCCGCCGAACTCGGCCAGCGCCGATCTGGCCTTGTCCTCGGTCAACCCCAGCTCGCGCGCAGTAACCAGCGCTGCCAGCGTATTAAGTACATTGTGCTCGCCGACCATAGGCAGGTGAAGGTCGCGCCAGGTTTCTTCCACCTGCCCGCGTACGCGGAAGGCCACATCGAAGGTCGACCCGGACGGTTCGGCACGGACATTCTCGGCGCGGACATCGGCCTGCGGATTGAGGCCATAGGTGATAACGCGGCGGTCCTCGACGCGGCTGGCCAGGGACTGCACCTCAGGATGGTCGGTACACAATACAGCGAACCCGTAGAAGGGCAGGTTCTCGACAAACTGGCGGAAGGCCTGCCGCAGCGTGTCGAAATCGCCGTAATGCTCCATATGCTCCGGGTCGATATTGGTGACGATAGCCACCGTCGAGCGAAGCTTGAGGAAAGAGCCGTCACTCTCATCGGCTTCGACGGCCATCCAGTCACCCAGGCCGACCTTGGCGTTGGACTGGTAGGCGGAAATGATGCCGCCATTGATCACGGTCGGATCGACACCGGCCGCATCCATCAGCACAGCCGCCAGCGAGGTTGTCGTCGTCTTGCCATGGGTTCCCCCGACGGCGACGGCGAATTTCAGACGCATCAGCTCTGCCAGCATCTCCGCCCGGCGCACGACCGGGATCTTGGCTGCACGGGCGGCAACAAGCTCGGGATTGTCAGGCTTGATCGCGGTCGAGACGACGATGGCGCCCGCACCCTCGACGTTCTCACCGGCGTGACCAATGGCAATTTGGGCACCCTTGGCGCGCAAGCGCTCGACATTGGGATTCGCCTTGATGTCGGACCCTTGGACCTTGTAGCCCAGATTGAGCATGACCTCGGCGATACCGCTCATGCCAATACCGCCGATACCGACGAAGTGGACCGGCCCAACGGGGAAGGGCAAGGCTGCGAAATTCATACGACTGCTCCGGTAACAAGCCCGTCGACCGCCTTGGCAAGCGCGTCTGCGGCATCGGGCCGGCCGAGCGAACGCGCGGCGGCGGCCCGTTCGGTGAGATCCTTGGGATTGGTCAGCCGCGCCTCGAGCAGGTCTGCGAGACGATCGGCAGTGAAATCGGCTTCCGCCAGGACATCGGCGGCGAGCGCCTTGTTCAGGCTGTCTGTATTGGCGGTCTGATGGTCATCGGTCGCAATGCCGAGCGGACAGAAAATCGCGGGACGCCCGACCCCCATGACCTCCGACACGGTTGAGGCCCCGGCCCGGCCAATCACCAGGTGGCAGGCAGCATAGAGCTCACCGACATTATGGAAGAAGGGTTCACAGGTCGCATTCACGCCGGCGTCCGCATAGATCTTGCGCGCCACATCGAGGTTTTCCTCGCGGGTTTGTTGGACGACATCAAGGCGAGATCGGAGCGAAACCGGGAGTTTTGCGATCGCTGCCGGAACCGTTTCCGATAGCAGACGCGCTCCCAGGGAACCGCCCAGCACAAGGAGATTGATGCGGCCCGCTTCGGTCAGGTCCGGAAAACCCGCCGCGCGGGCATTGACGATCGGGTCGCGCAGCGGATTGCCAGTCAGCATGTGACGCTTGCGGGCGCGCTCGGGCAGCCGGTCGAGCCGTTCGAAACCGGACGCGACGAAGCCTGCCTTGGCGGCAAAAACCCGGTTGACGCGGCCCAGTACGGAATTCTGCTCATGGATACAAAACGGAATCCGTGCCACCTGGGCAGCGGCCAGCGCCGGAAAGGCCGGATAGCCACCAAAGCCCGCCACCACGTCCGGCTTCCAGGCTTTCAAAATACCCTGTGCCTGGGCCAGGCCCTGGGTCAGCTCGATCCCGGCCTTGAGCAGTTTGATCGGGTTCTTGGTCGACGGGCTGGCAGCATGGATTTCGTCAATCGCGACGGCCGGGAAGCCCTCGGTGTGCTTCATCCCGCGGGCGTCGGTGACCAGTCGGATCTGCCAGCCGCGCTCGATCAGGGCTTCGGCTGCAGCGCGGGCAGGAAAGAGGTGTCCGCCGGTTCCCCCGGCGGCAATCAAACATCGGCGTGGTGTCATACGGCGTAACGGCTCGAATAAGCCCCCGGGCGGCGGCGGGTGAAGGCGAGCAACAGCCCTGCACCAAAGGCCAGAGCCAGCATCGACGATCCCCCGTAGGAAACGAATGGCAAAGTCATGCCCTTCGGCGGGATCAGGTTCAAGTTCACGGCGATGTTGACAAGCGCCTGCAAACCGAATTGCAGCCCGAGACCCGCTACGGCGAGCTGGGCAAAATGATCGGTCAGGCGCATGGCCTGCATCCAGGCGCGGATGACGAAAATCGAAAACAGGCCGATGATCGAAAGCGAGGCCAAGAGGCCGAACTCTTCCGCAGCAACAGAGAATATGAAGTCGGTATGGGCGTCAGGAAGGAAGTGTTTCACCTCGCCCTCGCCCGGACCGACCCCGGCGACACCGCCACGCGAGATCGCCTCGACGGCCCGCTCGATCTGGTAGTTGTCACCACTCTCCGGGTTGATGAAACGGTCCACCCGGCTGGCGATATGCGGGAAGGTCATATAGGCCGCCGCCGAACCGGCGGCCGCCAGCCCGCCCAGGCCAACGACCCAGATCCAGGACAGACCAGAGATGAAAAACACACCGCCAAAACACAGGGTCAAAAGGACGGTCTGGCCAAAGTCAGGCTGGATCATCAACAAAGCTACGGATGCCAGATAGATCCCGAAGGCAATAATACGCCCGGGGATTGGCGCCCCGCGCTTTTCTTCGGCAAACAGCCAGGCCGCCGTCACGATCAGCGCCGGTTTGAGGAATTCGGACGGCTGCAAGCCAAAACTGCCGATCCGCATCCACCGCGTTGCGCCCTTCACCTCGTGACCGATGAAGGGCAAAGCCATCATCAAGACGAGTGAGCCAAGCAGCGCCAGCGCTGCAAGGCGCCGCGCCCCCTTTACACTGAGCGAAGATACGAACAACAGTCCGGCCACGCTCAGCGTCGCGAACACGCCTTGGCGATAGATGAAATGGAAGGGATCGGAATAGCCGAGCCTGTCAGCAGCCGCCGGACTGGCGGCCATGGACAGGAGCAAACCCGTGACGATCAGCGCCAGAATGGTGAACAGCAGGGTGCGATCGACACCGCGCCACCAGGTGATAACGCCGCGTGGGGCGAGCGCCATCAAGCGACACTCTCCACCGCCTCGTCATCATCATCGGCATCTTCCAGCTGCAGGGCATGCTGCGCGAACACCGCACCGCGGGCCTCGAAATTAGCGAACTGGTCAAAGGAGGCCGCGGCCGGTGACAAAAGCACCACCGGGTCCGGGCGGCCATCCGCCCGCGCCCGAAGGAAGGCCGCGCGCACCGCACTGGCCAAGTCGCCGCACCGTTCATAGGACAGACGTCCGTCCAATTCGGCTGCGAACTCGTCCTCGGCCTCACCGATCAGGAAAGCTTTGGCCACGCGCTCATAACCGGGACGCATAACGGAGAGATCATCATCCTTCCCGCGTCCGCCGGCGATCCAGTAGATATTCTCGTAGGAGCCAAGCGCCTGCAGCGCCGCCAATGCGTTGGTAGCCTTGCTGTCGTTGATGAAACGGATTCCGTGATGCAGCGCGACCATCTCTTGGCGGTGCGGCAGGCCTCCGAAGCTCTTCATCGCCTCGGCCGCTGCGCGTCCGCCAACACCCAGCGCGCGAACAGCCGCCATGGCCGCCGCGGCGTTCTGAGCGTTGTGCTTGCCGGGAAGCGCGCGGGCCTGCTTGAGGTCGACCAGAGGGACAGACGCGCTGTCGAGTGCCTCATAAACCTTGGTGCCGAGCGCGAAGACCCCGCGCGCAAAGACGCGGCCGGCGGAAATCGGGATCACCATTTCCTCGCCCCGCTCACGGCGCAGGCGGGAATAGCAGGCATTAGTCTCATCATTATCGATACCGATGACGGCAATGCCGTCAGGCGCCTGCATTTCAAACAGGCGGATCTTGGCCTCGAAATAATTGTCGAACCCGCCATGACGCTCGAGATGGTCGGGTGAAATATTCAGCATGATCGCCACATCGCAGCGCAGCGACTGGGTCAGATCGATCTGGTAGGAGGACAGCTCCAGCACATAATAAGAGCCGGCGCGGGGCGGATCCTGCGCCAGGATCGCATCGCCGATATTCCCGGCCACGATCGCATTGCGCCCGGTGGCGCGCAGGATATGGCCAATAAGGGCTGTTGTGGTGGACTTCCCGTTGGTCCCTGTGATGCCGATGATTTTCGGCCGGCGGCGGCTTGGCAGCGCATTAAGCGCTTGGGCAAACAGCTCCATGTCCCCGATCACTGGCGCGCCTACGGCCTTCGCCAGCTCGACCATGCGGTGAGGCTTGGGATGGGTCAGCGGCACACCGGGAGACAGGATCAGCGCGGCAATATCGCCCCAGTCGCGGCGATTGAGATCGTCCAGCTCGATGCCTTCGGCAATGGCCTTTTCCCGGGCCGGCTCGGAATCATCCCAGGCCGACACTTCGGCACCACCAGCCTTGAGCGCCCGCGCGGCGGTAATACCGGTGCGGCCCAATCCGAACACGGCAACGCGCCGGCCCTTATATGTCTGGATCGGGATCATTCGCCGATTATCCTATCTCAGCTTCAGAGTGGCCAGTCCGATAAGGGCGAGAATGACGGCGATGATCCAGAACCGGATCACAATTGTCGGCTCGGCCCATCCCTTTTTCTCATAATGATGATGAATGGGAGCCATACGGAAGACCCGCTTCCCGGTGAGACGGAAGCTGGCGACCTGCACCATGACAGACACCATCTCCAGCACGAACAGACCGCCGACGATGGCGAGAACGATCTCGTGCTTGACCGCAACAGCAATGGCCCCGAGCGCTCCGCCCAGGGACAGCGAACCGGTGTCACCCATGAAGATCATGGCCGGCGGGGCATTCCACCACAGGAAGCCGAGCCCACCGCCCAGAAGGGCACCGCAGAAGACCAGCAGCTCGCCGGTTCCTGGCGTGTGGTGGACCTGGAGGTATTCGGCAAAGTCGAAGCGGCCGACGACATAGGCGATCGCGCCAAAGGTCGCTGCCGCGATCATCACCGGCACGATGGCCAGGCCGTCGAGCCCGTCTGTCATGTTTACCGCATTGCCCGAACCGACGATCACCAGGCAGCCAAACACAAAGAAGAGCGGACCGATATTGATCACGAAGTCTTTGAAGAAGGGGAAGGCGACAGAGGTCGCCATGGCCGGATCCATACCGCTCTCACGTGCGACATGGGTAGCCCAGAAGACGGCGATGAAAGCGATGACGAACTCGCCCAGAAGCTTCAGCTTGCCGCTGAAACCCGCCGTATTTTGCTTTGTGACCTTCAGATAGTCGTCGATGAAGCCGATCAGACCGAACCCGCCGGTAACGAAAATCACGATCCAGACATAGTGATTGGACAGGTCGGCCCAGAGCAGGGTGCCAACCATGACGCCGAGAAGGATCAGGAAGCCGCCCATGGTCGGGGTGCCGGCTTTTTCGATCACATGGCGTTCAATACCCTCTTCCCGGATCGGCTGACCCTTGCCCTGCTTGCGTCGCAGCCAGCCGATCATCGGCTTGCCGAAGGCAAAGGCGATAATCAGCGCCGTCATCAGCGCACCGCCTGTACGGAAGGTGATATAGCGAAACAGGTTGGCCAGCTGGAGGTCTTCCGCCAGCGGCGCAAACAACAAGTAGAGCATGGGCTGTTTCAGGCCTCCGTAAGCGTGAACGCACTGCCATCGGCGAGAACTGAGGCAATCTTATGAAGCCCGGACCCATGTGACCCTTTGATCAGGACCACATCACCCGGCTGGATCGCCGCTTTGACCAGTTCGAGAAGATCGCTAGCGGTGTGGGCATAGCCTGCGCGCATCGCTGCCGGCAAGGCGTCTTGGAGGTTGCGCATCAGCGTACCGCAGCAAAACACCAGATCGGCCTGCGCATCTTCCAAGGGACCGGTCAGCTCGGCGTGGAGTTGGGCCGAGGTTTCACCCAGCTCCAGCATATCCCCCATGATGGCGATACGGCGTCCGCCAGGACCCGGTGCGACCGCACCCAGCGCACTGATCGCCGCCCGCATGGACACCGGATTGGCATTATAGGCGTCGTCCAGCAGGGTGAACCGCCCGCCATCGGGCAGTTCAACATCAAGCGCCTGTCCGCGTCCTCGCTCGGCATCAACTGCACTGAGGGCTTCTGACACGTGACGGGCATCAAGCCCGGCAGCCGCGGCAGCGGCGAAAATAGCACCGGTATTCCAGGCCCAGTGATCGCCCGAAGCCGCCAGACGGAACGGGACCCGCACTCCGAGCACGTCGATCATGCCGCGCGAGCCCTGGGCATCAGTATCGAAACTCTCGATACGGATCGCCGAACCGGCTTTGGTGCCAAATTCCAGCATGAAGGCCGCGCACGAGTGCTTCGCATGACGGGCCAGGCGCTCAGCATGCGCATCATCGGCGGGATAGATCGCGACCCCGTCAGTCTCAAGCCCCTCAAAAATTTCGCCTTTGGCATCGGCAATAGCTTCGATGGTTCCGAGGTTTTCAAGATGCGCCGGGGCGATCCGGGTGATCAGCGCCACATGCGGCCGGACCATGGTCGAGAGCTCACGGATCTCGCCGGCGTGGTTCATGCCCATCTCGAACACCCCGCGCTCGGTCGCGCGCGGCATGCGGGCCAGGGTCAGGGGCACACCCCAGTGATTATTGTAGGACGCGACGCTCCAATGGGCCGGACCAGCCGCCCGGAACACCGCGGCGATGGCTTCCTTGACGCTGGTCTTGCCAACCGATCCGGTCACAGCGACACGCACCGCGCTCGACCGGCGACGCGCCGCCTCGCCAAGGGCCTGCAAGGCGTTGAGCGTATCGGATACCTTGATCAGATTGCCCGGCCCGGCATCAGCGCGCTCAACGAGGGCGGCAGACGCGCCCCGCGCCATGGCGTCGGGCACGAAGGCATGGCCATCGCGGACATCTTTCAGGGCTACGAATATGTCGCCCGGCTTGAGCGTCCGGGTATCGATGGAGACGCCGCCGGCCTGCCATTCGGTGGAGCCGAGCAGCTCGCCGCCCGTCGCAGCCATAACCTGTTTGGCGGTCCAGAGCGGTTCAGACATGGCTGGCCTCCCGCGCCTTGAGCGCCCGGGCGCCGACTTCCCGGTCATCAAACGGATGAACGACATCGCCTACTGTCTGCCCGGTCTCATGCCCCTTACCGGCGATCAGGAGGCAATCGCCTTCGCGCAATTGAGCGACCGCGTGGAAAATCGCCTCCTCACGATCGGCGATCTCGGTCGCTCCCGCGCAGCCGGCCATGACCGCACGGCGAATATCTGCTGGATCTTCCGACCGCGGGTTATCATCGGTGACGATAACGAAATCAGCCAGCTGTTCGGCTATCGCGCCCATCTTGGAGCGCTTGTCGGGATCACGGTCGCCGCCGCACCCGAAGACCACGAGAATGCGGCCTCGCGTATGCGGACGAGCGGCACGGATCAGCTTGTCCAGACCGTCCGGCGTATGGGCATAATCGACGAGAACCGGCGCTGCATCAGTGGTTTCGCCAACCTTCTCCAGCCGGCCAGCCACACCCTCGAGACTTTCCAGAGCCGCGACAACAAGATCTCGGTCCAGCCCTTCCTCGAAGGCAATCGCAGCGGCGAGAATAGCGTTGAGCACCTGGAACTCACCGACCAACGGCATTTCCATCCGGATCGTCTCGCCAGCCCAGTTGAACGCCACGCTCTGGCTCGCCGGACGCGGCACCACTTCGAGCAATTGCAAATCTTCGCCGCGCCAGCCAATGGTCAGAGTCTTCACCCCCCTCGCCCGCGTACTCTGCGCAATCTTTACGCCCCACTCGCCGTCGATATTGATGACGGCTGTTCCGTTCACCGGCAGGCGCTCGGTGAAGAGACGCTGTTTGGAGCGGAAATAGTCCTCGAAATCCGGGTGATAATCGAGGTGGTCCTGGGTCAGATTGGAGAAGCCGGCGATCTTGAGATTGACCGCTTCCATCCGGCGCTGTTTGAGGCCGTGGCTGGACGCTTCCATGGCCAGGTGGGTCACACCCTCGCCGGCCAGCGCACTCAACGCTTTTTGCAGGGCCGCAGCATCAGGCGTCGTATAACCGGTCACTTCACGCTCATGACCACGGGTGACGCCTAGCGTCCCCAGGCTGGCTCCATCAATCCCCGCCTTGACCCAGATCTGGCGTAGGAATTCGACGGTGGAGCTTTTGCCATTAGTGCCAGTAACCGCAACGACATGCTCGGGCTGACCTGGAAAGACTTTCGCCGCCATGAAGGAAAACAGTGCAGCGGGGTCGTCCACCGCGATCACCGGCACTTCAACGCCGTCGATGGGGGCATCACTGATAACAGCCACAGCCCCGCGCTCAACGGCGGAGGCGGCAAACTGGCGGCCGTGCACTTTCACACCGGGCAAGGCCGCAAACACACAACCCGGCCCCGCCTTGCGGCTGTCCAGGGTGATGTCGGTCACCTCGATCGCATCGAAACCGGGCTGCACAAGCGCGCTATCGAGGAGGTCGGCAAGGGTCACGGGATCATCTCCGGCATCAAGGCCGCGCGGACCATTTGAGCCCGGCTGTCGGGATCGGCATCACGGCGTTCCACGCCTAGGATCGGCGCAATACGAGAGATGATCTCGCCCGTCGCCGGCGCCGCAGTCCACCCTCCCGTGGCGTAGCCATAGGTCGATTCATTGCCCTGCGGCTCGTCCAGCATCACAAGCACTGCATATTGCGGATCGTCGTAAGGAAAGACCGCCGAGAATGAAGAAATAAGGCGATCAGAGTCGTAGCCACCACGGCTTGGCTTTTCTGCCGTCCCGGTCTTGCCAGCCACAAGATAGCCCGGAGCCTCAGCCCGGCCGCCGGTTCCGTTGGCGACATTCTCGCGCATCAAGGACAGAACGTCCTGAGCCGTCTCGGAACTCATGACGCGTTCTGAAAGCACCGTCTCATTGGCTGCTACCGGAAGCAGCGTTGGCGGGACGTAGACGCCATCATTGGCGATCGCCGCAAACGCCGCGATCGTCGCGATCGGGCTGACGGCAATGCCGTGACCGTAGGAAATCGTAGCCGTTTCAGTCTCGTACCACTGACGCGGCAAGATCGGGTCGGCACTTTCGGCCAGCTCGATCGGCGCGCGTTCCAGCAGCCGCAAATCACCGAGGAAGCCGCGCTGGGCCTCACCCCCGGCCTCGAGCGCCATCAGCGAGGAACCGATATTGGAGGAATGAGTGAAGATCTCGGACAGGGTCAACCAACGCTCTTCGGCGTGGAAGTCATTGATCGTATGTCCGCCGAGCTGCAGCGGGTTGCTTGCATCATAACCGCTTTCCAGCGTTGCCGTGCCCGTCTCCAGAGCGAGGGCCACGGTGAAGGCCTTGAAGGTCGAGCCCATTTCATAGACGGATTGAGCGGCACGGTTGAGGCGCTCGCCATTGGCCGCATCCATCGGCCGGTTGGGATCGAAATCCGGCAAGGAGACCATGCCGACGATCTCGCCGGAGCGGACATTCATCACCACGCCGATCGCCGCCAGCGCCTCGAACTCGGCCATGGCCAGACGCAGCACCTCATCGAGGTGAAACTGCACACCCATATCGATCGACAACGCGACCGGGCGACCATCGCCGGCCGAAAGGGCTGAGTTGAACGCCCGCTCCGAGCCCGCCAGCCCATTCAGATCACGATCGGTGTAGCCGACAATGTGCGAGGCCAGGCGGCCGCGCGGATAGACACGGCGCGGCTCGGTGCGAAAACCAATTCCCGGCAATCCCAGCGAAAAAACAGCCTGGCGCTGACGCGGCGTCAGATTGCGCTGAATCCAGACAAAAGGCCGGCGTGAGGAGAGGTCGCGGATAAGCCGGTCTTCATCGAGGTGCGGCAGAACCGTGCGGAGCGCCTCAGCTGTTTCCACCGGATCCCAGACATCGGTCGCGTCGGCGTAAAGCGAGTGGGTCTCAAGCGTCGTGGCGAGCACCTGCCCGGTTCGGTCAAAGATATCGCCGCGCGTCCCCGGCCCCGCGTCTGCCACCATGCGCGGCGCACGTTCCACAGCCCCGCCGGTCGCCATGGTAACGGCCTTGACGCCGAGAATGGAAAACCCGACCGCGAGCGCCATGCCGATAATACGCAAGCGACTCCGCGCCGCATCAAGCGCCTGTGTTTCCTCGCTTTCCAACCGCAGAAGGCGAGACATGTCGGCAGGTGCCGCCTCGGCCAGGGCCGGCGGGGCAGGGGTCGTGGCCTCGCTGGAAACCGGTTTCCTGAAAGGCCACCACTTCATTAGCGTGGACCTCCAGCGCGTCGCGCCTGGGCCGGCAATTCTTCCTGGGCCTGCCCCGCCAGGACCATGTCTCCACGCAGCGTCTCCTCGTCCTCACGACGATCGACCAGCAGCGGCAGGTCATTCATGGTGATCTCACGGGCCGGGTCGAGCGGCTCGAAGCCCAGATACTGACGCGCCAGCTGGCGCAGGCGCTCGGGCTCTTCCAAATGTGCGATCTCGACATTGAGGACATTGATCTGGCGGCGCTCCTCAGCCAGCTGAGCCTGGATCGTTTCCAGCCGCTCCTGCGCCGACTTCGCTTCTGTCTTGGCGATATAGAGCGCGGCCGCAAGAGCGACGGCGACGACAAGAGCGATGACATTCAAGGTGCGGATCACGACGCAGCCTCCAAACGTGCAAGCGGAACGACAGCCTGGAACAGCGGATCGCTCTTGGCCCAGGCCGGTGCCTCGGTACGGATCGCCGCACGCAGCTTGGCCGAACGGGACCGCGGATTGACGTCAAGCTCTTCAGCGCCAGCCGTGACGGCCTGGCGGGTAACGAGTTTGAACGCCGGTTCAGGACCTTGCTCGACAGCCGGCGCATGGCGCGAACCGCCGCCTCCCGCCAGGCCGGCACGGGCCCGAAGGAAGGCTTTAACCATGCGGTCCTCCAATGAATGGAAGGTAACCACAACCAGCCGCCCACCCGGCGCGAGCAGGCGCTCGGCGGCCTCGAGTGCGCGCGCCAGCTCACCGAGCTCGTCATTGACGTAAATGCGCAGCGCCTGGAAAACCCGCGTCGCCGGATGAATCTTCAAATGTTTTCCGCCAATTGCGCGGGAAACAATTTCGGCCAGGCGTTCAGTGGTTTCGATTGGAGCCTCACGACGGGCCTCGACTATGAATTTTGCAGCCCGGCGCGAGCGGCGCTCTTCACCATAGACATAAAATATATCTGCCAGATCGGCTTCGCTCAGGCGATTGACGGCATCCGCAGCGCTGGGCCCATCCTGCGCCATACGCATATCCAGCGGCCCCGGCTTGGCAAAGGAAAAGCCCCGCTCACCCTGGTCGATCTGCATGGACGACACACCGATATCGAGCACGACACCATCAACATGGTCACGACCAGCATCATTGGCCGCCTGCTCAAGCTCGGAAAACGGGCCGGCATAGAAGAAGAACCGCTCGCCGAACTCGGAGGCAAACGCGTCAGCATTAACCTTAACAGACGGATCCCGGTCGATCGCAATCAGATCCACCCCGGCCGCCTCCAGAATAGCGCGGCTATAGCCGCCGGCGCCAAAGGTGCCATCGACAATGCAGTCACCCGCGCTGGGACCGAGTGCCTCGAGCACTTCATTGAGGAGCACCGGGACATGGCTCATGCGGCACCTCCCGGACGCGCGCCGGGGCGCAGTGAGCGCTTGTTGTCGCGCGCGAAAGCCTGGGCATTGCGCTTGTGCTCCTCGAACGCGTCCGGCGCCCAGATCTCGAAGCGAGACCCAAGGCCGACAAACGTCGCCTTGCCGTCCAGCCCCGCATGGTCACTGAGCTCCTTGGGCAAGGTCACGCGGCCATTGGCATCAAAGGTGAGCGGCTTGGCGGCACCGAAAATGGCCCGCTCAAAGGCGATGCGGGCATCATCATATGGGTCCATGTCCTCGATCAGCGCCTGATAGCGCTCGAGCAGGGCCTGACCACCACCCTCGAGATAGGGACCATCGAAAGAAGGCCAGACGATGATGCCATCGAACGGCCCACCCCGCACCACGGCACGAAAATCCGCCGGCACGGAAACCCGCCCCTTCGCATCGACGCCATTGATGGTGGTGGACAAAAACACGTCCGCTCGCTCCCCGAACCAACCAGCAGCCCCTGCATGGTTAATTATGGGATAACATGGGATTTCGTGGGAGACAATGACGAAGAGGCCAAATTTCATGCAATAACGCGCCAATCCAAGTATTCAGATCGGCGCGCCAAGAGAACAAATCCGGAAAATTAAGTTAATACCCACAACCCAAGCCCTTGCACCCCCATGCGGGGGCGCGAAATCCCATGAGGCGGGGCATTCTTTCCGAATAAGATATAATCTTGTGGAGTCCCCAAGCCGGGCGGAGGACAAGGATCAGGCGGCCTGTAAGCCGGGTTCTGTTCCCCGCGAGCGGGGCGACGATCATTCATCTGCGATGCGCCTTGCGACGCACCTGGTGCGACCTACCCGGATGACATGCGGAGACACATGTGCGGCAAGCCGCGCTCATCCCTATTCGGTCTTGCTCCAGGTGGGGCTTGCCGTGCCCCCTTCCTTACGGTCGGGGCGGTGCGCTCTTACCGCACCGTTTCACCCTTACCACGCCGAAGCCTGCACGCAGGCGATGGCGGGCGGTCTACTCTCTGCTGCGCTTTCCCTGGGGTTACCCCCGCCGGGCGCTACCCGGCACCTTGTCTCCGTGGAGCCCGGACTTTCCTCGACAGCGCCGTTTCCGGCCTTGCTGCCGCGACCGTCCAGCCGCCTGATCCCGGCTACATAGGAGGGGAAGCCGGTCGAGGTCAAACGCTTCACGCGTTTGAGCGCGCCCCGTAAAGCTCACCTGCGCGGCGGTCATAGAGCCGGATTAGGACGATCGCGGCCATGATCACGGCCGCAGAACCGCCAGCAACTGCCCACCAGAATTCGCTGATCGTGCCACCGTTGGAAAGCGCGAAGCGGGCCGAGATCTGTGACGCGCCCGCGGCGACCAAACCGGCATAGGACCAGGCCATGAACTTGTAGTGCGCATAGATTCGCCCGGCCCGCTTGGCAGGGTCGGGTGCTACTTTGGCTCCGAGCACTGCGAGCAGACCCAGCGAAATACTCGCCGCGCTGACCGCGGATAGCCAGTGAAAGGCGCTGATGCCGTTGTGAGCCATCGGTATTCCAGCCAGGACTAGCCCCCACATGGAGGCGAAGTAGAGATAACCGGCCTGGCGATGAAACCGCGTGCCCTTGCGTCGCAGAAGAACAACGGCCCCCGTAATCAGGGCAATTGTTGCAAAGGCGGTGTGTATGCCGCCTGGAACCGATGTGATGATGTCCATGGCCAAACTCCCAATGCTCAATCCTCATGCACTTTAAATTATAAAGTACTTCCGCACAAGAAGAGGCTCGCGAAGGCGACACTCCGGCGTCACTTGCAGGAAGCGGCGAGGACTCCGGCTATCAGGGCTTCGGTTTCGTCATCGATGATGCCGGTAATATTGGCCGGACGAAAACGGCGCTGAAATGCTTCGACCACGGTCGACAGCCCCGGCTCCAAACCATAGCCGATCGCTCTCAGGGCTGCCTCGCTGTCGAGCCCGTCAGGGCGCAAATCGGCGGGCCCCAGCGCACAGCCCGCCTCGGCGAGCTGGCCCCATGGAAAACGCTCCCCCGGATCAATCTTGCGCCCCGGGGCAATGTCGGAATGCCCGATGACCTGGTGCGATTTGAGCTGATAGCGCTGCATGATATCGCGCACGAGTGCGATCACGGCCGCGATCTGAACCGGCGGGAAATCCGGCAAGCCCAAATCATGTCCGCCATTGACGATCTCGATCCCGATCGAAGCGGAGTTGATATCGCTCTCACCGCGCCAGGAGCTGACACCGGCATGCCAGGCGCGCTTACCTTCATCGACGAGGCGGAAAACGCGGCCATCCTCTTCAATCATGTAATGGGCGGAGACCTGGGCGTCCTCATCGCACATCCGCGCCAGCGCCGAGGAACCGTCTTCCATCCCGGTGTAGTGCAGGATGATCAGCGAGACCGGCAGTTTGCGGTCGTTGAAATTCGGCGATGGACTTTCGATCACTTCAGGCATGGTGAATTAGAGTGTCTTTTCGCGCGCCAGTCCGGCATTGGGCAGTTTCCGGTTCTGCCGGATGGCGATCACTCCCACCCCGACCAGGGTCAGACCGCCACCGACAATGAGGCGCCAACCAATCGGGTCATTGGTGATCAGCAGACCGGAGAGAACGCCAACCAGTGGCGCCATCAGCGTCAGCGGCGCAATCAGCGTCGCATCATAGCGCTTCAGCAGATTGTAGAAGACGCCATGGCCGAAAATGTTCACCAGCACGACGGTGAAGATGAGAGCGGCGAGGAATATCCAGCCCCCGTCCAGCGATGCGGCGATCTGATCTCGCTCGAAGACCAGCGACAACACCAGAAGCGGCGGCCAGGAAATCAAGCCGATCCAGGCCTGCATGCGAATACTGTCGAGGGGCATGCGCTTGACCAGGATCATGCCCAGGGCGCCGACGAATGCCGCGCCGATACCGATCAGAAGCCCCAGCGACAGGTCTGCCTCACCCGGATTGGCGACGACGATAATAATCCCGGCAAAAGCCACGATAATGCCGAGCAGCCGGACAGGGCCGACATGTTCCTTAAGCAGCACAACGGAGAGGATGGTGGCAAAGGGCACGCCGAGCTGCAGGGCGATCGCCATGCCCGACGGCGTAGCCCATTGCAGCCCCATGAAGATCAGCACGTATTGCAATGCGCCCATACACATGGCGACACCGAACATGGTCTTCATGTCTGCCGGGCCCGGCCTGAGCCAGGGGGCTAGGAAGGCGTAGAGCAAGGCAAAACGCAAAAAGGCGAAGAAGATCGGCGGCGCACCGTCGAAACCGGGCACCCAGCCCGGATCCCCCGTCACGGAGAATTTCGCCACCACAAAATTGAGCCCCCAGACGACGCAAACGGCGACAAGGGCGAGGAAATCACGCCATCTCATGATCGATACATCGCGCGAGCGCGGCATCGATACAAGCCATCATTCCGTGTGCGGGTTTTAAGGCTGAAAATGCGCGTCGAGAAAGGCGAGGAAATTATCCCAGTCCGAGGGCTGCACACCATGCAGGCCGCCGCGCATGAACAAGGCGAGGTCCGCTGTCGGGTCAAAATCCGACATGCTGGACTGGCGTAGTCCGTCCGAACCATAGAGCGCATACACCGGGTTGGCGGACAGGGCCGCGCGGAAACTGCCCTGCGGATCCGACCATTGATCGCGCCAGGCGCCGCCGATCAGCACCGGACGGGGAGCTGCCAGGGCGATGAGCTGATGCTGATCCACGGACAGCGCCTCCTCATTACCGGCATAATCTGCATAGGCGGGTGCAAACCAGTGCGGATAGCTGTCCGTGATCTGGCCGATACTCTCCCCGGCATGGGATCGCGACAACGTCGTACCCCCGGTGCCAGCCTGGTGCGAAATGACAAGATCGATCCGGGGGTCATACACGGCGGCGAGAAGCGCCGACTTGCCATTGCGGGAGTGCCCCCACACCGCTGTCCGGGCTGGATCATAACGCGGATCGGCGTCGAGAACGTCAACAACACGAGAATAGACCCAGGCCCACACGGTGATCGCACCGCTCGGGGTATCCGGCATCATCACATCCAGCGCAGCAAGACCACTGGTCGAGCGGTCCGGCACCACATCGCCGGGATAGATGATCGCCAGCGCATAGCCACGATCGAGGATCTCTTCGATCGGCGGCTCCATGATATGACGGCCGAAGACCATGCGTATGGCACCGGCAAACCAGCTGTCCGGATCACAGCCCGGATCATTGGGGCTGCTGGAGATGTCTTCTCGCCCGCCCATGGCGGCGCGATTACCGCAGAACATCTGCAGGATAATCGTCGGCACTGGCTCGTCTTGGTCTGCGGGAGTGATGGTGACCAGATAGGTCTCTTGGCCGGCCATGCGGAGGTGGTATTCCTCAATATCGCCGCGCCCGTCGAAGGCTCCGACCTCGACAACGCTGTGATCGAGCACCTCTGTCTCACCCAGGTCAGGATAGGCGCCATAAACCTCCCGCTCGAAGGCCTCCAGCAGGGGCGCCCGCGCTGCATTCCAGCTATCAAGCGATACCGCCTGCGGCGCGATCAGCGGTCGGGCCGGCTCGTCAGCACCGCGAGCGGAGACTTTCGGCAGCCCCATGCTGACGCAACCGACCAGCATCAAAGGCAAAACAATGGCGAACAGGATCAGGACACGACGCATGATCGGCTCCAAACGGATTCGCAGGGATGATTGGACACACGGCACTCGACCGTACAGTCACATTGGCGTGTTTTCGATGAAAGCTGCGACAGCCGCACTTAGTCGCGGCGCTTGGATCCACCCAGACCGTCAACGGTCCAGCCTTCCGGACCGCGCGTAGCAACAAGCACTTCCGGACTGTCATCACTCTTGCGGCGGCGCACCTTTAGCCAGAGCCAGTAGGCACCCCCGGCAATAAGGGCGGCACCAAGGATGGCGAGGAAGACGGCAGTCAGCATCGCTGCGAGGATAAAGACCAGCGCAATGGTCGCCACAGCAATCACCGCTGCCAGGACATCGCGAAGGACGCGACCGGCGCGAGGCCCAGATGTTGGTTGATGGGTTTCAGTCATCCTGCACCGTCTCTTTTTATCCCCTCACCCATACATGTTGGCATTTACACCGCCGAGGTCAATTGGCTGCCCCGGCCAGGATACCTCTTTCTTCCAGAATTCTCCCGTAAGCCACGTTAATGGCCGCCATTTTTTCATCGGCAAGTTTCTGCGCCGCAGGCGGAGCACCGCGGGCGATCATGCGATCAGGGTGATTTTGAGTCGCGATCCGGCGGTAGGCCCGTTTGAGATCCGCATCGGAAATGTCCGCATCAATGCCCAGAATGACGTAGGGATCATCCTCAGGTGCGCCCATATGAGCGGTATAGATGCGGCGATATTCCAGCGGCGTGAACCCGAATTCCTCGGCGACGGATTCCAGGAAGTCGAGCTCACTTGCCGTCACGGCACCATCAGCCTTGGCAATATGGAAAAGGCCATCGAGCACATCTTCAAGAATGGCCGGGTGCGCGCGAAAGCGGCGCGCCAATCGCCGGGCATAGCCCTCGAACCCGAGCGTCGTCTGCATGGCAAGCTCGAAGGCCCGGTCCAGCGCCTCGCGCCCTTCCGGCGGGGGTCTGAACACTTCGTAGAAGGCCTTGATTTCACTGCGAGTCACGACCCCATCGGCCTTGGCCAATTTGGCACCGAGGCCGATGAGGGCCATAGCGAAATCGGCATCACCGACCCGGCGATCCGGGCCGCAATCGAAGCCGTCGCATTCGAGGAAACAGTCCCGGCCCTGCAGCCGGGCCGCAAGCTTGCGCCAAAAACTCATCAGCCATCCGTCTTTCGCCTGCAATGTAAGCGTTCACGCTCATACATGCGAGAGGCGCCATGCAAATTCTCCTAGGGTATTTCGCCGCATACCGGGCTTGCCTCGCCAAGCACCGCCGCTAGGCTCGCCCCTCTGATCAGGGGAGCGCACATGTCGCAGGACTGGGAATTCTGGATCGATCGGGGCGGCACTTTCACCGACATTCTTGGCCGTGCGCCGGATGGCCGCCTGCATGCGCTCAAACTCCTCTCGGAAAGTCCGGACTATCAAGACGCGGCCAGCGAAGGCGTGAAGCGGTTGAGCGCGGGCGCACCTGTCGAGGCGGTCAAGATGGGCACAACGGTTGCGACCAATGCCCTGTTGGAGCGCAAGGGCGAGCGCACACTCTTTCTGGTCACCGCCGGCTTCGAGGACCTGCTCATCATCGGCGATCAGACCCGGCCGGACATTTTCGCGCTCGATCTCAAAAGACCCGCGCCGCTCTATGAGCGCGTCGAACAGGTGGAGGAACGCCTCAGCGCAGACGGCATGGTGCAGACCCCACTGAACGAGGCGGCGCTCAAGGCGAGCCTCGAACAGGCCCGGCGGGACGGGCTCAAGACCGTCGCAATCGCCTTCATGCATGCCTGGCGTAACAGCGAGCATGAGGAGCGCGCCGAAGCGCTCGCCCGGGCCGCCGGGTTCGATACGGTTCTGCGTTCTTCCGTCGCCAGCCCGCTGATCAAGATCGTTCCGCGCGCTTCGACCACCGTGTTGGATGCCTATCTCACTCCGGTTCTCAAAGACTACGTCGGACGCGTCGCAGCGGGCGTCGACGGGACACCGCTCTATTTCATGCAATCCTCGGGCGGGCTGGCTCCCGCGGAAAATTTCCATGCCCGCGATGCCGTCCTGTCCGGACCGGCCGGTGGCGTGGTCGGCATGGCGCAAACCGCGCTGAAGTCGGGCTATCCGCGCGCAATCGGTTTCGACATGGGCGGCACCTCGACGGATGTGTCCCGTTATGACGGCGAACGCTATTCCCGGGTTGAGGATACTGAGGTCGCCGGCCAGCGCCTGCGCGCACCAATGATGGCCGTCCACACGGTTGCGGCCGGTGGCGGGTCCATCCTGAGCTTTGACGGAGAACGCGCTCGCGTCGGACCGGAAAGCGCCGGAGCCCAGCCCGGACCCGCTGCCTACGGGCGCGGCGGGCCGGCAACCGTAACCGATGCCAATGTCGTGCTGGGCCGCATCCAGCCGGACTGGTTCCCGCACAAATTCGGCGTCGACGGCAAAGCTCCGATTGATGTCGGAGCGAGCCGCCAGCGTCTGGCTGAGCTGGCAGACGCAATGGAGTTGCCGTCGGCGGAGGCTGCCGCGGAAGGCTTTCTGGCGGTGGCCATCGAGAGCATGGCCCAGGCCATCAAGCAGATCTCGATAGCCGAAGGTGTCGACCCTGGGCGTTATGCGCTGTCTGCCTTTGGCGGGGCCGGCGCGCAGCATGCCTGCAAGGTCGCGGAAGGTCTGGGCATGGAAACTGTCCTCGTCCACCCCTATGCCGGCCTGCTGTCGGCGCTCGGCATCGGTCTGGCGGACCTCGTGGAAACCCGTCAGGCCGCAATCGGCGTACCTCTAGACACCGCACTCGAACCAGTCGGCGAGGCGATCGAGCGACTGGTCGGTGAAACCTCTCACGCGCTGATACAGGCCGGCATTGCCGCCGACACGATCCGCCGCAGTGTCGAGCTGCGCATCAAGGTCGAGGGTACGGATACGACCATCCCCGTCGCGTTAGACGAGCCGGACAGCATGCGCAATGAATTCCAGAATGCGCATGAACAGCTTTTCGGCTTCCTGCCGGCCGGGCAGCTGATGGTAGAGTCGATCACGGTTGAAGCCGCCGCTGCCCCACCCGGATCGCGCGATTGGACCTTGAACATGTCGCTGGGCGACGCGCCGGCTCCTGCCGGTGCTGCCTCAATGATCATCGATGGCAAAGCAGAGGACTGCCCGGTCTACCGGCTCGAGGACCTGCCGGTTGGACCGTGCCTGTCCGGTCCAGCCCTGATCATGGATACAAACTCGACAATTGTGCTCGACCCCGGCTGGCGCGCCGACCGGTTGGAAGACGGCATGCTGCGGCTGAAGCGCGAAGGCGACCACCGGGCCAGTGAGGAGGCCGGCACCGAGCTCGACCCGGTGCGGCTGGAATTGTTCAACCGCCGCTTTATGAGCGTGGCGGAGCAGATGGGCGTCGCACTCGAGCGCACCGCCCATTCCGTCAACATCAAGGAACGGCTCGACTTCTCTTGTGCCGTATTTGATGCAGACGGCGGCCTCGTCGCCAATGCGCCGCATATGCCGGTTCACCTCGGCTCCATGTCCGCCAGTGTGCGGTCCGCCGCTGCCGCCCATCCTGATCTGGCCCCGGGTGACGCGGTCGCGGTCAATGCGCCCTATGATGGCGGCACACACCTGCCTGACATTACCGTTGTTCGACCGGTGCATGACCCGGCCAGCGGCGAGCGCCTCTTCTATATCGCCTCGCGCGGGCACCATGCCGATGTCGGCGGCATCGCCCCCGGCTCCATGCCGCCCTTTTCGACTTCGATCGAGGAAGAAGGGGTGCAATTCCGCAATGTCCGCATAGTGGACAATGGCACTTTCCTCGACACGGCGGTCCGCGAGGTTCTCGAAAGCGGGCCCTACCCGGCCCGCAATCCGGAGCAGAACATTGCTGATCTCAAGGCCCAGCTCGCCGCCTGCGCCAAGGGCGCTGCGGAGCTGGAACGCCTTGTCGGTGATCACGGGCTGGATGTTGTGAAGGCCTATATGGGTCACGTCCAGGACAATGCCGAACGCGCTGTCCGTCGGGTCATCGATGCGCTGAATGATGGGGCACACCAGGTCCGCCTCGATGATGGGGCCGAAATCTGCGTCGCTATCCGCGTTGACCGGGACGCGCGCAGCGCCGTGGTCGATTTCACCGGCACCTCACCCCAGCGCGCAAGCAATTTCAACGCCCCGGCGTCGGTCGCGCGGGCCGCTGTGCTGTATGTTTTCCGCTGTCTGGTCGGCGACAAGATTCCACTCAATGAGGGTTGCCTCAAGCCGATCGAGCTGATCATCCCGGAAGGCTGCCTGCTCAACCCGCGCCCACCGGCCGCCGTCGTGGCGGGTAATGTCGAGACCAGCCAACTTGTTGTCGACGCCCTGTTCGGCGCAACAGGCCGTCTCGCCGCCGGTCAGGGAACGATGAACAATCTGACTTTCGGCAATGCCCGCTACCAATATTACGAGACCATATGCGGCGGATCAGGTGCCGGGATTGATCATACGGGCCAGCCCTTTGCCGGCACGGACGCGATCCATACCCATATGACCAATTCGCGCATGACCGACCCGGAAGTGCTAGAGCAACGCTTCCCGGTCGAGGTCGTCCACCACCGTATCCGCCCGAACTCCGGCGGCAACGGAACCTGGCGCGGCGGGCACGGCTCACAACGCTGCCTGCGCTTCAGGGAGGCTATGGATGTGGCCTTGCTATCGTCCCGCCGGAACGAGCGCCCGTTCGGCCTTCAGGGCGGCGGGGAAGCGCTGTCTGGAACGCAGCGGGTTATCCGTGCGGATGGACGCGTCGAGGAGCTCAAGGGCCTGTTCCGTATTGACGTGGAACCGGGCGACAGGGTCGAGGTCAGCACGCCGGGAGGTGGGGGCCTGATTTCACTAGAGAATTAAACTCCCGCAAGGTTCAGATCTGTTTTGCAACCGGGTGCGTAAGTCTTCACGTCACATGCATGAGACACCCCCCGACATGCGACCGGCGGTGGCCACCGCCGGACGCAACTGAACCGAAAAAGGGAGCGCATAATGCGTCTTGTCTCTATCGCGGCGATCGCCGCCGCCCTCGTCTCTGTCCCGGCAATGGCCATGAGCCATCCGAAAGCCGTGAACAATTCTCATCACCACGGCACCACCGCCCGGGCTGACATTGTCGACACTGCTGTCGGTGCTGGCCAGTTCAACACCCTCGTCGCCGCTGTTCAGGCCGCCGGCCTCGTCGACACGCTGAAGGGCGATGGCCCGTTCACGGTCTTTGCACCGGTCGACAGCGCCTTTGCCAATCTGCCGCACGGCGAAGTTGACCGTCTGCTGCGCCCGGAAAACCGCCACGAGCTGGTCGACATTCTGACCTTCCACGTCGTCCCGGGTGCGATCACCAGCGACCAGCTGTCTGGTCAGATCCTGTCGGTGGAGACGGTTGAGGGCTCCAACGTGCTGATCGACGCCACCAACGGCGTCCGCGTTGGCAATGCTGAAGTGATCCAGGCTGACATCCAGACCTCTAACGGCGTGATCCACGTCGTCGACCGCGTCATCATTCCGACGGCGAACTAGGCGATCGGTCTGACACGAAAAAGGCGGATGCGATGATCGCATCCGCCTTTTTTCATGCCTGCAGCGATGGCTCAGTCCTTAGCCGCGACCCAGATTTTCAGGGTCAGCTCTCCGGCATCCTCCTCCGGATGCAGATCGACCTGCCGGGACAAGCTCAAACCGGCACGGTCGATGATCTCCGACATTTCCTCATCTGAGAAACCCAGGCGGCGATGGAAATGCTCCTCGCGCAATTCCTCCAGCTGGTGCGGCGCGAAATCGACCACCAAGAGGCGCCCGCCCGGCTTTAGCACGCGGGCGCACTCCGAGACCGCCATGGCCGGATCATCGAGATAGTGCAGCACCTGGTGCACGGTAACGAGATCGGCACTATCGCTTTCAAACGGCAAGGCACCGACATCGGCATGGCGGACCGAGCAATGCGTCAACCCGGCCTCGGACAGGTTGGCGCGGGCGACATTGAGCATGGAGTGATTGATATCGATCCCGATACCGCGCTCCACCCGGTCGGCAAACAGTTCCAACATACGGCCGGTGGCCACGCCAACATCCAGCATCAGGCCAAACGGTCCCGCCCCGGCGAGATCCCGCATCGCTGCTTCCACGGCACCATCGGACAGGTGCAGCTTGCGGATGCGGTCCCAGTCCTCGGCGACGCTTTCGAAATAGTCCTGCGCTGCGGCGGCGCGCTGCGCCTTGGTCCGCTCCAGGCGCTCGACGTCGCGGGCGATCACCGGATCATCGGCCGGGACCATTTCATTGACCAGCTCGGCCAAGCGCCGCCCACCGCCGCTATCGGTCAGACGGTAGAAGACATAGGCGCCCTCGGGCAGGCGCTCGGCCAGGCCGGCATCGGTAAGCAATTTCAGGTGCCGGCTGACGCGCGGCTGGCTCTGGCCAAGAATGCCCACCAGCTCGGACACCGTCAGCTCGCCACGCGCCAGCATGACCACGACGCGTAAGCGTGTGGGTTCGGCGAGTGCTTTGAGCTGGGCTACCAAGCCGTCCATGTGATCCATACCGGGCAAATGCGGAATATAGCTTGCTTTTATCTGCATCGCGGCGAAGTTCAAAGGACGGTCTGTAGATGAGATTCTGGAGCGATCGCGCGTGGCCAAGGACATTATCGTCATCGGTGCCGGCCTGGCAGGTGTCAGCGCCGCCTGGGCGCTGAAACGAAAAGGCTTCAATGTCGCTGTTTTCGACAGTGCGGACGGTCCTGCGCAGGCGACGAGTTTTGCCAATGCCGGCGCGCTGACCCCGTCCGAACCGCAGCCCTGGAATGCGCCTGGCGTCGCCTGGGACCTGATCGCCTCACTCACGGACCCGAACGCGGCGATGAAGCTTCGCCCGGCCGCGCTTCCCGGTCTTATTCCGTGGGGGCTGAAATTCCTGCGCAACTCCACCCGCTCGCGGCATGAGCTCGCCGCACGGGCCAATTTTGCCCTGTCGCGCTACTCGCTTGAGCAGACCCGGGCCGTGCGGGACGCACTCGGGCTTGAGTTCGACAACATCACACACGGCACGCTGCGTGTCTTCGAAACCGCAGAACGCCTTGACCATAGCCGCAAGGCGGCAGAGGCGCTGGCGGACCTCGGGCTCAATCACCGGGTGCTCGACCGCGACGAGGCCGTCGCCCTGGAACCGCTGCTCGCCCCTGTCGCCGACAAGATCGCGGGAGCCATCCACTATCCCGACGATGAATGCGGCGATGCGCACAAATTCACCTGCGCCCTGGCCAAGGCGGCCGAGACCGACGGGGTCGAGTTTGAATGGAATACCGAAGTTGAGGCGCTCGGCGACCGCGCCGGCGATATTGTCGGCGTTTATACCAAGACCGAGGAAATCGAAGCCGACGGGATTGTCGTCGCCTCCGGCCATGCGGCGTGGAAACTGCTCAAACCGTTGGGCCTTCACCTGCCCGTTCGCCCGGTCAAAGGCTATTCGCTGACCCTGGACATGAGCCAGCATAATGAGCGCCCGGGCCTTCCTGTAGTCAATGACGCCATGCACGCCATCGTCACGCCGATGGGCGATCGCCTGCGCGTTGCGGGGACTGCCGAGATTGCCGGCGAGAATGACGACCTGACCCCCGCTCGGATCGACAATCTGAAACGCCTGTTCGCCGGCATTTATCCCGAGCTCGCCCCCAAACTCCTCGATGGCGAAGTCGAGGCCTGGACCGGCCTGCGGCCCATGAGTGCCGATGGCCGTCCCTTTATCGGAGAGACGCGAGCGCGCGGTCTTTGGCTTTCAACCGGGCACGGCCATCTCGGCTGGACGCAGGCCATGGGCTCCGCGCATCTGCTGGCAGACCTGGTGGCGGGCGACACGCCGGCGATTGACCCGACGCCCTACGCGGCAGCGCGGGTATAGCCCCAGTCAGCGACCCGCCCCGTCTCTGCTCGCCCATTCGTGCGAGCAAAACACGACTTAAGTCTCTTGCTGGACAGTGCGCCGTATTGGACTCCTGCGGTCAAGGGTGAAACCGGAACCGGCGCTACGCGCCCTTGACCGCAGGAGTCCAATACGGCTGGATCGCAGGCATGAGCTGTAAGAGTTGGAATGGGTGCGCACCCAACTCTTTCACGTATATTGGGAAACAAGCTTTGGCGTTCTTGGAAGAATTCCACTCGTCGCTCAAGACGGATCTGCCTGCAGCGCGGGCGAAACAGCGGATAGAGAGCAAGCGTTTGAGTTTTCTCGATCGCGTTGCAGGGGCGCTGATGAGTCCGCCAATGTATCGAGTGAACATCTCTTATGAGGCAGGTCGGGTGGACATTAATACGTTCCCGGACGCGGGCTCAAAGCGCTTCGTTATACTGATGATGGCGATTTCGCTGACGGTCGCCGCCGCTTTGATAATCGCCGACGGCTTTGAAAGAACCCTTTCAATTTACAGTTTCGCACTTCCCGGCCTCATCGTCCTGACTTGGGCAGGCTTCCTCTTTGCTCTAGGAAGCCTTGGAGCCCTCAAGCATTATCGGTTCAAAAAGATTGTCGAAGCGGCACTGTCTGAGGTTTAGCGAAGGTGGATAGAAAAAGGGGGCCCGCAGCCCCCCTTTCCCAAGTCCCGCTAGCGTGCGAACTTCTGGAACTTGATGCGCTTGGGCATGTCCGCGTCCGGGCCCAGGCGGCGTTTCTTGTCTTCGATATAGTCTTCGAAATTGCCCTCGAACCATTCCACGTGGCTGTCGCCCTCAAAGGCGAGAATGTGGGTGGCGAGGCGATCGAGGAAGAAGCGGTCGTGCGAGATAACCACGGCACAGCCGGGGTAATTCTCCAGCGCCTGCTCCAGGGCCGCCAGCGTTTCGACGTCGAGATCGTTGGTCGGTTCGTCGAGCAGGAGAAGGTTGCCGCCGGTCTGCAGCATTTTGGCAAGGTGGACGCGGTTGCGTTCACCACCCGAAAGCAGGCCGACTTTCTTCTGCTGGTCACCGCCCTTGAAGTTGAAGGTGCCGACATAGGCACGCGACGGCACTTCCTTGCCGCCCAGCTCGATCATGTCATTGCCGCCGGAGATTTCTTCCCAGACGGTCTTGTTCGGGTCGAGATGATCGCGCGACTGATCGACATAGCCCAGCTTGACGGTCTCACCGACACGGATCGAACCCTCGTCCGGGGTTTCCTGACCGGTGATCATCTTGAACAGGGTGGATTTACCCGCACCGTTCGGACCGATGACGCCGACAATGCCGCCCGGCGGCAGCTTGAAGGACAGGCCGTCAACGAGAAGCTTGTCCTCGAACCCCTTCTTGAGGTTCTCAACCTCGACCACGACACCGCCGAGGCGCGGGCCCGGCGGGATGGTGATCTGGGCGGTGGAGATTTCCTGGCGCTCGGCCGCGTCGCGCATTTCCTCGTAGGATTTGATACGCGCCTTGGACTTGGCCTGGCGGGCCTTCGGCGAAGACCGGATCCATTCCAGCTCGCGGGCCAGAGCCTTCTGCTTGGAACCCGCTTCGCGGCTTTCCTGTTCCAGACGCTTGGCCTTCTGCTCCAGCCAGGCCGAATAATTGCCCTGATAGGGCACGCCGCGGCCACGATCGAGCTCGAGCGTCCAGGTGGTGATGGTGTCGAGGAAGTAGCGGTCGTGGGTGACGACCAGCACAGCGCCCTTGAACTCTTCAAGATAGTGCTGCAGCCACTGCACGCTTTCCGCGTCGAGGTGGTTGGTCGGTTCGTCGAGCAGCAGCATGTGCGGCTCGGACAGCAGCAGGCGGCACAGCGCCACGCGGCGGCGCTCACCACCGGAGAGATCGGTCACAGCCCAATCCGACGGCGGGCAGCGCAGCGCGTCCATGGCCATTTCGATCTTGCTATCGATGTCCCAGGCGTCGGACGCGTCGATCTTTTCCTGCAGCTCGGTCATCTCCGCCATAAGCTCGTCGGAATAATCCTCGGCCAGCTTGATGGAGACAGCGTTGAAGTCGTCGACAAGCTTTTTCAGCTCGGAGCCTTCAATGACGTTTTCCCACACCGTCTTGTTCTCATCGAGCTGCGGCTCCTGCGGCAGGTAGCCAACCTTGACGCCCTTTTCCGCCCAGGCCTCGCCGGTGAAGTCGGTATCCATGCCGGCCATGATCTTCAGCAGGGTCGACTTACCCGCACCGTTGACGCCGACAACGCCGATCTTGGCGTCGGGCAGGAAGTGCAGGGAAATGTCCTGGAAGACCGGTTTGGAAGCACCCGGATAGGTCTTGGACAGCTTGTCCATATGGTAGACGTATTGATAGGCGGACATGGCGTCGAATCTCTTTACGTAGCGGGGGAATGCGAAAGGTCGCCTCGTTTAGCGGAGCGCGGGCGCAAGAGCAATGCCCTGAGGCGTGCAGCGATCATGCTTTGCGTCCGCCAGTGATCCCATTAAGTTCGCGACCAGACATTCCTGGGGAGATCACATGTCCATCCGTATCGCCGCCGCCGTGCTTACGGCCGGTCTCGCTCTGACCGCCTGCCAGACTGAAACCACGACACCGGAACCGGCTTCGGAGCCGGCGCTGTCGATCGAGCGCGCCTTCGCCAGCCCGTCCCTGACCGGACCGAGCCCGCGGGCCCTCACCTTCTCGCCGGACGGGTCGCGCGTGACCTTTCTGCGCGCCAAGGAAGATGATCGCACCGTACTGGATCTGTGGGCGATGGATGCCGAAGGTGGCGAGCCCTACATGCTGGTCGACAGCCGCGTGCTGGCCCCAGAAGAGCGGGAACTCACCGAGGCAGAACGGCAATTGCGCGAGCGGGCCCGGATCTCCTCCAGCGGCATTGTCCGCTACCAGTGGGACAGTCAGGGTGAGGCCATCCTGGTTCCGATCGATGGCGATGTCTTTTATGTCGACGTGGAAAGCGGTGACGCCACCCGCGTGATGGAGACCGAGGCGTTTGAAACCGACGCCCGGATTTCTCCGGCAGGCAATTACGTCTCCTTCATTCGCGACCAGAACCTGTTCATCACCAATCTGGAGACCGGTGAGGAACGCGCCCTCACCACCACGGGCGGTGGCACCGTCTCCTGGGGCATGGCGGAATTCGTCTCGCAGGAAGAACTCTCCCGCCGCACTGGCTATTGGTGGTCTCCGGACGAACAGTTCATCGCCGTCGCGCGGGTCGATGAAAGCCCGGTGGATATCATCGAGCGCCTCGAGATCGGTACCGATGGCTCGGCCAATGTTGTCGACCAGCGCTATCCGCGCGCCGGTCGCAATAATGCCCGTGTCGAGCTCTACATGCTCAATCTGGAAACCGGCAGCCGGCGCCAGGTCTATCTGGCCGATACGGACGAGAATTATCTCGCCCGCGTCAACTGGGCTGCTGACAGCTCGGCGGCCTATGTCCAGGTGCTCAACCGCCCCCAGGATGCGCTGACCATCCGCGCCGTCGACCCGCAAAGCGGAACCGCTGAAGACTGGTATTCCGAAAGCACCGATGTGTGGATCAATATCAGCGATGACTTCCGTGCGCTGGCCGATGGCAGCGTCATCCTGACGACCGAGGATACGCCGGGCGGTTTCCGTCATATCCGGCACCTGGCCGCTGATGGCAGCGTGATCAATGACATCACATCGGGCGAATGGGTGGTGAATAATCTCAATGCCATCGATCAGGATAATGGCCTGGTCTATTTCACCGGCTGGATGGAGACCCCGCTCGAGCGCCATCTCTATGTCGTACCAATGGATGGTTCGGCCGCTCCGACCCAGATCACCACCGGCGCAGGCCGCTGGTCGGGGACGTTCAATTCCACCACGACCGCCTTTATCGGTAGCTATCAAAACCCGGTCACGCCGCCGCAGACCGGCCTCTATGACATTGAGGGCAATCACCTCAACTGGATCGAGGAAAATGCGCTCGTTGAGGGCCACCCCTATTTCGAGTTCGCCGAGGATCATATAGCGCCGCAATACGGCACGCTGACCGCGGCAGATGGCACCGAGCTGCACTACTATCTGTATCTTCCAGCCGACTTCGATCCGACCAAGACCTACCCGGCCGTGCAGTACGTCTATGGCGGGCCGCATGCCCAGGTCGTCCATCGCGGCTGGCAAGGCACGCGGGCGCAGCTGTTTGCCCAGCGCGGCTATGTCTATTTCGCCATCGACAATCGCGGCGCCTATAATCGCGGCCGCGATTTCGAGGCCCATCTGGATCGCCGCATGGGCCAGGCCGAGGTCGAGGACCAATTGCTCGGCCTCGATTTCCTCAAGAGCCTCGACTATGTCGACGCCGACCGCGTTGGCCTGTGGGGCTGGTCCTATGGTGGTTATATGACCATCATGACGACGCTGCAGGCTCCCGGTGCGTTCGCCGCCGGCGTTGCCGGTGCACCGGTGACCGATTGGGCGCTCTACGACACCGCGTACACCGAGCGCTACATGGACACGCCGCAGGATAATCCGGAAGGCTATGAGCAGGGCTCAGCCTTTGCGCATCTGGACAATTACGAGACGCCGCTCTTCCTGATCCACGGCATGGCCGACGACAATGTCATCTTCGCCAACTCCGTGCGGCTCTACGCGGAAATGCAGGAGCGCCGCTACCAGTTCGAAATGATGACCTATCCGGGCCAGCGCCACGGTGTACGCGGCGAAGCCCGGCAGGTGCACATGTGGACGGATATCTTCGAATATTTCGACCGCCATCTGAAGGACGAGCGGTAACGCGATGATCGGACCGGCCGCGCCCGCCTTCGGGCAGGTGCGGCCGGATAATCAGCACCTTATGCCGGCTGCGCTTCCGGGCTGTAGCCGTGGAACGGGTCGCGCGGCCAATAGTGCCGGATCGTGTCCGGATCCGTACAACCCTCAACCGCCTGACCGGTCGCGATGAGCTCCAGTGTTTCCGGCGTCGGCATGACATCGAATACCAGGTGAGCCCGCGCCGTTTCACCGCGCCAGTTGGAGGCCCCGTGCGCCTTCATATTGCGGAAGAACCACAGCTCGCCTTCGTCGAAATGATAGATCCGGTCATTGACGAAAAAGCGGCTTTCCGGATCCACCTTGAGCGGGACATGGAAACGGGCGCATTTGACGAAATGACCGTAACCGCCGAGCGGCGCGTCGGAATGAAGCTCCAGACCATCCTTGTGCGCATTGATGCCGGCATCAGCGGGTAGGATGCCGACCAGCGCCCGGGCCACCTGACCGGGGAACCGGCCCAGGAAGGCGTCCATTTCCGGCCAGGCATCCAGGGCCGGGCGGCGGACGCCATGCTGATGGTCACCATTGCGGCTCGGGCCGCCCACGAGGAAGTAGCGATCCCATTTGGGCATGATGACGACGCCGGGCGTGCCTTCCGGCGGGCGGTTCTCCCAGAAGCGCTCAAAACCCAGATCCCGCGTATCGTATTCGATACGTACGCAATCCGGCAGATCCGCTTCGGTCTGCTTGAAGCCCTCGATGATTTCCTGAGACATCGCCAACCCATTCACTCATGCTTGCTGCGCTGATGCTAGCTAGGCCACCCCGGCGGAGCAAGCACTGGAACGTACGGAGGCAAGCGGCCGACAGTAACCGGCGACTTGCCGGAACAATTGTAACCCAAGCGCACTGCCCTATTGCGGGCCCCGCCTCTGTGCGCCGCCTCTGTGGCCCACCGGGGCGTTGGCGCCAGTGTTCCGGTTACCGCCTAATATTGCTGGGTATCATAGCAACATCAGAAGTATACATGGCTGTTAGAATTGGCCCGCATATAGTCCCGCCGGAGCTTCCAGTCGGGGCAGATCGCCTCGACCGTCTGCCAGAACTCCCGGGAATGATTGGGGTGCACGAGATGTGCTGCCTCATGGGCACAGACATAGTCGATCACCTCGACGGGAAACCCCATCAGGCGCCAATTGAGCCGGATCGTCCCGTCCGAAGCGCATGATCCCCAACGCGATTTCTGTTCGCGAATGACGACCTTGCGGACGCGCCGGCCGAGCGCGTCGGCAAAGGCTTGCGTCTTCGGCGTCATCAGCGCGTCAGCCTCGCGCTTGTAGAGGCGTACCAGCCCGTTGCGGATCGTCTTCCGGCGCAGATCCCCGCTCAGTTGCGGATCGATTCTGACGCGGATTATGTCCTCTTCCAGCGCGGTTCGGGTGCGCACACCGCACGCCTCAACGACCAGTTTGCGCCTGTCCCCGAGCCAGGGCAGATCTTCGCCACTCTCGAAACGCAATTCGGGGGCTTTCGGGCGTGCCGCCCATTTGTCCAGCTTGGACAAGATCCAGCCCGACTTCGCTTCCAGCGCGCGCTCGATTTCACGCCCGGACACGAATTGCGGGGCAGTGACCCGCAAGCCCTCTTCATTGATGACAAAGCCGATCGTGCGGCGGCGCGAGCGCTTCAGCGCATAGGCGACGGCGCGCCCGTCGAGAATGACCTCGTGCTGCTCCACTAGGCCGTCAGAAGTTCCGCGCAGATCGCTTCCAGCCCGGCCTTGTCCTGCGCGTCGAAGGCGCCGAACTCGGTGGAATCGATATCGAGCACGGCTGCGAGCTGGCCGTCGCGGCCATTGACCGGCACGACAATCTCGGAATTGGATCGGCTATCGCAGGCGATATGGCCGGGGAAGGCGTGCACGTCTTCAACCAGCTGTGTCTCACCCGTTTCCGCTGCGGCGCCGCAGACGCCCTTGCCGAAGGGAATGCGCAGGCAGCCCATCGTGCCCTGGTAAGGCCCCACCACCAGCTCGCGCGGCTTGGCCGGATCCACAACATAGAAACCGGTCCAGAAGAAACGCTCACCGAACATTTCCCGCAACAGGCAGGCCGCGGTGGCGTAGCGGGCGGTTTCGCTGGTTTCACCGGTCACCACAGAACGGATCTGTTTGCGGACCTCTTCATACTGTTCGGCTTTGCTCGACATAGGGCTTCCACTGGCTGGAGATTGCGGGGCCAAGGTGGCGTTTCGGAGCCGGGTTTCAAGCCCCGATCACAGCCGCGGCGAGACCCGCAGCTTGCGTGCGATCATGGTCTCGAGCGCGGCCTCGGGCTTTTCCGTATCGGAGTGATCGCTACCGCTGCCGCCCTCACCCTTGCGCTCTTCTTCCTCGATCTTGGTCTGGATCATGCGGATGCGCGCATCGACGAGGCCGTAAATCTCGTCGGGAATGCGGGTGGAGACATTGATCCCCAGCTCATCGGCCCGTTCCGGCGAAATCGATTCGGAATGCGAAAGCTGGCCGGAGGTCAGATAGTTGGCGAGACGATTGGGATCGTCGCCAGGCAGTTTGTGCGCCTTGTTGATGATCTGACGGGCCACTTTGGCGGCGTATTTGTCGTATTTCTTGGCTTCATGGGCGAGCATGACGAGGACATCCTGCGTCGCCTCGACCCCCTTGCGCTCGATCAGGTCTTCATAGGCCTCCGACGGGAAGCCGCCATAGATCGTGTCGATCGGGCCGAGCGCGGCGGTCGGATCCATGGTGATCCGGTCAGCCGACAGGGCAATCATGGTTCCGCCCGACATGGCGACATAGGGCACATAGGCGATCACCATCGGATCACTTTTGGGGTTGTGCCGCTTGGCCTTTTTCAGATGCTGTTTCAGCGCCAGCGCAATCATGTGGGCCGGGCGCGCATAGCCCCCCAGCGTATGCAGGACAACGAGGATGCGGGTCCGCGGTGTGGCGCCGCGAATGGCGGCCACGGCCTCGAAGGCCTCGTCGAAAGTGATTTGCTGTTCGGCCTTGTCGCGGCCGACGAAATCATCGCCGAGATCATGGATCAGATCGATGATAACGGTGTTGCCATTATTCTTCTTCTCCAGCTTCTCACGGAAACTCTGATAGGCTTCCTGGGCCTTGGCGTATTTGGCGAAACGCTTGGAGCGAAGGGTTTCGATCGTCTGCTTGTCGGCCTGGGCCAACATGCGCTCGCGCCAGATCGAGAAGATCGCCCATGCCAACAGGCCCGCGGACAGCACAACTGCCCCGAGCTCAATGGCAAAGCTTTGCACGAACTCGCTCACGCCAACCCCTTCTTGCGCCTGGCCCGTATAGCGGCCAGACCCGGGGATGTTAACCAAAACTCAAGGCTGTCCACAAGCCAAAGCAGGGCCTGTGCGGGCGCGGGCCGGAAGACGTGGCGTTGATGTTACAATCGCGCCACGGCGGCCAGAGCGTCAGTCCAGTGCCGGACCCGTCATGCTGCCGCCTTCAGCCGGGGCGGTCAGTGTGTTGAGCACGCCGGCCAGACGGACCGCAGCAAGCTGCAGGCGCTGGCGGCTGATGCGCAGGCCCCGCTCGTAATAGGCATCGCCCGGCTCGATCATGTTCTCCTCGGTCGCCCAGAAATAGGCAAAGTCACGCGACCGCACGATGTCATGGCTTTCCTGCGCCCAGGCAATGGGGTCGACGTCGGTATAGACCGTGGAATGGGCGAGCGGGATATCGGCCGCAAGCTCTTCCATGAAATAGCGCCAGCGTTCGCGCTCCGGGACCCAGGGCCAGGTCTCGCTCATATAGTCGAGGATGATCTCGCTATCCCACACCCGGTGCAGATTGGTGTGACGCTCGCCGCGCCAGAGAACCGGGATGTCATTACCGCCACGATTGCCCTCGATGGACACGTGCAGCGGCTGGTGGATGTCGCCGATCCAGTGGGCCAGGAATTTCAGCCCCTGCAGGCGCGTTTCCGCGTCATTGGAGCGGTTGGCGAATTGCTCGGCATGCATGTTGATGGCGCTGATGATGCAGCCATCCTCTGCACAATCGCCCTCATCGATCGTCCGGTCATCCCGCGGCTGGTTGGTGTAATGCCAGGGCGCGCTCTCGCGGATGATGGTGCCGCGGACGATATCGGCCCAGGAACAGCTTTCCGGAAATGTCTCATAGATCCGGTCCGCCGCCATCAAACGATCCACCTCGGCCCGGGCCGCCTCGGTCATCAGGCTGTAGGCCAGCTCACAAACAATCCGGTGCCCGTCACGGCCATAGGCCTCCGCCGGAGAGGAATGAAGACCGGCGGCCGCCAGGCCAGCCAGCACGACCATGCGCCATACACTCATGAGGATCGCCCTTGATCTCGCGCTCCAGGGAGGAGCGCCCTGGGCAAGTCTCTAAGACAAGCGAGCCTGGGCCTCTACGGCTCAAAGCGCGTAGTTCGTCCAATTAAAACCATGGATTTAATAACTTAGCTGGCCAGAGTATCCGGAACCCGAATCCGGCTCTGAAAGTTTTCTTGAAAAACATCAACTGTACCGTCTGGACGGTCTTGACTGTACCGTCTGGACGGTTTATGTGCAGTGCAACAACGGAGTTCCTGCATGCCTGACACCCAATCCTCCAAGCCCAATACCCGAGAGGCGATTCTCGACGCCGCCGAGGCTGTCGTGACCGAAGAGGGTGCGGGCCGTCTGACGATTGACGCGGTTGTGGCGCGCAGCGGCTTCTCCAAGGGCGGCGTGCTCTATCACTTCCCCTCCAAGATCGCCTTGCTCGAGGGCATGGTTGCCCGGCTGATGGGGACCATCGAACACGATCTTGAGGCCGCGGAGACGGCTGCGGAGCAAGCGGGAGAGCCGGTCGCATCACATTTGCTGCGCGTGATCGCCGACAAGCGGCACCTGGAAAGCGACCTGCCGGTCGCCCTGCTCGCAGCCAGCGCGGAACAGCCGCACCTTCTTGACCCGGCCAGGGCGCTCAATCAGCGCCTCTGGGAACGTATTCGCGAAGCCTCCAATGATCCGATCCAGGCCCTGATCCTGCTTCTGGTGATCGACGGGATGAGCTTCAACGACCTGATCAAATTCAAGCAGTTTTCAGATGAAGACCGGGCCGCCGTAAAGGCCCGGCTCATCGCCATGTCCGAGGACTTGTTCCAATGATCCGCAACGCCCTGCCCCTCGCCGCCCTCGCCGCCTTGACCCTGGCTGCCTGCAGCCCCGACGCCGTCGACAGCGCCGCGCCGCCGCGCCTCGTACAGGTCGAAACCGTGGAAGATCGCGGCCCGCAGACCCAGCACGAATTCGTCGGCCGCGTAGAAGCGGTACGCACGGTCGACATCGCCTTCCAGGTCGGCGGCCAGCTGGCCAACCTACCGGTCACGGAGGGTCTCGACATTACGACGGGCACGCTGATCGCCGAGCTTGATCTGGCCGATTTCCTGCGCGCCGAGCGCCAGGCCAGTGTGCAGCTGGATCAGGCCCGGACCGATTATGAACGTCAGCAGACCCTGTTTGACCGCGGCATCAGTTCTGCCGCGGCGCGCGATGCGGCAGAAACCCAGTACGACCTGGCCGTCGTTGCGCTTGAGAACGCCCAGCGCAATCTGCAATACGCCCGTCTGGAAGCGCCTTTCGACGGCATCGTCTCGCGCCGGCTTGTCGATAATTACACCATTATCGCCCCCGGCCAGCCGGTGGCCCGTTTGCAGGACGTCAGCGAGTTGCGGGTCTCCATCCCGGTAACCGAGGACATGGTCGCCACATTCGATGCGGAAGACCTGGTGCGCATTGAAGCCGGCTTTTCCTTCCTGCCCGGCCAGCGCTTTGCCCTCGAGCCGCGTGAGCTGGTGTCCGAACCCGATGCCGCCTCGCAGACCTATCGCGCCATCCTGGCCCTGCCGAGCGATATCGAAGCCAATATCCTGCCGGGTATGACGGCGACTGTCTGGTCGGAATTCCGCGCCCCGACGCGCGGTGCCAGCACGATCCGCATCCCGGTCAGCGCCGTGGCCTATAACGCGGACAGCGAACCGCTCGTCTATGTCTTCGATGCCGAAACCGGCCGTGTTGTCCAACGCGCCATCGAAACCGGTGCCATCGAAGGCGATGATGTCGCCGTAACCGCGGGCCTGAGCAGCGGCGAACAGATCGTCACCGCCGGTGTCTCCGCGCTTTATGACGGCATGGCCGTCCGCCCGCTGATCGACGGCGCCATCACAGGCTAGGACCTTACGCCATGCAAAGCGCGACCTCGGCAGCTCTCTCGCTGGCCCGGATCTCGATCGAGAAACCGGTCCTGACCTGGATCATCATCCTGTTTTGCCTGCTGGGCGGATTGCACGGCTTCAACAATGTCGGCCGCCTGGAAGATCCGGCTTTCACCATCAAGGAAGCCATCATCTTCACGCCCTATCCCGGCGCGACGGCGCTGGAGGTTGAGGAAGAGGTCACCGAGCGGCTGGAAATTGCCTTGCAGCAATTGGCCGAGGTGCGAGAGATCCGCTCGGAAAGTTCGCCCGGCATGTCGGAAATCCATGTCGTCATCGAAGATACATTCGATGGCAATGAGCTGCCCGACATCTGGACCAAGGTCCGCGCTCAGGTCCGCGATACCGTACCCAGCCTGCCGCCCGGGTCCGGCAATCCCGTCGTCTTTGACGATTTCGGCGACACTTATGGCCTGTTCTACGCCATCACCGCGGAAGGCTATTCCAATGACCGCATCCGGGCCGTTGCCCGGACCCTGCGGCGTGAGCTCCTTGTCGTCGATGGCGTGGCCAAGGTCGCCGTGGAAGGCGAGCCGGAAGAGCGCATCTATATCGAGATCGCACAGGATGAGCTGTCCCGCATCGGACTGTCCTACGAACAGTTATTGTCGGAGCTGGGCCGAGAGAACACCGTCGTCTCCGCCGGCGCATCGGCCATGGGCGACCGCTATGTTCGCCTCGACATCCCCCAGACGCTGAGCGGTGTCGATGCCATCGAGAACCTGCTCATCACCCCGCGCAATGCCGGTGAAACCCTGCGCCTGTCGGACATCGCCACCGTCTGGCGCACCGAAGTCGAGCGCCCGGACCGGATTGTCTACCACAACAACACCCACGCCTTCACCATCGGCATTGCCGGGCAGGCGACCGCCAATATCGTCGATGTCGGCCGTGCCGTGGAGGCGCGCCTGACCGAAATCGAGGCAGACCTGCCTCTGGGAATCGAGCTGCACCCGATCTACCAGCAACACGTCGTCGTCAATCGTGCGATCAATGACTTCCTGGTCAATCTGGCGATGTCGGTCGCGATCGTGGTCAGCGTGCTCTGCGTGTTCATGGGCTGGCGTGCCGGTCTGACCGTCGGCTCGGTTCTTTTCCTGACCGTCTCCGGCACGGTCTTCTTCATGAACATGTTCGGCATCGAGATGGAGCGCATCTCGCTCGGTGCGCTGATCATCGCCATGGGCATGCTGGTGGACAATGCCATCGTCGTCACCGAGGGCATGCTGACCGGCGTGATGCGCGGTCAGCGCCGGCTCGATGCCGCCGAGACTGCGGTGAAGGCGACGCAATGGCCGCTTCTCGGGGCCACGGTCATCGGCATCATGGCCTTCGCCGGTATCGGACTTTCCCCAGATGCGACGGGTGAATTCCTGTTCTCGCTCTTTGCCGTGATCGCCATTTCCCTGCTGTTGAGCTGGGTCCTGGCGGTGACCGTCGTGCCGCTGATCGGTTTTCACCTTTTCTCGGCCCAGCGCGAAAAGGCGGCGACGGCCGAACCGGACCAACTGGACGAAGCGCAGGTCTATTCCGGCGGGCTGTTCCGGGTCTTCCGCGTCATGCTGGAAGGCGCGCTGGCACGGCGCTGGATGGTCATGCTCGGCCTGCTGGCGATTACCGTGCTGTGCTATGCCGGCTTCGGCCAGGTCCGCCAGTCCTTCTTCCCGGAAACCAACACGCCGCTCTTCTACGTCAATCTGGAACACCCGGAAGGCACCGACATCCTCGATAATGAGGCCCATGCGGTGGCCATCGGGCGTTTTGTCGGCGAACAGCCCGAGACGGTACAGTTCAACACCTTCATCGGCGGCGGCGCGACACGCTTCATGCTGACCTACGCCTCCGAACAACCCTCGACCTCCTATGCCCAGATCATCGTCAGGACACGGTCTCTGGATGACATCCCGGAGCTCGGCGAGCGTATCCTGCAGCATGTCCAGAACACCTATCCGGACATCACCATCCGCGTTGACCGCATCGTTTTTGGCCCGCCAGCCGGCGCAAAACTGGAAGCGCGCTTCTCCGGGCCGGACACGGCGGTTCTGCGCCGTCTGGCTGACGAGGCCATGGCCGCACTGCACAGCGAAGCCGATCTTGTCGACATCCGCACCGACTGGCGCAATCTCACCCCGGTTATCCGGCCGGTGATGATCGAGGAGCGCGCCCAAACCATTGGCGTGACGCGGGAAAACATCGCCAATGCCCTGGTCTTTGCCACCGAAGGCGCCCGGGTCGGCGTCTATCGTGAAGGTGAGGAACTGATCCCGATCATTGCCCGCGCACCGGCCAGCGAACGCGCCGACACATCCGACCTGTCAAACCGTCTGGTCTGGAGCCCGGCCCAGAACGCCTATGTACCGATCGCCCAGATCGTCTCGCGCTTCGATCTCGGCGCCGAAGAAGCGCTGATCCAGCGCCGCGACCGGGTCCGGACCATCGCCGTGCGGGCCAACCCCTACAAGCACGAGACCGCCTCGGAGGGTTTTGCCCGCTTCCGTCCGATTATCGAGGCGATCGATCTGCCTGATGGCTACACGATGGAATGGGGCGGCGAGTTTGAAAGCTCCGGTGACGCCAATGCGGCGCTGGGCAGCCAATTGCCCTTCACCATTGTGATCATGCTGACCATCTCCTTCATGCTGTTCGCCAAGGTGCGCCAGCCGCTGATCATCTGGGCTGTGGTGCCGATGGCGCTCAATGGTGTGGTGATCGGTCTCGTCGTGACCCAGATCGCCTTCAGCTTCACCGCTCTGCTGGGCCTGCTCTCCCTGTCCGGCATGTTGATCAAGAACGCCATCGTCCTGGTTGACGAGATTGATCTGCGTATCGCCCGGGGCAGTGATCCCTATGCCGCGATCCGTGACGGATCCGTGTCCAGGCTGCGCCCGGTGCTGCTGGCGGCCTCCACCACCGTGCTCGGCATGACCCCGCTCCTGTTCGACGCCTTCTTCCAGGGCATGGCGATTACCATTATCGGCGGCCTGACCTTTGCCACCGTTCTGACCCTGATCGCCGTTCCGGTGATCTACGCCCTCTTCTTCGGCATTCGTCCGCCCGAGGAGATCAAGGTGATTAAAAATATGTCCGAGGCCCCGGCGGCTTGACCGAGGGCGCGGGGCGCGCAAGTTTCGCCGCATGTCCGCTCTCGACCACGTCAATAACATCGGCGATCTGCGCAGACTGGCCCGCAAGCGCCTGCCCCGCATGGTGTTCGACTATATCGATGGCGGTGCCGACGACGAAGTCACCCTGCAGGACAATCCCGGCCGGTTTGCCGATTACAAGCTGTTGTGGAAGGCGCTGGTCGACATTTCCGAAATCGATCTGAAGACCTCGGTGATGGGGTCCGCCTGCGACGCCCCGGTGATTGTCACGCCGACCGCGGCCCAACGCCTGTTCAGCCCGCGCGGCGGTGAAGCCGCCGTCGCCCGGGCCGCCGACAAGGCCGGGCTGATCTACGGCTTGTCCACCCTGGCCTCGACCTCGATCGAAGATATCGCCGGCATCACGGACGGGCCGAAATGGTTCCAGGTCTATGTCTGGAAGGACCGTGCCCTCGTCGAAGCCGCGCTCGAGCGCGCCCGGGCGGCCGGCTTCACCGGTCTGATCCTGACCGTCGACGTCCCCGTGGCGGGCAATCGCGAACGCGACCACGTCAACGCTTTCACCATCCCGCCCAAGATCAATGCCAAGACGGTGAGCCAGGTCCTGGCCCGTCCGGGTTATCTCTTCGACATGCTGACCACGTCGACCATCAGCCCGGCGAACTACACCGATCTCGACCCCCAGGGCGACGGCATCATCCAGTATCTCAATCGCCAGTTCGACCGCACGGTGAGCTGGGAGGATGCGAAATGGATGAAGCAGGCCTGGGGCGGTCCCTTCGTGATCAAGGGGATTGCCCGCGCCGATGATGCCCGGCGCTGTGTCGATATCGGCGCTGATGCGGTGTGGATCTCCAATCATGGCGGACGCCAGCTCGATACGGCCCCCGCCACCATCGACACCCTGCCCGACATTGCCGCGGCCGTCGGCCACCAGATCGAGATCATCCTCGATGGCGGCATTCGTCGCGGCACGGATATTATCAAGGCGCTGGCGCTCGGCGCGCGCGCTGTCGCCGTCGGCCGGCCCTATCTCTACGGCCTCGGTGCCGCAGGCGAAGCCGGGGTCAGCAAGGCCCTCGACTTCCTGATCACCAGTCTGGAACGGGATATGGCCCTGTGCGGCGCAACCCGCCTGACAGATCTGACGCCGGATCTTGTCCGCCGTCCGCCCCTCTAACTCCTCAAGGATCGACCATGTTTGCAGCCGAAAGCCTCGTGCGCACTCTGATCAACCAGGGCGTCGACACCTGTTTCACCAATCCGGGCACCTCGGAAATGCACATGGTGGCCGCGCTCGACCGGGTCGAGGGGATGAAGTCGGTGCTCTGCCTGTTCGAGGGCGTCGCAACCGGCGCGGCCGACGGTTATGCGCGCATGGCGGGCAAACCGGCCTGCACCCTGCTGCATCTCGGCCCCGGCGCCGGCAATGGTCTGGCCAATCTGCACAATGCCCGCCGGGGCTATGCCCCCGTGGTCAATATCGTTGGCGATCACGCCCGCGCCCATCTCGAGCTCGACGCGCCGCTGACTTCGGATATCGAGGGCGTTTGTGCGCCGATGTCACGCTGGGTCGGCACCGTCGAGACGCCGCAGGACATCTCCCGCATGGCGGTAGAAGCCGTAAAGCAGGCCTATGGCCCCGAGCGCGGTGTCGCGACACTGATCCTGCCCGCCGATTGCGCCTGGTCCGACGCCGAACCGCAAGTCATCGAAGCGGTCGGCATGCCGGATCTGGACGCTGTGCCATTGGCCCAGCTGGACAAGGTGATGAAGGCGCTGGAGGCCGCATCCTCTCCGGTCATCCTGCTGGGCGGCACCGCCTGCCTGGACGCCGGTCTGGAAGCGGCCGGGCGGATCGCTGAAGGCACCGGCGCCAAGCTCTTCATGGACACCTTCGTCCCTCGCATTGCCCGGGGTCATGGCCGCGTCGCACCGAAACGCCTGAGTTATCTCGGCTCCCAGGCGATGGAGGAACTGCAAGACGCCGACCTGCTGATCACGGTGGGCACCAAGGCTCCGGTCGGTTTCTTCGCCTATCCCGGCGAGCGCGGCACCTTCGCACCGCCAGACGCCGAGATCATCGCGCTCGGCGGGCCGCAGGACGAGGTCACGGAAGCCTTGATCATCCTCGCGGAAGCCATCGACACGCCGCCCAAGGCGAAGGTCCTGACGCGGGCCCAGGCCCCCAAACTCATCCCCGATGCCGAGCTGAATCCGGGCTTTGTCGGCCTGTCGCTGATGCGGCACATGCCGGAAGAGTCCATCATCTGCGATGATGCCACCACGTCGGGCATGGGCGTGTTTCCCTGGACCCAGTCAGGTCCACGCCATGACTGGCTGTGCTTGACCGGTGGCGCCATCGGGTCGGGCATGCCCCAGGCGGTGGGCGCGGCGCTGGCCTGTCCGGACCGCCAGGTCTTCGCCCTGTGTGGTGACGGTGCCGCCGCTTACACGCTGCAAGCCCTGTGGACCCAGGCGCGTGAAAAACAGAATGTGATCAACATCGTCTTCGCCAACCACTCCTATCTGGTGCTCAATTTCGAGCTCGCCCGGGTTGGAGCAGGTGAACCCGGCCCCGCGGCCGAGCAAATGCTCTCGCTCGACCACCCCAAGATGGACTGGGTCAAGCTGGCAGAGGGCTTTGGCGTCGCAGCACAGCGCGCCCGAACGGCCGGCGAGTTTGATACGGCCCTGGTCAGCGCGCTCAAGGCCGGTGGTCCGCAATTGATTGTGGCTGAGATCTAGGCTTTGCGCTAACCGGCCAGGCGGTCCTGTGCCGGGGTTTGTCCGAGCATGCGCGAGAACATGGCGCGCAGCCCACCCGGCTCGATCGGCTTGGGCAGATAATCGGAAAAGCCCTCTTCATTAAGCGCACGGCGATTATCGTCCGAGGCCAGGGCCGTCACAGCAACGATCTTGGTGCCGCCGGAACGCCGGTTTTCACGGATGCAACGCATTGCCGTAACGCCATCCATCTCCGGCATCTGCACATCCATCAGGATGACATCATAGCGCTTGGCCGAGGCCATATTGACCGCCTCACGCCCACCCGAAGCGGTATCGATATCGATATCGCGCCCACGGATGGCCTGCCCGAGCATGGCTTGCAGCACGATCAGGTTGGTCGGGACATCATCGACCAGCAACAGACGCAGGGGCTTGTCGATCTGTAGCGGCTCCAACGAGGCCTCGTCCGGACCGGCATCCACCTTCTGAACGGCCTGGTTTCGGATTTTGACGGTAAAGGTAGAGCCGACACCCAGCGTCGATTTGACCGAAATCTCGCCGCCCATCCGGTCGACCAGCTTGCGGCAGATCGCAAGACCCAACCCGGTGCCGCCATATTGGCGCTTCACCGAGTTATCGACCTGGCTGAAACTGTCGAAAATCCGGGCCTGCTTGTCATGCGGAATACCGACGCCGGTATCGGATACGGCAAAGGTCGTGGTGACCTGACCGCTGTCATCGGTCGTCTGATCGACGGAAACCGTAATCCCGCCCAGCGTGGTGAATTTGAGCGCATTGCCGAGCAGATTATTGAGGATCTGGCGGATGCGGACCGGGTCGCCCTTGACCCCCTCGACATCGACGCCGTTGAAACTTTCCTCGAAGCTCAGCCCCTTGGCCTCGGCCTGGATCCGCCAGGTCGCAGTCAGGGACTGGACCAGCTCGCGCAGGTCGAAGGCGGCGTTCTCAAGCTCCAGCGCGTTGGCTTCGATCTTGGACAGGTCGAGGATGTCATTGAGCAGTTCGAGCAGGTTTTCACCGGATTGATCAACCAGCTGCAGGCGCTCGCGCTGCTCCTCGGTCAGGCTGTCATCGTGCAGCAAGACATTGGTCATGCCCAGCACACCATTGAGCGGCGTGCGGATCTCATGGCCCATATTGGCCAGGAATTCCGACTTGGCCTGGCTGGCCTCCTCGGCCCGCGCCAGCGCGACCTGTAATTTGGCGTTCTGGTCTCGCAGGATTTCCGCGGTCTGTTCGTTGGAAGACCGCAGGATCGAGCCGAAGAAGACAATCCAAACAGTCGAGAGCAGGCTGGCGAAAACCAGCGCGGGCAGCATCAGCTGCGGGTCGTATTGCAGCTCGGTCCCGAGATAATTGAAACCGCCATAGAGAACGGTGCCGTAGAAGGCTCCGACCGGAAGCACAGCGATCAGTGCCGCGCGCCAGCCCCAGGCGATGTAGGCGCCGAGGACAATACCGGGCACATACGCCGCGGCCGGCGGGAAAGACCCCCGATTGGCCCAGGCGACCAGGATGAACATGATCGAGGAGGACACCAGGATCCAGCCCAGGACGAGGTTGGGACGGCGCATGCGCAAACCGATCATCCCCACCCCGAAAGCACTGACAGCGCTGATCAACGCCAGCTCGACCATGCCCGGACGGCCCTGCCCCGTGGAGACGAGGATAATCGCATTGATGACAGCCGTGACCGCGAGGATCAGAGAGAAGGTGAAAGCGATGCGTGACTTGATGGCCCGCTGCAAATCTACAGCCGGATCCGCTCCGATCAGTTTGTCGACGAGATTCCAGAACACTGAACACCACCTCCGCTGAGGCTGTTCTAGTTCAGTTTGATTAAAAAATGCCCAATCGGGTAAGGGGGTTTCAGTCTTCGACCGGCATGATGCTGGCGACCTTGGTCACCTCCAGCACCTGTTTCACATTATGCCCGCCGCCGCGCAGCATGACCGCCTTGCCCTGTTTCTTGCCGCGCTCATGAGCCAGAAGCAGCATGCCGACCCCGGCGGAGTCGAGCGCACTTACCTCGGCAAGATCAAAAACGACACGATCACCGTCGAGACTGTCGATCGCGTCGAGCGCACCCTTGAAGATTTCGTGGTCGTCGAAACGGAAGGTCCCGGACAGCTTCACGGTCAACGTGTTGGCCGATGTAGCGGTGGCAAATTGCATGTGGCAGCTCCGCAGCGGAAGGCGATTCAGTTTCGATAGAGAACAGCCTACTCCCGCTCTGGGCGATGCCAAAGGGACAAATCCGCGCGTGGTTTCAATTTGCATAAAATTTGAAACAGACACCGCCCATGCAGCCCGTGCCTCATGTCCGCTACAGCAACCGCTGGACACGGCATAAACATATCTTTATATACCGTTGTGCGCCGATTTGAGCTTCAGCTTGCGGGCGCGGAACAAGTGCAGCTAAAGCGGAGCGCCGTGAGTGCAGACCAGATCCCCCAAGGGATCAAAGCGGCGTGCTGTCTCCTTGTTCCGGGCCTTGCTGGCTGAATTTGGAAAGAGGAGACGTTCGATGACCCGCACCGCAATCTATCGCCAAACCCGCTCGCGTCTTCCGATGATGCCCCGGCGCCGGACTGGACTGATCGCAACGGCCCCGTCCTGCAGCGGGGTCTGTTGATGCTTCCGGCCCTGCAAATCCCTGCCCGCAATCCACAAGCCAAGGCCCAGGATTTCACCGCATCCCTTGCCCTGCCGGGCCGGACGGCCCCGGTTACTGTAAAAGGACGCCTCGCTGGCAATATGGCAGCCACCCCGGTCCTGGTCCTGGGCGGTGTTTCGGCTGACCGCAGGGTCTGCGCTGATCAGTCCGGTCCCGGCTGGTGGCCCGCAATCGCCACCCATGGCGGGGCCCTCGATCCAGACCATAGCTGCATCCTCTCCATGGACTTCCTGGGCGGCGAGGCCGATGGCCCGGCGCGGCTGGAAGACCAGGCTCGTGCAGCGCTCGCACTCGCCGACGCCGCGGGTATCGAGCAGTTTGCCATTATCGGCTCAAGTTTCGGCGGTACGGTCGCGCTGGAAATCGCCGCCCGGGCGCCGGACCGGGTCATTCGCCTCGACCTGCTTTGCGCAGCGGCCGGTGTGCACCCGATGGCGCACGCCTGGCGGTCCATCCAGCGCGAAATTCTCGAACTGGCGCTGGATGCGGGCCTTGGAGCACGCGGGGTCGACATTGCCCGGCGGCTGGCGATGACGACCTACCGCACACCGGAAGAATTCGCCCAGCGCTTCGGCCCGGGTGGTGAGGATGGCGGTGTCGAGCGCTATTTGCAGGCGCGCGGCGGAGCATACGGCCGCACGGTTGCACCGGAACGCTATCTCTCTCGACTCGAGGCGATGCAATCGCCGGCGCTTGGCCTTGAGCGCATAACAGCACCGGTCCGGCTGCTCGCCATCCGTAGCGACCGGCTGGTGCCGCCGGCGCAAATCCACGATACCGCGGCTGCGCTGAGCGGAACGCGCGCCGAAGTCATCGAGATCGACAGTCTGTACGGCCATGACGGCTTCCTGAAGGAAGCCGGCCAGGTCAATGCTTTCCTGGAGGGTCGCCTGTGAGCACATCCCGCACCCGCGCCGTCCGCGCCGGCATCAATACCGATCCGGGGCATGGTGCCGTCATTGCACCGGTCCATGTCTCCGCCGCCTATCGGCGCGAGGATCCGGCCCAGCCCGGGACGTATGACTATGCCCGCACCGGCCAGCCGGGCCGGGCCGAACTGGCCAAGGCCCTGGCGGCGCTTGAGGGGACGTCCGGCGCGGTCATCACCAGTTCCGGCATGGCCGCGATCGACATCCTGCTCAACCTGCTGCCAAACGGCGCCCGTATCGTGTGCGCACACGATTGCTATGGCGGGACGCGGCGCATCTTTGATGCCCGCGCGGCCCAGCGCGGCTTTGAACTGGTTTATGCCGACTGTACCAACACGGCGGCTCTGACTGAGGCGCTCACCGCCAAGACGGCGCTGCTCTTCCTGGAAACTCCGTCCAATCCGCGCCTGCGGCTGACCGATCTTGAAACGGCCTGCCGCCTCGCCCGGCAAGCCGGTGCGCTGGTCGCGGTGGACAACACCATCCTCTCCCCCGCTCTGCAGCGGCCGGCCGCATACGGCGCTGATTTTGTCATCAACTCGCTGACCAAGATCATCAATGGCCATTCCGACATGGTCGGTGGTGTGATCTGTGCCGCCGACCCCGCCCATGTTGAGCAATTGGGCTGGTGGGCCAATGCAGCGGGCGCGATCGGCGGTGCCTTCGACGCCTTCCTGGCCTTGCGCGGCTTGCGCACCTTGCCCGTCCGGGCCAAGGCCCAATCGGACAGCGCTGCACAGGTCGCCGAAGCCTTGAGCCGCCATCCTGGTGTCGTGCGCGTCGACTATCCCGGCCTCAAGGACCACCCGGGCCATGGCATTGCCGCGCGTCAACAGGACGGTTTCGGCCCGCTGATGAGTCTGGAGCTGGACGGTGGCACCGAAGCGGCGCGCCGCTTCGTCCGCTCGCTTGAGCTCTTCACCCTGGCGCAGTCCCTGGGCGGAGTGGAAAGCCTGTGCTCCATCCCCGCGACCATGACCCACGCCGCCATGACACCGCAGGCGCGGCAGGAGGCCGGGGTGGCTGATGGCCTGGTGCGGCTTTCGGTCGGGCTGGAAAGCCCGGAAGACCTCATCGCCGATCTCGACCAGGCCCTGGCCGGGCTCTAGGGGGTCTTACAGCATCAACCCGGCCGGCCCGTGCTCGAGCTCGCGGACAATCGTGTCGCGCAGGCGCTCGGCGGCCGGCGGGATCGACGGGGCTTCCAGCAGGGCCATCTCGGTGTCGGACAAGTCCGGCAGACCGCTCTGGGCGGCGTCGAGCATGAACAGGTCTTCCGGTACCATGTCCTTGGCCAGGACGCTGACCCCGAGCCCGGCGCGGACCGCCGCATGGGTGCCCGCGAGCGAGGCGCAGATATAGACGATGCGCCAGGGCCGCCCGGCCTGGTCGAGGGCCTCGGTCGCCCGTTTGCGATAAACGCAGGGCGAGGGTGAGACCACGAGCGGCAAGTCGGTCTGCTCCGCGGCATTCTCCGATGCGCCCACCCAGACCAGCGGCTCGCGCCAGACCCGCCGTCCGGCCAGCGCATCACCGGGCTCGCGCTTGACGATGGCCAGGTCGAGGCCGCCGCCCTCGAAACGCTTTTCAAGATCCAGCGTCAGCTCGCAGCGCATCTCCAGCACGACATCGGGATAGCTGGCGGCAAAGCGGGAGAGGACATTGGCCAGATGCACCGTAGCAAAATCCTCCGGTGCGCCGAGGCGGACGACACCGGACAATCTTTGCTCATCAAACCGGGTTACGAGGTCATCGTGCAGGGAGAGGATCTTCCGCGCCCGCTCCAGCAGGGCCTCGCCATCATGGGTGGGGCGCAGATGGTGCGGCGAGCGGTCGAGCAAGCGAACGCCGAGCTGGTCCTCCAGCCGCTTGATCTGCAGCGAGACCGTGGACTGGCTCAGATGCAGGCGTTTGGCCGCAGCGCTGAAGCCTCGGCTTTCCACCACGGTGACGAAGGCGCGCAGGAGATCGGGGTGAAGGCTATGGGGCATGATTGCGATATTTAATAATGATAGCGACGAAAATCAATTTCACACATGGTGACGTATAGGGTAGGCGGTGCGCAAACTTGTGTGTGAAGAAGGACGTCAACGTGAATCTCACTGTAAATCCGAATGATATTTCCGAGACGCAGGGCAGCGTCGAAACCCCGCTCATCACCGTGGCATCCGGCGACGGCATCGGCCCGGAGATCATGGATGCAGCGCTGAAAGTGCTCGAGGCCGGCGGCGCACGCTTCCAGGCCGAGCCGATCGAAATCGGGGAAAAGGTCTATCTTTCGGGCATCAGCGCCGGCATCACGCCGGAAGCCTGGGACAGCCTTCGCCGTACGCGCGTCTTCTTCAAGGCGCCGATCACCACGCCCCAGGGCGGCGGCTATAAGAGCCTCAATGTCACGGTCCGCAAATCGCTCGGCCTGTTCGCCAATGTCCGCCCCTGCGCGGCCTATGCGCCCTACATCGCCACCAAGCACCCCGACATGGATGTGGTCATCGTGCGCGAGAATGAGGAAGACCTCTATGCCGGCATCGAGCACCGTCAGACCGATGAAGTCTATCAGTGCCTGAAGCTGATCTCGCGCCCGGGCTGCGAGAAGATCGTGCGCTATGCGTTTGAATACGCGCGCGCCTATGGCCGCAAAAAAGTGACCTGCATGGTGAAAGACAACATCATGAAGCTCACCGACGGCCTGTTCGCCAAAGTCTTCGACGAGATCGCTGCGGAATACTCCGACATCGAGGCCGAGCACTACATCATCGATATCGGCACCGCGCGTCTCGCCGATGCGCCGGAGCGTTTCGACGTCATCGTCACACCGAATCTGTACGGCGACATCATCTCCGACGTTGCCGCCGAAGTGGCGGGCTCGGTCGGTCTGGGCGCCTCGGCCAATATCGGTGCCAGCTGTGCCATGTTCGAAGCCATCCACGGCTCCGCACCGGACATTGCCGGCCAGAATATCGCCAACCCGTCCGGCCTGATCCTCGCCGGCGTGATGATGCTGGTGCATCTGGGCCAGAGCGAAGCGGCTTCGCGCATTCACAATGCCTGGCTGAAAACCGTCGAAGACGGCTTCGGTACCGGTGACATGAAGCCGAAGGAAAAACCGCTGGGCACCAAGGAATTCGCCCAGGCCGTCATCGAGCGCATGGGCCAGCACCCGGCGACCCTGCCGAAAGCCAATTACGCCGCCGATGCCAAGCCGATCACCATCCAGCAGCCGCAACGCAAGGCTCCGGCCGTCAAGGAAATGGTCGGCGTGGACCTGTTCGTGCAGCACGCCGGTTCCGCTGACGCGCTCGCCGAAGCGCTCAAGGCGGCCTCCAATGAGGCTTTCGAACTGGTGCTGATCACCAATCGCGGCGTCAAAGTCTGGCCGGAAGGTCTGCCGGAGACCTTCTGTACGGACCACTGGCGCTGCCGCTTCCATGCCACGGGCAAAGCCGGCATCGCCGATGTCGCCGACCTGCTCGCCAAGTGCGGCACGGCCGGCATCGACGCCATCAAGACGGAAAATCTCTACACCTTTGATGGAGAGCGCGGATACTCGCTCGGCCAGGGCCAGTAAGCCCGGTCAGTCCCGATCAAGAAGAAGCCCTCCCCGGCACGCGCCTGGGAGGGCTTTTTCTTGGCAGCGATGGCATGCGCCGGGCGAGCGACTCAGCCCAGCCACTCACCGATCAAACCGGCCGCAATGACGCAGGCGATAAATGTCACCTGCAAGGCAAAGCCGACGAGATAGCGCTGATAAAAATTCATCTTATCAATGTGGTGCTGCAGTTCAGAGAGTATGTTCATGATCTTTTTCCGTCTTGTTTTTTTGTCAGTATACATACTTTTAATTGCGCTTACAAATTCCCCTGACTTTCTTCCGGCCATACGCTGATGGCGCACACACGCAAAAGGCCCGCGGAACCGGAGTCCCGCGGGCCTTCAAGCTTGGCCGATTAGGTTGGCTTTATTGGACGCGCTCGACCTGGATGCCTTCCGCTTGCAGCAGGGTCGGCACGCCGTCCGGTCCGACCAGGTGCCCGGCTCCCACGACGATCAGCGTCTTGCCGGACCCGTCCAGCATGGTCTCGATCTCGTCGACCCAGTGATGATTGCGCTGCACGAGGAGAACGTCATAGACCTCGGGTCCGGCTTCCTGCATGCCTTCGTGGAAGATCGTGTCGAGCGCTGCCACATCCCCGGCGGCCCAGGCCTCCACCATGCGATCGAGCATGCCGGGGTCATTCTCGATCTGGTCGAGGGAGGAGGTCAGGAAGTGTAGCTCGACCTCCGGCGACAGGCCGGCGAAGAAGCCGAACTGATCCTCGAAGGTTTCGAAATAGCGTTCCCGCTCGTCCTCTGTCACGGCGGCGAGCGTCATCTCGACCCCGGACATCGGATTATAGCCGGCTTGCTGAACGCCGAGCATGGTGATCGAAATACCGGCGAGCCACGGGCGCAGCGGTTCGAGATTCTGGACCGGCAGCCCAAAGCGCGCGGCAACACGGGCGAGCTGGGCGTTTTGCTCTTCGGTGAGCATGGAGCTGAGCGTCTGTCCCTGCGGGTTGAGGCCGAATTGCGGGATAAGCTGTTGCGACGCCGCCTGGGCTTCCGCGGTCATCGGTGTCTCGTAATAGACTTCATCGGCCGCCGCGATGGCCGCATCGAGCGCTTCGGTGCGCCATTGCGTATCGGCGCGCAGGACGTGGACGGAACCGAAGAGCAGGATCTCGCTGTCTTCATCGGACACTTTCCACATCGCCGGATCGGCCTGGGCCGCTGTTGTCATCGCGATCGCACTGAGTGCACCCAGCAAAAGCTTCTTCATGTCATTTCCCTTTTTACCAACCGATTTGGGGATGCCGCCCGAGCGGGACGAGGCCCCACGCAGCACGACTCAAGGTCGGTGAGCCCGCTGCAAGTGACGCTTAGATGGCATGCTCAAATCGGCCGTCATAGGCGGATTGGACACCTTGTATTCCCCCCTTGACCCGGCAGGCCGCCACGTTGGCACCCGGCGCAAATTGACGCAGCCCAAACCCCCGGTCGAAGACCAGGCCAGGTCCAGAAACCGCCCATTATTCGCTTAGAAACGGAACCTTAGCCGAATGCGTCCACCCGCTGGTGGCAACCGCGCGCCGACCCGGGCTCACGCATCAAAACATTTCGCCAGCGAGTGTTGCAGTTTTGCGATTGATTATCAATTTCCTTCGCATTAGGGGTCATTGCGAATACTTCGCAGGGACAATCGTTATGTACAAAACCTCGCTGGCTCTCACGGGCGCGACCGCTCTTTCACTGACGCTCGGCCTCGGCCCGGCCATGGCTGACAGCGTCGACGCGGTGGATCGCGAGCAGATCGTGGTCACCGGCCAGGTGCTCTACGCCAACCAGATCAATGCCCTGCGCACCCCGACGCCGATCATTGACGTGCCGCAAAGCCTGTCGATCTTCACCGCGGCGGAAATTTCCCAGCGCGGTTTCTCCAGCATCGGCCAGATCATCGACTACACGGTCGGCGTCAACACCTCGCAGGGTGAAGGCCATCGCGACGCTGTGGTCTTCCGGGGTGTGCGCTCGACCGCCGACTTCTTCATCGATGGCGTGCGCGACGACGTCCAGTACTACCGCCCGCTCTACAACCTGGAACAGGTGGAGATCCTGCGCGGCCCCAACGCCCTCCTGTTCGGCCGTGGCGGCACCGGCGGCATCCTCAACCGTGTCACCAAGAAAGCCGAACTCGACGAGGTCTTCACCGGCTATGAAGTCTCGCTCAACAGCTTTGGCGGCTTCGGCCTGCAGCTCGACCACAATGTCTCCGTGGATGACACGTCCGCACTGCGCCTGAATGCCATGTATGAGAGCCTCGAGGGCCATCGCGATTTTTATGATGGCGAGCGTATCGGCGTGAATCCGACCGCGCGCTTCCAGCTGTCCGACACGACCCGGCTCGATCTCTCCTACGAATTCATCGACCATGAACGCTTCATCGACCGCGGCATCCCGACCGGTGCCAATGGCGAACCGGTTGAAGCCTTCCGCGACATCGTCTTCGGCGATGAGACGCTGAACTTCCACACGCTCGATGCCCACGTCTTCCGCGCGACGCTGCAGCACCAGTTCTCCGACGCCCTGAAAGGCCGGCTGAGCGCGTTCTACGGAGATTACGACAAGGTCTATCAAAACCTCTACGCCTCCAGCTATGACGCGGTGAATACGCCGGACCAGGTCGGCCTGGACGGTTATCTCGACACCACCCAGCGTACCAATTTGATCCTCTCGGCTGACCTGATTGGCCAGTTCCAGATGGCCGGCTTCAACCACACCTTCGTGACCGGTGTGGAGTTCATCAATACCGGCAATAATAATGACCGCCTCAACCCGGTCTGGTCGGACAGCAATGACGATGTCGAGTTCTTCACCATCGCCCGTCCGCTGGCGACCGGTGGCGGCACGGGAACGGCCGCCAGTGGCAATCCGACGACGCTCGCCTTTTCCGACCTGAATGACGACACCCACGCCGACATCAGCGTTTTCTCGGCCTATCTCCAGGACGAGATCGAGATCTCCGACCATCTCGACATCATTCTCGGCGCCCGCTTTGACAGCTTCGAGATCGAGGTCTTCAACGTCCCGGCCAATGAGACCCGCGAGCGCACCGATGAGCGCGTCTCTCCGCGCCTCGGCGTTGTCTACAAGCCGCAGGAAAACATCTCGCTCTACGCCAGCTACAGCGAAAGCTTCCTGCCGCGCTCCGGCGAACAGTTCGCCGCCATCAATGGCAGCAATAACGCCCTCGATCCGAACGAGTTCACCAATCTGGAAGCCGGCCTGAAATGGGACCTGGCGTCCAATCTGAGCTTCACCGGTTCCATCTTCGAGATCGAGCAGCGCTCGCCGCAGGTCGCCGATAATGACCCGGCCACGCTGGACGTCATTGAATCGGAAATCACCGGCTTCGAACTGCAGCTGCAGGGCCAGCTCACCGAGGCCTGGTTTATCTCCGCCGGCTACAGCTATCTCGACGGCGAACAGGTCAACCGTACCGGCAATACCGGCCTGCGTCCGCGCGAACTGCCGGAGAACACGCTGTCGCTGTGGAACACCTATCAGGTCAGCGACCAGCTCGGCCTCGGCCTTGGCCTGACCTATCAGGACGAGACCTTCATCAACAATTCCAACACGGCGGTCCTGCCGGCCTATACCCGCGTTGATGCGGCGGCCTATTACGACCTGTCGGACCGTTTCAGCCTGCAGCTCAATGTCGAGAACCTGACTGACGAGCTCTACTTCCCGAACGCCCACAGCACGCACCAGGCCACGGTCGGTGCCCCGCTGAACGCACGGGTCACGCTGCGCGGCCGCTTCTAGGGCCCACGCCGATCAGCTTTGAAATGCGAAAGCCGGAACGTCACAGCGTTCCGGCTTTTTTGTGCGGGTCGACCCGCAGTTACGCTCGGGGCCTATAATCAGTCTTCGCGTGGATACATGTCGGCTTCATCGGCCTCGTAATCGATAATGGCGCCCGGGCTGCATTCGAGGACAAAGCATAATTTGGACAGGGTCTCGAACCGCACGCCCCGCACCTTGCCTCTCCGCAACAGGCTGAATTGCGTTTCCGACAGCCCAATTTTCGATGCCACATCGCGGGCGCTCACACCACGCTGCGCCAGCACGACGTCGAGATTGATCCGCACCGGCATCAGACAAATGAATCCAGTTGCTCTTTGAGCTGGCTTCCGCGCCCAGCGAGCATGATCAAAAGCAGCCCCAGCACAAACAACACCGCGCTATCCATTTCTATGGCAAACCGGACACCGGCCATCTCGACAAACTGATTGGCAATGAGATGGCCCACTGACGGCTCGAGAATAATCGCCGTCCAGCTGCCCAGCAGCAGCAGGCCACCGGCAACCCGGAGGTTTCGCACCGCAAGCCGGCCAAATGTCTCTCCGTTTGATGCGGGTGAAATGAGCGCAGTCAGGAACCATAGGGCCAGGACATAGATGAGTGGCGAAATCAGCGCGAGCCAGGCCGGTGAGATATCGCCGTCGGCGGGGATATCCGGAACCTGTCCGAAACCGGGCACAAAGGCATCGAACAGTATCAAAGCGCCCAGCACCACAATCACTGATCGGGCCAAAACGGTGGGGGTGATAGCGGCAAGGGTCACGCGCAACTCCATATTAAGCTTTAGATAAATTCTTTTAGGTTTTATTTAAAGTCAAGGACCAGGACCGGGAGGCATTCCTTGGGCGCGCCCAACGCAGACACCTGCCGCTGCCCCATCACATCCCCGCCGCCCGCGCCCGCCGCCAATAGATCAATGCCAGAACGAAGACGACGATCGGAATCATCAGCCCGTACTCGTCGGACCACATCCGCGTCTGATCATAATCCTCGGTCAGCGGCGAGAAGACTTTCTGGATGTAGATATTGTGGGCGCCGTGAAACATCACCGCCGGCCAGAGCGAACGGGCGCGGAAGGTGTAATAGGTCATGATCACTGACATGGAGACCAACATTACGGTAAAACAGGCCAGCTGGAACACGGTATCGCCGCCGCCATAGGCGATGATGACCGGATAGTGCCAGACGGCCCAGACGAGGCCGCTGACGAGGCAGGTCGCCTCGAACGACATCAGCTTACGCAATTCGAAGACGAAGAAGCCGCGCCAGCCGATTTCCTCCCCGGCGATCGTGCCCAGCGATTTGACGAATTGTACCACCGCCATCAGGGCGATCATCATGGCAATCACCATCCAGCCGTCGACCTCGGGCAGGCCCAGCTCACCACGCCACTCGGCCAGGGTTTCCGGGTTCCCCATACCGCCCAGCCCCAGCTGCCAGATAATCGCGTAGGACAGGCCGACATAGAAAACCGGGATCAGATAGCTGGCCCAATTGGGACCATGGCCGCCCCACCCCCATGGCAGGGAGGAGATATTGCGGCCCCTCAATTTCAGCGTCAAAAAAGCGGACAAGGTCGGCATCATCATCAGCGTGCCGACATAGAGCGAGGTCGGGACCAGCCCCACGATCAGGTAATGTCCGACCGCGCTGGTCAGGGTGAGAACCACCAGGAACAGGATCAGCGTTGTGATTGTGGACCGCTTGTCGATTTGTTGTTCTTGCATCGCCTTCAGCCTTGCGTCGCCGAGGCTCCAGATTGACCGGAGCGTCGGATATCCATATAATTGCACAACTGATTGTACAATTGATTGTAGGTTTAGCAAGCCATGCGCGACAGCAACATCATGGATACCCATCCGCTGAGCGGAGCCTTCCTTTCAAACAAGCTGTTACGGCTGGTCGAAACCATCGCTGACCAGGGCGAGGTCCTGCTGGCCTCGGCCGGAATCGCCATCCCGCCGCGCGCCATATCCACCGTGCTGATGATCGGCGAGGTCGAGAATGTGACAGCCGCCGACATCGCCAACGGCCTCGACCAACCCCACCAGCTCGCCACCCAGCGCGTCGACCTCCTGATCAAGCTCGGCCTGATCTCCAAACGCCCGCATCCGACCGACAGCCGCCGCAAAGTGCTGGAGCTGACGAAAGAGGGTCAGGCGCAATACACGCGGATGATGGAGAGGCTGGGCCAGATCCGCGACGCGATGGACGCGCTCTATGAAGAGCTCGGCGTGGATCTGGCAAGCGTTGCAGTCAAGGCGGTGAAGGCGCTGCAGGAACGGCCTTTGGTGGACCGGGTAGACGGCGTCGCGCGCAGCTGAGCCCCCTACCCGGTCGCTGCTTTAATCGTGCAAGATCGCGTCGACGCTGATCAACTCCCAGTCATGCATCTGGTCCAGATAGGCGTCGTAATAGGCCTTGTGGGAACTGCCCACGACGACCAGGACCCGGGCGCCCGGATCATGACCGGCAGCCTCAACGACATTGGCGGCCATGCGCAGGCCGCGGGCCTGCCACCAGGCGAGATACTGGCGCGCCACCGCACCCTCACCGGGCTGCGAGGCCGCCAGGCCGAAATCATTGTCGATCGTGTTCTGCTGGTATTCAGGGCCATTGATCAGCCGGTAATGGGCCAGCATGCCTTGCGGCGAACCGAGATGGCTGGCCGCCTCTGCGCGCAACTCATCGGTGCCGGGAATATCCATCTGCCAGAGCGTGTTCATGCGCTGCCAGACCGTGTCGGGGCCCTGGCGCAGAATGAGGTCGGCGGAACGGTCATCGGTCGCGGCCAATGATTGCAGACCCAGCCGCATCGCCAGCTGCACACCGATCTGGTTGTTCTCGTTCAGCGAGGCGACATAACGGCCGAACAGCGCGGCGAGTTCCTCGGTCACGCCATCGGCGGCGATACGCTCCGCCTCATCAAGATAGGCCCACTGCAAGCCGGCCGACCAAGGCTCACCGGCGGCGAAGAAAAGCAGCGCGTATTCGCGCCGCTGCGCGGCGGTCGGGTCGGCCGGGAAATCCGCCAGACGGGCCCGCATCGCCATAACGGCTTCGGGCAGGCTGATGTCGAGGGCTTCCTGCGCTGGAGCTGGGTCCCAGCAATAGCTGTCCGCCACACCGGGATAGAGCGCCGGGAACCGGAATATGGCGTCACAGCCTCGCCCATTGGTGGCCTCGATCGCGATCACATCCGGCGCAAACGCCTCCAGCCGATCGAGTACCAGCTCCATGTGCGCGGGCTGATACACGCCCTCCTCAAGCTGCCTCAAATGCGGCGTGCCCAGCACCAGAACCCGGTTCGGCTCCCCGCCGAGGTCCGCCTGCACCCCGGAAAAATCAATTCCCGGCGCGGCCGGTTGGAGGCTGAGAGCCGCCGCTGCGAAAAGCGCAATCATGTGTGCGTCCTGTCCTGTTTATGCGTAAGTGCCACCCCGGATGAGCCTCCGGAGCACGGGTTTCAGGCATGGGATGCGTATGGGGGATTTTTGGATGCAGGGGGGAGTGGGGGAAACGCGGGGCATGCATGCCCCTTTTTAATCTGGAGCGATGCGGGAAGAATTCATGCGAAATGCTTGGTCCGTGCCCTCGGGTTTGGTGGGGCAAGGCTCAAACTGGTTGTATAGAACGCGGGCGACGAGCAATGGCACTTATTCGGAAAATTATCGGAAACGTGGTTCTCCTCACGTTTGGGATCGTGTGCGTCGTATACATGACCGGCTTCGACTGGCGGTCTGTGACCTTTTTGATGCTGGCAACATTCGCAATATTCGTGATCGTATCCTGGTTTACACCCAAACGGTAACGAGCACGATGGAGCATCGGCCGGCCACGCGGTCCCATTGGAGACGTTCGCGAAGCGGATCAGAATAATGGTCTGATGATGAGTTGGCCTGGGTCAGCAAACTCGTCGGCTCTCGTACAGTCTCGGTTGCTGGATCGTGGTCACTGTCCCGTTGGCGCATCCGATGAGGTAGACGCCTTGCTGATTGCTCACAGGCATGATCACGGTAACGCCACTCCCCGTTTGCGCCTGCGCTTGCGGCTGCCCGAGCAAACTTCCTCCAGCAGCCACACCAATCGCGAGTGCCACCATAGCCCCGGTAAGGGCCGTTAACTTACTGACATTCATTGCTCACTCCCAAACTCAAGCGTCTACGCCACGTTAGACAGCGCTGGTTTTCACATCAATGCCAATTCAACAACACAGCCCTGAGCGCGCAAAGCCCGGGCCCGCAGGGTTCGCAAGCGCGCCATAAGCAAGACCGGCGCGCCGGCCGGTCAGGCCGCCCTTTCGGAGGCGTTCCCGAAGCGAACTGCCGTGAGATCAGGAAAACTACCAGCCAGCGAAGACGAAACTCGAATACAACGCCGAGGTCCTCCTACGCCCAGGCTTCGGAGGACACCTCTTCGCCCACTCGCTACGCTCGTATGCGCGCTGCGGGTGGCTTGCCACCCGAAGCCCGCAGGGCGAAGGGTGGTGGGCCCGGAGGGACTCGAACCCCCAACCAAGCGGTTATGAGCCGCCGGCTCTAACCAATTGAGCTACAGGCCCGCTCTATTGGAAGAAGGCACAGGGTTAGCCTCCTTTGGCGCCAAGGCCAAGACGGGCGTGCAGGGGAAATAGGACGGCTTGGGGGCTGGCCCATTCATCCCCCGTGCAGGCCTGTCGTGCGACCTGTGGGCGCAACGGGCCGGTTTGCGCATGACGCAGGCGGGCCGCGCGTCTAGTGTGAGCCGGTAATCGGCTCAAGCCTTGGAGAAGATGCATGATCCGCACGCTACTGGCCTCTTCGGCCCTCGCCCTCATCGCCCTGCCGGCCTGTTCGGCTCAGACTCTGCCGGCGACGCCGGTGCCGCAGCTGTCGCTAACAGCCCAGTCCCAGGCCGAGATCGAGCCGGATTTCGCCACTGTGCGCTCGGGCACGGTCACGCGCGGTGAAACCGCGGCCGAGGCCGTTGCGGCCAATGCGGCGCTGATGGAACGGGTCTTCACCGCCCTGCGCCGGGCCGGGGTCGAGAGCGAGGATATGCAAACGGCCCAGCTCTCGGTCAGTCCGGTCTATTCCGACCGCCGCGTCCCCGGAACCTATATCAACGAGATTGTCGGCTATGAGGCCCGTAACACCGTCATCGCCCGCATCGATGAGATCGACGCGGTCGGCGAGGTGATCGATGCCATGGTCTCCGCCGGGGCGAATAATATCCAGGGCGTCAGCTTCGGTGCGGATGAGACCGAGGACGCGATGAATGTTGCGCGCCGTGATGCGGTGGCGCAATTGCTCGAGCGGGCCCAGCTCTATGCCGATGCCGCCGGCTTCGAGCTCTGCGGCATCCTGCGGATGAGCGAGGGGTTTTCCCAGCCGCGCCCGGTCGCCATGCCGGAAATGGCCATGGCGCGGATGGCCAGTGCCGACACGCCGATCGCCGCCGGCCAGCTGACGCTGACGGCTTCGGTGAGTGCCGATTTCTGTATTCGCCAGGATTAAAGGGGCAGGGTCAGGCCGCTTCGGAGGCCTCGACCACCTTGTTCATCTCGTCCAGCAGGATGACGGTCGGGTCCCAGACCTCGGCCTCGGCCGCTTCCATCTCGGCATAGGCAACAACGATGATGCGATCACCCGGCTGGGCCAGGCGCGCAGCGGCACCATTGATCCCGAATGTGCGGCTGCCGCGCGGGGCCTTAATGGCATAGGTGGTGAAGCGCTCGCCATTATTGATGTTGAGCACATCCACCTGTTCGTTCGGCAGGATACCGGAAGCTTCCAGCAGATCGGTGTCGATCGAGATCGACCCTTCATAATGCAGATCCGCCTGGGTCACGACGGCCCGGTGAAGCTTGGCTTTCATCATGGTGAGACGCATCGCGCTCAACTCCTGCTTACGCACTAGGTGGGCTGCACATACGGTCTCGCGCAGCAAAATTCAATGACGCGCCACCGCAAGGCCTTCCAAGCACGCGCACGGACCGGCCGCGGCGGAAGCTGAACCGGTTTTGACTTCCCCTCTCATCCTGCATTCATGCAAGTGCGGCAATCATGGGTTATCCTTGGGGTAGGGAGGCGCCCATGCGAAACCAGCTTAATCTCACCACCATCCTGGCCGTCAGTGCCGTGATGAGCGGCTCTGTGGCGGTTGACGCCCAGAACCGCTCCGACGCAAGCCAGGACCTGCGCACTGCGCGCACCGTGAACGCGCAGCTGTCGAACCGGTTCAACACCATTGCCGCACTTCAGCCCGCCCGCCGGGCCACACCGGATAATCCGCGCCGTGTTGCCATTGACTGGGACCAGGTGCGGGCCGACATCCGCGCCCAGAACGCCCGGGACAATAATTTCACCACGGCCGTGACCGCGCTGGTCCAGCGCTACCCGCAGCCGAGCAATGATGCAGCGGCCCGGGCCAACCAGACCCGCCTGCCGGTCCTGATGCCCTCGCGCGCTGCCCTCGCCCTGCCGGCGGAACCTCTGGTCCTGCTCTTCCCGCAGGAGGACTTCTTCACCATCTCGATCACCGGTTCGGACATCCTGATCGAGGTCTTCGGCACCCGCCTCGCCCACGCCGAGGCACCCGACCCGGTTTCGCTGAGACGCTTGCGCACGCGCGATGGTGACGGTCTGCAGATCACCCGCACGGAGTACGGGGTTGAGGTCAATCTCAACCGTTACGGCGCCGCCTATTCGGTCACGGTGGAATGTCACAATCCGGAAACCGATCCGCGCTGCACCCAGCCCGATTATGCCCGCAACCTGGCTCTCAGCCTGGGCATTGTCGCCGGCTCACCAGGCGAAGGAGAATAATCATGTCTCCCAATACCGAACGCACGCTCGCCGCCATCGTTGCCTCTCTGGGCATCGCAGCCATGGTTTTCTGGCCCGCAGAGGAGGCCGCGGAGGCGCCGGCTGACCCCGAACCGGTCGAGGAAGCCGCTCCGGATCCAGAGCCAGAACCGGAACCGGAACCGGAACCGGAGCCAGAACCGGAACCCGAGCCGGAACCCGAACCGGAGCCGGTCGTCCCGACCGACGCGGCCGGTGTGGAATTCAGCTATATGCCGCCGGGCGATCTCGTGCCGGGTTCAGGTACCGGACAGACCATCCAGCCCAATTATGCCCCGGCCATGCGTTTCCCGATGGAGATGGGCCAGGCCTATTCAAACAGCCAGGTTTATGGCCATGGCGGTTATCTCGGACCGGGGGGTGGCCAGTGCAATGCCAATAACTATGCCTATGCCTGGCGCGATAATTTCTGTGAGACGCGCGGCTACTCCACACCGATGTGCCCGGCGGGCGTCGGTCACCAGGGCCAGGACATCCGCCCGGCTACCTGCCAGGACGCGATCCACTGGGCGGTCGCCACGGAAGACGGCATGATTACCTCGGTCGGCTCCTACTCGGTGCGGCTGATGACGGATAGCGGCGTACGCTACACCTATCTCCACCTGGAGGCGTCAAGCCTGACTGTGGCGCCCGGCGATCGTGTCGTACGCGGCCAGCGGCTGGGATATGTCTCCAATGAGTTCGGAGGCACGCCAACCACGATCCATCTGCATTTCGAGATCAAGATGGCGATCGATACCGGCAGCGGCATCTCCAACACCAATGTGCCGCCCTACATGGCTCTGGTGGACAGCTATGAGCGCCTGCTCGACGGTCGCGACAGCTAGGCTATTTCGCGCCCAGCGGGTCAAGCACCGGCCCGCGGGCCATTGAGGTGGTGAACAGCATGCGCATCATGCCCGGCACCTCCTCGCTGATCGTCTGAGCCAGGTGCGCCCGGATTTCCTCAGGCACCGAACTGGCCGGAACCAGCGGATCCAGGGCCCGCACTTGGGCGTCGAAATCAGCATCATCGCGCGCGCTATCGCCGGACAACTCGCCAATGCGCTCCATGACGCACGCCGAACAGACCGGAGAGCTGCCGGCATCGCGCAGATTGGCCAGGGACAAGCCTTCCACGACTTCGGCCTTTTGCCGTGCAACGCCATTGAAAATGGCAAACATCAGCGTGCCGTGTGACGGGTCCCAGCCAATGGAAAAGAACTGGTGGCCGAGCAGCAGCGACCAGCCTTCAAAGCGCTCCCCCTCAACCCCGGTATACCAGCCCAACAGACCGTCCTCGCGGCGACGCACCATGGTGATATCGCGCAAATAGCAGCCCGGAACATCGCTGGACGGACGCGTGGTCCGCCAGAAGCCTTCATAGGCCTCGGCCCGCATTTCTGCGCCGCGCAAACCTTCCTTGTAGATCGCCTCCGGGAACAAACCCGCCTGCCCGCGCAAGTCCGGAGCACTATGCTCGGCCTCAATACCGAGACCGCGAGCAAAGCCGGAGAGGTCTTTCTCCCAGTCGAGCATGGTGAAACCATCCACCCGGCTGGCGATGTAACGCGTCAGCTTGGCCAGATTGTGCTCGGACGGCGTAACCGTTCCGGCAGCCCAGCGGCCAACCAGCGACTTGTCGACATTGAGCGCCGCAGCGAGCCCGGTCCGGCTCAGCACCAGCGTCTTCAAAACAAGGCCAAGCTTGTCGGAAAAACGGTCCATTTTCATGCCACGAACATGTCATGCCCGGCAGGCTTGTGCAACTCGCATGCAACCCCATGCAACTCGGTGCGCGCCATTGTTGTGACATACACCTTCTCGCACCCGGTAATATTATAAAAACTCGATCCATACTTACGCGCTTCGTGGCGGGCCAGCCGGGCTGCCATGACAAGAGGATCGGATGAAACTGACGGCAATCCTTCTGACCTACGCCGGTCTGGCTCTGCTGCTCGTCATCGCCCCCGCTCCGTCGTCGGACGAGACGGTGATGACGAAGAGTCCTGCCGCGTCTGTATCCAAGACAACAGATTGGAAGCCGAACACCCAATTCCGGGCCGGGGGGACAGGAGTGCGCCCAACACTTCGCTAATGCACGCCGGACCGGTGGGTATGGGAGCCCCAAATCTCATACCTGAGCGAAGCAGGCTGCCGCCCAAGCAGCCTGCTTCTTGCTTTTCGGGCTTTGCTTTTTCGGTGCGCCTAGGCGCCCAGATGCATGACCACCTCGCGCCGGTGCGGCCGGTCGCGATGCTCGAACAGATAAATTCCCTGCCACGTCCCCAGCGCCAGCTGCCCGTCCATGACCGGGATACCGATCGAGGTCTGGGTCAAAGCCGCCTTGATATGCGCGGGCATGTCATCGGGCCCCTCTGTCGTATGGCGCAGCCAGGACATGGTGGGGTGATCAGCGGATGGGACCAGGCGCTTGAAGAATGCGTTGAGGTCACGCTGAACATCCGGATCGGCGTTTTCCTGGATCACCAGTGAGCAGGAGGTGTGACGCACGAAGACGGTCAGCAATCCTTCCCGGTTTGGCTGCTCGCGCACGAAGGCCTCGGCAGCGGATGTGAAGTCATAGAGGCCGGGGCCTGTCGTCTGCAGGCTGTAGCGATGAAGGCTCACCGGATCCGCTCCGGCACTTCATACCAGCCCCCCTTGCGCACATAGGCGAGCAGCGGGAAGCCGACCAGCACGAAACCGTAAAGCGCCGGGAAAAACCAAACCGGCAGCTGCGCCAGTGCTTCCTCAGGCAATGGATAGACGATACGCCGGATCACGATCAGTGGACCGACCAGCGCGAAATAGACCGCAATCGGCCAGCAGCCGATGCGGCGCGCAATGGGGAAGCAGACCAGTCGAATGAGGCGGAACATTTCGACCTAGTCCCCGAATGCCGCACACGGCGCCTCGGGCTCAAGATAACAGCCGCTCTCCACAAAGGTCTTGAGGCGGTTCTCGATGAAATGGACCCAGACATTGCGGACAACGCCGGCCATAGGCTCATCGATCTCGCCATGCATGGCGAGATCCACGGTGAAGGTCGTGCCGCCGCCCTCAGCTTCGCTCAACGTCCAGCTGGAGACGAGATCATAGGACCGCCCGGTCAGGCCAAGCGGGCCGTGCAGGCGCAGGCTCTCCGGCGCATCGACATAGATCACTGTGGCGTGCACGGCGCCATCATCCGAACTTTCCTCGAGGCGCTCATAGAAGAGCCCGCCCGGAACCGGTTCGATGAAAAGCTCGGCGGGCTCTAGGGCAAAGGAATGATCCCACCAGGGCGAGATATCGCCCGTGGCGGTGTCCCAGACATCCTGTCGCGCTGCATCGATTTCGACCACGATCTGGGTGCGGAAGCCCTGCACGCTGAACGCAGTGAGCGCAGCGGGATCAATAGCCTCGTTTGTCTCCGTCGCTTCGCTGCCCGGTTTGCAGGCTGCCAGCAGGGCCAGACTTGCGCCGGCCAGAAGTAACTTGTGCATGATGATCTCCCCCTCTCGATCACTCTAGGCAGGCTCGGCGTCTAGAACCATCCCGCCTCGCGCAAAGCCGGTGCAAAAGACCGGCTGACCGGCGCCTTGATATTGCCGATCAGGGTCAGTTCAGCCTTGCCATTGCTGCGCCTGACGCTTTCGACCGCCGCGCGGGCCACCCACCAGGACCGGTGCGTGCGCGCTCCATCCAGCCGATCCACGGCCAGAAGGGCATCGCTCATGCGCATGCGGATCAGCGTATCGCCGGCACTGGTATAGACGCGCAGATAATGATCCTCGGCCGCGACCGCATGCAGCCGGGCCTCCCGATACTTGGGCTGCAATCGCTCCAGCAGCGCTGGGCCGGCAGCGACCGGAGCCTCCGCTCTGTCTTCGGTTTCGTTGACGCCAGAGGGCTGCAACCGCGACTGCAGGAAAGCGTAAAGGGCCGTCACCACCGAGACCAGGACGGTGACCTGGAGAACGACATTGGCATACCCCTCAGGGCTGACCGGAGCGCCGCGCTGGGCATGGTAGATCAAGGTCGCGGCAACAACGCTGACACTGGCCGCAGCCGCTACCGAGGCATAGGTCGCCAGACGCGGCCAATCCGGGGCCAAGCGCTGGATCAAGGCCTCGGCGGCCAGCCCGGCACTCCAGCCCGCTCCCATCATGCACAGCCAGTAAATCCACACACCCGGCCAGCCGAGAATGCCGGTCCGGTAGGGCGCCAGGAAACCAAACAGCGTGCCTAGCACCAGGGTGATCAGGACGCCTCGGGCGAAAATATGGGACAGCGGTACGGTGGTCATGGTGTCGTTTCACGATACGCGAGTTGCCGGCGCAGGCAATCGGCGACTTAAGCGGCGAGCTTCACGCCAGGGCACTTGAATGCCACGGGCCGGGAGGCAGGAATTCGAGCCTGACCTTCATTCGCGCATTTGAGGAGATGTCCGTGCATTCGTGTTCCCGCCCAGGCCTTGAAACAATGAGGCCGCATCCATGATCATCCAGTCCCATGAAGCCCGTTTCCCGGAGCGTTCAGACCAGGTCCTGCTGATCACCGGCCTGCTGCTCTACATCCTCGGCCAGACCCTGCTCAATCTCGGCCCGGAATTCGTCGCCCGCCAGCAGCCGATCGATTTCGCCCACTGGTTCCTCCTGATCGGCTCGGTGATGTTCCTGCCCTTCGTCGGACGCCTGCCCAAGCGCAATCTCCACCTTCTTACCATCCCGCTATTTCTCGCCGGCGTGGCCGCAATCATCGGCATGTGCGTGCTCGACTTCATCTTCTGGAGCCTGCCGCCGGGCGAGCTTTACCGCGATGTGGTCAATCACCTGCGCAGCACCCCGTCGATCTGGGGCGTCTTCATCGTCTACGGCCCGAACTACATCTTCGGCACCGCCCTGACCCTGCCGAGCCTGTCCTACTGGAAGGTGTCGCGCCTCGGCGTGGTGCTCGTGGTCGGAGGGTCACTGCTGATGGCCTTCACCGGTCGCGACTGGATCGTCCAGGGCTATGTGCTGGTGACGGCAGGGTATGTGCTGTGCTTCGGGGGTTTGGTGCGGAGGTGAGCTCAGCCGCTCATCCAATCATCGCGGCCATGGCGGATGCGCAGGATTTGGATAACACGATCGTTGAACCGGTAGAGGATCAAATGCGCCCGGAACCGCACACTGCGTAAACCGGGCGCGATTTCCGGTCGTTCGGGATGAGCGGCGGGAAAATCTGCAAGCTTCTGGAAGCTATCAGTCAGGGCGTCCTGATAAGCCTCCGCATTAGGGGCCCCGAATTTTGCGGCTCCGTCCAGATACAGCGTCTCGAGATCGAGAAGCGCCGCTTCTGTGATCTCGATCCTCACTTGGACCGCCGGGTACGCAGCTCCGCCTGGATTTCCGCCACCGTCATCTCGCGAAACCCGCTGCGCTCACCCTCCTCAACGGCTTCGCGCAAAGCCTCGATTTTCTCCTGCCGCTCGACATCGCGCCGGATCAGATCACGCACATAGTCAGAGGAATTGGCATACAGCCCGCGATCCGCCTGGGCTTCGACCCAGTCCTTCAGCGCTTGCGGCAGGGAGATATTCATGGTGGCCATGGCGCGCTCCTTTGGCGGAAAGGATGCGGTTGATGGCAAAGTTTGTCAAAAACCGGTCAAGCAGAAAGAAAAAGCCGGGCTGAACCAGCCCGGCTTGTGTCTGTCTTATCTGGATCCCGGAACGTGTCCGGGATGATCCGCCGCTGGCGGCGGATCAATTGTCCAGGAAGCTGCGCAGCTTGCGCGAACGGCTCGGATGCTTGAGCTTGCGCAGTGCTTTGGCCTCGATCTGGCGGATACGCTCGCGGGTCACCGAGAATTGCTGGCCAACCTCTTCCAGCGTGTGATCGGTATTCATGCCGATGCCGAAACGCATGCGCAGCACGCGTTCCTCACGCGGGGTGAGCGAGGCCAGGACGCGGGTCGTGGTTTCGCGCAGGTTGGACTGGATCGCGGCGTCGATCGGCAGGACGGCGTTCTTGTCCTCGATGAAATCGCCGAGATGGCTGTCTTCCTCGTCGCCGATCGGCGTTTCCAGGGAGATCGGCTCCTTGGCGATCTTCATCACCTTGCGCACTTTCTCGAGCGGCATGGCGAGCTTCTCGGCCAGTTCTTCCGGCGTCGGCTCGCGACCGATCTCATGCAGCATCTGGCGCGAGGTACGGACGATCTTGTCGATCGTCTCGATCATGTGCACCGGGATACGGATGGTGCGCGCCTGGTCCGCGATGGAACGCGTAATCGCCTGGCGGATCCACCAGGTGGCATAGGTCGAGAACTTGTAGCCGCGGCGGTATTCGAACTTATCGACGGCCTTCATCAGGCCGATATTACCTTCCTGGATCAGGTCGAGGAATTGCAGGCCGCGATTGGTGTATTTCTTGGCGATGGAGATAACGAGACGCAGATTGGCCTCGACCATTTCCTTCTTGGCCACGCGGGCCTCGCGCTCGCCCTTCTGCACGGTACGCACAATGCGGCGCAGATCCTCGATCGGAACGCCAGCGCGCTGGGTCAGATCGGCGATTTCGTCGCGGATGGCATTGGCATCGGTCGCTTCGCGTTCAATGAAACGATCCCAGGCCTTCGAGGTGCCGGCCATGGATTGCGGCCAGTCCGGGCTCAGCTCGTTACCAAAATAGCTGTCCATGAACTGGGCCCGCGGCACACCATGGGCGTCGGCCATGCGCAGCAGCTTGCCCTCAAGCGACATGCGCTCCTTGTTGATGGCGTAGAGCTGCTCAACCAGCGCCTCGATACGGGCGTTGTTGAGGTGCATGGTGTTGAGCGCGGTGACGATGGAATTCTGCGTCGCCTCGTACTTCTCGCGGCTCTGCTTGGTCAGGTCCTTGCCTTCGATACGCGCGGCAACGAGCTTGTCCTGCAGCTTGCGGAACGCGGCAAAATCCGTGGCGATACCGTCCAGCGTCTCCATGACCCCTTCGCGCAGCTCGGCTTCCATCGCGGAAAGCGACAGGGCGGCGCCGTCATCATCGTCATCATCGTCCGAGTTCTCGGAACCCTCGCCCTCTTCACCCTCTTCGCCTTCGGCCTTGGCGTCGTCATCATCCTCGTCTTCGGGATCATCCGCCTTGGGACCGGTGGCCGGGATCGGGGTTTCACCTTCAGCGGTTTCGCCCTCGCCTTCGCCCTCTTCCTCGCTCTCGCCCTGCTGACCGCCATAGGTCGCGTCGAGATCGATGATGTCACGCAGCAGGACCTGGCCTTCCTGCAATTCCTCGCGCCAGACCATGATGGCTTCGAAGGTCAGCGGGCTCTCGCACAGACCGCGGATCATGGCATTGCGGCCGGCCTCGATGCGCTTGGCAATGGCGATCTCGCCCTCACGGGACAAGAGTTCAACCGAGCCCATTTCGCGCAGATACATGCGAACCGGGTCATCGGTACGGTCGGCAGAGGAACCGGTATTCTGACCGGTGACCGCAGTCTTTGCTGCCGTCGCCACAGCCTTGCTGTCGCTGGCCGGAGCGGCTGCGTTGTCATCCTCGCGGTCGTCCTCGGCATCATCATCCTTGTCGATGACGTTGATGCCCATCTCGGACAGCTGTGCGAGCACGTCCTCGATCTGCTCAGACGAGAACTCCTCGCTCGGCAGCACGGCATTAAGCTCGTCATGGGTGACGTAGCCGCGCTTCTTGGCGTTCTTGATGAAGTTCTTGACGGTCTGATCGGTAAGATCGAGCAGCGGTCCGTCCTGTTGTTCCGATGCTTCGTTGGCTTCGGCCGGCTTTGTCATCTAATCGTCCCTGGTCGCACGACTGGCCCGTGCGCGATTTGATTTCGTCTCAATCGGACTCGTCTCTGGCGTTCTCGCGGCGATAGGCTTCGCTGATGCTTCGAACGCTTTCGGAGTCATTCTCTGTGATTTTCTTCTCTGCGAGCGCGCGCAATTCTTCGCGCTGCTCCTGGCTGCCACACTGTCTCATATAGACAGAAGCCAGCCGTCTCCAAGCCCCGGCCCGCACCGAAACTGAAGCGTCTGGTCCACCTATAGTCGCCCGCATGGGCCCCCGATTGACTTCCAAGCGTTTAATATCTTGCGCAAATCCGCGCGACAGAAGCTCTGCCTGAAGCTCGCTGGAAGACACAGCCGGTCCGAGAGAGCATGCGTCTAAAACGGCGTCACGTAAATTGTCAAGCGAACCAAAGGAAATAAGTGCGATTTCTTCAATCAGTTCCTCGACCAGATCAGGCCATTCCAACAGCGCCACAAGCAGCATCATACCATTGGTATTGGTGACACCCCGGCGCAAATCGGCCGCATCCACCCGGCCCTGCTGCACGCCCAGCCGACGCTTCATTTCCGCCGATGGGCCAAGCCGGACCTGGCGTCCGCCCCGCCAATCTCCGCGCCCGCCGCGTCCCTGATAGCCCGTATCGCGTCGCGGCGGCCCGAAGGCTGCATCCATGCGGCGCTCGAACTCGGCCTTGTATTCCTCACGCACATCGCTGTTGGCGATGGTCGAGGTCAGCGCCCGGATACGCTTGCGGAAACCAGCCCGGCGATCCGGGTCGGTCAAGGGTTCCAGCTCGACCTCATGTTCCCAGAGCACATCGATCAGGGCCCGCGTATCTTCGACCAGACCATGCAGGGCCTTGGGACCGCTGGCGCTGAGCACATCATCGGGGTCCTGGCCTTCCGGCATGAAGGCAAAGCGCAGCGTGCGGCCGGGCTCCAGCAAGGGCAGGGCTCGCTCTGCCGCCTTCAGCGCGGCAGCCTGACCCGCGCGGTCCCCATCCAGGCACATGACCGGCTCATCCCCGGCCCGCCAGAGCAATTGCAATTGCTCTTCCGTCACTGCCGTCCCCAGCGGGGCCACTGCCTGCTCCAGTCCGGCCCGGGCCAGGGCAATGACGTCGAGATACCCTTCGGCCACGATCAAGCCCTTGGCACCGGCCTTGGGATCAGCGGCCGCCCGGCGTGCCTTGGGGAAATTATAGAGGACGGAGCCCTTGTGGAAGATCGGTGTCTCCGGCGAGTTGAGATATTTCGCCCGGACATCTTTGGACAGCGCCCGTCCGCCAAACGCGACCAGCCGGCCACGCGGATCGTGGATCGGGAACATGATACGATCGCGGAAGCGGTCATAGGGCGAGCCGTCATCGGGCTGGATCAGAAGCCCGCACTCGATGAGATCATCAACCGGTGCACCGGCCGTCACTAGCTCGTCCTTGAGGTCATGCCGGCCGGCCGGCGCGTAACCAATGCCGAAATGCTTGCAATCGAGACCGGTCAGACCCCGGCCCTTGAGATAATCGCGCGCATGCTCAGCCTGCGGCGAGCGGAGGGCGCGCAGGAAGAAAGCCTGGGCCGCTTCCATCCACTCGACGAGCGATTTGCGGCGCTGGGTGCGCTCTTCCTGCTGCGGATCCGGCTCGGGCAAGGACAAACCCGCTTCGGCGGCCAAACGCTCGGCCGCTTCCATGAAGGACAGGCCCTCAATCTCCTGCAGCCAGGAAAAGGCATCGCCATGCTTGCCGGAGGAGAAGCAGTGGTAAAAACGCTTGTCATCATTGACGTAGAAGGAGGGCGTCTTCTCCTTCTTGAAAGGCGACAGGCCGACGAATTCGCGGCCCTGGCGTTTGAGCTGCACGGACCGCCCGACCAGGTCGGACAGACGCACACGCCCCTTGATTTCGTCGATGAAGTCTTCGCCCAGGCGCATAGCGCTCCTGCTTGCCTACCTATCCAGTACGGACGGACAGGTTGGCCGGAAAAACCGGCCACGTCACTAGTGCGTTATGCAGCGCCTGTGAGCAGGTCTTTGACCTTGGCACCCGCCTTGCCGAAATCCATACGACCGGCATAGCGCGATTTCAGCTCGGCCATGCAACGCCCCATATCCTTCAGGCCGTTGGCTTCCAGATCGGCGACGACATTCGCCGTTGCATCGGCGATCTCGCCATCATCCATCGGCTTGGGCAGGAATTCAGCCACGATGGCGGCTTCGCCACGCTCCGCTTCAGCGAGGTCAAGGCGACCGGCTTTTTCATAGGTATCGGCGCTTTCCTCGCGCTGCTTTTGCAGCTTTTGCAGGATGGCCATGATTTCGGTTTCCTCGCAGCCACCGCAGCGGTCTTCCGCGCGGGCAGCGATGTCACGGTCCTTGATGGCCGCAGAGATCAGACGCAGCGTCGACAGACGGGCCTTGTCCTTCGCCTTGAGGGCGGTTTTGAGTTCTGCGGAAATCCGGTCGCGGAGCTTCATGAGATTAACTCGCTTTGCTTCGGCACACTGCCAAACCTGCGTGATCTGCCTTTATGTGGGTGGCTTTTTTGTCGACGCAACTGACGTTTGGCGCGTGCTTCAAATCCTTCGTGGTCTGGCACTCATTATTGCTGCGCTGAAAAGCGCGCCTCCCCAAACCAAGGAGCGGGTCATTATGCCGTCTGTGTGAAAGAATCAAGACACTTTTCGCGACGACGTGACGGGCAGGCTAGCCGGTATTGACCGCAGGTCTAGGACAGACTAGTGACCCGGCCGTTTATCCGGCGGTCGACGCCGGCGCGATTCCGCGTCATAAGGCGCCAAACAGGAGACCGCCCCATGTCCGATATGCAAGCCGACCGCCCGACCGCCGCCCTCGCGCTGGCAGATGGAAGCGTTTTCGTCGGCACGGGCAGCGGCGCCACAGGTATCGCCACCGGCGAACTCTGCTTCAACACGGCCATGACCGGGCACCAGGAAATCCTGGCCGACCCGTCCTATGCCGGCCAGGTCGTCTGCTTCACCTTCCCGCATGTCGGCAATGTCGGCGCCAATCCGGAAGATGAGGAAGCCACCAGCGCACCGGCAAAGAAAGCCGCTGTCGGCATGGTCAGCCGGGTCGAAATCACCCCGCCGGCCAATTACCGCGCCGAACAGGCTTTCGACGAGTGGATGCGGGCCCGCGGCATTGTCTCGATCTCCGGGGTCGATACGCGCGCCCTGACCCGCCGCATCCGTGAGCATGGCATGCCGATGTGCGCCATTGCGCATGATCCGTCCGGACAGATCGATATCGAAGCTCTCAAGGCCGCCGCGGCGGGCGCCACCTCAATGGAAGGCCGGGAACTCGCCGCCGATGTCGCCCGCGAAACCGGCGGGGACTGGGATGAAGGTGCGTGGAGCTGGAATGAAGGCTTTGCCGAGGGACCGGAAGACGGTCCGCGCGTTGTGGTTCTCGATTATGGGGTGAAGGCCAATATCCTGCGCCTTCTGGTCGATGCCGGTGCCCGCGTTGCTGTTGTACCGGGCAAGACCAGTGCCGAGGAGGTGCTGAAAATGTCCCCGGACGGTGTCGTTGTCTCCAACGGCCCCGGCGATCCGGCTGCAACCGGCGCATATGCCCTGCCGACGCTGAAAGGGCTGATCGAGGCCGGAACGCCCATGCTCGGCATCTGTCTCGGCCACCAGATGCTCGCCCTGGCCGTTGGCGGCAAGACGATCAAGATGGCCCAGGGCCATCACGGCGCCAACCACCCGGTGAAAAACCACGAAACCGGTCAGGTTGAGATTGTGTCGATGAATCACGGCTTCGCCGTCGACGGAAGTTCCTTGCCGGAGGGCGCTATCGAGACCCATGTCTCGCTCTTCGACGACACCAATTGCGGCTTCAAACTCGCCGACAAACCGGTCCAGGCCGTCCAGCACCACCCGGAAGCCAGCCCGGGCCCGCAGGACAGTTTCGGCGTGTTCAAGGGGTTTGTCGGCTCGCTGGGTAGCAAAACGCCGGCCTGACAGCGGCCCAATAGCGCTGGCGCCGGGCCACCGAACCGCGCTAGCGTCGCACCATGTCGTTCTCGCTCGATAGACGCTCCGTTCTGCTGTCCGGCGCCGCGCTCGCGGCGTGCGGCCGCAATGAAATACCGGCCGACACGCTACGCGTCGGTGTCGCCAACCTGCCCGACAGTCTTGACCCGGCACGCGGGGAGCTCTCCGCAGCGGCGCTGATCTACTACCAGGTTCATGCCGGTCTGACCGATTACGGCCCCGATGGTGAGCTGGCTCCGGGGCTGGCGGAAAGCTGGAGTATCAGCCCGGACGGTTTGACCTGGACCTTTACCCTGCGGGAGGAGCTGGCCTGGTCCGATGGCCGCCCGCTGACCGCACATGACATCGTCTGGTCAGCCCAGCGCCTGGTTGACCCGGCCGAGAGCTTCTCCGACCTCGGCGATTTCTATGCCGTTGAAAATGCCCGCGCCGCCCTCGCCGGCGATGTGCCCCCCCAGGCGCTCGGCGTAACGGCGCTCAATGACCGCATGGTGTCTTTTCGCCTGACCACGCCGCTCGGCCTGTTTCCGGTCTTGATGCGCGAATTCTATCCCTCTCCGCGCCATCTCATCGAACGGGTCGGCGATGACTGGGTCGAGCCGGAATACTGGGTCTCGGCCGGGGCCTACAAAATCGAGAGCGTTAGCCAGACCGCGATCAGCCTGGTCCGCAATCCGCATTATTACGGCCGCGCCGCAGTCGCGATTCCGCGCATTGAAGTGCTCTCGGTGCGCGATGATGCCACGCGGGTCCGCTTGTTCCGCGCGGGCGATCTCGATCTCGCCCAGAACCCGCCGGCCAACCAGATCAGCTTCCTGCAAGGGGAGCTCGGCGACCGGCTGCGCGGCTTCGAAGCGCCCATTCTGCGCTATCTCAAACTCAACCATGCCCGCAGCCCGCTCGATCAGCTTGAAAACCGGATCATGCTGGCCCGTGCCGTCGACCGGGGCTTTATCGCCCGCGAAGTCTTTGCCGGATCAGCCAGCGCTGCCGCCAGTGTGCTCAAGGACAGCCCCAACACCATCCCGCCCGCACCGGACAGTTTCCAGTTCGAACGCCCCCTGGAAATCCGCACGACAACGGGCATGGGCGAACGCATTGCCGTCGCCCTGGCCGATGACTGGCGCCGGATCGGGGTCGAGACGGAAATTCTGGTAAGCTATCCGACCGACCTCTACCAGGCGGTCGACGCCGGCGATTTCGATATTGCGGTCGCCGGTTTCAATCGCGGTCTGAAAGCGGATCCCTTCTTCATGCTCGATCCATTCGGTCCGACCGGTTTCGCCGCCAATTTCAACTGGGTTGATGATGAGTTCGCGGCGATCATGCAGGCCGCGCGCGAGGAGAATGATCCAGCCCGTCGGGCCGAGACCTATTTCGCCGCCGAGGCCCGGCTGATGGAAGAGGCCGCCATTGTCACCCTGGCCCACGAACGCGCCCATTGGCTGGTCGAAACCCGGGTCACCGGTACACGCGACAGCGTGCAACCCATGCTGTGGCGCAATCTGGGGATCGCCGCGAGCTGACAGAACACATAATCTAAGTCACAACGCCTCTCGCCTTCCGCTCGAATCCGGGCTAGGAACCCCGCTCAGCATCCAATTCAAACGCGACACGCTCCTCCGGGCCTTTCCGGCGGGGTGAAGCGCGCACGCACGCGAGCAGGACCGCCCATGCCCAAACGTTCCGATCTGAACTCCATTCTCATCATCGGCGCCGGCCCGATCGTCATCGGCCAGGCCTGCGAATTCGATTATTCCGGCGTTCAGGCGGTTAAGGCGCTCAAGGAAGAGGGCTACCGGGTCATCTTGGTCAATTCCAACCCGGCGACGATCATGACCGACCCGGAATTGGCCGATGCCACCTATATCGAGCCGATCACGCCGGAAATGGTCGCCAAGGTCATCGAGAAGGAGCGCCCGGATGCGCTGCTCCCGACGATGGGGGGTCAGACTGCGCTGAACTGCGCCCTGGAACTCGACAAGCGCGGCGTGCTGGATCTCTTCGGCGTCGAAATGATCGGCGCCAAAGCCGATGTCATCGACAAGGCGGAAAACCGTGAGCGCTTCCGTGCCGCGATGGACAAGCTTGGTCTGGAAAGCCCGCGCTCGCGCGTCGTGCACTCCATGGCTGAAGCTGAAGCCGTGATGAGCGAGATCGGCCTTCCGGCCATTATCCGCCCCTCCTTCACCCTGGGCGGCACCGGTGGCGGCATTGCCTACAATATCGAGGAATACCGCGGCATCTGCCAGAGCGGGCTCGATGCCTCGCCGGTCACGGAGATCCTGGTTGAAGAGTCCATCGTCGGCTGGAAAGAGTTCGAGATGGAGGTCGTCCGCGACAAGGCGGATAATTGCATCATCATCTGCTCGATCGAGAATATCGATCCGATGGGCGTACATACCGGTGACTCGATCACGGTGGCCCCGGCCCTGACCCTGACCGACAAGGAATACCAGATCATGCGCACCGCCTCGATTGCGGTCCTGCGCGAGATCGGTGTGGAGACCGGCGGCTCCAACGTGCAGTT